>ERZ826764.18-NODE-18-length-230612-cov-6.226729_pt1 | contig 230612 bp, 194 predicted proteins | sample MGYA00519870_ERZ826764 | MGnify/ENA primary metagenome ERZ826764 (study PRJEB31778, sample SAMEA3449239) | human gut metagenome | biome: human gut; feature: human-associated habitat; material: faeces | place: United Kingdom | collected 2010/2012 ... | reverse complement strand
CTGATGACAAGACCATACGAATATTCACCAACCATCTGAAGAGCCGAAGAGGCAGAAGAACACGCAAACACCGTCTGAAATCCGTGTTCAAGCAGTATTTTCTTCACTTTTTTCGCATTCTCAAGCTTTGGTAATACGACAACGATGACTCCCATCTGCGGCCTCCATTGATTTTCTTAAACCAGATACAGATACTGCTCCAGTTCCCACTTTGTTACCTGTTCCAGATAGTTTTTCCATTCTCGGCGTTTCATTTTCTGATATTCCGCAACATAGGATTCTCCAAGCACTTCCCGCACCAACAGATCCTGCCCCATTGCATCCAGTGCCACTCCCAGATTTTCCGGAAGGCTCTGAATTTTTCGTTGCTTTTTCTCCTCATCGGACAGTCTGCAGATATCTTCTGTCAGTTCCTTTGGCGCTTTCTGCTGTTTCCTGATTCCATCCAGTCCTGCTTCCAGACAAAGTGCCAGAAGCAGATATGGATTTGCCGCACAATCCGGACTTCTCAGTTCCAGATCCACGCCTTCTCCTCTGCGTTTTCTGACATGGAGCAGCGCATTTCTCTGTGTTCTGGACCAGGTCACATCGGAAGGTGCCTCAAATCCCGGAACCAGACGCTTATAAGAATTGACCAATGGATTAAACACTGCTGTCATCCCCACAACATGTCCCAGAATTCCCGCCAGAAATGCTTCGCCGTCTGTGCTCAATTCACCGTTTTCACCGGTAAACACATTTCTGCCGTTCTTAAGAAGCCGCATGTGCAGATGCAGACCGGAACCATTTACATCCTGCCGTGGTTTCGGCATAAATGTGGCATGAAGGCCGTGGCGTTTCGCAATCGCTTTTACTGCCATCTTAAACGTCATGACATTGTCGGCTGTCACCAGCCCTTCCGCGTATTCGAAGTCGATTTCATGCTGTCCCGGCGCCATCTCGTGGTGAGAGGCCTCTATCATAAATCCCATATCCTCCAGATTGAGCACGATATCCCGGCGGACATTCTCTCCCTGATCAATAGGAGCCACGTCGAAGTACCCGGCCATTTCTTGGGTCTCCGTCGTCGGTCGTCCTTCCTCGTCTGTCTGAAAAATAAAAAATTCGCATTCCGGTCCGGCGTTAAAGACAAACCCCATATCGGCCGCTTCCTTTAGCACGCTTCTCAGCACATACCGCGGATCTCCCTCAAACGGAGTCTTATTGGGACGGTAGACGTCACACATCAGCCGCGCCACCTTTCCCTGCTGCGGGCGCCACGGAAAAATCTCAAAGGTATCCAGATCCGGATATAAATACATATCGGATTCCTCGATCCGCACAAAGCCCTCGATTGAGGACCCGTCAAACATGCAGCGGTTATCGAGCGCCTTCTTCAGCTGGCTCGATGTGATGGCAACATTTTTCAGCATACCAAAAATGTCAGTGAATTGAAGCCGGATAAACTCCACATCTTCCTCTTCCACGATTCGGAAGATATCTTCCTTACTGTATTTGCTCATAATAGCGTCTCCCTTTCCTCTCTTCTTACTCACTTCTGCACAACAAAGAATCCGGCAGGCCGGACTCCCGCGCAGAAGCACGCATACCCGGTTAAGCGTGGCGCGCGTTCCTGCCCGCAGGGCTTTTTGTGTAGCAGGAGCACATCCCCAGACACAAAAAGGGGCGTGATGTGCCAGAACCCCTGACCGGAGCGTCCGCCCCGATGAAATTCTCTTACATCACCCCCGTTATATGCATAAAATATAACAGCTTGAAAAAAGTTTGTCAATGTATTTTTATTCTTATTCTGGAAGCATTTTATTCATCTTTGGAAAATAATCCAGTCATCCGCAAAAAGGGACGACTGTACAACCGACAGCCCTCCCTTCTCAAGTCTCCTAATAGTAAGCAGCAAAATCATTCCCCGGCATTCCCGCCGAGCCGCTCAATTTCCCTCCGCAGCCGCGCCAGTTCTTCGTCTCTTTTCCTTAATTCTTTATCCTTCTCTCTCTGATCTGCTTTGCTCTGTTCCAGCTCCGCCTTCTTATTCCTGACTTCTTCCGCCAGCTTCTTAATCTCTTCCTGCTGCTCTTCAATCATCAGCTCCACCGTATTCTTATCAAACAATGCCAGCGTCTCGTTATACATCGCTATCAACTCCTCCGGTTCATCCGAACTTAAAAAATACAGCCACGCATCCAGCTCTTTATCTATATTGTGAGTGATTTCCCTGAAAATGTCAAGCGCTATAAAGATAGCAGGCGCTTCTCTGCCCCGGGAAGCGGTAACCTACCTTCTGAATCTCCACATTGGCCAGCGCACCGGATTCCAGTTCCACGACAATATCCATGATAATCAACGACGCCTCAGCTGTCAGACGCTTAAACTGGGAAGGCAGAACCTGTTTTACTGTCACCTGCTGCCCAATGATAACCGTCAGAAGACGGGACAGCCGTTCCCCATGCAGCACAGGATCAAATACATGCTTAAAAAACGGGTCGTATGTAATCCTTAACCCTTTTGCTCCTCTGACAATATCAAGGATTTCCCGCCTGAAATCCTCTGTCAGACTCAAATACTCCTCATAGGCGGGCGAAGTCCTCAGGACGTCTTGCGCCTCCTTTGCGGACAGCACAATGCCGCCCATACCATTCGACAGATACTCTGTGTTTTTCATACGCATGGTCTCCTTTTTTAATTTTCAGTTAAGTTTGAGTGAGTCTATCGGCGAAATGCCGGATAATCAGAATGAACGGAAGACGTTCCGCTCACTAAATGAATAGTTTTATTGTAGCAGAGAATTGGCGAAAAAGAAACTGTCAAAATAAAATAATACAGTTGAAATTTCAGCGGTCAATTTTATCAAAAATAAAGCCCCATACCCTCCGGTTTTCCCGCAAAGGTATGGGGCCATTTCCCTTAAACTTCCGTACCTGCGCTGCCCTCAAACGCCTTCTCCCGCGCCTTCTTATAATTCAGCGCCCGGATGGCATTTAAGATCGCCAGTACCGAAACACCCACATCGGCGAATACCGCCGCCCACATGGTTGCAAATCCAAATGCTGTTAGAATCAAAACCAGCACCTTGACACCGATTGCAAATATAATATTCTGTTTTACAATCCGCATGGTTTTTCTGGCGATAACGATGGCATCCACGAGTTTGGAAGGTTCATCTGTCATAATCACCACATCCGCCGCTTCCACTGCCGCGTCGGAACCGATTCCGCCCATGGCGATACCGATATCCGCCCTGGCAAGAACAGGGGCGTCATTGATGCCGTCACCCACGAATCCCAGTGTGCTGCCTTCCGGCTTCGTAGTGAGGAGCTCTTCTACCTTCCCCACTTTATCCCCCGGCAGGAGGCCGCCATACGCTTCATCGAGGCTCAGCTTATCTGCAACCGCCCTGCCCACTTCCGGTTTGTCTCCGGTCAGCATTATGAGACGTCTGACACCGGCTCTTCTCAGTCCGTGCAGCGCTTCCGGCACATCCTCGCGCACCGTATCGGATATGATGATGGAACCGAGGAACACGCCGCCTTCTGCGATGTAGAGGGATGTTCCCATGATTTCCGGCACATCCGTAATGGTGATTCCCTGTGCCTTCATCAGCCGTTCGTTACCGATATATAAGTCTTTTCTGCCGTTCTCCAGATCCAGTACGGCGTGGATTCCGTGCCCGGCAATCTCTTCCGCCGTGACGATCCTGGATTCCTCCACGCGCTTTCCATATGCGTCCTTCACCGACAGGGCAATCGGATGGTTGGAATGAAACTCTCCGTAGGCCGCCAGTTCAAGCAGTTCGTCCTTCGTTCCTTCCACCGGTTTTACCCGTGTCACCTGGAACTTTCCTGTGGTCAGCGTTCCTGTCTTATCAAATACCACCGTATCGAGTGACGCCACCGCTTCCAGATAGTTGCTTCCCTTCATCAGGATGCCCTGCTTTGAAGCCGCTCCCAGACCGCCGAAGAAGCTGAGCGGAACGGAGATAACCAGTGCGCATGGGCAGGACACAACCAGGAAACTGCACGCGCGGTAAATCCAGATTCCCCAGTTTCCGGCTGTGAGCAGAGGCGGAATAATAGCCAGAACCAGCGCCAGACAGACGACCACTGGGGTATACACTCTGGCAAATTTCGTAATGAAGTTCTCGGCCTTTGCCTTTCTGGAGCTGGCATTTTCCACCAGTTCCAGGATCTTAGCCACGGTGGAGTCGTCGAACAGCTTCGTCACCTGAACCTCCAGAACTCCGTTCAAATTGATGGAGCCGCTGATGATCGGATCATGATCCTTTACCTCCACCGGCATGGACTCTCCGGTCAGCGCCTTCGTATCAAGGCTGGAGCTTCCTTTTATAATCACGCCGTCGAGCGGCACCTTTTCCCCTGGCTTAACGACGATCGTATCTCCGATTTCGACTTCATACGGATCGACCTTCTCTTCTTTTCCATCCCGGACCAGGTTAGCATACTCCGGGTTGATATCCATCAGCTCGGTGATGGACTTTCTCGACTTGTTGACAGCATAATCGCTGAATAACTCTCCTACCTGATAAAACAGCATGACCGCAACCGCTTCTTCCAGGGCCCCGCATCCGATCGCTCCGAAGGTTGCCACTGTCATCAGGAAATTCTCATCAAATACCTGGCCATGGGAAATGTTGCGCACCGCCTTGAGCGGAATGTCATATCCGGCCGACAGATAGGAAATCACAAACGGAATCCAGGCATAAGCCGTCTTCCCTTCCATCAGGGCTCCCGCGATCAGAAATACCGCGCTGACCGCCAGCCTTACTACCATCGTTTTCTGTTTTTTCGTCATCGCTGCTCCTTAACGTTTACCGGAGTACCTTGAATTCTGCTTCCGGTTCTATCTTATATGCAATTTTTCTGCTTTCTTCCACAATCGCGTCTGCACGGTCGTCCTCGACCTCCATGGTCAGTCTCTGCGTCATAAAGCTGAGTGCCGCAGACTTCACGCCTGCCAGCTTCGAAACCTCAGTCTCGATCTTTGAAGCACAGTTTGCACAGCATAAACCTTCTAATTTAATAATCTTTCTCATACCTTACTCTCTCCTTTTTCTTTTCTCTTATTCGCAGATATGTTCCATGCCCTGGGCCAGAATCGTCTCGATATGGCCGTCTGCAAGGGAATAAAATACGGTTTTTCCGTCCCGCCTGAACTTTACCAGACGCATCTGCTTTAGGACGCGCAGCTGATGGGATATCGCTGACTGCCCCATCTTCAACAGGCCTGCGATATCGCAAACGCACATCTCGGACTGGCTGAGTACATACAGGATCCTGATTCTGGTAGAATCTCCGAATACCCGGAAGAATTCGGCCAGATCCAGAAGCTGCTGGTCAGCCGGCATCACCTGCATGACACGGTTTACAATGTCCTCGTGGACCGATATAAAATCACAGTGAGGTGCCTCGCTGTCCTGCAGATCCATTCTGTTTCCATCCTCCATGATTTACCTCCTTCTTGTTCTTATTTTATTCCATCATATGAATAACTGTTCATATGTTTATATTATCACATTTTATGAATAAGTCAATACCCTTTTTCCGTTGACTTTTGCCCTCTCCGGTGCTAAAATGAAGTTCCTTTCTCCCGCCTTCATCCCATTCCGGGAATCGGGAAAAGAGAATATTGATACCACGGTAGAGTCCCCGGGAAGCAGGCGTCATTTCCTGCTGCACAGTCACCTCCCGGAGAGGAATGCGGTTTTTGAGGCATTCCACCGCTTGGCAAGATATTAGAACGCACTCACTGTTACGACAGATCTGCAGCCGGCTGTCCTCTGTCAGAAAGTACACGTTCCATAATATTACTACCAGGAGGAACCATTATGATTCAAGTGGAACATGTGAACAAGACTTTTAAAGTCGCAAGAAGGAGCGCCGGCTTTTCTGAAGCGGTCAGGGCGCTTTTTCACAGAGAAGTGGACTATGTCCATGCGCTGAACGACATCACCTTCACCATCGGAGACGGTGAGATGGTCGGCTACATAGGCCCCAACGGCGCGGGAAAAAGCTCCACCATCAAAATCTTAAGCGGAATTCTGACTCCCGACAGCGGAACCTGCCTCATTGACGGCCGGATACCCTGGAAGGAACGGAGGGAACACGTAAAAGAGATCGGCGTCGTATTCGGCCAGCGCTCACAGCTCTGGTGGGACGTGCCCGTCATCGATTCCTTCGAACTTCTCCGCGACATCTATGAAATTCCCCAGACACATTACGAAGACGCACTCGACGAGCTTGTAGATTTACTGTCCTTGAGTGAAATCATGCGGACGCCTGCCAGACAGCTGTCCCTCGGCCAGCGGATGCGCTGCGAAATCGCCGCCTCCCTGCTGCACCGGCCGAAAATCTTATTTCTGGATGAACCGACCATCGGCCTGGATGCCGTCTCCAAGCTGGCAGTCCGTGAATTTATCCGCAGACAGAACAGAATTCACGGCACCACGGTCCTCCTGACCACCCATGACATGCAGGACATAGAAGCCATGGCAGACCGGGTCATGCTGATCGGAAGAGGCCGTCTGCTTTTAGACGGCACCTTCGAGTCACTGAAAAATCACTGCCGGGAAGAAGGGGAAACTTTGGATGAGATGGTCGCGGATCTGTACCGCGATTATCGGATTTAGGAGGCGGCTTATGAAAAAATACCTCTCATTTTTCCGGATTCGCTTCCTACACGGGCTGCAGTACCGGACTGCCGCGGTGTCAGGCATGGTCACCCAGTTTGTCTGGGGCGCCATGGAGATTTTACTGTTCCGGGCCTTCTACCAGGCGGATTCCTCATCATTTCCCATGACCTTTCAGGCGCTGTCGACCTACGTCTGGCTTCAGCAGGCGTTTTTGGCCCTCTACATGGCTTGGTTCTGGGAGATGGAGCTGTTTGATTCCATCACCACGGGTAATGTAGCCTACGAGCTCTGCCGTCCCGTGCGCCTCTATAATATGTGGTATGTCCGGAGTCTGGCCGTCCGTCTGTCAAAGGCGGTGCTGCGCTGTATGCCGATTCTCATCGTAGCCCTTCTCCTTCCGAAGCCCTACGGCCTCACACTGCCATCCCATCCGGGAACCTGGTTTTTTACCGTACTTTCCATGGTTCTGGCGCTGTTCATCGTCACTGCGCTTAACATGGTGGTCTATATGTCTGTTTTTTATACCATTTCCTCTCAGGGAATCCGGCTGATCGTCTCGTCGCTCTTCGATTTTTTCAGCGGCGCCGTCATCCCCCTGCCCTTTTTGCCGGGAAATATAGGAGCTGTCGTCAGCCTGCTACCCTTTGCCTCCATACAGAATGTGCCGTTCCGCATCTTCGGCGGTGATTTGAGCGGCCGTGAGATATACTTAAGCATTTCGCTACAGGTCTTCTGGCTGCTTGTGATGCTGGCCGCCGGCCGGGCCATGGAACGCCATGCATTGAAACACGTTGTCATACAGGGCGGTTGAGAAAAAGGAGGAATCTTTTATGAAAGCAGTACGGCTTTATTTTCGTTTTTTTGAAATGCAGTTAAAAAGCATGATGCAGCACAAGGCTTCGTTCTTTTTCACCATGCTGGGACAGTTTCTCGTCTCTTTTAACGCGTTTCTGGGCGTCTACTTCATGATGACGCGTTTTCATGAGGTTTCCGGCTTCATCTATCCGGAGGTGCTCTTATGTTTTTCCATCACGCTGATGGCGTACACGCTGGCGGAGACATTTTTCCGCAGCTTCGATACCTTCAACCTGATGATTGGAAACGGTGAATTCGACCGGATCCTGCTGCGGCCGGGCAGCTGCGTCTTCCTGGTGCTGTGCAGCAAGATCGAGCTTACAAGGATCGGACGGCTTCTCCAGGCTGTCGTCATGCTGGCTTACGGAGTGGCGAAAAGCGGTATTCTCTGGACACCGATGCGGGTGCTCACGCTGGTTCTCATGATCGGAGGCGGGACCCTCGTGTTTGCCGCTGTCTACATCATCTTTGCCTCCATCTGTTTCTTCACTCTGGAGGGGCTGGAGTTCATGAACGTGTTCACGGATGGTGCGCGGGAATACGGTAAGTATCCGGTCGCCATTTACGGAAAGACGGTGCTCACGATCTGCACCTTCCTGGTGCCGTTTTCCCTGTTCCAGTACTATCCCTTCCTCTATCTGACCGGCAAAACGGCCAGGGACTGGTACGCCCTTCTTCCGCTGCCCGCCTGCCTCTTCTTAATTCCGGCGGCCTGCCTGTGGCGTTTCGGATTGTCCCATTACCAGTCCACGGGTTCATGAGAGAGCCCCTCTGAAGCAGCTGTTACACAAAAAGAAGGCAGAGAAAGTAAACGGTTCTACCTTTTACTTTCTCTGCCTTCCGGCACTTGAAACTCTATGGCTTATTCGGCCTGATTTTGCTTTTTCTTCACGCAGCGATGGGAACGATAGCTGCTATCTGATCAATTATATTATCACAGTTATCTGTATGGAAGATAACTTCTACTGTTCTCGATTTAGCAAGGGACAGCACTCCAACAATCGACTTCGCATCTACTATACGGCTTCCCAGTTTTACGTCCGCATCAAAATCACATTTGCTCATAATTTTTACAAATGAAAAGATCTGTTCTGCCTGGTCAAACGTTACGAAAATATGCTTCATTTTTATCACCCCTTTGTTTTCTGACAGTTTATATCATACCACGACACGATTCGACATTTCTACGGTAATATTTTTCTAAATACTGGAAAATATTTCGTTTTTGCCATTTATCCCCGTTTCACAGGCCGCTGCCGCCCTCATCCGGTGATGCGGGATCGCCCGCCGTCACCTCCAGACCGCCGCCGGCGCCCTCGTGAATCGGATAGTCCCTGCCGTCTTCCGTTTTGAATACCGCTCCTTCTCTCACTGTAAGCTCCTGATTAACCAGTGCCATGGACACCTGGGCAGACAGCTCTCCTAAAGCAGCCGGATTCCAGAGATTTAACTCCGGGCACACGCAGGCGCCGTCAGAAACAGTGTCTTTCTCAGACATGGGTGGGATCCCAAGACCTGTTACCCTGATCTGTCCCTCAAGTCCCTGCTCTTTTACGACATCCGCAGCGGCCTTAATCCCTACCGTGGTGGGCGCACAGATCGCTTTAAGAGCCGGGTACTTCTCAATCAGCTCTCTCGTCCTGGCTTCGGAGGCCTTATAATCATCCTCCCCATATACAATATCCACGAGACGCATGTTCTGATACTCCGGCTGTTCCAGTTCTTCCATCATGGCGTGAATCCACTGGCTCTGATTGGCGGAACGGGCCTGGGCCGAAAGGATTGCCCACTGGCCCTCCCCATCCATACAGTCCCTGACCGCGTGCACCAGACTGGCGCCTGTCTCCTTTGGATCGGCCGGGCTCACATAAATGCTGCGGCTGTCCTTTTCCGTGTCAGAATCTAAAGTAGTGACCACGATTCCTTTTGCCATCGCCTCCTTTAACACGGGAGCGAGCGCATGTTCGTCACTGACCGCGATGGCGATGGCTTTCACCCTCTCCCGCATCATACGGCGCACAAGAATCACCTGATCCTGGGCCCTCGCCGATTCCGGATACAGCACCTCGCAGCGATATCCCGCTTCCTCTGTCACCTGGCGGAACGATTCCGCCACTTCTTCATTATACTGGTTATCTTTTGATTTCATGATTATTGCATATTCCGGATTCTCCGCCACCAGCCCCGCAGCACTGCACGCCGCAAGGCTTAAAAGGGTCAGAAGTCCTATTATCAGCCAGAACCGTTTCACCGTCTTCCCTCCGCTGTCTCTTCTTTAGTTTCCATTATATTCCAGTATACTACCCATGGGGTAATTTGTCTATTTTCGTTGCATATTTCCTATTTCCTGTTACAATATTTATATTCCATGTTTACTAAACATGAAACCGGGAACGTTCTGGCGTTCCCGCATTTTTGGAAGGAGAAAGATACGATGAAACTGCTGATTGTAGACGACGAAAAACTGACCCGCGAAGGAATCCGTGACAGCATCGCCAGGCTTTCTCTGCCTTTTGACTCCATACTTCTCGCCGACGACGGGGTACACGGCCTGGAGACTGCGGTCTCCGAACAGCCGGACATTGTCTTAACCGATGTGAGGATGCCCCGGATGACAGGTGTTGAGATGGCAGAAGCCATACTGGAAAAGAATCCTGACACCGCTATTATTTTCATGAGCGCCTATTCTGATAAAGAGTATTTAAAGGCAGCCATTAAACTGAAGGCTGTCCGTTACGTAGAGAAACCACTGAGCCTCTCCGAGCTCGACGACGCCCTGGCCGAGGCCCTGTTAAACTGCCAGGTGCGCAGCCACACGCGGAGCGCCGTCATGATACAGGAAAAGGAGCAGAAAGGCCATCTGGCCCACCTTCTGTCGCTTCCGGGCAGCGAGGCGGCAGCGCTGGAGCTGAGCAGCCAGCTGGAGCTTACTATCGGTCCCGCCACCTCGTTTTTCACAATCATCGTGGACAGCATGACGCCGCTCTCCGAGCTTCCGGAGATCCCGATGGATGAGGCGCGGGAGAATTTCCTGATCTTGTTAAAGGAGCTGGGATTAAAGCAGGTCTATGCCTTCCGCTCCGACCGCTATGTGATCGTACATATATATTCTGAGAAAAAGCCGGATAAGGAGGCCGTTAAACGATGCGCCCTGTTCTTACAGGAGAGTTTCGACAAATACTGCCGCTTTTTCCTCGCGGCAGGCCCCATCGTCACGGGTGCCGCCTCCGTCCATCTCTCTTACGAGAAGGCGAAGCTCCTCCTGGAAAACAGCTTTTTTCACGAGTTCAATTCCATTTTGACCGATTACGATAAACCGGCAGCCCTCTGCCCGCCCGCCGATGTGCTGATGGACTTTGGCCTGGCCCTCTCGGAAAAACAGAAGGAGAAGGCGCTGGAGCTGGTGAGACAGCTCCACGACTCCATCTTGAACGGCCAGCCGCTTCTGCCCAGCCAGGTGAAGGATATCTACTACAAATACCTTGTAAAGCTGGACGAAAACGGCATCATGAACTACGTTTCCCTGTGGAGCAGCGAGGGAGTAAATCCTCAGTCCATCTGGGACAGCGTACTCCGCTGCCGCACATTTTCCGAGCTGCACAGCCTGCTGGCAGAGAAAATCGAGCAGTATTTTGACCATTTAAGCCGGGACACGGGGGAGAATCCCCTGGTCTTTCAGGTCAAGGAATACCTTCACCAGAACTATGCCATCTCCTCGCTCTCTGTGCTGGATGTCAGTGAATACGTGAACCGGTCTTCCAGCTATATCTGCACGCTGTTTAAAAATGAGACGGGGCAGACACTGAACCAGTATCTGACCAATTACCGGATCAAGAAGTCCAAGCAGTTTTTGGGAGATCCCCGTTATAAGATCGCCGATATTTCCTCCAAGGTGGGCTACAGCGACGGCAACTATTACAGCAAGACCTTTCGGAAGCTGGTGGGCCTGTCCCCTTCTGAATACAGGGAGAAAATACTTTCATGAGAAACTTCTTCAGACGAATGATGCGTCACTATACGTATGACCTGAAACTAAAGAATAAGCTTGTTATCTCCCACGCTCTTTTAATTCTGCTGCCCACAGCGGTCTTATCAGGCTTTATTTTCGTAAAGCTTTACGGCATCGTCATGGACGACTCCATCCGCTCGGAGCAGGCCTTATCTGCACAGACGGCGGCGTCGATCGAGAATCTGGTGTCCCACGTGACCTATGTATCCGACGCACTCAAAGAGTCTTCCTCTATCCACCGCCTCTTCTATCTCTCGGAGAGCGATGCAGCGGCGTTTGAGCCGGAGCAGAACCGAATGGACAGCCTGTTTCATTTGACGGACAGCCTGACCGACAACACCATGATCACGGGAATCCGCATCTACTACGATGATTCCGTTTACCCTGATCTGATGAAATACAATACCGAGGGCAACCGGCTGTTTGCTCCTGTCTCCTCTGTCAGCAGCAGCTACTGGTACGGAATCTTCAGCACCATGCATGATAGGGAGCTGCTCTGCCCGGAGCTCTACTTAAGTCCGTCTGAAGCAGGGGAATTCGGCCGCCTGGCCTATATTTCCAAGATCACCTATCTGCCGCCTGTCGGTTCCGATCAGGAGCTTGTGCAGGCCTCCGCCTATCTGGCAGTGTATTTTAACGGTGAGCCCTTCGATTCCGCGCTTATTAACAACGCCTCGGTCAAGGGAGAGGCAGCCTACATCATCAACAGCCGTGACGTGATGGTATCCGCCTCCGACATGGCCCTTGCGGGGATCTACTACATTCCCGCGGACGAATTCTTTTCCGAGATCGGTCCGGAAAAGACATTCTCCCTGGTGGCGTATCCGGATGGCGACGCATATACGGCCTACTTCCCGGTCCGGAACACGGACTGGTACATGGTCTCCCTGCTGCCCTCCAGCCACATCACCGACGCGGGGCGGAATCTGATGGTTCAGCTGATTATGGCCTACCTCCTCTTCACCGCCGCCGCCCTCTTCATCGCCCTGAAGCTTTCCGTCTCCATCGCGGACCGTATCATCGCGGTGGCCTATCAGATGGAATCCGTCCGTACAGGCCGGCCCAGGCCGATGGAGGCCGAGGAGACCGGCTGTGACGAGATCGGCGTCCTCACCGACACGTACAACTATATGACGGAAGAGATCAACGATCTGATGAACAGCCAGGAGAAGGCCTCCGAAGACTTAAGGCTGGCGGAATTCCGGGCCTTACAGGCGCAGATTAATCCGCATTTTCTCTATAATACACTGGATATGATTAACTGGCTGTCCAGAACCGGACGAAAAGAAGACGTTACGAAGGCGGTCCAGACGCTCTCCCGCTTCTATAAGCTGACGCTCAGCAAGCGGGGGCTTATGAACACCATCGAGGAAGAGTTAGAACACACCGAGCTATACGTGGAGCTCCAGAACATGCGTTACGACGACTGTGTCAGCTTCGTCGTGGATGTGCCGGATGAACTGTCCGAATATACCATTCCAAAGCTGACCTTCCAGCCCATTGTGGAGAATGCATGGCTCCACGGAATCATGGACAAGGAAGAAAAAAGCGGCAACATCCTTCTGACGGGCTGGCGGCAGGGCGGGGACATTGTCTTCCTCATCTCCGACGACGGCATCGGGATTCCTCCCGAAAAGCTGGAATCCATTCTGGCAGAAGGAAACGGAGATCCCATGGCAAATGGAACCTCCGATTCTGTACACATCGGTGTCTATAACACCAACCTCCGTCTGAAGCGTCTCTACGGAGATTCCTACGGCCTTACCTTCCAGAGTTCTCCCGGAATGGGAACGGAGGTGACCATAAAGATTCCCGCGAAACGCCGGGAAGACAGCCCTGTTTAAACCAACAGAGCTTTAGAGCGTGTTTGAAAATTGCTTTCTGACACACTCTAGTGATGACAGCTTCCGCCGCCATGATTGCAGTCATGCGCTTCGCCTTCATGGTGGTGGCTGCACATGGTATCAGGATTGTAGGAGAGCGTTCCCTTTAAGAGCGCCTCCACAGCCTGGTCCGCATCTCCGCTCACACCCGGATACAGTTCGATTCCGGCCTCGCTCAGCGCATTTCTCGCGCCTCCGCCGATACCTCCGCAGATCAGAGTCTTCACTCCCAACCCTTTTAAGAATCCAGCCAGCGCGCCGTGACCGTTTCCATCAGTTCCCACGACCTCTGAAGATACAACGGTTCCCTCTTCTACCTGATAAATCTTAAACTGCTCGCTGTGTCCAAAATGCTGAAACACACCGCCATTCTCATACGTTACCGCAATTTTCATGATTCCATCCTCCATTATGATATTCTTGTCCGTCACACCTGCGTCCGGAGCAGCGTCGCTTTCTGCAGTCCTTTTTACAGCATCCGCCCGCCCTGGGACATACCTCATAGTTCCCTCCGCAGATGGAAAGAGCGCTTCCCTCCACCAGCATGGCCGCTATCTTCATCCTCGCGGACTGGTATACGGCCTGAACCGTCGTCCTGGCCACACCCATCTGGTCTGCGCATTCCTCCTGAGTACAGCCCAGATAGTCGATGAGGCGGATCGTCTCATACTCTTCCAGCGTCAGGGAAATAATCTGGTCCGACTCCGGGCCTGTCTCTGCTTCGATCTGGTCCGTCCCCGGGCCTGTCCCTGCTTCCAGCGGTCCAAACCGCATTCTTCCCGGTATTCCGCATATCCGTCTCGCCTTAACGGGCCGTGCCATATCGTTTCCTCCCTTGCGCAGATGTTATTGACATATGTCATTTATTATAAGGCAATTTTTGACATATGTCAATTATAATTATTTTTCTTTCACATATACCCAAAACGGGCGGAGGCTGCACCTGAAATCCGTGCTGCCTCCGCCCGTTTGTCTCACTGCCGACGCAGATCCGCGCCCCAGTCTCATCGGATCGATCCGATAATTCCGTCCGCCATATCTTTCCGGTATGGATCGTAGACGATCTCGATCATCATAATGGACTCTCCCGACCACCGGAAATACAGATCCTGGTTGAGAAGTCCCGTATAGATTACCGGCAGCTTCGCGTATTCCCGGCCGCCAAGGGTGACCATCTCCACCGCTCCGATCTGCATGTACTCGTCGTATCCGCCGAGTCCCTGCCCCATCACCGCGGCCAGCTGTCCGGCATCCATTCCCTTAAACTCCTCGTCCATCTGGTCATACGTCACCACCACCATGGACACCGTCATATCCGGTGCCGCCACCGACAGATCCAGGGTCATGGTATCATCCACGTATAAATCCATATAGGATTCCAGCGGCACGAAGCCTTCCGGAACCGTCACCTGATAGCCCAGCCGGGGGCTGGTAAACGTCATTCCGTTCCAGCTCCCCGCCGCCGGTGTGACGCCGGGTCCTTCCACCATGGCGCCGTTATCGTCAAAGGTATACTCCGTCCCGTCGATCACACGGGTTGTCCCACAGACCATCGCTCCGGAATCCTCCAGATAATACCAGATCCCCTGAAGCTCTATCCAGCCGGTTTTCATAAATCCATCGGCTCCTATGTAATACCATCTGCCCTGATCCGTAATCCAGCCTTCCGGGGCAAATGTTCCGTCATCCTCCTGGTACTGCCAGCCACTCTCCTTCGTACCGGGGCCTGGCTGTTCTGCGGCCTGATACTGCCATGTCCCTGCCCAGGCCTGTCCCGTACCCAATGTGCCAAACAAAAGCACAGCGGCTGCGGCAATCCATTTTCGCATCACTGCTTTGTTCCTCCTGTCCGGACGTGCTGTTGGTACAGCGCTGCTTAAATTCCTGCGCAACGTTTTACCAGGCTTTCTGCCTTCCCAATACCGGTCTCCGGTTGATGATCTTATCGATGACCAGGAAATAGATTGTCACCGATACGGCTGCGCTGACAAAATCGGAAATAGGTTCCGTATAAAATATGTATTTGATTCCCATGGTTGCAGGAATCAGAAACGCGCCGCCGAGGAAGATTATCTTCCGGAACATGGACAGTGTAATCGCCACCCGTGCGATCCCCATACCGGTAAACCCGTCCACTACAGTATATTGCGCAGCCAGAGGAATTATGCCTAACGTATAGATTTTAATGGCCCAGACAGTCAATTCCACATACGTCTCATTCTGTGTGAAGATCCGGACGAAAAACTGGGGAATGGTGTGGGCGATCAGGAACATGACCGTGGTAAACACAAGCCCCAGCATCGCGATATGGACCTCTGCCTTCTTGATTCGTTCCGGCCTTCTCGCGCCGTAATTATAGCCCAGGATCGTCTGGGTCCCGCTGGTAATCCCGCCAAGCGGCATGGTGACCATCAGCATAAAGCTCTGAACGATCGTCATGCAGGTCAGCAGCATGTCTCCCTGCTCCGCGCCGCCGTACTTCTGAATCACAGTATTCAATGCGATGATCAGAATGTTGTCAAACGCGATGATCAGGAACGGACTTAAGCCGATTAAAAGGACTCTCTTCATGATCTGCCAGTCGTATTCCCCGAAGGTGATCCGCACCGGCGCCCGCTCGCTGAAAAGGAACTTAAGCACGTAGGCGCAGGAAGCCATCTGAGACAGCACCGTAGCCACGGCCGCGCCGCGCACTCCCATGTGAAACACAAAGATAAACACGGGGTCCAGTATAATATTGCACACCGCGCCGATTAAGACCGACTTCATCCCCACCTTGGCGTAGCCCTGGCAGATGATAAACTGGTTCATCCCCGTCGCCAGGAGCGCAAATACCGTCCCCAGCAGATAAAACGTTATGTATTCGTTTGCATAAGGAAACGTGGCCTCGCTGGCTCCGAACCACATGAGCAAGTGGTTCTTCATCAGCAGGGCGATCACTGTAATCGCCGCTGACAGCACGGTCAGAAGCAGAAAACAGTTTGCCAGAATCTGTCTGGCCGCCCGCTCATTCTTCTCCCCCAGCCGTATACTCATGAGGGGGGAACCGCCGACACCCACTAAAAAAGCAACAGAAGAAATGAGGGTCACAATCGGGCCGCAGATTCCTACTCCTGCCAATGCGATTTCGCCTGTTCCGGCGATATTACCGATATACATTCTATCCACAATACTGTAAAACACACTCACAAACTGGGCCAGCATGGAGGGAAACGCAAGCCTCCATACCAGTCCTCTCATATCATCTGAATCTAAATTATTCTCTGCCTTCACCTTCTGTTATCCATCCTGTATCCCAATTTTCTTTCGCTTATTCTGCCATCGCTCCGTCAGGGCCAAAGGTATAAGATGCCCCGTCGATGGTCATAGTCGTGTCGTGAATCATGGCGCCATTGGAATCTAAGTAGTACCACTTACCGTCTACTGAGACCCAGCCGGTCTGTTTCACGTAATTCTTCGTATAATACCAGTTACCGTCCACATGCTTCCAGCCTTCCGCCGGAATCAGTGTTCCGTAATCCACAAAGGAGAATTCGATGGTCACGTCACCGGTAATTCCATCTACCTTTCCCTTATCCGTGCACTGCCATATGGTTCTGTTCTGGCAGTTGTTGATGGTTCCGTACCTCGCATACCAGATATCGTACGGAATCTGGCTGATATCCATGTGATTGGTCAGCCACTCGTTGTTCGCATAGACGACTGGCCGGTATCCCGCGTCGGATATCACTTTGCAGAATGCGTTAATATTGTCGGTAATCTGCTGCTTCGTCAGACCGTTGTCCAGAAGGTGCTGCGATTCCACATCGTACGCGATCGGATACGAGACCGGATAGTCCCGCACCATCTTTAGCACGTAATTCGCCTCGTCTATGGCACTCTGGGTGTCGAGTGCCTGTGTGTAGAAAAATACACCGGTCTTAATCCCGTTTTCCGACGCGCCCTGCATGTTCATGGAATAGTAGGGATCCATATCCTTGTAGTATCCGATTCTGATCATGGCGAAATTCACGCCGTCGGCCGCGACCTTTGCCCAGTCGATGCCTCCCTTGTCCGCGTTCGCCCGGTTCTGATACTTCGTCACGGTAATGCCTTTCTCCAGCGCTCCCGCTATGGGCGCCCCCGACGCGTCCACATACTGACCGTTTTCCTTGTCCCACGGCTCTGCCGCTGCCGCCGTAAACGGCACAGCAGCCATCATCATGACGGCCATCAGTCCCGCCGCCAGACGGATTCCTTTTTTCTCGTTCCTGATTTTACTCATTCCTTCCTCCAATTCGTTACTCGCTTTCCGTCAGTCCGATTCCCTGCGGAATACATTGATATCGTGAAGCAGCGTCTTCACACTGTAGATCAGGGAATCAAATGCCCCGAACTCATACAGATTCAGAAACAGCATGCCGATGGGCACCGCCAGGATCATACCCGCGACTCCGCTGATCTTAAAGCCCAGATACAGAAACAACAGCGTTGCAAGAGGATCCAGCCCCATGGTATCGCCCACAATCTTCGGTTCTATGACACGCCTCAGTACCTGTGTGAGCACGTAGAGCGCAAGCATCCCCACTGCAAAAGCAGTATCTCCTGAAAAGAGCCTGATCACCGCCCAGGGAATCAGGATCGTCCCGGTTCCCAGCACCGGAAGGAAGTCCAGAAAGGCCACAATAACGGCGATCAGAAGAGCGTAATCGACTCTCAGGACCAGAAGGCCGACAGCAAGCACCACTGCGATTACAAACATGATCTTGAACTGTGCGAGAAAATAGCCTCCCACCAGATGCTTTATATCTTTTTTCAAATACTTATAATACTTCGATCCGCCCTCCGGCATGTATTTCTTAAAGAATTCCAGTATCTTATCGCGGTCCACGATAAATAAGTAGGACGAAAAGATCGTGACAATCGTATATACCAGTGCCGCGGGAATACTCTTAACCACGTTGCCGGCAACGGTCACCGTAGGGCTTGCGATCTTCTGCACTGCCAGGTTCAAATACTCCCCGATATGTCCGAAGAACTGGTTTACGGAGTCTGAAACGCTCTGAGGCAGGAACTGCAGGAGCCGTTCCACTTGAATCAACATCTTCTGGACTTCCACGGAAGCCGATTCATAATACTTCGGGATGTCGCCCACGAAACCGACAGCTTCCGATACCAGCTTCGTAATCACAAAGTAAAGAAGCGTGATAATAAGCGCCAGAACCGCCACCACAATCAGCATGGAGCTGTGCTTTCTCACGATCTTCACCCGTTTTTCCAGAAACTTCACCAGCGGATTGGCTATCATCGCAATAATCCAGCCGATGACAAACGGCAGGAAAAACTTCAAAAAACGCGGTCCTATAAAACAGACCAGCCAGATAACAAGCAGGGGTATGACAATATTGAGAATTAACCTGCAGTACTTCTTCCAATTATTCATAATCATCACCTGTCCTCATTATACTCCCCGGCCGGAACCATTACAAATGAAGAAAATCTAAAGATATTCTTTCAAAAAGCGGTACAAGGCATCCATCTCCTCATCGGTTCCGATGGTAATGCGCAGATAGTTGTCAATCCGCGGCTGATTAAAGTACCGCACAAAGATGCTGTTCTGCCGGAGTGCCTCATAGATGTCCTTCGCCCTGGCGGTCTCATGGGAAGCAAAGATAAAGTTCGCCATGGATTCAGGGAAGGTAAAGCCAAGCTCGTGAAGCCTTAGCTTCGCCTGTTCTCTCGTACGGATAATCTTCTCCACCGTATCCTGGAAATACGCCCGGTCCTCCACGGCCTTCGCCCCCAGAATCTGGGACGGCATATTCATGGTATAGGAGTTGTAAGAGTATTTCACGTCATTCAAGGCGCGGATTAAGGCCGGATTTCCGATGGCATAGCCGATTCTCATGCCCGCCATGGATCTCGACTTACTGAAAGTCTGCACAACCAGAAGATTTTCATACTTCCTGGTCAGCTTAAGCGCGCTGGTTCCGCCAAAATCAATGTAGGCCTCGTCCACAATCACCACCGAGTCCTGGTTATGGGAAACGATGTCCTCCACCTCCGAAAGCGGCATATAAAGCCCGGTAGGCGCGTTGGGATTAGGGAAAATAATTCCGCCGTTCTCACGGTAATACTCTTCCTTCACAATCTTGAAATTCTCATCCAGAGCCGGTTTCTCATAGGGCACGCCGAAAAGCTCAGCCCAAACCGGATAGAAGGAATAGGAGATGTCCGGGAAAAGCACCGGCTTATCGGAGTTGAAAAAGGTCATGAACGCCATGGCGATCACGTCGTCGGATCCCACCCCTACAAAGATTTCATCTCTATCCACTTTATAATATTCGGAAAGTGCGTCCACAAGAACCGAGGATGCAGGATCCGGATATTTTCTGAACAGATCGTAATCCATCTCCTTAAGCGCTGCGCTTACGCCCGGCGCCGGCGGATAGGGATTCTCATTCGTATTTAACTTGACTAAATGGCTGCCCCTCGGCTGGTCTCCCGGCACGTAAGGGACTACTTTTCTGATATTTGCCTCCCATGGTTTCATCGCTCTTCCTCCCGTCATGAAAGTCCGTACTCTCCGGCAACCGCTTCAAAGGCCGGCAGAGACCGCTCAATCTGCTCATAAGACACACAATAGGAAATTCTCACATATCCGGGACAGGCAAATGAGGTTCCCGGCACCACCAGCAGGCGGTGCTTCTTGCATACTTCACTGAAAGCCCTGTCATCCGCTTCCGGAGATTTTACAAACAGATAGAATGCGCCTTCCGGACGGATACACTCGAAGCCAAATCCCGTGAGGCCGTTGTAAAGGAGATTCCGGTTCCTGTCATAGGCCTCCACGTTTACCTTCTCGTCAATACAGCGCATGATCACCCGCTGCATCAGCGAAGGAGCGTTCACGCAGCCGAGAACACGGTTGGCAATGGTCGCCGCTGCGATGACAGCCTTTGAATCCTCCAGCTCATCCGGAATCACCAGATACCCGATCCGCTCTCCCGGAAGCGACAGGGACTTGCTGTAAGAGTAGCAGACAACGGTGTTATGGTAGAACGGCGTCACATAAGGCACCTCCACCCCGTCATACGCCAGCTCCCGGTAGGGCTCGTCCGATATCAGCACGATGGAAGTCCTGTACTCCTCTTCCTTCGCCTTCATAACTGCCGCAATCTGTTCCAGCGTCTCCGACGAATAGACCACTCCGGTGGGATTGTTCGGCGTATTGATGATGACCGCCTTCGTCCGTCTCGTAATCTTCTCCTTCAGCTCCGAGATATTCGGCTGAAATGAGGAGGTATCCGGGGACACCGTCACCAGCACTCCGTCGTAATTTCTCACATAGGCGCCGTACTCCATAAAATAGGGGGCAAATACGATCACTTCGTCTCCCGGATCCAGAACCGTCTTTAAAATAACGTTCATACCGCTGGCTGCGCCCACGGTCATCAGAATATTCTCCAGATGAAACTGTGTGCCGAATCTCCGGTTCAGCGACTGTGCCACCGTATCCCGGACATCCTCGAAGCCCGCGTTGCTCATGTAACCATGGACCATGGTAGACGCTTCTTCCGCCACGATATCCGTAATCGCCCGGTTCACCGCCTCCGGCGCCGGTACATTGGGATTGCCAAGGCTGAAATCATAGACATTTTCCGGTCCGTAGATGGCGGCCAGGCGTTTTCCTTCTTCAAACATGGCCCGAATGGCAGAATTATTCTCAACAAGGGGCCTCATCTTCTCAGCTATCATATCCTCATTCCCTCACTTTTTTCTGAATTTATGGCTGGTGCTGCATTGCGTAAACTACCTCACCAAGTGCTCATAGTATACCATACCAGGAACTCAAGGTCTATAACAAAAATGAAGAGCCGGGGACAGCTGCAGGCGTCTTTTCACACCTGGCAGTTCCCCGGCTCACGGTCTCATTTCCGGCTAATCCACGATGTCTTCTCCGCAGCGCAGGCAGATGCCTTTCCCTTGGGAAGACGCCGTTTCAAGCGCCTGCTCCGCCTTTTCGTAAAGATCATCAAAGTCTGCGCTTCCGTCCGCGGCCATCACATATCCCGCGTTGATGGAAGGCCGGATCTTTGCCGACTCCAGGGACAGCTCCATCTTCATATCCGCCATCAGCTGTTCCAGCTTCCTGCACATATCCCTGCTCCCGATATTTTTACAGAGCACCAGGATCTCATAGCCGCTGATCCGGCAGACGATATCCTCCTCACGGAAAAAGCGCTTCAGCTTATCCACGCTGTTCACCAGGATCCGTTCCCCGCTCATCTGTCCCAGCGCCTCATTCACCTCTGGAAACCCGTGAAACCGGAACAGTGCCAGCGCGGACGGCTGGCCTCTGCGCCTGGATATCCACTCCTTCATCAGGGGAATCCCCGTCTCCCGGTTATGGAGACCCGTCAGCAGATCCATCGGTGCAGGCCTGCACCGCTCCAGTTCTTCCAATCGTTTTCTGCACTCTTTTATCTCCTGGCGCAATGCCATGATCTCATCGATATCCAGGATGACTCCGTATACAAATGTGGTGCCATTCCAGTGTTTTCGTCTCGCCTGATAGCGGATCCATACATATCCCGCCTTCGTACGCATACGAAATTCCAGGCTGTATACGGTCTGTTCCTCCGCCATAACAGCGGACAGCACCCGGTCCCGGTCACCGGGATGGATGAGCGAAGCCATCTGATTCTGATACTCCTCCTCCAGCTCACGACCGGTAATCCCGAGAATTTCCAGAAAACGCCTGCTGACATAGAGAAGCTCCATGTCCTCCGTCCACCGGCAGCAATGAAAACCGCCCGGAACGCCGGAATCCAGAAACTCCAGTTCGTCGTTCTGCAGCTGAATGGATTCTCCGGCCGTCTTAAGCATCTGGGGCTCAAATGCGCCTTCATCTCCGTTAATATTCAGGACATCCGCGAGAATCCGCTGGGAGGAAGCCAGCCTCTCTTCCTGTCGCTTTACCTTTGTCACGTCGCTGACCGATCCATAGAACAGCCTGTGGTCATCCCTTTCCTTTAAGAAAAAGATGCGCAGGGAGATCCACATCAGCTCTCCGCTCAGCCTGTAGCGCCGTATGATGCCTTCCGATCCCTTCAGCGGATTTCTGCAGGCCGCCTCGAAGAGCTCCAGCACCTTGCCCTGGTCATCCTCGTGTATCTGCGCCATAATAAATTTCCTGCGTTCCTCCAGATCGATGGGATTACAGCCGGTCACCCGGTAATACCCCTCGTTCACAGAAAGCAGCTCGATCTTTTCCCCGCAGACATCGTAAAGGGCCATTCCGCCCAGCATATTATTGAGGATTGCCTCGCTGGTCACATCCTTATTGACAAGGTCCTCCAGGCGGAGTTCCTCCAGCTGATGGGCCTGAATGCCACGGTAATCCACATTCTCTTCATGGAGAAGCAGCGGTTCAAACTGTTCGATCGGCATCGGACGGTAGTAGTAATAGCCCTGCCCGTAGATACAGCCCACATTTCTCAGGAAATCCACCTGCTCCTTTTTCTCCACGCCCTCCGCGATCACCCGCAGCTGCGTCAGCCTCGCCATGCGGACGATGGTCTCCAGGATTCCCATGCCGCGGTTCTGGCTGTACTCGTTCATATCCAGAAATTTCGTGTCGATCTTGATGACATCCACATTTACATCCTTTAACATGTTGAGCGAGGAGTATCCGCTTCCAAAGTCGTCCATAAAGACGGTAAAGCCCGCATTCCGCAGATCGATCACCACCTGGCGAATGAGATTGTAATCCTCGGCGTAGGCGCTTTCCGTGATCTCGATGGCCAGGAGCGCCGGATCGATCTCATACCGGCTCGTAAGCTCTGCAAACGTATTCGTAACGTTCATGGAATAGATATCGATTCTGGAGACATTGACCGCGATCGGAATCGGCTTATGCCCCGCAGCGATCCAGTCGTGAAGCCTTCCGCACACCATATCCCAGACGTAAAGGTCCAGATTGGTAATAAAGCCGTTGCTCTCCAGAAGGGGAATAAATTCTCCCGGCTGTACGATGCCCCTTACGGGATGGTTCCATCTGACCAGCGATTCCAGTCCGATAATCTTTCCCGTCAGCATATTGCACTGGGGCTGGGCGTAGAAGATAAACTCCCGGTTGTCCAGGGCCCTCTGAACCTCCGACAGAAGCACCTGGTCGTCCTCCATCTTCTTTTTCATTCCCGCGTCGTACCGCCCTGTACGGTTTAGGTAATTCCCCTTGACCGTGGAAAGGGCGATGGAGGCTCTGTCATACATCATGCTGACGGATAGATTCCAATCCTCTATCTCATAGACACCGAAGGCTGGAAGGAAGCCGGCGCTTCCCCCGTACTGCTTCACAAAATGCTTAATTCCCCGCTCCAGATTCCCAAGAACCGACTCGTCTCTCGGAATGATGATGGCAAAATCATCGCCGCCCATATAGCCGGCCATGGAATCGCACTGCTTTTCGACTTCTTTTAACTGCTCCGCAATGCTGATCAGGAACCGGTCCCCGGCCTCCTCCCCGAACCATTCGTTAAACAGCTTGAAATGCTCAATATCGATGGCGACCATGCTGAACCTTATGCCGCGCTTTTCCCGGAGAAACTGTTCCGCTCTCTCCAGAAACAGGCCGTACCGGTACAGTCCCGTCATGGAATCCTTCTCTTCCAGCCTGCTTCCGCCTCTGTCCGGGGCCGCAGTCTCCTGCTTCTTCTGCTGATCGATGTCCTGGATAAAGACCATGATAACCGTCTTATCCTGCTCCCCCGTCCGCAGCAGCACGGCGGTCTGGGCCACCCAGCAGTACTCCCCGGACACAAGAAGCTTCCGGAATTCCCCTCTTATGGTGTGGTTTTTTCCGCTCAGGCGCTGTGACAGCGTATCAAAATTCCAGAACTCCAGGAAACGCTCCCGGTCCTCCGGATCAATCATATGATCCGCAACCTCCATACACATGGTATCCAGGCTTCCCTCCATGGCGGGAATCACGTATTTCCCATTCTGATGGAAGAGTATCTTATAGGTATTCTCTGCCAGGTTTAACTCGAACAGCTCTTCATAGACACTGGTCTCCGTCAAATCGTAAAACAGGCTCCTGCTCTGCCTGTCCACAATCTTAAAGAGCATCAGCCAGCACCGCCCGCACCCAGGCCACTCAACCTGTCCCGACGACAATTCAAGCCACTGCCGGTTTACCGCGTCGTAAAACAGAATATGGCTGCAGTCCTCCTTCATGCCCGGACAGCCGCTGCATGGAGAATCTCCATTACAGATTCCCTGATAACAGGTGATCCCTACTCTTAAATTCGGGCAGACAGCCTTTGCTGTTTCATTGAAGTAGACAATCCTGTAATCTTCGTCTATAACATAAATGCCGGTACCTTCTCCAGCCACTGGCAATTGATCCATACGTTCCGCCTCTCTGCCGCAGTCAATACCGCCGGCATTCTATCGCAATTATTATCTATTATAAGCTATGGGAGGGGGTACGTCAACAAAACGAAATTGATGTTGGGCGGGGAAAATTGCGGTACAGAACGAAAAAGCGGGTGAAATTTGCCCGCATACAGATGTATACAGGATACATCCTTGCGTCAAGTTTCACCCGCTTTTCAAGCTGTCAATACCAGAGCGTGTTTGAAAAATCATTCCCGCCATCTGCACGCCCCACTTCGCGGCATATTTGGCCCCAATTCAGTCAGCGTAGCCCACTACGCCTCCTTCATCGGGGCCAAATCTCCCACAAAGTGTGACGCACAGCTGGCAGAAAGCATTTTTCAAACACGCTCCAGGACTCACAGGCTGCGCAGCTGCTCTACCATTTCGTGAGATAAGGTAAATTTACCGACGTAGCCCACGTCTCCGGTCATCAGGACGGAGCCGTCCTCCTCGATTTCCACTTCAAGCACTCCGCCCGGCATGTGGACGTACATCTTGGGATCGGTGAGGCCCATCTTGTAGGCTGCTCCGGCGGCGGCGCAGCCGCTGGTTCCGGATGCGAGGGTATAGCCCGCGCCTCTCTCATAGATCTCGATTTCGATGTTGGTCCTGTCCACCACCCTGAGGAGTTCGGTGTTTACCTTTTCCGGGAAACACTCAGCCGCTTCGGAGTGACGGCCGATGCGGCAGGCCAGATCCTTTGAGATATCGCTCAGCCAGATCACGCAGTGAGGATTGCCGATGGAGACACAGGTCACCCGGTACGGAATGCTGCCGAACATCATCGTTTCATTTAAGACTTCACGCCTCGGACCTGTCATCGGGATTTCGTCGCTCCAGAAGCTTAAATGCCCCATGGAAACCTTGATTCTCGTTCCTTCCTCATTCAGGTAGTGGATCTGCTGTTCCCCGCTTAAGGTATTGACCAAAAAATGATTTTTCTGCACATAGCCCGCATCTTTTAAGTATTTGCCGAATATCCGGACACCGTTTCCGCTTAACTCCGCCTCGCTGCCATCCGGGTTCAAGATCTTCACCGTCATCTTGTCTTCCCCCAGAATCGGGCCAACGAGAAGGCCGTCCGATCCGACGCCAAAATTGCGGTTGCAGATCAGCCGTACCGCCTCCTTTGAGAGCTTTAATTCATTTTTATTCGGATCAAAAATCAGGTAATCGTTTCCGAGTCCATGGTATTTCTCTAACGTAATCTTCATAATGCGGCTCCTTTCCCGTTTTTAACAATTGCTTCGCATAATTCCTGATATGTGATTCCGGCTGCCTCCGCCTCCTGCGGAAGAAGGCTGAAAGGCGTCATACCCGGAAGAGTGTTGGCTTCCAGACAGTAGATGGCGCCGTCTCCATCCATCAGAAAATCGACTCTGGAATAGTATCCCAGTTCCAGGATACGATGAACCGTCAGAGCGGCGGCTTCCAGCCTTGACTCCTGCTTTTCATCGATCCCGGCCGGACAGATCTCTCTGGTCATGCCGGGCTGGTACTTGTTTTTATAATCGTAAAATCCTTTTTCCGGTATGATCTCTATAGCGGGCAGGGCTCTTCCGCCCAGTACGCCTACAGAGAATTCCCGTCCCGTAATCTTTTTCTCCACCAGCACGCGGTCGCCATAGGAAAATGCGGCTTCCAGCGCCGTATGCCATTCTTCTTCCTTGTCTACGATTGTGACTCCCACACTGGAACCGCAGTCCAGAGGCTTTACGACACAGGGCAGGAATTCTGGCTGACTGCATTTTCCCCTTTCTGCAAGATACCAGTCAGGAGTAGCCACTCCGGCCGCCCGCATCAAAATCTTGGAAATATTCTTATCCATTGCCAGTAAGCTTCCCATATAACCGCTGCCCGTATGGGGAATTCCGTACGCCTCCAGTACTGCCTGGATCTGCCCGTTCTCTCCTGTGCTGCCGTGGAGCGCGATAAACACCATGTCCGCCTCCCGACATGCCTCCAGAACGCCAGGGCCAATCAGTGATTTTTTCGCACCGGTCTCTGCTCCGAGCAGCTCTAAGTCAGGGGCTTCCCCGCCGATTTCGTAAGCAAAGCCCAGCCCTTCTTCCCTGGTCCTGTAATGAACCCGCTCCCCTGCCTTAATTCCCAGCCAGGGATCCAGGAAAAAGACTTCATGGCCCCGCTCCATCAGCGCATTGGCAATTAAAGAGCCCGAGGACAGGGACACATCCCGCTCTGGACTGTATCCGCCTGCTAAAACAATAATCTTCATGATAAATTCCCTCTTTTGTCATTCATTCTTTCCCTCTATTATAGCCAGCATTATTTATCATTTCTATCGATATTATGCTGTTTTTATTGCATATTGTGTCTATTGCTGTATAATAGAACCGTTAAGGAAAGGAAACAAGAACTTATGACCGGCTATGAAAAAAGAGGATACCTAAACAGCGACTTTCGGCTGTTCCATTTGACCGATACAAAAAAACAGGATTTTGAATACCACTACCACGATTTCGATAAAATTATCATCTTCATCCGAGGCCGTGTGACATACCGGATCGAAGGCCAGGCGTATGAGCTGCAGCCTTACGATATCGTACTTGTGAGCCATAACGATATTCACAGGCCGGACATCGATCCGTCGGTTCCCTATGAACGGATCATCGTCTACCTCTCCCCCCGCTTCATCACCTCCTACCGGTCCGACACCTACGACTTAAGCGACTGCTTCCATAAGGCGAAGGAGCTGCGTTCCAACGTGCTGCGGATTCATTCGCTGGAGAAGAGCGGACTCTTTAAGACCATCACCGATTTAGAATACGCCTGCGCCCACGATGGATACGCGAAAGAGCTGTACTGCCAGGTGGTATTTCTGGAGTTCATGATCAAATTAAACCGCGCCGCCCTGACCGGACGGGTGGAATACATCTCCCCCGGCACCGGCGACCGCAGAATCTCCGCAGTCATGGAATTCATAGCCGGGCATCTGACAGAGGATCTGACCGTAGATCAAATCGCCGACGCCGCTTATTTAAGCCGCTACCATCTGATGCACCTGTTCAAACAGGCCACCGGCTATACCCTTGGTAATTACATAACCGAAAAACGCCTTTTGCTGGCGCGGGATCTGCTTCGCAGCGGGACGCCCGTTACCAATGTATGCTTTGACTGCGGCTTTAAAAACTATTCTACCTTTTCCAGGGCGTACAAAAAATACTTTGAATCCACCCCCTCCGATGCGAAGAAGACGTAAAACAGGCAGCCTGGATAACAGGCTGCCTGCCAAAAGGGCATACCGCTTCGCCCGTGCGTAATTCTTATCCTGTCATCCGTTTGGAATCCAGCCGTTTGGAATCCATCAGTTTGGAATCTTCATCGTATGGAGAATATCGTCAATCTCCTGCCATCTCGATGGAATAAACACGGTCTCAATCATCAGTACATAGGAGCCGCAGCGTTTGAAATAGACATCGGCAATCCCCTCTTCACTCTGTATTAACGTGATCTTTGCGAACCCCAGATCGTTGAAGGAAGCGCCGATGACATCGCTTTCGCTTCTATAAATATATTTAAAGTAATAGGCCAGTTCCTCATCCGACCAGTTTTCCCCGTCCAGCTCAGACATATTGATAATGGCGGTGACGATGATACTGTTGCCGTCGGGCGCTGATGCCACCATGTCATACTGTGCCTCCTCCGGCAGAGAGACGGTATTCCCCGAAACAGCCTGATAGGAATCCGGCAGTGTAATCTGGTATCCAACCAGCCGGTTCACGTAGGTCGTCCCGTTCCAGCCGTCATTCAGCCGTACCTGCGGCTGTACCCACGCTCCGGAACCGTCAAACGTATAATCGGTTCCCCCGATATTCCGGGTTGTGCCAGAAACCATGGCCCCCGTATTCTCATCAAAATAGTACCATACTCCGGCGCCAGCCTGGAACCAGCCGGTCTTCATAAAGCCGTCCTGCTCCACGTAATACCAGGTTCCCTGGTCCTCTACCCACTGGGCTGCCGCATAGCTGCCGTCATCGTTGTGATACTTCCATCTTCCCTCCTGATTCTCCCAGGTTCCGGCAAATGCCGATGATGCCATTACCACACTGAGCGCCGCGGCAACAACAGCGGTCATCCACTTCTTCCCCATATTATTTCTCCCTTCCCCGCACCGGAACCTTCCGATAATCCCAGCGCGATTCCTTTTTCTATAAGTCTATGGTACCGCCTTTTATATAGACTGTCAAGTATGCATTCTTTCTCTTTTATTTCGTCTTTGCAGATTTGTTTTTCATTTTATCTTAATATTGTTTCCAAACATCTAATATTTTCTTAATCCTTTATTACTTTCGTTGCAATCCATTTTCTGCCATGGTATTCTCTTACTAGGGCGTAGTAGAAAATTGCTTTCTGTCATCTGTACGCCCTGAAACCAAATTTAATCCATTCTCAGGGAGGAGAATTATTATGAAAAAAGTGGTTTCACTTATGATTCCGCTCTTTGCCGCTGTGGTCGGAATCACCGCATGCGGCTCGGGCAGCAAATCTTCAATGGTAGCAGAAACAACGGCGGCTTATACCGAGGCAGCCGCCGAAACCGTGTCAAACACCTCCATGACCTATGACTCTGCATCTCAGAAATCCGAAAGCGGTTCCGGCGGCGAACTGGAGATGGATACGTCAGGTACTCCGCTCCTGCCAGAAGGGCGCAAACTGATCCGCAACATCACGATGCAGGTGGAGACGGAAGAATTCGACAAGATGATCTCCGGCATCAATGCCAAACTGTCTGAAGCAGGGGGGTACATTGAACAGTCCGATATCTCCGGCACCAGCTTGAACTATCGCGGAGAGCCCGTTCCCCGGTACGGCAACATCACCGCACGCATCCCCAACGATAAACTGGACCGTTTCGTGGGCGCAGTCAGTGACAGCGGGAACGTCACCAACAAATCAGAGTCCACGCAGGACGTAACACTCCAGTACAGCGACGTGGAAAGCCGGAAAAAGTCACTGGAGATCGAGCAGGAACGCATCTGGCAGTTTTTGGAGAAGGCCGAGTCCATCGATACGGTCATCACGCTGGAACAGCGGCTCTCTGATATCCGCTACCAGCTGGAATCCATGGAATCCCAGCTTCGCCTCTACGACAATCAGGTGGATTACAGCACCGTCTATTTAAGCATTTCAGAAGTGACGGCCTACACGCCTGTCACACCGGAGACGACCGGAGCACGAATTAAAAACGGGCTCGCAAAGAATTTCGAGTCCATCGTCACAGCCCTGACCAATTTACTGATCCTCTTCATCACCACATGTCCTTTCTGGATTCCGTTAGCCCTACTCGCGGCTATTGTTATTTCCATCGTCCGGCGCCATAACCGGAAGATCGACAGGATCTATGCGGAAGAAAAGGCAAAGAGAGCCGCCGCACAGAAGACCGGGGAATTGCCGGATCAGGGATCGGATAAGGAAGATCGCAAATCGGGTAAGGGATCGGACGAAGATATGGATTCATAAAGAATAAATACATAAATGACAACAAAAAACATAGGGAGCATTACCTGCTGGTAATGCTCCCTATGTTTTTAATCAGCACGGATATGCTCCCATCCGCGTTCGTAATAAATTCCACTGAGTTTCTGTTCTGATATTCCTCCATGGGAATCTTAATCTCGATACCGGTGTCCGTGGTCAGATACTGTTTTTCGAATTTTTTGGTGGTGGATGGATTCTGAGGTGTCACCTGTTTTTCCGAAAGATTGTATTTTTCCATCTTTTCCGTAAATTCTTCCTTCAGTTCCGGTTTTTCGTGGAAAATCTTTTCCGCTACGGTGGGAATGTCGATGCTGCCCTGCTCCGCCAGCTCCTGGCTTAAGATGCTCTTCGCCTCCATGTGGGCTTCCCACTGCTCAGACTCATCATAATATCCCTTCTGCACCTGTTCTACTGCCTTGGTTACGATCGAGAGCTCCGTTTTCGGAGACATGCTGCCGTGGCACTGCAAAAACATCTGGGAGAAGTAATTGGTCTTCACCCCGTTGACCTCATACTTTTTTTCCATCACACGCAGAGAGTAATCATTTAAGTCGATCAGACACGCCTCTGCCAGCTTCTGATTTTCCGCAGGAAGAATGGCGTTCTGCCGGATAATGTCGTTGCAGTTTCCATTTTCCGTATAGTTCGTCATATGAGTATAGGAGGACTTATAGTTCATCTTAAGCAGGGCGATTCCGCACTGCTGTCCCGCGTCGTACCGCACCACCATCAAATCCGCGGACGGAATCTCGATGTTGGAATACATGATGTCAAACAGCTTCTGGGCGATCTCCTGAGACTTCTGGATAAACGTGTCCTCATCCATCTCCGAGACCATCTGGTAAACCGGGGAATCCCCGTCAAACTGACAGGATTTTCCCTCGTCGCTGGTCATGACCCGGTAAATATGGCTTCTCACAAAATCGGAAAAATCGGAACCGTGCTCCAAAAGGCCCCCCGACATCACCGCCGTCCCCACGGTGGAATCCAGAATATGTATGATGACGTGTGTTACTCTGATATCTTCTTTTTCCATTGCTTACTCCTCTTTCTGTAAATATCTGCAATACAAAATTGTTCGAAGGCACTTAGTGCCGGAGAACAGGCGAAAGACACGGGGTTATCCCGCCTCTCAGGATTACCCGTGTCTTCCGTCATTACGCCAGGAGCAGAAGCCCCACAGCAGGCCTGTAATAATCAAATAAAACCAGGTGGCCGGATTGCTGAACCATGTGGTGAAGAAGGACAGCACCAGATACATCGCAAACTGGGCATAAAACAGATAGCCCACCGGATTGCGTATCCGCTTCATCATCCGAACCAGCAGAAATGCGACCGCGCCCAGAATACAGGCAAACAGAACGACGCCGATGATTCCAAAATCATAGAAGGAATCGTAAAACAGCGTGACCGTCGTCAGCTCCTCCTTCGTCACATAGATCGGAAAATCCACCAGGGAGGGAACCAGGAACTTGAGTCCGGTCAGCGCCCACAGTGGGAACAGCATCCGAAGGCCGAAGGTATGGGATGGAAGCCATTCCACCATACAGTTAAAGTTATCGTAGTTATTGGCAATATACATGTAAGGCTGTGTGACAAAGATCGGCATCTCGCTGTTCTTCATCTGGAAGATTCCATTTAAATACGAAACGTCATGGCCTCTCGCAAAGGTCAGCAGCACATAGATGGGGATCATTCCCAGCACAAGGCCTATGGCGTAAGAAATCTTCAGCCGGTTATCCATGGCAATATACGTGAGCACTGCCAGCCCTACAGCCAGAATCAGCTGGAAACGGGACACGCAGAGGACCGGAATCGCACAGGCGATCAGATCCATGAGGATCACCAGCACCATACGCACGCCGTTCCGCCCCTGTTCGATACAGAAATAGAGCACGGACAGCGCCGGCACCAGGACGCATGAAACCGTAAAATAGTGAACTCCCGTGATATGGAAGGTCGAATACGCATGCGGCACGCCCCGTACGAAAAACGGAATGAATCCCAGGATCAGGGCCTCTGCCAGAAACGCACCCAAGGACACCGCGGTAACGATGACCATGGACCAGAACAGCGGCCTCTCATAGCCCTGAAAATTAAACCATCTGGAACGCTGGCCTCCCGACTCTCCCTGAGCCCTCATCAGAAACTCATACATCACCCAAAAGCCTAAAAGCGCCACCAGGAAACAGAGCCATGTGACTATATTCCAGTCCGACGACAGCTCAGACAGCTTCAGACACGCAATCCCCTGTCCTCCAACCCAGAACAGGGAGAAAAGCCCGCGAAGATGAATGATATTCTCCGTCCTCTTATAATCGTACCAGTACAGCCAGACAGCCGCCAGGATGAGAACAAGGCCCGAAAGCCAGTAATACCCCGCCCTCGCAAACAGATAACTGGCTGCGTAACAAATCAGATATACACCCATATTAGTTTGTCTCCTTCATCACAGGAAGGCAGCCGCCAATGCGACAGCTGCCTTCCTTTCAGGATTTTATAATTCGTAAATTCAGCTCGACCCTGCATTGCAGACTGTGAACGCTTCGTTCAACTCCGCAGTGCACCTCGACTCCGCTCCGCTTCGTCTCGGTCGCGGGCATTCGCCCTATGAAAAAGATCAAAGAAAAATCTGCTTATGTGCAGGCACAACGCATATTTTCCTTCGCTCTTTTTCGCACTGCTCACTGCAGTTCGCGCATGTATGCCTCAACTTCGCCCGCTGTCACGAATGACATGGCTTGATCGGCGATGGACTGCAGTTCTGCGATACTGTAGCCTGTGATCAGCTTTCTTGCGTTTAAGACTGCGGAAGCGCTCATACTGAACTCATTTAAGCCAAATGCCAGCAGCAGCGGAATCATCAGCGGATCGCTGGCCGCTTCGCCGCACATGCCTACCATGATGCCCTCCTTGCGGCCGCACTGGATGATGTGGCGGATGCTGCGGAGTACGGCCGGGTTTAACGGGGAGTAAAGGTAGGATACCTTGTCATTTCCTCTGTCTACCGACATGGTGTACTGTGTTAAGTCATTTGTTCCAATGCTGAAGAAATCCACTTCCTTCGCGAACGCATCGGCCATTAAGGACGCGGCTGCGGTCTCCACCATGATACCCACCTGGATATCTCTCTTATAGGCGATTCCCTTTAAATCAAGCTCTGCCTTCACTTCTTCGATCATCGCCTTCGCTTCCCGGAATTCCTCCAGGCATGTTACCATCGGAACCATGATCTTAATATTGCCGAACGCACTAGCGCGCAGAAGCGCACGAAGCTGCGGTCCGTATACATCTTCCCTGCGGTCCAGGCAGAATCGGATGGCCCGGTAGCCCAGAAATGGATTTTCATCTTTCTTTAATCCCATATATGGAATCTCTTTGTCGCCGCCGATATCCAGTGTACGGATAATCACAGGCTTGCCGTTCATGGCAATGGCTACCTTCTGATACGCCTCGAACTGCTCGTCCTCAGTCGGCATGGAATTCCGGTCCATAAACAGGAATTCTGTACGGAACAGGCCAATGCCTTCCGCGTCGTACTGAAGAACCTTGTCCACATCTTCGGGTTTGCCGATGTTGGCCACCAGTTCGATGGTCACGCCATCCTTCGTTACAGTTGGCTTGCCGATGTACTGGTCCAGTTCCTTCTTTTCTTTTAAATAAGCGGTTCTCTTTGTCTCATATTCCGCAGTGACCGTTTCCTCCGGATTCACGAATACGATTCCTTCCGATCCGTCCAGAACCACAGTATCTCCGTCTTTTACATTTTTTAAAAAACCCTCTACCGCAACTACCGCCGGGATCTCCAGGGCTCTTGCCAGAATCGCGCTGTGAGAGGTCTTTCCGCCTAATTCCGTTACGATACCACATACATTGTCCGGATTGATACCGGCCGTCATGGATGGGGTTAAATCCTTTGCAACGATGATGCTGCCAGCCGGCAGTGAGGCGATATCCACGGAACTGACCCCGAGTAATATCTTCTGCATACGTGTCTTGATATCACGCATATCGGTTGCTCTCTGCTGCATCAGCTCGTCTCCCATGGACGCGAACATATCGGCATACATGTTGCAGACATTCTCGATCGCATATTCACTGCACGCATTCTCCCCTGCGATCGTGTTCTCAATCTCGCCTGTCAGCATCGGATCAGAAAGAAGCATTAAATGGCCGTTTAAAATCTCGGCCTCCTTCTCTCCCACTCTCGTAGCCAGATCCTTAGCCAGAGCATCCGTCTCCTCCATCGCCTGATTTAGGGCCGCATGAAAACGTTCCTTCTCAGCTGCTGCATCGGAGATCGTCTCCTTCTTAATCACCAGTTCTGTCTCTTCCACGATAGCGGCTTTCCCAATGCCGATACCTGCAGATGCGCTTGTTCCTTTCATCATAACAAGACCTCCTTATTAATTATAAAATAGATTTATTCGCCCAGTCCGTCTTCGACAGCCTGAACCATGGCAGCCAGAGCCTCTTTTTCGTCCACTCCCTCACAGACGAATTCAATCTCATCGCCGCTTTTTACGCAGGCGCCCAATACACTGAGCACGCTCTTTGCATTGGCGGTGGTATTCTTAAAACGAAAATTCACCGAAGACTTGAAGTTCATAGCTTCCTTACAAAGAATCCCCGCCGGCCGTAAATGCAGGCCGGTAGGATTCTTTATGACAACTTTAGCACTGACCATATTCTATCCCTCCACACATCGTTACTGATTCTTATTCTGCTGCTTTTTTTGAAGTACCGGCGGTTGCTGCTTCATCCGTCTCCTGGTCAGCTGTCGTCTGTCCAGGGCCTTCACTCTCATCCTCGTTATCAGAGACAACCGTCACTTCAAAGTCAGAATAATTCACCACTTCAAACCCTTCTCCCACCTCGAAGGTAAGCTTACCTGCATGGGTTCCAGGCTCCAGGCCGGTCATATCGAGCGCGGCATTCATATCCCTGATATCCAGTGTATCCAAATCCTCCTTCAGCCCCCTGACCGTCACATCTACGCTGTCCTTGCTGAAGGTATACTCATAATCAGGGTCTGAACCACTGCTGGCTAAATCGGCCAGCTTAAGAGTGTAGGACTTTGTCGTCAGTGGTTCTACCTTTAAGGTAACCGTCACCTGGCTCTGGGCATTCGGTGCGATCGTCGTGCTCGGAGGCAGATAATCGTTCAGATCAAGATGGATCACCTTGTCTGTAGTCGCTCCGTCGATGGTAAGCTTGTCATCGACAACAGATAGCGCATTGACAGACGCCAGCACTGACTTCGTCGCAACCACGGGAACGGATTTCAAGTCGCTCTCCACTCCTGTGAACCGGTAGCCGGGGGCCACGGTTCCCTTCACTTCGAAATTCAGTGTCAGTTCCTTGGCCTTCAGGATCGCCATGTTATAATGGATGCTTTCCGGAGTAATCGTCAGTTCGTCTCCGAGATCCGTCAGTTCTTTATCGTTCGCGTCATAGCATTTGGGCGTTACGTAGCCGTCTAAGTCCGCATTGGCACCTTCCCGGTTAATCTCAATGCCGATCGACGCAATCTTGCCAATCACGGATTCCGGCGCGCGCGCCACCACGTAATCGGAGGACAGAGTAGTAATTCCTGACGCGTAACCGTCTTCCACCTCTCCTACGTAATTCACCTTTAAGTCGAACTTCTTATTCTGCATGGCTTCCGTTTTCACATGGAGAACCATTGGCTTCGCCGTCACTTCCCCGTTTCTGATCAGGGATACCTTGTTTTTGTTGACCTCTATGGTGACCGGCACCGCGCCTGTCACATCGTTATAGTCCTTTAAATCAATATACGCGCTGAAATCGGATTCCCGAAACAGCGAGCTGTTTCTCGTGTTTACCTGGTAACTCACCGTAACGCTGTCCTTGCCGATAATTTCATACGTCAGATTGGCATTATCCAGGATCTCCTCATTACGGACATCCACCGGAATTGTAAACGGCTGTCCGGAAACAACGGGATTGGAAATATTAACAATCGCCATCCAGATAACAAAGGCAAGAACGAGAGAAACGACTTTCAGGCCGAGATTATTTAGCAACTTTTCCTTCATTTTTCCGCCTTCCCTTCAATATCTTAAATCTGCTGCCTTCTCCTTCCACGTGTTTGATATCCATAAGCAGTTCCCGCAGCGCATCCGCGTCAACCGCGCGCTTTAAGCCGCCTTCCGAAGCGACAGAGACACGCCCCGTCTCCTCAGACACCACGATGGTCAGACTGTCTGTTACCTCGCTGACGCCGACCGCGGCACGGTGCCTCGTTCCCAGTTCCTTGCTGATAGACATGTTGTCGGACAGCGGTAAGTAGCATGTCGCAGCCGCCACCCGGTTACCGTGTATGACCACCGCCCCATCGTGGAGTGGTGTGTTGTGTTCGAATATATTAATCAGAAGCTGGCTTGACACCAGACCGTTTATTTCAATGCCGGTTCGTTCGATCTCCTTTAAGGAGTCGCCGCGCTCAATCACCATGAGCGCTCCCGTCTTTACCTTGGCCATCTCGAAAGTAGCTTTCACCAGCTCGTTGATCGTCCGGTCGGTAAATGCGGAATTGTCCTTTCCGTCATCAAAGGTAAGAATTCCTGTAAGCGGGTTTCTGCTTCCCAGCTGTTCCAGCGCCTTTCGAAGCTCCGGCTGGAAGATCACGATCGCCATCGTCACTGCCGGCGTCGCTATCGTATTTAAAATCCACTTGATATTATCAAGACGGAAGATATAGGTCAGCACATAGAAAAACAGTATTAACAGAATTCCTTTTAAGAGAGTCCAGGCTCTCGTATTCATAATCCAGACAAGCAGCTCATAAAGCAGTATCGCTATGATAATAATCTCAACGAGATTCGTCTTGGTTATCCTTGGTAAGAAGGAAACCCAGGAATATAATCCATCTATAATATCTGCCACGAAAGTCCACCTCCCTTTTTCCAGTTTCGCCTAACGCTGTGGTCTCTGGAGTTTTCTGGCATTTATTTTTTGAACCTTTACGTCGGGCGTGCTCACCGTCATCTTCGGCACCGCCTTCACGTAATAATAATAATCGTCATCCTCAAACTGAACGTATTCGGTCCGCGAATAATCCACTGCGAAGACGAAAAACGTATAAATCCCCGACAGGATTAAAGAAACCACCACTCCTATAATGAGCTCACTTACCGGAACTGATACATCCATGGTAATATCTCCGATAAAAATCACCACCAGCTGGGCGATGGTTCCCGCCACAATAGCGATGATCCAGGAGTAGTCGAAAGACATATTCTTAAGAATGAACACTACAATGATCGCAGCCGCAAAAGCCGCAATCAGCACTAACATCAGCTTATTGCCGAAGAGGCTCTTCACGATCTGGGAAAAGCGCTGCATCATATCGGCTGATATCTCATTGGTCAGAACCCCCGCGTTCTGTTTGACATACAGAAGCGTATAATAGATAAAAATGCCGCAGCCCACCGGAATCACGGAAATCATGCCGCCTGAAAGGCCGACAATCAGTGGAATCGCGTACGGAATCTTCAGTACGAAAAAGATCGGTGTGAGGATCAGAAGGCAGCTGTCACCGGGATGGAAACCGTAGTATAAAAGTGCAACCACCAGGACAAACACCGCCATAACCAGTGTAACCTCAAAGGATACCGCCCATAAGTGGGCCAGCATAAACGCCGCAGCCAGAAAGCTGATCGCGCTGTATGGCAGAAACGAGCACGCCAGCGCCAGCACCAGAGGAACGAGCGGATTCGTGAGTTTTGCCATGAAACCGATATTCCGGTTCATCAGCCAGAACGCAAGGTAACTGTATACAAACTTGATTACCGGCGTGATATAAATGTCAAACTTTGCATAAAATTCCTTTAATCGTTCCTTGAAAACAAGAAGACTCATCATTGGGTCCGTCCTCCTTTAGTCCGCGTTCCGGGTCTGGAATTACCTTCATACCGTTTGTCCAGCCTCTTCAGTTTTGCCATATAGACCTTCATCCCGCGGCTTGCGTAATCGTATCGCCTCGCATAAATGCACAGGCTTATGATGAGGTAGACCACCAGTCCGGCCAGATAGATCGCTCCCACCTTCATTCCCAGTTCAATGAGGCTCTCGATCCACATGACATTCAGCCACTTCTCAATATCGCAGAGCACCCACAAGACAATGCCCAAAAGGAAACTCAGGGTATAACTGAAAAAGGAACGCAGCAGTTTGCTGCTGATATAATCACTTTTAAAATACCGGTTTACGGGAAATATCCTGTTCCCCTCTTTTTTCTCGAACATGGCGAGGTTCGTCATGATTTTGATTTTTTCTTCACTCAGCATAGGCTCTCCTCAATACACCATAACATATCATCTTATTATAGCATAGAACTTTTTACTTGGCGAGACCCATCTGGAGATTTTTATAATTTTGTAAAGTTCAAAACCGGGGATACCCCTGTAAAATACAGGAAAATCCCCGGCCACATACACATATTTCTTCATGATTCCGAAATCTTTTATTCGTACCGCAGCGCGTCGATCGGGTCTTTTTTCGCCGCCTTTGACGCCGGATACAGGCCAAAGAACAGGCCGACCAGAGCGGAAAATCCAACCGCCACGACAACGACCTGGGGCTTCACTACCACGGAAATCCCGAACATCGCGCCGCCGCCCATGACCAGCCCCGCGCCGATCACCACGCCGAGAATGCCTCCCAATGCGGACAGAATCGCGGATTCCGTCAAAAACTGTATCATAACATCCCGCGTCTTCGCCCCAAGAGCCTTTCTGATTCCGATTTCTCTGGTTCTTTCCGTTACGGACACCAGCATGATATTCATGATTCCGATTCCTCCGACCAGCAGAGAAATGGCCGCTATCCCGCCTACAGCGGCGGACAGGCTGCTCATCATGCTGTCGTTCCCCTTCATCTCGTCGAGTGCAGAATAAAATGTCACATCCGCCGGCTGCCGGTCCTTAAGCCTTGCAAGATAAGGGACCATACGCCCGGACAGTTCGTTCATATCCGTCCCCTCCTTCGCATAAAAGTTCAGCTGGTACAGATAATCGTTAGGCCACGAAAGGATCGTGTACGGGATAAATCCCTCCTTCGTCTGCCCCGGCATCATGGACATCATCATCGTTTCAAACGGTGTCATCTCTTTTTTATAGACTCCGACTACATTATAATCGTCTGTCTCGCCGTAGACCGTGGTCCGCAGCGTCTTGCCAACAGCATTTTCCGTTCCGAAGAGCTCCAGCGCGCCCTGTACTTCCAGAACCACATTCTTTTTGCGCCCCTTGATATCAGCCTCATTTAAATTCCGTCCGTATAAAATGTTGATCTTCTGTACGTCAGGATAATTGTAATCGATACCCTGGAACTGGAATTTCACTTTTTTCCGGCCAAACAGCGCTTCACTGCTGTAGTAGGCGTTGGTATCCATATACTCAATATCGTCATGAAATACTTCTTTAATCCGTTCCATTTGCTCTAAATTAAAGTAATCGCTGTCCCGCATATCTCCGCCGTCGGATGGCCAGATATAGATGATCGCCCGCGTCATACCCACATTGGCATATAAATCGGCCACCATGGAACGCATGGTATCACCGATGGACACGATCGCAATCACCGAGCCGATCCCGATGATAATTCCCAGCATGGTGAGAAAGGAACGCATCTTATTCGCTTTGATGGCATGCAGTGCCATAAACATATTTTCAAGCAGCATGATGGTCTCTCCCTTCCCTATTCATAGCGCAGCGCATCGATAGGATCGGCCTTTGCCGCCTTGGATGCCGGATACAGGCCAAAGAAGATTCCAACCAGGGCGGAAAATCCGACCGCCACAATGATTACGGACACCTTCACAACAGGGACCATCCCCATGGCGCTTCCGCCGATCATGACAATCCCCACTCCCAGCAGAATTCCGATCACGCCTCCGCAGGCCGACATGAGCGCCGACTCTGTCAAAAACTGCATCATGATATCGCCGGTACGGGCCCCCAGAGCCTTCCTGATTCCGATCTCCCGGGTACGCTCCGTCACGGATACCATCATGATATTCATGATACCGATACCGCCTACCAGCAGGGAAATCGCTGCAATGCCGCCTACCGCGGCAGACATTCCGCCGAGCACGCTGTCCACACTTCCCATCTGTTCCACGACAGACTGGGTCATGATATCCGTTACCGGCCTTCCTTTTATCTTTGCAACGTAGCGGGCAATCTCAGGCAGAAATGTCTTCATGTCCACGCCGTCCTTCACATAGAAGTTCAAATCCTGAAAATAATCGCTGGGACGGGTGAGAATCGTATAAGGCATAAAGCCCGACTGCGTCTGGCCGTTCCCCATCATCATCGCCTCCAGAGGCGACAAATCCTTGCGGTAGACACCTACCACCGTATATTCCTCGGTGGTTTTATTGATTGTCATGCGGAACGTTTTGCCGACACAGTTGGCTGTCCCGAACAGCTGCTCTGCACCCTTGTCTTCCAGTACGACATTATTCCTGCGCCCTCTTACATCGGCCTCGCTCAATTCACGGCCGTAAATAATGTTCGTGGGCTGCACCTTTGTATAATTGTAATCAATCCCCTGGAACTCGTATTTTACCTTGTTTCTTCCATAAACTGCCTCGGTACTGGCATAGGCGTCGCTGTCCATATAAGAGATCTTGTCATGAAACACTTCCTTCGCCCGGTCCAGTTCGTCCAGGGTGAAGTAATCGCTCATTCGAAAATCATCGACACGCCAGGATACCATCACGATCGCCCGGTTCACACCTATGTTTTTATAGGCATCCGCGTAGAGGGACCGCATGCTGTCACCGACGGAAACGATGGCGATCACCGACGCGATACCGATGATGATTCCCAGCATGGTAAGGAAAGAGCGCATCTTGTTAGACCGGATGGCGTGGAGCGCCATGGTCATATTTTCTAGCAGCATGGCGTCCCTTCTTTCTTCACTTTAACTGCTTCCTCTTCCGTAAGCTCCTTCGGAACATTTCTCTTATCGCTCACCACCTGGCCATCCCGGAACCGGATAATCCGCTCCGTGAATGCGGCGATGTCTTCCTCATGGGTAACCACAACGACCGTGGCGCCTTCCTTGTGCAGCTTGGAAAACAGCTCCATGATCTCCACGGAAGACGCAGTGTCTAAGTTACCGGTCGGCTCATCTGCCAGAATCAGCGGCGGTTCATTGGCCAGTGCCCTGGCGATGGCGACTCTCTGCCGCTGTCCGCCGGAGAGTTCGTTCGGCATGTGTTCATACCGCTCTCCCAGGCCCACGCGCTCCAGAAGCTCCAGCGCGCGCTGTTCCCGCATTTTCTTGGATTTATGGGCATACGTCATGGGCAGTTCTACGTTCTTCAGTGCCGATGTTCTCGAAATCAGGTTAAAGGACTGAAATACGAAGCCGATCTTTCTGTTCCGGATCGCAGACAGCGCGTCGGGACTCATGTCGGCCGTATCGATTCCATCCAGGTAGTAATGGCCCATGGTCGGGCGGTCCAGACACCCCAGAATGTTCATCAGGGTGGATTTTCCGGATCCGGACTGTCCCATGATCGCCACAAATTCTCCCCGCTTAATGGTCAGATTGATTCGTTTCAGGCCCAGAACCTTGATGGAACCGGTGTCGTATATCTTCACCATATCCACCAGCCGGATCAGGTCATCCGATACATTCTCGGTCATGTAGGAAGGAAGCCTTTTTTCCCTTTTCCACATATTGCTTCCTCCTTTACTGTGCGGCCGGAACAGCTACAACGGTCATGCCGTCTGTAAGATTTGCCGCCGGTGTCTCAACGATCTGCATTCCCTCGGTCAGTTTCCCTTCTTCCGCCGGGATCACTTCCACCTGAATATCACTCTCAACTCCAGTGGTCACAGGGATCATATGGGCGATGTTGTCTTCTATCGTTACAATTGCGGTGCTGCCATCCGGCTGCTGAAGCAGAGCGGAAACCGGAACGACCCACGCATCCTCTGCCTTCTGCAGTTCGATCTTTGCCTTCGCTGTAATGCCTGCAATCAACCGTGTATTCTGGTCAATAATGCGGACCGTCGTCGGGATCACACGCTCCGTGGAACCGTTTCCTTTTTCCTCACCGGTCGGGGAAATGGCTGTCACCTCGCCCTTCACAGCCTCGCCGTTTAAGATATCTGCGCTGATCTCTACCGGCTGGCCGATCTGGACTTTGCCGATGGAATACTCGCTGACATTGATCTTCATCTCCAGAACGTCCAGATTCTCGATAATGAACATCGGCTTGTCGTCATCGGTCTTATCCGCAAAACGGCCTACCTTACAGTTGACCCGGACCACCGTACCGGCGATCGGGCTGGTCACACGCGTATTTTCCAGCAGTTCCTTCTTCTGGTCCAGTTCGAAAGCTGCGTTCTCAATCTGAAGGGAATACGATTCATTGGCCACCGGTCTGCCGTCTTTTAATGTAAATGTCTTTAAATCGCGCTGTGCGTTGTTCAGTGCGTCGGAAGCGGTCTCCAGCTCCAGCTGTGAGGCGCTTCCTGACTGGAACAGCACATTTGTTCTGTCGTAATTGGCCTTGGCGGCATCGTAATCCTGCTTTGCCTTGGCATAGCCGTTCTCAGCCTCGATCTGTTTCTCATTATATGTAGTAACTGCAAGGTCATAAGCATTCTGAGCGATATCAACCTCTTTTTTCGCATCCTTCTCATCCAGAGTGGCGAGCAGCTGATCCTTTTCCACACGATCTCCCTCTTTTACCGGGATCTCCAGAATCTCTGCGTGTAAATTGGATACCACCTCCACACTGTCCGTTCCCTCGACAGGACCGCTGACGGAAAGCATCTCCACCACTTCGCCCCTGGTCAGAGGGAATGTGGATGCCATCATCTGGGGCGCCTTGCCACCGCCCATCACCTTGGAGGCTCCGAAAATAACCACCACCGCGATGGCGACGCCAACGAGGACTTTTTTCTTGCCGCTCCATTTTTTACGGCGTCCTCTTTCTCCGTTTTTCTTCTTCTTTTTTTTCTTCTTGCCGGAAGTGTCTTCTTCCATGAGCTCTTTCAGTTCTTCATTAAAATCCTCGTCGCTCATCGGATCTTCCATCACCGGTACAGGCTTCGCCCCGCCCCTCCGGCTGCGCTCCGGCTGAACGGTTTTCTCTTCCGCTGCAAAGGCCTCAGCATCGGCCACGACATCATCCATCTTTACCTGGATATCGTCCGCCTCTTTACCGTCTATTTCCACGTGGTTGAATTCGTCTTTCATACGTCTCTTTCCTCCTGATTAATATCTCGCTCCATTCTCCCCCATTATAATGGCATCTCATAATCTTTTACAACAATAAATTCTTATAATTTTCTAAAGTTTTTACCAAATTTACCATTATTTTCGTAAAATAAGTTTTTATTGTACCGATAAAAAAAGAAGAGACCTGCCAGCGGCCCCCTCTTTCTTACCGTTCGTTATTTCAATCCACATTCTGAGTTCAGAATACAAAACCCAGATTGGCATAGTAGCTATGCTGCCATTTTATCCGGTTGCCGGATTGTTTTGACCTCATGTCAGTGGGGGAAATCTGCCCGCCACTGCCGCTGAGTTTGTTTTTGCGATTCATCTCCCACCTATAGAGGCTGGGAGAATTCTCGTTGATTTTGTTAAATAAATCACACATCCCAGAATTTCTTTTCAAAGTCCTCCTGAAGCAAAGGTTTTGATATGTAATATCCCTGAATGCAGTCGGCCTCCAGGGAACAGACCGTGTCCAGCTCATTCTTCCGTTCCACGCCTTCCACACATACGGAAATCCCCACTCTGTGGCAGAGCTGGATGACCGAACCGATAAATGACCGGTTAAATTCATTCTCTTCATCCCCGATGGCGGTGATAAACAGGCGGTCGATCTTCACGATATCAGCCGGTGACTGGGACAGCATGCCCAGAGAAGAGTATCCGGTTCCGAAATCGTCCATGGCAATCTGTATATTCAAATTCCGCAGAAGCTTAAAGGCTTCTTTTAACGCCTCCATATCCGTGACGAAACAGCTCTCCGTCAGTTCCAGCACGATGTGGGCGGGCGGAAGATCATATTGATTCAGAATCTGTCTCACGAAATCGATAAACGACTCGTCGAGCATCTGCAGATAGGAAATATTTACATTCATAATAAAATCAGGCTGATAGCGGAGCCACTTTTTGCAGGTTCGCACCGCCTCCTCCAGAACCCATTTTCCGACCGGAACAATCAGGCCGCAGGCTTCCAGAAGCGGTATGAATTCAACCGGCGAAACCACTCCGTAAGACTCGCAGGACCACCGAAGCAGTGCCTCGGCACCAGAGACCCGCAGCGTCTCCGAATGCACAAACGGCTGATAGACAAGGTGAAACGATTCCATCCCGTTCATCACACTGAGCTGAAGACGGCTGGAAAGCTCCAGCGCGCGTCTTCTGGTGTGCATCATATCCTGGGAAAAGAACGTGACCGTATTCTTTCCATTCTGTTTGGACACCTCGAGAGCGCTTAATGCGCAGGTCAGAAGCTCCTGATAGCCGCTGCCGTCTTTTCCCATTATGGCTACGCCGACGGACACCGTAAGAAAATACGAACTGTCGTCGATCTTATGGGGCCGGTTGCAGTATGCGTGTATCTTCTGGTACAGCGCCCGCAGTTCCTCTTCGCCCGCGCCGGGATAAACGATGGCGAACTCATCGCCGTCAAAGCGGTACATGGCTGCCTCGGAGGGCAGAAGCTGCTGAACGCTCTGCGCAAACTGGCGCAGCACGGCGTCACCAAAGATGTGGCTGTTTAAATCATTGATTCTCACGAAATCGTCCAGTCCCAGGAGCAGGATACCGCCTTCTTCGTTTTCCTCATTTTCAAAAATCCGGCCGACTTCCTTCTCACACTCCCGGTTGGTAAACAGCCCTGTCGTATAGTCAATCTTGCCCTTGCTGCCGAGATCCGTGACCACTCCGGCAAAAATAACAGGCTCGCCCTCATCATTTCTCTTCAGTACCCCGCGGCAGCATACCCAGACATACTCTCCCTTTCGGTTAAGCACCTGGTATTCCACGTCGTGCACATCGGTCTCACCGTTCAGCATCGCCTCGATCGATCTGGAATACCGCTTGAAGTCTTTAGGGTTGATCAGATTCCCCCATACGGAAACGAGTCCCGGCACCAGTCTTCCTTCCAGCTCGAAATCTTTCTGCATATTCGGGGATACCAATGCGACATCAGTCTTCATGTTAATAATATAAATATAATTATCCGTGCTTCTGACCAGAGCGCTGTAAAACATGCCGGCATCTGCGCCAAACTCGGCAAAAAGTTCATCCTCTGAAGTCATTGTTTCCCCTTCTTCCTGTGTACGGTTTCCTTATATGATTTCTTTATGATTATACTGTGTGGTGTTCTCAATGATGTTTTCTATTTATAATGTTTTCTGTGGAATTCTTCCTTCCCGCGTTCTTCAATACATTGTACTATAATAGATACAATACAGACTGTCAAGAAAAATGTCTGCCACTTAAGCAGAGATTTTTACAGTTTACAGGCTGTTTTTACTTTTTCTGCGCTGCTATAATCAGCATCATCGGCCGCCTCATCTCGTCCTTCATCCCCGGAATGTCCATCATCTTTTCCGGCGGCTGCGGTTCGATAATATTCTTAAACGCGAATCCGTTGACCAGCAGTGTATTCAAATATGTGGTCAGTGTCCGGTGGTATTTGGTCACGTGTTCGCCAAGGAATACTGCATCCCGCTCACCTTCATAATAGTAGCGGTCCACCGGGAAATGAAGTATCCTGCCCTCTTCATCATAGCACCAGTCCTGATCCCCGCGCGAGGTGAACACCGGGTGCTCCACGGAAAATACGAATGCTCCCTCCGGAGCCAGCCAGCTGCCTATCTTTCGGACAAGCGTCTCGAAGTCTCTGACGTAATGAAACGCCAGTGAGCTGATCACGACGTCAAAGGATCCGGCCGGAAAATCCAGGTCCTCCATGGCACTGCAGCGGTATTCAACCGCCTCATGGCTGTTTTTCTGCTTCGCGGCGGCCAGCATCTTCTCGGAAATGTCTGTTCCCAGGACGTATTGCGCTCCATTCTGAGCGGCATACAGACAGTGCCAGCCATATCCACAGCCCAGATCCAGGACCCGTCTGCCGTTAAATTCAGGGAGAACTTTCTGTAACTCAGACCACTCACCGGCCCCTTTTAAGCCCTGCTTCGAGCGGTCCATCTCGCTGTACTTCTTAAAAAACGACTCATCATCGTATTTATTTTCCTTCACAGTCCGGTTTCCTGCCTTTCTGCCATGCTGTCTTTTTTGTCCCGGTCTGTTTTATAGGGATCCGGGACATCCTATGGTTGCTTTATTTTACCATAATTGTAATAATTTTACTATCAAAAGATTTTTCTGCCTAGCTGTGATCTTTTTATAAGCTTCCACTCTTCTTACCGGTCTTTTAATAGAAGAAAATAAAAAAAGAGGTGCCTGAAAAGCCAGTATCAGACCTTAAAATGCATCTGTTTCTGACTTCCGGGCCTCTCTCATAAATCTTTTAATCCCGATTATAGCAATACTCCTCCTCCACAATCCTCCCCGTCCCACTGTCTCTCCGGAACTGTCTGAAGAAGTCCCACAGCAGCTCCGCCATGAGAACCGGCGGCCAGTGGGGATTGTTTTCCACTGCAACATAGCGGAACGCGTTTAAGTTATCCCGGTTCCAGATATTCAGTGTATAGTATTTATAGCCATAGTGCCAGGCAATCTCCTCTTTATCTCCGTAGAATCCCAGGACGTGGTGGAGTTCGTCCTCCGGCGTATTTAGATAGGAGATGCACGTTCCGGCGTCTCTTGGTTCGCAGTTCAGGGTATCCATGCGCATGTTCAGCCGGCGGATCATCCATTCGTGCTTGTCCTCGCCCTCAGGCGGAACCGGCATGTCGCTGAATCTGCGGCGGCCGCCGTGGATCCGGGTCGGGTCCTTCGAGTCGTCGCGGCGGTCATCCAGATACGTTTCCCCACTGCATTCTCTCCCCCAGTCCTTTCTCGGCTTCCAGTCATTGACCGGAACGAAGCTGGAGGCCTCGCACACGCCTACCACCTGCATGAGGGGTACCAGGGCGTCCTTTAAGTTCTGTATTTCCTCCGGTGTGTAGTGGACGTTGAAATTATCGTATTCCCTGTAGATATCATTGCCGCAGGGTCCCACAGCCGTCAGCTTCTGCGGAATCCGGAAATAGGTGGAGGTAACCTGGTAACCGCCCTGGGAATAGCCGCAGAGATAGACGCGCTCCCGGTCCAGGGGGTATTTCTCGCCGATGAAATCCAGCACGCGTTCAAAATTCTCCCAGTTGGTATTCTGCAAATAGGCCACCATGAATTTATCTCTCCCCGCCAGCTCGGCAAAGCCAAGGGAAAATTCCTCACACTCAATGGAATTGCCGCCGCCGTGGTTATAGAAGACAATCGGATATTTCTTCTTTCTGCCTTCCTCTGTCTCCATTTCCAGAGGTGTCAGGATCACCCAGCGGGCGTAGTAATCATCACCGTCGTACATCTCTTTCTTCAGGCCGCAGGCCCTGTAATACTCCATTGCGGCCTCTCCCATGGCGTCGTGTTCGTATTTAAAACGGAGCTGCATCCGTCTGGCGCATTCTTCCCCGTATGGACTGTCAATCATGCTGTCGATATCTGCGCTGCCGTTATGGGCGGTATGGAAATATTCCAGCACTCTGGCAAACTTCTCCCCTGTCTCCGGATTCGTCTCCTGAGACCAGTAATCTTTTCGATTCATCAAACTGCCTCCTCTTTCGCCTGACCGGCTGAATGAATACTGTTTCGGAACACGAGCACGATAAGCAGTGCCAATGCTACCGGGATGATCATGATTCTCCACATGGCCGCATAGCCGAAACGGCCTGCAAGAGATCCCGCAATCAGCGGTCCCACCAGGTTTCCGAGATCCTGGCCGATGTAGTTGGTGGAGCTGCCGGCTCCCCGCTTTTCCTTTGGTACACATTTCATGCACAGCGTCTGTACCGACGGCTGGCAGGCGCCGTATCCGAACGCCGAGACAAAGGCCGCCAGCAAAAACATCCAGATGTTGGTTGCAAAGCTGATCAGTAAAAATGCCAGCGCAAAGAAGAACATGGCGGGAATAAATATCTTTACAAGACCGTGTTTATCGCCGAATCTGCCGATCACCGGCCTGGTCACCAGGAGGGTCACAGCATAGACAGTGAAGAAGTACCCGATGTTCACGCCGCATCCCCTTTCCTCCGCGTAAATGACGAGGAAGGTTGTGATGTTGTAATAAACCATGCAGAGCAAAAACATCAGCACGGCCGGGAGTATGGCTTCCTTGGCGATAATGCTGTCCAGGGAAATACTGTACCGTTTTACTGCTTTGACGTGCTTGTTGCGGATCCGGCTGGCCGCCACCGCCGCCAGGCACATGGTAACCGCGCCGATCATAAATGTGTAATGGTAGCCGATCGTTCTGGACAGCGACAAACCGATGGTTGGCCCTATGGACTGGCAGATCACCTGGGCCAGGGAAAAATAGGATATACCGGTTCCCAGACGGTCCGGAGGCAGCGTGTCCGTGGCCAGCGCCAGACAACATGTGGCCGAGAACGCCTGCCCGGCCCCCTGAAGCAGCCTGCTGGCCAGAAGCACCGGGATGGACCCGGAAAAGCTGTATCCGGCATAGGACGCCGCCATGACCAGCATGGCGCATACCAGAATATACCGTTTGTTGAACGTATCAATGGCAGGCGCTGCAAAGATCTTGAAGATCAGCGCCGTGTAAGCAAACGCGCTGGTCACCAGACCCACGATGATGGGCGCGGCTCCCAGATGGTTGGCGTACTTCGCCACCAGGGTATTCATCATCTGCTGCCCCATGAACATCAGCATATTGGCGATAAATACGCTGATAAAGGAGGCGTTCCATATTTTATCAGGGACCTTTTCTTCTGTTTTACCTGTTTTCAGTGCTATACTACTGCTCATTTCAAGTCTCCTGTTCTGCTGCTATTGTTCTGCTGCTATTGTTCTGCTGCTATTGTTCTGCTGATACTGATCTGAAAAGGTTACCGTCCCTTCTGCCGGTAACGTTAAAGACCATTGATTTCTCCGGCGCGGCAGCAGGAAACGAAATGGTTTGGCAGCAGTTCCTCCAGATGCTGCGGCTCGTGGCATTTGCCGCACACGTAGGGGCAGCGGGAGGCGAATCTGCAGCCTGGTTTTGGATTGACCGGGGAGGTAATCTCCCCTTTTAAGATAATCCGCTCTCTTTTCGCATGGATATCCACCGATGGGATCGCGGAGAGCAGCGCCTTGGAATATGGGTGCAGCTGCTTTTCAAACAGCTCTTTCGAGGGTGCCGTCTCCACCAGCTGACCTAAATACATGACGCAGATATCATGGGAAATATGGCGTACGACCGACAAGTCGTGGGTGATAAACATGTAGGTCAGATGGTATTCATCCTGTAAATCCATGAGCAGATTCAGAATCTGCGCCTGAATGGACACATCCAGGGCGGATACCGGCTCGTCGCATACCACAAACTTCGGATTTAGGGCCAGCGCCCGGCCGATTCCCACGCGCTGGCGGCGTCCGCCGTCCAATTCATGGGGATATGCATTTCTGAGGCGCTCTTCGATTCCCACCAGATCCATGAGCCGGACGGTCTCCGCCTCTAAGGAGCCTCTGTCTGAGAAACGTTTCGACAGGATCAGCGGTTCCTGGATAATGGATTTTACTGTCATACGCGGGTTTAAGGAGGCGTACGGATCCTGGAAAATGATCTGCATTTTCTCTCTGAGCCGCATCAGCTCCTTATCCTTCACCTTTGTCACGTCTTTTCCCTCGAAGTAAATCGAGCCCTCCGTGCTCTGCAGAAGATGGATCATCGTCCGCCCCAGAGTGGATTTGCCGCAGCCGGACTCGCCGACCACGCCCATGGTACGGCCCGGCATGATTTTGAAGGATACATCATCCACCGCGTGTACTTTTCCTTTTGGAGAATCAAAATGTTTTTTTAAATTTCGTGCTTCTATCAATGCTTCCATGTCAATCCTCCTTTTTCTGAACTGCACCGGCTTTTAAACAGCGCGTCAAGTGGCCCGGTTCCATTTCCCGCAGGGGAACCGCGTGTTTTCTGCATTCTTCCGTGGCATGGGGGCATCTTGGGTGAAACGAACAGCCTTCGGGCAGATGGACGGGATCCGGCGGCAGGCCCTCGATGGGATTCAGCCTGCGGACCTCCTTGCTCAAATCCGGCAGTGCGCCAAAAAGCCCCTGCGTATAGGGATGGGAAGGGTTGTCGTAAACGGCTTCCTTCGATCCGTACTCTATGATCTCCCCCGCATAGACCACCGCTACGTCGTCCGCCACGTCAGCGACGACTCCCAGGTCGTGGGTGATCATGATCATGGCCGTATTCATCTTGTCTCTCAGCGCCTTGATCATCTCCAGCACCTGGGCCTGAATCGTCACATCCAGAGCCGTGGTCGGCTCGTCCGCCAGCAGCAGGTCGGGGCTGCAGGCCAGCGCCATGGCTATGACCACCCGCTGCTTCATTCCGCCTGAAAACTGATGTGGGTAATCGTTTACGCGGTCATCCGAGATACCTACCATGTTCAGCATGTCGCAGGCTCGGTTTAAGGCTTCCGCCCGGCTTATCTTCTGATGCTGACGGATTCCCTCGGCGATCTGCTCTCCCACCCGTTTGACCGGGTTAAGCGCTGTCATCGGATCCTGAAAGATCATGGATATCCTATTTCCCCTGACCTTCCGCATCTCGTCCTCTTTCAGCTGCAGCAAATCCACACCCTCTAAATACACGCTTCCGGACGGCACTCTGGCAGGCGGATCGGGAAGAACGCGCAGGATTGCCTTTGCGATGGAAGTCTTGCCGGCTCCCGTCTCTCCGACCAGCGCCAGCGTCTTCCCCCTTTCCAGATGAAAGGAGACACTGCTCACCGCATGTACGACTTCTCCCTCCATCGTATATTCCACGACCAGATCCTTTACCGACAGGAAGGAATCTGTTTCGATCTTTTCATTTTTCATATAAACACCTCTTTGTTATGAGTTACTTATTCAGCTTCGGATCAAGCGCATCACGGACCGCGTCCCCGATCAGGTTAAACGACATGACGACAATCATAATAAATACGCCGGGACAGATCATCAGATACGGGTACTGCCGCACGTAGGATCTGGCATCGGACAGCATGGCCCCCCACTCCGGAAGCGGCGGCTGAACGCCAAGGCCGATATAGCTTAAGGTCGCCGAGACGATCAGGCCGCCGGCGATCGCCAGGGTGCAGTGGACGATGAACGGCGTGATCGCATTGGGGATGACGTGCCGGAAGATGATTCTCGCATTTCTGCAGTTGATGGACTCCGCCGCCTCTATGTATTCCAGTCCGCGGATGGCTAAGATATTCGCGCGGATCGTCCGGGCAAAGTTGGGGATTCCCGCGATTCCCACCGCCAGAACCGTCTTAAAGAATCCGGCTCCCAGAACGGAGGACACGCAGATGGCCATGAGCACCTGGGGAATGGAGTGGAATATGTCCAGGAAACGCATGATTAAGTTATCCACCTTTCCTCCGAAGAACCCGGCAATGGAGCCCAGGATCAGGCCGCCGGTTCCCGAGATGGCCACGGAGACGATACCGACCGAAAGGGAGAAGCGTCCGCCGTATAAGATTCTCGAAAGCATGTCTCTGCCCATGGAATCCGTTCCCAGCCAGTGATCCCTCGAAGGCGGGGCAAAGGCATTCTGCAGATTCATTTCCGCATAATTATAGCGGCAGATATAGGGGGCCAGGATAGCCAGGACCGCCAGGATAATCAGAATGGACAGGCCGAACATGGCTTCTTTCCGCTTTACCATTCTTCTCAAAAAGATCGAAAACATGGATTCACTCTTTATTTTTCCCATTCTTTGTACTCCTCTGCTTATTCTCATACTGGGCTTTGATTCTGGGGTCGACATAGGCGTAGATGACATCCACGATCAGCATGACCACACTGAAGGTGATCGCCGAGAAGATGACAGATCCCTGTACCGCCCCGTAATCGCGGTAATTGATTGCCTGCACCATATAGGTGCCGATTCCGGGAATTGTAAATACGTTTTCAATGACGATAGCACCTCCTAAAAGTCCGGAGAACTGTGTGCCTGCGTAGGTGATAATGGGAATCATGGAGTTCGGAAGAATATGCCCCATAAGGACCTTTTTCTCACTTACTCCCTTGGCCCTCGCCGTCGTTACATAATCCGCCCGGATGCACTCCAGCACGCTGGACCGCGTCTGTCTGGCGAATCCTGCGATTCCGCCGAAGGAGTTGGCGATGGCCGGAAGGATATAGAATTTCAGTCCTCCGATTCCATAAGAGGGGAGCAGCCCCAGCTTCATGGAAAATAAAAGTACCAGCAGAATCGCCAGCCAGAAGGATGGCATGGATACGCCAAACATGGCGATGATCATGGAAGCACGGTCGGAAACCGTATTCTGGTGGGTTGCCGCGATAACCCCAAGCGGCACCCCCACACAGATGGAAATCAGCATACTGGCCACGGCCAGCGTAAATGTCCTGGGAAAGCGCGTCAGCATATCGGCTGTCACGCTGGTTCCGTACTGAAAGGACGTTCCCAGGTCAAAGCGTAAAAATACTCCGCTGGCGTAATTCCAGAACCGGTGGAGATACGAGCCGTTTAAGCCCAGCATCTCCCTCGCCTGTTCGATCTCCGCCTGTGTTGCACTGGACCCAAGCATGATGGCCACCGGATCGCCGGGAATGAAGAACATAATCGTGAAGATCAGAAAGGTCACGCCCACAATAACCGGAATCAGCCACAGAATTCTTTTTGCAATATATTTACCCATAGAATAGACCTCACTTAAAATTCGTATAGTCGCACGCCGGTCCTACCAGCTGTCCCCACGGGTGATTGACGAGACCGATGGTGTCGCGTCCTACGGAGAAGGTATAGGACTGATAGAGTCCGTATGCGTATGCGTTGTCACGGACGTAATCATGGAGCGCTTCTACCGTCTCGCCGCCGTGCGTGCTGATTTCATGGGCCGCTTCCACCAGCCCCTGCAGTGTTTCATCCTTTACGAAGCACTTCGGAGCTTTCCCATCCGCGCCCGCGTCAAAGATTCCGTCGTAAATACTCGTTACGTAGCACTCGGTTCCCTGAATAAATACGTATAAATCCCACTGGGCCGGGTCGTACTGATACGTTGCCAGCAGAGAGTTGTCATAGGCGTTGATCTCTGCGTCCAGCCCTGCTGCGATTAGCTGGCTCTGGATCACCACCGCGGTGTCCTTGTACTGCTGGTCGATCAGAAGGCGGATATGAAGGGGCGCTCCCGTCGCCGGATCGATTCCTCCCGGATATCCCGCCTCCTCAAGCATGGCTTTCGCCTTGTCCAGATCGAAATCATAGTAATCCTCCTCGTTCCATTCCGGGTTGTAATCGCCGCAGAGCTTATCGCCTAAATCCTTGATCGCCTCGCCGTTTCCTCTTAGACCGCCGGCGATGATATCTTCCTGGTTGATGGCGTAGCAGATGGCCTGGCGCAGCGCCAGGTTGCCGTCGAACATCTGGCCTTCATCCATATTGAACGCGAGGAGCATGGGGGCCGAGGATAAGACCTTATTTACACTGTAGCCCTCGGCCGGCGTGCCGTCCTGGTTCATGAAGTAGCCGATCTCCGCGTTGTTGCAGACGGTAACGATGTCATTCTCCCCCATCTGGAGGGCGATGGTCGCCTGGCTGGCCTCTGTAACAATATTGTAAACAAGCTTGTCCACGCCCTGGTCATACGCATTGGCTGCATAGCTCCTTAAGCCCTTATCCGTCTGCCAGTAATCCGGATTTTTCTCCAGCACGTAATAGGAACCGGAGACACATTCTGTCACCTGGTAGGCTCCTGAGGTGATCGGCTTCGTGGAAAACTGATCTTTATGTTCCTCGTACGTCTTCTGGCTCACGATACAGCACTGGGCCAGCATATATTCAAAGGCGCCAACAGTAGTTGTCTTCAGCTTGACCTCCAGATGATTGTCGTCGATCACAGAGGCCGATTCCATGTAGTTTGTAAACCTCGTGAAGTTGCCTGATTCGGAAATGCTGTTTAAACAGAACACCACATCGCTCGCATGAATCGGATTCCCCAGCGCATCGTGTATGTAGTCGTAAAGCTCGATCTCGAAGGTCACATCATCCTTCTGCTCGATGTTCTTTGCCAAAACCCACTGCATCTGATCCCAGCTGGTTCCGAAATCTTTAAATATGGCGATATTGTCATAGACTGCATACCGCAGGAAATTGCGTCCCTGTGTGGGCGGTGCAAACGGGTCTAAGTCCCCCATTGTAGTTGTCATTGCAATGTTGACGGTTTTCGATCCATCTGCGGAAGCTTCCTTCCCCGCCGGGGCCTTTGCCGCCGCTGCTTCACCGCTTCCCCCACTGCCTCCGCATGCTGTCAGACTGCCCAGCATGGTCACCGCCATAGCCGCTGCCAATACTTTTTTCAGCTTCATATACCTTCCTCCTTGTTCTGATCACGATTGTGACCGCCTGTGTTTGGCTTCTCCGATGTTTAAGATACATTTCAAATACAAATTCATATCTAATTCATCTTACACAAGATTACCATATTGACACCATTTTTCAATGGTATTTTTTCACAATTATACCGGTTTATTTTTATGTAATTTGCTATTTCCTCGATTTTGTCACGGTTTTCTCCTCTTATTTCTTGTATTTGTATTTATTTTGTGATATGTATAGGATTGTGAAAGGTATTAAAATCATATCTTTTATTTCCATGTAATTCATCATGTTTTATTTTATGGAGGTATTGTTTGATGATACAGACTAAGAACAAATTAAGATATATGGAAATTTACAGTGATATAAAAGAAAGGATTGCTTCCGAAAACTATGGTGCAGGCAGTCTTCTTCCCACGGAGGGCGAGCTCACACAGCTGTATTCGGCGAGCCGCACTACGATAAGAAGAGCGATTGCCCTCCTTCAGGAGGATGGGCTGGTAAAATCCGTGCAGGGAAAGGGTACTGAGGTGATCAGTCCCAAGAAATGGTCGCGGCCTTATCCCTTCCAGGAATTCAGAAATTTTAATCACATAACCGATTTTCGGGGAGCTCCGCTGGTGGAGGGGGAGATCATCACTCAGGAAGCCCTCGTCGATGTGGTACCTGCGGAAATAAAGATCGCCGGGGTCCTCTCCGTAGCCATCGGCTCCGAAGTCTACAGGATTCAGCGTATGAAAAGCTTAAATGATATGGTGTTTGCCTACGTCACCAGCTATGTGCCGTGCCCTCTGACCCCGGGCCTGGAGCAGCACAGCGGGAAATTCTTCATCCTGTACCGCTGTCTGCAGGAAAACTACGGACTCACTGTTACGAAGGTGGAGGAAACGATATCCTCGTCCGGTTCCGGTTTTCTGGAATCGCGTCTGCTGGGAGTCGCTCCCGGCTCTCCGCTCCTTACGTTTCAGCGGACCGCCTACTGGGAAGGCGGGATTATGGAGTATTCCGAGTCCAGCTTCCGGCCGGACGTCTATCGAATCGCGGTGACCATGGAGGGACCGTTTGAATGGACAGGCGCAGATCAGCTTTCTTAGAGCGCGCCTGAAATTCACCCCTTGAAAACGCTGCAAAGGTATTTAGAACATACCTTTTATTCCCGTAATCTATTGACTTTCCCTGGTACGTCTTTTATAATGGCCTGATGGACAGCTTTTTTGTTCGGTAAAAACCACAGACAGGAGGCAATGATCTTGGATAAAAACGCACCAAAATATGTATCGGTTTACAATGCGATCAAGGCAGATATCTTGTCGTCAAAATATCCGACGGATTCCTTTCTTCCTCCGGAAAATGAACTGATGGAGATCTACGGCGTAAGCCGGACCACCATACGGAACGCCGTCAACCTGCTCAGGGACGAGCATATCGTGGAAGTTCATCAGGGGAGAGGCACAAAGGTACTACAGGCGGCAAAATCCATCACCCCCTATAAGTTTCTCAGCGTAAAAAACCAGGCCTCCGTGACCACGCAGTTCCGTCTGGAAGGCGACTGTTCCGTCAGCGCCCAGGGCGCCGTGATCGACATGATTCCGGCCGAACTGAAAGTGGCCAGGGCCTTAAACATCGAGAACGGCAGCGACGTGTACCGTCTCCAGCGCGTCAAGATGGTGAACGATACGATTTTCGCCTATGTGGTCAGCTACGTGCTGCCGGAGATCGCGCCCGGCCTGGAGCAGCACAACGGGGAAATCTACTTTTTATACCGGTTTCTGAAGGAAACATATGATATCAATTTTGAAAACGGCAAGGACATCATCTCCGCCGGAATCGCCGGCTTCATGGAGTCTCGGCTGCTGAACGTCAACCCGGGAGCCCCTCTCCTGATCTTTAACAGAACGACGTACCAGCGCGGCATACCGTTCGAATACTCGGAAAGCATCAACCGCGGCGATCTTCTGGAGCTGGTGGTGGACAGCTTTGCGTCTTCGCCGAATTCTTATTATTAGAGTACTTCCCCTTCATTCGCAGTCTCCACCAGCAGTTCTTCTGCCGGCAATACCTCGGTGAATTCAGCGAAAAAGACCGCCTGGGGCCAGTTGAGTCCCGCCCGGACGTGTTTCCCCTTTTGCTTTGCGGCCTCCTCCATCAGAGTTAAGAGTTCCGTCACCGTGTCCCGTGTCAGATAACCGCCTCTCCAGTGGAAAATAAGCGGCTTTCCTTTTTTGACTGCCTGTGCGGCGCGTTTGGCCACATCCTCCGTCTTTGTGAAGGAAAGCTTCTTTTCCCTGTAATAGAAATAGTCTCCGTCGCCGCATAGCGGCGCCTGATAGAGCACCGGCTCGTGGTCTCGGAACAGCTGCTTATCCCCCAGGTTAAAGTAGTCGTAGCGGATGGTCTCTCCACGGCCCAGGCTGTTGTCAAAGGTGGCATCCAGATGGTAATACCGGCCGCCGATTTTCACGATATTCCAGGCGTGGCGGTATTTGATGCCCTTTTCCGGATTGGCTTCGGATATAGCTATCATGCACCAGATCCCCAGGGCGTCGCAGAGAATCTTCACCGTCTTGGCGATCCCCTCGCAGACGCCCACGCCCTGGCCCAGGGGGCCGATGATCTCGTGGGAATACGGCTTCTTCAGCTTGTCGTAGCGGACGCTGGTACAGATAAAATCATGAATATACCGTTCCTTCTCCCACTCTGTCATGGATTCGGCCAGGCGTACCAGCTTGGCCGTTCTGGCGCTCATCGCCTTCTGATGTTCTTTCACCTTTCCCTTGTCAAATAAGTATTCCGGTATCATCTCCACGCTGCCGGAATTCTGGTAAAAACGGTAGTGGAATCCGGTACCGTAAAACAGTTCGGGACAGTCCAGGCGGAGCTTGAAAAAGATATCCGCCAGTTCCCGGTTTTCCAGCCGCGGAACCGCAAAGGACGGAGCGAGCGCCGTCAGACCGGTTTTCATGGCGTGATATGCGCTCTGCTCTGTCTTGTTCATCTGGCTGTAATAGTATGGTTCCATGGTCTTTCGCTCTCCTGCCTAATCGTTATCGTCCTCTGCCTCTTCCATGAGGCGCATGCCCGCCGTACTCGTCACGGGAAGCGAGAACGCTACGGCCCGTGCCTTACTTGCCGGGCCGGCTTTTTCCATGATGTTTTTCATGACAAGGTTCTTCATGCCGCTCTTTACGACGATGAACACCATCTCCTTTTCCGCCACGAGGGAGACTCCGAGATACTTCTCCGCACGCTCTAAGCCCGTGCCTCTGGCGTGGATCACGGTTCCTCCGACTTCCTCCACCTCCCGGGCGGCGTCCATAACCATGTTGGTATATCCCTGGTTGGCAATCACAATCAGGAGTTCATATTTCGTGTCTTTCAATGAGCTTTCCTCCCCTTTTTCAAAATTCTGATTCTCCGTCAGGAACAGCAGGGGCTTCTTGCCGCCTATGCTGCTGAGCGGAATAATAAAGGCTATGCCCGTGCCGGGAACGTCAATTTTCAAATGCTTCTGTAGATCTGATTTTATTTCTTTCCATACGGAGCCCGTCACCACAGACAGCATGACAGCCTTCTCCGTCTCCTCCAGCCCCAAATAGTCCAGGGTATCGCTGACCGCGGTCCCGTTGCCCACGGTTATAAAGGCGACATCCGCCCCGTGATGGCCGTACAGAGTATGAAACTTTTTTACCGCGGTTCTTTCCGTGATTGTAACCATTAAATACAGTTCGCTCATACTGCAGTCCTTTCTTTCGGAATCTTATCTGTGCTGCTATATTGCAGCTATGCTGCCATTAAAGTTCGATGATCGCATCATCGTCAAGCTGGTCGAAGTCCAGTGCCGGCTCGGAAAATGTCTGGTCTTTCGGTGCGGATCTCTGCTGCATCTGATAGATCATGCCCAGAATCTGTATAGTGATCAGCGGAGTCATGGCAACCATGGCGACCACGCCGAAGGCGTCAGTGACAATGTTTCCGCCCACCGAGGTACAGGCTCCCTGCGCAAACGGCAGCAGAAATGTGGCGGTCATCGGACCGGAGGCCACCCCGCCGGAGTCAAAGGCGATGGCCGTAAATATCTTCGGTACAAAGAAGGAAAGCCCCAGCGCAATCGCATATCCCGGGATGATGAACCACAGGATGGAGATTCCCGTCAGAACCCGCAGCATGGCAATTCCGATGGATACGGCCACGCCGATGGAAAGGCTGATACTCATCGCTCTGGCCGGAATGGCGCCGTCCGTGATCTCTTCCACCTGTTTGTTCAATACGTAAACAGCCGGTTCCGCCTTGACGATAAAGAATCCGATCAGCATGCCGATCAGAACAATAATCCAGTTGTAATCCAGGGAGGCGATCACCTGTCCAAGGTAATTACCAGCCGGCATAAAGCCCACATTGGCGCCTGTCAGAAACAGCACGAGGCCTATGTATGTATAGACGAGGCCGACAATGATTTTTCTTAAATTTCTCTTTGAAAGTTTGAGAACTGCGATCTGGAAAATACCGAAAAACAGGATTATGGGAAAAAGCGATACGGCAATTTCTCTAATATAGGTAGGAAGTCCGACGCGGAACAGCTCCCATAGTTCTACGGAATTGCTGATCTCCGGAAGGACCGGCGGAATGTAGGCGCTTTCATTGGGCCTGTAAATCATCCCGAGGATAAGTACTGCAAGAATCGGGCCTATGGAGCAGAGTGCCACCAGGCCAAAGCTGTCGTCCGACGCATGCCGGTCATTACGTATGGCGGAAATACCGATACCAAAAGCCATGATAAACGGAACCGTCATGGGACCCGTCGTCACGCCGCCGGAATCGAAGGCCACTGCCAAAAAGCTCTGCGGAACAAACAGTGTAAGAACAAATGCCAGAATGTAAAATACAATCAGCATGTGAGGCAGCGCAATGCTAAACAGCATACGCAGAAGTGCAATGACGAGAAAGACACCGACGCCCAGCGCGACCGACAGGATCAGAGTCCGGTTCGGTATGGACGGCACCTGTTCCGCCAGCACCTGAAGATCCGGTTCCGAAATCGTGATGATGAATCCCAGTACGAATCCCAGTACAACGATGATACTCAGTTTTTTACTCCTCGTAATGGCCGTACCCAGTCTTTCGCCCATGGGAGTCATACTGATCTCCGCCCCGAGCGTGAAGAACATGGTGCCTACGACGATCATGGCCGCGCCCATCAGAAAGCACAGTAAAATACTGGAGGAAATGGGAGCGATCGTAAAGCACAGAATCATAACGATTCCGATGATCGGGAGTACGGAATTAAGCGCTTCCGTCAGTTTCTCTCTCAATTTCAGCAGGTAATTTTTCAATAGAACAACCTCATTCCTTTCTGTAATAAATTTTGTGCTTCCAGTATAACATAAAAATGCTCTGGCTGTAACCCCTTTTGGCCAGAGCATTTTTTCTTAAGTGATCCCCTTCCCGCATGGGGTACACCAGAATCACTGCAAGCAAAAATATGACCGTACTGATTATAAAATCCTTCTTATTCGTAACCGCGGTTGCCGGAGACGGATATTCCCTGGCTGCTCCCCTTCTCTTTTCTCAAGAAGATGCTTCTGAATAATAGCCTTGCAAGCGGTCCGGCTATGATCAGCTGCAAGGGCAGCGCCATTATAAAATTTTTGCAATAGGCAGTCATGAATTGCGGCAAAAACAGATTTGTAAAACCGTGTATCTTGATCGTTGCCATAATACGGGCAAAAAAGACCTGCGCAATGACCGTGAAAATCTGAATTGCAAATATAATAAATATCGGCCGGTCACCTGGCTGTACCACTCGAAATGCAAGATATTTCGCTACATTTCCCGCTATAAAACAGGCGCAGAGGAAAATGATAACAAACTCCACCCACATCCCCGTCAGGGCATGCAGAAATGTTGAATTTGTGAATTCTCCGGTTCCAAGCACCGTATTGTAAAGCGTCATTCCATAGACCATCAGCCACGCTGTAACCAATGTAAATACTACTGTTTGAAATCTTGTCTTAGGCATTTTTCTATTCTCCCTGCACAAAAAATGACACTAAATACGGCTCAAGCCATCAGACATCGGTTTGAGCGATATTTAGTGTCATTTCTGAACCTATGCTATCTTTTTATTTTGATCATATAATGATTGAAACATTAAAGCTTTCCCGGGTATCTGTCATGATCTCCCATTTGTCCACCAAGCTGCCGCCAAGTCCGAATAAACCGCATTTTACTGTAGTTCCGCCAATATCAATGCCAAATAGATGGTTATTCATCGGAATCTCCTCACATCTCCATCAGTCATTTTTCAACGCCGCGTCAAACGCGACCTCCGATGGCTGGAAATTCATCTGATCGATATACCGGTATGCTAAAGCAGCGCCGAACTCCCTTTCCATACCGGAATCTTCCCATTCTACCGAAATCGGGCCCTCATATCCCGCCTGATTCAGTTCCCGGATGATTCCGTCGAAGTCCACGTCGCCCTGACCCACCGACACGAAATTCCAGCCGCGTCTGGTATCACCGAACTCTATGTGGGAACCGAGAATCCCCGCCTTTTCATTGCGGTTAATCTTGACGTCTTTTGCATGCACGTGATAGATCCGGTCTGCAAAATCTCTTACAAAAGTCAGTTCATTCACTCCCTGCCACACGAGATGGCTCGGATCAAAGTTGATACCGAGGGTTGGCCTGTAATTAAACTTCTTAAGCAGCGCCTCCGTGGAATAGTAATCGTATGCGATCTCCGTCGGATGTACCTCCAGCGCAAATTGAATGCCGTATTCATCGAACACATCAAAGATCGGTGTCCACAGATCATAGATCAGCTGATAGCCGTCATCGATCATCTCCCGGGTCGTCTGCGGATAAGAATACCACCAGGCCCATATAGGGGATCCCGTAAACCCGGTTATCACTTTTACCCCCATCATCGAGGCCGCCTTCACGGTGCGTTTCATCTCCGCTATAGCCCACGCTCTGATTTTTTCCGGCTGTCCTGAAATTTCCGATGGCGCAAAATGATCCAGGCGGGGATCCCACACATCCCCCACACACTGTCCTGTAAGATGGGCTGATATCGCGTAGCACTTTAACCCGTATTTTTCCAGCGTTTCCTTTACCCAAGGAACGTAACCCGGCTCCTCCAACGCCTTTCCCACATCAAAATGTGCATGGGCTGCGAGTTCGATTCCTTCATACCCGATTCTCCGGCACATCTGGCAGAGTTCCTCCAGACTCATGTCTCCGAACTGCCCGGATGCTAATGTAACTGGTCTCTTTTTCATATTTCTCCTCCTATGCAATCATCACAGTCCGGGTCTTATTACCTTCCAGCGGAACCGGAATATAAGCGGTGCGTACAATCACGGTGAGCGCTACCTCATGAGTGCCTCTGGAGAGTCCGCCAGCACGCATCACGCGGACAGTCATCGGTTCTCCATACTCCCATTTATGTTCCACCACCGTCTTCATCTCATCCAGTGTGAACCAGTACTCGCCTCCGTCCACGCTGCAGCGGATATCCTCCCGGGCCGCCGCCGCGCCGTCGACCGCAACTTGAATATCATTTACCATAGAAAGAGGAATGCCTCTGTAATAGGTAATGTGGGTCTGCAGCTCATAACCTATGGTATTTCCCGCCTCTTCAAAGTTTTTGCAGGTTCCTTCCGTAAATACATTGTTATCAAACATTTCCCGTTCCTCCTATCCCTGAATTTCTTTCAGACAATCCCTGATATATTTCTGATGTGCAATGACCTGTTCCTTCTCCGCCATCGGCTGCCCCGGAATCGTCCAGCGGTTGCCCTCATACTCCGTCGCCACATAGCCGTCATAGTCATGATCATGAAGGTACTTAAGGATCTCCTGATAATCCACTGAATATTCACCGTTTTCTGTCATTTCGAACAGCTTGAAATGAATATGGAAAATGTATGGCATCAGGTCATCCAGCACCGAAAGCGGTTCATTCTCATAGCCATCCGCAAAATGTGCATACATATGATCTGCTCCGGATTTTAAGACAGCTGCAAGCGCCGGAATAAACGCCCCGTCTTCGCCATAGATCGACCTGCCGTCCCCGCCCTGTTCGTACAGCTTCTGAACCACGGCGATCGGCTCCTCCCCGGTTCCAAGCGCTCTGCAGTAGTTCTCCATCACTCTGGGTTCTCTCTTACAGAAGATTCCGGTATCGATCACCAGACCGATATACGGAGAATGCAGGCGCTTCATCTCGGCAATATAGTCTTTGGTCTTCTGCTTGTCAAAGCTGAGCCCCGCGTGGATTTCCAGCGCCATCTTCATATCATATTTCTCACAGTACGGAAGCAGCGGTTCCAGCACAAAAGCCGGCGTCATGGATACCAGACGGATCATGTTCATGCCAAGCCGGTGTGCCAGCTTTATTTCTTCAATCAAAAGACTGACACACTCTTTTTTGGTCAGTGTCCGGTTATCATAGAGGTTTGTGTTTAAAAACACATCCGCAATCACCGGTTTTATCCCGTAGCCCCTGCAAAGTCTGTCCCATTCTGCAAGCGTCTCCTCAGATGGATGCGGTGTGCCGTGCATCATCTGGTCCGGCAAAATCTCCACCCCATCCACGGAATTTTCCTGCATGAAACGGAAGATATCTTCCAGACTCATGTTCTTTGTCATGTATTCATTCTGTAAGCTGTACAAGCTGACACACGTCTTGATTCTGCTCATGATTAATTGCTCCTTCTCTTTCCTATTTTTCAAATGCAACTGCATTCCCTGTCTTTGCGGACTCCCAAATGGCTTTCATAACCGCAAGCACTCTGCGCACCTCCGGAATCTTTACGAGAAACTCTTCCTGGCCATGATAGGCTCTGACATAGTTTTCAAAATAATTTCTGTGACTGGTATTGACCGTCGGAAGCGGTTCCGTAACAATCAGCCCTTCTCTTGGATTTCCAAAGGATCTGGTGGGTCCGGCAGCGGTCATCGTCCGGTTCCCGGATACGTTGTGAAGCAGCTCCTCCGTGCGCACGATCCTGCCTTCCGGATGAAATCCGTCCACATACGCCGTTCCCTCATTTCCGCCCATAAACCAATGGCGCTCGAACCAGTTGGATGGCGCATCCTTTAAATAGTAGGTTCCAAGCTCAATGTTTGCCGTTACGCCGTTGTCGAACTTCAGCATGATATTAAAATAATCGTCAACCTCAAAATTGATAACATTTCTGACATCTGCAAACACCGAATTGATTTTTGCCTCCGGCATCATCCACATGACCTGGTCAATCAGGTGCACGCCCCAGTCAAACAGCATCCCGCCGCCCTCTGATACGTATACATGCCAGTCATGCATATTTCCGTTAAATCCGTAAAGCTGGTTCTTAATCGTATAGACGTCCCCCAGGCTCTTCCGGTCGTAGATCTCCTTTATAGTGCGGTAGTCCGGGTCATATCTTCGCTGCTGGTGCACGGTGAATTTCACACCGCATTCATCCACGATTTTTACCATCTCATCAAGCTCTTTCACGCTCATGGCCACCGGCTTTTCGCAGATAATATCCTTACCCGCCCTGGCAGCCAGTTCTACCAGCTTTCTATGCTGGTTGTTATTGACCGCAATGATTACTACCTGGATATCAGGGTTGGCCAGCAGTTCTTCCGGCGTGCCGTACCGGAGGATTCCCACCTTTACATCTTCCAGCTGGTCTGCGGCCGTGTCACAGACGGCCGTCACTCTGATTCCTTCAAAATCGGACAGCATCGCCTCATGCTCATGCCCCATGAATCCATGTCCAATAATTCCAAGATTAATGATATCGCTCATCTTCTGACTCCCTCTCTCAAACCTAATATTTTCTTTTCCATTGCAATGTGTCTCGCCATCTGCGTAAAGGTATCTCCGGATACCGGATCGTGATCCTCGTACTCTGTCATAATGTATCCGTCAAAATCCGAAGCCGCAATCACAGGAAGAATATCCTCATAGGGTATGCTGTGTTCATGCAGGTCCTCGTATATATAGTGGAATTTCCCATGCATTTCCACACAGTAGGGCATGATCTTTTTTAATCCCTGAGTATCCGGCTTGCTGTAAAAAGTAACAAAACCGTACATACCGCTGAAGGCCCCCATTTCCGCACCATTCGCACCGGCGGCAGCCATTTTTTTCTGCGCCTCCTCCATGGGTACCTCATCAAACCGCAGCTTCGCCGCCAAATCAAGCATGGAAAGCCTTGCCCCGTTTCGAAGAGCCGCATCCCAATTCGGCTTATTCGGCTTTACAGCAAAGCAGCCGAAGTCCGGAATAAATCCTATATAGCTGCTCTTTGACTCCTGGATAACCCGCAGATACTCCTGCATATAAGGCGAGGTCGGATACTCCGGATTATGAATTTCAATGCCCACCTTAACGTTATACAGCTCTGCATAGGGCGCCAGGCGCTTCAGCACATTGGGCCCGCAGAGATACTGCTCCCGCATCACCGTGGCTCCCAGCTTGTTGGCCGACTTTAAATCTACAATTGCCCTTGCGAGCATCTCATCCTCTGTAAGATTCCGGTCGTGCCTTAAGCCTCTGTCCATGTTGGCGGCATAGCTTACGATCTCCATCCCGTAATACCTGTTCATCGCTGTAAGCTCTCCCAAAAAACGGTCGCTCACATAGGGATAATCGGGACACATCTGCGTCGCTACGATCTCATATCCCGTATATCCCATCTCCGCGGCAGTCCGGATTATGCCCTCAAGGTCCAGCACTCCTTTCGCGTATTCCGGAGTAAAGCAATAAAGGGTAAGTCCCAGTTTTATATCAGCCATTGATGTTTTCCCCCTCTCTGATCTCCAGCACTTTTTCGCCGCAGGAGTTTAACGGCATATAGGCGTGGTCATGGTCCGCCCCCGGGAGCGGAAGATACGGCACGCGAAGCATTAGTTTTACCTCCACCTTGTGGGGGCCTGCTGAAAGGCCGCCCGGAAGAATCACTTTGATATGGGCAGGCTCCAGGATATTCCAGAATTCGGTATATGCCTCCCCGAGCTCCAAAGAGTTCAGTTCTTTCCCAATGATGCAGAAGTACACGTCCTCCTGCCTGTATGCCGCTCCATCCACCTTAACCCCGAATTCATCGATATCGGAGAGGAAATGTCCTCTGTAATAGCTCAGTCTGATATCAAAGGAAAAACCACTTTTTTTCCCGTTCACTCTATCGTTTTTTAACGAATTGCCGCAGACCACGTCTACGAAATTCACTCTCATTGCAAATGCCATACGTTCCCTCACTTTTCTGAATCTGTATTATGCTGTCTCTCCATCCACTTTCTGTATCTTTGCCTTGGCCGTAATCGTCAAGTAAACCGCCGCAAGAAGCACGATCCCGCGGATCAGCTGGGTAATGGCTCCCGAAGACCCGGTAAGCACAAGGCCATTCTCCAAAAGGGCGATGGTAAAAGCACCGATAATGATCTTATAAAGTCTTGTGCCGTCGCCTCCCTCTACCGGAACACCGCCGATAAACATGGCCATCATGACGCGCATCTCAAAGCCCAGCCCCAGGGTGGTGGAACAGCCGCCTACGCGCGCCAGCACAAACATGGCCGCGATTCCCGTAAACAGACCGGAGAGACCAAAGGCGGCGATCTTGATGAAGGTCACGTTGATGCCGGAAAATCTGACGGCATTTTCATTCTCACCGATTGCCCTGCAGTAGGCTCCGAATGGAGTTTTATTAAATACATAGCTCACAATGGCCACCAGAATAATCACCACCGGCAGCTTGATGGTATTGCTGTCCAGGGATTTCACAAAATCCGGTACCGTGAGACCGGAGGTGCTGCCTCCCATGGCCACCGTTCCCAGCGCCCGGAGGGCAATCAGCATGGCCAGGGAGGCCATAAAGGACGGTACCTTAAATCTTGCATTGACCACTCCAAGGAACAGACCGGAGCAGAGTCCCGCTGCGACAACTGCTGCGATGGCCGGTACAAAGCCGTAATTGATTGCAACAACTGTGCCCACCGCGCCTGCAAAGCCTACCAGAGACCCCTGCGTGATATCGGTAGCTCCCAGCGCTGCAACGAACAGCATTCCCAGAGCCGCGATGATTGTATTAAGGGTCTGTTTTACGATGACCAGCATGTTGCTCCCGTCAAAGATCGCACCTCCTGTGGTAATCATAAAAATCAGGAGCAGAAATACGAAAATAAGGATCGGAAGCGCTGATTCTACTTTTTCTAATTTTATCTTCTTCATCATAGCATCACCTCGATGATCTTACTTTCGCTGAACTCCGGGCGTTCCAGCATGCCCGCCGTTCTTCCGTTGTTCATCACAAGAATCCGGTCCGCCATGCCGATGGCCTCCGACAGCTCATCCGTGATTAAAAGTACCGCTGTGCCCTGCGCCTTTTTTTCCCGGATCAGATGGTAAATATACGCCTTGACTCCGATATCCACGCCTCTGGTGGGACAGTCGAGGATCACGTAATTCAAGTCCTTGGAAAGCCAGCGTCCCAGATTGATTTTCTGCTTATTTCCACCGGACAGACGTCCGATCGGCTGTCTCGGGCTCTTTGCCTTCACGTCAAACTCTCTGTATATCCTGTCGGTAAGCGTCACAATATCCGTCCGTTTCGTAAAGCCAAATGCGCCCGCAAGCTGCTTCGCACTGGGCAGATAGAGGTTATTCCGAATACTCGCCCTCATCATCAGGCCCTCTTCATCACGGTTCTTTGAAAGATAAGCGCCGCGGCAGTTCAGCATATCCGTCGGCCTCTTCAGACTCCTGCCTGTCTTTTCATCTATGACCTTTCCGCTTCTTTTGCTTTCTGTGATTCCAAATACCGCGCTTCCAAGAGGATGGATGCCGGCATCCGACAATCCGCAGACGCCCAGGATCTCCCCCTCGTGCAGTTCAAAGCTGACATTTTTTATCTGTCCGTTTGCAAGGCTTAAGTCTTTTACGCTCAAAACCACGTTTTCTTTAAAGTTGGCTTCCTGGTCGGTCCGGAAGTAATCGTTCCTTATCTCACGGCCTACCAGCATCTGTTTTAAGCTTTCCTCCGTAATGTTCTTCCGCTCCACCGTATCTACCACCACGCCGTCTCTCAGCACCGTGACCGTATCACTGATCAGAAGTGTTTCGTCCAGGTCATGGGAGATGATGATCATGGCGCGGTTTTCTTTTTTAAAGCGGTCTTTCAGCCTGTAAATGACCTGTCTCGTATCCTGAGAGAGGGACTGGGTAATCTCATCGAGGATCAGAAGATCCGGATCGGTATCAAGAGCTCTGGCCAGCTCCACCATCTTTCTCTGCTCCATCGTCAGATGTGCGCAGGGAATATGGAGCGGAACTTCCACCAGATTCCATTTTTTGAATATCTCCAACGCGGCCTTTTCCATCGCCTTCGCATGGACGATTCCGGCTTTTCGGAAGCGTTCCGTTTTGCCCAGGTAGATATTCATCGCGCCTGTCAAAGGGGTGATGACGCCAAGTTCCTGCACTACCATGGCCACCTTCGCCTTATTCGCCGCGAGGGGACTGTCCGGCCTGTAGCTCTCTCCCCGCAGAAACATCGCTCCCTCATCAAAGGGCTGCATGCCGCTGATGATACTCGTCAGGGTCGATTTGCCCGATCCGTTCTCGCCGGACAGCGAACGGATCTCTCCACGCCGCACCGTCATACAGATATCGTTGTTCGCATGCGTAATGCCAAAGCTTTTATGTAAGTGTTCGATTCTCAATATTTCTTCTGCCATTACTTCACCACCCCCTTATCATTCAGATGCGACAGGATGCCGCACAGGATCACGACAATTCCCAGCGCGATGTTCTGGTACGTACCGGACGGAACCCCAAACAAGGTCAGGATATTAAACAGGGCCACCACCGAGATACCGGAGATCAAAATCCCCACCGGCTTCGTAACGATGTTCTGGATAGAATCCGCTAACAGCGTCGCCGCCAGGGATTTAAAGATGATATTCAGACTGTTTAAACCGGAGCTGCAGTCCAGTTTGCCTGCAAAGCTGATATGGTTCACCGCAGCAAGCCCCACAAATATGCCGCCCACAACCGTAGCTCCTATCAGCGTCTTTTTCGCCTTGATTCCCATCACCTGCGCAACCTGTGAATTTCCTCCCATGGCCTGCAGATTGATCCCCAGTGTGGTCCTGTTAAAAATAATATAGGCGGCCACAAAGGCGATAATCAGCAGGATCAGCATTCCCGGCATCTGTCCCAACGCCCGGATCGCTCTTACGCCTGGAAGTTTTTCTGATCTCGATGCAGCCACGGTAGACCACTGCGCCAGAATCGCTTCCAGAATCAGCGCACTGCCCAGACCGGATATCCACGCGGGAATGTGCAGAGATATGGAACACTGTACACACAGCTGCTCTGCCAATACTGCGCATAAGACTGCTCCGATCACCAGGCCCGGATATCCCAGTCCTAACTGCTCTCCCAGCAAAGCACCCACGTTGGCGCTCAGCAGGATGTTCGCTCCCACCGAGAGGTCAATCAGACCGCCGGAGAAGATAAACATCAATCCATAGGAAGCCAGGACGGGAAACACGGCATGAGACAGAATCGTCAGAAGATTGTTCACAGACAGCAATTTTCCGCCGACAATCACATTGCACAGGATCATAAGAATCAGGAGACCTCCCAGCAGGCACAGTTGAGAATTTGTTCTTTTTGTCATGTCAATTTCCTCCATTTTTACGGGAAGGCAGCCACTTCTTTTAACGGCTGCCCTCTTTTCTGTCTCACCCGCAATTTTTACTGCACATCATAACCTGCTGCTTTCATCTCATCTGCCGGGATGATTCCCGCTTCGTACTTTGCCATCAATCTGCTGTCAAGACTGTAGTCGTTTATGATGGACAGCATCTCATCGCAGGAGATCCCCACCATGGCCTGAATCTCTTCCTCGGTGTACACGGACTGATCCATAAAGTACTTCTCGTACAAATCATACGTCTCTGCACTTACTTCGAACGGTTCGATTGTGTCGACCCAAATCGCATTGCCATTCGCATCTGTCAGTTTATTGCCAGCACATGCATTTTGAAGGACGATAGCGGAGAAACAGCCTGCAATCCAGTAATCACCGTTGATCATCTCCAGAGGAACCGTCTCATCCATAAGCAGTCCCAGCGCCTCTTTGTCAAGGCCGGAGGTGATGACCTTCGTCTTGTAATTTGGATATCCTTCCAATGCGGTACAGGCCGAAATTGCGTAATCCGATCCCACTCCATAAATCACATCCGGTTCTTCATTTGCGATCAGTGCGTCCTGCATGTTTGGAAGACTGTCTGCTGTTGTGTCGGAATGGACCTCTGCCAGAATCGTGCCGCCCTCTGCTATAAACTTTTCTTTAAAGGCATCCAGTCTGGGCTGGTCAGAAGCATCCCCCTCTGCGGAAGAGGTTGCGATACAGGTTTTATAGCCCTGATCGATCGCGTACTGTGCCAGCATTTCGCCATATACGCTGTTTGCCGGTGCCACGGCTCCTGCGAAATGTTCATATGATAACAGCTTCTCCTTGATCGCAGGATCACTTGGCACTTTGTCATTCAGCACAAAATAGACGCCGGCCTCTTCACACATATCTGCAACCACCGTATAGAGCGGTTCTGCGGGAAGCCAGATAATGATTCCATCGCATCCGGAGGCGATCATATTCTCGACATCTGTGATTATGTTCTCAACGCTGAACTGGTCATCCGCCGACGTGCTCTCATCTTTGCAGGCGTCTAAAACGATCTGCGACTGATTGGCCAGTGCAGCCAGCGAATATCCGCCGGTTCCAAAATAGTTATAACCAATTTTAATACCGCTTGCCCCTGCTCCATCGGTCTGTTCCGCTGCCGCCTGCTCTGTGGACGCCTCCTCCTGGTTTCCGGAGTTTTCTTTGTCCCCCTGTGCCCTGGCGCCTGTTGTGCTGCCGCCGCATGCGGCCAGCGAAAACGAAATGCAGCCGATCAATCCCACTGCCATAGCTTTTTTTAAAATTTTCCCCATAATTTTATCTTCTCCTAATCAAAATAAATGGTTTTTCCAGTTGCCGCGCTCTTATAGATATTGTCAAGAACCTTCGTAACTACAAACGCCTGCTCCGGTCTTACCAGCGGCTCTTTATCTTCCACAATTGCCTCTAACCACTGTTTCGCCTCCAGAAATTCCGGATCGGTTTTCTCCCCCTCAAAAAACGCGATAGTTCCCCCCTCTGAGAACCGTGTCTCTGTCAGCTTTCCATGGGTTGTCTGATTGAATTCCAGGTCGTATCCGCCTTCCATGCTCATACTTCCCAGCTGCTGCGCTCCGGCCTTCGTACCGCAGAGCGTACACGCGGCTTCCCGGCTCTTCGACATATTGATCGCCCAGGCAGACTCCAGGAAAATCGCCGCTCCATCCTTCAGCTTGATATATCCGAATGCCGAATCCTCCACTTCAAAGGTCTTCGGGTCCCAGAGTCCGAACTGGTTGTCCTGCACGGCCAGCTCGGAATGACCAAGCTTCTCAAACACGGAGCCTGTTACCGACTCGATGTCGTAATTATCCATACACCATAAGGTAATATCCAGCGCATGTGTTCCGATGTCGATCAAAGGTCCGCCTCCCTGAAGCGCCTTGTTCGGGAACACGCCCCAGGTCGGGACGGCTCTTCTGCGAATCGCATGTGCCTTTGCAAAATAGATCTCGCCCAGATCCCCTGCCTCGCATGCGGCATGCAGCACCTGGCTGTCCTTGCGGAACCGGTTCTGATAGCCGATGGTAAACTTCTTTCCGCTCTTTTTCCATGCATCCATCATGGCCTCTGCCGCTTCGGTGGTGTGCGCCATGGGCTTCTCACACATAACGTTCTTTCCGGCCTCAAAGGCCGCTACCGTGATCGGACTGTGAGCGACGTTCGGAGTCAGCACGTGAACCGTGTCGATGCTCTCATCGGCTAACAACTCTTTGTAATCTGTATACACCTTTGCCCCCGGTGCCCCATACTTCTCGCAGGCCTCTTTTGCCCTCTCCTCAACGATATCGCAAAAAGCAACCATCTCACACAACTCCGGATATGACGAGAGTGCCGGAAAATGCTTTTGTTTCGCAATTCCACCACACCCAATTATACCGATTCTCACTTTCTTCATTTCTCTTCCTTCCTTTCGCTTTTTTCAGCACCTCAACTGATATATTCATGATAATTCAAATTCCTCTTTTTCAATATTTTCATTTCGCCTGTTTTTCCTATTCATTTTTGCACTCCCTTTTTTATCTCTCTCCGACAAACAAAAAATGACAAAATCGATACATATCGATTTTGTCATTTTATTTTTATGCTGACTATTCCGGACGCAATATGATGCATCGCATCTCAAGCGGTTCCATTTCCATGCTGATCACAAGGCTTTGACCTTCCGTTTTCATCTTGTCCATCGTCATATGGGGCGTTGCCCTCTGTTTTAAGTAATGAATATCATCCTTTGACGGATCCTCGATATAAGCCAGCTTCTGCCACTCATCCATGATACTTCCCTGCTTCCGGCTGACAATATACTGCCGCATGAGATAGCTTCCCTCATGCGCTAAATGAGTCAGCTGTATCGTCAGGGTCTTCGGCTGCTGATGTTCCAGATAGATATAATGGTCCTGCAGCGTGGTTTCATTCTCTTCCTTCATATAATACAGATGGTTTCTCCTGATAAAATGAAAAGCCACAATGGTGATCTCACCTCTTTCATCTCTGGTCACAATATAGTCTTCTGTCTTTTTTACCAGAAGAGGCTTTAATTCCTTTAGCATGCGCATGGCGATAAATGCCGGCTTTTCTATATGATCACTGGTCAATAGCCCCATGGCCCCTTTTAAGAGGTTCTGATTATCATAGTAATCGGTGGTGCTGTCCGACAGCTGGCTGTAGCACAGCGTATCCACCAGCCCCAAAAGATCTAAATTGCATTTTAAGATATAGCATCCCTTCCAGAGGCTGTCATTGAAATAATTTCTGGAAGAAACCGTCATGTTCCATTCGCTGATCACGACCGGTCTGTTATTCAGTCCATACATGTTCAGGATACCGTGCAGTTCCTGCACGCTGTGCAGCAATTCACTCTCATCTGTTTTCCGTTTGGAAAAGCGCTCCTTACTGATCTGTCCCTGTGCATATGGAAAATGGGTAAATGTCAAATGCTCCGGATAGATTCCGCCGTCCACGAACTTGCGAAGCTCCTCTTCTGTGTGGGTACGGTACCACCCCAGATAGTTGCCCGCTCCCGACACAACCGACTGCGGTGAATATTGTTTGACAAGGTTTCTCACGTCGCGGAACAGGACCGTATACGGCTGCTTATCCGCATATACCTCCACGCGCTTGTCATCCCACAGCTCGAAGATCCATTGTGAAACCGCCTCCTCCCCAAATTTGCGGACCACATGCTCCATCATGTCCGCAAAGCACCGGAGGAATTCCTGATAGTCCTGAAACAACGTCACATTTTCCGATTCCCGCAGAAAATCATTGACCGAATTAAGAATCCTGCGCGGTTTTTCACCAATCTCGATGACCGGCAGAATATCGTTCTCCACCAGCACGCCAAGCGCCTCATCCAGCAGCTTGAACCTGGCGCTCCCCATCTCCCGGTTCTGAACTATGTACATCTCCTTTTCAAATATGTTCCACACCCGCAGATACCTGATTCCAAGCACTTTTTTGCTATAGATCACCGCCTCTCGGCTGCCTGTTTTCAACAGTTCCACCAGCGGACCAAAATTGATGGTCCGATTCCAGATCCGATGATAAGGCCCGCAGACCGAGGAATCCACCGACTCAACTGCTTTTGCCTTCTCCGCCGGCAGCAAACCGGAAGCCGCGGAATATCCAAAATGGCTCTGCAGCTGCGTACGGATCCGCTCCCTCTGATTCGCCTTTATTTCCTCTGTCCTGTCTTCCTGCTTCCTGTGGGCCTCCCGATATTTTGTGGGCGTGCAGTTATACATGCCCCGAAAACGGCGGTTAAATATCGCCAGATTCGGAAACCCGCTTTCCAATGCTATGTCCGTAATCGCCTTATCCGTATTTAAAAGCAGCTCCGCTGCGTGATACAGCCTCGTCTCGTACAGATAGTCGATAAAGTTTCTTCCCATTTTCTGTTTAAAATACCTGGATACATAACTGCCGGAGAGATGAAAAAGCTCTGCAAGCTCCTCCAGGCTGACAGGCTGATCGTAATTGCTCTCAATATAGTCAATCAGATCATTCAGACGGCTCTGAGAATCCTTATCGCTGCCGCCCACAAGATGATTGCTCTCCGAGATGATGAAATAGCTTACGAGCTGATGAAGAAGCCGGTAAAAACAGCTGTACCGCAGCAGATACTGTTCCGGCGGATTGTTTGCATAATCAATCAACAGCTGCTGCAGGATCACCCTCAGCTTCTCATAGGCCTCCCCCTCTCCCTCCTCTGTAGAATTACACCAGAACAGGAGATTTTTCTTTCCGGTATAGGTCACAAGAAAGGCCTTGGAGATTTTCAGGACACAAAGCAAAAGATCCTCGGAGCTTCCAAGCCGCTTCTTCAAACTGAATGACCGGTTGCTGTTGATCAAAATAATCGATTCCCGCTTCAGCCGGACCGTCTTGCTCTCAAAACTGATGCCGGTATCCCCCTCCACCACATAGAGCAGCAGCGGATCCCGGCTCATCTCGTGATCAAATATGGGATTTTTCAGAACCTCCATCTGAATGAGGTCAAATTCCTTCTCCTGTTTCATTGTGTTCCTCCCCTTTTTAACCGTTCACTCCTATCATAACACAATATTTGCGGGAGAAGTACCCGGGATTTCCGGAAATATAACATAAAAAGCAGCATCAAAAATTAAATTTTGACACTGCTTTTAGCTAACACTGTTTTTACGCTTCCTCCGATCCCCACGCAAACTGGGAATTGTAAAGCTGGCTGTAGAAACCGCTCTGCGCCATCAGGCTCTCATGGTTCCCCATTTCCGCAATATCCCCATCCCTGAGAACGAGAATTAAATCTGCGTTTTTAATGGTGGACAGACGGTGGGCGATGACGAAACTGGTCCGGTCCTTCAGTACCTTGTTCATAGCGCTCTGCAGCATCTTTTCCAGACGGGTATCTACCGAGGAGGTAGCCTCATCAAGAATCATGATCTGCGGATTCTTTAAAATAGCCCTGGCAATCGTCAGGAGCTGCTTCTCTCCCTGAGAGATATTGCTTCCCTCCTCGTTGATCACCATGTTATAGCCCTGGGGCAGTGTACGGATAAAGTGATGGACATTGGCCATCTTGGCCGCATCGATTACCTCATCCTTTCTGGCCGACAGATTGCCGTATCGGATATTGTCAAAAATCGTTCCGGAGAACAGCCAGGTATCCTGCAGCACCATACCGAACATGGACCGTAAGTCCTCCCGGTTCATATCGCGGATATCCACACCGTCAACGAGAATCCGTCCGCCGTTTACATCATAGAAGCGAAGCAGCAGATTGATAAGCGTGGTCTTTCCCGCTCCGGTTGGTCCTACGATGGCAACCATCTGACCGCTCTTAACCGTGACGTTAAAGTCCCGGATTACCGGTGTGTCCCCATAAGAAAAGCTGACATGCTCAAAGGTAACCTCGCCCTTTGCCGGTCCCGGAAGGAGTCCCGCCGGAGCGCTTTCCGTCTCCTCCGGTTCATCGAGAATCTCAAAAATACGTTTCATGCCTGCAAATGCCGCCTGAATCTGGGCAGACAGCTGGGATACCTGGGTCAGCGGGTCGTTGACCTGCCAGATGTAACGGATAAATGCCTGCAGGTTGCCCACCGACAGCGTGCCGGCCAGGATGGCAAAGCAGCCGATCACCGCAATAACGCCGATGCTTAAATACGTCGTCAGGGAAATGAGAGGGCTCATGAGTGAAGAGAGAAACTGTGCCTTAAAAGCGTGTTTCTGCAGGCTGTCATTAACCGCCTCGAACTGTTCTCTGGACTGCTCCTGCTGTCCGAACAGCAGTATTTCATTGTAACCGGTATACAGCTCCGTAATCGCTCCGTTCATATCACCGAGGGAGTCCTGCTGAGCCTTAAACTGGCTCTGGCTGATCCGCACAATACCGCGGGTGATAAGGGCTCCCACCGGGATTATCAAAAAAGCGATGCAGGCCATCAGCTTGTTGATGGAAAACATCATCCACAGGGCCAGAATCAGGGTAAGGATTCCGCTGATCACCTGGGAAAAGCTCTGCTGGAGCGCATTGGATACCGCCTCCACGTCGTTAGTGACACGGCTCAGTACGTCGCCAAAGCTGTTGGTGTCAAAATACCGGACAGGCAAGCGGCGGATCTTGTTCTGAACCTCGTTCCGCAAATCGTGCATGGCGTTCTGAATCGAGTTGGTCAGGCAGAACGAGCCCACGATCTGGGAAACCGTCTTCGTAAGATAAATAGCCAGAAGCACCAGCAATATATTGCGAATCACTTCAAAATGAATGCGTGCCCCCTCTGCGCCGGAGGCCATATCCGCCAGGTCCGCGGCCAGCCTGCTGGTAATCATTCCTTCAATCCGCGGAGCGGCTGTAATCGCCCCAATACTAATAACAATCATAAAAACAGATACAAATAACTGTAAAGCATAAGGTGCCAGAAAGGGTTTCAGTTTTCCCAGCATCCTTCCGATTTCTTTGATTTTTTTATGCATGAGATAATTCCTCCTCACTTAACTGGGATAATGCAATCTCACGGTAAATGCGGCAGTTCTCCAGCAGCTCCTTATGGGTTCCTGTCCCCACGATACTGCCCTCGTTCAATACGATGATCTGGTCAGCCTCCATGATGCTGGAAATACGCTGAGCCACCACCATGACGATGGCGTTGCCCGTCTCCTTCTTAAGCATATGGCGAAGCTTCGCATCCGTCTTAAAATCCAGGGCAGAAAAGGAATCGTCAAACACATAGACATCCGGCCTACGAATCAGCGCCCTTGCGATGGACAGACGCTGGCGCTGGCCGCCGGAAACATTGGTTGCGCTCTCCGTGATATGTTCCTCAAACCCGCCTTTTTCCATGATAAAATCGTACGCCTGCGCGGTCTTTGCCGCCTGGACCAGTTCCTCCATCGTGGCATCCTTTTTACCGAAACGCAGATTATCCGCAATGGTTCCGGAAAACAGCATGGCTTTCTGGGGAATAAAACCGATGGCGCGCCGCAGGCTCTCCAAATCATACGTCCGGATATCCTTCCCGTTCATCAGAACACGGCCCGCACTGACATCGTAAGCCCTGGGAATCAGGTTAATCAGCGTACTCTTTCCTGACCCGGTACTTCCGATAAAGGCGATCGTCTCTCCCCGCTTCACCGAAAATGACACATCCTTAAGCACCGCTTCCTCTCCATCCGGATAAACGAAATCCACATGGTCAAAAACGATATCATCGATATGGTCTAACGACTGCACATTGGTTTCAGGATTTTTAATCGACGGCTCTGCGTCAAATATTTTCTGGATACGTCCGGCGCTGACCGCTGCCTTCGGGTACATCATAAAGACCAGGCAGAACAGCATAATGGAGAACATCACATGGAATAAGTAGTCCATAAACGCCACCAGCTCACCGATCTGCAGAGTTCCCTCGCTGAGCATAATGCTGGCAATCCAGTAGATTACCATACCGGCTAAGTTCATAAGAAGAAAGAAGACCGGCTGAGTCACAGACATCAGCTTAAACAGTTTCTTCGAGTTCCCCATATAGCTTGAATTGGCGCCGTCGAAGCGCTTCTTCTCATACTCGTCGTTGGTAAATGCACGGATTACCCGGATACCGCTTAAGTTCTCCTTGGAAATCCGGTTGATGTCTTCCAGGGAGGACTGCTGGCTCTCACTGATCGGCTCCGAAATCCTTGCCACCAGAATCACTCCGCCTACAATCAGCGGAATCGTCGCCAGAATAACGACAGACAGGCTTAAAGAAGCCCGTAAAACCAGGAAGATGCTTCCGATCATCATCACCGGCGTCATGAGCGCGGTTCTCAGCAGAATATTCATAAACATCTGAATCTGAAACGCATCGTTGCCCGTCCTGGTAATCAGGGACGCGATGCCGAATTCGTGGAACTCACTGTGTGAGAATTCCTGAGTTTTCTTGAAAATATCATTTCGGATATCTCTGGTGACAGAGGTCGAAAGATAGGCACAGCAGTACCCCAGCAAAATCGTGCCTGCAACTCCGGCAAAAGAAATAGCGGCTATCAGAAACCCCATCTTCCATATGTAGGCCGGATCCCCGCGGTTTACTCCGTTATCGATCATCTGTGCCACGATTGTCGGAATACCCAGCTCCACAAGCGCAAAGCCCAGTACGGAGACTACATTGAGCAGAAACATTTTCTTGTAGTTTTTTAAGTAGTGGATAATTAATTTCATATAAAGCCCGTTTCCTCCTGATGAAAATATCTTAACGATTTACTCGCGTCCCCCTAGCATAAACTATAAGGTAACCCTACAGTCAAGTAAAATTTTAGCAGACAATCAAAATGGTGGTAAAATGTAATATCAGTTTTCGTACAGGGAAGCTATATCATGTATTCTTCGCTTCATTTCCATACGGATATGCAGCGGCTCCAGGCATTCGCATTTATCCCCAAAGCTGAGAAGAATATCGTAGTGGTACTCGTTCTCTATGAAAGGAAAACTGACAAGGTAATGATCATCACCGTCCGGCGAAAAATCTTCATAAGAGCAATAATCAAGCACCCGGTCCATCACCGATTGATGAATACGGATTTTGATTTTTGTCTGCATCGTTTCCAGCATTTCTGCAAAATCTAAAACCGGTTTTTGATAATCCCGCGGTACAAAAGCCTCCTCCTGCATTTGCAGGTCTGCCATACGGGACAGTCTGAACAGGCGGAAATCATGTCTTATTTGGCAATACCCCTGTAAATACCAATGGCTGCTTTTCAATACAAGCTGATACGGCTCGACTGTTCGTGCGGTTTTATTTCCATGGTGGGCTGTATATTCAAACGTAAGCAGCCTGTTTTCCTGCAAAGCTGATTTGATAATTTCTAAATATGGCTGTATGCTGCTGTTGCCTGTCCACGGACTTAAATCGATACATATCTGATTTACCTTTAATTCGATGTCTTTTGCTCTGTCAGCCGGGATAAAGCTCCTGACTTTCGTAAGAGCGTGTACCAGTTCGTCTCCCCGCACGATGTTGGAAAGACTGGACAGCCCCATTAAGAGAGCGGAAAGGTCGTCAGCAGAAAAGACCTTTTTATCCATCTTGTATTCCTGCATGATTTCAAAGCCGCCGCCCACTCCCGATATCGAACAAACAGGAATCCCCGCCATGCTGATCGCATCTATGTCGCGGTAAATCGTGCGGGGTGAAACTTCAAACAGATCGGCTAACTCCTGCGCGCCTATACGCTTTTTATCAAGGAGTATCATAATAATGCTCACAAGCCTGTCAACTTTCATCGGATCATCCGCCTTCCAAAATTTCTTTTTCTCATTATAGATTGCTGCCATACTGATGTCAACAATTACAGGCTATAATAAAAAAGCAAACAAAATATACTACCTGTCAGGAGGAGACACCATGCAGAAAAAAGCCCTGGTCATAATCGATATTCAAAATGATATAACAAAGAATTACAAGGATGTGATTGGCAATATCAATCAAGCGATCGATTGGGCGGCCAATCATCAAATTCATGTTATTTATATCAGACATGAAAATTTATCCGCAGGCACGAGGACATTTAAACCGGATACCTACGGATCTGAATTAGCTTCGGACTTGAAGATGGTATCAGACAATATTTTTACAAAATGCAAAGGGAATGCGTTAAGCTCTGTTGAATTTACAGATTATATCAGAAAGAATGAACTATGTGATTTCTACATTACAGGAGCAGATGCTGCTGCCTGTGTCAAATCGACCTGCTACAACCTGCGCAAGGCAGACTATGGCGTGAGTGTGCTGTCAGACTGCATTACCAGTTATGACAAAAGAAAGATTGATGAGATGCTGCAATATTATGAAAGCAAGGGGTGTAACATTATTTGTCTGAATGATCTGTTAAGCTAAACGCCTTCCATATTAACAATAGCGCGGCGGACATTGTATTATCCGCCGCGCAGCTAACCGCTCTTTTAATTTTTCTCTTATAAGTTCTTAGTCATTTGCTTTTCCATCACTTCATAGACCAGTATGGCGTTGTTCTCAACCTCTGTTTTCCCATGTCTCACGGTCTTGTATCCCCTGCTTTCGTAAAAGTGAGCCGCAGGAAGGGACGCATCCAGACATATAGATGGATATTCCCGTGCAATTTCACGTTCCAGGTTCTCCATGATTCGCCTGCCATACCCCTGTCCCTGAAATTCCGGGGCAACGAAGACCCTGGTGATATGGCTGCCTTTGCAGCTTCCGGTTCCCACCATCCGGCCGTCGCTCCACAGAACACGCACACAGCCGTCTTCTATATCCCGGCTGATATTGGTTCTGTTGTGAAGGCTGCAAAAGAAATCCACCACCGCCTCCGGATAGTACCGGGGATAGACCGCGGTAATGGTGTTCTGTACCAGATTATAAATCTGCTCTGCGTGGTCTTCGGATGCTTTGAAATATTCCAAAATCTCACCTCTGCTTTTTTGTTTCATTATAGCAGATACATGGAGAAAAATACAGTTTTTCCTGTTACTGTACCTCAGCCCAAAACGATCTTACAGAAGCATCGATCCGTTGTGTCTTCGGCAGACAGTATGTCAGGCAAAGGCTTTCATCCTCGCTGTGTTTCGCCAGGAAAAATTTATATTCTCCGGCTTCGCAAATCCATTCTTTTCCGGCACTGAGAAATGCGAAGATATCCATTTTAAATTCAAACACAACTGTCTTAACTTCTCCTGGAAGCAAATGAATCCGTTTAAATCCCAGCAGTTCCCGAACAGGACGTATCATGCTTCCTATAACATCCTTACCATAGAGCTGTACCACATCGTCCCCAGCCACATTTCCAACATTTTTTACGTCCACTCGTATCTTAACAGATGGTACCGCGTCTTCTGAAATACTGAGTTCTGTATTTCCGTACTCAAAACCAGTATAGCTGAGTCCATATCCGAATGGCCTCGCCACAACTTCTTTCAGGTCATTATAACCAACAGCCCCCAGGGACTGCAGGGATTTATAATAGCTTGCATTGTGCTGGTAGTGATAGGTATAGACACCATCCCCATAAGGGATATCCTGCTGCAGTCTTCCACCCGGATTATTTTCTCCCAACAGTGTTTCTGCAATCGCTTTTCCCCCATAGGTACAGCACAGCCATCCTTCCAGGATCGCTCTTGCATTCTGATATGCAAAGCTGCTTACCAGAGGTTTCGCGTCCGTATGGACCACAATGAAATTCGGATTTGCCGTTCCTACCGCCCTCAAAAGTCGTTCCTGCGCTCCAGGAAGCCCGGCGCTTGCCGTATCCACGCCTTCCCCATTTGTACTGTATGCACCATAGCCATTCTTTCCGCCTACCGTAATGATTACGATATCTGCGTTCTTTGCTGCTTCAGCTGCTGCCTCAATATAGGTCTTCTCCGAATTTTTATAGTCGCAGCCCATTAGGTACTCTGCATGGACAAACCGCTCATTGACTGCCTGGAAGATTGTCCTTGCCTGCGGATACCGTCTGTGAATCAGCGCTTCTATCATATCCGGATGATCCTCTCCTCCAAACACTGCATCCGTGTCCATTCCGGCGGAACTATCTCCCAGTCCCGCCATCGCTTCCATATTATTATATAACATTTCCTCCATACCTACCGAGGTATAGGTAGACCACATACTTCGCAGGTTATTTCCCGTCGGTCCAACGACCAGAATTTTCACGTTCCTGTCCTGAATCGGAAGAATCCCGTCATTTTTAGTCAGAGTCATGGCTTCTCTTGCTGCCTTAAGGCTTCCCTTTTCCTGACTTTCATCTGAGTATTCCCGTGTAATCGCCTCTTCATCCCGCGGATATGGATTTTCAAACAGCCCCAGTTTAAATTTCAACTCCAGACTTCTTAAGCAGGAGCGGTCCACATATGACTCTGCTAACAGCCCTTTTTCCACAGCCTCTACAAGATTCTGGTTGTAGGCAGATGGATTGGGACATTCCACATCCAGACCAGCTGTCAGGCACTGGATCGCCGCATCCTGTAAATTTTCCGCTACGTGGAAGTTATTAACAAGGCGATCCACAGACATGTAATCACTGACCACCACCCCCTCAAACCCAAGCTCTCCGCGAAGGAGGTCGTCCAGAATTTCCTTGGAAGCGCATATTGGTTTCCCCTCCATCTCAGCATAAGAGTTCATTACAGACAGTAAGCCAGCATTCCTTATTGCCGCTTCAAAAGGCTTTGCGTAGACTTCTCTCGTTTCCCTCTCCCCCAACATGGTCTTTGCCATGTTGAGACCGCCCTCCGTTAAGGAGTAGCCCAGAAAATGTTTGGCCGTCGCCGCCACGCCATTCGTATAATCAGTTCCCTGCAGTCCGGTTATAAATGCACACGCCATTTCCGATACCAGCGTCGGGTCATTGCCATACGTCTCATTAATGCGTCCCCACCTTAAATCTCTGGATATATCAAGAACCGGAGATAACGCCTGCCTCACTCCAACCGCTACCATCTGACGGCGAATTTTTTCTCCCATCTCCCTGACCAGCTCCGGATCAAAGGACGCTCCCAGGCTGATGGAAGCTGGATACGTCAGGGCATTCGGAAATACCGGGCCGCTTAATGCTTCGCAGTGAATAACGGCCGGTATCCGAAAACGGCTGGAATTCATGACTGTATCCTGCAGTTTCCGAATCATTGCCGCATGTTGTCTGGGGTCTTCTTTTCCGCCCATAATGGCCAACTGCCCGATTCCGTCTGTTACAGAAACGTGTTCTTCTACTTCCGGAATCGGCGCCGGAATCATTTGACATGCTAACTGGTTAACCTTTTCTTTCAGTGTTAATTTGCTGAGCAGATCCGCTGCTCTCTCCTTCGGCGATAATGCCTTGTTCAGATAGTTTTCCATCTTTATTTCCCCCTTCTCTGATTCAGATCCCGTTCAATCTGCGGATGGATTTTATCAATATTGGAAAATCCCAGGAAAATCATTGCCAGTACTAAGCCCAGAATCGGCAGACCGGCATACAAAAACTTAATCACGCGAAGCGCTGATTCAGACTGAACGGCAAGGGACGCATCATATTGGCCAAACGCCAGCCCCCAGCCTACGAGGGCACTTCCAAGGCCAGTTCCCACCTTCATTCCAAAGCTTGTCGCACTGTTTGTAAGGCCGTCCTGCCGTACACCGGTTTTCCATTCTCCATAATCAATGGCATCCGCAACAATGGCAAACAACCCCGCCGTGTTCGGTGCAACCCCCACGGCTTTAATCGCCAGGCCAAATAATACAACGGTTAAATTTGACGCCCCCAGCAGTACGATAACAGCACCAATAAATTGAAGAACAAGACCGCCCATCATACATTTCCATTTTCCTATTTTGCCTGTCATAATTGGAAATAAAGGCAGCGCAATAATCATGGGAATCATGGAGGCGACACTGATTAAGCCGTATATATTTGCATCTCCTAAAATATCCCTTGCAAAGTAAACACCAATTCCGCTTCCCGCACCCTGTATCAGATATGTAATTACAAAGAGAAGAGTAATGGATATAAAATATCTATTTTTAAATAAAGTCAGGAAGCCCTCCACTACCGATCCGTTTTTTGTTCCTTCTTCATCGGTTTTCGACGGTACATACCGTTCTTTCGTTCCAAAAAAGGTAATCATAAATGCAGCGACTGACAGGAGCGCATAAATGACAGAGGTTGTGCCCCAGCCAAATTTCCCTACCAGCGGGATGGTTACGCTGGAAATCGTAATCGCAGTAAGCATGGTACAAATAAACCGAATCGTGCTTGCAGACGCGCGTGTCTGCTGATCATCAGTCATCAGGGACAGCAGCGCATTATAGGATAAATTGCTGGCCGTATAAGCGAACGCGGCGACAAACACATAGGTTAATGCTGCGTAAATAATCTTTCCTGTATTTTCAAGCCCCATAGGCACGTGGAATAACAAAATCAGGCCTATTGCCATCATTGGAGTGCTCCACAGAATCCACGGTCTCGCCTTTCCCCATTTTGTATGTGTCCGGTCAAGAATCGTTCCAAAGCACAAGTCCGTCACCCCATCCAAAAGTCTTGTAACAAGCATAATTGTTCCTACCACTGCCGCGCTCAGCCCGACACTGTCCGTATAATATAAAGTCAAAAAAGCGCTGACTGTTGTCCAGACAAAATTACATCCCACATCCCCAAATCCAAATGCCAGTTTTTCTTTAAACGATACTTTCTCCATAGTAAGAGTTCCTTTCTACAATACAATTCTTCCCATTGTCAGATCACGAGCGTCGCTGCTTGTCCCCAGATAAATCTCATATGTCATGTGTTCTAATTCCATTTGCCCACTGTTCTCATTAAACCATGTCAGTTCACTGGCCGGGCATACGATATGTATTTTTTCACTTTCCCCTGCCTGTAAAAATACCCGTTTAAATCCTCTTAAGATTTTCACTGGTCTGTCTATGGAAGAATCAGAAAATCCGATGTACATCTGCACTACTTCCGCGCCTTCCCGTTCCCCAATATTCGTTACAAGCGCCTCCGCACTGACCGCCTTTCCATTTGTAGAAAAAGTGACGCCATCCAGCTGAAAGCTGGTATAGGAAAGTCCATAACCAAACGGAACGGACGGCGCGATTCCTTCTTTTTCAAGCTTTGTATACCCATGATAATATTCATAATACTGAGACTCCGTATCCCAGTTCACCTGCGGTAAATCACTTTCTTTATAAGGAATCACAAATGGCAGTTTTCCGCTTGGATTCACCTCTCCGAAGAGAATCTCAGCAATTGCCGTCCCTCCTTCCATGCCAGGATAATAGGCCATTAAAATCGCTCCGACTGAATCTTTCCATTCTTCGATCATAATCATATTTCCGCCGATCAAGACAGCCGCTGAATTCTGATTGACAGCGCCCACCTCCTGCAGCAGACGGATTTCATTTTCATGAAGTCCCAGAGAATCTTTCCGGTCTCCTCCCATGGAACCCGTGTATCCCTCGCTCTGAGCTTCCGAAACATACTCCCCCTCATCATCATGATCATACCCGACAACGAATACAACTGCGTCCGCTTCTTTTGCCAGATCCCTGGCGTGTTCGATATCTTCTCCGTCATAATAGATCACCTGGGATTTCGGCGACACATTGGCTATCCCCTGAATTGGTGACACAACATACTTTGGAAATACCTGACTTGATCCATGATCCCCTGTATTCTCTTTCTGCCCCAGTTTTCCCAAGACAACGATTTTCTTTGTTTTGTCTCTGGCAAATGGAAGAATCCTGTTTTCATTTTTGATTAATGTAATCCCCTCTCTTGCAGACTGAAGTGCAAGAGCGATGTGCTCCTTACAGCCGATTCTCTCTTCGGCAACCTCCATTCCAGAAGAATACTCCCTCTGGAATGCTAACAGAGTCCGGATAATCCGCAATGCAGCATCATCGATTTTCTCTTCCGCTACTTTCCCCTCGCGAACGGCCTTTACTAATTTATCGCCGAAGAACTGTGTACAGCACATCTCTATATTCTGTCCCCCATTAGCGGCTTCCTCCGTATCCTTGACTCCCCAGATAAAATCACTCATGATAAAACCGTCAAAATCCCACTCCTGTTTTAAAACCTGATTCAACAGATAGTCACTATGACCGCAGTGTACACCCTGATACAAATTGTATGCACTCATAACACTCGCTGCACCACGCTCTATACACTTTTTAAAATGGGGCAGAAATACCTCACGCTCTGTGCGTTTATCGCAATCCACATTGACTTTGAACCTGGAAATTTCCATTTGGTTAAATGCAAAGTGTTTGATGCATGCTATGACATCTGCTTCCTGAACCCCTTTAACAAGAGAACTTCCCATCTCCCCAATATGGAAAGATTCTTCCCCATAGGTCTCCTGGCTCCTTCCCCAGCCGGGATTATACGGGATATTTATGCACACGCCTCCAAACAAGTTTCCTTTATAGGCACGGATTTCCTCTCCGATGGCATATCCAATCTTTTCTTCCAGCTCAGTATCGAATGAAGCGCCTCTGCACATGCTAACCGGAAAACAGGTACTTTTTTGGGTACCGCATACCACGCCCCTGGGCCCGTCGCAGAACAACATGGGCGGAATGTTTTCTTTTTCAATTCCACCGGCCGGATAGGGAAAATAATTATAATGCTTGTTCTCCGGATCCGCCATCATATCCTGCATCATTTCGTTTAAAGTGACATTTCCTCCCATCAGCGACACCTTCTCTTCTAAAGTAAGAGTCTCTGCAATTCTCTTTGCTTCCTCTGTGTAACCTAATCTCTTTTCTTTTGTACAGCTCACTCTGTATTCCCTCCTGATTTTTCACTATATTTGACAAGCAGTCTTTCTGCTTCCCTGGGGTTCCAATCGAGGTACCCTTTGATCTCTGTGTCGTTATTGAAACAGTCTCCATTGCTTCTGTACTCATTCGGCGACGCACCTACTTCCGTCTTAAACACACGATAGAACGTCTTATCAGAAAGAAATCCTGCTAAATCGGCAATGACTCCAATGGGTTTATCCGTATATTTCAGCAGTCTTCTCGCTTCATCCACACGGCACCTGGTTAACAGCGTCTTTGCCGAAACACCCAGATTACCTGTCAGAAGCCTGTGAACACTCTTTTCACTCATTCCGATATCCTTATACATATCTTCCAACACAAACTCCTGTTTAAAATGATTCCGGATATACTCGATACAGATCATCAAAAAATCATTGCTGTTTTCACTCTGTTTTTCCCCCGAAGATTTTTGATAGACGTCGTATAAAAGATTTTCAAAGCATTCGGCTATCAGCAGCAAGACAAGCCCTCTGGTCCGTATACCAGCCGTTTCACTGATTTTTTCTCTTAGACTGGACAGCCCGATTCGGGATACCAGCTGTGTAAAAACATCGAGTGTACACTTCGGCAGCATTTTCTGATTTCTGCTGTTTAAATAGAAATAGTAATCCCTGTTTTCATTTTTGCGGATATAGAACAGTTCCGGAACAATTTGGATAAAAAGCAATAAATTACTTTCATTGGTGCATTGTATCTCATGCATGGTCCTGGAATTTAACAAAATCAGATCCCCCTCCCGCAGAATTACAGCCTCAGGCCTTGTATTGATCTTAATGCTTCCTTTTAACACAAAAATAAATTCATATTCCGGATGCCAATGAAAATTAGAATACTGGATCGATGTGATAAAGATCCTTGCACTCTGAAAATTATTGTATTCAATGAGTTCAAAGTTATAATTGTTCATTTTGTCTCTCTCCTGTTATTATATTACTATCTCCATTGTCTATTTGTTCTCATTTTCAGACTATCCCTTTCTTGATTTCGGACATTTTTACTATAATCACTATTGCATACAATAAAAAAAGAGGGCAGCAAGCCCTCATTTTTTATTGACTATTTCTAATTGGTTATTTATTTCGAATCTCTCAGCATGACATCATGTGCCCCGCCCTCGACAATACTGGTCGATGAAACCAGCGTAATTTTTGCTCTGCTCTGCAGCTCCGGAATGGTAAGCGCGCCGCAGTTGCACATGGTCGAGCGCACCTTGCTCAGGGTGAGACCCACGTTATCCTTTAAGCTTCCCGCGTACGGTACAAAGGAGTCCACGCCTTCCTCGAAGGAAAGCTTCTTCTCTCCGCCCATATCATACCGCTGCCAGTTTCTCGCTCTCGCGCTTCCTTCGCCCCAGTACTCTTTCATGTAGCTTCCGTTGACATTGACTCTCTTTGTCGGGCTCTCGTCAAATCTGGCGAAGTATCTGCCCAGCATCACGAAGTCCGCGCCCATGGCCAGCGCCAGGGTTACGTGGTAATCGTGGACAATTCCGCCGTCAGAGCAGATCGGAACATAGATACCGGTCTCTTCGTAATAGGCGTCTCTAGCTCTTGCCACCTCGATCAGAGAAGTTGCCTGGCCTCTTCCGATTCCCTTCTGTTCACGTGTGATGCAGATCGCGCCTCCGCCGATACCCACTTTGATGAAATCAGCTCCGGCCTCCGCCAGGAAACGGAATCCTTCCGCATCCACCACATTGCCTGCGCCCACCTTCACACTCTGTCCGTAATTCTTCCGGATATAGTCGATGGTGATCTTCTGCCACTCGGAAAAGCCCTCCGAGCTGTCGATGCAGAGCACATCGGCGCCTGCTTCCAAAAGTGCTGGAACACGTTCCTCATAGTCTCTCGTATTGATACCCGCTCCCACCATGTAGCGCTTGGAACTGTCAATCAGCTCGTTTTCATTTTTCTTATGGCTGTCGTAATCCTTGCGGAACACGAGATAGACCAGCTGTCCTTCTTTATTAACCAGGGGGAGACAATTGATCTTGTGTTCCCAGATAATGTCGTTGGCTTCCTTTAAAGTGGTGTCTTCATCCGCATAGACGAGGTCACCGATCTGTGTCATAAATTCCTTTACCTTCGTGTCAGGGGTCATACGGCTCACACGGTAATCCTTATTGGTTACGATTCCCAGAAGCCTGCCGTTTGGTCCGCCGTCTTCCGTTACGGCGATCGTCGAATGGCCGGTCCGTTCAGTCAGGGAAAGCACGTCCTCCAGCGTCATCTCAGGAGATACATTGGAATCGCTTACTACAAAACCGGCACGGTACCGTTTCACCCGGTTCACCATCGCTGCCTGCTCGGCAATAGTCTGAGATCCATAAATAAAAGACAGACCGCCTTCCTGCGCGAGAGCGATAGCCAATCTGTCGTCCGACACCGACTGCATGATCGCGGAAACCATGGGAATGTTAATATGCAGCGCCGGTTCCTCTCCCCTTATATATCTGACCAGGGGTGTCTTCAAATTTACTTCTGCAGGGATACACTTTGTCGATGAATAGCCCGGAACCAGAAGGTACTCGCTGAATGTTCTGGACGGTTCCTCATAATAGAATGCCATTTTAATTCTCCTTTTCTGACTGCTTTTCTCATATTCTACTACATTTTCCCACAAATTGGTAATCTTTTTTTGTTATATCTGTTTATTTGTCGGATTACTAAAAATCCAATACCGGCGCCAGATTCTCACTCCCCCCGCTCCTGGAAGAGCTGTTCTCCGTAGAAGCAAATGAAACCAGGGGACCTCCGGTCACATACTGGAGCCCGTTTTTCAACGTAATCCGCAGATAAACTTCGTAATTCACGTTGTCTTTTCTTCCTATATAATCGGACACGTCGATCCGGTAGCCCACTATTTTCTCGGTCTCACCTGAAAGCTTCGTAAGGGTAAGGTCTTCCCCTGCCAATTGGTCGTATGCGGCAGGCTGTACTTCTACGGCCTGCGCCTCCGTGACTGCCTGACTATAACCTGATTCCTGGTGTGAGCCGCCATTTCCACCCGGGCTTTCTACCATACCGTTTGCCGCAATCTTTGCTTCTGCCATTGCGATCTCGTCCTCTTCAAAGGGATTTCCATCTGCATTTCCCGTAATCCAGAAATGAAACAGCCCCTCATCGTTTGCCTCGGAATCATAAAAATCACATTCCGCCCGCGCCATCATGGTATTGACGGTATACACAGGCTTCAGAATTTCCTGACGGTATCCGGTCTCTGACTCAATTACAAAGGCCGGTTCCAGCCATTCTGCCGGTTCCAGCATAAACTGTGCCTGGTTCTCTGCGTCAAGCGCCTGCCGGTATACGGTTCCGTCCGCAGTCAGACTGGCAGTCACAGTTTCATTCTTCTCCAGCGCTTTGGGAACCGCCCGCATCGTCACCACCAGCTTTCCGTCCTGCATCCCCATATTTATGGAAGTATCGGAAAACAGGCTGGCCTCCTGCTCCATCTTCTTTGTCACACTCTCATATTTATGATCCGCATCGTTCCGGACTCCGTTGATTTCATTGCGCAGAACGGCTTCCATACTGCTCATCTCACTTCGCAGATTGTTCAGTTCCTGCTTCATGCGGTAATTATTGTACAGGGCTACAGCCAGCATAATGATTACAAGGGCCAGTGCTTTGGATCTGATTTTATCTTCGCTCATGACATCTCCTTTATGGCTTTATCTTTATGGCTTATCTTTATTCTATTATCCTGCGGAAATGATGTCAATTCATTAATCAAAGCATCTGTATTGTCTATCTTACAGAATGGTGGTTACGATCCAGTTCCCTGATGTAAAAAAATGGACAGAGGCAAAAGCAGTTTTTTATCTGCCTTTGCCTCTGCCAGGCTATAACATTCTGATCAGTTACTCTTACCGAATCCCCGCCTCAAGCGCCTCTTCTGTAATCCCTTCTGTCAACACTCCCGCAAGCTTTCCGTCTTTTATAAATGCCACTGCCGGTGCTCCGCTGATGCCCAGACGGCTGGCGATGCCTGTAGACTTATAGATATCCGCCTTCGTCACCTTCACGCTGCCCGCATGCTTTTCTTCAAATGCCTCGATGACAGGAAGCAGCTCACGGCTGGCCGTCTCCACGGCATTCCAGATGTAAACCACACCCGGTACGGTCGGGTCCATTATCTGTTTTTCGAATACTTCGCTCTCAGCCAGGTATTTCTCCGCCGCATAGCCAGCGATCGCGCCGTCTCCAACCGCGGTAGCTACCTGCTTTAAGAATTTATCCCTTACGTCCCCTGCTGCAAAGACGCCCGGCATGTTTGTCTCCATCTTTTCATTGGTGATCACGTAGCCTGCGCGGGTTAAATCGATGATATCCTTGAATATCTCGGTATTTGGCAGGTAACCGATAAATAAGAAACACGTATCCACCGGCACATCGATGATCTCGTTGTTCTTTAAATTCCGCAATGCCACACTGCGGAGATGTTCCTCATCTCCTCTGAATTCTGCCGGAAGCGTGTTCCAGATAAACTCCATCTTCGGATTGGCCAGGGCTTCTTCCCTGGCAATCTCGTTGCAGTCCATCTTCCCTTCCTCGTGCATGACGCTGACAATGACTCTGCTCGCAAACTTTGTGAGGAACATTCCCTCCTCGATGGCCGCGTCTCCGGAACCGATGACCATGACGGTCTTTCCCGTGTTCGCCGCCGCATCACAGGTGGCGCAGAAAGAAATGCCCTTGTCGTATAAGAATTTGTCCTCCCCCGGCGCGCCGGTGAGTCTGGGCTTGCCGCCGCTGGCAATGATGACGGAACGGCACTCATAATCTGTCCGGAAGGTCTCCACTACTTTTTTGTCTCCCTTAAGCTGCACCGCGCGCACATCGGTCAGTTTGAACTTTACGCCGAATTTCTTGGCCTGTTTGTGGAACAGCTCCATCAGGCCCAGACCTGTACTGCCTTCCGGAAATCCCGGGTAATTTTCAATCTCGTTCGTATAGGTAGCCAGTCCGCCTACCAGCGCCTTCTCGATCACCAGGGTTTTCAGCCTCGCACGGCCGCAGTAGATGGCGGCCGTCAGACCTGCTGCGCCGCCGCCGATAATTACCACATCGTATTGCTCTATTTTCTTTTCCAAAATGATTCCTGCCTTTCTGTACTGATTGTCATCTGTTCTATAGGAAATATGTTTTATGATTCTCATCTGATTCATAAACCGTTTCCCGTGACGCAAAAACCGCCGCAATTCTGTCAAAGAGTTGCAGCGGTCAAAGATTCATTTCCGATATTGCGACGCTACATGAAGAACCTGGCCAACAGCTTGCTCCCAATGAAAGCCCCGATAAACAAAAAGAATGCAAATACCCATCCGGATAACGACATGGAGCCGATCGCTGAAAAAAGAGCTCCGATGTTGCAGCCGCCGGCAAGCCTTGCGCCGTATCCCATCAGCAGTCCGCCCAACGTGGCGGCCACTACCTGCTTTAAGGATTTAATCTTTTTGAATTTAAACTGAGAGGCCAGCAGAGCAGCCAGCAGCGCTCCTGCGATGATACCGAAGTTCTGCCAGGATCCTGGATGATTCAGGATTCCGCTGTTTAAGGTGTTCTGTGCGCCTTCTGAAGAAAAGTAATACCACTTATCCACATTACCGCCCACGAGACGGTACAGCCATGCGCCCCAGTTGGCAAAGATGCCGGACACTCCCCAGGGGGAACCGGTAGACGCAAACATGGCGATCTGGAAGACGGCCAGCAGCACCGCTCCTGTGACATATGTAAATGGATTTTTGAAAATCTTTTTATAATATGGATTTTTACTCACTTTATCCCAAAAAGCCTTCAAAGTGTCACCCACGCCTTTCTATTTTGTTTTTTCAATGACGATTTCCCATTCTCCGTCGTCCACTTCCTCGATCTCTACGTTATATCCCTGATTTCTGGCCCATTCCGGAACATTTTTCATCGCGCAGCTGTGGTCAATTGACGCAATCAGTACGTCACCTACCGCCATCTTCTCACACTGCTTCTGAACCTTCATTAACGGTACCGGGCAAGCCTCGCCTAAACAATCAATTGTAAATTCTGCCATGATAATATCTCCTTTCTACTCTTCAATTCCCATTTTTTTCTTTTCATATAAATCAGCCGCTATATAGAGCAGGCCAATCGTTGCTAACTGTAAAATCACTGCTCCCGCCCATCCAAATACATCCGGAAGGAAAATTCTTGGAGCGGTTGCGATAAAGTTCTCTGTCCACCATCCCATATGGCTGGCGCCGATCAGGGATCCGATTACAAAGAACAGCAGACTCAGCATCTGCATTGCAAAGCCTTCACCAACCCGCATCAGCGTGCCGGAAGCACAGCCGCCTGCGATTACCATACCGATACCAAACATGATTCCGCCTACTGCCGTGGCAAGGCTGATGGGCATGATATAACTCTGGCCCGGAATCTCCTGTCCGTTTACAAATGCACCGTATTTAATTGCGGCGAAGCCGATGGTGGTTATGGCGAATGCAATCAGAACCGCACGGGTAATCGACGTTGATCCGGTAATACACGGGTCTCTTAAGGATGCGGTAAAGCAAAAGCGGGACTTCTGCAAAATAAAACCGAAGCAGCACCCAAACGCCCAGAAAAGAGCCAGCGTGCCGTTTTTAAATCCTAAGAGTATTCCGATCACTATGATAGCCAAAAAGACTCCAAATCCAATGGGAAGCTGATTCTTTTTCTTCTTCCGTGGTCTTGACGAGCCTCCTGAGGTCTGGCTTCTGCGGATACTTCCTGTCGTTTCTGTTCCGTTTTCCTGCATTCATTGCACCTCCTTTTTTCTTGTTTTTTGAGGATTTGAACGCGTTACTACACCTCTACAGTATAGCACATTGTCATTTTTTTCACTATCCAAGTTGCTTATACTGTATAATTTTTTGCTATAAACAATCCTTATGGCGATATTGTGTTTTTTTTAACGTTCTTGTATAATGAATGATAGAAATGATACCGGAATAACAGAGGTGAAACAATGAGGGGGGGATCAAATGCTTTTAGAACAGATTTCCATGTTTTCCAGAATTGCAAAAGAACAGAGTATATCCAAGGCAGCCCAGGCGATCCACATCTCTCAGCCGGCCTTAAGCCAGCAGATGCAGCGGCTGGAGGAGGAACTGGGCGTAAAACTTTTCGAACGTTCCAACCGCGGGATCATACTTACCAGAGCAGGAGAGGTCATGCAGAAATACTCGGAACAATTTTTAGAGACCTACTCCAATTTAAAGGAGGAACTCGCCAGCCTTGAATCCTACAACGGGACGTTTCGTATCGCGGCCACTCCCGTGGCCTGCAACTACGCGCTTCCATGCTCCCTGTTCAAGGTGAACCACAAATATCCCAGCTACTCCTTCAGTTTAAATTCCGTCCCCTCCACCGAGGTCATTCACCGCGTGGGGCACGGGCAGGCGGACATGGGATTTATCGTGGGCGCCACAGATAATCCTGAATTCGTCTGCAACCTGGCCTTCAGCGATAAGATCTGTCTGGTGGCGAGCGAAGACTATCGGTGCCCGGACAGCATTACACTGTCTGAGCTTAAAAAATTCACCCTGGTCATGCTGAACGAGCAGTTCAGCTCCTACCGTCTGCTTCATCAGTACCTAAAGCAGGCAGGGCATCCCCTGGACACCCTGCGGGTGATGTACCATCTCGACTCCACAGAATCTGTAAAGAGCACAGTTCTTGCCGGACATGGAGCCGCGTTTCTTCCCTACATAACAGTAAAGAAGGAAGTATACCAGAAGCAGATAAAGATCATCTCCGTTATGGATTTCGATTTGAATTACGATGTGTATTCCATATACAATCCACATCTGGTCAAAAACAATCCTGCTCTGGAAAAAATAATCCTGTATTTTATCTCCATTGTTACGAAAAGTATCTGCTAGACTGTAATATACAGCTCCCAGATTCCGTTCATCGGCTCTACTGTCTCCATTTTCAAGTGCATTTTCCGGCAGTAGCTGCCTATGGATTCCACCACACAGCTGTGGTCTGTGACCAGCTTGATCTGGCCGCCGTGTTCCTTAATCTCCCTGCATTGTTTCAGTTTCATGATGGGAATCGGACACATATCTCCCAGACAATCGATTTCATGCATCACGCAGCGCCTCCATTTCTTTGATGGCTATAGTGTATCATAATTCAGGCGGCCGCGGTAGAGGAAAGGGATTATTATGGATATTTCATTTTACAGCCGCTTTCATGCGCCTCTTGAATCCGCCTATTTAGAAGAAGTCCTGGCCTCCGGCCTGGAGACGGATGGCTTATTCATGAAACGGCTGCTTGACTGCGCGGACAGCCTCTATCCAGGCTGCCGTTTTCTCTTTACCCCGAGCTGCACGCTGGCCCTGGAGACCGCTTTGGCCTGCTTACGCCTGCTTCCGGGTGATGAGGTCCTGCTTCCTTCCTTTAACTTCCCGTCTGCCGCCAATGCCGTGCTGCGCCACGGCGGCAGGCCCGTTTTGTGCGATATCACGCCCGATACCCAGAACATCTCGGTCCGGGACGCGTCCAATCGCTTAACCAGCCGCACAAGGGCCGTGATCGCCATGCATTACGCAGGTGTATCCGCTCCCCTCGGCGGCTTAAAAAAGCTGGCCGATGAGGCGGGTATCGCCCTGATCGAGGACGCCGCCCAATGTGTGGACGCCTATTATGAGGATCAGCCCCTTGGGACCGTCGGCGATATGGGCTGCGTCAGCTTCCATCACACCAAAAATGCCGTCTGCGGAGAAGGCGGCCTGATGATCACCAGAAACCATGGCCATTGGCAGTATGCGCGCCAGTACCGCCTTCACGGAACGAACCGGGCGGGATATTTAGACGGGGAAGCTGCCCGCTATACCTGGAATCTTCCCGGCTCCTGCACCGCCTTAAGCGAACCGCAGGCAGCCCTTTTGTTGGCGCAGCTTCAGTGTCTTTCCCAGATTACCCGCAGCCGTCTCCACGTGACGGAACAGTATTGGAAGCAGCTGGCTCCCTTGGAGGAGAGGGGAATCGCCATGCGTATGCAGATTCCCGCCTATGCCCGGCCAAACGGCCATATTTTCTATCTCCGTTTTCAGGACCCCGCCCTGCTGAATTCTCTCATCCCCGCCCTGGCGGCCCATGGAATCGACTGCAAAACGCACTACGTCCCTCTCCACGCCTCCCCCATGGGGGAAAAGCTGGGATACCACAAAGAAGATTTACCCGAATCGCTGGCCTGTTATCAGACACTTCTCCGCCTTCCGGTCCACACGGCCCTGACGGATGAAGATATCGCAAGGACAACGGAAACGATCCTGCGGTTCGTGTAACGGATAAGGAGTTTTACCATGATTTACGATCTCGGCATCATCATCCCCGTATACCGGCCCCGGGAATCCATCGGGATTTTAACGGACCGTATACGGGAATTATTTTCTGAAAAACTCACTCTGCGCATCTGCATCGTAGATGACAGCGGCAGGCCGGAAACCGCGGCTTTCCTGGCCGGGATATGCCGTTCTCCGGAGACCGCGATTCTGGTTCTGGACCGCAATTACGGACAGCAGGCAGCCACACTCTGCGGCCTGGAGCACCTGGATCCGTGCCGGTATTACGCCACCATTGACGACGACTTAGAACAGCCTCCGGAAATGCTGGCGGCCCTTTACGACACCATCCGGCAGGGATATGACATCGTATACGGAGTCCCCGCCGTCTCCCGCCGTTCTCTTTACCGAAGGGCAGGAAGCTACATGCGCGACGGCCTGTTCTCCTTGTTTCTGGGCGTGCCGGAGGGGGTTCGCGTCAGCAGCCTTCGGATCATGACAGCCGACTTAGTGAAGGAATCCTGCCGCCTGAAACCCAACGGATTCTTTTATCTGTCCGCCTCTGTTTTTAAAGGAAGCACAAGACCGGTGAGGGCCGTATCCATTCCTTACAGGAGAGAATCTAACGGCGAAGAGGATTGGAATCATGCTCTTTTTCAAAAGAAATCTGCAGAGAAAACCATCAGCGGCTACAGTGCACTCTCACTGCTGCGGCTGTACGCAAAGCTGTTTCTAAATTATACGTGCTTCTCTGCTGCAAAGCGGAATTGCAGCCGCGGCGCAAAACCGCTCTACCGCATATCCCGGCGAATCCGCGCCCCACGGCTCATGATCCTCGGCGGCTCCAACTGCCAGGTTCATGCGTTCCAGCGGGCAAAGACGCTGGGGATGGACACGATTCTGGCCGATTACACCAGATCGCCCAGCGGAGCACGGTATGCGGGACTCCATGAACCGGTGAGCACCTTCGATATAGAAGGCTGCATCCGGGCGGCCAGAGAGCACCACGCAGACGCGGTAATGACCATGGGAACGGACCAGCCGGTGTACACGGCCGCTTCTGTCAGCAGCGCCCTAAATCTGCCTTCGCTTCTGTCGGTCGGGGAAGCGCTGTCCGTAACCAACAAAAAGCATATGAAAACAATTCTGAAAGAGGCCGGTATTCCTGCCGCCCGTTTTCGTTTTATCCATCAGGGCATGGAAGCAGGCTCTCTGGACGGACTTCAGTCTCCCTATGTCATAAAGCCTCTGGATTCCCAGGGGCAGCGCGGAATCTACCGCCTCAATACGCCGGAGGAGGTCTTCTCCCATCTGGAGGACACACTCTCCTATTCCCGGGAACAGGAGGCACTGGTGGAAGAATTCTGCGAGAGCACGGAGATTACGGTCAGCGGATGGCTCCATGAGGGCAGACTCCATATCCTGACCGTCACGGACCGCCTTCTCTATCCGGATCCGGTCCATATCGGAGTCTGCGTCGGGCATCGTTTTCCCACGGTTCACATGGACCGGTACGCGGAAATTGAGTCAATCAGCCGCAGAACCGCAGCCGCATTCGGCATCGCCAATGGCCCCTTCTATCTTCAGCTGCTGGTCGGAAAAGACGGAATTCAGGTCAACGAACTGGCCAGCCGGATCGGAGGCGCTTTCGAGGATGTCTTTATCCCGTTCTTAACGGGCTTTGACATATTGGGCGCCGTGATACGGAGCGCTCTCGGAATGCCGGCCGAGCCCCCCTCTATGGACTGCCTGGAAGCGGCCGCGGAGGGACGATGTGTCGCGGTCCAGCTCTTATTCTGCCGGCCAGGCGACATCTTAAGCATCACACCTTTAGAAGAACTTCTGGCTCTGCCCTACGTGCTGGATGCCGGCTACAACTATCTCCCCGGCCAGACCATCCCCGCCATGGAGAATGCCACCGCCCGCTTCGGCCACGCCGTCCTCTGGGGAGATGACGCAAATATTTCCGCCAATATCCACGATTTTTATCATCGTTTGTCCGTCCGTTCCACACAGGGGGAAGAGATGATCACGAATTTTTATGGACTGCATAAAGGAGACTGACATGAACACAGACATGTATACAGACATGTACACAGACATGAACTCTAACATAATCGCTGACATAAGAGCTGATTTAAACACCGGCAAAAGGCACCGCCCCTCATTCATACGATCCGCCCTGCTCATTCTCACCGCAGCGGCAGTCCTCATTCTGCCCGGATGCGGCGGGAAAAAGGCGCCGTCTGTGGGAATCGCCGAGCAGTACGGCATTGCCTATGCCCCGCTTCAGATCATGAAGGAGCAGAAGCTTCTGGAAAAGAGGCTTCCCGGTGTGGAAATCAACTGGAAGCAGTTCGGCGGCCCGACCGGCATCCGCGAAGGAATGATGAACGGAGAGATCGATTTCGGATTTATGGGGGTATCTCCGGTCCTAATCGGCATTGACAACGGCATGAAATGGCGTTATGCCACCGGAATCAGTTCCAATGAGGTCGCCATCGTCACACGGAACGACATTCACTCCTTGACCGAGCTGACGCCCAAAGACCGGATCTCGATCCTGTCCCCAGCCTGTACCCAGCACGTGCTTTTATGCATGCTGGCCGGCCAGCAGCTGGGAGATCCCCATGCCCTGGACAACCAGCTGGTCTCCATGAGCCATCCCGATTCCGTAAACGCCCTTCTCTCCGCGACCGAGATCACGGCACACGTTTCCACACCGCCCTATATCACCCAGGAGTCCGATGGCGGTATGCACGTGATGGCCACGGGGGAGGAGATTGTCGGGCAGCCGTTTACATTTATCACCGGCGTTGCTATGGAGGAGTTTCACGACAATCGCCGGGAGTATTACGACGCAGTCATCGATGCCCTTCAGGAAGCCATCGATTACATCAACAGCAATATGGAGGAAGCCTCCCAGCTTCTCGCACCTCTCTATGGAATTTCTCAGGAGGAACTTTACAGACAGATGGGCCGGGACGGTACGATCTATTCCAGTGAACTGAACGGAGTGGAGATCTTCAACCGCCAGATGGCTGAGATGGGCTTTCTCTCAGAGGAGCTGCCGGCAGACAGTCTGTTTTTTGACAACGTGGTTCACCACTAGAGTGTAAAAAAGAGGAATTTTTACTATGACTGAACGTTTTTTAGACACTATAACAAAAAAGAAATGGGCCGGGCGCCTGTTCTGGATCTCGGTCTTTCTTCTGCTGTGGGAACTATTCTGCCGGATCTCGAACGTTTCCCCGCTTCTGGTTCCCTCCCCGGAACAGGTGTGCGCCACCCTGATTCAGGGCATCACGCAGGGGGACTTAATCTGGCAGTCCGCGTACTCCCTGGGAATCATCGCCTTTTCCCTTATCATTTCTGCCGTCCTGGCTGTTGTCCTGGCCCTGTTTTCCAGACAGAGCCGGCTGATATACAGTCTGGTGGATACCCTGACCGCCCTGGCGCATCCGCTCCCGGGCCTGGCTCTTCTTCCGTTAATTATCATGTGGTTCGGAACCGGCACCGGGGCGGTAACGGCCATTGTGGTTCACTCTGCGCTCTGGCCGGTTCTGGTCAATCTCCTGGCCGGTTTTAACGCGGTTCCCGGCATTTATGAGGATATGGGGCGCAGCCTTTCCATGAGTTCCGCCGCTATCACCGTAGAGATCCGCCTGCGCGCATCCCTGGGCTATCTAATCTCCGGCCTGCGCATCGGATGGGCCAGGGGCTGGAGGGCCTTCATCAGCGCCGAAATGGTCTTTGGAGCAGTAGGCGCCAAAGGCGGCATCGGCTGGTACATTCTGACTCAGCGCACCTTCATGAATACGGCGGGACTGTTCGCCGGAATTATTCTTGTCATTTTCATTGGAATGCTGGTTGAAGACGGCCTGTTCTCGGTCATTGAGAAATGCACGCTCACCAAATGGGGGATGAAATCTGTTTAGAAAGGAATGAAACCATGCTGGAAATTCATAACATCAGCCGCTCCTACACCGGAAGCAGCCAGACTCATACGGTCATCGACCATTTAAACCTGACGGTATGCGATCATGATTTCTTTGTCATCGTCGGTCCCAGCGGCTGCGGAAAAAGCACGCTGTTAAGGCTCATCGGAGGTTTTGACCGCCCGGACAGCGGTTCTCTCCTGCTAGACGGAACGGAAATCACCGCTCCGTCGAAAGACATCATGATGGTATTTCAAAGCTTCGATCAGCTTTTTCCCTGGTACACGGTTCTCGGCAACCTGACCTATGCCATGAAGAAAGCCGGACTCTTCCGCACTTTGGCCGAGAGAAAAGAGTGTGCCCGAAGCTATTTATCCATGGCAGGCCTGTCCGGCTTTGAAAACGCCTATCCCCACCAGCTCTCCGGAGGCATGAAGCAGCGTGCCGCGCTGGCCCGCGCACTGTCCTTAAAGCCCAAAGTCCTCCTTATGGATGAGCCCTTTTCCAGCCTGGACATCGCCACCAAAAAGGCCTTATATCCCGTCGTCACCGCCATGGCCGCCCAAACCGGCTGTACCATCCTTCTGGTAACTCACGATATCCGCGAAGCCCGCACGCTCGGCTCCCATATCGCCGTCATGTCCAGACAGAAAAAAGGCATATCCGCCGTTTTTTCCAAAGAAGCGATGCCGGAGGCAGAAACGCTGGAAAAAATGCTGGAGGAAAATACCTGAATGTATCAAGGAGTGTTTTAAAAGCCTGCGAGGGCTGAGACCGTGGGAGGACTTAAGTGTCCTCCTGTTTTTCCTGTTTCACCCGATACACTCTCACCGTTCCCCATTCCTCCGCACCTCTCAGGGAATTCACCCGCGAGGCATACTCCAGGCTGTGAATCCGCCCGACCTCCCTGCACGCCGTCTCACAAAACGCCTTAAGCTCCCTCACAAACGCTGCATTTCCATAAATCGCATGGAAGTAAGGCCTGTGCTCATAGAGATAGTCCAGCTCATCAGAATAGCAGATATACTCGATCTGATTTTCCCTGATATACGTTTCTACCCCGCCTTCCACGTAAGGAAGATTTCTGTAATCCTTCAGCATCCCTCTGTCAAAATAAAACTCCATATTCAGGTTTCCGATTGTGGGGGCATCCGCAGGCACCAGTTCCGCCAGCTGATCGAGATACGAAGCGTAATTCTCCGCCTCCCCGGGCCGCTGGTTCTGTATCTGCCAGATACTCCCCACGGCAAGACCGGCCGCAAGTATCAGAATTCCGATCGTACGGCCGGCCTTCTCGAAGAGCTGCAGGACCTGGCCTGCGAGGAGCCAGCCAAACAGGAAGAAAAACAGGACAGCCGTCTGATTATACCGACCAATCACCACCATGCCCGCCGCTAGCCCTGCGGCCCCCTCGAGAATCACCCTGGTATTTTGAATCCACCGATCCTCTTCGCTGTCAGGAACGCGCTCCCCTCCCAACGCTTCACGCTCAGATATGGCCTCCCCTCTCATGACCAGACACGCGGCGGCCGATAATCCTGCCGCCAGAGCCATGGCAATCATCTCCAGACGCACATCGGGAAGATAATAGGTTCCGTTATCCCGCCCGTATACGCCGCTAAAAAATGAAAACAGCTCCCCGACTCTCGCCCATCCGGAGGACGACAGCTCAAACTCCTCTTTCCCATACAAAAAGTAGTCCGGCAGAAAATGAGGATTGAACTGAAAACTGATACCAACATAGACGGCAGTCACCGCGAGCACCGCCGCTGTATAGGCGGCCAGACTGCCCAATGTCTTCACTGCCCCCTTTTTATCCTTTCCCGCCGCCTGCCTCACGATTTCAAACACCATAATGGCGCCGCAGACCGCCGCGCACAAAAAGCTGTTTGGATGAATCCCGACAAAAAGTCCTGTGACCACTCCCAGGATCAGCGCGGTCCCTGTCCCCGGCCGCCCTTTTTTTCCAAGCAGAATCCACAGACACACCAGCAGCTCCAGCGCAATAAAAATCTCCTGCCGCGCAAAATGGGAGGCATAAATAAACTGAATATCCAGGCTCAGCAGAACAGTAAGCCCCAGAGCAAACCACCTGCTTCCCATACGGCGCACGCAGAGATAAAACAGAACGAGGCAGATAATCCCCGCCAGAAGAGAAAGCATTCTCACACTTCCAACAGAAAAACCACCCAGCCCGACCGCTCCCATCTGCATGAGATGAAACAGGCTTTTCATCGCGTGAGGCACCCGGGGCTTCGCATCAAAAAAGCTTTCTGTCACTCCTAAATTTCCAGCCGCCAGCATATCGCGGCTCAAACCGGCCAGCCAGCTCTCATCCGAATGAACAAATGGAAATACGAGAAGATTCCGGTATGATACAAATATGTAGACTGCCAGGTACGCGGCTGCGGCACAAAACACCGCCCATTTCTTCCATCGGTCCATTCCCTGCCTCCTTATGATTTCTTCGTATTTTTTCGTTATTATTTTATCACGATTTTCGTTAAAGTTTTAGCATTATCCGATTAACAGATATAATATAACGGATTCTTATACCAGAAATCAACCCTGTTACAGTATAATAAAACTTGGAATTACATGGAAATAAGGTTGAGGCCCTTATTTTCACGCAAAACAACAGCGTTTACTACACACTACCATTACTCGCTTTATAAAGGAGGGTTTTATGGGCTTATTTGCCAAAAAAATAACAATCTTTTCGTTTTTGGCGATTCTGGCAGCGGCTCTTACAGGCTGCAGCTCCCATACTTTTGTCGAAGGGGAGTCCCTGATCGTCTCCACGAAGGACCTGCCCGGCTACGCCGAACAGTCCAACGTGGTCGTTGTGGATACCCGTACCCCGGAGGAATATGCCGCGGGACACGTAGCAGGTGCAGTCAATATTCCCACCGCCGACATTGTTATCAATGTTCCGGTAAAGAATATGCTGACCAGCCAGAAAAAGATTGAAAAGGTAATGGGCAGCAACGGAATCTCCAATGACACATTAGTCCTGGCGTACGATGCCAATAAAATGGGCGCCTCCCGCCTTCTCTGGAGTCTGTTCATGTTTGGCCACCAGAAAGTTAAGGTTGTGGATGGAGGCTTTGACGCCATCCAGACAGCCGGGATCCAGCTGAGCACTGATATCGAAGCTCCGGCCGAGGCTGTTTTTACTGCGAAGGAGCCGTCAGCCAACTGGCTCGCAACGATGGACGAGGTTCGCGCACAGGCTGAGAACCCGGATCCGCACACCATTTTGTTAGACGTTCGTTCTTTTGAGGAATACGCAGAGGTCGGCAAGGTTCCGACATCCCTGATCATTCCCTATGAGACCAATTTCTTCTCGGATGGAACATTTAAGACAACGCAGATTACCAGAATTAACTACCTGGAAGAAAAAATTTATCCGGAGGATGAAATCATTCTCTACTGCCAGACGTCCATGCGGGCGGCTCCGGTCTTTGTTCAGCTGTACGAGGCTGGATACCGGAACATCCGGATCTATGACGGCGCCTATTTAGAATGGTCTTCCAACTCTGATAATCCGGTTGAGATGCCGGCCGGTCAATATGCTCCGTTAAAGAAAAACGCATCCTAACACCAAAAGGAGAATTATTATGAAGAAATTTGTACCTGTATTACTTGGGCTCACCCTGGCAGCCAGTCTGACCGCCTGTGCAACCAAGACCGTAAAGGAAGCACCTTCTGCTGCCCCTCAGACGACGGCCGCAGCTATGGAAGAAACCACAGAAGCGCCCGCGGAGACCTCCGGTGCAGAAACAGAAGCAGCCGCAAAAACAGAGGATACCGTCACTGCTGCCGCTACTGACTATTTTAAAAACTTCCCGGAAGATAAGCATATGGCGTCTGTAGCCGATCTCTTTGCAAAAATCGACGCCGGTGAAGACATGGTTATCATCGATATCAGAAAGCCTGATGACTACGCTGCGGGACATTTAAAAGGAGCGTGGAACATCCCTTACGGTGCTGCTGTAGCGGAATCACTGGATAAAATCCCGGATGACACGCCAGTATATGTAAACTGCTATACCGGTCAGACCTCCTCTCAGACGGTAGCCCTCTTAAACGCAGCCGGAAAATTTGCTACGAACATTCAGAGCGGCTGGAACAACGGCATTTCCCAGGAAGAAGGCTACGAAGCCTATATCGACACCGAGGAAGCCGTCATTCCTGATGACACCTATGAAGTAGATCCGGCCATCGCCGCCGCTATCGCCGATTACTACAAAGAGGCGACCAGCAACACCATCGCTTCCTTTAATTTCAAGGCGGAAGCCTTAAAAGAACTGGTTGACGCGGAAAGCGAAGATTATACGATTCTCTCCATCCGCCGTGAGGACGACTATAAGCAGGGCCACATCGCAGGCGCCATGAACATTCCGTTCGGCAAGGGAATGCAGGAACATTTTTCCGAAATTCCGACTGATAAACCAGTCGTCGTATACTGCTACAGCGGACAGACCTCTTCCCAGACCATGGCTATTCTCCGACTGCTCGGCTATGAGGCCTATTCCTTAAGCGGAGGCATGGGAAAAGAAGGCGGAGCCGGCTGGCTCGGAGCCGGTTATCCGGTTGTGACCGAATAATGAATGATTGATCCTTCCATATCTGCTGTCATATGATGGGGCGTGAATCCATGAACATGGATTCACGCCCCATTACAGCGTCTGACTGCATACAGCCTTTTCTAATCACCATTTACAGTTCAGACCCCATCTGATCTTCCGCCTTCCCGACCGTCTCGCCCTCTTTTTCTTCTCCTATCCCTTTCACCACTCTGCATATCACTTTCGATGATGTAATAAACATCACCTCTGCCTGAAACTTCTTCTGCACTCTGTCGTAGATTCTTCCCGCGCTCATGGTTCCGGTCGCCGTCGTATAGGCAGAATTGGCAACATAGCCTATCGTCCCAATCTCTTTCATGACTGCCCTGATCGCTTCGCCGTCATATGGATTGGACGGTTCCTTTACACATTTAAACCGTTTTCCCACTGAAAATGGTCTCATACCATAATAGTGGCTGGTTCCTGTAATCGTGATGTAATACTCCTGCTTCATCTGCATCATTCCCCTCTTTCTCAACAAAACGACAGTTCCAGATACCCCTTGTTCTGGCTCTCCAAAACCGTAAAAAGGCTTTCCACCCGGTTGATTGACTGGTATGTATTCTTCTTTTTCGCCTTTCTTGCATACTCCTTTTGCTTTCTGTTATCGGTCGGCAGCGCTCTGATTCCATTCCGTTCATTTTGGCGAAAACGGTCGTGTGCATAAATATATTTTAAGAATTCCATAATGCTAATACTCGTTCCTGCGTCTGTCTGCCTGTGATACTGCTCGGCTTCCGGATGTCTGAAATCCAGCGGCCTGTCCGTCTGATTCCTGTGATACAGCACAAAATTCTGCCACTGTTTCGAATACACAAGCTTCCAGCAGCTGATCTCCGTTTTCACAAACAGCATCCCATCCTTCCGTTTCAGTTCCATGCCCCGTGTCTCTGTATAATGACTCAGGCTTTTTTCACTGCTGTGATAATGGCTGTTCATGCTGTTGCAGTACTTACAGGCTTGATATCCATGCTTTTCCGCCTCTGCTTTTGAAATATCCATTGCATTTTCCGATAGCATTCTTTTTACATACATACAGCATGGATTATGATAGATTTTCCGTTCATTCCGGCAGCTGATGATCTTTCTGTTATACATCTCTTTCCTTCTCCTTTCCGGCAATAAAAAATGAGAATCAAAATAATACGTATCCCGTTCTTATTTTGACTCTCATTCTATCGCTTCCGGTGTCCTGAAATACGGACTCTGAAATCAATCATTCTGTATACAATAATTTCCCAGAATTTCTTTTAAGTAATCCAGATATTCCTGGCGGACCTGTACCGGACCGTCAAGTTGCATCTTGCTTCCCACACCGGTTACCCAACCGAAAAACTGCCTGCTCACGGACACCGTCACATTTACATGAAAATGGTCCCTGTCCGAAGGAATCATCATAATATCACTGCCGAAGCGGTCCAGAATCACACCCGCCAGCTCATTGCAGCAGGTAAGCGTCACACTCTCATCGCGTCCTCCATACATACCAAACGTCTTTTTGGCAAATGCGGCCAGATCAAAATTTTTAAAGTGCTCTTCCCCAAGCCGCTCCTGATCCAGCAGATTTATATGCAGCATTTTGTCCACACGGTAATGCTTGATAAGCTCTGCTTTTTCATCATAAGCAATCAGATAGTAATTCTCATCATCCCAGGTCAGCGCCCACGGGCTGACTATGTAGTATGCACCGTCATGCTTAAGACGCAGTTTTTTCTTTTCTGTCCATTCTGCATACTGAAACGTAATTTTCCTGTTCACCGAGATAGCCCTGTGCAGGTCATCCACGCTGTAATAAATCGTCTCATTGCCCGTCTTTGGCCGGTTAAGAATAAAGACCTGACGGTTTAGCTGACTCGCCTCAGATTTACTGGCAAGCTTCGCCAGCTTTCGGATGAGCTCCTTCGACTTCTGACCGGTAATGAATTTTGAAGACTGAACCGCGTCCACCAGAAGCTTCAGCTCCGCCAGCTCAAACTCCCTTCCCGCCAGATAGTATCCGGCATTCGCCCCCTTCTGCTGAACGATATCCATTCCAAATGTCTGAAGCGCCTCGATATCACTGTAAATACTCTTACGCTCCGCTGAAATGCCGTACACCGCCAGCGCGGCCGCCAGATCATTCGCAGACATTATGTGGTTCTCATCAGTCTGTTCTGTTATGATTTTCATCAGATACAAAATCTTCATTTTCTGTTCCGCACCGGCCATCTTCTTACGCCCTCCCCCAATTCAAACGGTTTCATTTATCTTTTATTATAGCATCTATTCTTTCTCTGTTCTATGCCTTTAGTAAGGTTATGTCATTTCCCTGCTCCCCCTGCTGCTCTCAAGGACCTTGCGTACACAAAAGAGGCGAAAGCAACCCCTGCTTTCGCCTCTTTCCACACCTTCTTCATACCTCTCCCAACCGGCTCTCTTCACCTCCGAATAAGCAGATTCATACTGCGTCAGTGCTGAATCTCATCCCCCATTTTCGCCATCATGGCCGCCAGGTCAAACTTCGGCGACGCTTCCGCATGCAGCTTTAACAGGCGGTCGTCGTGGTTATGGCGGACCTCGCAGACACGGTCGAAGATCATGGTCGCCTCGTCGTCCTCCCGCGAAGCAGGCCACTGGGGCAGCCCCTCATACTCCGGCTTCCCGGTTCTGGCGAAAGCCATAACCGCGCCGAAGATCTGCTCTTGCAGACGGTCTGACACCTCCGGAATGTTGGCAGCCGGAACCAGCTCCGTGTTGTGGAAAACAAAAGGAATATCGGAACAGTGCCACGCCGTCTTCTGATTCTGGTATGGGAACTCCAGCGCAAATAAATAGGAATACACACTTCCGCCCGCGGCGGCCAGCGCCCGCACAAATTCCCTGGTCGGCCCGCGGAATATTGTATCCAGTGTGAGTAAGTCCGCCGGGTTCTTTCCCGGATACGCTTCGGCAAAGACGGCCTTCAGCTCCTTCCCACGGCCCTGGAAACGGTTGTCGAGAACGGCATCTAATTCTGCCTCTGGTATCTGCTCCTTGTTAAATGGCAGCGGCGCCATCGCAAACTCTCCGAAGACCGTACCGACCATCACCGGTATGGTCTTTGCATGTTCCGTAAATCCAACCGCCGGACCCTCTCCTTTGTAGAAATCGTCCGGTTTGGGCGTGCATCCGATGTAACCGCCAGCTCCGGCGACTGCAGGACTCACCCGGTTATACGCAGCTGCCAGGTCGTGGTAGGGAATCGTCTCCAGCCGCCCGGCCTCATCTTCCGTAAGTCCCAGTTCTTCCAGCATCGCCCGGATTAACGGCCTGGAATCGCCAGTAGAATAGGGAAGAATATCGCCCGCCACGCCGCTCATGATCATTCCCTTATGGAACAGCCCGTCGGCCTCCGGGGTCTGCATCAGGCCGCTCACCTTCATGCCGCCGCCCGACTGTCCGAAGATGGTCACGTTGCCCGGATCTCCGCCAAATGCCTCGATGTTGTCCCTGACCCACAACAGGGCGGCCACCAGATCGGCCTGGCCCGCATTGGCGGAGCCAGCGTACTTTTCACCGTAAGGAGACATGTCGAAGTATCCAAGGATGTTCAGCCTGTGGTTTACGGTAACGACTACCACATCCCCGTATTTGCTCATATTTTCTCCGTTGTACGCCTTCTGCTCGATGGAGCTTCCCATGGAAAACGCTCCGCCGTGAATCCAGAACAGTACCGGCTTCTTCGCGCTCCGGTCCAGAGACTGGCTCCAGATGTTTAAGCTCAGACAGTCCTCGTCCTGAGGCCAGTAGCGGTGGGGAACTAAAAGCTCGCCCTGCGGATTGTCCCTTGTCAGCATCGGGCAGACAAAGCCATAGGAGGCCGCCTCCCGGACTCCCTCCCAGGGTTCTGCTTCCTCCGGGAGCTGAAACCGTTTTGCCCTTGCGTAACGGATTCCTTTGAAGATATACGTCCCTTTCCACTGATATCCTCTGAGCTTCCCGGCCTTCGTCTCCACCACCGGGAGGCTGTCATACTGAAATTGTCCTGCCATTATTTTGTCCTCCTTCTGTTCTGTCTCCCATATTTTTCAGTTCTCTCGTCTTCAATCACGCCGTCGAAATTCATGCCAAAGCCGAATTCATAGACATGGCCCTCGCTGTCCACGTAGCACTCCATGTCGAACGCCTCATCCTCTGCCTGCCGTTCCACGGTATCCATATCGGCCGGCATCTGAAGCGGAAGAAGGCCGCAGGGGATAAATCTGCCTGTGATAACGTCCAGCACCGCCTGGGGGGATACCCCGTAATCCACCAGGATCGCGTCAGCGCAGGGCTCCAACTCCGCCATCACCATGGGATTTTTCAAGTTTACCGATACGATCACCGGGCGGTCTCCCATGCGTTTTTTCGTATCAAGGACAAGATCCAGATCTTCTTCATTTGCCGCAGTATTCCATTTTCCGCGATAGCTCCTGTCGTCAAAATCCTCCAGCGGATCGCCTCCTGCCAGGCTGTGAAGCCTCGCCTGCTTCGCCTCATAGGGCCTGTACTGAAGCGTTACCGGAACGTATCCGCTGCCGCCCTGCTTTCGGTCCTCCGGATCGTAGCCCACGGAAACTGGCGACTCGATGAAGCAGATGGCAGCGTCAGCCTCTTCCGGCGTATCCACGACCACAAAGTAATCGGCGGCCGCGCCCTTGCCGGCAGGCTCCACATGCATATCCGGCGTCATGGAGCTCATGAAATCCAAGTATGGGCGGATATGGCGCCGCGGAATATATACCCTTATGTGCTCTTTGAGAGGAAGCACCCCGGCCCGGTTCTTCAAGAGCGTCACAGATTTCAGCTGGGAAAGGTATCCCTTTTCCGTAAATTCCCTGCAGCCCACCACCTGGCAGGAGTGCTCCAAATCCAGGTATGGATTTTCAAACAAACCCGTCTGGAATATGTTTCGGAGCAGCCTGGAGGCGGACCGTTCAAAGCGGCTGCGCATGGCTTCTTCCCCGTATTTTTCACACCCCATCCGGTAAGCCTCCAGCACCGGCCCGGCATCGTTGTTTCCGCCGAACTGATCCACACCGGCCTCCAGAGCCTTTAAATGGCGTTCCGCCTCAGTGAGTGTCTCCACACCCCAGCATTTTCCGGCAAACTCCTCTTCCGTCTTTCCCATATCGTGGGTGATGCCCCAGTCCGTACACACGACGCCGTCGTAGCCAAACCGTTCGCGGAGCAGATCGTTTACGATATATTTGCTGAAGGAATTCCCTACATTTTCACCGCAGGTCTGGTCTGCGCCGTAAGAAATCGTGTAGTAAGGCATCACGGCGCTGGCCGTCTTCGTACCGCCGTTCAGCGAGAAGGCTCCCTCCGTAAAGGGCCTTAGATGCTCTTCAAAGTTCCCGCCGGGATAGACCGCGAACTTTCCGTATGCGTAGTGGCCGTCGCGTCCTGCCTCACAGGGTCCCCCTCCCGGGAAATGCTTTACCATGGTATTGACGCTGTCCGCACCCCATCCATCCTCGCTGCCCTTTGTAGTCTGAAATCCGTCGCAGTACGCCCGCGTCATTTCCACGGTCAGCTCCGTATGTTCGCCAAATGTATCCGCAAACCGCATCCATCTCGGTTCCGTAGCCAGATCGATCTGCGGGGACAATGCCGTCGTGATCCCCAGCGCCCGGTATTCCGCCGCGCCGATCTCCCCGAATTCTCTTACCGCCTCCGGCTCAAATGCAGCGGTCAGGCCGATTCCATTCGCCCATTTGGATATGGGTTCTCCGGTCACACCCATGTATTCCGCCGCAGCACCCGCCCCGTGCCTCGGGTCCGAGCTGTTGTTGGCGGGGATTCCAAAGCCGGTGTTTTCCGCCAGAGCCTGAAGCCGGTTGTTCCATTTGACCGCAGTCTCCGTGTCCTGCAGCTTCATGATCAGCACGTGGCGCACCCTGTCTTTTACGATGAACTCCTTCTGCTGGTCCGTTAGATCCCACGGGTCCGCTCCGCTCTCATCGAAGGCTTTTCCGCCGTACGTGCCCCCGAAAGCGGCCGCAAGCGGCCCCCTGGCCGGAATCAGCTGATGCGCGCTGTAGAGCATCAGGCCGGCAATATCTTCGATCGAAAGCCTGGAAGCCAAGTCCGCCGCCCGCTCTGCTGCGGGCAGTCTCCAGTCCTCATAGGCCGCCAGCTCGCCTGTTCCGAGAAAATCCTTGAAGGCGAAGCCATCCTCTGTTATAATCGTCACCTTACTTCCGGAAGAGATTCCGAGATCCTTCCCCCCCTCATTGTGAATGAGACGGTAACCCTCCTTCTCTGCTTCGTTCCATTTTTTCTCCATTAATGTCTCCTTTCATGTACTTCAGCCAGAATTTTTTCATATTTCTTATCCAGGTCATAGAACAGACTGAGTATGACCACTACGATGAAAAAAATGACCGGAATCCAGATATAATTCATTTGAATCGCGCGAAGCGCGCCTTCTGTCTGCACCGAATTTTCCACATAGCCGCCGAATTTTAAGATCTGGGCGCCTACCACGCCCGACATTGCCATGCTCAGCTTTACGCCGAAGCCCATGAGGGCGGTCATGATTCCCTGCGGACGCCTTCCCGTCTGCCACTCGGAGTAATCCACAGTCTCCGCTCCCATGACAAATGTCACTCCCATTCCCAGCCCCAGGCCAATTCCGCATAAGACCGTACCCGCCAGAATCCCGGCCAGATTCGTTTTGGAGATCAGCACCACAAGGTTTCCTGCGATGGTAGCCAGACCGCCGGACAGAATGCAGTTGCGTTTTCCGATCTTCTTTGCCAGAGTCGGGATCACAAATGCCATTAGGAAAGAGAGCAGCGTGGGAATCGTCATCAGAAGGGAGGCAATTCCCTCGTTGTTTAAGTAGTATTTTGCATAATACATGGTGGACTGATTTTTCAGAATCATGCCTGCAAAGGTGAAGAAGGTGATTCCGCAGAGCAGAAGCCAGTATTTGTTTTTGGCGGCAACCTTTATGGCGCCTGCCACGGAATCCTTTTCTGTCTCCGGTATGATCCGCTCTCTCGTATTTTTAAAACAGATCATTAGAAGTATGATGCCTACAGCCGCGTACAGAACAACCGTACCGAAGAAGCCTTTTTTCTGATCCCCATGGCCGATCATGCCGACCAGCGTCAGGGTCGCTCCCATGACGATGAATCCGCCCAGACTGGCTCCGAGAGACTTAAACATATTAAAAGAGAGCCGGTCGGAGACGTCATCCGTCATGCAGGACAGCATGGTGCTGTATGGAATATTGAGGGCTGTATACACGATACAGAACAGAATATAGGTGATCAGCGCGTAGATAAATTTGCCCGTTCCGCCGAAATTCGGCACCAGGAACATGGAAGCGCTGATGATTCCAAAGGGAACCGCCATCCACAGCACGTAAGGCCTTGCCTTTCCCCATTTGGTGTGAGTCTTGTCGATGACTACCCCCATCATCGGATCCGTGACCGCGTCCACCACTCTGGCGACCAGCATAATCAGGCTGATGGCTCCCAGTCCGATCCCCGCCACATCGGTATAGAAAAACATCAGATACGCCGTAATCAGCTGAAACATTAAATTGCAGGCCAAATCTCCCAACCCATAGCTGAATCGTTCTTTTAACGAAATTTTCTCCATTTTTAAATAACCTCTCTTTTTTTGTTAAGGACGCGTCTTATGTTCTAATTGTATCGGATTCAGCTTGTGAAATCTTTACATTATTTATTGAAAACAGATACGTTTCTTGACATTTTTTTCAAACGCTCCTTAAGAGAGGGCCGGCAGACGCTGGAACTGCTCCAGCAATCTGCCGGCCACGGCCTGGGCGGATACTAATTGTTGTCTTTCTGTGGTTCCACCACCCTGATATGGGGCGGATATTCGGCAGAGGCGGTTTCCTTCACGGTCTCCCGCCTGGGGTTCTTTTTCCGGTACTGGGAAGGCGTCATGCCGTACGTGTCCCGAAAAACATTGATAAAGGACCGGGTATCCGGAAATCCGCTGCGCATGGCAATCTCCAGGATGGAGTAATCCGTCTCGAGCAGATCCCGGAACGCCTTGCTGACGCGGACCTGATTCAAATGCGTCTTGAATGTGTTGCCCGTATACTTCTTTAATATTCTAGCCAGATACTCCATGGACACGTTAAAATGGTCCGCCACCCCCTGCAGCGTCAGCGGTTCCTGGTAGTTCTCTTCCACATAGTCCAGCACCACGCGCAGACGGTCAATATACTTCTGGCTCTTAACAGCCGAGCTGTTCTTCGGACCTTTAAAATACGTGAGAAGAAGGTACATCAGCTGATGGAGCAGCGCATTCTTCTTTAAATAGCCGTACTCTTCCGCCGGGCTCAGCTCCAGGCGGATCAGGTCATCGAAGATCCCCTTCAGTTCATGCAGCCGTTCCTCCGCTCCCTCCAGTTCGAAGGTAATCTGATCGATCTCCGGGCATATCTTTTTCAGAAATTCGTAGGAAATAAACAACGAAATCCCGTGAATCTCATCCCCCGGATCTTCCGGCACTTCTCTTGGCTCCAGGGCATGAATATCCCCGCTGTTGATCAGCGTGATGCTTCCGGCAGAGACGGCTTTCTTCTTCCCGTTCATATAAAAATCGGCTTCGCAGTCCAGCAGATAGTCCATCTCAATGCTCCGGTGCCAGTGCTCCAGAATCATGTAATTAATCTGTCCGCGGTGCAGGCGAAGCTGCATCGGCATCTGCTCACTCTGCACGAATGTCTCATGATAAAATAAGTCCACGGTATACTCCCTTCTCCCCGGGCGGCCTTCTGTTTCTGTTCCTATTTTAGCACAGAGCTCCAGCGTCTACAACAGAAAAGATGGGGCTAAAATCGCTTCGTCCTCTCTTTATTCCTTGCCACAGCCTGCTAAATATGGTACTCTTAAAGATAGTACAATTTATCATGACAGCGTACCCGGAGGCACCCATGCAAAAGAAAATATTTCCTGTTATTTTAACTGTAGCGCTCGTTCTTTCCAGCATTTTTTCGGTTTTGTGCCTTCATAATCTTCAAGGCAATGCCAAGGTCATAAACTACGCCGGCATTGTCCGCGGTGCGACCCAGCGACTCGTCAAGGAGGAGCTGAACGGTATTCCCAATGACGTACTGATTGCGAAGCTGGACGGTATTCTCGATGAACTGCAGTCAGGGCACGGCGATCACGGGCTGATCCGCATGAACAGCAGGGAGTTTCAGGACCTGATTCTCCAGATGGAGGCGGACTGGAGCATTTTAAAGGAAGAAATCTATCTTGTCCGGGCCGGAGGCGATGTCGAGCTTCTGTTCGAGGACAGTGAATCCTACTTTGATCTGGCTGACCGGGCGGTTCTTGCCGCCGAACAGTTTTCCGAAAAAAGAGAACTTCTGGCAGAAAAGAGCCTGCTCCTGCTAAACTGTTTCTTCGTTCTGATGATCTTCTTTTTCTACCTGTACAGTTCCGGACAGGCCCGGCGCCAGAAGGAGCTTCAGGAGATTGAGGAGGAGGACCGGAAAAGGAAGGAACATCTCTCCCACATGGTGGATAACCTTCTCGGTCCCATGAATGAGATTTCTGAACTCGTCTACGTCTCCGACCTCGAAGATCACACCTTGTTATTTGTAAATAAAGCCGGACAGGAAACATTTCACATCGATACCATGGACGGACAGAAATGCTATAAAGTCCTGCAGGGCTTCGATTCGCCGTGTGAATTCTGCACCTCTCCGATCCTGAAGGAGGGTGAGATCTACACTTGGGAATACACGAATCCACTGACCCAGCGCCACTATATTTTAAAAGACCGGCTGATTCAATGGGAGGGACGGACGGCCCGTATGGAGCTTGCCTTCGATACCACAGAATCAGAAAAAGAGAAGATCCAGCTTAAATTGACGCTGGAGACCAATCAGATGATCACGGAGTGTGTCCAGACGCTGTATCAGTCCGAAGACGTTGACACCGCCATCGCCCAGGTCCTGGAGCACCTGGGAAGTTTTCTTTCTGCCGACCGGGCCTACATCCTCTACATAAGAGACGGCAAGATGTACAATGACTACGAATGGTGTTCCGACGGGGTCGAACCGCAGCAGATGATGCTTCAGGATCTTCCGCTCAATCTGATCACCCGCTGGATGACGTATTTTGATAAAAAAGAGTGCGTTCTTATCGAGGATATGGAGCAGCTCCGGGAATCCGTGCCTGAGGAATACCAGATTCTCCATGCGCAGTCGATTACCAGCCTGGTGGCCGCCCCTCTGGAGCAGGACGGCACTCTGATCGGGTATCTGGGTGTCGATAATCCGCCGCCCGACAGGATCCGGAACATAGCGCCTCTGCTTCAGACACTGTGCTACTTCCTGATGCTGGCAAGAAGCCATTCGGAAAGCAAACAGCTGCTGACCCACTTAAGCTATTACGACAAACTGACCGATTTTTACAATAGAAATAAATACATCGTCGATACCGGAGCTCTGGCTCATTCGAAGCAGTCTGTAGGGATTGTCTATCTGGACGTCAACGGGCTCAAAGACATCAACGACCACTACGGTCACGAATTCGGAGACCGCGTCCTGATCGAGTGTGCCAAACGGATTAAAGCCACCTTCACACAGGCGGATTTCTATCGGATCGGCGGGGATGAGTTTGTCATCATCAGTCCGGGCATCACGCAGGAGGTTTTCCTGAATCAGGTGCGCGAGCTGAAAGCCAAGTTCCGGAACGACTCCGACTGCCAGGCCGCCATCGGCTCCCAATGGATGGAAAGCATCGAGAACATCGGCCGGATCATCGCGGCGGCCGACGCGAAAATGTATGAAAATAAAAAGGCATTTTACCGGATCAATCCTGTATCCCGCAGATATCGACGCTGCAACGATAAGCTGCTGCAGCATTTATCCGATTCCGAAACCTTAAAAAGGGAACTCGCGGAAAATCATTTTCTTGTTTATTTTCAGCCTAAGATTTCGTCGGAAAACCGCCTGATTGTAGGCTGTGAGGCGCTTATCCGCTATACACCGCAGCCCGGCGTCCTGATTACTCCCGGTGAATTTCTTCCTCTGCTGGAGGAATTCGATACGGTCAGCCTGATCGATTTCTACGTTTTCCGATTCGTGTGCTCCAGACTTAAGGCGTGGCAGGATCAGGGAAGACAGATTTTCCCTGTATCCGTCAACTTTTCGCTCCGCACCCTGCGGGAGGCGGCGCTTTCCGAACGGCTCCTGGCCATCTGTAACCAGTTCGGGATTCCGGCGGGCTATCTGGAGATTGAAATCACGGAAAAAGTTCATAACGAGGAAAACCTCAACATCAAACAGTTAATCACCGAGCTGCAGAACGCAGGTTTTACGGTTACTCTCGATGATTTCGGCACGGAATGTGCCAATGTCGTTCTCATGTCCGAGGTGAGCTTCGACGCGTTAAACCTGGATAAGAGCATGGTCGATCACATCACCACGAATTCCCGGAACCGGGCGATCGTGGAATCCATCTCCGAGGTCTGTCTCAAGCTGGGAATCCGCATGGTGGCGGAAGGAATCGAGAGTGAGGAACAGTTTGCAGTCCTGCGCGCCTGCGGAATCGATCTGTTCCAGGGCTACTTATTCAGCAAGCCGGTTCCTGTGGAAGAATTTGAACAGGAATATTTAGGAAAACAGGAAACGGAATGACAGCAGCCGTTCATAAAAAAGAGAAGAGGAACCAGACCGTATCGGCAGTCTGATTCCTCTTCTCTTTTTCATTCGGTTTTATTTCATCCACCCTGCTGCTCTGCCGCCAGCTTTCCGATCTTCTTCCAGTTCTTCGAAAAGAAGTAGCTGAACATGCAGCACATTCCGAACACAAAGCTGATGGGAAGGCAGGCCATAACATAGCCGCCGTCTATGTACCAGGTAATCAGCCAGGCGCACGGAATCCGCACGGCCCACAGCATCAGGAGGTTGACGACAGTCGGGAACCGGACTTCTCCCATCCCGTTTACGAAACAGATAATCCCGTTAAATACCGCATAGGCCCATGTAAACGGCAGGACAATCCGTATATACCGAACCGCGATGTCGAGCACCGCCGCGTCTCTGGTGAAGAACTCCAGAAGCGGCCGGCACCAGAACGTCACGAGCAGTCCGGCGATACAGGTGATCAGACCGGAGAACAGCGGGATCTGGATTCCGCCTTTCTTTAAATACACGTAATTCTCCGCCCCCAGATTCTGACCGGAAAATGTCGTAGCGGCTGAAGACAGGGAGGTAATCGCCACGTTGGCAATCCCCGTGACCTTGCTGCTCACGGAACAGGCGGCAATGAATATGGAGCCCTGGAGGTTGATCAGTGACTGCATCAGAATATGGCCCACGGAATAGATGGAGCTGTTTAATCCCAAAGGAAGCCCGATCGCCACAATACTCCCCAGCATCCGTTTGTTCATCCGGTGCGGCAGATAGGTGAAGCAAAACTCCGGATACTTTTTACGGATATAGACGATGCTGAACAGCCAGGAGCAGTACATGGCTATGGTGGTCGCCCACGCGGCGCCGGCCACGTCCATACCCAGCCCGGCTACAAACACCAGGTCCAGCACAATATTCACGGCACAGGAGACGATTAAAAACAGCAGAGACGCGTTGCTGTCTCCCATCCCCCGCAGGATTCCCGCGTTCATGTTATATCCCATATTCCCGAGAGTTCCGAAGAAAATAATGCTGATATAGGCGTTGGCGAGCTCCCACGTATCATCGGGCACCTGCATGAACCGCAAAACCGCCGGACCGGCAAACTGTCCGATTATCGTCAATGGGATGGAGCACAGAAACAAAAAGGAAATGGCGGTTGCACCGATCTCCTTCAGGCTTTCCATGTCACCGCTCCCGGTAAACTGCGAAACGAGAATCGATACCCCGGTGCCAAGCCCCAGGAACACGCACAGCAGGATCTCCACCGGCTGGCTGCTGGTGCCTACGGCGGCCAGCGATACGGAACCGCAGAAATTGCCGATCACCAGCGTATCGACGGTACCATAGAGCTGCTGCAGCACATTTCCCACGCAGATGGGAAGGGCAAACAGCAGCACCCGCTTCATGATGGATCCCTGTGTCATATCTACTTTCTTTGCGGCCTTCATAGGACTCTTTCTCTCCTGTTCTGTCATTCGTATGGATAACAGTATACCGCTTATTGATTAAAAGTACTACTGAGAATACGACATACATTTTTACTCTACAGAAAATTTGTCCTGTTGCCGCATTTACGGAATCATTCCTCTCTCTTTCTTCATCTTCAGGATGCGCAGGACGCTTTCCTCGATTCTGCTCTCCGTCAGATCCCCGTTTTTCACTGCGTCTTCCAGCGCGGCCGCCGCTTCCTCTGGATTTGCCGGGCATAGCAGCATGTCAACGCCTGCCTTGACCGCACTGCACGCGATCGCTCCGTCCGAATAGAAATCCGTCATAGCCTTCATCTGAAGCCCGTCCGTGATGATCACACCGTCAAAGCCAAGCTCCTGCCGCAGCAATTCCGTTACGATCTTATGGGAAAATGGAGCCGGCTGATCGTCGATATCCGATAAGATGAGATGGCCGATCATGACCATGTCGCTGTCCGCCTGGATTCCCGCCCGGAATGGAAGCAGCTCCTTTTCCCGGATCTCTTCCAGCGTCTTTGTTATGAACACGGCTCCGTAATGGGAGTCTTCCGAGGTATCGCCGTGTCCTGGAAAATGTTTCAGCGCCGTCGCCACTCCGCCCGCATGAAAGCCCTCCACCGCGGATGCGACCAGAACGGCCGCCTGCTGGAAATCGTCGCTGTAGGCCCGGTCCCCGATCACCGTGTTCTCCGGATTCGACCACACATCCGCCACCGGCGCCATGTCGGCGTTAAAGCCCAGTGCGCTCATGTCGGAGGCAATCGTAAAGGCATTTTTATACGCGGTTTCCGCCCCCTGATCCTTATAATCCAGCATCGGGCCGATCATCGTCGTATTTACCGTACTCATCAGACGATTAACTCTCCCGCCCTCTTCGTCGCATGTGAACATCAGAGGGATGGCCGAGTAGCTCTGCGTATTCTGAAGCATCGTCTTCACCTGGTCTTTGCTCCTTAAATTGGGCTTGCTGTACAGAATTCCGCCCACCGGCATTGCCTGCAGGGCCTTTTTTGTGGTGCCGCCCGCCGCAGTCACCGCTTCCACACCAGTGATACTCTCCGGAGTTACGACCAGCATCTGGCATACCTTTTCGTGCAGAGTCATTTGGGACAGAATGCTTTGGAGCGTGGGGTCGGCGCTGTCTGGGGATGGTTCTGATGAAGCGGGATTGATGCTGGCTTCTCTTGTTGGAGGGGAGGTGCTGGCCGCTGCTGACAGGGAGGCGCTGCGGTCGCGGTTACTCTCTGCATCCATCGACGTACCGCCGCCTTTCGCACTGCAGGCGGTAAGCAGCAGAATCAGGGCACCTGTCAATCCTATTAATACTCTTTTTTGCATCTTTTATATTCCTCGTCTTGTCTTATTTCGTTTGCGTCTTGTTATTTCTTCTCATTCCCTGTCCAGTATAACGTACTGCTCTGCGCAATGCAGTGCCAGTTTGAACTACGAAAGCGCGCTCAGCTCACCTGTCACCGAATCCATCATAAATCCCCGAATCACAATATCCTTCGGCATCAGCGGATGGTTTTTCAAGCTTTCTACCGACTCTTTCACGGCTTCCTCCGCTGACTCAAAACCGCCCAGCCATTGTTCCAGAGAGATTCCGCTCTTTCGGATGATATCGATATGCTCCTTCGGAATTCCCCGTGACTCCAGCTTCGCCACCATCTTTTCACCGTCCATCCCCTGGACGCCGCAGTCTGTGTGGCCGATTACCATGATCTCCTCCACGCCCAGTTCCAGGATCGCCACCAGAAGACTTCGCACCGCGCTGCCGTAAGGATGGCTGATTACACCGCCAGCGTTTTTTATAATCTTGGCGTCTCCATTGCGAATTCCCAGCGCGGCCGGAAGCAGCTCCGTCAGCCTCGTATCCATACAGGTCAGTATTGCCAGCTTCTTGTCCGGATATTTGCTGGTTTCGTATGGCTCATAGCCTCTTTCAGCCACGAATTTCCGGTTGTGCACTATTATGTCTTCTATCATCACGCTATTTCCTCCTGTCTATTTCTACACATTATAATCAATTCAGAGGAATGTTGCAAGTGTTCTGATGATGATCCTGTATTCTGATAACACTCTTGGTACCACCGTTCCACCGTTTCCCCGCTCCCCCCGATTCTCCAAATAACGCCACACCATTCACGCTCCCTGCGCACCCCTATCCATACGGCGATAGACAGAACCAATCCCCTCATGATATAATGACACCATTAAATCCGCAGATCATACTGTGTGATAAAGCGTCCTCAAAAAGGATTACAGAACATGGACCTGGGAGGTTATACAAGCAGATGGAAAACCAACAGCTTTTAGCGGAGTTTGAACAGCTGAAGACCCTGGAAGGAAGCGCGCTTCACACCTTTAAGCGTGGTGAGATCATCATTCGGCAGGGTGAACCGGTAAACTATATCTATTATCTGACCGATGGAACGTGCTATCGCTCCGCGATCACGGAACAGGGCGAGGAGTATTTCTACTGGATACGGAGCTCCGGAAACGTCATCGACTCCCTGCTGGGTGTATTCTCCCTGTACGGCTGCGGATATTCCGGAAGCAGCATTACGGCCAAAAGCGACTGCACCTGCTATCGGATTCCCGGTGACATTTTTCTGAAATTTGCGGATACAAGCCCGGTTCTGCTGCGCAGTCTTCTGGAACGATGCCTGCGCCAGTACGGCGACTTGGACAAAATGTTCCACTCCTACAAGGAACATAAGGCAGGCGAACAGGTCGCTCACGTCCTCCTGGAGGGCTGTGGATACGGAGAGAAAGGCAGCACTCTCCCCGCGACGTACAGCTACGATTTTATCAGCCAGAAAACCGCGCTTCACCGGGTCACCGTGGCCCGGGTTCTCCGCTATTTCAAAGAACACGAAATTATCCGCAGGGATGGCCGAAAGATCGTCATCCTGAATCAGGAAGAACTCGAACGCATTGCGGACGGGAAACAGGTTAAATACTATTTGCCAAGATAACAGGCTGGGGACTCCCGGCCTGTTTTATTTTGATTGATATTGTTTTAACCATTTAGTATCACATGCTACTAATCAATCCCCATACGATTTGATATGATGAGATCACGATATATCGGATGTTAAAAAAATAACGATAACAGCTAAGGGGGATATTGCAATGGGTAAAGATGAGAAAGGGAAAAACAAAAGCTGGCTGAAGCACTTTGCCGGAACGCTGGCTGGTCCAGCCGTATTTTTCCTGATCTGCTGGCTTCCGTTCTTTCGGGAAATGAATCAGGAAGCCGTCTATGTACTGGCCGTATTCGGCTGGTTTGTGGCCTGGGTGATCGCGGCTCCATTTTCATGGGGAATCAGCGCTCTGGTGCCGTTAGTAGTCCTGCCGCTCACCGGGATGGATTTCATGGCGGTGGCCGGAATCTATGGACAGGGAACCATGTTTCTCTGTATCGCCGTTCTGCTGATCGGTGAGGCGATCAGCAAACACGGGCTGGGCAAAAGGATCGCTGTCACGATTCTCTCGATGAAGTGGATTGATGGCCGGTTCAGCCGTTTTCTGTTTGTATTTATGATGATGCTCTTCTGCCTGCTGCCGATTCTGATGTCCGGCGCTACCTTTATGATGTTCTCCTTAACCACATCGACTGTGGCCTATTTACTGGAGGAGTGCAAAAAGAATCAGCTGAATGTCAGTGAAAACCGCCTGCGGGCTGCGATGGGCTGCGGCCTGCTCTATGCGTTCTTTGCCGCATTTATGACCACGATACCGGTCTATACGCACAATACCGTCAACGTGGGCCTGTTAAAACAGATCAACGGAATCGACGTTTCCTTCTTCCAGTGGATGATCCCCGGCGTCATCATAGGGCTGGTTACACTTCTGGCCTTATATATGGTAATCCGGCTGATGAATCCGATCGGCGAGGATAAGCTGTTCAGCGATCCGGAGTATTTTAAGAAGCAGAAGGCGGAACTGGGGAAAATGTCACTGGGCGAAATCATGAGCCTGATTCTCTTCCTGGTCCTGCTGGTTTTATGGGTGCTTCCCAGCATCGTAAAGCTTCCTGAGGGAATCGCCTCCTGGCTTAACATGTACTGGGTTGCCATCGCCGGAGTCATCGCGGCATTTATTCTTCCCGCCGACCGTGAGAAAAAGGAAGCACTTCTGACTGCCAGCGATTTTAAGAAGCTGGACTGGAACATGTTCCTTCTAGTGGCCTGCGGTATCGGTCTGACGGGCCTCTTGAAGACAACCGGTTTTACGGAATTCGTATCCGCGAAGCTGGCCGGTGTCAGCGGCTCCGGTCTCGTCGCTCTGGCCGCATTTGGCACCACCGGAATTACCAGTTTCATGTCAGGCCTGGCCACAGACATGATTCTCATGAATATCATTCTTCCCGTGATCGGAGCCACCGGAATCCATCCGCTTGTGATCGCCAAGATCTGCGCCGGCCTCGGAATGACACTTATCTTCCCGTGGGGAGGCTTCATGCCTGCCATGTGTTTCAGTTTAAGCGGCATGCAGGTAAAAGATGTAATCCGCATGGGTATTGCAGCTACAATTGTGGCCATGTTTATCGTCACTTTCGGCAACCTGATTCTGGTGCCGCTGTTCGTATAGAAGGAGGGAGTTACCATGTCAGCAGTAAATAAAAAAATAGAACACATCATAGAGTCTCAGTTTAAGGCGGAGGAAACATTTCTGGCTGAATACAGGAGGGGAACGTATACCTTCGAGCAGCCGTTTGCAGTGGAAAATCCATACCTGATCTCCCCTCTCACCGCTCTGATCCTGTTTGAGACAGAGAAAGAAGAGGCCATCACCGTAACGGTAAAAGGGACGGAAGCATACGGCGATTTCCATTTCACCACGAAAAAGGAACGCAGCCACACGATACCCGTTTACGGCTTATATGCAGACGCCGATAATACCGTGATCCTATCCGATGAATCGGGCGCGGAATCCAGCGTAATCATCCGCACAAAACCGCTTCCCGAGCTGGTAAAGCGGCCTGCCTATGTAAAGGAAAACGGGCCTCATATGGCAGAGCAGCTGATGTTTTTAAGCCCCACCTCCGACGCCCTGATCGCAGGCTACGATTACAGGGGCGACTGCCGCTGGTACTGCAGTCTGAATATCGTATTTGCCATTCACAGACTTGCAAACGGCAATATTCTGATCGGGACGGAGCGTCTGGTCGCTCCGCCATACAATACAAGCGGCCTTTATGAGATGAGTCTGATCGGAAAAATCTACACGGAATACCGGATTCCCGGCTCCTATCATCATGACCACGCAGAGCTTCCCAATGGTGATATCATCGCCCTGACCCAGGATCTGGGAAGCGGCAGTGTGGAGGACGTGGTGGTTCTGCTCGACCGCCGGACCGGGAATGTCAAAAAGACATGGGACTTAAAAGATGTCCTGCCCATGGGGGCGGGAGCCGTCAGCAGGAATCAGAACGGATACGACTGGTTCCACAACAATGCGGTGTGGTACGATGAGAAGACAAACAGTCTGAGCCTGTCCGGCAGAAATGAGGATGCCGTCGTCAATCTCGACTTTGAGACAGGAAAGATCAACTGGATTCTGGGCGACCCGGAATGCTGGCCAAAGGAGATGACGGACCGGTACTTTTTCCGTACAGACGATGAGACTCTGGAATGGTGCTACGGGCAGCACGCCTGTCAGATTCTTCCGGATGGCGACATCATGCTCTTTGATAACGGCTGCTGGAGAAAGAAGAGCGATCCGGAGTGGTATCCGGAGGGGGAACGCTACTCCAGAGGCGTCCGGTATGAGATCGACACCGCTCAAATGACCATACGTCAGAAATGGCAGTATGGAAAAGAGCGCGGAGAGGAAGTATTCTCTCCGAATATTTCCAATATTGACTACTACGGAGAAGGCCGTTACCTGGTTCATTTTGGAAGTAACGGCCATGTAAATGGAAAGGTCTGTACCCGTACGCCGATGGCCCATTTAGCCGAGGGGGAGGTGACCTTTAATTCTGTCTCCGTAGAGCTTGTGGATGACGAGGTCATGTATGAACTCCGTCTTCCCGCCAGCTATTTCCGTGCGAAGAAGCTGCCTCTCTACTGTGAGGAAGAAACCCTGGTGTTCGGTTCCGGAAAACAAATGGGCCGCCTGGGTGTGACAGAGGAATTCGAGACGGAGGTACCGGCAGAATGCGGCGGCGAAATTCCTGATTCCCTCTGTCTCGAAATCAGAGAAGAAAACGACCGCTTTATCCTTCACGGTAAATTTGAAAATGGTCAGATCGTCATGGTCCTCCTGGAAAATGGCGGGGAGCACCACCGCTACTTCGTGCCCACCACGAAGCACGCATTCTCTTCCATCTGTGTCGGCACCTTCATCGAACACGATGAACGGATCGTCAGCCACCCGATCAATAAAGAGGGGCTGAAAGGGCGCTATGAGGTAAAGGTGCTGGTGGATGATAAGATTTACGAGACCGGAATTTCCGTGGAGTGCTGAATAAACGAATAAAATAACCGTTCTTTCATAAAAAGCTCCCGCTGCATTCCAATAGCGGGAGCTTTTAAACGTTTTATAAAAAATCTTCACAGGAAACCAACAGATCAATCTTCTTCCACTGAGTCTCCTCATCAATACAATTGCCTTCTTCGACAGATGCGAATCCGCACTGCGGCGACAGGGCGATATTCTCGCCTACCACAGATTTCGCTTCCAGATAACGTTCTTTAATATCCTCATGGTTTTCCAGAACAGGATTTTTTGTGGATATTAAGCCCGCGACAAAGGTCGCCCCCGTCCCCCGCAACGCTGCCCATGGCTCGAAGGATCCGGAGCGTTCGTCGTCATATTCGACAAAAAATCCATCATATGGGATCTGGCTGATGACCGGAGCAACGGAATCATAAAATCCTGCAAATAGAGGATTGCCTTTGAAATTACCTTTACAAAAATGGGTAGCAATCACCATATCGGCCGGTCTGCCCTCCAGGGCCTTTGTGGACATACGCTGAAACCATTCCAGCACTTCCGATTTCTCATATCCGAGAGAGGAAACTTTCTTTAAGAAGTCCTCATCGATCATATAGGTCCAGGACGTATCGTCAATCTGAAGATATCTGCATCCATGCGCATATAAGTCTTTAATAGCACACTGGTAAGCAGCTGCAATATCTTCGATCAATGCATCTACATCGCTGCCGTAATGCGGCACTTCTTTGATTCCCATCTGAAGATAATTATCGACCAGAATCATATTCGGACCGGAGATACATTTTTTCGCTGTAATTCCCGGGTATTTAGCGGCCTCCCGGCATAAAAAATCATAGGCTTCGATCTCCGGATGCTCCCGCTCCGGGTTGTAGGATATTTTACCGGAGATATATCCCAGCTCAATGTGATTCACTACACCGTTACGCTCCTTATCCATATGTCTGGTCGTAACCCCATCGAATTCCTTAAGCCAGTCCAAATGCCACCATCTGCGCCGGAATTCGCCGTCGGTCACAAACTTCAGTCCATGAGATACTTCTTTTGCAACTAATTCTGAGATAGCCGCATCTTCTATTTTCCTTAAATCCGCCAGCGTAATCTCACCGTTTGCATACTGTTTTCTTGCCGCTTTAATCTGTGATGGCCGTAAGAAAGAGCCCACGATATCATACTTGATATTTAACATTTTTTTCCTCCGTACTTTATATTTTCTTGCAGTATTATAGTATTCTAACATTACTTTATCTGTTTTTCAATAAAAACAACTATCCTCCTCTTTCCATAAAGTTTTCTTAAAATTCAGTTTATAATTGATTTCGTGAAATGTTTTTGCTAAATTTCAGCGTACAACGTTGCCCGACAGTTACAATTATGATATAGTTGTAATCAGATAAGTTGAACATGTAACTTTTCAGTATATTTTTAAGATATCCGACAAATATAACAAGGAATCCGCAATTGCGGCTTTTAAAGATATTTTTTCAACAAAACAGAACCGATACTCAATAGATAAAAGGAATGGAAAACAGAGGATAACGCGATGGCTGGTTTAAAAAATGAGCAGTGGATAAGAGCACGTTATGAAGAAGTCTGCAGGAATAATCCGGAGGAATACGCCCTGATCAGCATGAAGATCAAACGCTTTCGAATATTCAACCGGATGTTTGGATGGGAAGCCGGGGATGAGTTGATTACCATGATCTACGACTGTGTTGAATCCTGGCTGAAGCCGGAGGAATACATTGCGCATATCCGTTCCGGCTACTATCTCCTCCTGGTTCATATGCCGGAGGACTATGACGATATATTCCATTATATCATTGAAATTAACAGCAGGATCCGCGACTGGCCCTATGACGAAAAATATGGAAAAATATACATGGGCTTCGGTATTTTCCGGCTGGAGCACAATCCTCCGGACTTTCTTACCGCACAGTACAATGCCGATATCTGCCGCACAGAAAGCGCCGAATCCGGTCTGCGCAATTCTCATTTTGAAGTATACGGACTTACATACCGGGATGCAAATCTGAGAAACTACAATATGGAGCAGGACTTCCGGCCGGCGATCGAACGGGAGGACTTTAAGCTTTATCTCCAGCCTAAAGTGGATCTGCGCACAGGGGAAATCACGGAGGCCGAGGCTCTGGTACGCTGGATCGATCCTGAAAAAGGCATGATCCCGGTCAGCGAATTTCTGCCGGAGCTGGAAAAGAACGGATTGATCGGCGATCTGGACTTATACATGTTTCAGCATGTATGCAGCACCATTAACCGCTGGCTTTTAATTTATGGAAGGAAGATCAGGATCAGCGTCAACCTCTCCAGCAACATGTTCAACTACCGCTATTTTCTTGATGAGTACAAACGTGTTTATGAAAAAGTTCCCTGCCCTAAGGACTGTATCGAATTCGAGCTTCTGGAAAGCATCGTCTTAAACCAGCTGGATCTGGTGCAGGATGTCGTGGAACAGCTGCGGGATTACGGTTTTTCCTGTTCCCTGGACGATTTCGGAAGCGGCTACTCCTCGTTCAGCGTGCTGACAAGCACGGAACTGAAGACCCTGAAGATTGACCGCTCACTGTTCCGGAATTACTCCGATCCCAGAGAACGTGTTCTGGTCCGCCACATCGTCGAGACAGCCAAGGAACTGGACTTAAAGATCGTCGCCGAGGGAATCGAAACAAGAGAATACGTCGACTTCTTAAAGGGGCTCGGATGCGATTATATACAGGGATTTATCTTCTATAAGCCCATGCCTGTGGGGGAATTTGAACAGCGGTTTTTGCGGGATCATGAGCGGGCGCAGGTTGCGCCGCAGAGAATGGAATAACCAAAAGTGGTCATTAAACTTTTCACTCGGGTTTAACGGCCACTTTTGGTTTATGTATTTCGACAGCTGTGAATATCATATTTCTTTTCGTACTTACTTCATTAATTAATAAATGCCAGAACTATGCGATTGAATTTCTCAGGAGAGTTCTGCATCAGACTGTGTGTACCGTAATCCTCTTCCATAAATGGAATCCAGGTGCAATTCTTTATCTCTCTGCTCATCCATTCACAACACTCATGTGTCGTAGCAAAACCGATTTCTCCGCTGATCAGAAGGACCGGAACCGTAATCCGTGAAAATACGTCACGCCAATCCTGATTAATATGATCACGCAGCAGTTCGCCCAGGAATTCATGATGGAATGGAGGATTTACAACCTTCTCTGCTATTGCTTCCATCTCCGCATTATTTTTATTTTTTCCCGGACGCTGAAAGGATTCCGCAAATACTCCGCTGTAATCCACGCCCTCATAAACCGCATTCCGAAGTTTCCAAAGGTCCATTTTATTTCCGCCATATAACCGGATTTCATCCTCGCTATCAGCAGGATTTCCCAATAAAAATGGGGCTTCATCCACAAACACCAGTTTATCTACCAACTCCTGGCCAAATAAGTCAATATAGCTCCAAACAACTGTGCAGCCCATGGAATACGCAATTATGCAAACCTTTTCAGTAAAAAGGGCGTCTATAAATTCCTGTAAGTCTTTCGACAGTCTAGCAATTCTCGCACCATGAGAGGGCGCTTCTGAATACCCATGTCCCCGCAGGTCCAGTACGTATACTCGAAAATCTCTTGCGAGAACCGGGGCGTTAAACATAAAATTCCGCGAGTCTCCGCTCCAGCCGTGAATGAAGATTAAGGGCTTTCCCTTCCCTTTCACCATATAATGCAGCGTCACTTGATCGCTCGTTACAAACTCCTTATCCTCAAATCCGTCATATGCCGGATTCCGTGTCACAGTCATGTCCATTCCATCACCTCATTTATCGTTTCACAGCAAACTTGCTTTCATATGCGCACATTCGGCCGGATGGTCTAATTTAGGAATTCCAGTACTTCGCTATTAAATAGCTCCGGTGAGTTATGCATTAACCCATGCGTTCCGTAATCTTTTTCTGTAAATGCAGTCCATTTGCAATTCTTCATCTGTTTCTGCATCCATTCGCAGGATTCGTGAGTCGTCGCATGTCCAATCTCCCCGCTAACCAGCAATACTGGTACCGTAATCCGTGGAAATACATCTCTCCAGTCCTGTGAAATGTGATCGCGAAGCAGGTTTGCCAAAAACTGTTTATGAAACGGCGGTTTTACTACCTGAGAGATGGTATTGGCCGCCTCTTTCCGGTTTTTATTTTCCCCCCGCCTGAACGCTTCACCAAACGCGGTTTCCCTGTCTCCATTTTCTTCATAGACCGCATTTCGTAGTTTCCAGAGATCCATCCTGTTTCCGCCATGCAGGAGCACTTCTTCTTCGCTGTCTGCCGGATTTGCCCACAAAAATGGGGGCTCATCAACGAATACCAGCCTGCGGAACTGATCCTGTCCGAATAAGTCGATATAGCTCCAGACAACGGTACAGCCCATGGAATACGCAACAAGATTAATTTCTGTTTTAAAATGGGCATCGATGAATTCCTTTAAATCTTTTGATAACCTTGCAATCCTCGCGCCATGAAAGGGCGCTTCAGAGTAGCCATGTCCCCGCATATCAAGCACATATACTTTATAATTTTCTGCCAGTACGGGGGCGTTAAACATAAAGTCCCTGGAATCCCCGCTCCAGCCTGGAATAAAAACCAAAGGGTCCCCCTTCCCTTTAACCATATAATGCAGTTTAACATGATCTTCTGTCTCAAACTGCCTGTCCTCAAATCCCTCATACGCAGGATTCTGTGAAATCAGAGTTTCCTTTTTCATCATTTTTCACCTGTTCTATACTCTTCTTTATTTATTGTCCTGCAATCAGGCATTTAATTCCACTGCAGCCTCCATGTCACGCTCATCTTTTCTCTTCTTATCCACACTCACTTTAATCTGCGCATACCTCTTATCGAGATCGTAAAAATACATGATTCCCATTCCGATTACGCTACAGGCGATCGGAATTCCTATGTATACAAATTTAATCGTATTCAGTGCACCGGCTGTCTGCACCTCAGCGTTTGCCACATAGCCTCCGAACCCAAGCAGAGCTGCAATTGCTGCACTGGCAAAAGCACTGGCCACCTTACTTGCAAATCCAACAAATGCCGTCTGCGTACCCGCCAGACTTTTTCCTGCCATATGCTCTCCATAATCAAAAGTATCTGCCAGCATGGCAAACAGACATGGACTGATGAGCCCTCCGCCTACACCATAGATCGTGAGCCCGATATAAAAGGTACTCTCACTGATCAGCAGGGCGGCAAAGCCAGCCAACTGCAGGGCCAGGCCAGACATCATGATATTTCTTTTGTAGAATCTCCGGTTTAGGACAGAAACTCCAAGCATGCCAAAAAATCCGGTTATAGTGAGTAAGGATACAACGGCGCCGATCACCTGTGCATTGCCTACAATGTAGGTAAAATAATAGGCCATCGCCGCATACATCCCCAAGTATCCAAAAAAGTATATAAATACTAAAGCAATCATCAACATATATGGTTTATTTTTTGCACAAAATCTCAAATCAGTTAAGATACCGGTCTTCTCTGCATGAACCGCCGGGGGATTGATTTCCTGAATGCTGAAAACACTGATTAATAATACAATTATCACAACCAGCGCAAAGAGCAGATTCGTCCTTAAGTATCCAGTCGCTGCATTTCCGCCGGACAGTCTTACCAGTAAAAAGGCCGCCAGCGATGCGGACGTCAAACTGCCCAGACTGCTGCAGATCGCCTTTACCGTTGTAATGTTTGTACGTTCTGCCGGATTCGGGCTAAGGGATGGCACGATGGAGGTCATTGGGATATTTACCATCGTATAACCAAATGAAAACAGAATATAGGTGGCATACGCCCATACCAGCTTCCCCGTCGCGGAGAAATCCGGCGTGGTAAACACCAGTACCATACCGACAGCAAGAACCGGAATTCCTGCAAGCATCCATGGCCGGTTTCGTCCCATTTTTGTATTTGTCCGGTCTATATATCTTCCGACCATGTAATCAGTAAATGCATCAAAAATCTTGGTAACCAGAAAAAGGGTCGCCACCGCTCCCGTTGCCAGTCCTGCTACATCCGTATAAAAGATTAATAAATAGGTATTGACCATAATATATGCAATATTACAGGCAAAATCCGAGATACCAAACCCGATTCGCTGCTTCCATAAAAATTTCTTTGAATTCGTGTCAATCACTTTCCCATTCCTGTCCTGCATTCCTATAACCTCCTCATTCTCAACACATTTTCACTTTCATAAAGACGGCCATCTCATGATTCTAATGGTACCAAATACTGTATTGTTTTACCTTTCTAATTCTATCTTCTGACTAACTAAAATTATCTTTTTTATGTATGATAACGTATTTCTATGCTATAATTATTATATTTCTATCTGTTTTTCCTGTAAAAAGTTTAATGGAGGGATTTTTTATTGTGAAAGATATTACCTATGAACGACTTGCAACCAAGAATCCAATCGGAGTGGATGGCTGTATCATAGCACTCAGCAAAGGCTACGGACATTTAACAGATACCTCACTTCACTGGCACCATGCCTTTGAACTGACACTGGTGCTGGAAAGTGATATTCGGTATACTGCGGAAGGGGCGGAACACTACGTTAGCTGCGGGGACTTTCTATTTATAAACAGCGGGGTAATTCATCAAACTCAAAATGCAAACAAGTATCAGAATATCTGCGGTCTTGTCCTGGTAATTCCTGATACGATGATAAAGGAACTGGTGCCGGAAATCGACTGTCCCTATTTCAGAATAGAAAAGGATTCCAAAGAGCGCATGGAAATCCTGGAGTCATTATACCGCATGGAACAATGCATAAAAAATCCGCAGCGGTTCCATCCATTGCTGATCCGCAGCGAACTGTTTAAAATACTATATCTCCTTTATACCTATTGTTACGATCCTGATGCCTCCAATACTGACTATAATGTGGCTTCTAAAACCGTAATTAATTATGTGGGGGAACACTATATGGAAAATTTAAGCATACCTTCCATTGCAAACCTCGTGGGACTGCAGGAGACTTATTTTTGCAGGAAATTCAAAAAAGAGACCGGGATATCATTTCATCAGTATCTCAGCCGCATACGATTGGATGCGGCGCTTGCCTTATACAACTCCGATCACTACTCGCTCCTGGACTGTGCTCTTCAGGCCGGCTTTACCTCTGAAAAGGTAATGATTGACTGGTGCCGTAAGATCTATCAGTGTACGCCTGCCCAGTATAAAATTCAAAAAAAGCTGACCGGGCTCTATCGTTGATTGGTAATATACATTTTTAACCGTATACTAAAGTCAGAAATCCATTTCTTGAAAAGAGAATTTTATGCCGCGGACAATTCAAAATTTATTGCAGCAATATACAGTAAAAAATATCAATCATATCCAATACTGGTCTAACGCATATCCTTTTTGTAACAACGTGCAGTGAGAGGGGGTTGTCTTATATGAAACCTACTGATCATTCAAATTTCGGTGGAATGATCGAAACGGCAAGCCAGTTACTTGCACTTGTGGAACAAAATTTTGAATCACACAGCTCCGAACTTTCTGATTAGTCAACACCATTATAAACGTCCACAAAAAAACAGAATGCCCATTTACCAGATACGCTATCGCCGATCCAGGTACATGGGCACTGTCCAAACATCAATTCGCTGCCATCATTTATCCAGCTCCAGGTAATACTTCATCAAATCCACCGCGCGCTCCTGTTTTCCTTCATCCCACTGCCTCAGGATGCGGCAGGCCCTGGCAGCGTTCGATATTTCATTACCGGTCTTCTTTCCAAAGAGGATGTAATCGGAGGAAATCTCCAGGATTTCCGTCAGCTCAATCAGGGTATCAATGGACATTCCACAGGTGCCGCGCTCTATATCACCGTAATAGTGGTTCGCCCTTCCTATTTTATCCGCGACCTCTGCACTCGTCAGCCCAAGCTCTTTCCGCCTTTTTCTGATCCGCCTGGCCGCCTCCACACGATTATACTTCATATTCTAAACCAGCCTCCTGCTGAAAATTTCGGCTGGCGCCGCAGACTTTTTTCCTCAGCTGTCTGCTGGTCACCGTTATTTCTTTCAAACACGCTTCACACCGCTTCGGATCGTTCAGAGAGAGGACCGCCACGTCGGACAGCCCGCCAATGATATTGGCCATGGAGTGGACATCCTCGTTTAACTCTGATACAAAGCAGGTGAGCCACTGTTTCATCTGTTCCACCTTCTGAAGCTCGCTGATTAACAGCTCTGATTTCTCTTCCAGCTCCTTCCGGCTCCTTCGTATGTCCGTTATATCGTAGAACACATTCCAGATCAATGGGACTCCCCGGTAGGTCTCCCCGGAAAACCGGCCGTTCATGGCGAGCCATACCGTCTTTCCCCTTTTCGGTTTTACCGGACACTCGAATAAGTAGCCTTCCTTTTGCTTTTTCCACGCCCCCTCTATCACACTGGACATGTAGTCAAACGTCTCGCTGTCCTTCCGGTAATACTCATCAACCCGGTTGCGATACTTTAAATAAAACTCATCTTTTGTATAACCGGTCAGACCGTATGCGTAATCATTCGCCCACAGGATGGTAAAATGCTTGTCAAAAAGATGCTTGCTGACCCCAAAATGCATCCCTTCTATGATCATTTCATATTCATTCACCTTACCGCACCCACTTCGTTCCTTTCTGAAGAAAACCTCCAGTTCATCTCTTCCTGAAACTGTTCGAATTCCCGCATTTTATCCAATGCGGCGCATATTTCGCAGACCATGTCCTTCTGTCTTTTCTTTCGTTTGCATTCACTGCAGATCATAGGACCCTTCCTTTTTTTCTGTTTAAAATCTTCCCTGGGCCGGCCAGGCCAGGCACTTTGCCGTCTGGCCGGTTATTGGTACAAAACTGGATTTCCACCTCTCTGAGCATCCGCTGAAGCTCCAGGGCACTGCGAAAACTGATGTAATTTCTGCCGGTAATCGGACACCGGAACCTTCCCTGCATCGTGGCATTGCCTCGGAACAGAACCTGAATCTCAAGAATTTCCCTGGCCGCCGGCGCCTGGGCCTGTAACAGATCAGACATTCTGTGCCAGTCTCCGGCCATTTTCTCCAGTTCGTTTTTCTTCCGGGACAGTTCCTGATACCGTTCCTTTTCCTCTTCCTGCAAAAAACGGGGTGCCATGGAAAGCATGGGGGTACCAATCTGTTCACAAATTTCGTCTGTTTTCAGGATCAGCTGATCCATTCCGTAAAATAAGACCGGCTTTCTCAAATATCGGTTAATAATCTGCCCGAAGAGCTTCTCCTCCTTCTGTCCGTGAATCAGAACCAGCATGATCCCCGCCCGGTCCGTGCCGGTCAGCTCCTTAAACCGTGCCTCCAGTTCCTGTTTTTCTACCATACATCTATCCTCTCTCCACCGGTTTTTGACCCTCGCGGCAGTCGTCAGACGGACCCGCAGGCGCGCCCGCCCGACTCGTTGTCCGCGGGAATAAAAGTGGGAACACGTTCCGCTGTTTTCCGCTCTCCGGTGTTCCCACAATCATTTCTGCCGTCAGCGGGCCATTACGGCGTTTCTCTGATCCATCTGCCGTTTTCATCTACCGGATACCCATCCGGAGTGATTTCGCCCACATACAGCGATCCGTATGGACGCCCCGGCTGACTCACCGGGTTAAGGAAATACCAGCCGTCCCCCAGCTCCTGCCAGTCTGTAAGCATTCCTCCGGTAAACTGGTTCAAATAGTACCATTTTCCGGCTTCCTGATCAAAATACCAGCCAATCTTCAGACGTCCCTGCTCGCTTCCGGGATCAGGAACCAGATAATACCACTGCCCCTCAGAATCCTGATACCAGCCCGTGTCCATGCAGCCCTCCGAGTCGAAGTGGTAGGTGTAAAGCTGCTGCGAGTTTTCATACCTCACATTCACCCAGCTGTCTTTGACTCTCGCGCCGCTTTTCAGGACGAACATCCATCGGTTGCTTCCGGTTCCGCTCTGTTCTTCGGTTCCGCCCTGCACCCAGGAGCCGTCTGTTCCGTTAAAATACGTTCTGTAACGGTTAAAGGACTGGCCGGGCCCCAGGACTCTGCCCGATCTGCCGGAACCGGAACCACCGCCGGAGCCATTTCCACCCGGGTTATCCGGGTTGTCCGGATTGTCCGGGTTATCGGGATTGTCCGGGTTGTCGGGATTGTCCGGATTGTCGGGATTATCCGGGTTATCGGGATTATCCGGGTTGTCGGGATTATCGCCGCCCGAACTGATGGTGTCCACGATTCCCTTTAATTCCTCATAGGTCTGTAAAAGCTCTTCCAGCGTTGGCCGGTAAACTCTGTTTACCACTTCCAGCGCCGTATCCACCGCGGCGCTTAAGATCTGTCTGTTTTCCTCACTGACCGACGTATTGTTCATCAGTGCCTGTGCGACAGCGATCTGATCCATCAGCTTCCGCCTGGCCGCCTGCCACTCTGCATCATCCGCGGCCTGGTACCGGACATGGAGAGTCAATGACCGCGTGACCGGTTCCGACACATCGTACTCTGCCGAAGACTCGGATACTCCAAGCCCCTGATACTCGTATACAATTCCGGTAACCGGGTCTGTATAGTCTTCAAAAATAGCCAGGTCGTTAAATTCCTCTGTGTCTTCCAGCGCGGTGCCTGACTTCACCTTCACCCGGTGAACGGCCGCTCTCTTGCCGTCTATAATTGTTATCTCATGCGCCTTCAAATACGTCAGCACGTAGGTAGACCCAACCGCGGCATCGAAGGATATGGTGCCCCGGAATGCCTCACCGGTGCTGTTGGGATCCGGTTCCATCGGTATCTGCGTACAGCTTGGCGCCCCCTCCGGATCATCGATCTTCCAGAGCCTGTAGTCTAAATATCCCAGCAGGTTGTTGTCGATCACACCGTACACCCGGATATCCGGCTGGGAGTTTCCGTCTTCCGGCAGCTCCTTATTGGTTCCGCCCACCTTTCTTGTCAGGGAAGAGGTCAGCGTCCACGGCACTTTCACGAGATCGCCATCCTCTCCCATCTCCTGCTTCACTGCGTTGGATTCCGAAGCCTTCGGCGGCCTTCTGTTAAATTTCACCGTATATTCCACATCGATTCCCTGTGTCATGGCTGTCTGATCGCTGGTGTTGGCAGTCAGCGCCTGTATCAGGCTCTCCTGATAGTTCCCGGATAAATCCAGAGCTGTCTTACCATCCTTCGGCGAAAACTCCACCGATGCATTGCCCGGTGTGGCCGTTGGCGGCGACTGGTAAACGGCCTGCAGCACGACATTCTGTCCCGGCATGGTCACCGGCTGATTTCTTCTCGCCGCAAAGAGCTGCGGGGCTCCAATCAGGGTATTCCACTGCTTAAACGCCTGTCCGTTTCCATCCGTGGTATCTGCGTTAATCTTTACAATGTCTCCCTTTCTTACGACAGCGTTCACAGCGTGTGATTCTATTTCCAGTGCTGTGCCGTTTCTTACTATCTCATCGATGTATCCGCCGTTTGTCAGGGATACCGTATACGTCTGCTCCTGCTGATCACTGCCCAGAACGGCTACCTGTGTTCCCATAATCCGTTTGTCGGCGGCCGAAGCCGTTTCTCCGGCGTGTTTAGCAGTGACCGTGTACAGCTGATCCGGCTCCAGGCCTCCTAAGGAGACGGCTCCCGCGGAACCGGCGGCTGCAGTCCAGCCGTCTTCATCAGCTCCCGGCACCTGGATCACGTTTCCTTCCGCATCCAGAATGCCGTATAGGGTATTCGGCGCGGCCGGGTCAATGGTAATCCGCATCTTACCTTCTGAGGAATCTGCTCCCACCTGATAATTGCCGCCCAGGGCCGGTACAGTCACCCGGGTAGGAGGTCCGAAGTCGAGGGGATCCACGCTGTCCGGCAGGATCGTTCCGACGGTCGGATTCGCTCCCATGGCCAGCTCATACGCGTAGTAGGCTGTACACGGATACAATCCGATAAAATCGCTGCTTTGCAGCTGAACGCCGGTCTTAACCGCCAGCACGCGGTGATTCTCATCCGTCAGTGCATATCTGCGCCCTTCATTAGCTCCGGATACGGAGACCTTTCCCCGCCCATCCTGAGCCACAGTGCCTCTCGCATCCGGCATTGCAAGGATTCCGTCGTCCGGCATGCTGACCGGAACAAACCTTGCCGTATAATGCTGGTCAGCCAATACCGTCTGGCTGTCCTGCACCCGGTTTCCGCTCTCATCAAACCATCCCGCAAACGTATAATACGTATCCGGTACGGCAGTCGGAAGATTCAAAGAGGTCCACAGCGCGCCTTTTTCTGTGTGAATCGAGGTCACTCCGGTAAGCGATCCGTGATTTCCGGCTTCAAAGCTTAAGTCAAACCACTCATTGGGATCTTCCTCAAAATTTGCAAACAGCTTCGTCGCCTGGGTTATGGAGAGACTTCCCTCCAGCCGCTCTCCCGTCTTATCACTTCCATTTCCATTGGCCTTGTACCAGCCGTCAAACTGGTAATGGGACTCTGGAGAAGCCGCGATGCCATCCGTCAGTTCTTCGATGGTATAATTCCCGTGCTTCTTAAAACGGGGAGCCGTCGCCCCGGAGATGGATCCGTTGCTGCCGTTATAATACTCAAGCTTCGCCCAGTACGATTCGTCCGACAGGTTTTCATTATATGTAATCGTCACGATCCCTCCCTGCATGTCGCTGTTTAGGGTAAGGGTTTTCGCATTGGGATCGAAACTGTTCTGATTTCCGGTAAAATGCTCATCCCATCGAATGTTGGGCGGATAATTGTAGCCCGTCTTCTGTTCCACATCGATCACGACCGGAGTCGCCGGAGTGATATCCCGTATCTCATCGTCCTCCAGCGGATTTCCATGGTTATCCAGCCTCTTTACCTGAAGCCTCGTATGGAAATTGGGATCAATTGCATACTTATAAGTAATCGTTATGGGCTGATTCGCCATCTTTCCCTTAAAATGGTTATTTCCGTCAAAATGGCAGCCTGCCGTCGCCGCCGAATAGATTCCCTGGCCTTCTAAGTCATCCGTCCCCTCAAAGCCCGGTTTTATCTCGCTGCTCTGCAGCGTATATGCGTTGATCTGCGCGGGTGCGATATCGATCTCCGCCTCCGCCGGAAAGGTAAAGGTGTCCGGAGTCTTGATGGGCGTTCCTGAGGAATCCACATACTCGACGTTCACCGCAAATTTCTTCGTCGGATCGGGTTCATACCGGTACGCCACCGTCAGATTGTCATTGGGCATATTGCCGCGCACCGCGTTTGTCGCCGAGTTGATGGAGGCCCCGCCATCCAGGCTTCCCTGGCCGCTGGCTTCCTCATACTTCCGCACCCGGTTATTTTTTATCAGCACGGACTTTAAGCGGTATCCCGGAATATCTCTCCTGTAGGTGGCAGAGATCGGGGTATTGGCCATAACCGACCGCGTCCAGTCCGGCGACTCATAAAACTTCCAGAGATCCGCTGCTCCGGACGCCGGCCATGCATTCTCATCGGCGCCGTTATTGTTGTTGTCTCTGCCGGTATTTAAATCCCGGTAGTGCATCACCGTAAATTGAAACGGACTCGTCGCATTTCCTTTCCACACGGCCTTGTAGGTGCTCACCTGCGAATAGGGAAATGCGTACGGCAGGGACAGAATCTTGTTTCCCGCCTCGTTATACCAGCCATCAAACGTGTAGCCGTCCCATGCGACATTAAATTCCGGGATTTGCGGCCTCTGCCCGGACCCAAAATCTTCTCTGGGAATTCCGTTAAAATCGGCCGAGTCCGTCAGCGGATGCCCTGCCTGTCCCGTGGCAAAGGAGACCCCGTCTGCCCGTCTGGGCACGCCGCTGTAGCTGGAATGGAGCAGGCCCGGGCCCGCCTGGGGATCGAATTCAATGACAGACGTCTCCCCATAGTTGACCGCATACGCCGGAATACCCGGGGCAGCCATGGAAAATACCATGACTGCCGCCAGAAGCTCCGCCAGCTTTGCTTTCAAGTTAAATCTTTTTTTCATCGAGTTCCTCCTACTGAATCCACGCACCGTCAGCGTCCGTTGCAAAGCCATCCGGTGTTTTTTCGTTTTTATACATGGAGCCCAGCGGCCTTCCTTTTCCTCCGCCGAAATTCCAGTTTTCCTTAGTCGGGTTGTACGTGTATACTCCCGCTCCGGCCGTTTCGAAATAGTACCATTTGTCTCCGATCTTTCGCCAGCCCACAGCCATCATTCCGCCTTCCGGAATCAGGTAATACCAGTTTCCATCTGCAGTGTCGTGGTGCCATCCGGTCTGCATTCTGCCGAATCTCCCTTCTTTTTCCGTGTTGCAGTAATACCAGTTTCCGGCCTTATCCCGGATCCATCCGGTCTGCATGATTCCCTTGTCACTAAAATAGTACCATCCGGTCCTGTCTGATGGATTGCCGCTTCCGTCCGCGGGATACTTGATCCACGCCCACATTCCGCTTAACCGCATTCCTCCGGTCAGAACGAAGGCCATCTGCCTCTCTTCTCCCTCGGGCGCGCTGACTTCCACCCAGTTTCCGTTGGTTCCAACTACGTAGCTTTTCGGCGTATTTGTGTTAAAAGGATTCTGTTTTGTTCCGTGTCCGCCACCGCCGCCGCCTTTGTTGCCGCCCTTGTTTCCGCCTTCCTGAATCTCGTCGTAATGGTTGTAACGGTCATCCAGGATCTTTTCATACGGTTCGGTTTTCTCCTTCAGTTTTTCCAGAGCCGCTTCCAGCTGACCGGCCGTTGCCCTTGGATTCTCACGGTCCAGGATCTCCAGCGCTTCCTCCACTGCGTCTTTCAGCTTTCCGCTCTCTTCCAGCTTCAGGAAGTGGTCATCGCTGATCCGTATGGCCTCCTCGATCGCCTCCTCCAGCTTCTTTCTGATATCGTCCACTTCTTTTACATTATCCTTATAATAGGCGTACACGTACGTCTTTCTTCGGATCGCTCCGGAGGGGTCAAACTCCTTAAACCGGTTCTGGTCATAGCTCCATCCTTCATAGCTGTATTCCGCTCCGGTGGGGCTCACAAAGTATTCCACCTGATCCGCCACCTGGCCGTACGCGTCGCTGTAATAAATGTCATCCGGCGCCTCCTCGCGGCGGACCTTAAAGGAATAGCGGTACCGGTTCTCAATCGGCAGGACCACGCTGTTTATGAAGTACACGCGGTACGCCCGGTTATATACCATCACATATCGGCTGCCAATATGGGCTGTGAAGGTGAAGAGCCCTCCCGTGGTCTCCGGGTCATAGTCCAAATCAACCAGACTCGCTTCCGTCTCACCGGTTGACGGGTTTTCTGTTATTTCATACAGCTGGTAATCCATCATGTCGATATCGTCTTTTCCCATCTGTATGTAAGTCCGGAAGGAAGCCTCAGGTTCCGGGGTGCCGGCCACCTTTCTTCCATTGACATACCGTTCCGCCAGCACATCCAGTCCCCAGGCGCCCTTATAGGCCTCCTCATGGTTCTGGTCGTAGTAGCCGGAGGCTTTTACCGCATTGGATTCCGACGCTTTGACCGCGTTCTTTCTGTACACGATTTTATACGTCACATCGGCGCGGTTTACATCGATCAGCTCCCGGTCCGCGTTCGTCGTCAGCTCTTCCTCCAGCCTTGGAATCTCGTTGGGATCCAGCGCTGTTTCCTTCCGGCTCCCGCCTCTCACCTCATCCACGACCGCAGCGTTGCTCGGTGAGGCGACTGGCTTTTTATAGACCGCGGTCAGCACCACATTGGCGCCAGGCATCGTAAAGCTGGTTTCCCGGGCGGTTGTCTTATCGCCCAGATTTCCGGCGGTTCCGATGGTCGTCTCCCAGTGGGAAAATGGATTCCCCGCACTGTCTGCCGCATCGGCCGTAATTCTGACCCGGTCACCCTTATGGGCTTTCTCGTACCGCTCTTCGCCGACGGTTTCATCCGCCACCTGCAGGATCTGTCCGTTTACCGCCTCAACGATATATTCAGGCAGTTCCAGTTCTGCGCCCGGATCGGTTGTTATGACGCTTCCTGCCTCTCTCCGGCTCTCCGCCGTAATGTCCGTCTGTCCCACAGGGCGGGCCACCACCGTGTACTCCTGGTTATAATCCAGTCCCGCAAATTCCAGGGAAGCCGGGCTTCCGGCCGGTTTCTTCCAGCCGCCTGCGCCGGCGGATGGCACTTCCACCACATGGCCATTGCTGTCGAGCACCGCGTATTCCGAATCAGGATCCGCGGGTTTGATCACCAGGCAGGTTTTGCCTTCCTCTTTCTCATCATAGATAATCTGGTAATTCGTCTCCAGTACAGGCGTCAGCGCCTCTGCCGGCGCGCTTAACTGCTCCGTAATCTCGTCGATCTGACCGCCGGTCTGGACCTGGGTATACTCATCGGCCTCATAGATCCGGTAATACGCGCCCGGATACAGGTCATCAAACGCCACGCGCCCGGACAGCTCATTTCCGCGAAGCACCTTAAGAATCTTACCGTCAGTGTCTGTCAGAATATACTGATATCCCTGCGTTGTGTGGAACACGGTGACGCGGCCTTTTCCCTGGCTGTTTAAACCGGCCAGCACTTCCGGCTGGGCCACTTCCGTTCCAAATACATCGGGATCCGGACGGAAACGGATGGTATACGTCTGCCCGTTTACGAGACCGAGTTCCCCATTTACAGGCGTTGATCCCGCATACCAGCCCACGGTCAGGTAATTTACCTCCGGGGTGTACTGCGGCAGGCTGCCTGTGATGTCTCCCCACTTCTTGTCAAAGGTGGTATGAAGGCTCACCGGTTCTCCCGCATTGATGGTGCCGTGGGCGCCCGCCTCAAAACGGATATCCACCCATTTATCCGGATCTTCTCCGAAATACGCCGTCAATACCGTATCACCGGTAATGTGGTAGTCCTCTCCAAGCAGTGTCTCACCGCCGTCGAGCATTCCATTGCTGTTTGCATCCACAAACCATCCGTTAAAACGGTAATAATTGTTCGCATCGCCTTTCGGCATCAGTTTTTTGTCTGTCAATGTTTTCAGGGTATAGCCATTTTCCGCTCCCTGTTCACTTCCGTCATCAATCAGAGCGCTGGTCCGGAAGCTGCCGTTTCCAACAGCCTGTACATCCAGAGACATCCCGTCCGCCGCGGATAGCGTTCCGCCGGCTCCTGCGCGGTAGGTAATGTCCGCCCAAAGGGATGCGGTACGGCTATGGCTGTATTTCACGGTCACACTGTCATTCGGCATGGTTCCCGTAAAATCATTTCCGCTCCAGCTGATCTTATTGGTCACCGGACTGATGGCCTTAGCCGCCAGGCTGTAGCCGTAAGGCTGTTGGTATTCCATTCCGCCCTGCGCACAGGCAAGTCCTACCGGTTCTTCCGCCTGATGCATGTGGCGCAGCGGTTCCCTGATATTTTTCAGTCTGTCATCCTGTGTCTGGTTGTCCACATATTCCACGGTCAGGGGATAGCCTTCCTCTGTCGGCTCATAAATATAGGTAATGGTGACCGGCTGGTTCGGCATCACGCCCTGGTACTGGAAGCTCCCGTCAAATGCACCGGTGAGGGCGCTGACCAGATTTCCATCGGCATCGTCTGCCGTATCCCCGGCGTCAATCCGCGCATCCACACACTGATACCCGTATTTCGTCACCGGACCGGCGGTAATCGCCTCCTCCGGATAGCGGCCGCTGGTCTGATCGGCCGAGACGACGGCTCCTCCCGCAGTCTGATGGCGTACCGTAAGCTGCGACTGCGCGGCTGTGTTGCCGTAGTCCACCCGGTAGCGGTAACGCACCGTGGCATCCTGCCCCGGCATCTTTCCTTCAAACTGCCCGCCTGACCCGTTAAACGTACCAATCGGGACGCTGGTCCCGTTAAAGTTATACGTCTCCGGCGTCGTTCCTGAGTCTGCCAGGTTCCATACATAGCCGTGTATCGTTTTCTTCTGTGCCTGGATCGGCGTTTCCACACTGTATGCATTTTCTGAAGTATTGGTCTGGAATACAATCGATCCGTTCTGATTGGAGTATTCCACAGTATAGTTAAACTTCACATTGGGGTCCGTTTCAAAAATCGCGTAATACGTAATCGGTGTATCCGGAAATACTGCCGGCAGTCCCGTAATAAAGCTCGGGTTATTCCAGTCATTTACCGTACTCCAGCCGCGGAACCGATAGCCATACCGGCTGACACTGGGCAGAAGTGCGTTGACGCTGTTGCCGGCCATTCCTGTCAGGGAAGGCGGTGCCGGCGTTCCGCCGTTTGCCTCGAAATTAATGCTGGAATCCACCTTTCTGTACTCGTAGTCAATCGTTACATCCTGGTTCGGCATGGTTCCTGTTACTTTTCCAAAATCACTTCCCGGTGTGAGCTGAGCCTGAAGCGAGGTAAATGCCCCCTGATCAATGGTCACGCCTTCTAATTCATATCCTGTCACTTGCGGCGGCGCGGCAATCTCTACCGCCTCACCCGATCCACGGGTAATTGCCGGTATCGCAGGCGCTCCTGTGATGCCGCCGCCTGTGTTTACATCTTTGATGAAGGATGTAATCTGATAGCCATTTTTCTTCAATACCGTGTTTCTGTCATGGTTTGCTCCCGCTCCCGGTAAATTGGCCGTACCGGTGGTTATGTAGAGTCCGGTTCCGTCACTGCCTGCTCCATCTGCGAAAAAGTTATCCACAAACGGACTGGGCGATATATTCACCGCGCTTCCCGTCAGCGGCACAGCTATCTTTACTTCCTGATTGGCCTGTGTAGAAAGGCCCCCGGCCGAGGCTTCCGGCAGCTGGGCGGTCGTCACACCGATGCTCGTGGTATCCAAGTCGCTCTCTACCGTCATGTATTTGCCGGCGGCCAGATAGACATTGGCCTTTGCGCCGCCTTCATTCGTATTGTCCTCAATCACGATCCGGTTCTGTACCGTAAATTTCCCTGTGCTTTCAAAATTCACGGCCCCCCGGTCCTTCGTGACATTACCGGTAATCGTTCCGAAATTCATCTCCAGGTTCACGCTTCCGCCTGCCTGAATGGCGCTTCCCACGCCGGACGCGGTTACCTGATTGTTCTGCAGCACCGCCCCGCTCATCACACCGATCGTTCCGGTGTTTCCAGTAAGGATTGGAGCGGTGTTGCCTGCTGCCCCGGCCTTGCTGCCATCCAGCACAAGATTGCTGAAACGCATGGTGCCTCCGTTGGTATTGAACATCGGTCCCGACACCAGGCTGGAGCTTCTGTGCAGTGTGATGATATCGTCGATCGGCGTTCCTGAGCGGTTGTAATCTGAGCTCATAAACGTGATATTGGCGCCTGACGGAATATTGACCGTTGACGTCAGTTCGCCGTAATCCTGTATATAGATATAGCCTACATTGCTGCCAATCTTGTTGATTGCAGCTTCAATCGTCTGTAACGGTGTATCGTAAGCGCCTACATTGCTGTTGTTTCCGTGGGCGGCCGACACATAGTAGGACGGCCCTTTGGCTCCAAACGCCACCCGGCGGACTGCCGTCTCATACGGGCGGAGCGGGATAGTCCAGGAATAGGTAAGCCCCGAATCCAGCCCCGCTACGCGGTGCGGTCCATCCGTGAAGTAATAATTAAACCTGCTGTTATACTGTCCTACCCATTTCGTTGTAGGCTCTGTCACCCCCAGACTGCTGTCATTGTAGATACAGTCAAAGGTCTGCTGCGTCTGTTCATTGACCATGTGAAACCCGCGGCTATTGGCTTCCAGAGTGGAGGAGTCCGCCGGGTCTCCCGCACCCGCCCCGCTTCTTCCTCCCACCTGAACATCCGTACCGCTGGCCAGCTGAATCGGGTTATCCGCATTGGTTTTGTTATATACAATGTAGTCCACCAGAATCCATTTCTGATCCAGACTGGGGTAGACCTTCATCTGTACTTCAACCCCCAGGTCGTCAAACGTCTGCACTCCGCCGTTGGTTGATATGGCTACATTCTTTCTTCCTCCTGCGCCGCCCTGTTTCTGTATCACTGTCTCATATCCCTGGTGGGCATACGTGGTGATAACAGATTTTGACCTGTCTCCCGTGTAGGGATTATCAGAACCGATTAAAGCGGCATTTTCGATGCCTTCTATGTCAAATTTTCCGGCCGATCCCTGATTCCACTTATAAGCAGTCGTCAATCCGCCGCCATTGGTCTTCATCCCCTGTGCAGGCTGAAGCTCTGTGCCCGCGGCCCAGGCTGTCATAGCCGTGCCCGGTACCGACGGCAAAAGGGTCAGGGTGACTGCCAGCAGCAGTGCGGTGCCCCTCTTTACGTTCCGAAGCAGCCTTCTCATAACTGCCGGCAATCTGCCTTTTCGAAATCCATCCATTGTCTCCAACCTCTTTCTACTCAAAATTCAATCGTTCCTCGGCGGGCAGCTGATCCAGAACCGGCTCCGAATCGTATCCGGCAATGAGGCCTCCGGAATACTTATCGTCCTTATTGCTCCCGTCGTAGTGGTAAAATCCCTCGCCTTCCTCGCCGTTATGCCACTTCGGCTTTGAGCTGTCGTCTGTCCTGGCGGCAAAACGTCCGTTCAGGATGATCAGCCAGCCTCCGTCCCTGTCTCTTACCACCTTCTTCTGTCCGGATACCACATTTCCCCTGGTATCGACCACCCGGTAAATATCCTCGTCCTCCCAAACGACGCCATACCCGTACTCTTTATCCGCTTCCAGTTTCAGGCCATTAATATAGTAGGCATTTTTCCATTTGCGAATCTTATTCCGGTTGCCGTAAGCGATGCCGCTGCTTCCAAATCCAAAGGTAAAGACTCCATCGGACAGCTCCACCTTTATATCCCCGCCGGTCTGCATGGAACCGTCATTCAGTTCATCCGGCGCGAACAGGTACAAATCCGCCTTTTCCAATCCGTAAAGGTCTCCGTTTTTAAAATCTTCAGAAGTCCAGTCATCCGTGTCATACTGGGCTACAAAGGTATCTTTCCCATCAAACAGCACGAATCCCGTACGCATTCTTCCGAGTCCGTCAAACGCGTAGTTCCTGCCGTTGACCTTTCGGATCCGGTTCCGGTAAACCTCTCCGTCCTGATCGGTATACCACCAGCTGTATTCCCCGTTGCTGTAATCCTGTTCGTCAAGATTTTCGGAGGGGCACATCCAGAACCAGGTGTTTCGCAGCAGGCGCCCGCCGTCATAGCCTGCAAAGTATTTTGCAGATTCCGAGCTGGTGGGGTTGCTTCTGTCCGCGTCGCTGACACTGGCTACCCGGCTCCACCACGGCAGCATAATGCCGTATTCATCGAAACCATAGGTTGCGCCGTTGATCACCTTCTGCTTCACCCTGTCCCCGCTGCTTTTTATCCGTTTAAAGTTGTTGTCAAAATACAGCCACAGCTCTTTATACTCGGTGTAATCCCGTCCCGTTACGCTGCTTTCCAATTCATCGGCGGCCCCCAGCTCCATGGAACCGTAATCCAGCCAGGTGCTGCTCCACAGCGCCCCATCTTCACCGGCGTAATACACGCCCTCTGTCAATGGATTTTCGTCCTCTGTCAGAGGGCGGCCTTCCTCATTCAGCCATCCGGTGAGCATTTTCCCGCTCTCATCAAACACGTATGTTTTTCCGCCTATCTCACGTTTAAAACCGCCGGCTCTCCGGTATGCCTTTCCATTGCCGCCAAAATAGTACCAGCCTTCCTCATAACCTTCCTGCCGTTTTCCATCTGACCAGACCCAGCTGCCCTGAACGCGTCTTCCATCTGCGTCCACGTAATACAGGCCGCTGCCCCGGTCAATAAAACGGTCCTTTACCATCTGTCCGGCCGAATCCAGGTAAAACCAGGCTTCCTTTGACTGCTTCCATACATCAGTCACCGGCTGGTCCTGGTCATCTAAATACCTCCATTCTCCGCCGGCGCTCTCCCAGCCCTCCACCGCATATGCAATTCCGGTCTGAGTTTCCGAAAGGAGTATGGCAGCCGTTACAAGTACAACCGCCGTCAATGCAATCTTCCTTTTTTTCATCCTGTTATCCTTCCAATTTCATTTGTTTATCTATGTAAACCCTCGAAAGGGATTATTTTAAATACACATCCTTTTTCTGCCGCCCGAACTCGATTGCCTCCTCGTGAGAGGAGAAAAAGATGTCAAGGCTCCTGTCTTTTATCGCCTGTCCAATGTCCTCCGCCCTGTAGGTCACTCCCTCGATCTCGAGGTAACTCCCCAGCGGGATCACCTGCGGATCCACCGCTATGGTATAGCCTGACTTCGGGACGGTCTCCATCTTTGTCAGCTTCATGTCCTTTTTCCCGCAGCATATATCGCAGCTGCAGTAGCCGGTGATCTCGAATTCTCCGAGGTATGTGGGGGGTGCAGGAATGGCGTCGGCCTCAGAGGTGCTCTGGGCGGACTCCTCCATGGCGGCCGGCGGAGGCCCCGAACCTACGGGAGCCTCCTCCTCGGACACGGTGATGACGAGGGGCGGTACCAGAATTTCCTTCGGTTCCAGCGCCCCTTCGGAAACGAAGGAATATCCCGCTGTCAGGACAGCCACCACCGTGCTCATCACAGTCACAAGCTTCATCATCCGTCTTTGAACCCGCCGCCGTCTCTCCGCTTTTCTGAATTCGGTCATCCTGCGGCACTTCCGGCTCGAGGGTGTTCCACGGCATGTCCCGTGTCCGGTCACAGCTTTTCGTGCATGGAATCTCTCTCCATCTCTTCTTCCGGGACCAGCTTCCACCTGTGTCCGCCCAGGCTCTTGTCCCATGTAATATCGCAATATTTCCACCCCCCATCAATCCATACCCGATTCCACGCGTAATTTCCCCGATAAACCGGTAGCACACGGTTCTCTGATTTTCCTCATCCTTCGTTCTCCGTCCCGGTTTACAACCGAATATCTCTTTTGTTGTAAAATATTGGAAGAAGAAGGAAAAAAAATCGTTTCCGCGGATTAAACCGCAGAAACGATCAAAAAATTGCATGATTATAAGGCAGATCGAAATTTTGAATTTGTTCGGTCTGCTTTTTGTGTCGAAAAACAAAAATTAATGTAGGAAAATATGGATTTTAAAATTAATATGTAGTATAATCAGGATGAATTCTAATTTTTATTTCTATATTTTACAACAAAAGAGATAATCGGTTGTATGATGTAACCAACAGCCCTAATTTCTCCAGCTGCTGTCTGTGTCTGTTTCCGCTCTCCATCGTATAGATCCGCGTCGTATTAATATCCTGATGTCCCAGAATATCCGCTAATTTTGACAGATCCTTTTCAGCCTCATAGTACGTCCTTGCAAATAAGTGCCTTAAGTTATGCGGGAATATCTTGTCACGTTCCACGCATGCCGCCGCGCCAAGCGCCTTCATCTCCCTCCATATATTGCTGCGGTCCAGCACCTTTCCGTTTCTGGTTCTGAATATTGCCCCCTCTGTGATTCCTTTCCTCATCGCATACTGCTGCAGCATGGTGCACAGATTTTTGGTCAAAAGGACGGTTCTCACTCTCCCCTTACACTCCACCTCCGCTCTGCCTCTCTGAACCGCCTCCACCGAGATGTAGGCAAGCTCCGATATTCTGATTCCGCTGGCACAGATGGTCTGAATCACAAGCGCCAGTCTCTCGTTGCCCTTTTGGGCCGCTGCCTCGACCAGTCTCAAATACTCTTCCTTAGACAGCTCCCGGCTCTCCTGGCAGAAAGAAGCCTTTCCGATTTTTAAAAAGCGCACCGTACAGTCCTTCCAGTTACAAAACTGAAAGAGGCCATTTAACGCCGTCAGCGCGCCGTTTACAGAGATTGGCGCGTAATGTCCCCTCAAATATTTCTTCCATATTAATACCCGTTCTTTCGTCACTGGCCTCCCATCCAGATATTTCATAAACTGGATCAGGTGATACCGGTATTTTTGAATGGTCTTCTCACTCTTTTCACAGCCCGCAAGCCACGCGCAATAATTGTCAATCAGTTCTATCGTAATAAGCTGTTTTCCTATTTTCCTCATGATGTCCTCCGATTATGGTCTCCGATAATGATTATTGATGTCTTTGTTATTTTACCCAAATAAAAAAAAGGAATTCAAATATCCATTGCGCCCGGATATTTAAACACCTGATTTCCTTCCATCCGCTTTTATTGGATATTATACTTCGTCCTCGCAATTCCGGGTTTTGGCACAATTCAATTCTTCCGCTAAAAGGGTAAATGGAATCTTCCCGCTCTCGTGATCTTGTTTATGAACAGGAATATTATTAAGTTTTCCAGTCTCATCATCATATTTCAAGATGGCTGCTGTTCTGTGAAATTCTTTCATCGCTCTAATCTGCCAGAGGAAATATTTTCCTTCCTATGCGAACAAAAAAAACAGGATACATTCCTGTTTCCTGAATATGGTATTATTAGCTGCAGTATTATACACCCCCTATAAGCATGCCCGGCGCCTTGACGGCTCAGCGCAGCGCGGCATGGTATCGTATGTCTGGCTAGTGTAAGAGCATACTCAGCATAGCATATTCTGTTGGGGGATGCAAGGTTGGGATTTCGGCTTAAATGGACAGAGAAACGGATTTTTACATTCTAAATAAATCCTACACGGAATAAAAATGGCAGCAAAAGCGATTCTTTTGCTGCCTCAGCAATATCCTTTACTCCATAATCTGTTCCACCACAACCACAGTGCAGTCATCCTCTGCTCCGGCCTGAACCGCCGCATCAAGGATATTTCTGCATACGGCAGCATAATCCTGGCCGGCTGCAAAGAAATCTTCCATATCGTCAACAGACAGTTTTTCATGAACTCCATCCGTTGTCATCAGATAAGTCCGATTTCCCTCTATATTCTTCCGCTTTATCCGAAGCAGTTTCTGATCGCCGCCTCCAAAACAGGCGGTAATCTCACTGCGCGCATGGTAATTCTCTGCTTCCTCTTCCGTCATCTTTCCAGAATGGACAAGATAGTTGACTGTTGTATCATCCTCTGTAAGCTGCCTCAGATAAGAACCGGCCTGTAAAGCATAAATTCTGGTATTACCCACATGAAAGATCTGATTCCCGCATTCCGTAAAAATGATACCGGAAAGTGTCGTCGCCATACCCTTCCAGATTTCATGTTCACCCCCTATTGCAATCAGCTTCTGATTAATCGCCTGAAAATATCCTTCCGATATCTCTGGTTTCATTGCAAGACAGTTGCAAATAAACTGGGCAGCAGTATCCCCCGCCCTGTTTCCACCCACACCGTCCGCAACGGCAACGATTCCAGATGGCATTTCCAAACTGTACTCGCCTGCGGCAAGAATTGTACTGCCAATTAAAACACGGTCTTCATTCCTGTTTTTATGAATACCGTTCTGGGTTGCTGCATATACCTTCATCGCTCCCCCTCCTCTGCGTTTTCACGGATCTTCCCGGAAATTACTGCCGGAGAACTCATCGTATCAATTGCCAGGACCTCTACACGGGCATTGTCAAATACGTTGTGGTCAAACAGGAAGCGGGAAAGCGGATTGATAAACATGCTCTCCACGACATTGCCAATCCCCCGGCCTCCATTCTGAAGATTCCTGTAAGCATATTCCTTCAGTGTTTCCCGGCTCTCGGCCGAAACTTCTAAAGTAATCTGCTTTTCATCAGCCATTGTCCGGCAGATTTTTTTCAACTGACTGTTTAAAATCTGATCTGCCACATCTCTTCTGATATAGTCAAAAATAACGATATTATCTCCAATACGGTTTAAGATTTCCGGACGTCCCAGCTGCAACTTAAAGTACTCTTCAATCGTAGAACGTATTCTGGCAGATACTTCTTCGTATGCCATATCCATGGACACATTTTCCTGTCTTCTTCCATACTGATCCACAGTGTAGATCCCGAGATTACTGGTAAATATAATGATGCACTCTGAAAAATAGACCGTCCGTCCCTGGCCGTCCGTCATACGCCCATCTTCCAAGATCTGAAGAAACTTATCCAGAATCGATGGATGTGCCTTCTCGATCTCATCAAACAACAGGATAGAAAATGGATTTTCACGAACAGCATTGGTCAGCTGCCCTCCTGCCTCATAGCCCACATAACCTGGAGGGGCTCCCAAAAGCTTTTGATCACTGTGACTCTGACTGTATTCACTCATGTCAAACCGGATACACCGATCCTCATGTCCAAAAATAATCTCTGCCAGTGTTTTTGCAGTCTCCGTCTTTCCCGTACCAGTAGGACCAGCGAAGAAAAGAACTCCTTTCGGCCTGTTATGGGACGAGCCCTGTGCCCCAGACAGCCCCACAATCGCACGTTTCATAATATCCAGTGTCTTTTCCTGTGCAACAGACTGCCCTTTCACCCGTTCCTCAAAATGTGTCTTACCATTTCTTATTTCATCTAAATCAAGCAGCTTCCATGGATTTTCACGAATTCCATAGCGATATAGATCAATCACCTCACACATTTCATGAATATGCAGTCTTTCATTTTTACACAACCGTCTTAATCCATTTAACTCTGTAAAACAAAATCCTGAAGTGAGTGCCACAAACTTGTCCTGAATTTTCTCCAGTTCTTGAGGATTCTGCTCATAATATGCTTTGTCTTCCTGGTAAGTCATTTTTTCGAAAAATGTCTCGAAATTATCACCTTTTACCAGCAGCTCTCTCTCTTCTTTAGAAGGGGTATTGATGGAAATTGTCTTTACATTCGGATTCTGAAGATAGAACCACGCAGGCAAATCGTTCAGCTTGTTTACAACCATAACAAGCACATTCTTCAGAGTTCCATCTCCGCTTCTAACATCCTTCGCTTCCAGGGAGCCATGAACCAGTGAAGTAAAGCTGTCTACCTCCTCCTGCGTCAGATTGTCCGGCGTTGGGATATAACGGGAGGCCATATTTAGAATAACTGCCGACGGCCGCTCATGCTGCGCCATACTTTTCCTGATAAGATCAGGCGCCGAACCTTTACCCGCACCTTTGAACGGCGCTGCAATTGAATACCCGGATGGTACACTGCGGCTGGCCCCCTGCGTGCCGGCACTTCTCGCCATGGTGCGGCTTGTGCCGCCTGCCCCGCACAATTCTGCGAAAGAATCTACCATATCCGGATTGCAGTCATTATGGAACCCCTGAAGACTATCGTATTCCACAATACTTTTATACCCTCGATCCATAAAAAAGTAATACAGATAATCCGTAAGGCGGACAATAGAGCCTTTCACAGTCGTCCCATCGACAGGGTACTGATAGACATCCAGGACATTCCCATCCAGAATTATGATTGGTTTGATTTTTGTAAATATCTCGAGCTCCCGATGCCACTTTGCCATATATTCATGACTCTCCACGCTGCATCACCATTCCTTTCTCCGCCGCCCTCTTCTCCACCTCCGCGTTAAAACCCGGAGAATGGATTCCCACAGATATGACTCCTTCTAACGCAGTAAAATTCTGAATTCGATTTGGGAGACTCCGGTATGCCTCATATACGCCTTCCAGTTTTCTGTTCCGTACGTAAATTCGTTGATTGTAAGACCCCCTCATTGCCACACCTGTATTTTTATTTTCTTCATATCTCCCATCGATGAGGACATCAATCTGATCTAGAGCACGTTTTACTCGAGGATCCTTACTTGCCTCCAGCTCTTCCAGCGTATATCCTGTATAAACGAGAATATCCCCAGTGAAGCATCTCAACCGATTTAACAGCCTTTCGAGATCTCCTGCCTGATAAAATGGTTCTCCTCCCGTAATTGTAATCCCATCAACCCTTTTTCCCTGATCCGTCACGACCGCTCCTATCATTTCAGCCAGTGTTTCCGGCTGTATATCATATTCCGGTCTCATCTCCCACAATTCGGGGTTGCTGCAGCCTGTACATCGATGCGGACAGCCACACAACCAGACTGCCGCCCGTTTCCCCGGCCCCAGTACCTCCACAGGATACAGCACTCTGGCCACATTCATTCGATTGTCTCCACCCGGAAATAGGCGGCCTGCTCCTGACGAGTCCCATTTAAGGAAATACCGCCAAGCGATACCTCATCCTGATTTTTTAAAGGCACCTTCCCATCACAGATACGAATATTGTTAACATACGTATAATTTGTTCTGCTCAGATTTTCAATAAATAGGCCTTCTTCATTCAGCATCACCTTTGCATGAGCACGGCTGACATAACTTTTTTCTGACAGATACTCCCGCATCTCATGTTCACGTCCAATCACCGCAGTCCCCTGTGGAATTGGGTACTCATACTGTCCTGCCAAATCACAAAGTCTGTATTGCAACGTCTGTTTTGACTCTTTTTCCATAGGAATAATATCAGAAATATCTTCTCCGCAGGATTCACACTTTCTGGCCTGGGAAGGATTCGCATGGCCGCATTCACAGATACGTACATAAGCAGAGCCTTTTGGCGCGGTTACCTTTTCCAGAGCAGCATCCACCACCGGTATTCCCATCAGATCGGTTCCGCAGGTATCACATTCCATCAATCTTGGATCATTATGTCCGCCGCAAACCGGACACACCTTATATTTTTTTAGATCGTCCATTTTCTTTCACCCATAATCCGTTTATTCTATATTTAATCTATATATCTGGACTTAACATTTCTCTCCTTACGCCGTTTCTCCTCGTTCTCTCTTTTATTCTGATACAATATATAATCCTCTGTATTAATAATCTGCGCAAAGGCCTCATCAGGCGGCATAAGAGAGAGGCGTTTTTCCGCTAAAATTCCCTTTTCTGCAAGGCGGCCCTCAATTTCTCTGAATCTGCTGCAAAACTCTGTCATGGTTCCAACCAGAACAGCCTTTTCACTGGTATCAGGTATTCTGTCAGACGAATCCATTTTCCCCAGTTCCATCGTAATCTTACCATCAGACGCATATGTAATATTAACTGCATTGCCATTTCCATAATCATACAACTCATTCAAAAATTTTGTTCCGCTCTTTTTTATCACCTCACGGCTGCCAAGAATATCGTAACCCATTTCTTCCATAACTGCTGTCATCTCATCACTGATATACTCTCGCTCCGCTGCCTCCAGACGCTGTTTCTCCATCCGGGAAATCTCCGCGCTCAGTTGATCCAATCCTTTTTGATCAAAAGGAAACACATGTGACTCTGAATCTGTTTTTAAGGTTTTGCAAAGTATCTCATACCGCGCCGACAGCCTCTCGTATTCACCACCATAATCCAAATAAAAAGCCTGTGCCTTCTCCGCCTGTTCTATCAGCGGCTGAAGTTCGATTGCAGCAAAATTGCATGCAAACTCATAATCCGTAATGTGCATCAATTGTTCTCCTGCCGCCTTAAGTCTTTCTTTCAGCACTGAAGAAATTTTTACTTCTTTACAAACCAATTCATCAATACGGTTCAGCCATTTAAAATCTATATTCTGGAGTTTTTCCTGTTTTTGGGCAGATATCTGTTCAGAAAGCTTCTTCTGTCCCATAAACTGCTCAAATCCAGTCGAAACAGTACCCGACAACGCTGCGTCTAACTGTTCCCGTTTATCTGATACAAAAGACGACATGAGGAGGATCTCATCTCTGACCGATTCTATGTCTTTCAGAATGAGATCTCTGCCTGCCTGAAGCGAATCTATATCCGTTTTCCTGTACGTTTCACGAATTTTCTCCACAATTTTTTCTAACTTCAGCTTAATATCAGAAATCCTGGCCTGAACTGATGCATCCTGTTTCCACTCTATCATTAACTGGGAGGTTTCTTTATAGGACTGGAGCTCTTCATCCATTTTCTCCACCCGTTTTCTGCCCTCGGCCAGTTGTACAAAAATCCTGTTTTTCTCACGACGCAGACGCTCCTCTTCTTCCAGCCGCTTGAGTTCCTCCTCCATCTGCCGCCTGAGCACCTCCAGCTGAGCCGGCGTCAATGTGTAAATTGAAATCTTCGGACCACTCATTCTACTTTTTATCTCCCTTACTTTCTTTCCCTCCAGGCTGCGATTTCTGTACTTTTCCCCAGCAAAATCAGCCACGATTCAAAAGATGGATGCAGCATTCTCTTTCCTTTTATAATCCCCTTTGCCGTTCGTTCCAGTTGTTCAGGATTCTCTTTTCGCAGATTCAGGAGATACTCTGCAAACGCTTCCAAAGTATCAAATGTTTCCTCACCACAAGAAAAGGAGGCTTCTCTGGCCAGATAACGGCCAATCAGCATGATCGACAGAATCCGTTCATTTTGATTGCCTGAATTAATAAATTTCTGTTCTCCTGCTTCCACGCCCTTTACTACAGCTGATTGCTCCGGAGATACGCTGGAAAAATAGGAGGAAAATACTCTTTCTCTGGTCATCTCTGTATAGATACTCTCATCAGCCCCCATCTCCGCCGCTTTCATCAGATTCCTTCCCATTTCCTCAATCGGCCCGTAATTGACACTTTTCCAGAAAATATCTTTCATTTCCGGCGCCATCTGATAAAGGACCCGAAAAAAAGAAATATCTGCTTTCTGCCGGTCCATGCGAACGCTTTCCTCCGCATCGATACAGCAGTTGGCCAGATCTGGATTATTGGCCTTGAAAAATTCCGACATAGTCGAACGGTATAAGTGTTTCTTTCCATTTTCCCAATTCTCTGCCATGGCATAAGCGAGTTCTTTCAGCCGATAATACTTTTTACGATAAAATGTATAAGGCTGTATCGGTATATCCGGCGCGGTAATACTGCTTCCTCCCGGCAGGGGGAGAGTCTCTTTCCTGCACCATTTTACGACCTCCGTATAGGTCCATCGGCGGTTGGGGTTATTTTTATCTTTTCGGTTTGTTATATCATTATAGGTAAGCCCTGTAATTAATTCTTTCAGCCTTTCAGGCATCTCCTCCGGAAACGGGATCTTCTGAACCGACACAAATTGTTCAATGGAATCTTTTGACATCCCTTCATACGGTGTCTTTCCGCAAAACAGTTCAAACAATGTAATTCCCAATGAATAATAATCCGATTCCTCCAAAAACAGATTACGGAAGGTCTCCGAGGCGGAATACTCCGGTGTCATTCCCGTCCTGGTCATGACCACAGTATTACCATCTTCCCGGATCGAACTGATACCAAAATCAATGATTGCGATATCCGTCTGGTTGTCACACAGCATAATATTGGCCGGCTTTAAATCTTTATGAATAATGTCCTTTTTATGAAGCGCATGCAGACCCGCATTCAATTCCGGAATTATTACATTTTCAAGGGTCTCAAAAGAAAAAGTTTTACCTTCCAGACTGCCATATTTATAATACGGCAGGACTTCAAACGGAGCACCTTCAAAAAATCCGGTCTCATAAAGCTTTGCTACATAAGGAGAGGTGACCGAATTAAGTGCCTCGATGACTTCCTCCTTAATTGCAGCGGCCCGCCTATAGATTTTTGCAACATACTGTCTGTTTCTGTATGTACAGAGATAAAGCACGGCCTCTCCGGAATTCTGGTGCAGGATCTCCTGTATCACATATTTGCCGCACAATACCGTCCCCGCCGAAAGCTCGGTGCTGTTTCCGTGCGCAATCGGATTAATCTCTGTAAACCCTGGTTCACTGCTCAATATTTCGGTATTTACAACAGTCTCATTTCCGCTTTCCTCCTGCACGCTGGGATTGATATCCGTATTAAGATTCGCTTCCATTCTCTTCTCCCTCCTGCTGGCCTCCGCTTTCTATTCGAAATTCGGCTGTTCTGACCCTTACCACGTCCCCTCCTGCTTCATATACAACTGCATTCAGTCCATCCACGGTCTCAAGAAGCGATGTCACAAGGCTGCCTCCATTTTCCTCATATGTCACGATTCCGGCCTTTTTCTGCTCAACTGGTATCTTTTTAACAGAATCTTCCTCTTGAATATAAAAGCTTTCGTCTCCAGCACCGACCAGCCTGAACTCATTTTCCTTGTCCTCATACAGCAGTCTGGGATTTCCGCCTTGCGGTTCAAACCCAATAATTCTTTTTCCGCTCTGCGCAATAATATCTCCATTAAAGAAGAACCAGTCATACCTTCCAGAAATGGCGAAGGAGGCCGCATCCGCCTTAACCTCCTGATAACACAGCAGCTTTCCTGACGTAAGGTAGACACATTGGCTGCCATAAACAAAAAATTCCTCAACTTCTTTCTCAACCAGAACTTCAGGTTCCCCCTCCCCCTCCGTATTGATACGGACCAGAGCGCGATTGTCTGCCAGATCAATAAAGTAAATATAATTATCATACAGATAGACTTCCCCTGCATTACCTGAATAAAATAGTTCCTCTTTCCCACTGGTAATGTAGGACCGGTAGATACATCGGTCTGAATTCTTTCTATAATAAACGATATCTCCGTCTACATTTAAGTAAGAACAGAGACTATTCGAAAAAATCCTGCTTCTTCCTTCCATCGTGATCTCCATGTGACTACAGTCCGAAGCAGGAAAAATTCTTGTTCCTGCGCCATCATCATAGAATTCTCCGCCACCCATCAGACAACTCACATGATTGTGAAGGGCGTTATCCTGCCATAAACGGTATCCGTCCCTGTTTCGGAACACATTTTCACTGATCTTTGTACCTGGATTTTTTCGATACGATGCAAATGCAATCTTATCACTAAAGGGTGTTCCTGCCATGCCTATTAAAACAGATACCACAACTGCACAGGGAAAACCGATCTGTATCCATCTCCTGCGCCGTCCCCTGGCTTCCATCTTCTTCTGCCGGTCTTCTGCACTCTTTTTTGCCTCTAGCAATTTTTCATCTTTCGTCATACCAGTTTATCCCCCAATTATAAAGATAATGGATGCAATTACAATAAGCGTTCTGGACATTTCAATCATGGCTGAGTTCATGGTTCCCGTCATGGAAGCCACCAGCGCCGGCATCATACATGCAAAAATACAGCACACCAGTTTCTTTGTCAGCCGCCGAGCCAGTCCCTGCCTAAAAAAGCCTGCCCTGCTGCTGACTTCATTTACCGCATTCTGATACTCTGATTCCAAATGAGCCATCTCATCTCGGCTGATACAGTAAGGCTGACTGTTCATTACCGACTGAATTGCTTTACCAAAGTCATCCTCATCCACTTGAAATCGTCCAAAAAGCTCTCTGCCAGACTTTAAAGTGTCTTTTGAAAAGATATCCATAAAATGATCCGGTGTAATATTAGTATAATTATCCCCATTTCCGGAAGCCAGCTTTTCCAGCAGTTTGTCTATTTTATTTTCATTGTAAAAATCCGGCATATCTTCTTCCGTCAATGTTGGCCCCGCGCCTTTCTGCAATGAGGTTACAATGCCCCGCAAACACACCGTCACTTTAGGAAGTATGCGTTTCATTTCTTCCAATTGATCTGTCTCCATCTTATCCAGCCGCTCCATATGGAAATACCGCTCATATACCTCTCGAAAGACTGGCTGGTGCGCCAGGTCCTGATACGCTCCCATGACTTCAATATCCTCCAGCAGGCTGTCATGCTTTAACTGTTTATGATCCGGCAGACAAGCTGATACCAGAGTCAATAAATCTGCTGTTTTCTCTGTACTCATAATATTTTCCCCTGATCTCAATCAATTTTTGGTGTTGGCGGAACACTCTGGATATCCAGACCAACAGTCGATAACACTGCCTGTCCCTCCTGTGCCTTCAGAATACTTCCAATATCAGATAATTCAGATACACCGTTCTCGGTAACGACAGGGGCCTTTACTGCAGCGGCCTGTGCCGGAGTCGGTGCCACATTGCTGTGCGTCACATGGTTTGCATGATTGCTGTGCGGTGCAGCCGTCTCCACGGAACCCGAAGAATGGCTGGAACCACCGGTAGTACTGGAAGTATGTGATGCATGTGACTGATGGGAAGAGTGACCGCCGCTGCCTGATGAATGGCTGCTATGACTGGAATGCGAACGGTGAGAGGAGTGAGAACGGTGCCCTGCAAACGCCTCATCCGACATTAAGATTCCAAGTACAATCATCATTGCACCGATCGTCAGTACCTTATTTCTGGGTATATTTCCCTCTTCATCATATAGAAAATTGGTAATTGAGTCCTGTATATGCGGAAATTTAAAATCTGCCATTTTTTCTCCCCTTTATTTTTACTCGACACTGGTGCAGGTTCCATTTTCAAAAGAAGCTGTAAAAGTATTTCCCGCTTCTTTTGTATAAGTACAGCTGCCAATTGGAAGCCCCGCCTCAAATGTTCCGGAAAGTGTTGGATATGCATCGCCTGTATAGGAATAAGTTCCCTGCCCATTCATCTGGTTATTGTTCCACATTCCTTCGTATTTTGCGATCTGGCTTCCCTCCTGCATCCACGTATAGATGCCCTCGCCTTCCCTCAGTCCGTTATTTACAGAACCGGAATACGTATCTCCATTTTCATATATAATATCGGCACTCCCCTGATCCAGCAGGCTTCCATTATAAGAGAATCCATTGGAACGTTTATAGATAACACTCGTTGCCTTCCCCTCTGAAAAGGTTACCTTCAGTTCCTGTATCTCCTGTTCTTCCTGAGGAACCGCGTACAAAAAGGTTCCCTCCAATATCTTCCCTTCCGAAAAGGTTCCCATATACGCAGAACCGTCTGCAAACGTATACGTTCCCTCCGACATCTCATCTTCCAGCCATTGTCCCGTATAGGAATCTCCATTTTCCCAGGTAAATGTCCCTGTTCCGCTGCGAACCCCTTCTGCATAGGTTCCCACATAAGTTCCTGTTCCCGGATAAATGCAGGACCCCTCCCCATTTATCTTTGAGTTCTGCCATTCTCCGGAATAGGTAGTCCCGTCAAGAAAACGGAATTGTCCATTTCCGGTAAACAGGCTGCCCACCACATCTCCAAGATAGACACCTTCTTCCAGTTCCACCTTATCAAATCCTTCATATACGGATGATGAGGAGGTAAATCTTGCAGGTGTAGAAAAGTTGCCGATCATTCCTGTAATAAACAGAAACAGGAACAGGAGTCCTGCCCCCTTCAAAACTGTTCTTATAAAGGGCTTCTTTTTCTCTACCATATCCGGCTCAACTGCCTGACCCTGTTTTTGATTAATCCCTTTCATTTAGCTCCCCTCCTAACCAGGATTCGAAAATTTTCAGAACGTCTGCATCCTGACTTTTTATCTTTTTGAAAATAAGATCCAGAATTCCGTGATAAACGGAACATCGAAAGCCTCCCGGTGCTTTAGGAAATATATCTTTCTCCATCGCGTAGGTCACAACCGGACAGACTCCGCAATATGGCTGATATACACAGTCACAGCAGGAGGGGAGGCTCTCTATAACCGACGCTACTGCGGTTGCTTTGCATATTGGATTTTCGATCAGTTCCTGATATGTATTGTGATAAACATTTCCCAGCCGGAACGCTCGGTCACCGGACTCAGAAATCATTCTTCCCTCGTCACAAGTATATACATCTCCATCATAATAATAACTCATTTGACCCATGGATGCCCCGCATGGTGAACGCAGTTCCATATAATTACAGGCTGCTCCATGCAGAATTTTCCTCAAAAAATAGGTGGCCAGAAATTCTGGAAAAACAGTTCCATTCCTGTTTATTTCCAATATTCTCTCGAAAGCTCTTTCATAAAAGTTTAAAAATTCATCTGGTCTATAACCAACACTGTCCCAGTCAGCCTGTGCAAAACCGAGAGGAGTCAGAGGACGCAGAAAAATCCCTGGTAAACCATGTTCATAATAGGAGTCCACAATTTCCTCCGGATAGGACAGGGAATAGCGTGTCGTCGTCTCTATGGCTCCCGAGCTGATTCCTTTCCCCCTCAGCTTCTCCAGTCCTGTTTCCATATAATCATAACTGCTGGCATTTCCCCGATATCTCCGGTTAAAATCATGTACATATTTGGGGCCATCCATGGATGTACTCACAGAAACCTTATGTTCTGCCAGGTAGTTCAGTTTCTCATCTGTCAGCGAAACCAGATTGGATACCAGCGTATATTCTACCTTTTTATTTCCTTTCACCGCATCGCAATGTTCAATCATCGCCTTTATTGTATCAAAATTCAAAAGTGGTTCTCCTCCCTGAAATTCAAATGTAAGATGATCACAGGGAGACTGAAGTGCAATAGTGACAGCACGCCGTCCCGTATCCGGCGTCATAAATCCTCCCAGCGAAGATGCCTTGTCCTTTGCCTGGCAGTAGATACAATTAATGTTGCATGAATTGGTCACCGCAAAAATATGCAGCGCAGTTCCTGAAAAAAGGTAATTTTTCATCTTCCGCAATGCAGTCACTGCTTCAGCAGAATAGAGTTCTGCCGGATTACGTATCAAAAAAAATCCATCTTTCAGTGTTTGATAACAGGGATCCTCTTCCGCCACATCTCCCCGGAGCAACTTCTTAAATTCCTGTTCACTTAGAAATGCGTACTTTCCAAAATCATTGGTTATCAGTATCTGGTTCTCAATTTTTTGAAAATTGAAATGATTTAACATTGCATGTTCCTCTCTTTTGCATGAAATGTAACCGGTGTAACTGTTGGATGCACTGTTTTTAAAGTACTGACAAAAAGGCCTCCGCAAATGTCTTTTACCTCACAAACATCGCAGGCCTCATCGTATCGCACTTTTTCCGGTGAAATACTCTTTTTGCAAAGAAACCAATACCCCCGCTCCACGCAGCATAAAGGGTAATTATAGAGACCAACGTCGATCCCGCAGCCAATCAGGCGGTTAATTGCTGTTTTCGCCTTACAAAATGATTCCGATGGATTGATATAAACCTCTTCCTTATTTTTAATACAGTTTCCCCGCACCTCCAGGCTAATGAAATTCACACACAAAACCTGCGGAAAATGATTACATATCAGTTCTGCAACCCTTTCCAAATCTCCACAGTTCATTTTCGTCACCACCACTCGTATTTCAACAGAAATCCCCCGGCTTAACAAATGATGGATTCCCCTCATCGTCTGACGGAAGCTCCCGTCAGCCCGGGTAATCGCGTCATGAACACAACTGCATGAGCCATGTATCGGGATTGCCGCCGTAAGATAGGGCGGACACTTTAGCAGAAGCTTCTCCAGAAATGGCATGGAAGAAAACGAACGGCCATTCGTCAGAATTAATGCATCCGCTTCTGGGACACGGTCCGCCATGCGTTCCATCACTTCCAGAAACAGATCGCTCCTCATCGTCGGCTCTCCGCCAGTAACCACATAATGCGGCAGGTTCTCCGGCAGCATATCGATAAATCTCAAAAGAGCTTCCCTGTTATTGGTATAATCCAGGTGCCTTTCATAGTCTGATGACGGGCACATCATACAATTAGAATTACAATTACCGCCCATAAAAATAGTCGCGTCTCCCTCAGCCGCAGTATACAGACGATAACAGACGCCGCGGTCATTGATACTTACAATATCTCCGCTTTGGAGATCTGAGAGCCGTTTCCATATGGTTTCATCTATTCTAATGGAAGACTGGTCACTGGAAAAGACAATTCTGTCTGTATAAATATACATGGTTTCAGCCTGCTGTCTCTCTGCGCAAGACGATTCTTCCCGCTTTACAACGGCCTGGCGAGATCCAAGACTGTAATCTTTTATATAATATGCCATAGTGCCATAACCTCCATTATTAAAAAAATCATGGTACCAATCGTAATAAAAATTGCGAATGGTATTTTTCGCACAATAATTATTGTAGACTTTCCCTGTTTGGAATCCTTCCAGCGCAGGATTGAGTCCACCTCCTCACAAGTCAGCCTTGCACGCAAATCCTCTGTCATACATGTGGGCAGCCCCCGTACTTTTGACTTCTTAAATGCCAAAACCGTGACAGCAGCCGGAATCATTCGTTCTTTTACGCTTACTGTAGGTATTTCCTGATAATTATAACGCTCTGCGATGATTCTCAAAAACATGACACCAAGTACGATCAGCCATGGTTTCAAGTCAAACTGTATCCCGTCAAAACGGATCCAATGCAAAAGATATAAAACTAAAAGTACTGCCCAGCCAACAGCCGTTGCTGCATAAAAGATCCGGTCAGATATTTTCTGCCTTACCTGAAGCAGGGTCAGAATGATAAAGAAATCAATAGCGGTTAAAAAGAAGCTGTTATCTGCCAGATAATCCCCTGCCATCACCATCAGAACCAGATTGCAGAGTCTCAAGGCGGCTACCATAAACAGGTAGGATAAAACGACTCTCTTTACGCCTACTCTTCCTGCATTGATATGCAGAAGTGATTTATCCCGGATTCCGCGTATCAGGGAATCAACAATGATAGTAAGGAAAGCAACCGAAAATATAATAACCAGAATTGCAAATCCCGGCACAGGTCCCAGCTTCCAAAATGAAAACAGTCTGGCAGGAATACCAAGTCCAATTACAAATAGCATCTTACTGTCTCCAGCTGCCCACAAATGATACGCATAAAAAAAGAATGCAATTGCCGACATACCAGCCAGATTTGTAACAAACAAAGGTATGTATTCATGCGCCCAGATTCCATAATAAAGCCCATTGAGCACTAGTGCCACAGCTATGGAACGGCCAATCAAAGCATTAGGGATTATGGCTCGCCGACAGTCTGACCAACTGGCCGCTGCCGCTGTATACACGACAAGAGTCACCATAAGTCCTTCCATCCAAATCATGCCTGTTCTCCCTGCTGCATGAGTTCAATCAGATAGTTTCCAAATTCCAGTGCAATCAGATCAGCCGGAATATCGTGTGAACGAAAGGTGCAAACTGCTCTGCCGCTGGACTGTGACAGATTTACCTTACAAAATTTTGAATATTCTTCTGCTGCAACCTTAATTATCTTTAATGAATACAATTCCAGATTTAAACTCATGCTCTCCTCATGCCTCATGGTCAAACCAGTCCTCCAATATCGACTCCAGTTCCTCATTGGAACAGGCGTCCTCCTCTGCAATCATTTCCGTGGGATCCCCATCCATAATCATGGTTGAAGCCATCGCCCTTGCCATCAGTATTTCCCTGACCGTATGTGTCTGGCAGTAAACCTGATGTCGTACAGTCTGGGCGAGCAGTTCATTTTCAAATTCCGCCGGAAGTGTATCTGCCAGATCGCCATCTTCCTTTGCGGTTAATGAGATTTCATAATGAGTATCATCCTGTTCTAAATGAATATAGCATTCATTGATAAACGCATACGCCGCTTTTAACAGTGCCTCTTTGGGATAAACGGAGCGATTTAAAATTATGTTATATTTTTTCATACCTTTCCCTCAAAAAATCATTATTTGTTACTAAATAGTATAGCTCAAAATCAGGTTTTTTTCAAATTATTCTGACACTTTCAATTATATAAATTTATAGAGTAAAAAATAGTAAGGCTTCATTCTTAGATCAACTTGCAGTATAAATAAGAAAAACTTTGGCTCTGTTTTTTGAGAACCAAAGTTTTTCTTATTTATTCACACTCATTTCATAGTCCGGATCCATACTGCATACGATTCTATTGAGCAGGAGACATTATATGAATACCTCCTGTTTACGTTCTCTTACCCTCGTTTCAAAAGATATCTCAATCTCCATACCCAGAGTGATCTTCTCTTTTGAACGCACTTTCGCGGGCAGTGCGATAATATGCGTTTCATCCCCCTTCGGCATGAACGATGTCGGCCAACTCGTATTACCAACTATGGCAGTAACCGCAATAAAACCAAACCGGTGACCACCAAGCAATTCGAGTGGTTTGCTGATTTTCGTTGGAACCGAAACATAGTACCAGCCTCCCTGCGATTCAAAACGTTCGACTAGTGCGGTAAATGTCTGTTTCATTCTTACCTCCGTTTAAATTATGAACAGGCTATCTTTGTGGATGGATTCGTGATCGTTTGAGTATTTATTTGTTTTTGCTTTTATTTGATTTTGCTTTTATTTGTTATGCTTTTATTCGTTCATGCTTTTATGCTTTTATTTGTTCATACTTTTATTCGTTTATGCTTCTATTCTTTTTCATCTTTTCATTTTCATAGAACTTTAAAAACTCCGCCCGATCTTTCGCAAATACTTTTTCCAGTTCATATGACAGTATAAAGGGATCGTAATCGCTGAAAACATTTGGTATGTATTGATATATCTTATCGGCAATCCCCTCAACGTGCTCGATATCAACTCCTACCATATTGAAAATTTTCTTTTCTGTAAAAATTAACAGTTGTACACGGAAAGAACCTCCCTTTTGACCAACCTGGGCAACGATCCAATAGATTTTCTCACGAGGAATTACCGTTATCTTATTTTTATTTCCGCAAAGCAGCAGATAAGAAGGCATCAGTACGATTTTCTCACCATATGGCTTCTTCCCCTCCGCGAATTCATAAATGTATTCTTCTACCTGAATCTTTCCCTCTGAGGCCTCCTGATCAATAAGCTCCGCCACTGCCCCCTTTGTATTTTCACCATAAGGAAGAATTAGATTTTTCCCATTCGTGACTGCTCGTCTTGATTTAAAAAATCCTACGATTACAGCAAGCAGCATGATCCCAGAGACAATAACCAGATAAAAAAGCACTTCTCTGCTGGAAGGATCATTCAAATCAAAGGAATCCTTTAAAAGAAAATAAAGGACAGCAATTATACAGACGTATGCAAAGAACGATCTGAAAAGTGTTTTCCTTACAGCCTCATTTACCCGTTTTGACTCTTGTTCTAAAAAACCCTGGTTCATACTGTTTATCTCCTGTTCTTTGCGTTTTTATGGTGAAATTCAGTTTCAACTTTCATTAATGAATCTGTTTTAAATAATTCAAAATAACATAGTAGGTCTGAAAAACCGATTGTATATATCTAATGTATTATCTTCTTCATATATAAATTCTACAATCATAGCCTTTGTATTCCTTTGCTCCGATTTTCTTTCTAATATAAATTTGGTGTTAGAATCTTCAAAATATAAAGCTAAAAAAATATTTAACGGATTCATTTCTGCTTCTTCAATTCTTCGATATGCATGGTATGATTTTGTTAATCCACTCAATTATCTTATTAAATTAAATTTCCATACTTACGTAAATACTTGTCTTGAGGCTTGCATCATTTGTCCCCGATTATGAAAATTAAAAAGTTCCTCTGAACCATCTAGAACACAGTCTGCATAATCGCAAAAATCAATTAATTGTGTATTATTTATTCGGTAATATCATGAGAAGAATACCTGTTGATATAGGAAAAAACAAAGTGTTATTCTGATTATTAATATAATTATCAGTAGGATAACGATTTTTCTTTAATACAATCCTTTATTTTGCATTTGCGACAATACTCTGGCTTTCCTTTATCGCTATTTAAGCAACCAGCACAAGGTTTTTATGGTAACAGTGCTTATAGCAAACCATGCAATTCATTCCACATAGGGCGAACATAGTTATATCAACTTTCTCTTTTGACATTTTCATAGCTGCTCGCCCCTTTCTACAAATTCTAATTTAAAAGCCCGGCAAACCAGGAGTTATATATGTGCGTGTACCATATGAATTGGTCTGCCAATCAAATCCTCGATATTGGATAAAGTTTCATTGTCAAAATCCGTAGATGGATTAAGTATATCAAATTCAATACAAGCAAAACCACACAGTAAATCATAATGCAAATCGTTAAGGGTACTCTTTTTACCACAACATGGCATGTTTATAGATAGCTCCTTGAAGTTGTCCTTGCTGGCAGCATCCATAGCTTTCCCCCACCAGTTAAAGTCAAGCTGCTCTCCACAATGAGGGCAGCTAATTGTTTTCAGATTGCTTCCGCTATCAACAAATGTAGGAGTTGCATGTATTAAAGCCTGTATATTGTCGGCGTTTACCTTCGACCTTAAGAACTTTAAAATGCGGTTAGCCTGTTCCTTTGTCACAGAATACGTGAAGTCTGTCGGTATGATTTTCACAATATAATCAGACATGATATATCTTTTTCCTCCTACCAATTCCAAAGTTATTTTTTTATTCATCTGTTTTACAACCGAATAACACAAACGCAAAGGGAACTAAAAATCTCAACCACCTAATAGCAGAAACGAAAATTTCAAAGCGTTCTTTTAAGCAGAAAGAAAGCTCCGAGAAAAAACCGGTCCATTCCAACGGCCGTCCCAAGTACATAAATACAACCGCAGCAGGCCCCGTTGTTGCTCCGATGAGTAATTGAATCAGAAGCAGTATCATTCCATAAGCAGAAACAACTGCCGCAGAAATAAATATTTCCTTTTTTGACTGTTTCCGAAGCAGCAGCATTCCACCCAACACCAAAACCGCTACTAAGATCCCTGCACTTATGAGCAGTGATACCCGGCTGTCAATCACGCCGGGTTCGATTACGCCAAACCGAATTACACTTCTTACATAAATTGGGGTATAGAAAAAGCCAGCAATTACTGAAATCAGAGGAACTCTCCAAATACTATTCTTGTATTTTTTAATTTTTTCCATAAAAACCTCCCCTCCGCAAATACTGTTTTTTCAGTTCGATAAATTGGGCTTTATTTATGTTTTTTCATGTACTCGGACTTTACTTTGTCTATTGTTTTTCCACCAATACCAAAATTTTTATCTGGTAACTCTTTAATGGTGATTGAGAAAAATTCTTGTGGTACATTCATTATTTCAGATGACACTTCTGTTAAACGATGAATTAAATTTTCTTTCTGTTCATCTGATAAAACTCCGCTTTCGATTGTTATATATGGCATTTAAATCCTCCTCAACTTGAAATTTGTCTACGTCCGTACTGTCGTAACTATCATATTCTTAGTTCGTTTGAAAAGCAATGTCTATTAACAAAAGCTAAGAACAAAATCTTCCAGAGTCATATCTGTTCTTATACCTCTTTTTATATCCTATGTACATATCTATAATTAATCCCAGCCTTCTCGGCCTGGCTCATCTGATCCTTGCGCTCAATGCAATACACACGTTTCCCCTTTTGGAAATTCGCTCCGGTCTGCTTAAACCAGAATGGGACATCATATTCCATGCACTGCTGCATTGTATTTAAAACCCATGCAAAATCACAGATTCTGGCCTCCGGTCCCGACTCTCCGCCACAGGTTACCTGCTCAATCTGACCGCCAGCCAGGTACTCGCGGATATCCACTGCCTCCAGCATAGGCTCATGGATAATAGTCCGATGCCGGATGGGCAATTCCAGGAAAAGCGACAGCCTGGCGTCTGCCATCTTCTGGTTTTCACAAGTACAGCAGATGGTAACATGGTTATATCCGTCTCCCCAATCCTCAGGAAGTCCTACACGGAAGCGATGGATTCGTTTTGTAATAATCACAAACTGCAGATCGCTGCGCTCCCGGATCATGTCCCATACCGCGGGTCTCCACTCATCGGCCTCCTCCAGAAAGAAATCCGAGGTCATGCAGGTATAGACACATTCTCCTCCAGGCTGGAGCTTATACTCACCGCTTCGGCTGCGCTTGACGGGCAGGTAAAAGCTGGTCGTTTTAGATATAATGCTGCTGTCTTTTCCAAATTCCGCGTCTCTGCGATACACATAGCAATTCAGACAGCCCGGACTAATTTTCTTACAGCCATGCCAAGGGTTCCACGTTGGCATCGTACCACCCCCACGGTTTTACAACACAGGTAACGATTTCTACTATAGTTTTCCGAACATGCCTCTACTCTGATTCTCCGTAGACCATCAGGAATTCTCTCTCCCCTGTCTCTTTTTCTGTCATGCTCTGTTGAACCGTAAAACCTTCTGCCCGATAAAATGCCACTGCTCCAGTGTTTCTTTCATATACATGCAGAGACAGACGCTTCTTCCGCTTTGCAGTCTCAATCAGCTGATGACCGATTCCCCTGCCCCGGTACTCCTCTTTTATAAATAATCCGGAAATGTAATCAGCGTCCATTCCAATGAAGCCCCGAATCTCCCCCGCCTCCTCATACACATATACTTCCGCATTGGGCAAAACCGATTTGACTGATTCATAGTTCTGCTTCCAGTGTTCTTCCCCTATAAATGCATGAGCCTGCAGATTTCCCTCCAGCCAAATCTCTATTATTTTATCTAAATCTCGATATTCAAACAACCGTATCACACAAACTTCTCCTTCCTGCTTCTGAATTCTATTATACAGGACCATGAAAAAGAGTGCAATAGTATTTTAGAACATTTGTTCTGCTCCATTCTATTCGGAAAAGTATGGACTTATAAATGGCGAGTCCGATTTTTCGGTCACTTCTCCTTTTGGCTGGCCCGGATGAATACCATCTGAAAATTCCCGTTTAAATTCATCCTCAGTTTTTATGAACAGATTGTCATTATTGTCTGTATCCGAAAATCTGATATAAATTTCACCTTGCTTGGTCAGTGTCGGGCGGTAAAACAAATCCTCTCCTCAGCCACCGTCTGCCATGGTTCTCCACTCTTCTCTTAATGCCTCCAGTTCCCGCTGATTTAATTCCCCGTATGTTTTTACAGTAAGGACGCCCCATATCTCTCCCCCACATTCCTCAACACTTGGGGGCATGGTAAAAAAACGCTTGCCCAGCAGTTCAATTGAGAGGTACATTGCCAGTCCCTTCTCCGAACAGTCACTCAAGCTTTTATTTATCTTCTCCTGTATCATATCTTTATAAAAAATTGCCATTTCGCCGCCCAATATAACCGGTAAAGTGGAATCCCTGTCATTCCAATAAGCAGTCAAGGCTAACGAATTGTAGAACCGGAATTCTTGCAGATCTGCGTTGATTTGTGGAATCGGGCGGACTTTATTGACCAAAACACCATAGTAAGAATTGACAGGGCCATTTTCCCTCATTTTCTGCCTACCAAAACTCCTTCAAATCATAGAATATCTCCATTTTCGGTTCGATTGCCACATGATGGAATCTCAAAATATACTTTGCAAACTCCTCTGGGCTCAGATCATCTATCGGCAAAAATTCATAATCTCCATGGTTTCGCATCACTCTGCACACAGCATCTATATCTCTGGGAACCTCAGCCTCCAGTGAAGCCAGCAGCTTTTTCCTTGACATTTCCAACCTATCGCTCACTTCTCGTATTGCTTTTACTGCCTGATTCAATTCCCCTACGGTATGCTTGGCGGCAGATAATCTGGTAAATATGGAATCTGACTTTAAATTGGTAATCTGTCGGTCAGCCCTTTATTTTTATTCCATATCTTCTTTTATCTGTCTCTCTTCTGAGGAAGAGCCAAAAAATCGGGGTCAAAATCGGCCGTTTTTATCCCGATTTTTCCGCAAAAGCCACTATATGTTGTGGTTTTATCCTCTATTTTTGTTCAAACCATATTTCCGCATCATTATTACCGTCTCCACGTGTGTTGTGTGTACAAAAATAATGTCGCAAGAGTAGAAATCTCCCTTGGCGAAACCGTAACAGTCCATATCAACATAGGTAGTGAATCCCTTTATTTCTACCCTTTCAAACTATTCTTTTAGATTATATCATAGATTTTTAGATTTGGGGATGGCGTGACATCTCCTTACACAGAAATGTTATTGTTGATAGTAAATAATGCCAACAATAAAGCCCTTGACACAAAATGTTTCGTCAAGAGCTTTATTCTTTGCAATATTAAACAAACTACGGTTAGAAGTCTATTCCATCTACAAAATAACAGTAAATGTCGTTCCAACGCCTTTCCTGCTTTCTACCTCAATCTCTCCATCATACCGTTCCATAATGAGCCTGACCACCGCCAGCCCAAGCCCGGAGCCGGGAATACCCTGGGAACGCGATGGATCTACCCGGAAAAATGGTTCAAAAATGTGTGAAAGGTCTTTTTCATCCATTCCAATACCGTTGTCTTCTACCACAACACAGGCACGGCCCTTCTCCTGTTTCACCGTAATATCTACGTTTCCGTTGTCATGATTGTATTTTACCGCATTTTCAATGAGATTAAAAAATACACGGTACAGAAGGCTTGGGCTGCCTTGTGCCTGCAAATCGTTATCGCCAGCGATTGAAAGGGTTACGCCATATTCTTCTGCCCTGACAGAAAGCTCCTGCACGGCTGCTTCGATCAGCGGATACAGCTTCACAGCCGATTCTTTTTCCACCTGCTCCATATTCGCAAGAGCCAAAAGCCCCTCCACTGTCTTGATGATACGTTCCAGGCTTTCTTCCGTGTCATTGATAAATTCCCAATAGTCATTTTCCGAGGGGGACGGATCCATTTTTAATACCTGAAGGGAAGATTTCATAACCGCCAGTGGGGTTTTCAGTTCATGCGCCGCATTGGAGGCAAAGGACTTCTGTATCAGAAATGCCTCTTCCAGGCGTTCCAGCATCCGGTTAAAGGACTTAGTCAACTCCAGCACCTCACCCTGGGCATCGTTTGGACTCACGCGTTTATCCAAATGGCGTTCATTTATCTCATGAGCCATGTGAGTGAGCTCTTTTAATGGTTTCAACACCTGCCCTGTGGCCCGGTAAGTAAAGGCCAGCGCCAGGAATGCGATAAGAACCATAACAACAACGGATTGGGCCGAGAACCTTCGGCTGATATCCTGATACCGGCTTTCAGAATTAAGCGCCTGCGGAAGTTCCCCCTCAGGAAGCGCCGGATCATACTCAATCATCCCTTCCTCAAGCAGTTCCACGTAATGTCCGTAATAACTCCGGGCAGAAACAAGCGAATTCACAGTCAGCAGCAAACAGGATATTACCATGATCAGACCGACAAAAACAGTAATCCTGATTTGAAGTGTGTACTTTTTCATGATTCGTCCTCCGCCGGGCAGCGGAGAATATATCCCTGCCCCCGTTTCGTTACAATATATTCTCCAGCTCCGGCCGCCTCCAGTTTTTTTCTCAGGGAGTGGATATGGAAACGGAATGAATTGGAAAATAAGTCTGTCTCGCTGTCCCATGCATGCTCAATCAGTTCCTCCGCGCTTACGGTCTCCCCCAGCCGGGAGAACAGATATTCCAGCAATGCGTATTCCTTCCGCGTCAGAACCACCGTCTGCCCGGCGTACTGCGCCTGCCGCTCTCCCGTATCCAGACGCAGCCGCCCGCAGAGAAGGAACCTGCTGTCTGTTTTGAAATTCCTCCGGAGCAAATTGCGGATCCGCGCTTCCAGTTCCATGAAATCAAAGGGTTTGGTCAAATAGTCATTGCTGCCGCTGTCCAAACCGTTTATTTTATCCTCCAGTGAATTTCTGGCAGACAAAATCAGGATTCTGAAGTCCTGATCTTTCTCACGGATCCGTTTGAGAACCTCGATTCCGTCCAGCTTCGGAAGGTTTAAGTCCAGAATCATGAGGTCATACTCATTCAGAGCGTACAGCTCCAACGCTTCCTCTCCGTCAAACGCACAGTCTATTGCGTACCCCAGAAGCCTCAGCCCCTTTGAAACGGATTTCGACAGCATCGCCTCATCTTCCACTAATAATAACTTCATCTCCAGTTCCTCCCAACACGGTTGATTATAAAACAATTACCATATTTTAATCCGTTCCTCCGGAGCAACGTACATGCCGTCACCCGGTTTTACATGATAGGTGTCCATGAACTCCTGGAAATTAGCAAGCACCCGGTTGCATCTCAAACGGTTCGGCGCATGAAAATCACTCGATGCCATCTCCGCCAGATCGTCATAGCTGCCAAGGCGCGCCCATTGTCCGGCATAGCTGCGGAAAAATGCGTCATAATCCGGATTTTCCATCTTTGACAGCACTTCCAGGCTGCAGGCAACACCGCCGATGTCTGCGATATTTTCGCTCAGAGTTTCCGCTCCGCTCACAGATATGCCGGGAAGCGCCTCATATCCATCATAGTACGCTTCCGCCTTTCTGCACAGCTCTTTAAAATACGTATTATCATGTTCAGACCACCAGTTCCTGATGTTGCCTGCCGCGTCATACTGTGCGCCGCCGTCATCAAACATATGGGTGATTTCATGGGCGATTGTGGTGCCGATCGCGCCCAGATTCTCCTCGAATGAGGCATTAGGATCGTAAAACGGCGCCTGCAGGATACCGGCAGGAAAAATGATGGTGTTGGTATTTCGGCTGGCTGCCGCATTGACCGTATAAGCCGCCAGTGGAAACCGCCGTGAATCCACAGGTTTTTTAAGTCTCTCAACCATTTGCTTCCATTGCCAGGCCGACACTGCGGCGGCATTGTCAAAGTAGCTTCCGCCGTCCAGCCTGCTCTTAATCGTCACATCGGTTTTCTGCCACTCATCCGGATATCCAATGAGGATCGTAATATTGTCCAGCTTTTTGAGAGCCTCCTGTTTCGTGTTTACTTCCATCCAGTCCAGACGTCTTATACGGTCTTTAAACACATCGATCATCATACCAGCCATCTCTTCTATCCCTGCCTTGGATTCAGAGGAGAAATACCGTTCTACATAGAGTTCCCCCAATTCTTCGGATAGAAACATCTGAACCGCACTATTCGCAGCATCGCTGTCAGCGGCCTGTCCATAGTAGAATTCAAATGCCAGCTCTTCGCTCAAATAGCCGCTGAATCCTGTCAGGAGCGCCATCTTCTGGTATGCCTTGAATAATTCCAGATTTTCCGGAGTAAACCAGCCGGCAAAGGCTTCAAATTGTTTCTCATCAAACGCCTGCATAACTACATCCGGGCTTAAACCAATGGCGGTAAGCAATTCTGACGGTCTCGCCTGAGGCATCAGCGCATCGAGGCATTCCGGTGTGTATCGTTTCGGTTTTCTCTGTAAATCTCCCAGTTCCTCCGGGTCAATCGTCTGTCCGGCAAGTTCACGTTCCATCTGGATGATGGCGTTTGCAAGCCGTTCCGCTTCCTGCAGGCTGTCTCCAGCGACCGTTAACTGTCTTATTATGGATTCCCGGTACTCCTTTAGAACCTCGCTGTCTTCATTGTTATAATCTTCCAAAGACAGGTTAGCCGGCATGGTCAATAGCTGCATGATATAACGGCTGCTGTCTTCCGTGTCGGCTACCGCGATCATCGGGAACAGGCCGTTCCCGGAATTTCCCAGTTCGTTAACCGCCAGCGCAATGGCGGCATTTAGCTCGGAATAGTCCCGGGCGTTGTCAACCGCCGAAAAATATTTTTCAAGAGGCTTTATCCCCTCCCGGTTTCTAAGCTCTGTATCCAGCACACTTAGATATAAGTCGCGGATTTTCTGCTCGGAGCTGCCGGTGGGATACTCGTTCCCGCTTTCCGTGAGCTCCAGAATCAACTCATGAAGCTGCCGGTTTGTATTAGCGGTCACCGTACTGGCACCTCCTGCAAACATTTCCCCTTCTGGAATTTCAAGACGGTCAAAAAGCTCTTTATTTACTGTATGGTAAAAATCATCGTTCAGACTGGTCCCAAACCGTGCGTGAAAACGCGATGTGAGGTTTTCCAGATCTTTCATGGTAGCTGGTTTTTCTGTATCCACCGAAGTATTCTGCTCTGCGGATATTTCTGTTTGTTCCGCCTGCCCCAGATCGCTAGGCGCCAGTATCCCACCGTTGGCCAGATTCTGCAGCTCTGCCTTAGCCCACTCCGGAACACTTGACAGATTCACCGACGGCGAAGCCATCAGCTTAGCGGCGCCTTCAGGAGCAGGCAGTTCTCCAAATGCGCGGCCTGCCAGTACCAATAGCTGTATCCATGTGACTGCCTCCTCTTCCTGAAATCCTGCCAGAACGTCGGACCGCTCCGAGGCCCTCCCGTATTTTCCGGCAGCTTGCATCAGATAATCTGCCGCCTGCCCTGCCGTAGGGCTGTCGGAGGCTGTTTCCTGTCCTTCACTGGTTATAATGTCTGCCGCTATGGAACTATTTATTCCCTCTGTACCCGGCGCAGCACAGGCAGTCAGAGCAATAGACGCTGTCAATACCGCAGCTGTCAATTTTATGAGTCCGTTATAATTCCTGTTTTTCATGGAAATCCCCTTTCTTAATCAAAATTCTGCCTGTTATATGGCTGGAAGTCTGATTAAGAATACCATACGCTATGTTAGATTTCTGTTAGATTCTGATTTATCGATTTTGGTTTACCAATTTTGGTTTACCGTTTTTGATTAACCGTTTTCATGATACAAAGTTTCAGGGTTCAGAATACCACCCTTCCGCTTGATTGAATTGCTTCATCGGCTGATAACTATCGACATTGAAAGCAGCCGCCAATATTTTCAGCTTGTACTGGATACCATGCAGGAAGATACTTAATTGCTCTTCCTGCATTTTTTTGTACCTGAAAAGTTTGTCATGACTCGACTTGATCCAATACTCCATATGACACAACGCACCTCTTTACTCGTAATCCTCTATCCGCCACTCATCGAGCCAGTCGATATATACCTGCCCTGACGGATGCTCTGCATCCGGCTCTGCAAAGCGCAGCGGCAGCCAAACATAATCAGCTATGGATGTATTCCGGATCGCGCGGTTAAAGTTTATGCCTAAATCCTTTGTGAGACTTGAAAAGTCTGCATCTATCCCATTAAACAGATTAATAAACAGGTCACGATATGCTTCATACTTTATTGCCATCAGATCCGGCATCCAGCGATCCGCACATGCAATGTAAAGGTCCTTTTTCCCCGGAACTTTAAATACAGACGATATCTGGGAATGGTATGATGTCCTGCTTGTATCTTCCGGATGCGTATCTCCCAGCACATAAAATGGACCATGCCACGTGTCGCCAACCGCAGCTTCCGACGGATTTGGGAGGTATCCTGTTGTGCCTGAAGTCAGCAGATAGTGTTTCCCCTTTCTCAGGAAATGTGCCGGAGCTTCCCTTACATATGGCGGTGCCGGGTGTGGAAAATGCGTACTGTAAAATCCCGTTACATCCGTATAATCAACGGTTAAATCTGCACATATTATTTCACTGTGAATCCGCTCAAAATAGTAATATGCTTTTCCATCCTCCGCTACAGCCAGGTCAAAATCTCCGGCATTCATTCCAAGCGGCTTTATTCCTTCTTTCACCTTAATATATGGTCCCAATAAACGGTCTGCAGTTAATACTGTCTCTGTTTGGGAACCACCCCGATTGATAACTTTTATCCAACAAACATACTTCTTCGTATTCTTATTATAAATAATATGCGGCCGCTCCATCTTGGAGGTCGGATGGAGTGACGAATTCTCATCTTCCGTATCAGGTGGGATGATAATACCCTGATCTTCCCAATTATACAAATCTTTTGAAGCATAGCATTTGATCCCCCAATGTAAAACAGCATCCTCTCCCGTAGTCTTTTCTTTATTCTCACCATACCAGTAGTAAGTTCCATTCTCATAAAGCAGAGAACCGCCATGGGCCTGGATTCTCTTCCCTTCCGTATCCAGCCATACCTTCCCTGGACGAATGCTTGTATAAACCATGTTTCCACCTTATCCCTTTTCATTCATCAGAATCTGTCTTTATTCCTGAGACTGCATGATAGTCCCGCAGCTTTGACGGTGAAACTCCAAAATACTTTTTAAACGCAGTCGCAAAATAGGCATTATTACTATACCCGACAGCCGACGCGATTTTACTGATATCTTTGTCTGGTTCCGTCAGCAAAAGATCGTGTGCTTTCTCCATACGCGTTCTTGTGATGTATTCCAGTGCCGTACAGCCGGTAAACTCCTTAAATAGTTTTCCAAAATATGGAGCGCTAATATTCATCTTATCCGCCAGCATGTTTACATTTAACATACTGTCATCGTAATTATTTCTGATATAGTCAACAGCGTCAGACATCTGGTTTGCAGTGGAATAGCTGTTGATCTGCTCCATTTTAACATCCGCTTCCTGGAAAAGTACGTCAAACCATTCAATATATTCTCTACGCAAAGACAGACCTTCCAGCTGCTGCCGCAGTTTCTTCTCCTGCTCTTCTGAATCCTCAGTTTTCAGTTTCTTTCCCTTAAGCTGGAGTACCTCCAGCGAAAGCTTCACCATGAATGCAATAAACTCCTTATACCGGACATCCTTACAGTTATCCAAAAGCGCTTCCAAAGTTTTTATATATTTCTCTCTGTCCCTTTTCTTCGCACAGACAAGGAATTCCTTTTCGTGCTTTTCTGCTGCCTTCATCTGTTCTGCTGCGCCTGCCTGATTATAATGACCAATCTCAGTTCCTGCATTTTCTTCCAGTATGCTCCTCGTTTTTAACCGCTCTTCTGCTTCTTTAAACGCGGGTACACAGTTATCGCAGTCCCCCAAATACCGGTCCGATAAGTAAATTACCACTTTATTATGTATCAAATCTTCTGCCGATCTTCTGATCTGCTTAACGCCTGACAAAAGTTCCGATCCATCTATACTCTGTTCATCTGCCTCTGAAAGCAAAAAAAGCATTTTTCTCAAACTAATTTCAAAATAGGTACAGCAGCCGAGATTACCAAGATTTGAAGAAAAAATATCACTGACAATTTTTCTCATCATATCGTACTCCTGCATACTTAATGCTTTTTCCTTATCATCAGTGAGATAGGCCAACACCAGAAAATACCCTCTACCCACAGATATCATACGATTTTTCAGTAATAAATTCTGCACCGTATCGATCTGATTATCCAATAAAAGATTTTTCACTATAAAATTCTTCTCTTCATTCTCGTTTAACTGCAGGATATCTTCCGCTAACTGCTCATAATACTGGTTCAACACCTGGATCTCATTATATCCATGATCTTCCATAGCGATTTTTTTTCGAATATCAGAAATCATACTGTTAAGTGGCTTATAAATAAGACGGCACAGCGGCCATGTAAATGCAATAATAATTGCCGCTGCTGCAAGCATTACGACAAAAACTACATTGGCGATCGTATTAAACCGGTGAATCCCATTGACATATTCTGACTGTGCCACAATATAGAAACCGCTCTGCATTGATTTAATCCAACTGGTTTCTATCAGCCGGTCATCCTGGCTGGCCTTAAAAACGTGTTCTTCACCGGCTAATATTTTTTTAATATCTTCTCGGTCAGACCAGTTCTGCCCATAATACTCCATGCCGCTATGGCAGATAATATTACCTGACTCGTCCATGATGAATATCTCTAAATCTTCTGGAACCTTCTCGGAAAATAGGCTCCTGCTAAGTTCACCCGCATCGAGATTAACGACCGCAGCTCCCGTAAACCTTGGACTTTCCAAAGGGGTCTCCCAGCAATACATGGTGAGCAGCGCCACATCGTCCTTGTTCTGATACCGATTTTGTGCCAGCCATATAAACGGTTTTACAACGTTTTTTTTCAGTGCTAGTTTTTCTGGAAGCACATCGCTTAAATCTTTTGTGTAGGATATCCCCGTACCTGTTTCAAATACTACTTCCCTGTTTTCTCCTAAAAAATACAGGGAATGTATAAACGGTATATTCCCTATGACGTTCTGAACATTTAACAACAGCGGCATATTGGAGCTGACATTATTATCATTACTCAAACGGCAGACAGTCCCATCTGAAGAATAGAACCATTGAACCATCATATTTTTTGTATTATCCATATAATAATCAAAAACCACATCAATATTTGCAATTGTCGCGTTTGTCAATTTCTGATACTCTTTTGTCATTTGACTGCGAAACCAAAAAAACAGAACAACTGATGTGGTCATCAATACCGCCATCGTAATTGAGATTGTGCAGAACAGTGTTTTACCTACTAATGAATTCACACTGTCCTTAAAGGTACTCATTCTTCTTTTCATACACTGCCCCCCATCACCGCTTAAGATAACCCCATTTACTGGTACAAAGATACAGAGAACTCACGGTAACCGTGAGTTGCTCTGCCTCCTATCCCTTACTGTTTTCTATTTGCAGCATACCACTCCGAATACTGTCTCTGGTACTCTTCCATATACTTATCGAGACCGGCTTTTTTCAATTGCTGTATCATCTTGTCGTAATTCTCATCGTAATCCAGTATTCCTAACGTCATCGGCTCTATCAATTCAGTCCATACTGCCGTCATCATTGCCAGTTCTGACGCCACAGGCTCGCTGTTAAAGCTGAATCCTGCCGTTTTAGAAAGCAGGGAACCATCGTCATTCGTTTCGTAGGCTTCTATGGCTTCTTTTGATAATTCTTTATCATAAACATTATATTCCATAGCCTGCATGAACCAGCTGTCAAAGAAACTGTCCGTCACCAGTTTTTTGATTGTCCCATCTTCGTTATATTCCCAGTCCTTACCCTCCACACCGTAGATACAGAAATTATAGGTATCCTGATCCTTATACAGCCAGTCAAATAGTTCCAGCCATCTGTCTACATTTTTCTGGTCGTTGGCTGAAATACTGAATCCCCAGTCGTAGTCGAGATTTTTAATCTTTTGATTGTCACCAATCTTTATAAGAGCCAGCTCCGCTCCAGGTACAGCTCCCTGCAGACTTCTGTCAATCCATGCGCCTGGAGTACCATACATCGTCAGACAATTCCCCGCTTCCCAGTCAGCCGCTCCCTGTGTCGGATTGCTGATTTCATCCTGCAGAATATATCCATTCTCTACCCACTGACGAACCAGCTTGCAAAGGTTCTTATATGCTTCCGATTCATACATACTGTAAACCGTATCATTATTCTCCAGTTCATCCACATAGGTAAATGCGGTACCGCTCATGATGCTGACCAGCTGGTCTGATGTTTCGCTGTTTAACGCGTTCCATAGATAGCTTGAGCTTCTGCTTATTCTCATATCCGGAAATGCCTGCTTTACTGCCTCAAAAGCACTCATTAACTGATCATATGTGGTAATCTCAGAAGCCTCATACCCCACCTGCTTTAAAATATCATTCCGAACTTCTATTGTCTGCATCCTACCCGCATAGGGCTTGCTGCCAAACGGGACCGCATAAATTTTATTATTATGTTTTACACACTCAAAGCCATTATTTTCTGTTCTGACCCGAATCAGATTTGGTAATTTCTCCTGAATTAATGCTTCATCTATTTCAGCCAGATATCCCTTAGCTGCCCAATCAAATGCCGATACAATATTCCATACTGCAAATGATTCTCCACTTGCCAGCATGGTAGCAACCGTGGAATCTGATCCCCATGGCATAAATTCAACCGTCAGATCTATCCCCAGATCATTCAAAACTGCCTCATGAAAGTCTTTTTTGAAATACTCTTCTCTTCTGCTGGTCATATCTCCATACATAATCATGCGCAGGCTAACCACTTCTTTTCCGCTGCCACTGCCATCCGCCTCACGCGGGGCACTGACACGCCCTTCACTGCCGCTGTTTGCCTGGGGCCCTCCGCTTCCACAGCCGGTAAGTACTGCCCCCAAAGTCATTACGACACTTAAAATCAACGCTGCTGCTCTCTTTCTCATCCGTTTTCCTCCTTGGATAATTAATTTTATCATACTGGCTGAATATTTACCAGAAAGATACCGATCTTATCTATTTGCCATTTTTACCCTTTTACCGCTCCAACCGTTATTCCCTTTACAAAATACTTTTGAGCAAATGGGAAGAATGCTACTACCGGCAGAACCGTCAGCATTGTCATTACCATTCGAGCCGTATTAGAAGGAATTGTGATATTTGAAGCCTCTACGACTGACTTTGTTCCGCTGAGTAGTGCCGATATATTTGCCATCATGTTATATAGAAGTTTCTGTACTGTGTATAAGTCTGACTTTGTGATTAAGTAAAGGCTTAAATGGAAATCATTCCAATACTGAAGTGACATAAACAATATCACTGTCACCAGTCCAACCTTGGCCAGCGGTATCGCAATACTTGTAAATATCTTCATGCTGGTTGCACCGTCAATTCGTGCTGCTTCAATCAGCTCTTCCGGAATAGCCTTAAAGCTATTCTTTAACACAAACATATAAAACACGTTCATGCCGTACGGAACAAATAATGCAAACAGATTATTTTGCAGTCCATAATACCGTGTCATTAAGATATACCATGGTAAAATACCTCCGCTAAACACAGTAGTAAACCATGCAAAAAATGAAAGTGCACTGGAAAAACGAAAAACCTCTTTTTTCTGTGCTACCGTATATGCAAATGTGGTCATAATGAACAGTGAGTACAGCGTTCCCAGGAAAATAACTGCGAACGAAACACCGAATGCCCTGATGATCATGGTTCCCTTATCCTTGAGTATATACCTGTATGTTTCCAGGGTAGGCTCCTGAGGAAGTAAAGAGAATCCGTTCTTCACAATGGCCGTTTCATTTGAAATAGATGATGCAAATGTTATCCACAGCGGTAAAAAGCAAAGAAATGCCATGATTCCGACAATCAGATAGCAAACCAGACTTTCCTTTTTTTTATGTCTCTTTTTCATGATCTTTCCTCCCTAAAATAATGCATAATCCGGGTCAAACTTTTTAACCAGTTTATTTGCTGCCATTACCAGAATAAAGCCAAAAATTGACTGATACAGTGTAATCGCCGAGGCCGATTCAAACTGTCCATTCAAAATTGCAGAGCGATATACGAATGTTGCTATGGTATCTGTGGTTTCAAACAGCAATGGATTTAAGTTCGTCATACCCATGATCTGATCCACGCTTCCAAACAGGATTCCGCCAATATTTAAAAGGAACATTAATATAATCGTAGGCTTCAGCAACGGAATCGTAATTCTCATGATTCTCTGCCATCTGTTTGCCCCATCTATTTCGGCTGCTTCATAGAGGCTTTGGTCAAAGCCTGTCAGCGCTCCAAAGTAAATGAGCGATCCATATCCTGCACCCTTCCAGACACTGGTTAAGATCAGAATCGGCCACCACAGTGACGCATTGGAATACCAGGAAACGGCATCTCCGCCCAGCATCTGAATAAACTGGTTCAACAGTCCTTTATTTTCGTCAAACAGGGTAAGGGATATCATACCGACAACAATCCACGATATAAAGTGGGGAAAAAGCATGACCGACTGTGTAACTTTACGGAACCATTTATTACGTATTTCATTGATTGCAATAGCGATACCAACGTTTGCCACAGTTCCCAGAACAATACTGAATCCGTTAATAATTAACGTATTCCTTGTAGCTCTCAATGCATTATCTATACTTTTAAAGAAAAATTCAAAATTCTTTAGTCCTACAAACTCGCTTCCAAATAATCCTCCCTGATAGGTATACTTCTCAAAAACTATGTACAGCCCCGCCATCGGAACGTAATTAAATAGAATCAGGAATATAATTCCAGGAAGCGGCAGCAGATAAAAAAACAAATTATTTTTTATTTCCTGCCTGATGCTTTTTACTGGTACTCTTTTTTCTTTACTTTTCAATTTGAAACCTCCCATTCTCCATTCGACTTCGCATTTGTTTTGATGGCCTAAGTCTATCTGTGTTTTTGTCATTTATCAATTTTAAAAATTAAACATTGTTTCGTTTTTGAGAAATCGCCCCTATTTTTTGTATAAACAGCTAATTTTCAGCAGTATTTTTTGTGCATTTTTACTTGTTGCAATAAAAATGGCTGCAATACTTTTATGACATATCACAGCCATTTAAAGCTACGTATTCATTTCTGATCATTTAAAACAACGGAAACCTCATCAATGTTCCAACTATAACCTTTTGGAATTTCTGTATTTTCTATTACAATATTCTGTCCGCAAATGACCTCAAAAGCCTCATCCTCATCGCTTAAGATTTCTTCAAATAAGCTGTCTCTTATTAAAATATCATGGATATAACTGTCCTCTAATCCGGCAACTTTAATTCCAAAATATTTCTGACGTTTGGAGCAAATATTTTGAAATGTGTTATGACATATTTCGGGAAGTACCCTGGCCGGATTACTTCCTGATCCATGATACCTGTCCTCCAAAAAGATACCTCCCTGTGTTCCTTCCAGGACACAGTCCTTCCACATGATGTCCTGAACCAGCCCGCCCCTGGAAGGGCTTGCCTTGATCCAAAGACCGAAAAGATCAATATCTTTTACCACAAGATTCTGCCACAGAATATCATGAGCGCCTGCAGCCTGTTCACTTCCAATACAGAACCCTCCTTTTGAGCCCACACTGGCACAATCCGTCACTCGAATATACGCGGAAGGTTTATTTAACTCATTTCCCTCTCTGTCACGCCCCGATTTAACTGCCACAGCATCATCACCTGTATAAAAGAAACAGTCAAATATATTGACATGAATACTGGAATCGGGATCAATTCCATCTCCATTCAGAATACAAATATCGTCACTGGCCCCTGTTTTTCCTGTCCCCTTGGAAATCACCATTATATGATCCATGGTTACATGACTGCAGTAAATGGTATGAATTGTCCAGGATGGGCTGTAGCAGACAGTGACATCTTTGATATAAATATTTTTCCCATTGTGAATCGTAATTGCCCTGCCCCGAATGCTAGGATCCATCCGGGTGGAGAAAGGAACAGGAAGACCACCATCTATATCGTAATGATTCGGTCCTTCATTATACCCCAGTTTGAATCCGTTTCCATTTATCATTCCGTGCCCTCTAATAATTACATTTTCCACGTGATATGGGCCGCTTTTTCCCCTTTCTCCTTCGTCGTAAACGCCCGCATTTAGTAGACTGGCATAAGCCATCCGGTTTTCCGGTACTGCATCGGTGGAATTCACCCAGCACTTCGCCGGCTGTGTCAGTTTCCTCCAGCCTTCCCATCGGGTAACAACAGGAGGATAATCCTTTGGATCCGTACTTCCAATGAGAATGCCCTCTACCTCAAATATCATATTGCTTTTCAAAAACAAGGCCCCGCTGTAAAAAACGTGTCCGGCCGGCAGCAAAACCATACCATTTTCCGGACAATCATCAATTGCTTTTTGAATTGCATAAGTATCTATGGTTTTACCGCTCCCCGCTGCAAAATATGGTTTCGTCGTAACATCAATCACCTTTGATAATTTTGAGGTTCTGGCATGAACCGTTTGACTGCGAATCACCCGGTTTACGCCATCGAGCGCCGCTACACAAAACTCATAATCCGTTTCTGGCTCCAGTTCATTTGCCGTATATCCTAATTTGACCGTTAAAGCCTTGTTCTCATCACAATATCCTTCCCCTCGCTTTTTCCAGGTTACAAGATAGTGTGAGAAATCATCTGCATCCGGCAAAGACGCCCTGTTCCAAAGCAGCATCACACTGTCAGCAGTGACAGCCTCATCTACAATATGCAGATTTCTCAGACAATGCTGTCCATCCGTTTCCGCTTCTATAATTATCTCTGATTCACCGTATACTGCATGGTTTAAAATCGTCTGAAGCTTTGCTGACCAGTAAGAATCCTGCTCCAGTCTGCGCACTTGGCTCAGCTTCCATAGCTGGTACCTCTCTTCTGTTGTCAAATTGTCTCCAGAAATACAGAATATCCGAACCCTTCCAGGAGCATACGCTTTGACAGTTCCTTCCGGATTCACAGAGACACATTCCCTGTCATCACTTAACCAGTGTAATTCATGATTGAAATCCCCGTCATCATATGTGTATTTCAGCCTGTACACCTCTTCTATCTGCAGCCTTTTTTCCGGCTCTACACATAAATTCCCGACATTTCCTTTACTGCCGATGTGCACGGTGCAAACGGCCGTTATTTCTTTATATGACGCTTTTATAAAAGCGCTGCCTTCTTTCATCGCCTGAACCACGACTTCCTCACCACCGAACTCATTCTCCTTTATAGAAACAATCTCAGCAATCTCCGAATCTGATAACTCCCATTGAAAATGAGGAGAACTAAATGCTGCAGGTAATGCCAGACCATAGACCGTTTGCTGCTCTCCCGCCGACATACGGATCGCTTGTTTGCTCAGTATAATCTTGTCTGCATTAATCTCAACGGGTTTGACTGATAGATGAAACTCCTTTCTTTTACCTCCGCGAATAGTCGTCGCATAAATCGTTACCTCACCGGCAGAATGTGAGATCACCTTCCCATGTTCATTCACAGAAGCAATATACGGATTAGAAGACCGCCATATCACCCCTCCCACATCTCCTTTTGTTCTTATTCCCATACAGGCACTGCAGCCGACTGTCAGTTCATGGCTGGAATCACAACAAGGGAGTTTTCTATTCGGCCATCTCACTTCATTCAACACAATCTCTCTGATATCGCAGTACTCAGTATTCGCTCTGGAAATCACCTGTATTTTACAGACTGCTTCACGTCCTATGTCCTCGGATATAACCCTGATTTCGGCCGTTCCTTCTGAAGCTGCAATAAGCTTACCACTCCGTTCCACCTCTGCGACAGCCCTGTCTGACGACTCAAACAGGACATTTCGATTCATTGCTCCGTTCTTCAACACATCTTCCGGGTAAAGAAAGGCAAGAATATCCGCACATTCTCCACTTTCCAGTATCATCTGATCCGTACTGAGCTCCAGCCATAGCGTAGTAGTCCGCGTTATATTATCAATTACAGCTATTTCACAGCAGGCTGCTGCTCCTGATGGCAGACTCGCTCTTACAGTTGTAAAACCGGTGGTCTTCGCACGCACAAGTCCGTTCTTTACTTCAGCGACAGACTCATCAAACACCTCCCATTTGATATCATTAGTAGTATAATTTTCACCTATAATCTTTGGTTCTATTAAAACCGTGCTTCCGCACATATCCCAATTGCTAAACGTATATTTATCTGCATTTCCAACCACTAAGGGATATGTATGATAATTCAGAACAATTTCCTCACTCATCTTTTCCACATTATACACTCCTCGTCAAATCCAGTCTTTTAGAAAAAAGCGCATTTCCATATCATCATAATCAGGTAAATTTTCATGACCATACTCATAAAACATATAAATGCTTTTCTCACAATTTAATTTATTAAATACTGCAAACTGTGTGGAAGGCGGGCATGTTATATCCATCAGTGAAGCCCCCATCTGTACTGTACCCTTTATTTTTCCAGCAAAATTCTGTACATCGATATAGCTCAAACGCTCAAATATTTCTCTCTCTTTCAAATGCTGTGGATCAAACAGCCGGAAATAATTCTTCAGTTCCTGGTATGCACTGTCAGGGGAGTCCATTTCCAACGCCCGTTTATAATCCGACAGAAAAGGATATTGCACGGAAATCCTGCTGATACGCCTCTCTAATCCGGCACATGCAATAGATAAGGCGCCTCCTTGGGAACCGCCATATACACCGATTCTCGTCTCATCGACTTCTGGAAGCTCCATGATAATTCCTGCAAGCTGTGCCGTATCCAGAAAAATATTTCTCATTAGCATATGGTCTGCCTCGCCATCCAGTCCGCGGATAAAATGGCCTTGAAAAGTGGTTCCTTTCACCCCACCGGAATCTTCAGAAGCACCGCCCTGTCCTCTGCAATCCATTGCTGCAACAACAAATCCTGCCGCTGCATACTGCATTTTACTCGTCCAGGACCCACATCTGCTGGAATACCCATGAAAAGTTAATAACGCTGGAAATAGCCGTGCCTTCTTTTTGGGTATGATGACCTTGGCATGTATTCTGGCATTCTTTACACCTGTATAATACAAATCAAAGCAATCGGCATATGGCACTGTGAAATCTGCTTTCTTCCACTCAATATTCGCCTCCACTCTCCTCATTTCCTGCAAACCGCGTTCCCAATACTCTTCAAAATCATTTGCTTTCGGCGTAGACCCCATATATTTTCTAAGCTCATCTACTGACATATCATACATGTTACTATTCCTCTTTCCTTTCCAGCCATATTATTTTGTCCATTGGACATTCCATCTCTATTGTTCTGCCGCCTCTATAAACAATTCTGTCTTCTGTCAGCCATGCGCCCTCCGGCAGGCAAACATTTCTTTTTATCACTCCTTTTTTGCAGACAGGAGCGACCAGTATTCTGTCCCCCAGCATAAACTGGTCATTGATCCTTTCGTATCCATTATCCGGGTACATATACTCCATCGAACGCATAATTGGTTCTCCCGTTTTGGACGCCTCTTCTGCCAATTTCAGTATAATTTTTCCCATTTGGACGTGCAATTTTGCAGCTGTTCGGACAATATCTAACTGTTCTTTATCTAATATTCTCCATGGTGCCGCTGAAAACTGCATCATCGGACAAAACGCCGCTGCCTGCGCATACCGGACTATTAATTCTCTATCCAGTTTACAGCTGTTTTCTTTGAAATTCTGGTACTCTCCGCCTCCTATCATATCCGGGCAGTGGTATGCATATCCCATCAGCCCCTGAATCAAAGAGTTTGGCAGCAGCATGTTTAATCCATTCTCATCCCAGCTGTGATTTTTATCCGACAGCCGCATAACTAAGGGTTTTCCCCCCAGTCCCCACCCCGCCCGGAATTCGTTAAAGGAAAAACGCAAACCAACTTCGCCGTATTTTTTCATCTGTTCCCATGAGGACATTGGTACCGCAATTCTATCTGTGTCCCGATACATATTGGGATCACCTCCGTCGAACTTAAACCCATCAATTCCGTATGTGCTCATAATACCTTTCAGTTTATGGTAAAACCAGTTACATGTATTTTGATTCGTCAAATCCAGCACCGCGCTGTAACCGTTCCACCACCTTCTGATGGCTGTCTCTCCAGTGTGATCCTTAATCAGGTATCCCAAAGGCTCGATCTCCCGAAAAGCTGCAGAGTCAGGGGATATATATGGTGTCATCCACAACATGACCCTGAACCCCATCTGTTTCAGCTCCTCTACCATTCCCTTTGCATCTGGAAATGCTCCCTTTCGAAATTCATAGCTCCCATAATCCTCAGCCCATCCTTCGTCAATCATCAGTATTCCCGTTGGAAAATCATTTTCAATAATCTGTTCTGCATACTTTATAATATCTGCCTGGTTCTGCTCATACATAAGCTCGATCCAGGTATTATACTGGGGCATGGTAAAGAAATGCTGATCCGGCAAACAATTTTCAAATGGAAAATATGCTCTCATCGCCGCCAGATAGGCCCCGCGCAGATTCGCATAACCGTCCCTGTACGTTATCTCTCTGTCTATTTCGACTGTCCCATTATTAAATGTAGCGGTGTAAGGTTCCTGACTATATAAATATCTTCCCTTACTGGACAACAACAGATTCGTCGATTGATTTGGCGTGTTTATATCTCCAAAATCAATTACAGCATGCTGATTCGCGTTAATCGGCATTTCAACGCCCCTATGCACGATTCCTCCCCACCAGAACTCATTTTTTTCAAATTCAATTTTCATAGATACCTCCATGTATCGTGTAAGATAGTATAAGCCTCCAATAGATTTTCTGAGTATATCATCCTTATATTTCACCATCAATTTTGTATTTTAAAGATGGTTTTGTATTTTAACTAATTTATAGTATAATTAGTCTTTTAGTTCATCTAGACTGTTTCCGGAATTTTCAGTTGAACAAAAGCACCTCAGGTTCGAAAATGCATACCAGGGTACATCATCACACGCTGTTATTTACAAGTAGTAACCAAATAAAAAAGATCAAGCGAAACATAGTCACCTGATCTTTTTCAAAAAAATCGATTATCTGGTTATCAGAACGATAACCAGATAATCGACTTTCAACATATCTCACCAAATTCCCTTTACTGCATATCTTTTTATAGCAAAAATACTTTTCGAATGGTCTAAGACGGTTAAATATCCTCCTGATATCTATTAAAAGTAATTTTTTCATTCTAAAAACACAGTGCATTTCCACTTAATTTTTTGCCTTTTTTGCGTTTCAAACTACTACATCTTGTGGTCATTACCTTATTTCCTCTTTTTATCCACAAGTGATATCAAACAACACACTTCCACATGTGGTGAGTGGATAATAATGATGTCTGAAAGACATGGCTCATCCCTGGCGGAGTTTCGCTTGTCTAACTTCATTTACATCACAAATAAAAGCACCGTTTCATGTCACACCTACTTTTATTCTTACCAGCTTTGTTCTACATAAAGTGGACTAGAATATAAGCCTACCAAATACGACTTTCTTCATCTTTTAGTTTGTCCATTAAAGAAATATTTGTTCGCCATGGTATTTGTGCAACGACCCGTTGCACAATTTCAAAGTCAGGCCAACTTTCCGCAAACTTCCTCATATATTTTATGTTTATTGGCGAAAAACCTAACATTTTTGAGAAGGCATCCTTTAATTTATTGACCATACGGTCAATGATTTTTGTGCCCCAGCCTTCCTCCTCTTGCTTTTTTAGAATACCTCTGCCGATATTCCCTTTAGAAAAATCCCTCTACTTATACTATACGCTTTTGCAACATCCAAATTATAGGGAGCAACCCGTCTCACTACGGTTCTTGCCCCGTCCTTTTGAACTATCGCAAAATTTACAACAGTTGCAGGCTGGTCTTGCAATTCCTCTTTCATAGCGTTATTCCCCCAAAGCGAAATCCAATCTTGGCGGAACCATAAGATGTGTCCCCGCCTCAGGTTTTCATATCCTCGAGCAGCTCTTTCAGCATATTTTCCTGATATCCGGCCAGCCGTTTTTCCTTCACGCATTCCGCCGTTTTCTTCAATATAGGATGGCTGATATTTTCAAGCTTTGATTTTCCGATATCCCCTATTTTTTCTTTTGACAGGCTTTTTTCATAATCCGCAGGCGTCATTCTCCATATATGAATGCGATCCCCGAATTTCAGCCAAAGCCTGTCGGCGATACAGATCCCATCCGGATCAATATCCCCATTATAATAAACTTCGGCCCCACTGGCCAAAATATAGGGTATCAGTATCTGGGCCACGGAACGGGGCTGACCGGAAGTACACAGAAGGGTATGGTCCGAACTTTTCAGATTATGGATTAAATAGCTGAAAACCATCTCATTCTCAACTACATACACCTTCTCCCCAACTGCCTGCACGCCGATAATCCCCTTCATATTCTCCATGGTAATCACATATGGTTCTTTTCGGTCGCAGAACGTATCATAGGCCAAATGCCATCCCTGTTCCGTGAGCAGCTGAAGCCCATAACCGTGGACCATGGAAGATATATTGTCCGGAACAATTGAAACCTGCATCAGCAGTTTCCGCCACTGATGTGCGCTTTCGGGCAATTTCATTTTTTCGCACCAGCAAATTGCGTGTATAAAAAGCAGTCCGGCAGTTGTGCCACGGTCCAAATAATGAGGATTATCTGTTATCTCAGCGGCCAGCACGGCTAACGGATATTCCTCTTCGCCGTTTTCCGGCTCTTTTAGCTTCAACACTGCGTTTCCCACATTTTGCACCAGTTGTTCCGCCTGCTTCTCATCTTTTGCATACTCCCTCATCAACAGCTGATATCCGTATTTTTTCTCAGAAATCATTTCACGCATCCATAAAAGCGCCGCCGAATTATTGCCGGCATTTTTTTCAAAATATCCGCAGATTCTGTCCAGAAACTTATTTTTTCTCTCCAGCTCTTCTTTCTGCCGGCCCTGAGTAGTAATAAGCGTCTCTCCGAAATATTCCTCCAGCACCTCTTTCATATCAACCGGCGCAAAACGTGTTTTTTGCAGTCCTTGTTCAAATTCCAGGAAAGAAAACCGGATCGTTTCCTCATAAAACACTTTACCGATTATGCCGCCTACCGCCCGCCGCTCTTCCTCTGAAGTCCGCTTAAGCGTAATGTTTCCGGCAGCTTTTCCGTAAGATCTCCATTTTTTCCAAAATTCTTCAAAACATCTATGATATGCCTGCTGGCTTTTAAAGTATTTTGCACATTCTTTATTATTGCACATCTAATATCTTCTCACGTCCATTCCATGTATAACGGATCACCGAAACAACCTGTGAATCCTGAGGCCTTGAAAGTTCTGCAATCCGAAGTCCTTTTACCGTCTCAAAACATCCCCACAATGCCTGGGAATTCATAATATAATCAAAATCCAGCTTATGCACAAGCTCGAACATGCTGCTGATATTTTTGTCATCCACTCCTGCAAATGCCTCATCCAAAGCAATGATTCGCGGATGGTCTTCCTGCTCCGCTTTTTTATACTGTGCATTGACTGCCGCAAAAAGAGGAACATACATCGCCATAGCCTTTTCTCCGCCGCTGAAACGGTTAAACGCCGCATTGGTCAAAAACTTCCGCTCCCCTTCCCCACGTCTGAAAAACATGTGGAATTCAAACCATTTGCGATAATCCAGCGCATCCCTGACAAGGTCCATATAATTGATCATATCGCCTTTATCTTCCAGTTTCTGCTTTTCCGTGCGGATTCTGCTTCGAAAATGCGCCGCAACCTTTTCAATATCCTCTATGGTCAGAAGCGTATAATCTCTGAGCAGAATCTGTTCAAGCTCTGCGGTATCTAATTCCATATCATTTTCTGCTTTGCAGGGTTTCCAGTCCAGAGAAAAGATAAGGCCCATAGAGGTATCCATTTCCTTCATGAGCTGCGACATATCCGAAACCCATTTCCGGCTTTCCGCAATCCGGTCCGTGAGCTGCCGGCTGATGGTCTGAGACAAAATATCCTCAAACAGCTCCCTGTCCTTCTTCTGGATCAGCAGTTCCGTCTCATCAATGGCCTGTTTCAGGATTCCGTAAAATTCTTCCAGATATACCTTTTTCCCATTCCACGAGGAAACGACCCGTACCCGCTTTCGTATTGCGCCCGCCGCGGCCTCTGTTTCCAGAGCCGCCTCTGCCGGCGTGTCAAAGCATTCCTCCAGAGATGTGCCGTAATTGACCAGACTGCCGTTATGGCGCTGATATACCTGATGAAGCGCCTGCAGCAGGTCCGTCGGCTCTCTGTTCTTATCGCTTTCCCGAAGTACCGACACCGCTCTCTTGGCACACTCAAAAATCCCCTGGCTTTCTCTGGCAAATACCAGCTTTAGTGCAAGTTCCTCTTCAAAATAATTTCTCAGGCAGGTTTCTGCTATGATTTTCTGCCGCAGACTCTCCTTTTGTTTTGGCTCATCTTCCAGAATCACCCGCAGCCTTTCCTCCAGAATAGCCAAATCTTTTTTTAAAGCATCACACTCGGTCCCAATCTCGTCCAGCTCTTTCTTCAGCTGTTTTAAGCGGTTTGCCTTTTCTGCAATTTCCGGACGGTTAAGGTACTCCTCAAACTGCCGGATCCGAATCCCGCTCTCTTTTTCTTTTGTGCTCCAGCTGCGTTTCTCCACAAAAGCATCATCCATCAGCTGTTCACTTTGAATGAGCCTATCCTTCTCTGCCCTGAGATTCTCCTGATCCGTCCTAAACTGCAGTAACGCCTGCCGGATCTCCTGCCAGATACGGCTATATTCTTCCAGCGCATCATCGGCTTCCTCATAGGCCTCTTCTGTTCTTCCGTATGGAAATGGTTTGCACTTTTGAAGCATTGTCTGGTATTGCCGGTTCTTTTTTAATATCAGCTGCCGCTCCTGCGCTTCTTTTTTTCCACATTCCTCACATATCTTCTGCAGCTTGTATTCACATTCTTTTTCCTGGTCCAGGGCAGCGTTAATCTCGGAAAAACCAGGCAGCTTCTGATATTCCTCCTGCAATTTTTCCAAATGCTCCCGCACCGCTGTAATCTCTTTTTCCAAAATTACAATTGCTTCTGTTATCTCAGAAATCCGGCCTTCCAGCTCACGGATTTTCTGTTCTTTCCGCCTTTTTCTTGCCAGAACTCCCACAAACTCAGCACTACCTGTTTTGCCTGCTTTTCCAGCCAGAATTCCCTGTTGGAAACTTCCGTCTTTTCCAAGGTGAATTCCCTGTCCATGTTCTTTCTCTTCATAAATATTGCTTAGAATCCTCTGAACAGTCTCTTTCAGAGCAGGTTCCAGTTCTTCACTGACAGTCAGCTTGGAAAAACCGGAAGTTCCGCCCTCTTTCACATACAAAACCGTATCCAAAAAACCGGGACACTGCTTCCTGATATTCTCGAAATCATCCGCGGATACTACAAGCGCATCTAAAATCCCCATTTTCTGGAGCTGCGCCTCCAGCCTTGCACAGCCCGTCTCATCCAGATTCTCAGAAAATTCCACCGTTTTATAAAAAGGTACTGCTTTGATACCAGCCTTCTCCAGCGCCTTTCTTGAACCTTCTGCACTCTCGTCCCTCTCCGGCTCCAGATCCCCAGAATTTTGCAGACATGTGAGTTTTTCTTTTTCCTGATCCAGTTCCTCCTTCTGGATTTTCTTCTGATACTCCAAACTGCTTTTTTGATCCATCAGCTCCTGACGCTGGCGCTCATAATCCGTGCGCAAAAGCTCCTGCACCATTTCTGCATCTGCTGCCGACTGATACTCCCGGATCTTCTCCTCCAGTTTTGGAAGCAGCTCACTGTCAGGCCTCCACTGAGCAGATTTTTTCTCTGCTTCATAGACAGCTGTGATCCACTGATCCATACAGCGGACAACATCTTCCTGTGCAGTCTTAAGTTTCTGCTGATCCTCTGCTTTTTCAGTCTGAAGCATTTCCAGCTGCGCCGCCAGTTCATCGTACTGTCCGGATAACTCCTCATACTCACGTATTTCTCTCTTGCATTCAGCCAACAGTTTTTTCAGCAAATCAAGGCTTTTTGCAATTTCCCCACTTTTCTCATGATCTACTCCGTCTATCATCTGAAGAGCCTCTTCGTGCTGATTCCACTGAAGGATTTCCTGCTGCTCTCCCAGTTCCGACTTGGCATCACCTATCTCCTGCTGTATTTGATCCAGGTGATCCTTAATTTCCTTTATTCTGCGCTCTTCCCGCCAGATCATTTCCTGATAATCCCGGATCTTATTCTCCCAAGCGGTAACCTTCCCCGCAGCCTCTTCTTTCTCTCCCATGGCCTGCTCCAGCTTGCGGTCGATTTCCTCCAGATCTGCGTCCAGGAGTCCGACCCGCTCAATTCCTTTTAGCTTTTTTTGCTCTTCTAAGTCAGCCAGACGCTGACTCTTGCTGTTCCTGGCCGCCTCTGTCTCCTGGCTTTTCTGTTCCTGTATGTTAAGCTGACACTGTTCTGCCTCTATCTTCTGCTTCATCGCCATATAAGCTTGTGCCTTTTTAGCAAGCATATATTGATTATACCGGGTATATTCATTCCGTATGATCTTCACATCATCGAAGGCCCGCTTCAAAATCTCCAGACTGTCCTGAATCTCATCCATTTTCTCCATGGCGTCCACCATAGCGCGCAGGTCTTCATCTGTCAGCGTCTGCAAAGAATCATTTAATATCTCATATACCCTGGTAGGCTTAAATTCCTTGGAAAGTTTGGGAGCCCGGACCTTCACAAGCAATTTAATAAACTGTTCATACTGCTCTGCTTTCCGGAATCCGAAAATGTACTGGTTGACCGCTTTTTTATATTCACTTTGGCTTGTCGTAAAAAAATTGTCTTCTCCAAGCTCTGTTTTCATTTCCCTCCTGTCTAAAGGGATTTTGCTCGAACCGATCTCCTTGTACAGCTGCAAATCATAACCAATCCTTCGTCCGTCCAAAATGACAAATCCCCAGAAGTCAATGGGTTTTCCTTTTTTTGCCCTCTGCCCGATGGCAATGGTACGGTATTCTTCCGCCCCCTCTTTTTTGAGTTCCAAATATAAATATCCTGTGGATTCGTCCTTTCCTTCCTCCCCCAGGAAATAATACTCCATTCTACGGTCGCTGGACCCAAAGGGATCCAGCCGGCTCGGTGTACGGTCACCGTCCAATATGAAGGGAATAAAGCTCTGGGTCGTAATGGATTTACCAGACGCATTTTGTCCCCGCAGCAGAAGCTTTCCATTCACAAATTCAAAATCTTCTTCATCATATAACCAGAAATTCACGAACCCTATGCGGTTCATTTTAAAGCGGTCTTTCACTCCCCGGTACCTCCCTCGAAATCCTCCGGATAAACTCCTGCTGTTCTTCCCACAGACGGAAATATAACAATCTGCGTTCCATCATATCGAATCATCAGCCAGGATTTCATATATTTCAACACATGTTCCAGAAGCAGGTCCTCATCCATTTCCCGGTATTCTTTGCTCCATCCGCTGTTCCACTCTCTGCGGCAGGACAAAATCACGTCCGAAATGCGTTCCCTTGTCATGTAAATACATTCATTTTCCTGCTTTTCTAAAGTTCCTTCCGCTACCTCTTTCTGTATCTTCCCACAGACCAGAAGCACAATCTCCGGAAGCATGGCATCTCTTGGATGAACAGAACCATAACAGTCATCCCCGTCCAATGAGATACATGCCATATTTTTGTATAGATTCAGATTGCCTCCCATATTATCGTTGATATATTTTGCAACCCACTGACGCTGATTTTTTAAATAAAGTGAATCCGCGTCCTCACTGCTTTCCCAGTACATAGACGGACACACCGTCAGCTGCCGATACACACGGTTGATGCGCAAGGCGCCTCTGTTTTCCTGAAATTCCTCAAAATCCGTCTTTTCAAAATCCTCCCAGGATTCAAACCCGGAGATGCCGGTTGGAAAGCTGGTTGCAAAATACTTTGAATATCCGGTATTTTCATACAAAACTTCATGCCCGGCCTCCGAGCCAAAGGCCTCGCTGCGTCCCTCATATACCCGGAGCATCTGCAGTTTCTCCATATATTGCAGGACACGGACCAGAGACTTTCTCTGAGTGAAAGAAGTCCAATCTATGGATATATAAGATTTTAGCTGCGTTTCCACATAATCAATCAACTCCGACAACAGAAACTGCTCCTGTTCCTCTTTGTCCTCCAGATACATCAGCGCCACGCACAAAATACAGTAGTCCCTGATTTCCAAAAATTCTCCGATTCCCATAAACGATTCCGCATGGGCCGGTCTTTTCTCTAATTTCAACAAATTTTCCGTGTGAACGAGTTTCCAGCCGAGCTGCTCCCTGACAAACCTCTGAAAATTCGAAATATCTCGTTTCACTTTATAATACGTTTCCTTATCCGAATCCTTACAAATCCAGAAATTCTCTAACAGTGTTCTGAATTCATTCATAATGTTTTAAACTCCAATACAAACGCCGGCATGACCAGATCCCCATCCTCGCACTTTAACACGCATTTTCCTTTCGATCGTGTCAAACGATATTCCTGCCCATATTCTGTCCTTCCTGTTTTCCGGGAATTCATATTGGCCTGCGTGATCCACTGCAAAAATGTAATCCTTGTCTCCTCTGAAATAACCTCTTCTATCTCTGAAAACGTGATCTTGTCAGCCTTGATGTAATGCATAACAATCTCTTTCTGCCGTTTGATCTTCTGCAGATACTTCTCCCTCTGTATGTATTTCTCCAAAGACTTGTCGGTAAATCCTCTCCGGTCTTTTTTCTCCCGATAAGATCTTGTATGAGGTTTCAGCAGAAAAACAGCAGGCTCATCCTTATAAATGCTTTCATTGATCCCATCCCCCTCGCGGGGTTCCAACGTCTTAAAATGCTGAATTTTTTGTACTCCAAAGACATGAGCCGACAATTTCTGCGCCTCTTCCAAATCCTCACATTTCAAAAACAGCTCCAGAAACTTGCGATAATCATCCTTCCTGCTGATTCCGCCGTTCTGGAACTGAACAATCAGCGCTGCATTCTGAATAATACTTCTTATTACGTCATTCGTGATTTTCAGAACTTTTTTGCACTCACATTCGTTTCCCTGAGAATCTATAAACCAGTTTTTCAAAGAATTCCATTTGCCCATCACATTTTCACGAATACCCGGCTCCGCATTCCCATGAAGCTGCAAAACCGCATGTGGAATGTCCAATTCACTCTGTATCACTCTTTCCAGAATATTCTCTTCAATTACGGACATATTATCTGTCAGAATCTGCTCAATCCGCTTGGAATGGCGCTGCAATTCCTGCACAAATTCATTCAAATACTTAATAAACTTGTCCTTATGTACAACAAATTCCACTGACTTCATGAGCTGTTCCGTTTTTCCGGAATAGAAATCCCGCAGATAATCCTGATAATTCTGGTTTAACCTCTTAAAATCCTCCTGAAGCATTCCCCACCACTCATTGATCTCCTTCAGGCTGCTGTCTTTTATTTCTTCCGCCTTTTGCAGACTTTTTTCCAAACGCACAAAAAAATTCGTGGATAAATTTCCGGATTCCAAAAAGAGATTTTCCAGACGCACCGTGAGACGTTCAATCTCAACCGCATACTCCGACATGGTATAGCGATACTGCTTATTCTTGTAATCCGCTATGGTGTAAACCCTTCCCGGATCCTGGATCGGAGTAAGATTTTTCCACTTGACCAAGGCTTCCAGATCTGTCATCAGCTGTTCCATGGTATAATCCGTGAACGTCTTATCCTGCTTAAGCATCTGGTATATATCTTCTTTATATATCTGGAAATGCATCTTCTCATATTCACGGTAAAAACACCGCATAATTTTACGGTATACCGGTGCATTGGGAACGGCTAAATAAGATGTCTCATTAATTGGTTCAAAATATTCCATTTTTATAAATTGCCTCCGAATATGTACTTACAGGAAATTCTAAACATTCTGTAAACCAGCAGAAATGATAACATCAAGATTATAAAGTCCAAATGATATCATATTCCATCGGATCCGATTGTTGCAAAATTTGCAACAACAAAGCCCAGCTTAGTTCACCTTCTGAAAAGTATTTTTATGTGTCAGGATATCATATTAGTAATTAATACTCCAGTAATTTTTACTAATAATTCATAATCTTAAGCATACCATAATCTCTAAAAATAACAACTATAAAAACACAGTGTTTTTACCAAAACTACTATATTTTGTGGTTAAACCCTTTTATTTTCCTTTTAATCCACAATTCCGCATCATTATTACCGTCTCGACATGTGTTGAGGGGATAATAATGATGTTCACAGCGCAGAATTAGCCCTGGGTGTAGCCTCCTACTTCTTATACTACTTAATACAACTCATAATCACATCAAGCACCATCTTTTCCTTTACGCTGTAACGAAATAACTCTTTCCGCATGTGATGAGCGTATATAAAAATTTCTATTTAGCGTTGTTGGGTTATGACAGATTATATAAACTCTTATCACTAAGAAAAGATGTAATTATTTTTTCACTTTAAATAATCTTCCTTTTCCGCTAAAGAATAGACATTTTCCTTATATGTTTCCATAATTTCTAATACATAGTCCGTGACCTCTATAACCTCATTATAATTTGGTACTCGCCTACGCCCATGTACGATATTATGTCTAGGATTTAATAATTCGCGATCAATAAATGGTTCCCTTGCTTTAAACATATTCTCGTAATCTAAACCTATAATCTGAGTGATTTCTTTCAAAACATCTGGTTTAGGATTAGATTCTGTAGGTATAGCAGGCTCATCTTCATCAACTATAGGTTCTGCATTGTCATTTAACTTAATAATAAACTGTTGTGATAGTATGTTTTCATACTCTTCAAGTGCTTTCTTGACAACGGAAGTTTTTACTTTATATTGATTATTAGAAAATAAGTTATAGTGCTTTTTCCTAATTAAAATGGCCGCTATCTCTAATTTCAATTTGCGACATTCTATTTTTTGTCCAGCAATATATGCTATATATGCATTTGAGGCATATCTTATAAATCCTTCGAAATGTGCACATGATAATGTAAAACAAGAGCGTAACAAACATGGCAAATAATCATTTGCTATTATAAGGGTTCTTATATCTAATATTTCTTTTTTTCTCCATTGTAAATCCTGATCTAATTCTTCTAAAAGCATTTCCAAAGTATTTATTTTTATGGCCAATTAAAAAACCTCCTGCCCTACCTTAAGTAACGCTGTAAATCTATTAGTTGATCTTCTTCCTGAGAAAGGCCCATATTGTTTATTTGTATGCATTATTTTAACTTTTTCCATAAAGTCATTCTTAGAAACCTCAGATATATAATAATCAATTTTTTTGCTTACTTCAGGAACCATAGCCTCATATGCACTTAAGGTTATAGAACCCACAAATTTATTATGTTCTATATCATATCTTTTAAATGCATTTTCACCCAACATATTATTTATGTATTTAAACGTTTTTTCAAATATATCCACTTCCTTTTCTACATCTAATGCTTCTGTCGAGATAAGATTTATTATCGTATTATCAAAATATTCATGTAAGCTACTAGGCATATTATTAATATCTCCATGTCTCGCTACTATAAATCTAATAATATATTCTAAATCTTCTTGCTCTTTAATTGCTCTATCAGTAAGAGGCAAACAAGTTTTAAAATCTGCATTTTCCCTCATTTTTGATAATATATCATAAAATTCTTTACTCTCCATAATAATTAGACAAGTTCTTATCTCTTGTGGTGTTAAGTGTGATCCTCCTGTATTCAATCTTTGGAACAAATCATATTTAGCGTCTTTATCACTTGTTGATTTTAGTAATTTCACATCAATTTTTGCTCGCTTAATCAACAATCTTTGAGCTTGAGTTAATTGATATACATCATCGTTTTCATCCTCCCACACGATATTCTCTAATGCTGGCAAGAATTTTGTTTTTTCTAATTTTATTTTAGGATTTAATTTTTTGTTTTCATCCACATATATACCCGCAAATTCAAAAATAGTGGATAATCTTTGTTGCCCATCTATTACATCCCAAATTCCATCTCTTCGATGAAAAATAAAAATAGGCGGCATTGGTATTCCAAGTAAGATCGATTCAATTAACTTTGACTTTTGATCTATTCCCCACCTATATGCTCGCTGAAACTCAGGATGAATATCTATTTCTTCATCCCTATACATATTTATTAGCTCACCTATTGACATTGCATAGCTATCTGTTGCTATTGTCCTTGCTGCTACTTCAATTTGTTCTTGTAACGTGCTAATCATGTCATTTCTCCTTCGCCTGATAGATTTATAGTTGTTTTTAATTTCTGTACCTATTAATTCAAATTACGTTATACTTATTCTATCACATCTTAAAGTCTTTTTATCAGAAAACGCCATTTATCTTTTTATAAATTATGACTTAAGAACTATACTTGCTTCCTATTTTGGGGAAACGTTTCCATTTACTATTTTTATAATAGTTTGTAACGAATGCTAAGCCTATTTCATATTTTCGACAATTGACAACAAACCTCCGTATGGCTTGTCCCCGGAAACATATCCACCCCCCACGCAGTTTTTGCCTCATACCCCATCTTCCTAAACACCGCCAAATCCCTGGCCAGCGTATCCGGGCCGCATGACACATAGACCACTTTTTCCGGTTTCATCTTAACTACCGCCTGGATAAATTCTTCCGTGCTTCCACTCCTTGGCGGGTCCATAAAGACGACATCAACGTGTTCTCCATTGTCCGCCATCCTGCTCATGAACGCACCGGCATCATTACAATAAAACTGCACATTTTTAATCCCATTGATCTTAGCATTCTGAGCTGCGTCCCGCACTGCATCGCGGTTTAATTCCACGCCGATCACCTGGTCTGCCTCCTGGCTTGCCACGATCCCAATCGTACCAATACCGCAGTACGCGTCAATCACCGTTTCTTTCCCCTTAAGTGCGGCCAGCTCCATCGCTTTCCGATAGAGCACCTCTGTCTGTATCGGATTTACCTGATAAAATGATTTAGAAGAGATCCTGAAACGGAAGCCGCACAGGATGTCCTCAATATAGCCTTTGCCGTACAGCACATTCTCCCGGTCACCGAGTACCATACTGGTGTCCCTGCCGTTTACATTCTGAACAATCGTCGTAATTTCCGGGTGCTTTTCTCTCAATGCCCGTACAAAATTATTCTTTGAAGGAAATACAGGAGAAGCGGTAACCAGAACGACCATAATTTCACCCGTTGTGAATCCCCGCCGTATCAGGACATGACGAAGGAGACCATATCCCGTGTCCTCATCATACGTTTTAATCTTAAATGATTTTAACATGCCTCTGATAGTTCCAATAATCTCGTCCGCTTTTTGATCCTCAATCAGACAGGACTCTACGGGAACGACACGATGAGTATTCGCCTCGTACACCCCTGAAACGGGATTTCCCTTTTTATCATGGTCAAAAACAGCGTGTACCTTGTTTCTGTAATGGAAAGGATCCTTCATTCCAATAATTGGCTGCACCTTACAATAGGGCTTCAACAGTTCCTCCAGCTTTGTCTGCTTGATCTTCAGTTGTTTTTCATAAGGCATATCCAGAAGCTGACATCCGCCGCAGCGCAGAAACACAGGACATGCAGAAGTATTCTTTCTGACTGGCTGCCTGTCCACTTTTATTCCTTCCCTGTTCTGTAAATTGGAGTTCCCGCCAGAAGCTCTGTTCCTGCCTGTATCGTACTTCGGTTTCTGGCTGTCATTGCCCCAGTTTCCTTTTCCGCCTGCTCTTTGCTCCTTTTTAGGCCCTTTTTTCTGATCCGACGATTTCTCCCCCGAATCCGGCTTTCGTCCCATCTTCCTGCCTGTATTGGACGCTTTATTCTTCTCCTGCCTTGAACTGCTGTCTTTTGCAGCTTTATCATCACGCTTTCCTTTTGTCGCCTTTTCTGTCACTACTCTCGGTCTTTCCGCTTTCAGCCGGTTTTCAATCATTTGATTTTGCCTTCCTTTTTCTTCTTTTATGTTCATGGCGTATTTGGCTCCCTCCAACACTTTCCGCTGCTAAACTGCCAAATATGATAACTTCCTAAATATAATATTCAGCAAAAGCCATTCTATCGTTACAATCAATCGATAACCATTCCCTCTATAGAACTTATTATAATACAAGACGCTGTATAAAACCATCGAAAAAAACATTGCCCCGTCAATCCTGTATCAGTTACAATTCACGGCCCATTTGTCCGTCTCCTCCGTCCGTTCTGCTTACCTCTCTGCTTACACTTGCATTTTTCCCACACTCTAGTATAATAACACCAGGATTCTTATTACTCCTTTGACAGATTTCAAACAGAAAGAGGCACTCCATATGACAAACATTACGCCAGGAGAACGTGTTACCTCCATACCGGACTTTCACTTAGACCGCACCCTATATACCGGACGGCCCGCAAATCCTGCCGGGCGTCCTGATAAAGAGATACGCACTTACGATCTCCTGGACAAGCTGGGAATCGCCTATCAGCGTTTGGATCATGATCCGACCGCTACGATAGAAGCATGCCGTGATATCGATGCGCTTTTAAACACAAATATCTGTAAAAATTTATTTCTGCGCAATGCTCAGAAAAACAGTTTTTATCTTCTCATGATTCCGGGACATAAAAAATTTCGGACGGCAGTCCTGTCAAAACAAATCGGATCAGCCAGACTCTCATTTGCGGAACCGGAATTTATGGAAGAGTATCTGAACATAACGCCTGGCTCTGTCTCTGTTCTGGGCCTGATGAATGATAAAGAAAATCGTGTCCGTTTGCTGATTGACCAGGCTATTCTTGAACAGGAATTTCTCGGCTGTCATCCCTGTATCAATACGTCCAGTTTAAAAATCCGCACCTCGGACATTATCGAAATTTTCTTACCCTGCATCAACCATGCCTACACTCTGGTAGATCTGCCCGACGATCAGAATTAGAAATCCATCCTTATCATTTCACCCATCGTACTGCATGCTGCATAAAAAATGGCCGCGTTTTCAACGCAGCCATTTTTTTCTTATCCTTATTTCAATCCTCTTTTTACTTCTCTTCTTCTCGCCTACTCCTCATACCAGGCAATCCGATTTTTCCCCTCCTGTTTCGCCCGGTACATGGCCTGATCGGCTTTGGAAAACAGTTCCTGATACTCTTCGTCCGGCTCCCCGGTGCTTGCGGCGATTCCGATACTTACAGAAATCCGGTGTTCGCCTTCCTTCGTAAAATCCTCTGTGCCGTTTAAAAGCTTCATCGCCCTCGTTTTCGTCTCGCCGCACTCGGAATAGACCACGAATTCATCGCCTCCCACCCGGCCAATCAAATCGGAATCCCGGAAAATCTCACGCAGCAGTTCCCCGATTTTAACGAGAATCTTATCCCCGGCCGGATGGCCGTACTGGTCGTTCACATCCTTGAAATTATCAATATCGATCATATATAAACAGCCGCGGCTGCCTCTTTTTAAAGTTTCTTCCATCATATACTCAAATGCCGTCTTATTATACACGCCGGTTAAACCGTCTCTGGTGGACTGGAAGAGAAGCTGCTCCTCCCGCTCCTTCTGTTTGGTGATATCATCCAGTTTTCCGATCAGACAAACAGGTGTATCCGCCCCGTCGTACTCTGCCCTGACGCGACAGATACACCAGCGGTATTCTTCCATATTCGCTTTCATACGAAACTCAAAACATCTGTTTTCGCCCTGTGCCGGCGGACGCTTCACGTATTTCTCCAGCACACTCTTTAAAACCGGAATCTCGATCTGACCGGAAGCGTTCGGTGTAAATAGAATCGCTCCGTCCCGGTATCGATACTCAAACAGGACCGTATCGGCAAATTCCCCAAGTCTCCGGTACAATGCTTCCTGCAGCTCCTGCCCGTCCTGCCCCTGGCCACACTCCTGCATTATCTCTTTTTCCCTCCTCACTGGATAAGAAATCACAGTCATCACGGCCATTGCCGCCAAAGATACTACAAACACAGCCGCAATCAAGCCGCCTGCCGCCCCTTTGTACTGCATTCGGCAGCAGCCAAACATTCCTGCCATAATCAGGATATAGATCAGGCCGCATAAAAAAGCCCCGTTTTTCCAGGACCATTTATCCTTCCACTTTTTTAAATATTCTGTCATCGGACATCCTCTCGCCCTATAGGCACGCACTTTCTTTTAACATTCTCTTTCGTTTTTCTAACTTATATAATAACGCTTTTTATCCGTATATGCAACCGATTTTTCTGCCATTATTACGCATATAAAACGGAATGTCGGGAAAGATTATCCTTTATGATTAACCATAGAGGTGATAAGAATGAATGAACAGTTTGTCAGAAACAGAATTACAGAGCTCCGTTTGAAAAAGGATGTCTCGGAATACCAGATGAGTCTGGATCTTGGTAAAAATAAGAGTTACATTCAGGGTATTTCCTCTGGCCGCTCCATGCCTTCCATGAAACAATTCTTCGAAATATGCGATTACCTGGAAATTACGCCGCTGGAATTCTTTGATACAGAAATGGCGGAACCGCCACAGTTCCGCAGGGCCGTGGAGTTGCTGAAAGAACTGGATCAAGAGGATTGGGAAGCGATTATTCCGCTTCTGATGCGGCTTCGTAAAGAAATAACCCAAAAACAGGCGGAACCATAGCGATCGTGAATTCCCGTCAGGAAGACGATGAAAATCTATTTTTCACCGCCCCTGACAGGATCCACACCGCATGGCTCCGCCTTATATCGTTTATATGCTTTTTTATTTACGCCTGCTTATACTGCCCTCGTATTTTCCTTCAGCCATTCAGCCTCTTCCGCTGTCAAATACGGGGATATCTTCTCATATACTGCACTGTGGTAGCTGTTTAAGAGTTCCACATCCCGCTCGTTCATCAGGGATTTATCGAGTGCTTCCAAATCAATCGGCACAAAGGTCAGAAACTCAAATTCCATAAACTGGCCGTATTCGTTCTTCTCTGCCTTCTTGCAGACAATAAGATTTTCCGTACGTACACCGTGGCTGCCTTCAATATATACGCCCGGCTCGTCGGAAGTCACCATGCCTTCTTCCAGTACACAGTTGTCCTGGCGCTCCGGCACCATACGCCAGCGAATACCGTTGGGGCGTTCGTGAACATTTAACAGGTAACCTACTCCGTGGCCGGTTCCGTGGTCAAAGTTCAGTCCTCTGCTCCAGAGCGGCTCTCTCGCCACATAATCCAGGGTAAGTCCTCTGCACCCATATAAGAACTTTACAGCGGCCAGACGCAGCATACTGATGACGCTCAGGGTAAAATGTTCCCGTTCTGCTTCCGTCGTCTCCCCCAGAGAGATCGTTCTCGTCACATCGGTTGTTCCCTCATAATACTGTCCGCCGGAATCTACCAGATAGAGTCCTTTTGGCTCCAGAGTCGTATTGCTCTCCGGCGTCGCGGAATAGTGGCACATCGCCGCATTTGCCCCATAAGCGGATATGGTATGGAACGAAAGTCCCAGATTTCCCTCCTGCTCTGCGCGCAGATTATCCAGGTAATGCTCCGCGTCAAGCTCGGTGATCGTCTGCTTTCCAATATTCTTTTTCAGCCAGCAGATAAACTTCACCATGGCCACACCGTCTTTGATATGGGCCTTCTTCATATTTTCGATCTCAACCGGATTTTTGACTGCTTTGGCCGGAGCGGTCGGATTCATACGGTCAACAACTGCATTGGATTCATCCAGATTGCTGATGATCGCATAGTTGGTCTTCGCTGTCTCCAGAAGTACCTTCTGGCCCTTTAACTGGCTCACCGCATCGTAAATATCATTATACGGCCGTACGGTAACGCCCAGCTCTTTTAAATAGGATTTCACTTCGCTGTCCAGAACCGCCTCATTGATAAATAAATAGAACCGTTCCATCGTCACCAATGCATAGGAAAGGACTACGGGATTGCAGACGACGTCATTTCCACGGATATTTAACAGCCACACGATATCATCAAGCGTGGTAAGGACGTGGACCGTGGTCTTCTCCTTCTTCATCGCTTCCCTTAAATCAGCAATCTTATCCGCTGCTGATTTGCCCGCGTAGTTTTCTTTTAAAATCCAGACCGGTTCAGCGGATAACGCCGGACGGTCTTCCCAGATGAGATCCACCAGGTCTTCCTTCCAGGAAAATTTCACGTGCTTGTCTTCCAAAAGTTCTTCCAGCTTCTCTCCCAGCTGGCTGTTGACGACACGGCCGTCGAAACCCAGGGTTCCGTTCTGAGGCATAACCTCTGCCAGATACTCTTCCTCGGTCGGAACGCCCTCCTGACCGGATTTCATGAGGAGCACGCCGGTTCCTTCCAGCTGCTTCGCCGCCTGTACGAAATACCGGCCGTCGGTCCAGAGTCTCGCCTCTGTCTGCGTGATAATCGCCGTACCTGCGGACCCTGTAAAACCAGTGATAAATTTCCTGCATTTAAAATAATCGCCCACGTATTCCGACTCATGAAAATCGGAGGTTGGAATCATGTAAGCGTCAATCTGGCGCTCCGCCATCAGGCTTCGTAATGCTGCAATTCTCTCTTGAATCATAACCTTTCGTCTCCTTTTGCTTCATAATAATTCTCGATTGCCGCCGTTATGCCCTCGCTGTAAGTCGGATGGGCCCTCATGGCAAGCATGAGCTGATCCGCTGTCAGGCCATTTGCGATAGCAGTCGCCATCTCACTGATCATATCAGTGGCCCGCGGACAGACGATCTGAGCGCCGACAATGGTTCCGGAATATTCCTCAAAAATCAGATGAATAAATCCGCTCTGTTCTCTGGTAATGATGGATTTTCCATTACCGCTCATGGAGTAGCGCCCGCAGCGCACCTTCATGTTATGGGCCTTCGCTTCTTCCACCGTAATTCCGACGGAAGCAATCTCCGGCTCGGTATAAATGCATCCCGGCACGACTGGAAGTTCCACAAACATGCCATTCGGAACCACAGAAAGCCGGATAGTGTGATGCACGCCCGCGATCTTTTCAACCACATAAGTACCCTCGGCCGCCGCCACATGAGCCAGCATCTTGCCGGCCGTCACATCGCCGATGGCGTAAATGCCGGATTCACTGGTTCGGAACTCTGAATCCGTCTTAAGACATCCGTCTTCCATGGCAAGGCTGACATCCCGTCCAAAAAGTCCGTCCAGATTCGGCTTTCGGCCTGCTGCCAGGAGAATCTGGCCGGAACGGATCGTCCGCACCTCTCCAGCCGCCTCATAAACGCAGATGAGTCCCTGTTCCTCCTCGCGGATTTCCAGGACCTTTGCCTCACACTGGACAGCGATTCCTTTCCGTCTCAGTTCATTTTCCAGGACCTCGGAAACTTCATTGTCCATAGGTCCCAGTAAATGCTCCCGGCTTTCGATGATCGTCACATGGGAGCACAGCGCCTGGAATATCGTTGCGAATTCCACTCCGATCACGCCGCCGCCAATAATCGTGAGACGGTCGTAATTCCAGGTATCAGAAGCCAGCAGCCGGTCACTCGTCAGAACGCCCGGCAGCATCGCTCCCGGAATATCCGGTATCACCGGTTTCGCCCCCGTTGCGATAATAATGTGATCTGCCTCGTAATAGTCTTTACCTGAAGGACTGTTGACCTCCACGGTCCGTCCCCGGCGGATCGTCGCCGTTCCCTCGATATAGTCGACCCCCGCATTTTCAATCGATTCCCGAACTTCCTTCCGGTACTCTTTTACAGAACGTTTCTTATAGTCCTGCATTTTCTTAAAGTCAAAAGAAATGAAATCAGCCGATACTCCAAATACATCACAGCTCTGAAACGCTGCAAACATACTGGAGGCATGAAGCAGAGCCTTCGTCGGAATACACCCCTTATTGACACAGGTCCCGCCCAGTTTTTCCTTCTCTGCAATTGCAGTCTTAAGCCCCAGCCCTGCTGCCTTAAGCGCAGCCGTATAACCGCCGGGCCCGCCGCCTATGATAAAAATATCATAATGTTTTGCCATGCTACTTATTTCCTTCCCTGTATATTTTCATAAAAGTAATGCCACACACCCTTATAACCGGATCAGCCCAAAATGCACACAGGCATTGCGGATTCCATCCGAATCCACGGCATCAGTCACATAATCCGCAGCTTCCTTAAGCTCTTCCATGGCGTTTCCCATGGCGATTCCGATGCCTGCCGTCTTCACGATATCGTAATCGTTCATGCTGTCCCCAAACGCCACCGTACTGGAAAGAGGGATATTAAAATAGTCGCAGAGGCGGATCAGCCCCATAGCCTTGCTGGCTGTCTTCTCCACCACATCCGCGCCCCGTTTTTCCGCGAACATGTGCACATTTACCTCGGGGAACCGGGCCCCCATGGCCTTTGCGCCTTTTTCATCTCCAATGTATGCCATTGTCCTGACGTCCAAATCAGGAAGCTTCCACGGGTCCGCAAACCGGCGTCCGCATTCTCCCCACAGATCCGTATCGTGGCGGTTCACCACTTCCGGATGCACGTAGTAATCATACCCGCCCACACTGGCTCCCACGCTGCAGGCTGCATCCTCCTGTGCATAGGCAATGATCTGCCTCATCAGTTCCTTATCAAACAGATGCTCGTAAATAATCGTGTCCCCCACCGTAATCTTCGTTCCATTCAAATGAATGATGGCATCCGGCCTGATCTGTTCCTTTAACACGACGCTGAAGCTGGAATCCATGTCGCGGCCGGTGGCCAGCACAATGGTGTAATTCTCCCGGAGCCGTTCCAGGGTCTCCATGGCGCTGTCCGGTATCGTCCAGTCCTTATGGTCCAAAAGTGTCATATCTACATCAAAACTCACGATCGGTTTCATATTCTTTCTCACCTGTCTTTTCTCCATGAATCATATCGTCCTTACCATCATATCTTAAAATATAAAATATTTCAACAAATATACTTTTCAAATCGCAAACTTTCTGCTATAATACCATAGTGACCAGAAACGGAGTATGGCGTAGCTTGGTAGCGCGCTCGGCTGGGGGCCGAGAGGTCGCAGGTTCAAATCCTGTTACTCCGATTCACACAGAAGTGTTGGATTGTCTTTATTTATAAGGCTTCTGACACTTTTTTATTATCCAAAAACGCCTTATTTTTTGAAGACAGTTGAAGACAATTATTATTTGTATGGAGTATTGACGTTTTCTTAACACGATTCTTTGTTTCGCTGTCACGGTAATAATTGTAAAGATATTTGAGCGTTGTATCTTTGGTCGTATGGCCTGATACAGGCAAAATTCTGTGCCATTAACGTTTATTAAAAAAACAATGTAGCATGGCAGCCCCCTCACCTATTTTCTACAGAATAAAACTTTACGGGAGACGTACATTTGAAAAACAAGCTACGAAATATTACAGTCAGAAAACAATTATTTGTTTATTGGTATTTGAGCGGTAAAGACTTCGTTTTGAATATTACTCCCAAAGAAGATAAAACAGCTAAAGTAGCACTGGTTTTTAATGGGGTAGCTCCAGATGATGATCCTATCATGTTCTGGGCATTCTATGAAATTAAAGCGCTGAAAGACAATACCGAAACTCTTATTTGCCTGACTAGGCCAAAAATCATAGCAGAAATTATCTCTTTTCTTCTTGATAATACAGATAATCCGTTCAAAAAGGGGCACACCAATGTTTTAAACGACGCTATGATTTTGCTTAATAAAATGGGGTACACCGACTTGAATCCAATTTGGATACGAGAATGGTAATATTAATAACTGGCGTTATATAACCGAAGGGGAGACTTTACATCTCATTACTATAGTATACCCGTACAACAGCAAAACAGTCTATATGAGGACACTGTATTAAATTAAGCGCATTACTATAGAATTAAATTACGGGGGCAAATAGTTTTATTGATAAAATATTCACTTAAACCATTTTCACTATCAGAATTGAAATATTATATGAATTACAAGACAATTCTCTCATCTTTTGATTATGAAACAGGTAATCTATAATCTCGTAGGATAAGTAATAAATAAGATTTAAGGGGGGAATTCTATTGGAAATTATAAACTATTTTGATGTAGATGATAAAATATTTTGGAAAGAAGAAATTGGCAAAAGTGATTGGGGAGCTGGACAATACTTATATAGATTATTGAACAACAATCAATTACTGGATCTGTGTGGAAACTCAACAAAAGTTCTTATGCTTGTAGAAGGAAAAACACTTATTTCATTTTGTACTTTAGCAGAACAGGATGATGTAAGGGATACTTCATTAACTCCGTGGATTGGATTTGTATATACTTTTCCCGAATTTAGAGGGCATAGATATCTGGGAAAACTATTGGAGTATGCTAAAAACGTTGCAGCTAGTGAAGGGGCAACGCATATATATATTTCTACAAATCATATAGGATTATATGAAAAGTATGGCTATTCTTTCTATAAACTCATGAAGGACGATGAGAACCAAGACTCTAGAGTATATAAAATAAATCTGTAAATGTTATTTGAGATCTGAACTGGCAAGCGTGTGAAGAAATCTCTGTAAAAGCAGATCTTCTAAGATAATGTTAGGAGCGGAAGGGCTTTCTATAGTTTTCCGCTCTTGGCTTATATATATCGTACTTTTTCATTCTGGTATCAATTCAATGAATTTCTTATATAACGCGGCATTTTTACTATTCAGCTTGTCACCGTGATGAGTGATATATCCTTCACTTAGTTCAGCATACTCTTCTTTAGTTATTTTCCCTGAGAGATAATATTTTATTTGCTGCAGTAGTTGTTCTTCCATCGCTTCTCCCCCTTGATTTAAATTATATTATACAGGCTATTATTAAATAAAAATAGGGAATAGCTGAGTTTAGTACTCTTCTATTCCCTATTTTTTTCGATATCCATCTTGAGTCAGTTATTAATGTTTCCACGGCGATTTCTATTTCCGAATACTTGTTAAATTATTTCTGTTACACGTTCCCGTTCTATTTCCTGTAACCACATTTCGGACAAACTCCATTTTCATCTAATGCAATACCACATAATGGACAACGATCCTTGGTCATTTGGGGGTTAAATTCCTCAGATGCCGCATTCACTCCGCTTGTAAAGGTTATTTTCACAATGTTTAATTTGTCCTTCAACAGATCATAAACAATTTTAATCATGCCCTCAACTGTCATGGTCTCTTTTGTCACAACTAGACGGCACTCCGGATACGCGGTTGCAAGTTCTGTCTTGAAAGCAGGGCCTTTCATGATATTGGTAGGAGCTCCGTCTTTAATGCCCTGGGCCTCATATACCCCTAGAAGAGCCGGAAGCAATGGGTCATCTTCGCGTAAAATCGTTGCATGGTCAAAGTTTTTCAAAACGTCCCATGCTGTTTTCTGAATCTCATTACAGGGGAATACCATGTTGACACCAGTATTAATGGTGTCCTCAACCTCCAGCGTCAATATGCCAGTGTGTCCATGCAGATACTGAGCTTCACCCTTAAAACCATAAAATCTGTGTGCATACTGTAAATCCAACTTCGTGATACTTCTCATATAAAACCTCCTTGTCATTTGTAATTACGCGTCTTTTAAATAATGATAACTAATACTATTATTAATTATAAACACTAAATCAAAATAAGTCAAGCATTATTAGTATATAATTGATTTTAATTTATTTTACTTGTTACTTTTCATGAAATAGGGAACAGGGTCCAATCCTATAAACCACAATGCCTGAGATAATTATTTAATTCATTTTCCTTTTTCCGTAATAAATAACGATCCGGCGCTCACTTGCCTTGCTGAGATCGGTTCTGTCAAGGCTTTTCAAAATACCGATGCCCTTGCAAAGTATTGAGGCATTGTCCTGAGTATGAACGCTTCTATCAAAAGAAATATGCTGAAACAAGAAACCATCAGCTTAAGCGAGCACTCGCGTTGACTTTCCGTAAATTTATACATCTGCTCTATGGTCTGCTGGACAAGAGCCAACTCTACTCTTCGGAAAAGAGCAGGTAATCCCTATTGCATTTCTTGCTTATGAAACTCGTTGTAGGTCACAGTTTTATTAAAGTTACCCTTTATTACGGTATATCCTCAGTTTCAGATCTCAATATCATAAAATAAAGGAAATGCAGTATCGCCAGCCAAAAGCGATTCTGCACTTCCTTCTTCATAGTCTGTTATCTTCATAGTCTGTTATCTTCATAGTCTGTTATCTTCATAGTCTGTTCTATTGGTTAAACCCGTAATCGTTACTCACTGTCACTCTTTGTCTGACTATAATCTTCTGTCACACAAGTCATCCCGGTCTCTTCAAATCCACGGATTGTGGAATCCAGGCTCAAATGACCGCCACCGGTCGTAAGGCGGTCACTGATAATTCCCATATCAGCCAGGTCCTTGCTGCTGGCCGTATCCATATTAAAGCCAAGACGGATCAGCAGGTGTTCTTCATCCTTGACTTCTGCCTTTACAAATACACCGGGAAGTGTCCCAAAGGTATCCGCAAAGGCCGTTAAATACTCTTCCGTGAGTTCCTCCGGTTCGGCGTCTACCACGCTTTCTTCCAGCATTGCCTTGATCTCATCACCACTGGAAACAATGTCGTACTGCTCTCCCTCGTCGGTGCATCTGGTCATGGACAGATTCATGTATTCGGAAAAACCGCCGCTGACAACGCTGAATAATTCCCCAGTTTGGGTACTGATCGTTTTTTTCTTATTAATAAGAGTAACGGTTACGACAAACTCTTCGTCGACTGCTTCCCCGCTTTTTAAGCCGGCCATCAGCCATGTGGGGACATCATAGAAGCTGTCGCCGCCATTTTTAACCTGCTCTGCGATTGCTTCGGCCATGCTGTCGGAAATGCCGGAAACAATGTTATTCGTCTGAATATGTACCTTCACATGGCCCCATTTTTCTTCCCCTTCCACGGCTTCGGCCGTATAAGTAAAATTCTTTGTCAATGCATACGCTTCCTGATACACTTTATCCATTGCGGTCGCATTTTCTGCCGTTACCGCGGCAAGCATCGGATGAAATTTACTATCCTCATCAAGATACGGCTTCATGCTCTCATAATCTCCCTGCTGATATGCATTCAGCACCGTAGTTACCACATCCACATCCGAAATCTGTTTTTTTCCGCCTATGGCGCTGCATCCGCTGCCAAGCAGGCAGATCGCCGTAACGGCAGCCAGTATTGTTATTCTTTTCTTCATTCTCATCTGTATTCCTCCTGAATTAACTGAAATATTTGCCCTGTATTTCCAGGGTCTCCTGTCGAATCCTCCGACGGTTTTTGAATCATGATCAATCTTTGTCTTTACGTTTTTTTATTTGCCATACCTCTTCCATCTTTCCTCTGAATTTAATTTTAGTAATCATATCATAGAAATCATTTTTCCGAATCCATTATGTAATGGATAGGCTCCGGAAATGTAATGAAACGTTTTTACCGTCAAAAGAATCCATCCCGAGCCGGGATTACACTTAATAGGAAGAAAAATATACAGCCTGGGGAAATTCTCCCCATCCATTCATTCGACATTTATTTACATTTTTTTCCATTTCTGCTATAATCCATTATGGAGGGTTGCACAAATGGTAAACAATAAAATATTAATGTATATGAAGCTAAAGGATATTAATAAAACACAGTTATCCGCTTTAACAGGTATCCCAGCTACCACTCTTAATCGTATTATCAACGGAACTGTCATCAATGTAAAAACCGCTTACATGGAGACCATCGCGAAGGCACTGGGAACGACGATCTACAATCTATTTGATTTACCAGAACTGAACCAACCTCTCATTACTGCATTGAGACCCGAAGAAGCAGGAACCGTAGTTGAAAAGCTGTTATCTGAAGAAGAGTCGCTGCTGCTCTACTGGTTCCAAAACTCATCTCAGGATTCCCGCGCCTCGATCTTAATGAAGGCTAGAAATGAATATTACGTAACGCAGAGGGAAATCAACGAAAAGCTGTCGGTCGGCAAACCTTTTGTGGCTGAAACAGAGGATTACAATCAAATTGAATTCAATTTTAAGCATCCGAATTAGCCGGGTGCTTTTATTTGCTGCATATCCCGACCCGCCAAAACTCGCCTGTTCAGCCTATGATGGCCTAAAAAAACTGTATGCTGTCATTCGGAGTATACAAAAAAGGCGGGAAAGGTATTTTCTACCTTCCCGCCTCATGATAGACAGTATGGATCTGTCCGATTACTCAATCACTGTTATACTATATTTCCCGGTAATACGCGTCGGCATATACATTCTGATCCGTCGGCTCCGATGGCTGCGGCCCCATCACCTGATCCCGCAGAACCCAGTAAAGTTCCACAAATGTCATCTCATAGTACGGATTCACAAAGATACCGCCAATACAGCAAACCAGCATTCCCAGCAAATACCAGCCGATAAAGGATAATTCCAGCACAAATGTATCAAACTTATTGCCAGCCATCATCTCTTTGCTGAGCCGGAACGCCTCGTGCCATTCCATCTCCGGATTATCCGCCAGCAGATAGGGTATCATGTAATATTCATAGTGCTTATAGATACCGGGGATTACAAGCAAAAGCGTCCACAGACTTTCAAAAAGTCCCCTCAAAAACATGGTCTTCACAACATTCAGATAGTGGCCTCCGCCAAACGCGAAGAAAATACGTCCGACTCCGGCCGACTGCTGCATAATGGCGCTGTCCATAAAGTAGCGCAGCTTACCGACCGCTACGAGGTTGCTTACAAATATGCCGATCACAATGGCAATAGCCATTACAACGAGAATAACCCCTAAAACTATCAGGAAAATTGTCATGCTGTGCTCATCCCATACGCCGCTGCCCGAGTAGGAATTCCGGCTCGACCGGCTGCCTGCGCTGATACTGCCGCCTCCGCCGGAGCTTCCCGCTCCCAGTATTCCCGCAATGAAACAAACCAGAACACCGTACCAGTAAAACGGCTTCATATCCTGCTTTGCCCTGTCCTTTAACTCTGCTCTTGTCCACATACTCCATTCCTCCTCTGATCGCTGTCACTTTCTTCCAGATACCACTATCCTATCATACTTTTTAAGGAATTACTATTTCTGATTCTTTACGATTCTCTGAACGGACTTCGTCCGGCACATGGGGAACCATATGCTGGAAACTGCAAATCGCGCCCGATTGCTCAGGCAGAATACTCCCCATTGTACTCATCATATCCGGTAACCGCAGCAAAATCGATATGATACGGGAAGTAGACATTTCGGCATTGCGGCAGACTGTCCTCCAGAAAACAGAGGATATCCTCCGTCATATTTTTCGAAAAATACTTTTCATTTAACACTCCGCTCATAACAGCATCATCGCCGATATACTGTACAAGCAAAAAACCGTAACTCGGTTCTGCAATCACCAAATCATGGAGAGAACCGCCAAAGTCTTCATTTTTGCTGTCATAGAAACGGATCATACAAGAGCTTTCGGCCGGAAAAAATTCTGCGTCAAAAGAATGTCCGCAGCTCTCAAACTTCTTTTTCATTTGAGCCTCCTTATTCTGTGATTGATTAAACACTTCTGGATTCTATTATAGCCTATACATGAGAATCAGCCAATCACAAATTGCCGTCTCTGCTTTCAGAGTCCGCAAACCATGCAGATTGCCCCAATGTCACGCTGCAATGGAAATATATTAGTCAATGCAACCGAAAGTTGACCGTCAGGCAGTTACAGCAACCGGGCCTTATGTGATAGACTAAAATGGTTGAGGAGGTAATAACAAATGCGTTTAAGACGACGAATCCTAAGAATTATACTATTTCTGCTGGCAGTACCTGTAATCCTCTGCGGGGCCTTATATGGCTTTCATAAAATCAGTCTATGGGCCGAAAGCAGAAAATATCCGCCTGTCGGAAAAATGGTGGAAGTAAATGGCCACCAGATGCATGTGTATGGCGAAGGCGATGGCAATGAAACACTTGTATTTCTGTCCGGCTCGGGAACTGCTGCCCCTGCTCTGGATTTTAAGGCGCTCTACAGCAGATTAAGCGATCAGTACCACATCGTAGTCGTGGAAAGAGCCGGTTATGGGTTCAGCGAGACCGCTGACGTTCCCAGAGATATCGATACCGTGCTGGAGGAGACACGCTCGGCCCTGACGCTGTCCGGGGAAAATGGTCCCTATATTCTGTTTCCTCACTCTTTGTCCGGCATCGAAGCGCTCTATTGGGGACAGAAATATCCCGATGAGGTAAAAGCCATCATCGGCCTTGATGCCGCAGTGCCCACCCTTTATCTTTCCTGGGGAAAGCAATTGCTGGAGGACACCGCCGATCATATAAAACTGCTTTCGTTCTTTTACCGGTCCGGTCTGGTGCGGCTTCAGCCTGAAATCTACAATACGGACCCGGCCATGACTATGGATGTCTTATCTGATGAAGAAAAGGCAATGTACAGAGCGGTTGTTATGCGCAGCTTTATGACCGGCAGCATGGCTGACGAGGCCAGATCCTGTTATGATAATGCCGTAAACGTTGACAGTCTGGGTAAACCCGTAAAAATCCCTGTTTACTATTTCATTTCCGATGGTTCCCAGGTAGCTTCCGGCTGGCGGGATACTGTAACAGATTATCTTTCTTCCTTTGAGAATGCCCACTATATGTTTTTAGACTGCGGCCACTACGTTCACGACGAAATGCCGGATGTGATCGCAGGAGAAAGTATAAATTTTATGAAATCTCTTACAAAATAAGGGGAACACACCTTCAATATGACAGGCTTCTCTACTCACCGCCCTCACTTTTTGTATCCATTTCGTTCATTGTATGTTAAAATCGTTTTAATCAGTTTAATACCTGTCTTATCCGGTAATATGCTGGAATAAAAGTGAAAGGTGGGTCTCCGTATGTTTGAAGCTTATTTAAGCGAACAATTGGTTAGCGTCATTGCAGCTCGAAGTGAAGGCACTCATATCACCCTATTTTTCGTAGATGTAAACGCATCCCCCTATTCCGTCCCGTATATCACAAGTTAGGTCTCCATGATATAGATATGGAGCAGACGGTTAATAGCCTTAGGTTTACACCAATGTAATGGAAAAGATAATGTTGCCTTTGTTTCGCGAAGGCATGTAATTTCCAATAAGGAGATCTTATGAAATCACAACTTACCTACCATTGCCACATGAAAGAATGGGAATTATTGAAACGCTTCTCATCTTCGCAGACAGCACGTATGGACTCCTGGTACATAATCTGCCGTTACCACAATAAAAATGCAATTCCCGGAATCAGAACGATAAAAACTATAGAAAACGGAATCTATCGGTTTCACTGCACATTTCGCGTAGACTGCTCCGACTCTCTGCTTGAATTAACCTATATAAGGGACAGGTTTTTAACGTTCATTCACGCGCTTATCCTTATAATCCTGGCCGGTATTTCATGTATTGGCATCTTCAGTTTTACGCTTCCCAGCTTTTTTGGCGGGCTATGCGGTCTAGCGGTTTGTGTCCTGCTGATTTTTCTTCAGAAGCAGTTGAAAAAGCAGGCTTTCTCTAATATGGATAAATATATACAGACGTTTATTTTATCTGAGAAATCCTGACTTACCTTCCAGTGGCTTATCCTGCCCTTTATGCATGCTGCTGATGCTCTAATGTACCTGTATTCCCCACCGCTACCGCGCTGACGCACCGGTTCTTTTTGTCGGCTGCGTGCTGCCTCCCCTGCAAAATCATAGGTAAAAAACAACTATACAAATTCGTTCTATATCAAATACAGCAATACTCCGATAGAATACTCTTGAAAGGAGATGATAGAATTGAAATACGAAAACGGCAGAGATATCTTTCCCGAACGGCTATTAAAGCAAATACAGAAGTACGTATCCGGCAAGCTGGTCTATATCCCATCGAGTGACAAAAAACGTGCATGGGGCGAGACGTCGGGATATAAACAGTATCTCATAGAACGCAATCGTGACATCAAGTCAAAATTTAATGCGGGCGCCAGCGTTGAACAATTAGCTGATGAATACTATCTTTCCTGTGAATCTATCAAGAAGATTATTTATTCCAAAAAGGAGGTATTCACTATGGAATACGAATGTACACTGTCGTCAGCGCAGAGTTTCGCAAAGAATGGCAAGCTTGAAGAGTGGGTTCATACCTATCTGTTATCAGACGGCCATAACAAGGATTTTTCAGACGGCTTGAAGCTTTTCGACAGATATTTTCTTGGACCTGTCAAAATGCCCTTATCGCTCTTGACCCGCTGCTGCGGCCCTGAAGAAAACATGAAATGGCGGATTAATGAGGAATGGTTTGAGAAGCATGTAAACGAGCTATCGGAGGTTCTTAAGAAAGAAACGGATATGCCCCCATTAATCGTCCACTACCTGATCGAGGACGGCAAAACCGAGGGGGAATTCGAGTTAAATGACGGCAATCATCGACTGGAAGCCTATTCCCGCCTTGGAATCGAAGAATACTACGTAATTATCTGGATTACAGAGAAAAATGAGTATGATTTATTTCTGTCTGCATACTCCCAGTATTTTAAATGACACCGGGAAACACTTCATAAACGGAAAAGCCAGGGAACAGCTGAGTGCAATCCCTCTCCGGTCCCCTGATCTTTTACCTTTTAAAGGCGGCAGTTTCAAAATCTCCTGCCGCCTTTCCGCCGGTTTCTCAGCCGCGCAGTGCTCCCTTTTCGTCTGTCTCCAGCGTAATCTTCCCGGTAGCCATTGCCCCGGTTCCATCAAAATAGTATGCGCTGTTATCGACCACCTGAAGGCCTGTAACCATGGCATTGTCCTCGCCTAAATAATACCATTTCTCTTTACTCAGCACCCACTGACTGCGGTAGGCATATCCCGATTCATTGAACCAGTACCATTTACCGTCGATCTTTTCCCAGTCATTTTTCGTATAGCTTCCGTCGTCATGGCGGTACCAGCGGCCGTACACATCTTCAATCCAGCCTGTCTTTGCCTTTCCCGTAACCCAGGTTTTCATAAATTCAGCAGGGTCTTTGTACAGCCGTTTGATCCCCTCCGTGGAGCTGCCCCAATCGGCCAGCTGAAAATGCGGCTTGTCCACGATCGATTTCCAGTTTCCGCCCCATATGAGGCCCAGCGACACACCTACCGCGCCGGCTTTTTCGAAAAAGCCGCCGGACTCGTTATAGGCTCCCTGCCCGTCATTTCGATAGATGTCAAAGGCGGTTCCCCACTGATGAAACGAGCTGTAAGAGCTTCCCGGCGCATTGGTCACTATACTGCCCGGTTTTGTGCGGCCCTGTGCGTAAAGCGCATCCTGCTCCGCTCTGGTGCGCAGCGTCTCGCCTATTTTAACTGCCAGTCCCTGTTTTCTGCACTCTTCCACCATATTGGCGGCCAATACCTGCAGACGGGGATGGCACAATGTGATATCTTTCATCTGATTATCTCCTTTCCTCATGTTTCCGGCCGAAGGGAGGCTGACGTCTTCCACTGCTGAAAGCCGCCCCTTCCATGCGTAAACATAAGCGTTTCTAAGATATCATATGACAGTTCGTGGACAGTCGTGCCCCGGCTCACGTTAGCGGTCTTCTCATACAAGTCTGTAACGGGGCCGCTCCTCTCCGAAAAGCCAGTATCTCAGCCAGTCATCCAGAACAATCCCGGCAAGGCTGATCCAGAGCCATAAGAAGGAAAACTGCGGGCAGATCTGCCCAAGGATGTTACCGGGCAGTCCGCTGTAATCCCAGATATTCCACCCCAGCCAGATGTTGACGATACACCCCGTAATCAATTCAAAATATGTAATGATCGCCGCCCCCAGAAGCATCTGCTTCCACAGGAGCAGCGTCCACGGAAGCAGTTCATTGATCAAACCAAGGCAGATAAAACAGACGCCGCCCAGTATGAACATGGTCCAGTGACTCCAGCCACGCTGTAAAATCTCTATGATATTATATAGAAGGCCCCCTGTTACAAACAGGAGCAGATATTTGCCCGTCTGTTTCACCAGCATCCCCCTCCGCTTCAGACTCTTTGTAAAGGATATGCTTATTTCTGCCGTAAATTGCTATAGAAATTTCAGTTCCTGCTGATCGTATTCCTGTTTCGTCTCCAGCAGCACCGGGGTCTGTTTCAGCATTCCACTGAACTTTGTGTCATCCAGTACCCAGTCTTTCATCTGATCCGGCTCGACGATGAGCGGCATCCGGTCATGGGTGCTGACCATCGACTGGTTGGCTTCCGTCGTTAAAACCGTAAATCTCTTTTCGTCTCCAAATACATTGTAAAAACCGGCCAGGAAGATCACCGGAGCGTCCTCGCGGTAAAATGTCACTTTCTCTTTTTTCCGGTTCCACTCATAAAACCAGGTACAGGGAATGATGATTCTCCGATGCAGAATGCTCTCGCGAAACATCTTCTTTTCCAGCACCGTTTCAGACCTTGCGTTAAAGATCACGCCCTTCCCCTGAAAATTAGGAAAGCCCCAGTGCTGCCATTCCAGCTTCATTTCCCGGTCTCCCGCCACCAGAACCGGCGCCTCATCTGTGGGATGAATATCCTTTCTCAGCCGCTCCAGACGAAGCTTGTCATTGACTGTTTCCACTAATTTTTCGATCTCCCGCGCCGTCTCGTCATCCACATAATATCGTCCGCACATATGATTCTCCCGTCCTTTTGCCCTGTTTTTACTGGTAGTATTCCATGTTTTCCTTAAAAATACACTTCGAGGCCGCCGATCGGGCAGCCACACAGGCTTGCTGCTTCATACGTGCTCTGATCCTCCAAACTATCACGTATTTTCCCGAAACAGCTCACGTCGATTCCTGTTAATATATAAGTATGCTTTATATTCTATCAATTTTAATGCCTTCCTGCATCTCTGTCAAATGCAATGTCATATCGCGCCCGATGTTTAGATATCCCATAAAGAAAAGGCCCCGGCCGCTTTTAACAGCTCCGGAACCTTTTCTCACTACTCTTTATTTATGAAACAGCGACGTAATCATATTCCAGATCCGCGTAAAGATACTGGCGATGCGGTGGAACACATTTCCCTCCGGGTGGTAGCTCTCATCCACCTCTGCAGTGGTGCTCTTATCCTTTTCCTTGATTTCACCGGTGCGCAGAATGATCTGCACGGTGCGCGGAGACGGGTTCTTCTCCGATGTCAGGGATACCGGCTTTGCGTCCATATCGATATTCAAAATGGTGGTATCCTTTGTCGTATACTCATCCCATTTATCGTCGATCAGCGTTTTGATTGTATCCTTTGCATTTTTAAGCACGTCTGTCTGGTCCAGTCCGTCTCCCATTCCATCCAGGGTTCCTGCCAGACCGTTTAGTGTCTTCTGGGTGCTGGCGTTTAAGGAATCGCCCACCGTTTTCATCTGGTTTTCAAAGGAGGTGCAGAACACGGTCAGGGATTTTAAGCTCCTGGCGGCGGCGTCTGTCATTTTCCCCAGATCCCTCAGAGTATCCAGCGTATCCTCGTGATAGTAGTTGACCGTCTTGGTCAGGCTGTCTGCATCGGAAATGATATCGTCCAGCGTGTTGCACATACTGGCTGCCAGATGGGACATATCCGCCGTATTCTGCAGCAATCCCACCGCATTTCCCTTCTGGGAGGCGGCTGCCTGCAAAAGGACCTCTGTCTGTCCGATCATGGTCTGTATATCCGTAATCAGTCCGGTGTTTCCCGCAGTGCCATGGAAGCCTTCGACGATCGCGCCAACCGCAGCGGCGATATTACCCGTGTTTGGCTGGGATGCAGTAGCGGTCTCATATAGTGCCTGGGACGCATATCTCATGAGCGCATCGATCTCATCGGTGGCCATGCCAACCTCATTTCTTAAATAGGAAGCGACCTCATCCTCATCTCCCAGATTCACGCCTGCGCTCTCCATCTCGCCGATTAAATCTTCCAGGCTGTCCTCACTGAAATATTCCGCTTTTTTACCGCTCAGCCCGCCGGTCGATGCGACCAGTCCGGCAAGTGCAGGCGCCAGCGCACTCACACCGCCATCCAGCTTTGCCTGCGACTGTTTGAAGGTCTCTAAATCTGCCTTTGTCTTTTCCATCAGCTGCAGAAATGCCTGTGCTCCCAAATCCACCTGGGGACTGTTTAACATGGAACTGATTCCCCGTAAATCATCTCTTAAATCCCGCATGGTGGCCTTCATGTCCTCCAGATCCGGCGACAGATCGTCGAGATGGCCGGTCAGCTCATTTACATGGGAATTCATTGTATCGAGGAATTTTTCTGCCTCCTTCATATGCCCGGAAAATGGTTCAAACTGCTGGGACAATTCATTTAGGCCAGCCAGAGCCTCGTCAGCGTCGGCGTATACCTTACCCTTGGAGTCTGCGAAAAGCTGGCGGCTGTGATCGAGTCCGCGCAGGCCGTCGGCCGTATCTTCCACACTCTTCTGCATGCCGTCGAATGTATCAAATAGTGTGTCCAGGCTGTCGCTGATGGCATCCGCGGAGTCCTCGAGGGTCGTCTTCGCCTCGCGCAAATCCCCCACCTTATCGAGCTGGGCTGCGGTCAGCGGAACAATAGTAAACACGACACCGCTGAAAGAGAAATCATTCGTTCCAATGCGGATAGAGTAGTGCTGCTCTTCTCCCGGAAGCGCGAAAAATATAACCGCGTTTAAATTTCCCATCGATTGGACCTGAGCGCCTTCCGCTTCCAGACTCAGGTTTTTATCCATATCCACAACGGTTCCAGCCATGAGAACCATGTTATTGCGGTAATAATCCGATACCTGCTTATTCGGTGTCAGATCCACATTTACTTCCACCAGGCCGGCCGCGCCGTAAAGCTCTTCCGCTTTCTTCTCCAGTCCGTTTAAGCGGTAGCTCACCTGGATATTCCAGGGGAGTTCTTCCCTGGTGGTATCCGTGCCGCCTTCAAAATAAAAGCGATCCTCCGAATTTTCCAGGTTGAAAGTAAGCTTACCCTCCGAGTCCGTCACCGGTTCGGCGTGATCTGTCATGTTGGTAATTCTGTTGTACGTGCCGTAATCGACAATCTGGCTGCTTCCATTCGTGGTGTAGCTCTTTACGACACTGCTCTCTTTTATCTCCCCATAGGGGTCCATGGTGATATAAAGCGTCTCATCGCAGACCGGGGTGTCTGCCGCCGCTCCCGCCTCCATAGTCGGGCCGCATGCAAGCACTGCTGCTAAAACAAACGCTGAAATCCGTTTACTCTTCCTCATGGCTGTCATCTCCCTTTTCCTTCTGATCTGACTCTCCGTTCTGCGCTGGAGTTATGTTTTCCTCTGGACTGCCTTTTCCTGCCGCGGGAGCCGGACGCTCTGCTGGTGTCAGGTTCTTCTCCGGCACCTCACTCTTCTTCGACGCCACATTCCTCGCCCCCGTCAGATTTTTAGCCGCCGCCAGACGTTTCCGCCTTCTCTCTTTCCGTGCATCCGCTTTCTCCTGCTGCCGCTTGATCTGCTTATCAAATGCGGACAGGAGGGCCGGAAGCAGGGACAGTACCAGTGTCACGCTCAAAAATGCCCCGCGCCCTACCAGACGCCCTACCTGGGAGATCGCCTGTATGGACGAAGTAAAGTACAAAAGATAGCCAACCACCATCAGAATACCGCCCGATGTCATGATGGACAGCGTGCTCTTGTTGACAGCGGCGACCGCAGCCTCCCGGCGGCCTTTTTCCTTACGAAATGCCAGATAGTTGTTTGTCATCAGAATCGAGTAATCGATGGTGGCCCCCAGCTGCAGGCAGCTGACGATAATGTAGCCGATATAGATCATGCTGTCCCCCATCACGTAGGGCAGCGTCATATTCAAATAGATGGCAACTTCGATGGGTACGATCACGAGGATCGGAACCAGGATCGACCGGAAGGTAATGAATACTACCAGCGCCACACCGGCCAGAGACAGCAGAGATACATTATTATAATCTTCCGTCAGAATATCCCTGATATCGATGGTTGTAGGTGTCATTCCAATTACGTAGGAATGATCGGGATAATACTTATGTACGACCTCCTCCAGTCTGGCACTGCACTCGAATGCATAGTCACTCTCCTGCAGCGTATCCATGGAGATCAGCATTCTGGCGTAATCCTCATTGCGAAGCTGGCTGGTTAAATCCTCGGGAAGAAAGCTTTCCGGAATTCCGTTCGGCATGGTGCCCGACATGGAAATCACATAGTTGACGAAATCCAGATTCTCCAGTTCCTTCGCCAGTTCTTTTTCCGTCACACTGGAACCGTTCGGCACGATACAGATTGTCATATTGGACTTTTTAAACAGGCTGTTAATCTCCTGCGTGTCCTCATAGACCCGCGTTCCCGGCCCCGCGCCGATGGCGTCGTCGCCGTACAGGAACTTATTCATACTCTGGCCGAAATAACAGGGAACCGCTAACAGGGCCGCTAACAGGAACACCGGAACCCGGATCTTGTACATGGCCCGTGCAAATCCATCAAATGAGGCAATAAGCGGCTTATGCGCCGTCTTCACGATCTTGTCGTCAAACCGGAGAATAAGCGTCGGCATCAGCAGAAGTACGGTAAGAAGGCTGCATATAATGCCCTTTGCCAGGACGAATCCGACGTCCTTACCAATGGTAAAACGCATAAATGCAATGACGATGAATCCCACGATCGTCGTCGCTCCGCTGGCGAGAATGGAACTGCAGGATTCCCTGATCGCCTCCACCATGGCCTCATGGATCTCCATGCCCCTGTTTTTCAGGGCCGTAAAGGTATGCAGCAGGAAAATGGAGTAGTCCATCGACACCGCCAGCTGCAGAATAGCCGCCGTGGAGAAGGTAAAGAAGGATATCGTTCCGAAGACGATGTTCGATCCCATATTCAAAACGATCGCCACGATCATTACGAAGATAAAGAGGAACGGCTCCATCCACGACGTGGTCGTCAGTGTCAGGATCAGCCATATGATAACGATTGACATGGCAATCGCCATGGTGATCTCCCTCGTGATCGAGGCCTCACGCTCCTTGCTGGACACTGCGCTTCCGGCAAAACAGCCCCGGTCCTTTCCAACGATCCGGTAGATCTCTTCGATGGCCGCATTGGTGCGCGGTTCTCCGTCTTTATCTTCAAAGACGATGTCCATCAGGGCATTCCCATCTTTATAGTAATCATCGATTGCCAGCAGATCGACACCGATGAACTCCGTCATGCTTTCATTAAGGAACGGCGCTCCCATATAGACGTCGGTCGAGACGTCGGAGCCCAGTACCAGATCCACCCCATCGACCGCGGATATTTCTTCCCGGATGCGTTTCGCCTCCTGTAAAGATACGTCCTTAACCATGATCCGCGCCATGCCGGGATAGCCAAACTCCGCTTCCATCACATCCAGCGCCTGTTTGGTCGGTGCAAAATCCGGCAGATATTTGCTCAGATCATAATTCACCCCTACAAACGGGAAACAAATGGCACAGAGAATCGTGGTTACCAGGAAAACCTTCTCAATGATCTTCCCGTGATACACAATAAACCGAATCACCTGATTGAAAATATCGCTGTTTCTTTTCATTATTGCCCACCTTTTGATTATTGTACAATCATTGACTTTTGAACACATGTGTATTATAATTCACTTGTCGGTATATTTCAATAAGCAACGATTCGCTGCTTTGTACGTTAAACATCACTTATTTGTATTTGTGTTTAATATCAATCGAAACTGATAAATTTTGTTTTTAAACAGGATTGTGAGGAGAAGAATATGGAATCACAGAAAGAGGACCGGAGAATCCGCAGGACCCAGAAAATGTTAAAAGACAGCCTGATTGAGCTGATGACCGAGAGAGATTTTAAAAATATTTCCGTCAAGGACATCACGGAACGGGCGGATCTAAACAGGGGAACCTTCTACAATCATTACACCGATACTTACGATCTGCTGCAGAAGATGGAATCCGACGTACTGGCTGATTTTCAGGATATGATTGATAATTTCCTGTGCAGTCCAAAGAACGGATCGCTGATGCCCATCCTGCTGCCTGTTATACAATATATTGAAGAAAACGTAAAAATTGCCAGAATTCTGTTTGAAAACAGTGCATCCAGTGATTTCGTCAACCGCTTCCACCAGCTCATTTCTGACAACGGAACCGCTGTTTTCAAGAAACAGTATCCCGGAATCGACGATGTGACGCTCTCCTATTTCATCGAGTTCATCACCTTCGGCCTGACCGGAGTTCTGCGCTGCTGGATCAACAACGGCATGAAAGAATCCAAAGAAATGATCGCGGAAATCGCAGATAAATCCGCCGTACAGGTGGCGCAGAATCTCTGGGGGCATTAGAGTGAGTTAAGACGGGGTAAAGAAAAATTCACCCTTACACGAATAAAAAATCATCAGAAAAAGGAGACACACATGGATAATACTCCTGTCATTGAAACCGAACGCCTGCGGCTGCGCCGATTTACAGAGCGTGACGCCGAAGCGCTGTTCACCATACTCAGCGATCCCGAAGTCAATCAGTTTCTGCCCATGTTCCCGCTGACATCGCTGGAGGAGGCCGGGCAGTATCTCAAAGAACACTATTTAAGTACTTACGAGCAGCCCAGCGGTTACCACTACGCGGTCTGCCTCAAAACAGATGATATCCCCATCGGATATATCAACGTCAGCGATGACGACAGCCACGACCTGGGATACGGTCTGAAAAAAGAGTTCTGGAAGATGGGAATCATGACCGAAGCCAGCCGGGCGCTGATCCGGAAACTAACAACCACAGATTTACCCTACATTACCGCCACTCATGACCGTGAGAATCCGGGAAGCGGCCGGGTCATGGAGAAGATCGGCATGATCTATCAGTACTCTTATGAGGAGCAGTGGCAGCCCAAAGATATTCTGGTGATATTTCGGATGTATCAGCTTAATTTTGACGGAGACCAGGACCGCATCTACAAAAAATACTGGAACAAGTATCCGGTCCACTTCATCGAGAAGCTGGAAGACGGTCGCATGCCTTAGACATTGACAGTCAATCAGAAGGAATACCGGGTTATCCGCCTCCTGGGTAAGGGAAAAGGCGGCTACTCCTATCTAGTATAACGTATTGTAAGTCCTTGTGCATAGAGTGCCTGATATTCGCAGGCACAGTTCTGGTGTGGATAGCGCGTGCTATATGCACAAGGACTTATGATACGTTATACGACGATCTGGTTCTTTGCGATCAGGTGAAGCCGGCTTATTTCCGCCAGATCGAGGATATGTGCGGCAGGCTCTACCCGGCAAACACGAGTATCGATTACTTTCCTGCCAATTTTGTGGTTCAGAACGACGCATTGTATTATATTGATTATGAGTGCAACGATTATATGGAAGAATGGAATTTTGAAAACTGGGGCATCCGTTACTGGAGCCGGACTAGGGAATTTCTGGAATACGAACAGAGTCAAATATCACGCCGCAGGAATAAACAGAGGTGAATTTCCGCCCGCCTGCGGCGAGACCTTGGGAGGTTGCATTTTGTACGTTGTGCCGTACATCTGTATCATAACGAAACAGCAGGCGAACGACGATCGATATCGTCGCTCCCTGCTGTTTTTTATCCTTTAAATTGCTGCATCAAGCCCGCTTTACAAGACGCCGCTCATCAGTTCTTCAATATTTTTCATATCATGTTTATCCACTTCCCTCGGCTCATAACCGGTATGAAAAATCTTTTGCCCCTTCACTGAGATGCACGGTATCTCTCTTCCGTCTAAAACGGCACAGCCAAAATAATCGGCCTCAAACTCATACCATCCGCCTTCTAAGCCGGCCTGTTTTGCGGTTCCGTCTTCCTTTAAGACGAACGGGTGTATATCGATATAGCTCAATTGGGGGTGGTACAGCTCTATACGGACAGGGCTCCAGTCTGTTACTACTTCATACCCTTTTTCTTCCAGCTTCTGCTGTAATTTCTCGGTATATGCGGCATCGAAATCGATGTCCACATCCCTGTGTTCTCTCGTCTGCCTTCCAACAAGCGCATCCACACCCCAGCCGCCATCCAGCCAGTAACGGATTCCCAGCTGTTCTATCATTTCAAGCACTTCAAATAAATCTTCCTGCGTTACAGTTTCCTTTTTTGCCATCCGGCACCTCGCTTTTCATTTTCATTTTCTATTCATTCTATCGGTCTGCATCTCAAATGCCCTCCTGCCCTCTCTCTTACTGATACTCCCATTCCGTCTCTTTCAGCAGCGCTTCATACCTAAAACAATCCGGATGGTGGTCATTGATAATGCCGCAGGCCTGCAGATGAGAAAATACCGTGATGGACCCCATATACTTAAAGCCCCGCTTTTTCAAATCTGCGCTCACCTGATCCGATAATTCGTTCCTCGCTTCCGCCTCGCCCTCCTGGTGCCTGCGGTAAACGTACGTCTTATAATCCGTAAAGCCCCAAAGATACCGGTCGAAGCTGCCAAACTCCTCCTCCACCTTCATAAATTGTCTGGCATTGTGTATGACTGCCATGATTTTTCTTCTGGAACGGATCATGCCGGGGACGAGAAGGATTTCAGCGATCTCCTCCTCACCAAACTCTGCAATCCGCTTAAAGTCATAGTCACAGAAGCATTTTCTGAATATTTCCCTCTTCTGTATCATCATGTTCCAGTTAAGCCCACACTGCATGACCTCCATAAGCATAAACTCAAAGTGCTTTCCGTCGTCATGAGACGGTACGCCCCATTCGCTGTCATGATACTGGATCATCGGTTCATTGATCAGGCACCAGCCGCATCTTGTCTCCTGTTCCATCTGTCTTATCCCCCATTTTTCTCCGTCTTAAGCCGGAACGATCTTCCCTCGTATACCCGAACCGGATTTCCACGCTCCAGTCTGGCATGTTCCATCCAGGCCAGATTCTTTTCTCTTCGTCCGCTTTCCATGTTCATTTCCGCCAGAATTTCGCACAGGCGGTTCAATGCAATCTGTTTATTCATATGCTGGCTCCGGGCCTCCGTGGATACCACTGCGGTTCCTGTGGGAATGTGGATGGCACGGACACCAGTCTCCACCTTATTCACATTCTGGCCGCCTTTTCCGCCGCTTCGAAAGGTCTCAAAACGGACCAGTTTCTCCTCTGTCACCCGCGGCACCGCCTCTAAAATACTCACATCCACATACCAGTTCTTCCGTTTATGCTCCGGACGGTACGGGCTCCTGCAAATCCACAGTACACTGCCCTCCAGGCCGGTAAAATCGTGTTCTGTCTCAAACACAATCGAGGAAAATCCCTCCCGTTTCTTTCCCTGTGTGAAGGAAATCAGCCGGATATCGGGAGCCTCCTTCTTTAATTCCTCATAGAACAGGCCTGCCGCCAGTTCACATTCTGCCGGCCCCTGGCCGGAACTTATCTGTATTCTCATGCGCAGCCCCCTAACCCTTAAATGTGATAAGCGGCCGCAGCGTCGCAACAACAGTAATCAGTCCGTAATCCTCAAGGGAAGTGATCACCTGCTCCACATTTTTATAGGCCTCCGGCGCCTCGGCAAACAGTAAATTGGTATCATGGCAGACTACACGGCTCTTAAGCTTTGTGCTTCTGATGGAATCCCTGTCGTATTTCTGGTCAATCCTGCTCCTGCAGATACTTCTGGCCCATTTTCTGCCTGCGCCATGGGACACAGAGTCCAGGGAAACGGACGTGTCCGCAGCCGGTACACATACATAGGTCAGACTTCCCCTGGATCCCGGAATAACCACGGCTCCCTGCTTCGTCGATACACTTCCCTTCCGGTGAAGCCAGCTATCCTCCGTCCGTTCCAGATAGTTATGACAGCTCTCCAAAAGCGGGGTTACCTCCCTCTCCACACCCAGCCAGGCCAGCAGCTTTTTCGCAGTCACTATGCGATTCCTCCCGGCCCACAGAATCGCCGAGTCGTGTTCCTTCAAATAGTCCTCCGCCTCCTTCGAGCCTTCCGCCAGCCCTTCCGGCGAATAATACCGGTTTAAAATCTCCTGCCCATATCCCCGGGAACCGCTGTGGATCAGTAACATAAGGCACCCATGAAGCAGTCCCAGGCGATTGGCCTCCTCTTCTCTGTAAACGTGTTCCAGACACTGAAACTCTGCAAAATGGTTTCCTGTGCCGATGGTTCCCAAATCCCTGATGGGGCAAACTTCTTCATAAGGGTTATCGCACGGAATATCGCTCAGCTCCCGAACCTGGTTAAGCCTCGATTCCCATTTATCCATACGGAATTTCTTCTGCTTCACTCCTGTGGAAAACAGACTCATCCCGCATCCGATATCGTTGCCGATTAAATGGGGATAGAACCGCTCCCTGCTTAACACCGCCATTCCTACAGGAGTCTTTCCCGGATGCAGATCCGGCAGCCCTACCGTCTTCACCACTCCCGGCAGATTCGCGACTCCATGAAGCTGGTCGATCGCCGCCTGTTCAATCCAGTTTTTACCGTTGCTGATCAATATGCAATTTTCTCTTTCCAAATCATAATCTCCTTTATGAGCCGACAGGGCCATACGTCCCATTTCCCCGGAATCCCGAAAAATGGTACAAAAAAAACACGACAACAAGCCGTGCGCAGCAAAATAAAGCTATTATACGCCAGTCCCTGTCTATTCTATCGTTATCTTGTTTTCACCCTTTTCATTTCGTTTGCCAACATAACAACCACTCCTTTGCTCATAAAGGACTGTACGCCCTCTTTATTCTATGGATACTATAAAACGGATTTCTAAAAATGTCAATGACTATTTCCTTAACTTTCTGACTTGCGTTATAGTTCGCAGCCCTGTCGGCCTCTGCTTCCCGGTCTGTCCCGGCTTATTTTCCGCACAGGAAATCCCGCACCGGCATTCCTGAGCCGTCTATGTGCGGGATCTGCGCGTCTTCGTCATTTATTCTTTACCAATTCTTTAATCTCCGGTATCATCTTTCCACTTTCCTTTAGCCTTCTGATACGTTCTATCCGTTCCACAGTTTCGACCCGCCGATAGCGCCTTGTGAGATTCTCTTCCTCCTGCTCAAAAGGAAGCATGCCCTCTTCTGTATAATACTTCAGTGTACTGTAGCGGCAGCCGGTAAGCCTGGACAGTTCTCCGATCGACACATACTCAGAGCTGCTGATCTTTTCCATGCTTCTCTGTCTTGACATTCCATCACCTACCTGTAAACCGGAACCAGATTTGCCCCCTGAACCGGTATTTTGTAATAGACCCTTGTCATTGGGAAAACCCGGTAATAATAGTTATCTACCTTTAAGAGCGTCTCTGAGCCATTTTTGACTTCTTCTACATAGTGGCCCTTTTCGGAGAGATAGGTCATCATTGCCAGACGCCTGCCCGCCACGTTCGTTCCAAGAACAACGAAATCGATAAAAACGGCCTGTCTTCTGTCCAAAAATGGAAATAAGAGATTGACTCCCTCCATATACGGGTTTTTAAAGATATTCTTTTTCGCACTCAGCAGCTGCTGCGACAGTTTTTCCGTCCACCGGTAAATGTCTGAATCCCAGACCACTCTGACAACCGGATCCTGCTCTGCCAGTTCGATCATACGGGCAGACAGTCTCTCCTGCTCCTGAACGGAAAATATATCATGGATACATCCGCTCTCGCGTAACAGCCACACCAGACATACACATTCCAGGGTCACCGCGCCGTCCTCCAGGACTTCAGCACGGACGCCTTCAACGATACGCTGGTATTCCGTTCCGTCGCTGCGGTAGGTTCTGAGGTCCATATTCATGCTGCTATAGTTAATATCGCACGCCAGAATATCCGGTATCTCATCGAGGACGCCCTTGGCCTTCAATACTTCCGCCATCTCAGTCTCCAGACCGTGGGCTTCCTTCCTGCCGATGCCGCGAATCTCTTTAAATTCTGCCTCCAGTTCCTCTTTTACAGCCTCTAAATCCAGATGATCCGATAATATAAGCCTCTCCAGAATCTTTGCAGCCGCAATTCCGCGGCAGACCGCACTCTTGGCTGTGGTTATATGTATGGAATCCTGGCCATCCAGACCAACCAGGGCGTATTGTTGTGATAATGTATACTCATTCATAGGATATCTCCTTTCGGCTTACGCCAATTGATGTTTGTCTGCTGTGCTTGTTGATTGATTTTTGATGGTTGATACCTGCTGCTTACTACTGATTATTTATTGCTTATTACTTATCGCTTATTGCTTATTGCTTATTACTTATTACTTATTACTTATTACTTAGGTTATACCACTATACTCTCACAATTTCAATGCATGCTGTTTTATATTTTTCTTACAAATCTGTCAATTACCCATGTCTAATGCCCGATGAAGCGGGGCAGGCCCAGGCACGGGCTTGTAACTCAACTACACGTAGTACGACATGTTATTCATGTCTCCTACCTCAAACGCTGGCTACAATAGGCTGATTGACGGCAGCCCGCCTGCTTCGGTTCTGCCTAACAGG
>ERZ826764.17-NODE-17-length-230925-cov-6.833157_pt1 | contig 230925 bp, 192 predicted proteins | sample MGYA00519870_ERZ826764 | MGnify/ENA primary metagenome ERZ826764 (study PRJEB31778, sample SAMEA3449239) | human gut metagenome | biome: human gut; feature: human-associated habitat; material: faeces | place: United Kingdom | collected 2010/2012 ... | reverse complement strand
AGAATATAAGGAAAAGGTAAAAAGAGAACTTACTAAATGTTTGAAAAAGGCTGGCGAAGAATTATATTTGCTTGACAAAAATTTGATTTGTGATAATAACTTTATAGATATTCACGCTCATGAACGAAGTATTTGTTTTAAATTTGGTCTATACTTAAATAAATATTTAGATTCTAATAATTTATTGAAAAAATATGATTTAGATGCAGAGTATAATAGAGATATTGAAGGGTTTAAACGTTTAGCTAATAGACCTAATGGGTGTTATCCAGATTTGATTTTACATAAGCGGGGAAGTAATGAGAACAACATTTTGATAATAGAGTGTAAGGGTTGGTGGGCTGACGATAAAGATATTGAAGAAGATAAAGAGAAGATAATTGCATTTTTAAATTCTGAGAGATATAAGTATATGTTCGGATTACTAATAATATTTAATAGGGAAAATATAGTTTTTAATTGGATTGATTAATATCTCGTGTATGGTTGAGTGGTGAGCAGTAGTGCACAGTAGCACACACATAGCGCACAAACACCCCTAAAACCCTTGAAAACCCGCCCCTCACCGTTTCTATTGAGGAAGCTGCGAAGGCTGGGAAATTTTAATAAAATGCTTACGGAATAAGGCTTTTTAAAGATTTAGGAAATGTTTGGTGGTTGGATTAAAAAATTGATAATTACTAAACTATTGACATTTTCTATTTTTTGGCGTAACATGATGTTAGCAGAGAAAAGCGGTTGTGTCCACTGGACGCAAAGCGAAACCCCAAGGAGTTGCACCTCCTTGGGGTTTCTTTTCCCTTTTGAAGAGGAATAACTTAGGCAGACTGTTGGTTATTTATCCCCGTCCAACCATTTACAAATATAGTAGCAAACTATACCTGCCACAACAGAGATAAGAAAAGCGGTTATGTATTGCACTGGTCGCACCTCCTTCCTGCTGGAAAGAGTCAACAGCAATTTTATTATATCGCTTTGATAGAAGGCTGTCTATTGCTTTATATACTAAAATCCACAAAGTGTTCTGAGCAGTAATCAGAACGGCAGAGTAGCACACTCATAGCGCACAAACACCCCTAAAACCCTTGTAAATCCAGCCTTCACAGTTTCTATTGAGAAGAGGCATAGGCTGGGGAATTCTAATTTTATAGAGTATAAAAAAATAAAAAGTGCCGTAACCATGAGGGGGTGCGGCGCTTTTTTTTATAACGGATCAGTGAAAAAGCAATAAAACAGTATGAAAATGTATGGAAATTTGCCAGTAACTAATACGTAACGAATACGTAACTTACCGGTAACTAACAGTGGTAACTAACAAACAGACTGCCCAAAAGCCGCCTTTTATATGGAGTGTAGGCGGATCCGACAAATGCAGCTGCACCGTAGTTATTTTATTTTCACTATTTCAACCATTAATTATTTTTCATATCGGGATGTGTGTAACGTTTATCGGATTACATCTACAATCTCGTGCCCCGTAAGTTATTTACGGACCAGAACGTCTATGTGTGCTTCCATTGCCCGGGGAGAGAAGGTATGCGAAGGTAATGCCGTGGGCACCGAAGAAAAGCATGAGTGAGGCAGGAAGGGTACTGAACAATTCAAATTCAATATCATTACAAAATGACGGCAACTGTCCGCCAAATATTTTTTATCATATTATAAACCTTTCTAAGAAACAAAAAAACCTTCCTGATATTCAGAAAGGTTTTCATGACCTATCCGGGAATCGAACCCGGGTTTCCGCCGTGAGAGGGCGGCGTCTTAGCCGCTTGACCAATAGGCCTTATCTGTCGTTTCCGACAACTTCCTTATAATACCATAGGAAATTGGATTTGTCCAGATAAATTTCAAAAAAATATGAAAAAAATTTTAGACTGTAAAAAACACCCCATAAATTAGGTTGAGCCGGCAAGGTGACATTACGTCAACCCCGCCGACTTAGTGGAAACATATGTAGGAAGCGCTCTGACTGCTTAATTCGATTTCCTATGTTTATAATATTATCATACTGGAAAAATGTAACAGAAATTTGGCCGCAACGTAAAAAGATTATGAAATTTATTAAGGGTTTCTAACGAATTATGAAGTTTGTATCTTTTTGGCATAAAACAGAGGGGAGTATCGTCAATTTTATAAGAAAATTTGAAGTTTATAAGAAAATTTGAAAAAAGTATTGACTATCACGCATGGTGATAGTGTAAAGTGAGAGTCAGAGATGAGGTCCCCGGTTCCTTCCAACGCCGGCAGGAGGGGCAGGAGAACCGAACCGGGCAGTAAAGGAAGGTGAGAATTATGATGACTGTTAAACAGGTTTCCACATTGACGGGTGTCAGTGTTCGGACGCTCCAGTTTTATGACGAGATCGGCCTGTTTCAGCCGACGGAAATGACGGAAGCAGGATACAGGCTGTATGATGAACATGCATTGGAAGTACTGCAGCAGATCCTGTTTTTTAAGGAACTGGACTTTACGCTGAAGGAAATCAAAGCGATTATGGAAAACCCGCAATTTAATAAAGCAGCCGCATTCGAAAAGCAGAGGGAGCTGATTCAACTGAAACGCGACAGATTGAATGGTATGCTGGAGTTACTCGATAAATTAATTCATGGAGAAATGTGTATGGACTTTAAAGAGTTTGATATGAGCGAATATTTTCAGGCTTTAAGTGAGTTTAAAGCAACACATACGGATGAGATTATAAAACAGATTGGAAGTATGGAGCAGTTTGACGAAATGCTAAGCGCGCTGCAGTCGCATGAAGATGAGATTGCCAGCCAGGCAGTCAGGCAGTATGGCAGCATTGAGAATTATACAAAGGCAATGAAGGAAGGTTTTCAGAAATATTTGTCTGAAGGACCGGCTGTTTCAGAGACAGAAGTGACTGGGATTATGGAGCAAACGGAGCTGTTGACGAAACGCCTTACGGCCGACCTAAGCAGAGATACCGCATCTCCGGAAGTACAGAAGGCGGTAAGCAATTTAATTGCTTTTTGCGAAGAAACCAATAAAGGAATTGATATGGGAGAGAATTACTGGTCTTTTACGGCGGAATCCTATCAATCCAATCCCATATATATCGAGGTGAACGACCAGAAATACGGGGTGGGAGCCTCAAAATTTATCGGAAATGCAATTAAAGAGTATTTAGACAGAAGATAGATCAGGTGAATGTTAAAACAGAATAAACGTTATTTCAAATGCTGCCTTTGGAGGAGTTCGTCTCTGCCTGGGGTGGCATTTGTTCTGTATTTACATATACGGAGCAGCAACTTTCCGCACAAGATAGGAAAATTATTCGTTTCATGTTATAATTTTTCCATAGATACAGACGGATTTTATGAGGAGAGAGGGAATTTAATGGAGACAATTATCTGCGGACATTGCGGTGCACCGGTGTTTTACGACGACGGGCTGGGGTACGGAGTTTGTGAATACTGTGGTTCTATCATAAAGGACAGGGAAGACGCGGGCGAAAACCGGACGAATCTGGACAGGGAAGTCAGCTATATTATGGAAGTGAAGCCGTATGCATGGGAATACAAACTGCTTTTTGCAGTTCTGGACTCTGGCCTGCAGAAGGCCGGCAGCCTCAAACAGGAAATGTTCCGTCCTCTGCTCCTCACCGATGAGGCCGCAAAAGAGGAGATCCTGCGGTATGTGAAGTGGATCACTGGCAAGCTGGAGAAGCTTCAGGAGTACACAGAACCGCTCCACCGCATTTTTAAGGTTGAATTACCGGAGGCAATGGGACCGCCCGGACAGCCTGGCGATGAAACAAAGCTGGTAAATACCGCAAATCGTATCGGGAGCGTTTATACAGGCCTTATTTACTGGGGATTGGAATTCCAGACCGACGCAACACCCAATAATTTGAAGGGGTTAGCGTTGGAGGCGAGGGGCATGGCCGGATCAATTCTGGAGGATATCGAACACTTTTGCTACCAGGGCAGGAATCATTTTGCAGGTCTTCAGCCTGGCATGAAGGTGCCGCAGGATACCAGTCTTGTCCTGCGGGAACTGAAGATGGAGCAATTTATGGGTGAGCTTAAGAAACTGGGCGTTCTGTAGCAGTGAGCCAATCAGATGGATAGATAGAAAAATGGAAAGATAGAGTAATAGAAAGATAAAGTAATAGAAAGATGGAGAAATAAATTGATAGAGTAATAGAGGAAAGAGGAGAAGCAGCATGATTGATTTAAAGATTCTGGAAGAACTGTCCAATGCGTTCGGTCCCAGCGGTTTTGAGGAAGACGTGGTCAGAGTGATAAAAAAATATTGTAGTGGAATGGCCTTTCGAAATGATGCAATGCACAATGTATACACAGAACTGAAGCCAACGGCTCTTACGGCCGGGACTGGGGACAATAATGAGATTCATGAGAAGCCATCATTTTCATCCGACAGACGTCCGGTGCTGATGCTGGATGCCCATCTCGATGAATGCGGATTCATGATTCAGTCTATTATGGAAAATGGTCTTATGAGCATCGTAACACTCGGCGGTTTTCACCTTACCAGCCTTCCGGCCCACTCGGTTATTGTGAGAACGGCAGAAGGAAAAATGCACAGAGGTATTACCACGTCGAAACCGGTTCATTTTCTGACACCGGAGCAGAAGGCGGACAACAGCCTGAGGATCGAGGATATCCTGATTGATGTGGGCGCGTGCAGCCGGGAAGAGGTGCTTGCTGTGTACGGAATCCGTCCGGGCGACCCCGTTGTTCCGGATGTGGCGTATGAATATCATGAGGAAAACGGCATCTGCTTTGGAAAGGCATTTGACAACCGCCTGGGATGCTTCTGTATCATAGAAACTATGAAGGCTCTGATGGAGGAGGAAGACCGCCTGGCGGCCAGAGTCGTGGGTGCGTTTGCGGCCCAGGAAGAGGTGGGAACCAGGGGGGCTGTGGTGACTGCTCAGCAGGTGAGGCCTGATCTGGCTATCGTGTTTGAGGGCTCACCTGCCGATGATCCCTATTTCCAGGCGGGAATTGCGCAGGGAGTGATGAGAGGCGGTGTACAAATCCGCCATCTGGATAACAGCTACGTATCGAACCCGGCGTTTATCCGGTACGCGCATGAGGTCGGAGAGAAATTAGGAATTCCCTGTCAGGATGCTGTTCGGAGAGGCGGCAGCACAAACGCAGGGAAGATCAGTCTGACCGGTCAGGCGGTTCCGGTTCTGGTGCTGGGAATTCCTTCCCGATACGTGCACAGCCATTATAACTTCTGTGCGAAATCAGATATTGAGGCGGCCGTATCCATGGCAGTGGAAGTGATCCGCGGCCTGAATGTGGAAAATATGAAGCGGATTTTCAGACAGGACGTGATTTGATAGTATGGTGCCATATGCGTACCTAATCGGGAAAATGTACGCCATGGGCGGAGAAAAGCGTGTCAAACGATTGGATTTTGTGTCAAAGAAACGGGATTTTGAGGAGTGGGAGTCGTTTATTTTTCACAGCTTTTTCTGAGGACGCGAGAAAATACTTGTCAAGGCTTTTCCGATAGAATATAATATCATGGAAAGAGCTGTTGCAGAAATCGGTTAAGATGCATGCAACAGCCTTTCATCTTCATTTGCAATTTTTGTTTTTTATTGCAGGAATGCGGGAATGCTAAAGATAAAGCGGCTTATGTCCGGTTTTTTTCATTTCCGGCGTTCGTGATACCGTACATGATTATTATAGGAGGAATATCCGTGGAAAGAGAAATGATTATTGTTCTGGATTTCGGTGGTCAGTACAACCAGCTGATTGCCAGACGAGTCAGAGAATGCAATGTTTACTGTGAGGTTCATCCATACACACTGGGACTGGATAAGATCAGGGAAATGAATCCGAAGGGAATCATTTTCACCGGAGGCCCTAATAGTGTATACAAGGAGGAGTCCCCGCATTGTGAAAAAGAAATCTTTGAGATGGGAATTCCGATCCTTGGAATCTGTTATGGTTCTCAGTTGATGGCTCATATGCTGGGCGGAAGCGTTGCGACGGCTCCAGTCAGCGAATATGGCAAGACGGAAGTGGATACAGAGGCGGACAGCCGGATCCTCGATTCCGTGAGCCCGAAAACGGTCTGCTGGATGAGCCATACAGATTATATAGAAAAAGCCCCGGAAGGCTTCAAGGTTACCGCTCACACACCGGTCTGCCCGGTGGCAGGCATGGAATGTGAGGAGCGCGGTCTCTATGCGGTTCAGTTCCATCCGGAGGTTATGCACACACAGGAAGGCATGAAGATGCTGTCCAATTTCGTATACAACGTCTGTAAATGTTCCGGGGACTGGAAGATGGATTCCTTCGTTGAATCTTCCATACAGTCTATCCGCGAAAAAGTCGGCAGCGGCAAGGTGCTCTGTGCTCTGTCCGGCGGAGTGGATTCTTCCGTAGCAGCCGTTATGCTGGCGAAAGCAGTTGGAAAACAGCTGACCTGCGTATTTGTAGATCATGGTCTTCTGCGCAAGGATGAAGGCGACGAGGTGGAGGCTGTCTTTGGCCCCAATGGCCCTTATGATTTGAATTTTATCCGCGTCAACGCCCAGGAACGTTTCTATGAGAAACTGAAAGGGGCGGAGGAGCCGGAGCAGAAGAGAAAGATCATAGGAGAAGAGTTTATCCGTGTATTTGAAGATGAAGCAAAGAAGATCGGCACGGTGGATTATTTCGTGCAGGGTACCATTTACCCGGATGTGATCGAGTCAGGACTTGGAAAGTCAGCCGTGATCAAGTCTCACCACAACGTGGGCGGACTTCCGGAGCATGTGGATTTTAAGGAGATCATCGAGCCGCTGCGCCTTCTGTTTAAGGATGAGGTAAGAAAGGCCGGTCTGGAACTTGGAATTCCGGAGTATTTGGTTTACCGCCAGCCGTTCCCGGGCCCGGGCCTGGGCGTGCGTATCATCGGCGAGATCACACCGGACAAGGTAAAAATCGTTCAGGAAGCCGATGCAATCTACCGCGAGGAGATTGCAAAAGCCGGAGTCGATAAGGGACTCGGCCAGTATTTCGCAGCGCTGACGAATATGCGGTCGGTTGGCTGCATGGGTGATGAGAGAACGTACGATTATGCCGTTGTACTGAGAGCTGTGCTTACATCTGATTTTATGACTGCGGAGTCGGCAGAACTTCCGTGGGAGGTCCTGGGAACTGTGACCAGGAGAATTGTCAATGAAGTGAAGGGCGTGAACCGGGTGCTTTATGATTGTACGGGGAAGCCGCCGGCTACGATTGAATTTGAATAATAGATATGTTCCCGGGAACCCAGTAAAATCAAGGGGCCCCGGGATTTTTTGCCCATCCGGTACGAAAACGGTACGCATTATTCCGGAAACTAATACTGTCTTAAAGAAGTCAGGCAGAGCAGAAAAAAGACGATATAATATGCCCAGCTGCGCATTATCCCCATCAGCCTCTATCTAAGTTTGAGGAGCGCTCCCGGAAACGTTAATAGAATGACTATTTACGGAGGCCATTTATATCGTCTGGCTCTGCTTTGGCTCTAGTTATTTGAAAACTAATATATTTTTAAACGTGTATCACTATTTTGTACCGTACAACTTCATTAATCTGTGTTTATGAAAATAGCATACCGGCATTAAAGTCTCAATATGTCGACGCGATCCATATGCCAGCATAATCCAGACACCAGCATAATCCAGACACCAGATCAGTAAATCATAAGCTTCCCCTATATCAAAGATTAACCGGAATCGGCACAACCTTATTTCCCATTTCAGATAAATAGAAAATTCTAAAAATAATTTTTCTCTGTCCTAAACCTCACACCATCATTTTACCATATCACCATCCCGATAAAGTGCCAATCCGCACTCTAGAGCCAGCATAAAATATTTCTCAGCACTATCTACTCCATAGTCGGTCAAATCTCTTTGTTCCCATTCCCCATGATCCAGGCTGTCTGCACTATAAAAAAACTGAACAAACGGAATATGCCTGTATTTCGCAGCGGCCAATAAAGCAGAGTATTCCATATCAACGGCGATACAGCCAGCTTCTTTGCGCTCCGTAATTGTGTTCAAGGTTTCCCGGTAGATACCATCCGTTGTCCATATTTTGCCCGCAGTATAAGGGCAGCCACACCTTTCCAGACATTCTGTTAAACGTTTCGTTATTTCCTGGTCCGGGGCAATTTCTTCGCTCGGCGCTAAATAATGGTAACTCGTTCCTTCATCTCGTACTGCCCCGGTAGGGACGATTAAATTGTGCTGGACAGTATCGTCATCCAATACACCGCAGCAGCCGAAGAAAACAAACTTTTTTGCCCCGGAAGCAATTACTTCTTCAAAACAGCTCACACTGGCAGGGGCACCGACTAATGAAAGGTAGAATGCAAACTCCTTTCCTCCATACGTAATTTTATAGACTGGATTTTCTCCATTTGCAGTAATTAAATTAGTAATTACTTCAGCATTGCTTTGAGTAGAAACTCTATCTATAATTCGCTTTGAAAATGTAGATATACAGACTTCCGGGAAATTTTCGACCGGCTTTACCGTATCAGTCGGATTTAAAATAGCACGATCCATTGTACGATTACTATAAAATACTGTTTTCATATGGTATCTCCTCACTTTCTGGTAATAATAAAAGCTTTATTTGCTCAATAATTCTTTTTGGAATATTTGTATCAATATCCATCATGACACCATACATTCTTACTCCCTGGTAGGAAAATACAATCAAATCAAAGATTGCCTCCGGGTTTACCGTCTTAAATTCCTTTCGTTTCATACCGTACTGGATAAAGTCAACCCACATTTTTTTCGAATCGAGATATTGCTGAGTAATGGAATTATCACTTTTGGATATATTCGGATTGCTGAAGAATTCATAGATTGCAATACTTAAAGAGGAACTTTGGTCTAACATTTCTTTTTCGTATCTCGTTAAAACATCACAAAGAATTTCTGCTGCTGATGTACCTTTCTGCATTTTTTCGGAAAATTCGTTTTGCTGATTTCCCATAAGAAAATTTACAATTTCAAGAAAAATTTGTTCGGTACTTTCATAATGGCGATACAGTCCCCCGCGGCTAAGTCCTGTTTTTTCGCAAATATCTTTCATAGTCACATCTTTGTAGCCTTTTTCAGTAAAAAGTTTAAATGCCTCCATACAGATAAGCTGTCTGGTTTGATCTCCCTTAATTCCCATTTTCGGTATTCTCCTTTGCGACATGCATGTCTCTTTTTGTATTATGCGACATATGTGTCGCTTTGTCAATGAGAATTTGTTTTAAATATAAGAAGCAATTAACAGTTTGCCGCTTTTAAAATAGTAATCATACGATTCTAAATAGCAATGACATATCCTGAATAACAATCCGGAATACTTTCATTTCGTACAAAACATAAAACGCCATCAGGTCTTGACACCTCCCTTCATTTGTGCTATTGTGCATATAATCAAATACAAAAAGCGATGATAAGAAATAGTAGGTATTCCGGACTTTACAGAGAGAAAGCGGTTGGTGCAAGCTTTCATTGAAGGAGTAGCGAACCGGTCTTTGAGCTGTGGGCTGAACGGAACGTAGATTTCCCAGTAGGTTTCGCCGGATTCTCCCGTCACAGAGAAAGAGTATCAGGCAGTCTGCCCCGTACTCGCGAGCGCGGATTTATTCCGAATTTAGGTGGTACCACGGACTTTTGTACAGTTCGCCCTAAGCTGATGAGCGTCAGCTTGGGGCGTTTTTTAGTTTGTGGAAAATGAAAAAGGGAGGAAATCATATGAAACTGGAAAAACTTGTAGGGGATCGTTTTAAAGAACGTCCCGCGGACTGTGTCGTGGACAGCCATGCGCTGATGGTCCGCGGCGGCTATATGAAGTATGTGGCAAATGGTATTTATTCGTCGTATACGCCTTTAAAGAGGATTACTCGTAAGATTGAACAGATTATGCGGGAGGAAATGGACGCAATCGATGGGCAGGAGGTACAGTTTCCTGTTGTGATGCCGGCCTCCTTATGGCAGGAGTCCGGCCGGTATGAGAGCATTGGAAAAGAACTGCTCCGGTTTGCCGACCGGGGCGGCAGCCCTCTGGTTCTCGGTATGACCCACGAGGAGGCGGCGGTTCAGCTTGTGAGGGAATATGGACAGAGCTATTTGAAATATCCTTTTATGATCTATCAGATTCAGACAAAATTTCGTGATGAGGCGCGTCCGAGGGCGGGACTGATCCGGGTCCGCGAGTTTACAATGAAGGACGCCTACTCGTTCCACACAAGCCAGGAGGATTTAGAAGCGTATTATGACAGGTGTTATAAGGCCTATGAGCGGATTTATAAGAGGGTGGGAGTTCCTGAGGTCATATCCGTGGCATCGGATTCCGGCATGATGGGCGGCAGCATTTCCCATGAATTTATGCTTTTGACTCCCATCGGAGAGGACTCCATCGCGATCTGCGGGGAGTGCGGATACCGGGCCAATATGGAAGCGGCGGAAACCATTGTGCGCAGTGCCAGGGATGAAATTTCAGATGAACTGACGCTGGTTCATACGCCGGATATACACACGATTGAGGATATCTGTCATTTCCTTGAAACCGGGAAGGAACACTCCTGTAAGGCAGTGGTTTACCAGCGGAATTCTGACGACAGGTATATTGTCCTGTTTATTCGGGGCGATCTGGAAGTAAATGAAACAAAGCTGACCAATTATCTGGGTTATGAGATTCACCCGGCAGTCATCACTGAGGAAAGCGGCCTGACGGCTGGATATATTGGTCCGTACAACTTAAAGGGGGATTTTACGGTTCTGTTTGACCGTTCGCTGGAAGGGGCAAATAATTTATCCTGTGGCGCCAATATCTGTGAATACCACTATACCGGGCTGGATATGAAACGGGATGCGGGCAGCGCAGAATACCATGACTTTGCGAAGATCACCGAAGGCGGAAGCTGTCCTCACTGCGGGAAGGCGGCAATTAAGATTTCACGCGGTATTGAGGTCGGAAATATTTTTCAGTTAGGTACAAAGTATACAAAAGCCATGGATATGACGTATGTGGCAAAGGACGGAAGTATGCAGTATCCGGTGATGGGATGCTACGGGATCGGTGTGGGCCGGCTTGCTGCCGCTGTATGTGAGGCGCACCATGATGAATTTGGACCGATTTGGCCAAAGGAAATTGCACCGTGGCAGATTCATTTATGTGCTGTCCGGCCGGACCATGAAGAAGTCAGAGCGTATGCGGACCGCCTGTATGAGGAATTGCAGAGCAGGGGCGTGGAGGTGATCTATGACGACCGCCAGGTAAGCGCCGGCATCATGTTTTCCGATGCGGATCTGCTGGGAGTTCCGCTGCGAGTCATTGTCAGCCCGAGGAACCTGAAACAGAATATTCTGGAGGTGGCTTCCAGGGATAAGCGCTTTTCAGAGAAAATAGCAATGGAGCATGCGGTGGAAACGTTACTGCAGCTCGTAAATGATCGCTAAAAGGCCTGGTGACTAATCAATACGCTGATAGAGATAGTAAAAAGGGCCTGCGTGTGTTAAAATGAGCGAAACGGTGAAAGGGCTTTATATGGAAGCCCAGGGGAGGAAAATAAGATGAAAACACCTGTATTAGAGACGGAAAGGCTGCTTTTGCGGCCATTTTGCGAAGCAGATGCACAGCGGGTCTTCGATTGCTGGGAAAGCGATCCGGATGTGGCGCGGTATATGTTTTGGAGCAGTCATAATGATGTTGAGAAGACCAGACAGTGGACTGCCTTCGAAGTCTCTCAGATACCATCGGATCAGTGGTACCGCTGGGCCGTGGTGCTTAAAGCGACTGGGGACCTGATCGGAACCGGACTTGTTTATTACGAAGAGGAATACCATTTATTTGAAATAGGTTATAATTTCGGGAAAGAATACTGGGGACATGGATTTGCGACAGAAACGATGGAAGCAATTGTGGATTTTGCAAAGAATGTCCTGAAGGTAAAGGAGCTGGTGGGCAGGTACGCAAAGGAGAATCCGGCGTCGGGCCGTGTGATGGATAAGCTGGGATTCCGGTATTTCAGAGAGATTCCTTATGAGGCGAACGAAGGAAAACACCGTTACAATGGGGTAGAGTGTAGGCTGAAGTTCTAAAAGGATATAAAATCATGAAAAAATATTTGTCCGCTGCAACATTTTATCAGGCTCATCTGTATAGAAGACAGAACGGCTAAGAAAGCTGTTAAAATTCCAAAAACAGAAAGGATAAATATTATGAAAAAAATGATGACTCTAATTATTTGTGCAGTGGTGGCGCTGTCAATCACTGCCTGCGCTTCCAGCGGTACCGCTGCAAAGACTCCAATAACAGAGACAACTGCTATAACAGAGGCAACTGCTATAACAGAGACAACTGCTATAACAGAAATAACTGCTATACCAAAATCAACAACTCCGGCGAATACCAATCCTGACACAATGATTGCCAATCCTTTCGTGGATTGCCAGACTATGGAGACTGCCGCCGAGGTGGCTGGATTTGAGTTTCGCACGCCGGAACAGGTGGAAGGCATCTCAGAAAAAAAGATACAGGCTGTGGATCAGGAGATGATCCAGGTTATCTATTCAGCGGATGAAAATCAGATTTTGATCCGTAAGGCACCGGGAACAAGGAATATAAGTGGGGATTATAACAACTATCAGAAAGAAGAAACCATCACGGTGGATGAAAGGCAGGTGACTTTAAAAGGAAACGATGGCGTCATCTCTCTCGCCACCTGGTCTGCAAACGATTACTCTTACTCCATTTATGTGAGCGCGGGCATGGCTCAGGACAGTATCGTAAGTCTGGTACAGGCGATTCATTAAAATAAGACTGCACAGGCAATGGCGGGAACATTTCCGGCATTGCCTGTCTTTGTGGGAGAGACAGTGATGGAAGTATGTATTTATTTGAAGAGGGGATGGAAGGACTGTATGATCTCTTTCCTCCGTAATATATGCAGCTATAAACAATCCCGGCGGCGTATCTTGTTTGCCAATGAAGCAAAGGCTGCTTTCGGGGAGTTTGCCAATAAAACAAAGGCTGCTTCCGGGGAGTTTGCCAATAAAGCAAAGGCTGTTTCCGGGGGAAATGCCGCTAACCGGGAAGCGGTCAATATGCAGGCGGCCAGAGTACTCGATGAATATGGAAACAGTATCTTGCGTCTGGCTTATTCCTATCTGCATAATATGAGCGATGCCGAGGACATCTTACAGGAGACGTTGATTCAGTTTTTAAAGACGGGCCCCTTACTGGAAAATACCTCGCACGAAAAGGCATGGCTGCTTAAAGTTGCTGCTAATTTAAGTAAGAACCGTATTGAATACAACCGGATCAGGCAGACGGATGAATTGGAAGAAACGCTGGCCGCAGACTGCAGAGAGGATTTGTCCTTTGTATGGGAGGCGGTGAAAGCGCTGCCTGACAAATACCGTGAGGTCATACACCTGTTTCACTATGAAGGATATTCTACGGCACAGATAGGAAAAATGCTCAATAGAAAAGAAGCAACCGTTCGGTCGGATTTGCGGCGGGGAAGGCAGAAATTAAAGGATATTTTGAAGGAGGCATATGATTTTGGGTAAATACAAAGAACTTATCGAAAGAATAGAAGTAACCGATGATATGCGCTGCCGTATCCTTGATCATATCAGCAGAGAACCGATAGAGAGACCGGTAAGGATACTTCCGTTGGCCGGCCTCAGAAGGTACATGGCCGTTGCAGCCTGTTTTGTCGTCCTGGCAGCAGGCGCAGTTATGATTCCTGCGGTTCTGCATCATAATCCGTCATCGCCGGATCAAGGCGTGCTTACGGCGCCGGTGTTGTTAAATGCCGCTTCCGCAATGGAACTGTCAGAAATGGTGGGATTCGGCGTTGCTGATATCCCGTCCCTTATGTCTGCATCGGACAAAACCACTTATATGGCATTGGGAAAGGAACTGGCCGAAATAAAATACAACTCCGACAGCCAGACCGTCACATTTAGAAAGTCCGCTAAAATGGATGATAATTCAGGTGATTACAATAGTTACAGTACAGTGAAGGTGATTACCGTAAATATGGATTCCGTCACGTTGAAGGGAAATGACGGTAATTATAATCTCGCGGTCTGGTCAAAGGGAGAGTACTCTTATTCCCTGCATTTTACAGAAACGGTGACGGAAGAAGCAGTTAAACAGATCGTAGAGGAGATAGACGCAAGATGACGTTCGGGGCGGAGATATTATTTTAACCTGGTGATAGACTCCATCACTGCAGGTATCATCACCGCCCTTCACTGCCTCACCCGTTATGACTGCAGACACAACGATACATCTCAGACAATTGTTTGGAATACTGTTCCATCAACACAGATAACCGGGGTTCCCCTTCCATCGTCCGTTTATAGATGATCTCCGGGGATACGGTGCGATTCCTGTCAGCTTTCATATGAAGCATCTCCTGGATTTCGCTTAAAATACAGGCGGTAAAGGCCAGATAGTCTTCCATCTGTGCAGAATTAACCGCACTGGCTTTTCGGTTGTTGATTAAGAAAAGCATTTGTTCCGCCTCGGATATCATGTGCCAGGAAATCCATAGAAGTTTTTTGATAAAGGCCGAATCCTCATTTCCCGCCTTTTTCAAATACTGGATAATCTGGTCGTGAATCAGATGGTAATGGATCTGGACATCGCAGATGACGCCATAATCCAGAGGCGCGGTCAGGCTGCTCTCCAGCAGGCGAAGGTAAACGTGGTGTGTGTGGAACAGCTGATACAGGTTGTAGCGGTACTGTCCCTTCTGGTGCGTAGGAAATACAAAACGGTTTACGAGAAGTACCAGCACCATCGCAGCGACGACATATAGGATACGGAGTTCAGCGGCCAGCATCTGTGGGAGTGCCAGCGTGGTAAGGGTCAGGGCAAAGCAGGTGGAGAACAGGGCCTGCTGCCAGGTTCCGGCCGTTTCCATATAAAGCCCTGTCGCCATAACGGTCGCCAGTACAAAATGCCAGCCGGTTCCATGGAACAGCGGGAGGAGAAACTGCAGGATAAGACAGCCTGCCAGTGTGCCGATAAAGCGGGTCTTGATGCGGGTGGCGCTTTCCTCATACATGGGGCGGAGCAGCAGGAAGGCGTTCAGCACGAGCCAGTAACCATGATTTGCCTGGCTGACCATGCTGTAAGTAAAGCCAACGGTCAAAACTACGCTGAGACGAAGCGCAAAACGCGTCTCAAATGCATCCGCTTTTATCTGGCCAAACAGTTTCCTAAAGGGGCGGCGGTAGCTGGGGAGTCTCCAACAGGGAGGACTCTGTTTTTCACCTGTCTGTCGAATGTTTTCCAGGATCAGCAGGAAGAGACGGAGAAAATTCTGAACAAAAATGCAGGGGATTTCATCGCGTTCCTCCGCTTCGGCCAGAAGCTTATTTCCTGTGCTGACCAGTTCTTTCCGTTCGAAACCGCCGTTTCCCGCGGACTCCATATATTGGGCCAGGCGTTCCAACAAGTCATGGCAGGTCTGGTCAGAGAGCGTAGCTGCCTGGTACGGATTTGTCAGAAAATACACGGCACGCTGAAACAGCAGCGCAAACATATACTGAATTTTCCCCTGGGGGCTTACCACATAGGTGAGGCCCCTGCTTTTGTAGGCTTCTCCGTAAAGTCCCTGGAGGATTGGAAAGATGGTATCCATCTGTCCGGAAGCCAGACTGCCGGAGGGGTCTGTTTGTTCTGCGGTGGGGGACATCTGCTCAATCTGAGCGCGCAGCGCGGCCGCCAGGAGCAGGAGTCCCTTTTTGGCAGCAGCAAAATGGTCATTCTTCCTATTCTGAAGCGAACACAAGAACAGTATGATGGTCAGAACCGCCAGACCGTAGGCCAGCGCCCCCATCTGCATGGCCAGTCCATCCCATCCGACCGGCCGCAGCTGAAGAAAGACAAAGCACATGGCATTCGCAAAATATCCCAGCGGATTAAACTGCGAGGTCTGGAGAAAAACCAGCAGAAAGGGAACGGTCAGATTGAGAAGAATGCAGAGCGCAACGCTGAGGGAGGCAAAAAAGCTGAGAAGAGCCATCAAAAACTGCGTCCCCACAAGCACGATCAGCTGCCGGACTGTTAGATATTTCCGATAATTGACCTTGAACAGGATTGTAACCACCGATACGAGGATTGAATAGGAAATGCCGAATAATAGGATCGTAGAGTAAAATAAAAAAAGGAAAAAAAGAATAATTGGCAGGGCGGCCGCGAATTTGGAGCGGAAAGCTGCCAATACTGATTTTGTTTTGTTTTTCATGGGTGAAGTCATCTCCTTTAAGGAGATATTATAACTCTAATGGGGACGGCTGTCATCTTTTTTGTGAAGAGGGCATGAACCTGCCCTATATCAGAAGGATACTGTACTGCAGAACGGACGTTAAACAGTTTGCCTGATTAGCGTCCGTTCTGTGGCTTCATAAGTATTAGTCAGTGGAAGTATCCGGTGGTTTTTCCCGATACTGCACTGGAGTAACCCCCATATATGTTTTAAAAACAGTCAAAAAATAATTATAACTCTGAAATCCGGACTCTTCGGCTATCTTTTTAAGGGAATCATTGGACTGCCGGAGGAGGTGTGCGGCGATTCTGACCCGGTATGCGTTTAAATATTTCGTAAAAGGGAGGCCAAGCGCGTCTTTGAATGCCCTGGAAAAGTAGACCTCCGACACTCCGCAGTGGCGGCTGATATCCGACAGAGAGAGATCCAGATAATAGTTTTGATAGATGTAATTCAGCGCCTTCTGGATCAGCGGCGGGTATTGGGAGACCGAGGCGGACGCAAGCCGTTCCAGGCCCTGGCGGTAATAAAGGAGAAACTGTTTTTTCAGCGTCTCAATATCCAGGATATTGTTGACAGCCGGCGGCGGTACCGTGATGGTCTCACGATCCTGGGAGGCCGTTCGGAGAGCCAGCTGCATGATCTCCGTCAGACGCAGGACGAGGCGCTGAAGTCCAAGAAGAGAGACGTGCGTCTGTCCGACTGTATCAAAAATATGAGTGACGATTTCAGTCACTTTTTTTTCGTTCAGGTGAAGAAGAGATTCTGACAGCTCATTTTCCTCCTGCAGGGAGAGCAGCAGGACGGAATTACCTTCCTTTTCTGCAGGACGTTCCGAATCGCTGTTAAAAGGCTTTACCTGAAGACGATGGTGAATTTTCAGGTAGTAGGGGCGCAAATGTTCCACGGAGTCGAAGACGGGCATGGACTCGGCAAAAGTATGGATAGAGAGATAACGCCGCAGGTTGTTTTTCAACAGGCTGATATCCTGGGAGGCCGTCTGAAGGATGGCAGCTTCGCTGGTGAGATCCGGAAAGGACAGCAGGACCAGGAATTCACCGTAGTTGATATGTGTGATAATTCCCCTCTGAAGCGAGGTGAAAAATGTATCACAAAAGTGGAGAACTGTATTGACAACCTTCTGATGGCGTTCATCCGGTATGCTCTGATAAATACTGGAGAAATTGGTGATCTGCAGGCAAGCCGCAACGTGCCGCCGGCCGCAGAGCAGCGGATCGGAGGCGAAAAAGTGACGGTTTTCATCCGGAATATCATAATTTAAGACGAGATTCCGGAGGTATTGCTGTTTTGACAGCTGGCACATCTGGTCCCACTGCTTCTGATGAAGCTGCTGTTTATCAATATAAAGCCGTATTTCGGACAATTTCGTTTCGAGAAGAGTCCGGGACAGCTCATGCTTTAGGAGGTAATCGTAAGCCCCGGCCTGGAGAATCGGTTTTACGTACTCGAAATTATCGTAATTGCTTATGACAAGGATTGTAATGGGAAGCTGATGTTTGCTGATAAACCTGGCGACCTCTAATCCGCTCGCCCCGGGCATCTCCATATCGAGGATCACGATGTCGATGGAATCGCCATGAGCGTTCAGATATTCGATGGCGCCTGTTCCGTCCAGCAACTGCCCGCAGACATGGATGAATTCGAGGTCTGCCAGAAAGGTCTGCATCTTATTTAAAGAAAGTATGTCGTCATCGACGAGAAGCGTCTGAAGCATGCGGGTCCTCCTTTACAGGATAGCTCAAAGAAATTCGGGTGAAGCTCTGTCCGTCGCTGTCGATGGAAAATGTGCAGCGGTTCCCATACTGGAGGCGAAGGCGTTCGATACAGGACCGTATTCCGATATTTGAATAGTCTTCCTCCGTTTGACAGGACAGATTAAGGATCTGTTCGATCTGATCGTTTTTGATTCCGGAACCATTGTCTTCAATGATGATATGGAGCTGTTCTTCTTCCAGATAGGCGTAGAGAAAGATGATTCCATCCTCTTCGAAATTGCGGAAACCATGCTTCATGCAGTTCTCAATAAATGGCTGCAGCAGAAGCTTTAAAACAGGCAGTTCCATGAGGGGGGCGGCAACGTCACACTGAAGCGTAAGGTTCTGGAAATTATTATATTTTTTAATGGAAATATAGTCTTTGATAAAACCGATTTCCTGGCGCAGCGTGACGAAATTTTCCGTATTTTTGGAGACGAGTTTCAACATTCTTGTGAATGCCAGAGATACCTCCTCGATATTTTTAACGCCCTGAAGGCTGGCCAGCTGTGTAATGGTATTCAGAGCATTGTAAATCATATGGGGATTCAGCTGCTGCTGCAGCGTCTGCAGTTCAAGCCGGCGCTGTTTTTCTGCGTTTGCCTGAATTTCCTCCAGCATCTTGTCAATTTCATTTTCCAGATACACAATCCCGTCTGATATTTCCTTCAGTTCGTCGTTATTCTTATGGTGAAAGACACTCTTCTCCCTGGTGGTGATAAAACGGAGCAGCTCATTCTTAATCAGGAGGATCTTTCTGGAGAGCGATTTGGATATGATTCTGGAAAATGCGATGGTCTGCATGAAAACCAGAATCAGGATAATGACAAACAAAACTCTTATATTTCCGGAATCTTTGTAAATATACGTGTGCGGAACCAGCACATAGGTATGGTAGTTTGTCAAAAGGGAACTGGCGTGCGCCATCTCATAGCGTTCATTTTCCAGAATTACCGTCGTTCCCTGGGCGGAGAGGAGATGCTCCATAATTTCCGGTTTACTGAGGAGGTGAACCGCATTGGTGTAGATCACTTCGTTATTGGGGTTAGCGATGAATACCTGATAGTTGTTTCCATCATAATCTCCCAGAATGGAATGAAGCAGCTCCGGGCTGATATCCACAAGAATGACAGCGAGTATTTCCCCTTCCTCCTTTAATACACGGCCGTAGGTCAGCGCCTTCTCACTGTCGGTACTGTATAGATTCCGCTCCGTGTAGTAGGTGCCGGGGGAGGCCTGCTTCACGCTCTCGCAGAGCGGACTGTGAAAGCTTTGGAGCCGGTTGACATTGGAGCCGTTGGTGTATATGCGGTTATAGCGGTCGATGATCGTGTAGGAACAGGCAAATTCGCCGTAATTCGAGATGGACTTCAGGAAATTTTCAATCAGGACATGCTTCTTATGCCCTTCGACCGTGATTTCATCGTAATCCTCCTTCAAATAACTGCGAATATCTTCATTGGAAAAAATGTGGGTAATATTCTGTTCAATGTCAGTGGTCAGGGAATCCAGGGCCTGATTGATGGTGGAAATTCTGCTGTATGTAAAGGTGAGTTCCTTCGAACGCATGGTGCGGAACCAGAATGGATATGTGGTGAGGCTGATGAGTAAAACGGGAACAATCCCATTGAATAGAAAGATCAGAACAAGCCGGGCATTAAAATGGGATTTAAAGTAATGGATTAATTTCGGGTGTTTTTCCAACTTCTGTGCCTCCTGATTGAGTATACTCGAATTATACTATCAGGTAAATTCACTTACAATAAAAGATTAAAAATTTGTAGTAACTGGTAAAAAATACAAAGCTTTCCGCCGGATGAGAGTCAGTATAATAAACTCATGAACAAGGTCACAGGACAGAAAGGAAAATGAATTGTGAAAAACAGTATAAGCAGGATTGAACAAAAACGAAGATTCATGAAAAACTTCCGGGCAACGAAAACACTGTATTTGTTTGTAATACCCGGGCTGGTGTATTACGCATTATTTAAATACTGGCCGATCTACGGGTCGCAGATTGCATTCCGGGATTACTCTCCATTCCTGGGATTTACGAAAAGCCCGTGGGTGGGACTTGAAAATTTCGAGAGATTTTTCCGGTCTCCGGATTTTTTCCTGATACTCAAAAATACATTGCTGATCAATGTGACGAACCTGATCCTGGGATTTCCTTTTCCGATTATACTCGCCATTCTGCTGAACCAGGTCAGAAACAAAGCATTTAAAAAGCTGGTTCAGACTGCGACGTATGCACCGTATTTTATCTCCGTTGTCGTTCTCGTCGGTATGATGTACACCATGCTTTCTCCGTACAGCGGTGTGGTAAATGCGGTAATCCGCTTTTTTGGCGGAGACCCTGTCCATTTCATGGGAAAACCCGGAATGTATGTCATGATCTACGTCTTATCGGGGATCTGGCAGACGTGCGGGTGGTCTGCAATTGTCTACATAGCGGCGCTGGCATCGGTTTCCCCTGATCTGCATGAGTCGGCAATCGTCGATGGGGCCGGAAGATTACAGAGAATCTGGCATATCGATCTGCCGGGAATCATGCCGACGATCATTACCATGCTGATTCTGACTGCGGGTCAGCTTTTAACGATCGGCTTTGAAAAATCGTACTTAATGCAGAATTCCATGAATCTGGGGGTATCGGAGGTCATATCGACGTATACCTACAAGCGGGGACTGGTAGATGGTGATTTCAGTTACGCGTCTGCAGTCGAGATGATGCAGTCCGTGGTGAATTTCGTGATTCTGATTTCAGTCAATAAATTCAGTAAAAGGTTCAGTGATACTTCTTTATGGTAGAATGGGGGATATGTGAATGAAAGCGGGAAAAAAAGACAGAGTCTTCGAAATTGTTACGACGGTGCTGCTGGTCATGATCTTGATCGTTGCGTTATATCCACTGTATTTCAGCCTGATTGCCTCCATCAGCAGCCCGAGAGCGGTTTATCAGGGAAGGGTTTTGTTTCTGCCGGCGGATGTCACCCTGGATGGCTACCGGAAGATATTTGCAGATGAATCGATATGGACAGGCTTTGGCAACGGTCTGCTCTATACGATAGTCGGAACCCTGTTAAATGTGGTATTTACCATTCCGCTCGCCTATGCGCTCTCCAGAAAAGAGTTTCCGTTTGGCGGCGTATTCATGAAAATAATGGTCTTTACCATGTACTTTTACGGAGGTATCATTCCGCTGTATTTCGTGGTAAAGCAGATGGGGATGCTGGACAGCATCTGGTCAATCGTTCTGCCGACGCTGATCAGCACTTACAATATGATAATCGCCAGGTCTTACTTTATGGGAAGTATACCGGAAGAACTGAAGGAAGCAGCATTTTTAGACGGATGCGGATACGTGGGATTCTTCTTTCGCGTGGCTCTGCCTCTGTCGAAATCGCTGATTGCAGTCATGGTACTTTTTTATGCGGCGAAGCAGTGGAATTCCTATTTCGAGCCCATGATCTATTTGAGCTCCGAAAGCCGTTTTCCGCTGCAGCTGGTGCTTCGGACCATTCTGATCGACAGCCAGAATTCACTGGCCTCGGCGGATGCATCTACGGTGGCGGATATGCAGCAGCTGGTTGATTTGCTGAAATATGGCTGCGTTGTCGTATCGAGTATTCCAATGCTGGTATTTTATCCCTTTGTTCAGAAGCATTTCGTAAAAGGCGTGATGCTGGGGGCGGTAAAGGGATGAGGATAAATGAAAGGAGAAGCAGAATGAAAAAAAGAAGATTTGCAGCACTGTGTACAGCAGCTGCCGTAGTGGCAGGCTGTGTGGCATGCGGAGGGACAGCACAGCCCAAGGGGCAGGACAGCAGTCAGGCCGATGCGGGGGAAAAAGGGAAAGAGAAAATCAAGGTGACCTTTATCAAGAATGAGTGGCACGGTGACCCGAATGACATGGAAATCTATAAGATTCTGGAGGAAAAGACCGGAGTCGAGGTGGAATGGCAGGTTTACTCGGCGGCGACATGGGAGGATAAGAAGAATCTGATCTTATCCAGCGGGGATCTTCCGGATGTCTTTTACATGAATGCCGTCAATGTCAACGATGTAACGAAATACGCTCCTCAGGGAATGTTTCTGGATCTGACGGATTACATCGAGGAATACTGCCCGAATCTCAAGAAAGCATTTGAGGAAATGCCGGAATATAAGAATATCTGTATCAATCCGGATGACGGAAAAATCTACAGCATCGGGCGAGCGGTGGAGAGAGAGGTAATGTATACGTCAGGCCTGCTCTACATCAACAAGAAGTGGCTGGATCAGCTGGGACTCCCTGTCCCGAAGACCGTTGATGAGTATTATGATGCACTGAAGGCATTTAAAGAAAATGATATGAACGGCAATGGCGACAAGGGGGATGAGATTCCATTCGTTTTCCATTATAATTCGTCCGTGCCGGATACTGCATACAGCTACCATCAGCTGTTTGGCTCTTTTGGATATGTGGATCCGGTTTTGACAGTGGGCGCCCATTTCATAGAAGATGAGAACGGTGAGATTGTCTATACGGCAGAACAGGAGGAGTACAAGGATGCAATCCAGTATTACCACAAGTTTGTGAAAGAGGGGCTGTGGGATTCTGAAGGCTTCACCACACCGGACACCTCAGTCATGAATGCCAAGGGAAATAACGATCCGGAAATTGTAGGCTCTTTTATGGCATATGATTCCACATTTGTCGTTCCTGAAAAATACAAAGAAGATTATGTGATTGTTGAGCCTCTGGAAGGTCCGACAGGCAAGCGAATCTGGCAGAACAGCGCCAACAGCAACGGCAATGTCAATGGAACCCAATTCGTTATGACTGCATCGGCAAAGGGCAAGGAAGAGGCAATTATGAAATGGCTGGACGCCCATTTTGAACCGGAAATTTCGGCACAGCTGTTTTTAGGGCCGATTGGGACCACCCTGGAGAAGACAGACAGCGGAATGCTGGATTATGTACCTACTCCTGACGGGATGTCCTACAGTGAATTCCGGTATAAGAATGCCCCTGTACACGTACCCTGTAAGATTGCTTCCGAGGATTGGGGAAAGCTGGTCCAGGTCATGGATGAAGATATCAATAAGCTGCAGATCGCCAAAGAGCACTACGCTCCGTATGCCACGCAGTCCTCTCTGTTCCTGCTGCCGAATAAGGAGGAGAGTAAGTACTTTACCACGACGGCAAAGGATATCGACGACTATGTCAACAAGATGCAGGTAAAATGGCTGACGGAAGGCGGGATTGAAGCAGAATGGGATACCTATTTAGAGCAGCTGAATAAGCTGGGGATCGATAAATACAAAGAAACGGTAAAGGGGATACGGGAAAGGATGGCGAAGCAGTAGACGTGGACAGCGGAAAGAGAAAAAGTAATTTCCTGATATTTATGACAGACCAGCAGCTGGGGACGACCCAACAGAGCAAGGGACCGGCGTACATGCCGAATCTGGAGCGGCTAAAGCGCCATGGTGTGACTTTTCAGGAGGCGTATTGTCCCTCTCCCCACTGCTGTCCCAGCCGTGCCAGCTTCTTTTCCGGGTTGTATCCCTCAGAGCACGGCATATGGAACAATATTGATCTGGCGGATGCATTTTCCCACGGTTTAAATGACGGGATTAAGCTGTTTTCAGAAGATTTGAAGGAAGCGGGATATCAGATGTATTTCAGTGGGAAATGGCATGTCAGCGCGGAAGAAGGGCCGGGCGATCGAGGATTTGGTCCCTGGATCTATCCGCCGCAGGAGGGCCGGTATAAGCCATGGAAGAGGACTCCCTTTATGGGAGACTGGGATTGGCTTTTAGAGGAAGACGACATTGCTATAGAAGAAGGGCGCAGAGAAGGGGAAATCTCCAGAATTGGATTTCCCCAGTACAGCCAGTACGGTGTGACGGAAAATCCCTTCGGTGACGGTGATGTTGTATCCTGTGCAGAAGGCTGGCTGGAGAATGTGAGCAAAGATGAACCATTCTGTATGTATGTCGGAACACTGGGGCCTCACGACCCGTACTTTGTCCCACAGCAGTATCTGGATCTCTATTCGGATGAATCCATAGTGCTCCCGGAGTCCTGGAAGGACCGGATGCTCGATAAACCAAATCTCTACAGAAGGACGAGAGAGCGGTTTGACCAACTCGGCGAGGCGGAACAGAAACGTTCCCTGAAGCATTACCTGGCCTTCTGCTCCTATGAGGATGCGCTGTTCGGAAGGCTTCTCGACGTGCTGGAGCGGAGAGAGCTTCTTGAAGATACGGTGATCCTATACGTATCGGATCACGGAGATTATGCCGGCGCCCATGGATTATGGACGAAAGGCCTTCCGTGTTTTAAGGAGGCGTACCACATCTGTTCTGTCATGGGGTATGGCGGTATTAAGGCGGAAGGGGGTGTGGTCAGCCATAGAGTGTCACTTCTGGATTATGCGCCGACATTTTTAGAACTGGCCGGGATATTGGAGGTGGATGATATGGAAGTGAAACGGCGGTTTTCAGGCCATTCCTTAAAGCCATTTCTGGAGGGGAACATTCCAGAAAAATGGCGCTCGGAGACCTATACACAGAGCAATGGAAACGAGTGCTATGGAATTCAGAGGAGTATTTTTACAGACGAATATCATTTCGTTTTTAATGGATTTGATTTCGATGAACTGTATGATTTGAAAAAAGACCCGGACTGCATGAAAAATGTGATAGAGGAACATGAGTATGAGGCGGTTATCTATGATCTATACAAGAAATTGTGGAAATTTGCATATCTGCATCGGGACGCTTTGGGAGATCCATATATTACGACCGCGCTGGCACGGTATGGCCCTGGGATAATCAGGGGAGTGAAACGGGAAAAGAAAAAGAAGAGAGAATAGGAATAGTAACGGAAAATGAAATACTGCCGGAAACTTTTGGAAGCATATGTTACTGTATGTAAAAGTTTCTGACAGTATTTTTTGATGTGATAATAAGATAGTGGCTTTCGTTTTGCTTAAAAATATATAATTTGTATTGAAATAAGGCGACCGTAATCCCACTGGCTTTAGACAGTGGGGTAGATCGCCAAAAGTGTATTTTAGTGGTATACAGTTGACATGGAAACATGGAGATGCAGGAGTTAGAGTTACATAAGGAGGGAGGCGGTCATGCATGGTGGTTGGAAGAATGTATATGATTTGAGGGAACCTCTATTGACATTTCAGGGAGATACTATTCGGAAAAATACGCTAAAGAGCATAATTACATTTGCATAAGTCCGCTTATGACAGCTACAACACCGAGAACAAGAGAAATCAGCCCAATGTTTACGGCACCTTTTTTCTTATTCGAGCCTCTGTCTTTACTCTTAAATAGCAGAATAGCGCCCAATATGATGAGCACAATACCAAAGCCAACACTAAAAACATATAGCCCGGACGATAAGCTTTCAAGACCACTGTCTATTGCGCCCTCAATTTTCTGTTCCATTTATTCAACCTCCATTCTGTTCACCTGTTTCATTAAAAGTATTGAAACTATAAATGCAATAGACAGGATTACTATTGCAAACAAATACATTACTGCTTTATTCGCTGTGGCATTTACAACGATATTGCACAGGAGAGAAGCAATTAAAACGGCTGATACAATCGTTGTGGGCACTGATTTTTTTATAAATCCAATGCCGGCTGATATAATGCCTATGCTGGCAGCGATGAAGGACATGATAAGCGTAATTTCAATCGCCTGCGCTAGAATAAAAAGTGTAAAACTTTCATTTACAAGGTGTATAAATTGTTCAGTTAGACCAAATATAAGGAATATAGCAATGTTACTGACAGTCATTGATATTACGGTAAAAAGACATACAATACCAAGCTTTGATAACAGAATTTTTTTTCGGCTTACGGGGTAAGAGAAAAGTAAAATTATGCGTTTTCCGGTGTAATCTTCAATGATGAATTTTGAATACATGACTGCCGATAATACACAAAACACGGCCATATTCAAAACACCAAACAGCGGAATAAGATTATGGTAGCCCGAAAAAATAGCCATATCTTTATCGTTAGGCTCCAGCATAGGCGCATATGCAAAAAGGTACAGGAAGCCCAACATTGTAAATGCAATGGCAAGAGAGGCTGCCACATAAGTACGAATTTTGTTTTTTTGCAGTTCCAACTCAAATAGTATTTTCATTTTCTTTCCTCCCGGTCATGATATCCATGAAATAATCCTCAAGGCCAGAGGGGGACTCTGATTTCAGTTCAGCCATGGAAACCTCTCTTACGATGGTTCCGTCTTTAATTATTCCAATGGTGTCGGCTATGTGTTCAATTTCCGTCAGAATGTGACTGGAAATGAGCAGGGTCATGTTTTGCTCTTTTACAAGCGCTATGAAAAAATCCCGCATTTCCCTAATTCCCATAGGGTCAAGTCCGTTAATAGGCTCATCTAAAATTAGTAGTTCAGGTTTATGGATGATAGCCCTTGCAATCGCCAGCCGCTGCCGCATACCCAAAGAAAATTTTGAAACAGGCTGTACGCCTGTATTACTCAGCCCGACCTTTGATAGAACAGCGTCAATATCCCCCGGCTTCTTTTTCATGTAGGCAAGATGGATTCCCAAATTCCCGGCCGCTGATAAGTGTTCATAAAATATGGGGGTTTCAATGATTGTTCCAATTTTGGATAAGATAATATCGCGTTCAGAAACAATGTCTTTTCCTAAAACCTGCGCGTTACCCATTGTCGGTGTAAGCAGCCCGGATATTATTTTAAAAAGCGTCGTTTTCCCAGCCCCATTTGGCCCCAAAAGGCCGTAAATTGTTCCGCGCTCAACGTTCATATTGCAATTTTTAACGGCTTCATTTCCAGGGAAAACCTTTGTCAGTTTTTTCGTTTGTACAGCTAAGGATTTATTCATTGAAATGGACTTCCTCCGTGTATAGCTTTTGCAACAGGTCTAAAGTTCTTTCGAGAAGCGTATCGCTCAATACATCTATGCCGATAGATTTCATCAGGTGCTGTAAAAATCTTAATCGAAGTGATAATTTCCGGGTATCACAACGAAAGACAGCAGGATCGCACCATACGTTCATCAGTAAAAGAAAAACTTCGGCACACTCATCGGGAAAATCTGTAACGATCGAACCATCGGTTATACCTTGCTGAATTATGTTTGAGATGAGGGCGGCATCTTGATTGACACAGGTCTGCATATAGGACAAGACAAATTCTGCGCTTTTCATACGGCCACTCATTACTTCATCTAAATAATGAGCGTCCTGGCAGTCAAGGTTTTTTTCTAAAATGGCAGCTAGTTGTTCTTTTCCTGTAAGAGCGCCTGTTTCAGACAACCAGCTTTCAAGCATGGATTTAGTAGTCTGTGTTTGGTTTTCAGTGACTGCGCTGATAATTTCATCTTTTGACTTAAAGTGATGATAAATAGCTCCTTTTGATATACCGGCTGCTTCCGCTATATCCTGAATACTTGTTTTATCAAATCCCTTTTCTAAAAACAACTTTGCGGAAACCGTTAATATGTTTTCAATGGTTGCCTGTGAATTATATTTTTTCGGCATAGGATGCTCCTTTTAATAAAAACCGGACGTTCGGTTTTTATTTATTATATACCACATTATCTGTTTTGTCAAATTTATTTGGCGTGTTGATAAACCAATGATTTTCACACAGCTTCTGGAGCCAGCCTGGTTCCATGTAATCAATCAGGCTATCAATATTGATTTTGTTGTCGTGACCTCCTGCATTTCTCTTTTTCCCTTCCGATACTCGGCATAGAGGGCTTTTTCGTTCTATGCTTCACAGAAAAGTCACCAGATTCCACCTGTCCTTTCAGCTTACTTTCAGCTTTTCATGCTAGGATAAAAACACCTTAAGGAAACAAATAACAGGTCATTACGCATTTTATTGAATACACAAATAGTGATTGTACAGAGAAAAGGAGGCAGGACCGACATGGCACAGGAAATTTTTGAACGTTATGAAAAGAAATATCTGCTGACAGAAGCACAGTACCTCGGTCTGAAACGGGTGTTTGAGGACAGGATGGCAGCCGATGCATATGGAGTACATACCATTTCCAATATTTATTTTGACACAAAGGATTTTGAACTGATCAGAACGTCCCTGGCTGGGCCTGTATACAAAGAAAAGCTTCGTCTGCGGGCTTATGGGGCGGTGAACGAAAAGAGTACGGTATTTCTGGAAATGAAGAAGAAATACAGCGGTGTGGTATATAAAAGACGTGTACCAATGGAACTTGTGTCTGCCGTTTTGTATTTAAATAACGGGATTCTTCCAGAGTCGGAAAATCAGATTTTCCGGGAAATACAGTACATGAAACAGAGGTATCATCTGGAACCGGCGGCATATGTGGCTTATGACCGCTTGGCGTGTTACTGTAAAACCGATGAAGAACTGCGGGTAACCTTTGACTGGAATATACGATGCAGAAACGAAGCGTTAGATCTGCGGGCCGGGGCATATGGGACTTCCCTGCTTGATGCAGGCTGTGTCCTGATGGAAGTAAAGATACCGGGAGCGATGCCGGTCTGGATGAGCCGGGCATTTTCGGAGCTTTCTATCTATCCCGTGTCATTCTCGAAGTATGGGCGTTACTACAGGGAGTATCTGCTGAGAGAGGAAGGGGCGGAACCCGAATACAAACAAAACACTATAAAAGGAGGGCGTGTCTGTGCTTAACAGTATTTTGACGGAAACAGTCAGCTCTGGGATTACATTGCCGCAGCTGGTTATATGTACCTTGACTTCACTGGGACTTGGGCTTGCTCTGGCATTCCTTCATACATATAGAAATACAAGTTCAAGAAATTTTGTGATGACGTTAGCGATTCTCCCGGCTGTGGTACAGGCGGTGATTATGCTGGTCAACGGAAATCTGGGAACAGGTGTCGCGGTAATGGGCGCGTTCGGGCTGGTGCGTTTCCGGTCTGCGCCGGGAAATGCCAGAGAAATTGGAAGCGTGTTTCTTGCCATGGCCATCGGCCTGGCGACAGGAATGGGGTATCTGGGAATCGCTGTTCTACTGCTTATCATAATCGGAGCGGCAATTTTAGTTTTGGCGGCGGTTCCTCTTGGCAGCCAGTCATTTGCGCAGAAAGAACTGAAAGTCACCATACCGGAAAATCTGGATTATGCCGGAATTTTCGATGACTTATTCGAAAAGTATACGAAGCGTGCGGTGCTCATGAAGGTACGCACAACAAATATGGGAAGTCTTTATGAGCTCTGCTACCGGATCGAATTGAAAAAGGAAGAGGAGGAGAAGGCGATGCTCGACGATATTCGGTGCAGAAATGGAAATCTGACGATTGTGTGCGGCCGGATAGCAGAGAACAGAGAGGAATTGTAAATGAGAAATATACATTTGAGGCTCCATTTTTTTACAGGGACTGATTTTACAAGAGTGAAAGGAGAGATGGGATGAATCAATTATTGAGACGCGGTCTGTTTCTCGTTATGGCGGGAGCGATTCTGATGACCGGATGCCAGAGCAAAAACGGAGATCAGGCCTTCGAAGATACTGAGGCAGAAGGCAATGGAAGCGCCGTAGGAGCAGAAACCGTGATAACCGGAAAGGGAGATTCTGTCTCAGTGACCGGAACGGGAGCCGCGGTAGATCAGCGTGTCGTGACGATTACGGCGGCGGGAACGTACCGGCTCAGCGGAGAGATTACAGACGGCCAGATTGCAGTAAATGCAGGCAAGGAGGACGAGATCCGCCTGATTCTGGATGGCTTTACAATATCCAATGCCAGCTCGTCCGCTGTCTATGGAATAAAAAGCGGCAGTATCACAATTACCACGGAAGAGGGAACAGATAATTATATTTCCGATGGAACCCAGTACCAGTATGAGGAAGAAGGCGCCGATGAACCGGATGCAGCCGTATTCAGCAAGGACGATATCATTCTGGAGGGCAGCGGGACGCTGACGGTCACAGGAAATTACGGTTGTGGGATCCGAAGCAAGGACGATCTGACAGTGAAGTCGGGAACGTACGTGATTGACGCGGTTCAGGACGCCATGAAGGGAAAAGATTCAGTAGAAATAGAAGGAGGCACGTTTACCTTAAATGCTGGGGAAGACGGCATTCAGGCCAGCAATGACGAGGAAGAGGACAAGGGATATGTGAAGATTTCCGATGGTACGTTTTCCATTACGGCGGCCGCCAAGGGAATTAAGGCGGAGACGCTCCTGGAGGTAACAGGAGGTACCATTGACATTGATTCGGAGGATGACGCAGTCCACTGCAATGGTGACGTGAACATTATCGGAGGAACGTTTACGATTGCTACTGGAGACGATGGAATCCATGCGGATAATCAGGTGGTGATCGACGATGGAACAATTACGATTATAGAGAGTTATGAGGGGATCGAAGGGCTGATGATTGATATCAATGGCGGCGTGATCGACGTTACCTCGGAAGATGACGGGTTAAACGCGGCCGGCGGAAATGACGGTTCTGGAAATGACGGCTCCGGAAATGACGGCTCCGGTAATCTGGAGTCCGGCATGGAAGGAAGGCCGGGAGGCCCAGGCGGCACTTTTGGTTCAACGGAAGGCGCCTATATCAAAATTACCGGAGGTGAGATAAAGGTCAGCGCCTCTGGAGACGGCATTGACTCGAACGGTGATTTCTATATGGAAGGCGGTACCGTGATCGTAGAGGGCCCGACAGACAATGGAAACGGGACGCTGGATTACGATGGAACCGGAACGATCAGCGGAGGAACATTTATGGGAACCGGCAGTTCCGGGATGCTGCAGTCATTTTCCAGTGACTCCACTCAAAATGTGATTGTCGTGTATTTTGCTGATACGAAAACAGCCGGCACAGAGTGGACGCTTACGAGCGGTGATGAAACGGTAATGCTGTCAGGGAATCCGGATAAGGAGTATTCTTCTCTGATTATAAGTTCTCCGGAATTAAAGGACGGGGAGACGTATCAGCTGGCTGCGGGAGAAGAATCTATGGAAATCACTGTCTCGGGAATCATTACCCAGTCCGGCACACGGTCCGGAATGGAGGGCGGACCGGGATCTGGAATGGAGGGCGGACCGGGATCCGGAATGGACGACTTTAAGAACAATGGCCCTCGTAATCGTGGATCCGGTGATAATGCTCCAGAGAAAGGCGGAGAAAGTGGCTTAACAGATAATCCTCAGCAGGGAGGCGGCATGCGTGGGAATCGCGGCGCTGACGGCAGCGGAGGAGGGGAACCGGGAGAAGAACCGCGTCCGGGGACGCCTCAGTCCGACGGGGAACAACGGGAAGGTGCGGAACCAGCTCAGGAATCGGCTCAGGACGCGGAGAGCTGAAGTAATAATTGAAAATTTTACCGCACAATTCATGCACATATGGTATAATTGATTTATGGAAAAAGTATATGAAATATCAGAGAAAACAAAATTAACATATGGTCGTGGATATGTATATTCTTTACAGTACCACCTTATCTGGTGTACCAAATATCGGAAGAAGGTATTAACAGATGGAATCGATATTCAATGTAAGGAGATGCTGACAGAACTGGCGGACCAGTATTCTTTTCAGATCCTGGCGATGGAGGTTATGCCGGATCACATTCATCTGCTCCTGGACTGCCGCCCACAGTTCATGATATCAGACATGGTCAAAATCATGAAGGGAAACCTGGCCAGAAGGCTGTTCTTAGACCATCCGGAATTAAAGAAACAGTTGTGGGGAGGCCATCTCTGGAATCCATCTTACTGCGCAGTGACTGTCAGTGACAGAAGCCATGAACAGGTGAAACACTATATTGATTCCCAAAAAGAACGGTAACAGGGGGAAAGAGGATGAACAGGGCTTATAAGTATCGTGTCTATCCGACTGCAGAGCAGGAACAGCTTTTGACGGATACATTTGGAAGCTGCCGGTTTGTTTATAATCATTATCTTGCCCTGCAGTCGGAGAACTATCAGCAGGGCAAGGCATACAGGAATAAGACTGCCTGCAATAACGACTGCAACCGAATTCTCAAACAGGAGCAGCCATGGCTAAAACAAGTGGATAAATTTGCCCTGACGAATGCCATCTATGCGCTGGATTCGGCGTACCAGAGATTTTTCAGGAGACAGGGCGGTTATCCCAGATTCAAGAGCAGGCATCACAGCCGTATGTCCTACACTACGAACTATACGAATGGAAATATTGCCGTACTGGCTGGTGAGATCAAGCTGCCAAAACTTGGGAAGGTGGGGGCAGTTGTGCACAGAAGGGCACCGGAAGACTGGCGTCTGAAACAGGCCACGGTATCAAGGGAAAGTGACGGCAGTTATTATGTGTCAGTCCTTTACGAGTATGAGGCTGCGATTATGCCGCAGGCAGTTAATCCAGAGCAGGTGATTGGACTGGACTATAAATCGGACGGATTGTATATGGACTCAGATGGCAGGTGCTGTGGCATGCCTCATTATTATAGAAAGAACCAGAAGAAGCTGACAAAGGCGCAGAGGAAGCTGAAAGCGAAGCAGCTGCAGTCAGTAAATTACCGGAAACAGCAGAAGAAAATTGCCCGTATTGCAAAAAAGGCAGCCAATCAGAGAAAAGATTATCTGCACAAAAAATCAACTGAGACAGCCAATCGGTACGATTTAGTGTGTGTGGAAGACTTAAGCTTGAGGGCGCTGGCAAACAGAGGGTTCGGGAACGGAAAAGCGACCATGGATAACGGGTATGGATCATTTCTTACGATGCTAAAGTACAAACTGGAGGAGAGAGGAAAGCGTCTGATCCGCATCGAAAAGTGGTATGCATCCTCGAAGACCTGTAGCTGCTGCGGTGCGGTCAAGATGATGCCGTTATCAGTCCGCCGTTATGAGTGCAACTGTGGAATGAGCATGGACAGAGATTTAAATGCTGCGATCAATATCAGAAACAGAGGGTATGAGATATATCTAAAGGCAGCATAGAAGTAATCATAACCTGTAGGGCCGGGACGGTCCGAACAGAATAATCAACGCCTGTGGAGCTGGCATAAGACCTGTTAGATAGAAGGGCAATTGGCGCTGAAACAGGAAGCTCGTGTATTTATACATGAGTATGTTCACGGACAGTATACCTATTATGGCTGGTGCTATAAAATAGAAATGAAAGTTTTTAAAAACAGTCAAACTCAACAGGTCTATAATTACTTCTCCGGGCATGGAACAGCAGTAAATCTCCTTATTTTTGGAAAAATTATTACAAGAAATTTTTATAATGGGGTTTCCATTAGATATTATGATATGCCGGAAACGCAATAATTTTGTATATGCCATCTCGGTTTATTGATTTGTACGCTATTTTATGGTTAAATCGTCTTCCTATAATCCCTCCCCATACTAAAGTGAAATAAGCTTGTTATATTGTAGCGCTATACTATTTATCCGACGAATAAAGCAAATGTATGAAAAACGATTAGTCAGATATACATACCATATAATTAAAACTGAGAAGAGCCTTCAATGAGAAGGGCCTTCTTTTTTTGAACATTGGGCGGTGATCGAGAAATTTCCCTTTTTAAATATTGTTGACAAGGAAACAAAATGGAGATAGAATAAACGTGTCCATGGAAACAATAAAAGATAAAGGAGTTGTAATAGATGAAAAGTGACAGAGGTTTTTCTAAAGATTTTCTGCTCGTGGTTATCGGCCAGATTATATCGTTGTTTGGCAATCAGATTTTGAGGTATGCGCTTCCGCTTTATCTGCTGAATCAGACCGGGTCTTCGGCTTTGTTTGGGACGATTTCGGCGTGCGCATTTATCCCTATGATCGTACTGTTCCCTGTGGGAGGAATTATTGCGGACCGGGTGAATAAGAGGAATATTATGGTGATGCTGGACTTTGCCACGGCGGCGTTAATCGTCCTTTTTTATGTGATGGCGGGAACGGTTGATATTGTGCCGCTCATGGCGGTTACCATGATGGTTCTGTATGGGATACAGGGGGCGTATCAGCCGGCAGTGAAGGCGAGTGTGCCGATTTTGGTGGATACAGGCCATCTGATGCAGGCGAATTCTCTGATCGATGTGATCAGCTCCCTGGCCAATATGGCTGGGCCGGTGATTGGCGGCATTCTGTTTTCGGTTGTAGGGCTGGTGCCGATTCTGTACGTAAGCACGGGCTGCTTCCTGCTTTCTGCAATTATGGAGATTTTTATTCATATTCCATTTGAGAAAAAGCAGGCAGGCGGCAATATTTTTGTTACGGGATTCGGCGATCTGAAGGACAGCTTTCAGTTTATGTTTCAGAGACAGCCAGTACTGTGGAAGATTTCGTTCGTGTACGCGTTTCAGAACCTGTTCCTGTCTTCTCTGGTGTTGATTGGAGTCCCGGTTATCATTACACAGCATCTGGGATTTTCCATAAATACCGCCAACCGCCTGTATGGATACGCGCAGGGCGTGATTGCGGCAGGCAGTATCGCGGGCGGGCTGCTTGCAGGGATTCTGTCTAAGAAGCTTAAGCCGAAGGCAATACCGGCACTGATAACAGGGGCCGCCGTGTCCATGCTGCTGGGAGGAATTGCCCTACAGTTTTTAAGGACACCGGTAAAGGCGTGGCTGCTTCTGATCATCGGCTGCGGCCTGATGCTGATGCTGTCGTCGCTGTTTCAGATACAGATTATGTCATATGTGCAGATTCTGACGCCAAATGACATGATCGGCAAAGTAATATCCTGCGTGATCTGTGTCTGTATGTGCGCAAATCCCGTAGGCGGATTTATCTACGGAATCGTATTCGAGAAGATCGGAGACCGCGTATATCTTCCGTTTTATGCGGCGGCGGTGATTGTGACGGGAATTGGTGTGCTGACACGCGGAATTTTCAGGGAAGTGGACCGGAAAATGGCGTAGGGATGGCGGCCATCTGCGCATGAATGTAGAGAAATATTAGGAAAAAAGTAAAGATATTGCGAGGTTAAAATGATAGAATGAGTTTATAACGAAGAAATCAACAGAGGAAAGGCGGTGGGAGGTATATGACTGGGATTTATGCTCTCGTACATATGGCGGTGGACTTATCCTGCGCCTTTCTGGTTTACACATATGTGCTGGGAGGAGAGCAGTGGTACTTATGGCTGCTTCTTTATAATTTCTGCGCGTTTGCCCTGCAGATGCCGATCGGGGCAGCGGCCGACCGGCTGGACCGCAACAGCTGTGTGGCTGTGGGAGGCTGTGCCGGTGTTCTGGCCGGGCTGCTGCTTGGAATCGTGGGATTTCCGGCCGGAGCTGCCGTTGTGGCCGGAATTGGCAACGCCTGCTTTCATGTGGGAGGCGGGATCGATGTCCTGAACCGCAGCGAGAGAAGAGCGGCGCCGCTGGGAATCTTTGTGGCTCCCGGCGCGCTGGGGATATTTCTGGGAACCATGCTCGGCCGGGCCGGAACGGAGGCGGCTGTGTGGATCGGCGGTCTTTTGATTCTTTCGGCGGTGGTGATCCGCGCGGCGGCGGGAAGAGAGAAGCTGTGGCTTACATCCGGCAATGCGCCGTTTTCCTTCTCTGTGCCGTCAAGCTCTGTGCCGTCAAGCTCGATGCCGTCAAGCTCTGTGCCGTCAGACAGGACACTGATGGCGGCTGCCTGTTTCCTGGCAGCAGTGATTCTGCGGTCCTACTCCGGTATGATACAGAATTTCCCATGGAAAGAGACACTGGCGGGAAGCGGCTTAATTCTGGTTGGCGCTGTTGTGCTTGGAAAGATGGCGGGAGGCGTTTTAGCCGATAAGTTGGGCATTCAGAGAACTGCCTTCCGTTCCATGTGCGCGGCTGCGGTGGGATTTCTCTGCCTGGTTTATCCGGCTGCGGGGATTCTGGCAGTATTTTTCTGGAATATGTCCATGCCGCTGACCCTGTGGGCTGTTTCGAAGGTATTTCCGGGGGCGAAGGGCTTTGGCTTCGGTCTGCTGACATTCGGCCTTTTTGTGGGATTTTGCCCGGCCTGGCTCGGCGGAAGCAGCGTCGGAGGCCCGGTACAGTCTGGCATCCGGTTTATGGCGGGAAATGCCTCCTCTCCGGTCGGTATGGCTCTCATGGCGGTGGTGTCCCTGCTGCTTCTGGGCTGGGGACTTAAGCAGGTGGCAGAATGATGGGGCTGTGGATTGTTCCCGTTCTGCTGGTGTCGCTGGGGCTTACGGCTGCTTTGGAGGAAGGCTTCGGCTGGCTGGCCGGTGTGCGGGACCGATGGGATATGCTGCTGGTTTTACTGGTTAATCTGCTGACGAATCCGGCTGTGGTATTTCTCTACCATGTGAACTGTCTGTATCTGGGCTGGAACCGTACCGTAATTACTGTAGGACTGGAGGCTGCGGCAATTGCAGTGGAAGCGGTGTGCTATAAGACCGCGGCAGGGAACATACGGCATCCCTGGCTCTTTTCGATTGGCGCGAACCTGTTTTCCTTTACGTTGGGAGCGGTGATTACACGATACATTTAAGCGTCGGACAGAGATGAATCAGATTAAGTGAAGCAGAAAGCGAGGCGGATATTATGAAAATAGAGATTGGAACAACCTTCCCATCCCATTTTAAATCATCATACCCGGAAGAATTTGAGCTGTTTTCTCATTTTGAGACGACATCAGGAATTCCGACGGTTCTGTTTGCGGTAACCACATGGAAAGAAAATGGAAAGCCTAACGTCTGTTTTCACGCATGGAGCTGTTTCCATGGGGACAAGACGGCCTTTTTCGCAGTGATGGGAGGTCTGTACCAGCATACGCATACCTATGCCAATATCCAGAGGGAAGCATGCTTCGGCATTAACTTTCTCCCTGTGAGCTGCTACGACAGGCTGATCAATACGATCCGGGGCAACGAGTACGAGGCGGACGAATTTCAGGCAGGCGGATTCACTGTGCAGGACGCGAAAACGATTCACGCCCCCATGATTCAGGAGGCCTTCATCAATATGGAGTGTACGCTGAAAGACATTCAGGATTTAAGCGGCGCCGGGATTACAGCGATGGTGATCGGCCAGGTTCAGCATATATCTGTCGACGAGGAGTATGCGCAGGGCTATGAAAAACGCTACGGCAAAGACGGCTTTATGATGTTGATTCCGGCCCCTCAGGATCTTAAGACCGGGGAGCCTGCGCAGTCGGCAGTCGCGACGGTAAACATCGAAAGGCTGGACTGAAGCAGCGTTAAAGAGCACTCTCACGAATCTGAGCGCAGGGGAGTTTCCAGGAGTGCTCTCAAAAAGTAAGGGAGGAGAGAACAGAATGAGAGAAAACAACAATAGAGGACCATTGACCGGCCGGGCAATGGCATTAAGACCTATCCGGGAGGCGGCCGTATTCCTTCTGGTTCTGGCGGCGTTACTGCTGACGCCGGGAAAGAGAGCTGGGGCCGATGTGATCTGGACGCCGGACGATTCTTTTTACGACCAGCATTACGAAGACTGCGATTACGAGGGACGCCGTTATTACGCCAATGGCGCCGACGGATATGTGACGGTTATGGAGAGTCCCGAGAAGAGAAATGTCCTTGATGTCCTTGCCAATGGCCCTGTTCTGTACGTGTCCATGACGTATGACAAGGGCATGTCCGGGAAATGGGGACTGGTCCAGTACGTTTTAAATGACGAAGGACAGCCGGCGGAAGACTACAGCTGGGATGAGGGCGCTACCGTGGGCTGGATTAAGATGGAAGAACTCTTAAGTGTATACGACGGTTACAGCTTTGCCGAAGAGCACAGGGCAGAGATTCAGGAGACGGATGAGGGTGCGGCTCCAAAGGTGGTCATGCCGGATACGGGGACCATCTATCTCTGGGAATATCCAGGCTCGGAGATTTCATACGGAACGCTGGAATCCATGGAGAGTGAGATATCCATCGATCAGACGTACCAGGATCCGGGCGGAGATCTTTGGGGCCATTCGGGCTATTATTTCGGCTATAGGAATTTTTGGATTAACTTAAGCGATCCGGGTGAGGCAAATCCGGAGTTGAAACCGCAGGAAAAACCGAAACTTACCCCTCCTGCAGATCGTAAAACGCTGGAAAGCCTTCCAAAGACAGGCAGATCCGGCATGGGACTGCCCCTCACCGTAGCGGGGCTGATCGTCCTGACCATTGTCCTGACCGCGCTCGTAATCCGATTTATGGCGGTTAAAAAGAGGGATGAGGAAAAAACGGCGGACGGCGGGCGGAAAGAATCTTAAAAAGGCCGCGGGAGTAGGAAATTCCATGGTAATTTTGTAAGAAAATAGTAAAGCAAAGATACCTTTCTTGTGGTAGAATGGAAACAGACTAAAGCTGAAATAACACAAGGGAGGTATTTTTCATGTCAGAAACTACGAACATTCTGGTGGTAGATGATGAAAAAGAGATTGCTGAGCTGGTAGAGATCTATCTGGTCAGTGACGGATATAAAGTATTTAAGGCCAATAACGCCATGGACGGATTGGATATTCTGGATAAAAATGAGATCCATCTGGTTCTGCTCGATATTATGATGCCGGGCATGGACGGGATGGAGATGTGCAGAAAGATCAGAGAGACAAACAACATACCGATCATCATGCTGAGCGCCAAGTCCACCGATTTAGACAAGATCATGGGACTGGGAACGGGAGCCGATGACTACGTGACGAAACCGTTTAACCCGCTGGAGCTGACGGCCCGTGTGAAGTCCCAGCTGCGCCGCTACACCCAGTTAAACCCCAACAGTGCGGTGAATGAGAAGGCGGGCAACGAGATTACCATCCGCGGACTGATTATCAACAAAGACAACCACAAAGTGACCGTTTACGGGGAAGAGATCAAGCTGACCCCGATTGAATTCGATATCCTCTATCTTCTGGCGTCCAATCCGGGCCGTGTGTTCAGCACGGATGAGATATTCGAGAAGGTGTGGAATGAAAAGGTATATGAGGCCAATAACACGGTCATGGTACATATCAGACGTCTGCGCGGCAAGATGAAGGAAGACACAAGGCAGAATAAGATTATCACCACAGTGTGGGGGGTAGGGTACAAAATTGAAAAATGATATGAACCGGCGCTTCCGCACCCGTGTGATAACAAATATTTTTTACAGCGCGGTCGTTACCGTCCTGATCGAGGTCTTTCTCGTTACCAACGTATCTCTGATCGCCACCTATATGGACAATGCGGGAATCGATAATTTCTTTATATCGATTCTCGTCTCCTTTGACGTGGTGGTTATTCTGATGTATGTGCTCTTTGGCATCCTTGTCTTTACTGTCACTTTCATGATTCTTCAGGAAAAGTCGCTCCGCTATATCACGAAGATTTCCGATGCCATGCAGAACATTTCCGAAGGGGATTTGAATGTCACCGTGGAGGTGGAAGGAGACGACGAGTTCTCTTCCATGGCTGCCAACTTAAATAAGATGGTAGAAGACTTAAAGGAGCTGATGGATAAGGAGAGAGAATCCGAGCGGACGAAGAATGAGCTGATTACCAACGTGGCCCATGACCTGCGGACTCCGCTTACCTCCATTATCGGTTACTTAGAGTTGCTTTCCGGCGACGTGAAGCTGGAACCGGAGATACAGAAAAAGTACATAAATATCGCATATGTGAAGACGAAGCGTCTGGAAAAGCTGATTGAAGACTTATTTGGGTTTACAAAGATGAATTACGGAAAGCTTTCCATGCATGTGGGCCAGGTGGATGTGGTGAAACTGCTGAGCCAGCTGCTGGAAGAGTTCTATCCCAGCTTTGTAGACAAGAATTTATCGTATGAACTGCAGAGCAACGTACCCGTCAAGGTGATTACCGCAGATGGGAATCTGCTGGCCCGGCTTTTCGATAATCTGATCAACAACGCCATCAAGTACGGCGCGGATGGAAAACGGATCATGGTAAAGCTGCACGCGGATGATGAGATTGTCACGGTTTCAGTTATCAACTATGGCTATGTGATCCCGGCGGATGAACTGCCGCTTATCTTTAACAAGTTTTACCGTGTGGAGCAGTCCCGTTCCACCAACACGGGGGGAACCGGACTTGGCCTTGCCATCTCGAAGAATATCGTGGATATGCACGGCGGCACGATCACCGTGACCAGCGATTTATCCGGTACGGTATTTACGGTGAAACTGAAAGTGAATTTTGACGTTAACAAGGAAAACTTTGGAAAGATAGGATGACAAAAGGATGAGATTCAGAAAAAATACCCTCGTATGGGCGGTGATACTGAGCATGGCAGGCAGTGTTTTACTGCCTGCCTCCTGTGTAAAGGCCTATGCTGCGCAGAATATGACAGAGCCGGCGAACAACTTAAATACCGAGTCCGATATTTATCTGGCGTCGTCTCCGGTCGTGATGGACGTGACTTACGGATATGACGGGGCGGCCAAGAGCGGCCGCTATGTGCCGGTTCAGATTTCCCTGGCCAATCAGGAGCAGAAGGCGTTTGAAGGGACTCTTCGAATCCAGGCAATGGAGTCCGATTATGAGATTTATGATTACGATTACCCGCTGACCCTGTCCGCAGGGGAGAACCTGGAGAAGACCCTGGATATTCCGGCAGGCAGAGGTGAGATTCTGTATGTAAAGCTGTTCGATGGAAATGGCACGGAGCTTGTGCGCAAACGTCTGAGAATCAATGTGAGCCGTGAAGTCGCAGAGCTGTATGTGGGCATCCTTTCCGATTCTCCGGACAGCTTGAACTATTTAAACGGTGTGGGAGTCAATTACAGCTCGGTCAGGACGAAGACATTTAATCTGACGGCGGATACCATGCCGGATAAGGCTGTCGGGATGGATCTGCTGGATGTACTGCTGATCACGGATTACGATACGAGAAAGCTTTCAGACAGCCAGACTGACGCTGTCTGGGAGTGGGTCAGAGGGGGCGGAACGCTGTTAATCGGAACCGGCGGCCGCGCGAATGATACGCTGGCGGCGTTCCGTGAGGAGATTGTCGAGACGGCATTTCCAGCGCCCGATGTGCGTTCCGTGGATATGGGCGTGGAATATGCCACCGACGGCCCGGGAGATTCCTTTATCAATCTGACCTGCGCCGACATCTCGTTAAAGGGCGGCACCGAAGTGCTGGCCAACGACGAGTTTCCGGTTCTCACATCGACTCCGAAAGGTAAGGGGCTGGTGGGAGTCGCCGCCTATGACTTCGTGGATATCTCGGACTTCTGTGAGACACAGCGTTCCTACGTGGATAAGCTTCTGACCGCGCTTTTGGGAGAAGATAAGCTGAACAACTTATCCTCCTACCTCTATTACGGCAATTCCAGCAAATACTGGTCAGTTCAGAGCATTTTGAACACAGGCAATGTAGATAAGCTTCCGAATATGCCGCTGTATGTGATTGTGATTCTCGGTTATATCATCCTGGTAGGGCCGGGGCTTTACCTGCTGTTAAAGAAGCAGGAGCGGAGAAGATTTTACCGGACCGGAGCGGTCGTTCTGTCCCTTATCTTTGCGGCGGTCATCTACCTTATGGGAGTCGGAACCCGGTTTAAGAATACGTTCTTCACCTACGCCACGATTCTGGATACGTCGGAGAAATCCATCGACGAGTATACCTACATCAACATACGGACTCCGTATAACAAACCGTACGCGGTTTCACTGGATCCGGGCTATGACCTGCTTCCCATAACCAGAAGCTATTATTACGATATGACGCCGGTGCCCAAATTTACAGGCACGGAGGAGAGCAAGGTACGGGTCGAGTACGGGCTGAATGAGACGAAGATATCCGCTCAGAACGTGGTTGCCTTCACTCCCAAATATTTCTCACTTGTGAAGAAGAGTCCCAACACCGAGCACCAGGGGCTTACGGGAAATGTCACTCTGTTTGACGGCCAGATAAGCGGTACCGTGACGAACCGGTACTCATTCCCGGTGGAAAAGGTCGGGGTGATGATGTTCGGACAGATGATCGTGATCGATGAACTGGGGCCGGGAGAGACGATGTCGCTCGATGGTCTGAAGGTCATTAATTATCCGCTGAACAGCTCCTATTTAATCGCGGAGCGTGTGACGGGCGGCTATCAGTATGAGAAGCCGGATATCGAGGATGAGAACTACATGCTGGCACTTTCCAGGGCAAACATCCTGGGCTTCTACCTCGACACGTATGCCTCTGTCTACAGTCCGGAGGCGCGGATCGTGGCGTTCAGCAGAGAGCAGTCTGACAGCAAATTCCTGGCAAAGGGTGACTTCGACACCTACGGCATGACCATGTTCACCTCTGCCCTGGATATCAGCACGAAGAAGAACGGCTATACCTACCGTTCGGCTCTGATGAAGGCGCCTCACGTCGTGAGCGGCCAGTATTACGCGGCCAGCAACTCCGTCTACGGCATGGACCCGACGGTTTTAGAGTACTCCCTGGGGAATGACATCGAGGTGGAGAGCCTGACATTTGAAAAGATTTCGGATGAATTCCTGGAAGGTGAGAAGAACAATGGATTGTCCATGTTCAGCGGAAGCCTCTATTTCTACAATCACGATACGGGGATTTACGATCTGATGGATACCGGAAAGAGCGTCTACGCTGCAGATGAACTGGAGCCTTATCTGTCTCCTGGAAATACGATGACAATCAAATATATCTTTGACAACAACACGGATTACAGCTGGGTGACACTGCCGATGCTGACCGTCCTGGGAAAGGATAAATGATGCTGGAGATCAGAAACTTAAAAAAGACATTTGGAAAATTTTACGCGCTGAACGGTCTGGACATGGACATCGGCGATGGAGCGCTCTACGGATTCGTAGGGCCCAACGGAGCCGGAAAGACGACGACCATCAAGATTATGACCGGACTTTTAGAGGCGGACGAGGGGCAGGTGCTGATCGACGGCGTGAATGTAACCGGCGGCCTGTCCCAGCTGAAGCTTAAGATCGGGTATGTGCCGGATTTCTTCGGCGTATACGACAATTTAAAGGTCAGTGAATACATGGAGTTTTTCGCCTCCTGCTATGGAATCAACGGCTTAAAGGCGAGAACGCGTTATATGACGCTTCTGGAACAGGTTGGACTGGAAGACAAGGTGAATTTCTATGTGGACGGCTTATCCCGCGGTATGAAGCAGAGGCTGTGCCTCGCCAGGGCGCTGATCCACGATCCGTCCCTTCTCGTCATGGATGAGCCGACCTCCGGACTGGATCCGAGAACCCGGTTTGAATTCAAGGAGATATTAAAAGAACTGCGGGAGCAGGGAAAGACGATCCTGATCAGCTCCCATGTCCTCTCCGAGCTTTCCGAGCTCTGTACGGACATCGGGATCATCGATCAGGGAAAGATGGTGTTAAGCGGCAGTATGGAAGCGATCCTGCGCCGCGTCAATACCTCGAATCCGCTGATCATCTCCATTCTGGGGAGCAAGGAGAAGGCGCTGACGATTTTAAAGAGCCAGCCCTGCGTACAGACCATTTCCGTAAAGGAAGGCAATATCATGGTCCAGTTCGTCGGGGATGAGGAGGATGAGGCGGTTCTGCTTCAGCAGCTGGTGGATGCGGAAGTGATGGTGCACGGGTTTATCCGTGAACCGGGAAGCCTGGAATCCTTATTTATGCAGATAACTGACCACGATGTAGAAAAGGCGGTGTTAGTACATGAAAATGAATCCGGTATATAAAAGAGAGACCACCGTCAGCTCCAGAAGCTTCAGGCTGGCGCTGATCATCATGGTGTTTAACGGAATTCTGGCCCTGGTGGCCCTGCTTAACATGTATTCCGTGGTTGCGAGAGTAAAGATAACGGCGGAGATCCAGTACTCCTCCTTCCTGAATCTGTACGTATTTGTAAGCGTGGTGGAGTTTGTCATGCTGATGTTCATCATGCCGGCTTTGACTGCCGGAAGCGTCAGCGGAGAGCGGGAGCGGCAGACGCTGGATTTGATGCTGACAACGACGATGAAGCCGTCGGAGATTATATTGGGAAAGCTGAGCGCGTCCTTCTCGACCATGTTTATCCTGATCGTATCCAGCTTCCCGCTGCTGGCCGTGTCCTTTGTATACGGCGGCATTACGTTCTATGACGTCTGCCTGCTTCTCCTGTGTTATGTGGCGGTAGCGCTGCTCACCGGGAGCATGGGAATCTGTTTCTCGGCCATTTTCAAGCGTTCCACCATTGCGACGGTGGTAACCTACGGCATTTTGATTCTGATTGCGGCGGGGACGTATGCGGTTAACGTGTTTGCCCTATCCATCGCCCGCATGAACATGAACAACACGTACATAAGCTCGGTTGGTTCCATGACGGAGCAGGCAAATTCCGGCGGATTCTTATATCTGCTGCTCCTGAATCCGGTCGCCACATTTTACGTGATGATTAACCGACAGGCAGGAGATAATCAGGTTACCGGAAGCTTAAGCCGCTGGTTCGGCCCGCATCCGGAGAATTTCATCATGAATTACTGGGTGGTCATAAGCATCATCATCCAGCTGGCACTGTCTGCGATCTTCTTGCTGATCGCCATTCGCGCCATCAATCCGGTCAAGAGAAAGCCGGTAAAGCAGCAGAAGGTAAAGAGTAAGGCAAGGGTGAGTGTCCCGGCGGCTGGCAGCCAGTCGTAAGGCGAAGCGCCGTGTCACGGTTTGGCTCGTTCCCTGCAAATGAAAATTTGAACGTGGCTGTTGGACACAAAATACGTGTGTCCGCTGGCCGCGTTCATTTTTATAGCTTGTATCCAGATTGCAGAATGCGGGAATATCAGGGATTGGCTGGACACGCCCCTCTGCAAAATTTAAAAATAAAGGAGAAAACATATGCTGACAATTGGATGTCATTTATCATCTTCGAAAGGTTATCTTGCCATGGGAAAAGAGGCTGTGAAGATTGATGCAAATACGTTTCAGTTTTTTACCAGGAATCCACGGGGAACGAAGGCGAAGGCCATCGATGAAAATGACGTGGAACGGTTCCTTGCATTTGCGAAGGAGAACGGGATCGAGAGGATCCTGGCCCACGCTCCTTATACGCTGAACGCCTGCTCTGCGGATGAGCATCTGCGAGAGCTTGCGAGAGATACGATGGCGGATGACTTGAGACGTATGGAGTATACGCCCGGCAACTGCTATAATTTCCATCCGGGAAGCCATGTGGGACAGGGGGCAGAGGCGGGGATCGCGTTCATTGCGGATATGCTGAACCAGATTTTGAAACCGGAGCAGCGTACTACGGTTCTCCTTGAAACCATGTCCGGGAAAGGAAGCGAGGTGGGCCGTGAATTCGAAGAACTGCGGGAGATATTAGACCGTGTGGAGTGTAAGGAACGCATGGGCGTCTGCCTCGATACATGCCATGTGTGGGACGGAGGCTATGACATTGTAAATGATTTGGAGGGCGTCATTGGGAAGTTTGACCGGATCATTGGTCTGGAAAAGCTGAAGGCCATTCATTTAAATGACAGTCTGAATCCGCTGGGTGCCCATAAGGACCGCCATGCGAAGATCGGGGAAGGCTGTATCGGGGAGGAAGCGCTGAAACGCGTGGTGACGCATCCGGCTTTAAAAGATCTGCCGTTTTATTTAGAGACACCGAATGAGCTTCCCGGGTATGCCAGGGAGATTGCAGTCATGAGAGAGGCAAGCAGATAAAAAATAACTTATAGTTAAAAAACAAAACCATGAATTAAAAGACACTCAATTGTATACCAGTCCGAAGCCTGCTATAATAAGACCATGAAGGGCCCTTCTTCATAGAAAACAGGAGGGATTATGTATGGCAATGAATGCGGTAATACGTGAAAAACGAAAAGAACTGGGACTGACCCAGGAGAAGGTTGCGGAGTATTTAGGAGTATCTGCGCCAGCCGTGAACAAATGGGAAAAGGGGATCACCTGCCCTGACGTTTCGTTATTGCCTGCGCTGGCCCGTCTGCTGAAAACGGATTTGAATACGCTGCTCTGTTTCAAGGAGGAATTGACAGAACAGGAGATCGCCGGATTCTGTATGGAAGTGGCGGAGACGGTCCGGGTGGATGGAATGAGCGCGGGAATCAGGCTGGTGCGGGAAAAGGTACAGGAATATCCCGCATGCGGTCCGCTGATTCACAGGGCTGCGATGGTGTTAGACGGCGCGTGGTTTATCAACGGCTCGTGTTGCGAGGAGCGGGAGGAGTATGCGGAGGAGATTATCTCTCTGTATGAGCGCGCGGCGGAGTGCGGTGATGAGAAGGTCGCCACCGGCGCCCGGTTTATGCTGGCATCGAAATATATGGTTCGTATGGAATATGAAAAGTCACAGAAGATGCTGGATTTGCTTCCGGAAAGAAACCATATGGATAAACGTCAGATCCAGGCGAATCTCTATATCAGGCAGGAAAAGCTTGATGAGGCGGCCCGCCTGATGGAGCAGATGCTCATCACGCGGCTGAATGAACTGGAGGGCGTACTGATCAGCCTCGCTGAAATTGCAGTGAAAGAGGGACGGCCGGAGGATGCCACAGACATAGGGGAACGCTGGAAGGCCGTTGCGGAGCAAATGGGGCTGTGGAACTATAACGGGCTGGTAATCGCGCTGCAGGCGGCTCTCGACCGGGAAGATGAGGCACAGAGCGTCAGAATGATCAAAGAACTCTTGAAGGCGGCGGCAACGCCGTGGGAGATGAAAAACTCGCCTTTATTCCGGCATATTCCGGTTAAGGGTGTCCCGGAAACTTATACGAAGCAGATCATTTCGCCTATTTTATACGAATTTGAGAATAGCTCAAAATACGACTTCCTTCAGAGCAATGAGGAATTCAGGCAGCTGATCGAGCAGTACCGAAAGTGACAGTTCCCGGCCCCGCTGAAAGTCTCCGCCGGGCCGGAAACTGTCACTTTCGGAGACAAAGTAAAAAATCGTAATAGAAAATTTTGTAGATGGATGGAATCCCGGTATGGTATACTATACTCATATCGGGATATTTATTGTATAATAGGAAAGTGTTCCTATTACACAATAAGCCCTCCGGGCAGGAGGCGCACTCCGCGCTAAGGAAGTATGGTTGCTGAAGCAACCGCGCTTCGGCGCGAGAGTCCGGCGAGCCGGATTCTTTATTCTAATAAACGTGACAGGAGGCAGAAACATGGGAATTATAAAAGCAGTTACGACCGCGATCGGCGGTTCACTGGCAGACCAGTGGCTGGAGGTAATTGAGTCAGGCAATATGGGAGATCAGACAGTCTTCACCAGCGGCGTGAAAATCCGCAGAGGGTCCAATACGAAGGGAACGGATAATACGATTTCCGACGGTTCCGTCATCCACGTGTACCCCAACCAGTTCATGATTCTGGTAGATGGAGGCAAGATTATCGATTACACCGCGGAAGAGGGATATTATACCGTCAAGAATTCCTCCCTGCCATCCCTGTTTAACGGACAGTTCGGGGAGGCGCTTAAAGAGTCCTTTGACCGTGTGCGTTTCGGCGGCGAAACTCCTACGTCTCAGAAGGTCTATTTTATCAATCTGCAGGAGATCAAGGGAATCAAGTTTGGAACCCCGAATCCGATTAACTATTTTGACCAGTTTTACAATGCAGAACTGTTTCTGCGTGCCCACGGTACGTACTCGATCAAGGTAACGGATCCGCTGTTATTCTACGCCGAGGCTATTCCAAAAAACAAGGCAAGAGTCGAGGTTACGGATATCAATGAGCAGTATTTGTCTGAATTTTTAGAGGCGCTGCAGTCCTCTATTAATCAGATGTCGGCTGACGGGATCCGCATTTCCTACGTGGCATCTAAGGGCAGAGAGCTGGGTGACTACATGGCGGATACTCTGGACAGTCAGTGGAAGGCTATCCGAGGCATGGAGATTCAGTCTGTAGGTATTGCCAGTATTTCGTATGATGAAGAATCCAAGAATCTGATCAATATGAGAAACCAGGGTGCCATGCTGAGCGATCCCGGTGTGCGGGAGGGCTATGTTCAGGGATCGGTAGCCAGAGGCATGGAGGCAGCCGGAAGCAATGCGCACGGCTCCATGGCTGGCTTTATGGGCATGGGTGTCGGCATGAATGCGGGAGGCGGCTTCATGGGAGCAGCTTCCAATGCGAATTTACAGCAGATGCAGATGAACCAGATGGCAGGAAACCAGCAGATGGCGGGAAATCAGCAGATGGCAGCCGGTCAGATGCAGGGCGGCCAAATGGCAGGAGCGCAGCCGACACAGGGCGCCGGCCAGGCAGGCGGCAATGGCCCGATACCGGGAACCGGAACCCCGTCCTTTGTACAGCAGGCGTCTGAGGCCAGACAGGCAGCAAGCCAGTCAGGTGACTCATGGACCTGTAAATGTGGAAATGTCAACACAGGAAAATTCTGCCCGGAATGCGGAGCTCCCCGGCCAGCCGGTCCGTGGACCTGTGAATGCGGAACTGCCAACAATGGAAAATTCTGTTCGGAGTGTGGGAAACCAAGACCATGAGTGCGACCATAACATATAAGTGTCCGAACTGCGGCGGCGGCCTGCAGTTTGATCCTGACAAACAGAAATATGCATGTGAATACTGTCTGTCCGAGTTTACTCAGGAAGAGCTGGAACGGCTGAGCCCGGAAGCATCGGCCGACCAGACCGGTTTCCCGTCCGCCGGTATGGCTGGAGAGGAGACGCAGGAGGACCGGAAAATGGAAGGGACTCCCGTCCTTTACACCTGTCCCAGCTGTGGAGCGGAGATCGTAACCGATGAGACCACTGCGGCCACCATGTGTTATTACTGTCACAATCCGGTAATTCTTTCCGGAAAGCTGTCAGGAGAGTATAATCCGGACTATGTCATCCCCTTTCAGCTGGACAGAGAAAAAGCGACCGCCATATTTTCCCAGTGGATGAAGAAAAAAAGATATGTGCCGAAAGCCTTTTATTCAGAGGATCAGATCCAGAAAATGTCCGGTGTGTATTTTCCGTATCTGATGTACAGCTGCCGGGTGGAAGGAGAGCTGGAGGCCCGGGCCGACAGGCTGCGAATCTGGGTGAGCGGACGGTATCAGTATACAGAGACCCAGACGTACGATATTTTCAGGGAAGGCGACATGGAAGTGAGCCATGTCACCCGCAATGCCTTAAAAAAGGCAAACAGAGAGCTGGTGGAGGGTGTTTTGCCCTATGATATGGAGAAGCTGGAACATTTTACTCCCGGTTATCTGTCCGGCTTCGTGGCAGAGCGGCGCGATATGGAGGAACAAGACTTTTCCGCTGACGTATACGGCGAGGTTCGCCAGTTTGCGCTAGATTCCCTAAAAGAAAGTGTTGGAACGTATGACCGGGTCAGTGTTCGCCGATCGGACGCGCAGCTGAGAGATGAGAAATGGGAATACGCCCTTCTTCCGGTCTGGACACTCACCTATCATGACCAGGCTAAAAACGAGATGTACTATTTTACCGTCAATGGACAAACGGGAAAAGTTTGTGGAAAACTTCCGGTTGATAAGATGAAATTGTTGATACTGTTTGCAGAAATTTTCTTCCCGGTCCTGTTATTCATGCTTTTGATGGGGTATCTGATATGATGAGACGACAAAGAAATGGTGTATCCGTATACATAAAAAACGGGAGTCAGCTGCTTCGGCTGCTGCTCTTTGCCGCGGCGATTCTCTTTCTGGCTGGATTCTGCATGGTGTCCACAGCCTGGGCCTCCGGGAACTCTGACCTGGCAGAAGGTAAAACCAGAGTCTTCGATCAAGCGGGACTGTTCAGCGAGGCGGAGAAGAGTTCCATGGAAGAAGAGATTGCCTCCATGCGGAAAGATATGAACATGGACGTGGTGATCATCACCACGGATGATGCAGGTGGAAAGTCAGCCGAAAGGTACAGTGAAGATTTTTACACTAACGGAAATTTCGGGACAGGAAAAGACTACAGCGGTGTGATATTCCTGATTGATATGGATAACCGGGAGCTGTATATCGCTCCGGTAGGAACGATGAACCGGTTTCTGACGGATAAACGGTGGAATACTATTTTAGATGACGCCTATGAGGGCGCATCGAATGGGGACTATGCGGCCAGTGCCGAAGCATTTTTAGCGGGTGTCCGCAAATATTACACGGCCGGAATACCGGGCGGTCAGTATAACTACGACCGCGACACCGGTAAAATCAGCGTCTACCGCAGCATAACCTGGCCGGAGGCCGCGTTAGCCCTGGCGGTGGCCCTGCTGGCGGCCATAAGCCCCTGCATTGGTGTCAGGAACCGCTACGCGATGAAGAAAGAGCGGAGGCAGGCTGAAAATTACTTAAAAGCCTACCGGGCAGACTGCCGCTTCCGTTTTTCTGCAAATACGGATAATCTGGTCAATAAGACCGTCACCCATATTGTGATTCCAAAGAATACTTCCAGCGGTCATTCCGGTGGCGGCGGTGGTTCCTCGTCCGGCCGCAGTACGACTCATTCCTCCGGTGGCCGCAGCTATGGCGGCGGCGGAAGAAAGTTTTAGAAAGCTGAGCTTAACGGCAGCAGTGGCATTTATCCCCACTGCCGTACCATTTTGAACGGTATATGGGTCAAAATGTGGATAGAGATACCGGTACAGCCCGGTCGATTTCTAAAGTATCCGCGGTCACGATACAGTCATAAGCGAGAATATGGACGCCGGCCTCATGGGCCAGGCGCAGCGCATCCCCGAACTGGGGATGCGTTTTTTGATTGGGCGTAAACTCCCGGATTCCCTTCATCTGGATTACAAACAGGATATAGGCCTCATACCCTGCCTTTACCGCTTCTGCCAGTTCCAGAATGTGCTTGATGCCCCGCTCGGTCGGCGCGTCGGGGAACATGGCGATGCCGTTCTCCTCCAAAGTTACACCTTTGACTTCCATAAAGGCCGGTTTCGTACAGCTCTGAAACGCAGGGGAGGAAGATGGATTGTATGCAGGAGCAGAGGCAGAGCTGAGGGGCGAATCGGGAAGCTGAGCACAGGCCGAATCAAAAACCATATCAAAAGCCATATCAAAGACCATATCAAAAGCCAGATCGAACCGGGATTGTCCATAGGTGACTTCCCTGCGAATATTGGCCAGTCTGAGTGCCGGTAGAAACTTTTCACCGTCATAGCCGTTAACCGGCAGTGTTGGCGCCTGCTCCATGGCATGAAGCCATTCCGCCGCCACCTGGTTCGGAGCCTGGGAATCCATGTTGATAAGCAGGAGTTCTCCGTTTCGTTCCTTCAAGACTCCGATCAGCGAGTATTCTGTCTTTCTGCCTAATGCCGCGGCCTCCGGATGAAACTGAAGTATCACCGCAGCGCCCGGCAGAAGCAGCTCTCTGCACCGTCCCGTGTTTTTTACATGGCAGACTACGGTTTCTTCCTCACCGCCCGCCTCTCGCCGGATAGCCACATGGGCGATAAAGCGGTTAGGCCGGCTTATAAAAGTACCCTGTATCATATGTTCATATCTCATGGTTAAAATATATCCTTTCTATCATTAAAACATAAAAGCATAAGCGTAAAGAAAAACACAGACTGGTCCGCATTTGAAAAATCATTCCCGCCATCTGCACGCCTTACTTTACGGCATATTTAGCCTCCATTCAGTCTGCATAGCCCTGCGCCTCATTCATCGGAACGAAATCTCCCGCAAAGTGTGATGCAGCTGACGAAAGCCAGTTCTCAACCCCATTCCGGCAAACGCAAAATGCCGCGCAGACTATTCCTAGCATACCACATCACGGGACAAAAATAAATTGAAATGTAATGTCCTCAAACTAAATACATATGTCCGCACTATGAAAACTTTTTTGCCGTTTCTGGTTGCACCTTCAAACAAAGTATGCTACAATTCTGGCAAGGTTTCAGACCAAAAGCATGAAAATACGGCTGAATTACAATATGTAAGAGTAAGAAAGGAAAGACACATCATGGAATTATCCTATCAAAGCACCCGCGGCGGCGAGACCGGTGTGACGGCCTCCCAGGCAATCTTAAAGGGGCTGGCAGACGACGGCGGCTTATTTATGCCGACCTTTATCCCAAAACTCGATAAAACGATGGAAGAACTGGCAGGCATGACGTATCAGGAGACCGCCTATGAGGTGATGAAGCTGTTCCTCACCGACTATACGGAAGAAGAACTGAAGAACTGCATCGCCAGAGCGTATGACAGCAAATTTGACACCGGGGAGATCGCTCCTCTGGCAAAGGCGGATGGCGCTTATTTCCTGGAGTTATACCACGGGAGCACGATCGCATTTAAGGATATGGCTCTTTCCATTCTGCCGCATTTAATGATCACTGCCGCTAAGAAAAATCAGGTAAAAAACAAGATTGTAGTTTTGACTGCAACCTCCGGCGACACCGGTAAGGCCGCCATGGCAGGCTTTGCCGATGTGGAAGGAACAGCTATCATCGTCTTCTATCCAAAAGACGGCGTGAGCCGCATTCAGGAGCTTCAGATGGTGACGCAGAAGGGGGATAACACTCACGTAGTGGCGATCCACGGTAATTTCGACGATGCCCAGACCGGCGTGAAGAAAATATTCGGAGACAAGGCATTTGCGGCTGCGCTCGCCGAAAAAGGCTGCCAGCTCTCCTCTGCGAATTCCATCAATATCGGCCGTCTCGTTCCTCAGGTTGTATATTATGTGTATGCCTATGCAAAGCTTCTGGAGGCCGGCGAGATCGAAGCAGGGGAGCAGATCAACGTGACGGTGCCTACCGGCAACTTCGGCAATATCCTTGCGGCTTATTTGGCAAAGGAGATGGGCGTCCCGGTGAAGACCCTGATCTGTGCTTCCAATGAGAATAAGGTCCTGTATGACTTTTTCCGCACGGGTACATACGACAGGAACCGCGATTTCATCCTGACGACCTCCCCATCCATGGATATCCTCATTTCCAGCAACTTAGAGCGCCTCATCTATTTAAGCGCCGGCAGCGATGCTAAGGCCAATGCAGCCCTGATGAAGGAATTGAGCGAGAAGGGAAGCTACACGGTGACAGAAGAGATGCGCGGATTCATGAAAGATTTCCTCGGAGGCTTTGCGTCGGAAGAAGAGAACCGTGCCACGATTAAAAAAATCTTTGAAGACACCGGATACTTAATTGATACCCACACAGGCGTCGCAGCGTCTGTATACAACCATTATAAAGAAGAGACAAAGGATCCTGCCAAAACCGTTATCGCGTCCACAGCCAGCCCGTATAAGTTTTCAGGAAGCGTTCTGGAGGCCATCGACGGCGTTCGGCCGGAGGAAGATGAATTCGCCATTGTGGACCGTCTGGCGGAGCTGTCAGGCGTTGTCATCCCGCAGGCCGTAGAGGAGATCCGCACAGCGCCTGTGCGCCATACCGCGGAGTGCGGCATCGATCAGATGCAGGCCACGGTAGCCGGGATTCTTTCGGTATAATCCGTACAGCACCCATAAGTTTCTGCGGATTTTTCACTGGATGCCCGCACAATGGAGAAATCCGCATAATCGGTGATAGAATCCGCGTGCCCCCGTTTCGCAGATATTTCCCTGTCAATAAGGAATGATCGGACACACTCCGGGCCATAAAATCAAAAAGATGATGGTCGGAAATGGCAATATGTAAGAAAATATGTAAGATTGTTATAAAAATCACAATTCAAAAATATTTATCTTTGCAAATGACGCGAAATGGTATATAATGATGTAGAAATGAAATAAATATAAATCGAATTGGAGGTTTGTGATATGTTAGTTTCAGCAAAAGAAATGCTTGAAAAAGCAAGAGACGGAAAGTATGCTGTTGGCCAGTTCAACATCAACAACCTTGAGTGGACCAAAGCGGTCTTACTGACAGCAGAAGAACTGAATTCCCCGGTCATCCTTGGCGTATCCGAGGGTGCTGGTAAATACATGACAGGTTACAAGACAGTATCAGCGATGGTAAAGGCTATGATCGGTGAACTGAACATTACAGTTCCGGTAGCTTTACATCTGGATCACGGCAGCTACGAAGGCTGCTATAAATGTATCGAGGCAGGATTCTCCTCCATCATGTTCGATGGCTCTCACTATCCGATCGAAGAGAACGTTGAGAAGACGAAAGAACTCGTAGCAGTATGTGCAGAGAAAGGCATCTCCTTAGAGGCAGAAGTCGGCTCCATCGGCGGCGAGGAAGACGGCGTAGTTGGAATGGGCGAGTGTGCAGATCCGAACGAGTGCAAGCAGATTGCAGATCTGGGCGTAACCATGCTGGCTGCCGGTATCGGCAACATCCATGGCAAGTATCCAGAGAACTGGGCTGGATTAAGCTTTGAGACTCTGGCTGCCGTAAAAGACAAAGTAGGTGATATGCCGTTAGTACTTCACGGTGGTACAGGCATTCCTGAGGATCAGATCAAGAAAGCGATCAGCCTCGGCGTAGCCAAGATTAACGTAAACACAGAGTGCCAGCTGTCCTTTGCTGACGCTACCCGTAAATACATCGAAGCAGGCAAGGATTTAGCAGGCAAGGGCTTTGACCCGCGTAAACTTCTCGCACCAGGAACGGAAGCAATCAAGGCAACCGTCAAAGAGAAGATGGAATTATTCGGTTCCGTGGGAAAAGCTTAAGTTTGAATAATCCTGGATCCTGAAATGCAATTATTAAAAAAAATACTTGCATTTTTGAGAGAAATGGTTTATTTTAATTAAGGAACGATGGCGTTCTCCTGACAACAGGAGGGCGCCATTTCTGGTATCATAGGAACGTTCGCCCTATAAAACCAGAACCCTCCGGGGGAGGCGCACTCTGCGCCGGAGCGAGAGTCCGGAATGAGGGACTTAATCTGTCACAGATGATTGCGCGCATAACCAGGAAAAAAGAGGAGACTCGAGAAGTCTAAATTACAGACCAAATGAGAGGATGGAAAATTTATGAGCGAAGTAGTAAATGTTGCCGAAATCTTCGGTAAAAACGTATTTAACGAAACCGTCATGAGAGAGCGCTTGCCGAAATCCGTTTTCAAGAAATTAAAGAAGACGATCGAAGACGGAGCGGAACTGGACCCGTCCATCGCTGATGTTGTTGCACATGCGATGAAGGACTGGGCAATTGAGAGAGGCGCGACCCATTATACCCATTGGTTCCAGCCGCTGACCGGTATCACAGCCGAAAAGCATGACTCCTTCATTTCAGCACCGACCTCCGAGGGAAAAGTCATCATGGAGTTCTCCGGAAAAGAGCTGATCAAGGGCGAACCGGACGCTTCCTCCTTCCCATCAGGCGGTTTGAGAGCCACCTTTGAGGCGAGAGGCTATACTGCATGGGATTGTACTTCACCGGCATTTTTAAGAGAAGACGCCATTGGCGTAACCCTTTGCATTCCCACCGCATTCTGCTCTTATACAGGAGAAGCCCTGGATAAGAAGACACCTCTTTTAAAATCCATGGAGGCTGTTGACGAGCAGGCACTGAGAATTTTACGATTATTCGGCAACACCACTTCCAAACGTGTGGTCCCGTCCGTAGGGGCGGAGCAGGAGTATTTCCTGGTTGACCGTGAAAAATATTTACAGAGAAAAGACCTGATTTACGCAGGCCGCACCTTATTCGGCGCTATGCCTCCCAAGGGGCAGGAGCTGGAAGATCATTATTTCGGAGCCATCCGGGAGCGTGTCGCGGCATATATGAAGGAAGTCAATGAAGAGCTCTGGCGCTTAGGCGTTCCGGCCAAGACCCAGCATAACGAGGTGGCACCGGCCCAGCATGAACTGGCGCCGATCTACGAGCAGGTCAATGTGGCCGTAGATCATAACCAGATGGTAATGGAAACCTTAAAGAAGGTGGCCGGCCGTCACGGCTTAAACTGCCTGCTTCACGAAAAACCATTTGCCGGAGTCAACGGTTCCGGAAAACATAACAACTGGTCCCTGACCACGGAAGATGGAATCAACCTGTTAAATCCAGGTGAGACCCCTCATGAGAACATTCAGTTTCTTCTGGTGCTGTCCTGTATCTTAAAGGCCGTTGACCGTCATGCCGATCTGCTTCGTGAATCTGCGGCAGATGTCGGAAATGATCACAGACTCGGCGCTAACGAGGCACCGCCCGCTATCATTTCCGTGTTCATCGGTGAACAGCTGGAGGACGTGGTCGATCAGCTTTGCAGCACCGGCGAGGCCACCCATTCCAAGGTAGGAGGCACATTAAAGACGGGAGTCAAGACACTGCCTGATTTATTCAAGGATGCAACCGACAGAAACAGAACATCCCCGTTCGCCTTTACGGGCAACAAATTTGAGTTCCGTATGGTAGGCTCCTCCGATTCCATTTCTTCCCCGAACGTGGTATTAAACACCATTGCGGCGGAAGCGTTCAAGGAAGCGGCTGACATACTGGAAAAGGCGGCGGATTTCGATACCGCGGTACATGATATGATCAAAGAGCAGCTGGCAGCCCATAGAAGAATCATCTTCAATGGAAACGGCTATGCGGACGCATGGGTAGAGGAGGCCGAGATGAGAGGCCTTCCGAACATCAAATCCATGGTGGAAGCGATTCCGGCCCTTACCACAGAAGCATCAGTCCGGATGTTTGAGGCATTCAACGTATTTACGAAAGCCGAACTGGAATCCCGTGTTGAGATCGAATATGAGGCATACAGCAAGGCAATCAACATCGAGGCCAGAACCATGATCGATATGGCCGGCAAGCAGATTATCCCGGCGGCCGTCAAATATGCGACCATGCTGGCCGATTCCTTAAGCAAAGTACAGACCGCCTGCCCGGATGCCGATGTGAGCGTCCAGGCCGAACTTCTGACAGAGACCTCCGCCTATCTTTCTGATATGAAGGTGGCGCTGGCAAATCTGACTGATGTAACAGAGAAATGCGGCATCATCGAAAACAATAAGGAACAGGCCAATGCCTACCACGATATCGTAGTCCCTGCCATGGAAGCGCTCCGCGCTCCGGCGGATAAGCTTGAGATGATGGTCGATAAGGAATTATGGCCGATGCCAAGCTATGGAGATTTGATTTTTGAAGTATAAGGGAAAATTGAAAAAAGGAACCGCCTCCTGTCTAATTAACAGGGAGGCGGTTCCTTTTTTGCAGCTGAAGCTGCTTTTTAATGTCTTACTTATTTAATTCCAGGCCCGATCTCTTTCGTTGGAGAAGTTGTCTGACTGCTGTCAGCCGGAGATTCCTGTGATGCATTGCCGGCGCTCTGTCCATTCTGTGATGCATTGCCAGCGTTCTGTCCATCCTGTGCAGCACCTTCCGCCGGTTCTTCTACCTTAGTGCAGACGCCGTTTGCGTCGACGGTATAATCGACACCGTCAAAATCTAGGGTAGTGGAAGCCGCCATCTTGCCGTCAGCAGGATTTAAGTAGTAGAGCTGCCCGTTGATCTCCGTGAGACCCGTGACCATGGCGCCGCTGCCGTTGAAATAGTACCATGCGCCGTCAACCTCGCGCCAACCAACGGTCATCTTTCCGGAAGAGGTGCTCAAGTAGTACTTCGCGCCGCCGTCCTTCAGCCAGCCGGTCTGCATTCTGCCGTCCTGGTTTAAGTAGTACCAGTTTCCGTCCGGATTGATCCATCCGCGGGCCATATCGCCACCCTGATTGAAATAGTACCATGTGCCGTCCAGCTGCCGCCATCCGGTAGCCGCCGCGCCGCTGTCGGTCAAGAAGTATTTTTTATCACCTTCCGTATGCCATCCGGTTACCATGGAGCCGTCGCTGTTTAAGAAATACTTCGTTCCATTCTGATCCAGCCATCCGGTAGACATAATACCTGTATCCTGAAGGAAATACCATTTTCCGGCCAGCTGCTTCCAGCCGGTAGCCATCTTTCCAGAAGCCTCATCGAGATAATAATACTGATTCATCTGCTGAAGCCATCCCGTCTTCATGGTACCGTCGTTGTTTAAGAAATAACGTGAGCCGTTATCATCCAGCCATCCGGTACTCATCGCACCACTGGCATTGAAGAAATACCATTTGTCGGAAAGCTGTTTCCAACCAGTCACCATGCGTCCGGTCGTGTCGTCGAGATAATAGTTAAGTCCCAGCTTCTCCAGCCACCCGGTAGAAGCAAGACCTTCGCCGTTCATATAGAACCAGCCGGTCCCGTCATTGATCCAGGCGTCCTTTTGCATCTGATAGTTCTGGTAATAATACGTCTTGTCCCCGATGGTCCTCCAGAGATTCCCCGGGAGATAGGGAGTTAAGTCCTTGTAAAGGAAATTGATATCAACGTTACCGCTGATGCCCTCGATGGATCCGGTGCTGGTGGCCTGCCACATGATCGGATCGGAAAAGTTATGCTTTACCTCGTAGCGGGCCACCCACACGTCATAGTGCATGTTTGTCATATCGATCTTATTGGCCAGCCAATAGTCGTTGGCATAGACCATGGGATAATACCCGGCCGCCTCCACCCGTTCGCAGAAGGCGTTGATGATCTCCGTGACCTGTGCCGGCGGAAGAGAACCCAGTGTGGAGCTGTCCTCCGCGTCAAACGCGATTGGAAATGAAATCGGATAATCCTTTACCAGATCGAGGACGAAATCCGCCTCCTCCACAGCCATCTGCGGTGTGGTTGCCAGCGAATAAATATAGGCGCCGACCCGTACTCCGGCATCGGAAGCCTCCTTCACATTTTTGTGGAAATAGGGGTCTACCGCCCCTTTTGACCGGGTACCCAGCATGACGAATTCCACATCGTCAGCGGCTACTGTATTCCAGTCAATATTGCCCTGCCACCGGGATACGTCGATTCCTCTTGCCACGACGCCGTCGATCACGGTTCCATCCAGCATCTGATAATACCCGTTTACCCGTTCATAGCCCGCAGCGTAGGCGGGCGGGGCGGAGTACAGGAATGCTCCTGAACAGCCCATGACGGCGCTGAGCGCTGCCGCCGTAATTCTTCCAGTAATTCTTCTGTGCTTCAAAGTGTCAGCCTCCTCATCCTTGCAGTCAGTTGTTCCGATAAAACTACGATGGGTATCCGCGCCGAAGTGCAGATACCCACACAAAACCTTTATTTCCGCGAGCAACGAGCCAGGTGCCATGCCTGAGCATTAGGCGGCTGCCGCGGTGTATTTAACTGAATTACTCTGCCTTTTACGGCAGTATGTCTGAATTATCTATCAGCCCGGTCCGTTTGTGAGTCCCGGTGCCAGCTGGTAAACACCATTGTTGGAGGAAGAGCCTCCTGGAGCATTGCTGCCTCCCGGCGAGCTGCTGCCGCCTGGTGTATTGTTATTGCTGCCCGGGGCGCTGCTTAAATTTCCATTCCCCGTGGAAGATCCGCCGGGGCCACCGGAAGTATTAGTATTGGTGTTGGTATTGGAACCAGGCGCGTTCGTATTATTCGTTCCGCTGCCTGGCGCCGATACATTGCCGCCTGTGCTGGGCGCGTTGGAATTGCTGTTCTGGTAAGCGCCATTGGAAGCAAATGTATAGCTGACTCCATCAATTGTCAAAGTCGTATTAGCCGCCATCTTCCCGGTAGAAGGATCGAGGTAATAATAGACACCGGAAAGCTGAATCCAGCCTGTCATCATATGGCCTGCATCATTAAAATAGTACCAGGAGCCTTCAAGTTCCTTCCAGCCGTGAGCCATCTTACCGCTCGAAGTATCCATATAGTACTTATTCGTACCATCGCTGAGCCAGCCTGTCATCATCTTGCCGAGAACGTTCTTGCTGTCTGAGTTCAGATAGTAATACTCTCCGCCGATCTGCTGCCAGCCGGTCAGCATCTTGCCATCTGTTCCAAAATAGAACCAGTCGTTACCGATCTGTCCCCATCCCAGTGTGCACTTGCCGTTTTCTTTAAAATAGAACCAGCCGCCATCCATCTCACGCCATCCGGTAGACATGGTGCCGTCGCCCTTCATATAGTAATAATCATCACCGATTCTCAGCCAGCCCTTCACGAGAACACCGGTGTCATCCATCAGGTAGTAATACTTCCCGCCGTCTTCCACCCATTTCGTTGCCATGGCTCCGTTGGAACGGAAATAATACCAGTTATTATTAATCTGTTTCCAACCCGTCACCATGTAACCGGTCGAGAGATCCATATAATAATAAGTACCGTCAGTACTTTTTGCCCATCCTTTATGTACAGACCCGTCCGCGTCCATATATTTCCACTGTGAGCCTTCCTGCTGCCATCCTGCCGCGGCCCACGCGGTGCCAGCCGGTATTAAAGTCGCGCTTCCCACGAGTCCGGCCAGGAGTAACGCAGTCATTGTTTTCCCACATCTCATCCTAATCTCCTCCTATTCTTACAAGATACGACATCACATATGAATTCATTATATCACAGGAGGCCTTATAATGCATAAAAAAATTATTACGATTTGTGGACAAATTTCCAAAACTCATCCAATATCCCTGCATTTTTTATAAAAATGCTTTGCATACCGGTACATTATGATCGTATATTCACCGAATTCTTCCCCCAAAGATGCCTTATACACAGCCCAGAGACTCCACAAAAATCCGCCAAGCGCCATATGTGCGTAGACAGAGTATCGCTCATCAAGCGACGGTTCCCGCTCCAGATACACCCGGATCAGACGTTCTGTCTCCTCATCCGTATAATAGGAATAGATCGCGCACATGGCCACGTCCACCAGCGGGTCGCACATACCGGCGTATTCCCAGTCGATCAGCCGGACCCCGCCGTCCTCCAGCATCAGGAAATTATCGCCGTTGTCATCGAGATGAGAGAGGACCTTCCTGCGCCCCATGGAATCCAGGCGGTCCATTAATTCCGTCATCCAGCCATGTACCTTCCCATAATCCTCAAAGGGGATGTCCCCATGCCTTCTGCAAAGGTCTTCATAAAAATCAATCCGCTCTCTCATATCAAAAGAGTGTTCAACCGTAAGGCCTGAATTATGAAGGCGGCGTACAATTGCCATACATTTCTCCATCTGCTCCCAATTGCGGGGATCCGCATTATTTGCGCCATCGTAATACTCCGCGATCTTATATCCGGTATCCCCGTCAAAATAAATGATCTTCTCCGTAATACCGAGTCCGGCTACCACATCATATACTGCCTTTTCCTGTCTGCGGTTAATAAGAAGCTCGGTTCCCGGCCCAGGAATTCTGCAGATATAGTGGCGTTCCTTTACCTTAAATAGAAACGATTTATTTGTCATACCCGATTTTAAGCATCTGATTTCCGTAATTTCCGACTCCGGCACTTTAAAAACCCGGGCGACCAGTTCCATGGCTTCATTGTCAGAGTGACGCTGATATTTGATATCAAATCTCCGAAGCTCCTCCAGATTTTCAAATTCGTACACCTCATCCTCAGGCCTCCGGTTTATGTACATATCAATGTCGCCGTGAGCCTCCTCCAGATTTGGAAGGCGTTTTGCCGCCTCACCCGAGAGCATGTCCATATAGACATTTTCCCAGTAAAACTGTTCTGTCCCTGGAAGCTCATAGTAGGCCTCAAGAACCGGAAGAAACTTCTCAGAAAATTCCTTTGAGAAATAAGCAGGTCCATACATAACCCATTGATCGATGCCGCCAACCGATACGCTCCCGATTCTGCCTTTCTTATTGTAATCGAGGCACCACTCCGAAGTTTCCCCTTCCATAAAAGCAGAAGAGTACCAGGCGCCGCCCTCATAGGCGTGGTACATGTTATGCCGCATCCAGTTGTCAGAAGAGAGCACATACATATTTCTTCCCCGCAGGACCTCCCTGGCGCGGTAAATGGTAGTCAATGTATTTTTAGAAGAATATTCAGGATTATATAGAAGCTTCACATCATATTTATCAATCAGGTATTCAAATTTCTCTTTCAAATATCCCACGACAATCGTGATATTCTGTACGCCGACCTCATGGAGCTGGCGAATCTGCCGCTCGATCATTCGCTCTCCAAAGACTTCCAGCAGGCCTTTCGGCATTTCAAAGGTCAGAGGGACGAAGCGGGATCCAAAACCGGCGGCGATAATCAGGGCCCCGTCAACCTTATACTGTTTCAGAAGCTCCAGTCCGGCCGGGAGCAGCTCATACGCACCGCCGGCACCAGCCAGGGTGATGAGATGTTCCGAAATACATTCTTTTACAAGATTATTGGCCGTTCCGAGAGAGACATCCAGTGCCTGAGCTAATTCCCTCTGTGTGATTGCCGTATTTTCAAGGATAGAACGGCAGATGATTACATTACGATTCATGATAGATACCTCCGTGGTTGATGATCATATTTTAGGGAAATGCATATTGTAAAAAGAAGATGTTTGGTGTTCAAAAATATAGATATATTAGTATATGTGAACATTATAGCATAATTGTATGGAAATGCAAGGCTGGAGTTGGTGAGGAAGTGGGGAGGGGAGGGAAGGGAAGACGGAAGAAGAGACGGAAGAAGAGACGAAAGGAGGGACGGAAGAGAAGGGAAGAGGATACGGAAGAGAGGATTTTGAAGTGGCGCACGACTTAGAAAGGTGTAATTGGTAAATGGAGTGGAATTTTGACAAGTATAAGTATTATATATAGGTAAGTTTAGTATTATTATCAAGCAGATGCGTAGGAAGGAGGTTTGGAGTTGGCGGAGATTTAAAGTTAGGTGAATCTATTTGTTAAGTAGTATGGCATTGATAATCCGATCGATCTGATGAAATAATTTGTGAGGTACGAGGAGGGATAGATATAAAATAGGAGAGTGGGGGAAGATGAAAATATATATGGGGAAGAAAGCGCGCGGGTTACGATAAAAGTAACTATGATGTAGAAAATGCAGTAAAGGTAGAAAAAGTAGTAAAGGTAGTAAAAGCAGTAAAGGTAGTAAAAGCATAAAAGCACAAAAGTATAAAAGTACAAAAGTAGAAAAGTACAAAAGCATAAAAGCACGAAAGCATAGAAGATATAAAAAGCATAAGCTTAAAAGTGTATCTAACCAGATATTCGCAGCCTCTATTATTAAGCCCTTGTCACTAATAGCATTATTGCATTATTAATAATTGAAGCATACCATGAAAGTCCATTACCATAATAATACAGATATGTATATTGGCAATATAATATTAGAGATCATGCTATTAAGATTTCAACAGTATGTCGTATTATGTGAAGTAGTTAAATACATGAAGTAATTTAAGAGAACCAGGTGGATATATTTAAATATGGTCGGATTGTACTAATAGGAGTACAATATGCCGCAGAGGCCCGTTTTTCGTAAAGATTACGTAAGAAAATGCACAGAGAAAAGTTATAGCATTTTTGAAAAAATTATATTATACTGTCAGTGTGATGGAGGAAATGATATTTTCCTGGTGGAATTGTGAATATTTATTACTTTTTGAAAAATATGCAAAAAAAGTGAAAAAAAGTATTGATAATTTCCCTTATAGGAAGTATAATTACCTCGTAATGCAATTAGGAATTTCAAAAAGTATTTCAAAAAGAAAAAGGAGAGTGCATTAATTATGAGAAAGCAGACAAAATTAGTTGCAGTATTATCTGCAGCAGCTCTGTTAGCTATCGGTGCCTCCATGACTTCCTTCGCAGCTACAGGCTGGCAGGAAGAAAATGGTGCATGGGTATACTATGACAGAAATGGTGATCAGGTAACTGATCAGTGGGCAAAATCAGGAAATAACTGGTTTTACTTAAACAGCGATGGTGAAATGGCTACAGATGAATTGATTGATGACGGAACTAACTATTATTATGTTGATTCTAATGGTGCTATGGTTGCAAATCAGTGGGTAGCTGTTGCGAATGAAAATGCTGGTGAAGAAGATGAACCAGAGTCATATTGGTATTATTTCCAGAACAGTGGTAAGGCATATAAAGCAGGAAGTTCAGGAGCTACGTCTTTCAAAACTATAAACGGAAAGAAGTACGCATTCCAGGACGATGCAAAGATGCTTTATGGTTGGATTAACGATTCTGCATCCAGAGAAACTGGAGATACTGCATGGCAGAACGGTACCTATTTCTGTGGCGACGAAAACGATGGTGCCCAGGGTACTGGATGGGCTAAAATTTCTGTTGTAGATACAGAAAACGAAGATTCAGAAGATCAGGACTACTGGTTCTATTTTAATCCTTCCAATGGTAAGAAAACAACAGATAATGCAAGCAAGAGCATTAATGGTAAAAAGTATGCGTTTAACGATTACGGAGTAATGCAGTCTGAGTGGTATTGGTATGATGCTTCTGCTAGTGATGCTACAAGCAGCATCGCTGGTTATCATTATTACAACGAGCCAGATCAGGGCTGGAGATTACAGAAGGGCTGGACAAAAGTAGTCCCACAGGAAGACGTAAACAATACCGCATATAACGATGAATCTACTAAATGGTTCTATGCAGAGAATAATGGCGATTTGGTAGCTAATAAACTAAAAACTATCAATGGTAAAAAGTATGCATTTAATGCAAAAGGTGAGATGTTAAGTGGATTATGGCTTGTTAAAGCTAAATCTTCAGGCGAGTTCGTTAATGCACCTGTTGAAGTTGAAAATGCAGATGTAATTGATAAAATCAAGGAAAACACATATCCTGCAGGCGATGGTTGGGATGTATACTACTTTGGTAGTGGAGATGATGGAGCAGCCAAGACTGGAAATCAGACTATAGATGTTGATGGTGATACCTACTCTTATACTTTTGGAACAACTGGCTCTTCTAAGTTTAAAGGCTTAGATGGTGTTAACAAAAATACAACACTTTATGTACAGGGACTTAAGATTAAAGCCGAAACAGATTATAGATATCAGGCATTCACCCCAATGGGTGTAGCTACAGTACCAACTGTCGCACCTGATAAGAATACACAGTCAGAACAGAACTTATACTTAATTAATGCTTCTGGTTCTCTTATGAAGAATAAGACTAACATTAAGGATTCTGATGATAATTACTACTGTACAAACGCAGCAGGTAAAGTAACTTATTATAGCCAGGATAAGTATGAGAAGAAATAATTAGCTTTGATAAATAAATTCTAATTGCTAAGAAAATGGGCGTTGGATAATTCCAACGCCTGTTTTTTGCTTTTCTAAGTATAGTGACGAGACACTAAAAATCCCCAACACTTGACAAAGAGCAAAAATTCAAAGGAACTCATACTATTATAGTATGAGTTCCTTTATGGCAATTAGAATTTCTTATCGAAATATGTTAATTATTACTTAGTTATTTTTGTTGTTGGCATAGCTTGTAATTACACCATCTTCAACATCAAAGTACCAGTCATTTCCATCTTTACAATTGCTCTTTGTCTTAACAATAGAACCAGATGTTGTAACTAATACACAGCCAGTGAAATCGTAATTTGTAGCTCTTACAGTTTCATTTTTATCATTCTTGTAAGATCTAGTGTCAGCTCTTAAATCTTTGCTAGAAACAACTTCAATAGTATTAGCGGATTCGTCAAACTTAACTACCAGATACTTATCATCTGCATCGGCTTTAATCTTCTTACCATACTTATAAAGAACTTTGTTATACTTTCCGGTAAGTCCGGCACCCTTTTCTTCAATACCGCCAGTCTTTGTGAAGAAGAAGCTATAATTGTCACCATCTAAGGTAACAGTCTGAACGCCTAACTTCATAGAACCATCTTCGCCATCACCGAAATAATATAAATCTCCGCCACTTGTCTTATCATTAATTAAGTCATCCAACTCATCAGCATCAACACCATCATCAAGAACATTAATGCTATCATCGCTATTTACAGTTATACGAATAAGACCACTTAACATAGCACCCTTTTCATTGAATGCATAGTATTTTCCTTTAATCTTGGAAAGTTTACCAGCTTCAAGAGTACCGTCTCCGTTAGCATAGTACCATTTCTCGTTTTCGTCGTCATTATTTGACTCATCAAACTCATCTGATGGAACTACCTTAAACCAGCCTTTTGTCATACGCGCGCCATCATCTGCGCTGCCAAAATAACTGTAGTTTGCTGCAGTAGGACTATTAGAATTTGTAGCAGCATCCCATTCTTTAACCATTACGCCTCTGTTGTCAAAGCCGTAAGTTTTACCATTGATTTTCTTTGTATCAAAATCTTTATCATCTTTTTCGTTGAAGAATTTCTTACCGTTGCTCTTGAAATAGAACCAGTAATCCATATCGTCTTCTTCGCCGTCGTCATAAACTGTAAGTTTCTGCCAGTTAGTTGCCATAGATCCATCATTTTCGTCACCGAAATAGTACATATCTGCGGCAGCATTCCAGCCATCGTCACTTGTAATACGCTCAGCACTATCTGCAGCTACCCAACCATATAACATTCTGCCGTCCTGATCAAAAGCATATTTTTTACCATTGATTGTTTTAAGCTGAACTTTACCGCTTTCTGGTGCCTTATAAGCCTTACCGTTGCTCTGGAAATAATACCAGTAGTTTTCTGGAGTATCATCTTCATCTTCTTCGTTAACAATAGATACCCAGCGATTTGCTACCATAACACCATTAGCATCTACGTAATAATAATCATCACCATCTTCTACTAATGCTTCTGTTGCCATCTCGCCGTCTTCATTCAGCCAGAACCAGTTGTTACCGGATTTTTTCCATTCGTTTTCTACCTGATAGCCATCTTTGTCATAATATACCCATGTTCCGTTCTCTTCTGCCCAGCCTGTAGCTGCGAAGGAAGTCATGGAGGCACCGATAGCTAACAGAGCTGCTGCAGATAATACTGCAACTAATTTTGTCTGCTTTCTCATAATTAATGCACTCTCCTTTTTCTTTTTGAAATACTTTTTGAAATTCCTAATTGCATTACGAGGTAATTATACTTCCTATAAGGGAAATTAGAAGGAAATAAGTCTTGATAAAGCAGTAATATTATAGCTTTTCTATTTATTATAATTAAATACTAATTAAAATTTCTCTTTCGTACATGTTTGAATTAAAATATTATATAATTGTTTTTCGTGAATAAATATAAAATAGTTGTATTAATAATTTGCTTTTATAAAAAACAATCATCAAATATTTAAAAGAAATGGTGGAATAATTATATATTGAAAGTTTTACTATAAAGTGATATACTATATGCACTCATAGTATGTTGCCTAATAGTAAAGAGAGGGGTTTATATGTTTATTGGAAGAAGAACCGAATTGAATGAATTAAATAAGTTATATAATAAATCCACATTTCAAATGGCAGTTATCTACGGACGTCGTAGAATAGGCAAGACCCGATTGATACAGGAGTTTATGAAAGATAAATCAGCCGTCTATATGACTGCAGTAGAGGCCGGTATAGCCATTAATTTAGAACTTCTTAGCACCTCTGTCTACCTGGCCTTTTTAGGCGAAGAAGAGGCGGCAATGATGCCATCATTCAAGGATTTCAGAGTAGCGTTGCAGTATATTACAAAGAAAGCAAAAGAATCAAAAATATTACTTATTATTGATGAATATCCCTATCTGGCTCAGGCAGATAAAAGTATTTCTTCGATTCTTCAGGCTATGATTGACCAAGAGTGGAAAAATAGTAATATTATGCTTATTTTATGTGGATCGTCTATGAGCTTTATGGAGAATCAGGTCCTGGGATACCAAAGTCCCCTATATGGAAGAAGAACCGCTCAATTCCGTCTGGATCCTTTAGACTACTTTGAATCTTCCTTATTTGTTCCCCGTTACTCAGCAGAAGAAAAGGCTTTGGTCTATGGCATTACAGGCGGAGTTCCTCAATATCTGGAAATGGTCGATGACTCTATTTCAATTAAAGAAAACATTTTGGAAATGTACTTGAATCCTAATGCCTATCTTTATGAGGAACCGGCAAACTTAATGAAACAGGAATTGAAAGAACCTGCCAATTATAATGCAATTGTTGAAGCAATTGCGAAAGGGGCAACAAAATTAAATGAAATATCCAATAAAGTACAAATGGAAAATTCAAATGTTTCCACATGCCTTAAGTCATTAATCTCTTTGGGATTGGTTGAAAAAGAAAGTGCTGTTACAGAAGAAGATAATAAGAAGAAAACCGGCTATATTTTGGCGGACCAAATGTTTCGTTTCTGGTATCGTTATGTACCACAATGTATGCTGCTAATTAATACGGGGCGACCAGAAAGGGCTTATGAAAAGATCATTGTTCCCGATTTACAAAATTATATGGGAAAAGTATTTGAAAAAATGTGCCTCCAACATCTGGCTAAGCTTAATGCACAGGAAAAACTACCTTATGAAATATTAAAGTTGGGCAGATGGTGGGGAAATAATCCGGTGTTGAAACGTCAGGAAGAAATTGATATATTGGGCATAAATGATATTGATAAAACGGCGGTATTTGGCGAATGTAAATATCGAAATGAGGTAATTGATCAGGATACGGCGGAATTATTGATCCAGCGCTCTGAACTTTTTCCCAAATATTCAAATAAGGGGTATATTTTATACTCGAAAAAGGGATTTAGCAACAGTGTTTTAAATTTAGCTTCTCAACCGCAGACGTATATGAAACTCTTTAGCCTTGAAGAACTTTATAATTTGGAATAAGCTGCAGGTACTTGTTCTGTGTCGGCAGGCCTGTAATGCATCTAATAAAGTATGGATTAAAGTATTTAAGAGCAAGCCTTATTATAATATCAGTATAATAGGCTTGCTTTTAATATCTAAATATTACAAGTTTACTAGAATTAATGTGTTATTATAAACTAATAAATATACATGATAAGAAATTAATATACATTCGATTAAAGTAATATTAATCATATAATAGATTTCGTGTAAATAAATATAATCTGTACTTTAAATACAAAACTTTTATATATCAAATAAAATCAATTATTAATCACGCACTCCTTCCACCTAATTTCCCTTATAGGAAGTATAATTACCTCGTAATGCAATTAGGAATTTCAAAAAGTATTTCAAAAAGAAAAAGGAGAGTGTATTTTTATGAGAAAGCAGACAAAATTAGTTGCAGTATTATCTGCAGCAGCACTGCTTGCCATCGGTGCTTCCATGACATCTCTTGCAGCAACTGGCTGGCAGGAAGAAAATGGTACATGGGTTTATTACGATAAGAATGGCGATGCAGTAACAGAACAATGGGCAAAATCCGGTAATAACTGGTTTTGGCTTAACGAAGATGGAGAAATGGCTACCGACTATCTGGTAGATGACGACAGCAACTACTATTATGTAGATGCTAACGGTGCCATGGTTACCAATCAGTGGGTATCTATTGAAAATGAAGATTATGATGGAGATGACGGAGATGAGCCGTTAAACTATTGGTATTATTTCGGTGCCAACGGAAAAGCATACAAGAGCTCCTCTAACAGCAACAGCGCTTCATTTAAGACTATCAATGGCAAGAAGTACATCTTTAATGATGAGGCTCAAATGCTCTATGGCTGGATCGATACAGACGGTCAGAGAGTAACCGGAGACGACGACTGGCGTGAAGGCACATATTACTGTGGTGATGAAAATGATGGCGCTCAGAAGGTTGGCGAGTGGGCTTATCTAGAAATTACCGATAATAACTGGGATGACATAGATACAGGACTTTCCAGCAATAATCTGTTTGATGATGAAGACCAGACTCGTTATTTCTACTTCAAAACTAATGGTAAGAAAATGACCGACGAAAAGGGCAAAACCATTAACGGCAGAAAGTACAGCTTTGATGAATATGGCCGTATGAATGCAGAGTGGGTTAACTGGGAGGCTACGCCTTCTACAGCAAGTGCAGGCTCTGCCTCCTATACAACCGGATACAGATATTATGGAGATCCTGAAGATGGCGCAAGAGTTACCAAAGGCTGGTTCCAGGTAGTTCCAGATTCTTATTTGAGCCCAGATGACTATGATGATGATGAGAACAACTGGTATTATTCTGACAAAGATGGAAAATTAGTTGCTTCCGAAATTAAGACAATCAATGGAAAGAAATATGCATTTGACTCCTATGGCGTAATGAAGAGCGGCCTGAAGGCAATTAAGTTTGCTGGAAACAGTACAACTGAAATTGACGAAATTAAGGGTGATGACGGTATTGCTAACATGCATTTCGACACAGAAGATAACTTTAAGGATAACGTTTCTGCATTATACGGAGCTGATTATAAGTTATACTACTTTGGATCCGGCGATGACGGCGCTATGAAGACTGGAAAGCAGACTGTAACCATTGATGGAGAGGATTATTCCTTCTTATTCAATAAATCTGGCAGTTCTAAGGGTGCAGGTAAACTGGGTATCGATGATGATAAGTATTATTTAGGCGGTATGTTATTAAAGGCATCTAAGGATGATAAGTATTCTGTAATTAAGATCACGAAAGATGCGAGTGGCACGATTACTGCACTGGAATGCTTAAGCACAGAAGAATTCCTTGCTGATGTTGATGCAACTTCTTCAATTCCGACAGGAAAAGATGATGATTACGATGAGTACTATAATGTGAAAGAGTCCGCAGCAGATACTGCAACTACACAGTACAGACTTGTAAATACTTCTGGTAGTGTTCAGAAAAATAAGAATAAAGCAAAAGATGGTGATGATCGTTGCTTCAAGGTTGGCAACAGTAAAGAGATCGAGGCTGTTTTTGTAGAAAGCTAATTCTAATTTGTAACAAGAAATTCTAATTGCCAATAAGTTTTATATAGAATGTTGGGAGTGTACGATAAGTATACCCCAACATTCTTTTGTCTACATTGCCCATTTTTACGTACTATGTGCGAGTTATTGCACGCTACCTTATTTAAACAACTTTTATTTAAAGAATATTATACTTTTTTATTGCAGGCTACCAGAGTAAATTAGGAAAATTACTATTCTCAGTACACCTAAAAATGCATTGTAAAAAGGGCTTTGCATATTTCTGTGCAAAGCCCTTTTTAGGCAATTAGAATTCCATATCGAAATTAAAATCAATTATTCGTGATACTTGCAAGTATAGGCACCTTTACCATCTTTGTCAGCTTTTGTTCCACACTTGATATCACTATAGCCTCTGATATGGCCATCTTTATCTGTACAGATATACATATCATCTGTATCCTTTAAGTTCTTCTTATTCTTCATAATAGAACCAGAGGTGTTAACAACATATGTGTCAGTCTCTCCAATAAAATCAGCTGGATCTTCAACTAATGCGCCCTTGGACATAGAGTAAACCTGATATCTCATATCAGAATCTGCCTTAATTCTAAGACCATTCACATAAAGAGTATCTTTTGTCTCATTTAATCCACGACCCTTGTTAGAACCGCTCTTACCGAAGGAGAATGCGTAAACATCGCCATCAATATCGATATTCTGGTTACCTGTCTTCATGGAACCATCGCTGCCTGCGCCGAAGTAATATACATAGACATTAACAGAATCGCTATTGTCGCCAATTACATATTTAACTTCTTTGTTTTCATAGTTCTCAACTTCTAATTTACCATTCTTTAATAAATCAACCTTATCAGCATCACCAATACCGTTAGAACCAACGATCTTGGTATTGCTTGTCATTGCTAATGCCTGAACACCGCTGAGCATTTCGCCCTTAGCGTTAAATGCATACTTCTTGCTGTTGATAGTCTTAATCTCAGATTTTACGAGATCACCATCATTTTCAGCATAAAACCATTTGGATGCATCATCAGCGTTGTCATCTGGATTAACATCTTCCTGAGGAACTACGTTAAACCAGCCTTTTGCTCTCCAGCCCTGTTCTGGTAAGTTGAAGTAGTTGTAGCTGCTGATAGAAGCTTCAGTCTTGGAAGCCTTAGGCATTGCCCATTCAGATACCATCTTACCATTTTTATCAAAACTATACTTTAAGCCGTTGATTGTTTTGCTCTTTAATTCAGATCCATCTTCCTTACCTACTACCTTTTTACCGTTGGTATCAAAATAGAAGTAATAATCCTGATCTGGATCATCCTGGCTGTCATCTACAACAGAGATCTGAGCCCAGCCATTAGCCTGTGCGCCATCATTCTCATCACCACAGAAGTATGTTCCGTTTGTCCAAGCATCATCGCCTGTCTGACGCTCAGATTCTGTGTTAATCCATCCGTAAAGCATTTTTCCTTCGCTATCAAAGGTATACTTCTTACCATTAATGTTCTTAAAAGAAGTTTTTCCGCTTGTAGGAGCTTTGTATGCTTTACCATTAGCCTGGAAATAATACCAGAAGTAATCTGGATCATCATCACCATAGCTGTCAGAGTTTTCTACCTGAATCCACTGATTTGTTACCATAGCGCCATTAGCATCTACGTAGTAGGTATTATCATCATCTTCAATGATAGTATCAGTAGCCATCTCTCCATCGCTGTTTAAATAGAACCATGTGTTACCTGATTTCTGCCACTGATCACTTACCTGATAGCCATCTTTGTCATAATAAACCCATGTACCATTCTCTTCCTGCCATCCAGCAGCTGCGAAGGAAGTCATGGAGGCACCGATAGCTAACAGAGCTGCTGCAGATAATACTGCAACTAATTTTGTCTGCTTTCTCATAATTAATGCACTCTCCTTTTTCTTTTTGAAATACTTTTTGAAATTCCTAATTGCATTACGAGGTAATTATACTTCCTATAAGGGAAATTATGGGCAGCAAAAGAAGTCCCGGAAAAATTGTAAATATCTGACTGATTGTACGGTTAATATTCATAAAATCTTAAATAAAATGCCCATTTTTTCAGCATAGATAGAGTTGCGGTATTGGTTGTAAAATGTTATACTGTGTAAGAATATGTTCAACAATGGAAGGAATCGATTATGGCTAAAAAAATAGTGAAGCAAAAATCCATCAAGAAAGAAGATAATGTTTTTAACTATGTAATTGATGTATTTGTATTCCTTATACTTTGTCTCTTCCCTCTGTTTGTTACAGATAGGTATTATAATATTCTACAGTCAAAGTATTATTTCTATATCGGATCAGTAGTTTTACTATTTATTGCATTAGCAATTGCCGGTATTTTAAACTCGAGCAAAATTGAAAGTTACTTTTCCGAATTTCACTGGAAAGGGTTCTTTAGAAAATTTACAGTGACTGATTGGGCTCTAATTACATTTCTTATTATAGCAGCGCTCTCAACCATTCTTTCCGATTATGTTTATGAATCTTTCTGGGGTAATGAAGGAAGATATTCAGGATTGTTTTTACTCTGCCTCTATGGTGCAGCATATTTTGGCGTAACAAGATTTGGGAAGTTTAGAAGATGGTATCTTGATGTATTCCTTGTGTTTTCCATGCTAGTGTGTTTATTTGGTATTAGCGATTATTTTCAATTGGATTTATTAAAATTCAAGGTGGGAATGCTGGAAGATCAGAAGTTTATGTTTACTTCTACTATTGGAAATATTAATACGTATACAGCGTTAGTAGGAATGATAGTCGCTGTTGCGGCAGTTCTATATAGTACTGAGAGAGAAAAGAAGAGAATTATATTTTATTATATTTGCATGATAATTGGTTTTTTTGCAATAATTACAGGCATTAGCGATAATGCGTATTTATCGTTAGCAGCATTATTTGGTTTAAGTCCTCTTTACCTGTTTAAAGATAAATGTGGAATTAGGCGATATTTAGTTATCATTGCTACGTTTTTTTCGGTTATACAATGCATTGATTGGATTAACATTAGCATGGCAGGACGAGTTTTAGAGATCGATAGTGCATTCCGTATTATTGTAAATTATAATGGATTGCTTTATATTGTCATCGGATTATGGCTGGTAACTGCCCTGGCTTATCTGCTGGATTACATGACAAAAAAAGATAAAGATATTTCTGACTATAAAGAGAGCATTGGTGGTGGGGTAAGGCTTGCATGGTTAGTAATTATATTTGTAATCATTGGTAGTGGTATTTTTCTCCTTCTTGATGTAAACGTCAATGGAAATGCTGAGCGTTATGGTGTAATAAGTAATTATCTGTTATTTAATGATGAGTGGGGGACACATCGAGGCTATATTTGGCGGAATGCAATAGAATCATTTCAGGCCTTCTCGCCATTTAAAAAATTGTTTGGGTTTGGGCCAGACACATTTGGAATTGTATTGTTGGATAAAACAAAAGGCAATGTGTACGGTGAACTATTTGATAATGCACATAATGAATATTTGCATTATTTGATAACTGTTGGTATTTTAGGCTTAGCCGCATATTTGACGTATCTTGTTTCATTTGTGGTCAGATGTATTCGCAGAGGGTGCAGTAATCCTTGTGTTATCGCAGCGATGATGGCTGTAGTATGCTATAGCACTCAGGCATTTGTTAATTTGAATTTGCCGATCGCGACACCTATCATGTGGTTGATGCTAACACTTGGGGCGTTGGGCTGTTCCGGTAATGGTCAAGCAAAGGATGTTGGAAATTGAAGAAATATGAGCAGTATAAAAGAGTTATAAAGTTTTCTTTTTCATTTATAATTGTTTTTTTAGAAATTCTGATCTACTGGTATGTATGGATTGGATATTACAATAAAATTATAGAATTTCCATTTTGGCGAAGAGGAAATTGGCTTATGGTCGCCCTTTATGCTGTCTTACTAATTTTCTTCTTGCGGACATATGGTGGCTTTAAAATTGGATATCTGAAGAGAGGGAATTTGATTCGTTCTCAGGTATTGTCATTGCTTTTTGTCAATACTATAACATATATTCAGATTTCTCTTTTAGATAAAAAATTTCATGATATGAGAATGATTCTGACGATGTCCGCAGTTCAGGTAGTTGCTGTTATATTATGGGCATACATCTTTCAATGGCTCTATCAAAAAATGTTCCCTCCAAAAAGGTTACTGTTAATTTATGGGGACAGGCCGGCGTTTCATTTGATGGAAAAGATTAATTCAAGAGAGGATAAGTATTATTTATCTGGGGCTATCCATATTAACTGTGGCAACGATAAAATTATTGAAACTGCAGAATCGTATGATGCCGTAATTATTGGTGATGTACCAGCCCATGAAAGAAATCTTTTGATGAAAGAATTTTTCAACCGTTCGGTTAGAACCTATACAGTGCCTAAAATATCAGATATATTGATTAGAACATCATCGGATCTGGATATCTTTGACTCACCACTTTTGTTATCAAGAAATGAGGGACTTCAGATAGAGCAAAAATTGGTGAAAAGATTAATGGATATTGTCTTTGCAGGAATTGGTCTGATTATTACATTACCGTTTTTTTTGATTATTGCACTGTGTATTAAAGTTACCGACCGAGGCCCTGTGTTTTATAAGCAGAAGCGTCTGACAAAGGACGGAAAAGTTTTTGATATATATAAGTTCAGGACTATGATTCAAAATGCCGAGAAACATACGGGGGCCAGATTGGCTTCGGCAGAGGATGATAGGATTCTGCCTGTTGGGAGGATGCTTAGACGTATTAGACTGGATGAACTTCCGCAGTTATGGAATATATTAATTGGCGATATGTCTTTGGTTGGACCAAGACCGGAACGACCAGAGTTAGCTGAAAAGATTGAAGAAACAATACCGGAGTTCTCCTATCGCCTCAAAGTAAAAGCGGGCCTTACAGGATATGCACAAGTATTTGGAAAATATAATACTACGTCGTATGATAAGTTGAAACTGGATCTTACTTACATACAAAATTACTCCATATGGCTTGATTTGAAGTTAATGCTGATGACACCTAAAATTATGTTGATGAAAGAAAGCACAGAGGGAATTAAAGAAGATGAGTTCGGCAGTAATGAGCTGGCTCTAACTAAGGACCTGATTAAAGAAGGGGAAGTTTGGAAGGCAGAAAAATGAAGTGTTTAACAATTGTTATTCCCATGTACAATATAGAAAAATATATCTCAGAATGTCTGGAGTCCTTTATTGTACAGGAGATTATTGGCGACATTGAAGTATTAATTATAGACGATGGTTCAAAGGACGGGTCTTCAGCAATTGCTGCTGAATATGAGAGGCTTTATCCACAATTATTTAGAATCATTAAAAAGCAAAATGGCGGCCATGGTTCCACGATTAATCGAGGAATAGAAGAGGCGGCCGGAAAATACTTTAAAGTTGTAGATGGTGATGATTGGGTCGCTAAAGAGGCATTTGTTAAACTTGTAAAGACATTAAAAAAAACAGATGCAGACTTGATTTTATCGAACTATAATTGGGTAGATTATAAAACTGGGGATACAAAGGCAGAGGTGGACGAATTATGTCCACAAATTCAATATGAGAAGATATATCTGGCTGGTGAGGTATTAAACAAAACATTTTTGAAAATGCATGCAATGACCTATCGGACCAGCATTCTACAGAATATGGGAATCCGTTTGGATGAAAATTGTTTTTACGTTGATACAGAATATATAATTTATCCCATTCCATTTATTAAAACAGTGTTATTTTTGAAAGAATTTGTTTATCAATATCGTGTGGGTATGCCTACACAAAGTATGAGCATTGATAATATGAAAAAACGCTGCAGCCAGCATGAAATGGTGCTTGATCATCTGATTAAATATTATCATGACAATGAAAACTGCACATGCTCGAAAGCTATGGCCACAGTGATTAGCAGGATGGTAACGAGTCAGTATAAGATATATTTAAGCTTTAAGGAAAATCGTAAGTCGGATTTGATTGAAATGGAAGAAAACTTGAAGCAAGATATGCCTTTAATATATAATGGAATCCAGCATAAGGCTGTATCAATACTTAGAAAAACAAACTATTATATTTACCCTGTTATATCCTGGATGGTTAGGAAATATCTGAGGTAAATCATACATTGACAAAGAATAACCTTTATGTGAGAATAGGTAAGGAAAGAAAATGAACAAGATAATTTCATTTATTATTCCATCTTATAATGTGGAAAAATATTTATCAAAAGCTCTCGAATCTTTTTTGGCAGGCGATGTTTTGGATAAGATTGAGGTACTGATCGTTAATGATGGATCGAAAGACAGTACTGCTACAGTTGCAAACGAGTATGTGGAAAAGTATCCGGAAACATATCGACTGATTAATAAGCAGAATGGAGGTCATGGTTCTGCCATAAATACTGGCGCCGAAGCTGCAAATGGTAAATTTTTAAAGGTGATTGATGCCGATGATTGGGTTATAACAGATAATTTAAAAGAATTGATTGAAAAACTCGAAGTTTGTGAGGCAGATGTATTTTTAACCCCATATCATACCGTTGACATGGAAACTGGCGAGAAAACAGTTTTTCGTATGTATTGTTCAGAATACGAAAGGATTTACACATTAAAAGAAATTATTGAGAAATGGAAGGATTTTGATAAGTGCTTTTTGTTTCACGGTATTGGTTATAAAACTTCATTCTATAAGGCGCTGAATTATCAGCTGTCTGAAGGGATCTTTTATGAGGATCATGAGTATTCTACAATACCATGCAGCAGAGCAGAAAGCATTATTCCATTTGATATATTTCTGTATGAATATTTAGTTGGCAACTCAGAGCAAAGCGTTTCGGTTGTTAATAAATTAAGACGTATTACTCATATTGAGCAAGTGGCACTAAGATTGTCTACTCATGGAAATGAAACTTATTTAACAGAAGCGGCCAGGGAGTATGTTTACAGGAAAGCAGAGGTTGTTATCCTAAGCTATTATGCGGTGGCATGCATTATGAATCCTAATAAACATCAAGGGCGTTTGCTATGTAAATCATTTAATAAAAAATTAAAATATGTCAATCCTGTATATCATGAAAGATTGAGAAGAAAGTATTGGGTATTTATACTCATGAGTATTTTTCACGTTAATACGGCGCTATACGAGAAGTTACTGGTCTCAGGCCTGTATAAGAAACTCAGGAATAATCGTGAAGAGGAGAAAAAATAAATATGAAGTTGAAAGCGCGGCTGGATAGTTTTTTTGCATATAGACATTTGATGCAGCAGCTTGTAGAAAAAGATGTAAAGCTAAAATATAGAAGAAGTTTTTTAGGATATTTATGGAGTATTTTGAATCCACTTTTGACAATGGTAATTATGGTAATTGTCTTTTCAAATATGTTCCGTTTCGATATTGAGAACTTTCCAGTATATCTAATTATTGGACAGACAGTTTTTAACTTTTTGACGGAGTCTACGACACAGGCAATTTTTTCTATAACAGGTAATGCTGCATTATTAAAGAAAACATATGTGCCTAAATATGTTTTTACTATATCCAGAGTTACGAGCTCTTTAGTTAATCTGCTGTTTGCTCTTGGTGCAATGCTTGTTGTATTTATAGTATGTAAAGTGAAGTTTACACTTTATTTCTTATGGATACCGATTATATTACTCCAGGTATATGTATTCTGTCTGGGTCTTGGGATGTTCTTAGCACAAGCCTCTGTGTTTTTCAGAGACGTTCAGTATATTTATAATGCAGTTATTACAGCCTGGATGTATTTGACACCACTATTTTATCCGCTGGAAGCGCTACCTGAATATTTACAGAAATTCATTGTAACCTATAATCCTATGTACAATTATGTTACACAGTTCCGTATGGTGGTTATGTATACCCAGATGCCGGAGCCGGCTATGATTATAAAGGGAACCTGCATTGCTCTGGTTGCATTAATTTTAGGAACATGCTGTTTTGCAAAGACTCAGGATAAATTTATTCTTTATATTTAAGGTGACCATATGAAAGAAAATAATGTTGTAATAAATGTATCAGATGCCACGGTTCGTTTTAATATGGCTTCGGAACGTATTGATAATTTAAAGGAATATGTGATAAAATTAGTAAAACATCAATTGATGTTCCAGGAGTTTCTGGCATTAAAAAATGTAGATTTTAGTGTTAGAAAAGGAGAAGCATGGGGCGTAATCGGGACAAATGGGTCTGGTAAGTCAACTCTGCTTAAATTAATATGTGGTATTTTAAAACCATATACGGGGACTGTTAAAATACAGGGAAGTATTGCTCCGTTGATTGAGTTAGGGGCTGGTTTTGATGGTGATTTAACTGCTAAGGAAAATATATTTTTAAATGGTGCAGTTTTAGGACATACAAAAAAGTACATGCAGGATCATTTTGAAGAAATTGTTGAATTTGCAGAACTACAAGATTTTTTAGATATGCCAATTAAAAATTATTCTTCAGGTATGGCGGCCAGGCTTGGTTTTTCTATAGCAACAGTAGTGCGGCCAGATATATTAATAGTCGATGAAGTCCTATCTGTTGGAGATTATGCATTTCAGCAAAAATGCGAAAAACGAATGAAAGGTATGCTTGAGGGAGGAACGACTTTATTATTTGTTTCTCACTCTATTGATTCCGTGAGAAGTTTATGTGATCATGCACTATGGTTGGATAAAGGGAATGTGAGATTAAAGGGTGAAGTAGAAGAAGTTTGTGATGCTTATATGCAGGCATTACAGTAAGGAGGAAGTTATATGAAATATGATTATCTGATTGTAGGTGCAGGCTTATATGGAGCAGTTTTCGCCCATGAGGCTCACAAGAAAGGCAAAAAATGTCTGGTAATCGAGCGGAGAGATCACATAGGCGGAAACATCTATTGTGAAAAAGTAGAAGATATTAATGTGCATAAATATGGAGCACATATTTTTCACACATCAAATAAGAAAATCTGGGATTATGTAAATCAGTTCGCTGAGTTTAATAATTATATTAATAGTCCTATTGCTATTTATCAGGATGAACTTTATAATCTTCCGTTCAATATGAATACTTTTAGTAAAATGTGGGGAATTAAAACGCCAGAGGAAGCTCAGCAAAAGATACAGGAGCAGATTGAAGAACTTCATATTACGGATCCTCAGAATCTGGAAGAACAGGCGTTGTCGCTTGTTGGTAAAGATGTTTATGAAAAGCTGGTCAAGGGTTATACAGAGAAACAGTGGGGGCGTGATTGTAAAGATTTACCTGCATTCATAATTAAGAGGCTGCCAACCAGGTTTACATATGACAATAATTACTTTAATGATCGTTACCAGGGGATACCGATTGGAGGATACACAAAAATCGTTGAAAAGCTACTAGAAGGTATTGAAACATTACATAATACCGATTATAGGAAGTATGCATAATTATTAGCATTTAATAAAAGGAAGGAGTATATGTGATAATAATTAAAAAAGTCACATGAAAAATATGAAAATACTAGTTTTAGGTGGAAACGGATTTATAGGAAAAAATTTATGTACATATATAAGCTCTATGGGACATGACGTTATATCATTTGATATGGATTATGGTTTCCGTGAATCGACAAAAATAACTTACGTTAAAGGCGATTTTTTTCAAGATGATGATTTAATTCCATATTTAAAAGATGTTGATGTAGTTTTCCATGCAATAAGTACAATAAATCCAGGCAATTCAAATAATAAATATATGCAAGGATATACACATGATTTTCTTCAATCGGTAAAGCTGTGTGATCTTTCTAAGCAGTATCATTTTAAAATAATCTATTTATCTTCTGGAGGAACAGTGTACGGTTTTCAAACTCATATGCCAATTGACGAAGAAACTTTGGCTATACCTATAAATCATTATGGTAATTTAAAACTTTGCATCGAAAACACCTTCAGAACATTTAATAAGCAATTTAATACTAACGTTATTATAGCGAGAATTGCCAACCCATATGGTCCTGGTCAGGATTATTCCAAGGGAGTGGGATTTATTGATGCAGCTTTAAAACGAGCAATACACAATCAAACCATTGAAATTTGGGGAGATGGAACAGTTATAAGAGATTATATATATATTGATGATGTATGTCACATGCTCGCTTCATTAATTTACTATGAAGGCAAAGAATCTGTTTTTAATATTAGTTCAAATTCAGGAGTATCTCAGAATGAGATCATCAAAATAATACATAAAATGGTTCCAGATATATCTGTAAAATATTTACCTGCTAGATCTGTAGATGTTCCTGCAATAATATTAAATAATACTAAAATTTTATCTGTATGTAAGGAACAATGTATTGAAATAGAGGAAGGCATTACAAAGTATTATAAATATTTACAAAATTTAATATAAGAGGTAAAAAAATGAAATATGATTATTTAATAGTTGGTGCAGGATTATTTGGAGCTGTTTTCGCCCATGAAGCTTCTAAAGCAGGAAAAAAATGTTTAGTCATTGATCGCAGAAAACATATTGCGGGAAATTGTTTTTGTGAAAGTATTGAGGGTATTAATGTACATACCTATGGTGCACATATTTTTCACACTTCCAATAAAGCAATATGGGATTATGTTAATCAGTTTTCAGAATTTAATAACTTTGTATTAACTACAATGGCATGTTACAAAGACCAAGTTTACAATCTTCCGTTTAACATGAATACATTTAGTAAAATCTGGGGGATTAAATATCCAAATGAAGCTCGAAATATAATTAATAATCAAATAAAAAAGTTAGATATCAAAATACCAAAAAATTTAGAAGAACAGGCAATTTCGTTAGTGGGACCCGATATATTTGAACGTTTAATAAAAGGATATGTTGAAAAACAATGGGGACGTGATGCAAAAGATCTTCCCGCATTTATAATAAAAAGATTACCATTACGATTTACATATAATAATAATTATTATTTTGACAGATATCAAGGAATACCTATTGGAGGTTATAATCCAATTATTAAAAAAATGCTATCAACTTCTGATGTATTACTTAAAACTGAGTATAAGGATTTTATTAAAGAAAATCCTAATATAGCTGAAAAAACAATCTATACTGGAATAATTGACGAGTATTTTGATTATCAACTTGGTGTTTTAGAATATCGTTCTGTTATGTTTGATACAAAAGTATTAGAATGCGATAACTATCAAGGATGTGCTGTTATGAGCTTTACAGAACGTGATATACCATATACAAGAATAATTGAACATAAACATTTTGAATTTGGCTGCCAACCTAAAACTGTTGTTTCTTTTGAATATTCAAGAGAATGGAAGCCTGGCGATGAACCGTATTATCCTATTAATGATGAAAAAAATTCATGTCTTTATCAAAAATATAAGGAATTAGCAGAAAATACACCTAATGTAGTATTTGCAGGTCGTTTAGGTGAATATAAATATTATGATATGGATAAAGTTATAGAAGCAGCATTACACTTAATAGAAAAAGAAATTAAATAGTAAAGGACTTAAACTTTATGTGCAATATTAAAATATTTGTTACACACATTCCAAATAAAGAGGATGAAATTATAAATAACAATCTTATGATTAATGTGGTAGCAGGTGCAGATTATCAAACAAAACCATTATCTGATTCTTTTGTACCAGATAATACAGGAGATAATATATCAAAAAAAAATAAGGCTTATTGTGAATTAACCACGCAATATTGGGCTTGGAAGAATATAAAAGCGGATTATTATGGTTTCTGTCATTATAGGCGTTTTCTGTCTTTGACAAATAAAAAATATACCAGTAATGATCCAAGTGGAAGAGGTCAAATTTATATAAAAGTATTAAATGATACTACAGCGCATATGTATCAACTAGACAACGATAGATCTATGCAAGCATATATTGAAAAATTTGATTGTATCTTACCATGTAAGCAAAATTTAAGTACTTTACCTACACCTATTGGAAAACAACAGAATGTCTATAAACATTTTGAAGGCCATAACAGACTTTTTATGAATGGAGAAGATTTACAGATATTACTGGATATTATATCTGAAAAATTTCCTCAATATTTTTCTATTGCAAATGAATTTTTAAATCAGTCTTTTTTTTGGGGATATAACTGTTTTATCCTTAAAAAAGAATACTTTTTTGAATTATGTGATTTTGAATTCAGTGTATTGAAAGAACTTGAAAATAGGATTGATATGTCTAATTATAACCAACAAATGGCTAGAATGCCTGGCTTTATGGGAGAAATACTTTCTTGTATATACTTTTATAAATTAATAAAAGAAAAGCCGAACTTAAGATTATCAGAAGTTCAACTACTATACTTTGAAAATACTTTAAAAAATACTCAGATTAACCCCATAAAAACAAATAATATTCCAATAGTATTTAATATTGATAATATTCCTCCTTTTTTATTCTTAGTTACAATAAAATCATTACTAAATAATATTTATAAAGCAGAACAATATGATATTATAATTTTACATTGGAATATATCCTCTAATTTTATTAAACTTTTTGATGAACAATTTTATGACTATACTAATATACGGGTTTCCTATATTAACTTATGCAATATCTATGATACTCTTAAAGAACGTCATTTGTATCCTGCAGATTCTCGTATATTGCTTCCATGGATATTAAGTGAGTATAATAGTGTAGCCTGTTTTAACTGGAATATCCTATTTAATCAAAATATTAAAAATCTTAATACTATCAGTTTAAACGACCAGTTAATAATAGGTTGTAAAGATATCTTAATGATAGGTATGGCAAATGATGTCTCTGATAAATATGAAAAATTTCTTGTAGACGATTTAAAAATTGAAGACAAGAATAATTTACTAGATTATCGGGCATTTATTATGAACTTATCTCAAATTAGGCAGACTATGCAACCTTTAAAAATGCTCAATCAGCTTAATAACATTGGACAAAATAAAAAATTATCTATTTCTGAAGAATTAAATATCATTTTTCAAAAGAAAATGTTTTTAGAATGTTATGAATTGCTTTATTACTATACCGAAGATATTAATGAAACTCGAGTTATCAAACAAGCTCCATTAAACTTATATAATAAATATAATGCTAATGAGAATAAAGCTTTTTTAATAAGTTATAATCCAAGTTGTTTAGGAAGTTTGAATGGATCTAAAATTAATATAGCATATTGGAATATTGCTAGAACCTTAGACGTCTATCATTTATTATTAGAACATTTTTCTTTTGTATTATGTAGTTCTGGGATTCAACCTTTAAAACATAGATCTCTTAGCAATAAAGCAAAGGGGTGTTTAAGATGTATTAGAGACCATGGATTTTTATACACAGTAAAATATGGTATAAAAAAAATAATTGCTCTTAATTAATAAATAGTTTAACTGGACCTATGTCAATACTTTTTTTGTCCAAAATATTGACATAGGTCCACTTTTATATGCTAGGTCTTCCTGAAAATTTTCAAGATATGCCTTAAAAACTTTAAACGGTAATAATTAGAGACAGTTATCTTATGCTAACTGCACCACTCCTTAACAGTATGACTGCTGAAGCGTTCGTTATATTCGCAGATTTGCTCTGCCCAATCACGAAATCAGTACTGATGCGCAACTAAAGATGTTGTAGAATTTAATAGACTATCCCCCACCTTAGGAGATTAATAAAGTTGAGCATTTACTTTTTTACTTGGTGAGTCAGTCTATTATCTCAGATTTATGGTAAGCGCCAAATGTTAGGGTATCCCAACACATCTACCCTGGCACCAACATGTGATGTCAGGGTTGCGAGCGTTTTACTCTGATTTTTTGTTACATCCTATCTTGGCTTTTTCGCTCCACGGTGCGAGATCTTGAAATTCTGCATCGGTAGTATCTTTGCCTGGGCGGCTGTCGAGCAGGTATTGCAGATAGTTGTATGGGTGCAGCCCATGCACTTTCGCCATCTCTACCATGGTATATACTACCATACTCGCATTTGCACCATCCTGGCTTTCGCTGAACAGCCAGTTCTTGCGGCCTAAGGTTAGCGGTCTGATTGAATTCTCCGATGGATTATTGCTCAGGCTGCAGCGTCCATCTTCGAGATATGTCATCAGCGTGTCTTTTCGATTTCGGATATAAGTCACTGCCCGATCCATGCGGCTTCCCTTTTCTGAACGCTGCGCATCCAGCCAGCGCATGAAACCTTCCACTACAGGCTTCTGATCCTTCTGGCGGCGTTTGTAAACCTGCATATAAGACAATTCCTTTTCCTTATAGCTGCGTTCATACTCAAACAGCTTGTTACAATACAGAACGCCTTGAACTGCCGGATGGCTGTAGTCCTTATCATGGCCGGTTGGAATGGCTTCGATCAGATATCTCCGGATATGGGCGTAACAACAGCATCTTCGGATATTTTTCAGCTTGTTATAACCACTGTAACCATCAGCCATGACATACGTTCCATCCGCGATTCCTTTCAGGAAGTCCGCCGCATGTTCTCCGGCACGCGTCTCTGAATAATGGTACAGGACGATGGGCGGCAGCCTGTCTTCTCCGGAACGCATCAGCCAGACATAGGACTTAATCTGCGGTCTCCGGCCAGGTTCATTTAAGACCTGGATGGGTGTCTCATCTGCCATCAGGAAATGTCGTTTCAGTAACTCACGGTGAAAGTAGTCATACACGGGTTTCAGATAATTCCGGGAACAGGTGATAATCCAACCCGCCATGGTCGTTCTGCTGATGCTGACTCCAAGGAGTTCAAATCCTTTTTCCTGTCGATACAGCGGAAGCGCATCTGCATACTTTTCATACATGATGTGTGACACAAGGGATGATGAGGCATAGCCTCCAGGGATTAGTGCCGCAACTCCTTCATCCTTGATAAACTGTGGGACTTCCGTATCCTTGCAGACAGGGTAGCCATACGTGGTTGCAACGTACACAATACGTTCCAGCTTTGCTTTGGTGTAACGCAGCTCTGTCCTGATTTCTTCATGGCCGATCGGAACCATCATGGTTCCACAGGCAGGACACTGTTTTTCTTCGTCTGTCAGTGTATCCACCTCTTCATAATAGATTGGCAGATTTGCGAACATCTCGTCATAGTTCGCTTTGGGCTTACGCCCTCGTTTGCTGGCGTTCACTTCGATAAACTCCGGTTCAATGAGTTCCGGAATTGGTTCTTCCCCGGAATCAGGGACGGAGAAAAGATTCAGCTGACCGGGCATATCACTGCGTCGTTCACTGGAACTGCCAAAAAGCTTCTGTTTGAAGTATTCAAGCTGCGCTTGCAGATTTGAAATGATCCGGTCTTTTTCATCGTCCTTTGCATTGCGTTCTTCCAGCATCTTCTGCAGGGATACGATCAGATCATTCTGGGTACGGATGGTTGTATTCAGTTGTGAGATCGTATCCTTCAGTTCCTTGAACTGGATGTCCTTTGCACTGGATGCCATGGTCCTTCGCTCCTCTGTTTCGTTACTGGTATTTTACCAGAAATCGAAGAAAAAAGCGAATTCGTCACGGCCAGGTGTTCGTCATAATGACGGTGGATAACTGACGCGGAGAGCAGCCATAAGATTGATAAACTGAGATATTTTTTGTTATGGCAATCTCAGAATACGATGAAAAGCGATGAAATAGAAATCGCGTAGGAGGTTATCCCGGCCTGGATGAAAAAAGAAAGAGTTATCCACGTTTCGATAAGAAATGCCACTGGAAAATTTCGTCGATTTCACGATGATTTTCAGCTGGTTTGGATCGCCTTTGGCTGTTCAATGTCCAGTCCGCTGAGCAGCCAGTCCAGCTGCCGCCAGGTAATTGCCTGAGCTTCTGAACGCTTCCGTGGCCAACGATAGCGTCCCTGTGCAACATTCAGTCTCTTGTAAAGGAGCACATATCCATCCGGTTCACGGAGCAGGACCTTGATCCGGTCACACCGTTTACCGCAGAAAAGGAACAGGGATGACTGATCCGGATCCATGGAAAGTTTGTCCCGGACAATGCTGCAGAGACCATCGATCGATTTGCGCATGTCTGTTGTGCCACATACGATATAGATGTTGTCCGCCACGGAGATATCGCCTAACACCCGGTGCCTTTCACAAGGCTCAGAATCCGATCAAGGATAGCAAGGTCAGTTCCATTAGCGATGCGGATTGTCGCATTGCCCAGAGATATTTCTATGCTGGCAGAAATATCTGCAATACAGGTTGGATTCGCAGGCGCTGACTGGCATAGAAGCATCCGCTCAGGATTTGCTGCTTTTGAATGAACGTTTAAGCGGACCACTTCCTGAGCCGGAGTCGGTGAAGGCACCGCTTTGGAAATTGACTCAGGGATTTCGCAGCAGGCCTTTCTCCTGAGTCTACTGACCCAGTTGTAAAAGGTTCCCGGATGAATTCCGTGCTCCTTACACCACTGATAATCGAAGAGCCCACTGTTCCTGCATTCCATAATTAGTTGGAGCTGCTGATCAGCTGAGACTCTGGCATTGTAACTGGACATTTTCGATACCTCCATAAATGTGTAGTGAAATACTCACACCTATCAATGAAATGTATCGTATTCCAGAGCGAAGTGCTTGCATCTAGCTATCTATCATTATGAGGTACTTGGCGGCAAAGCGCTAGCTACCCTAATATTTGGCACTTACACATAAACGCTTGGAAGAGTTAAATTGTGTCATATCAGTACCAATCTCGGAGATGATGGTAATGGCAGAAGCTCTGTCAACTCCGGGAATGGTACTGAGTAAGGAAACAGCATTTTCATAAGGGGCAATCAGCTCATCGAGTTTGGAGTCCAGAGAATCAATGGACTGTTGCACAAAATCAAGATGAGAACGCACCATGAGCATACGTTCCTTTTGGGAAGAGGTCATCTGGTAACCTTCAATGGATTCGATTACGGAATCGGCTTTCTTCTTTAACGATTTTTTCACTTCGTTTACAACAGGTCAACTTAAAGCGGTAGCTGGTGTATTCGCGAAGAATACGGATTTCTTTACAGGGAATAAAGCTGCCAGGAACAAGACCAAACCGAAAAAGGTCACCAATCCATTTGGAATCTTTAAAATCATCTTTGTTACCTTTAACAGCCTTTACCCACTTGGGATTAGCGATGGTAACATTGATCTTATCTTCCAAAAGATTAAAAACGGGAATCCAATACTTACCAGTAGATTCCATACAGAAATTCTCAAGAAGCCAGTGTTTGAAACATCGGATATCACTATTAAAAGTAGAAAACCGTTTCTTCTGATAGGAAAGCTGGACACCTTTGGTGGTTTTAATGATTGTGGCAACGAGAAAAGTCTTATGTACATCGACACCACAACAGGTAGAGAAAACAACTTTCATGGGAAACAACTCTTTTGTAAAATCAGGAGCCATTGACTGCCACATCACACATTTAACAGGAGTTAAAACAATTCTTAGATTGCGGACTCGTAGTACCATTTATTTGTGCTTGAAAGATATGGCTTACACTGATTAGTGTGCTGATTTAATCCCTGAGAGAAAGTCTTCGACTCACCTCACCGTGCTTTGTAGTGTAGCTCTTTGTAATAATTATAAAAGAAGCGGTGGAAGACGCGCCCCTTTTTTTCATGACTATTTGTGCCGCAAGCGTCAGCGGCGGAATGGATGATAGTATGAAATTCTACGCACTTACTATGGGGCGTTTACGTTTTTAAGATTCTTTAGTATGATTTTTTTGTTTAAAAGCATATACGGAAGTTTTGTAATACATATTTGAATAAGAATAGGAATGACAATTCCTGCAAATATATATATTATTTTCATTTGCTCTATATTTTTTGGCAAATATAAATACCACACATCTGTTTTATAGCTGCTCCAATCAAAATTATAACATAGGTTTGTAAATTTACTAATAAACGCAAATATCGTTTTAACAATCATAAATGCCATAAGCTGATTTATCATAATAGAAAATGCATTATCAGAAATTAGATTAATATATTTATTTTTGCCTATGATGGGTTCTAGTATTCTTGAAACTCTTAGCCAAAAAGCAATCCCTATAGAACCGATAATATAAGGCATTATTGGACCATCAACAAAGTCATGACACCAGCAAGCTGAATAAGTCGGTATTCTTCCATAAATATAAAGTACTACTAATAAACTCATAAAAATAAGTATAAAATATGTTATACTTCCTAATTTATCATACTTCTCTAGTTTTCTTTTATAATAGATACCAAGACTAAAAAAGGGTAAAATAAATAACATTCTAACTAAAACAAGCCACCAGCCAAATCTGAAGTCCTTAGATGCTAAATATACTCCAATCATACCTAGAAGCAAATTAAAAATGTACCATACCCCTTCATTAATTTTTTTATTATTTAAGCTAAATATTTTTCTTGCTAATACGTTATAAATTTGAACCATGAATAAAGGAATAACAAACCACCCGCCTAGATTATACATAAATTGATGACCCGTTGTTATTGGAAGTATTAACAGTTTTGAAAACATTTCTGTGTTACTGTCAAATCCAATAGTAAACCCCTTAAAAGAAAGTACTATTACTACTAATCCATAAAAAAAATTCCAACAATAAAGCGGCACAAGTAATGTTTTAATTTTTTTTAGTATATACTTTCCGATATATTCTTCACTGCTACTTTTGTAAAAATACCCAGATGCAAATGCAAATAACTGTAGATGAAAAGCATAAGGAGGAAACCAGTCAGATAAAATATTTATTCCACCACCGCCACAATGTCCTATCACAACAAATATAATTCCTATTGCATAAAGTATTTTGAATCGATAATCAATGCTCATTTTGTCTCCCTGTTAACTTTGTATTAATAATTTCAACAATATATCATTTTGAAGTTGGATAAGTGCACCTCAAAGTCAGGTTTATAGTTAATGCTTTACGTATATATGGACAGTTTTCTGTCCTCAACTTTGAAAGTCCCATTGAACTGAGTTGCATTATCGTCCGCAGTAGTACCTCGCGCTCTGTAGGCAGGTACGTCCATGAGTGGAGTGACTTCCGCGTCACAAAAATCACCTCGATCCAGCCAAACTATCCAACCACCACAGTAAAGATACACTGAATAATATGGATTAGCATAAATATAAGTGCCAAGTATCAGGGGGGCCAATACATTTACCCCAACAACATCATCTGATATCAGGATTGCAAGCGTCTTACTATGATTTGCTGTTACATTCTATCCTGACGTTTCGCTCCATAGTGCAAGTTCTTCGACTTCTGCCTCGCTGATGTCGGGGCAGAGGCGACTGTCCAGCATGTAGTTCAGGTAGTTGTATGGATGAATTCCATGGGCTTTCGCCATCTCTACCATACTATATACTATTATGCTCGAATTTGCACCATCCAGGCCGAACGCAGAGCAAAAAGCTATACGATTGGCCACAAGGCATTTTTATTCCACATATCTGTTGCCGAGGCAAATGCAGTCATGTACAGCATAATTGAGACAGTAAAAGTCAACATCTGAACGTGTTTCAGTATTTTTGCATGGTACTATTATATATGCCGAAATACAAAAATGAACTCGAAGGTATAAAACAGTTGCTTCCATAGAGTGATTTCATAAAAAAACATTGCACAGATTTGATAGATGTAGAAAAAATAACAACGAAAAAAACATGAACCACTGACAATTTATATATGGGGCACTAAGGCTAAAACATACAATACAACTGGTTAATCATCGCATACTTTTTTATGTGCTATAAGAAGTTCCTGTCACTTTTAATCAAAAGTTTTCTTCACTTTATTTTTATCAAAAATATTATTATACTGTAAGTATTCATAATCTAATAATATTGAATTATCAGGTACACTATTTATATCACTATAATAATTTCCATTACTATCAATAATACCTTGAGTTGTAATAACTGGGAATACTTTATAGACCTCCTTTAAAAATCGATAATATGCGGGTAATTCTAAATTTGCTGTTTCCAAAATAATACTTGGCAAAAAATTGGCACTTATTTTTTCTATAAATTGCTCTTTGATATCATAATTTGTCCATATTATAAATGGGGTGATATATTTATTTAAATTATTAATTTCTGTGTTTTGAGTAGTATTATTATATAACCAAGCTTCTGTATTAAGAGATAGAGTAGGTTGATGATCTCCAAACAAAATAATCATTGTGGGTGTTTCAATATTAGAAAAATATTCTACTAATTCTTTAAAAGCATTGTCTGATATTTTCATTAAACTAAAAAATATAGCAGCATCTTCAAAGCTTCCATAATTAGATAAATCGAATGTTACAGGCATATTTAGCGAATCTGTATATCCTCCATGATTTTGAATTGTAACATCAAAAATAAACTGCTTTTGATTCATATTTTGTTTGATTATATCCAATACACAATCGTAATTACTACTATCTGATGCACGCCCTCTGATTAATTCTAAATCAGTAAAATCCTGTAGTGAGTAAAAATGTTCTAATCCTAAATTAGGATAAACTTTTTTACGATTCCAATTATTAGGATTCTCCAGATGAATACCCGACGTAACATATTCTTTTTTTCTAAGATAGCTAGCCAAGGAATCTATTTCTCTATTAATATATGATTCAAATGGATATGAACCAGGTGGGAAAAAAATCATAGAGTTTCCAGTTAATGCTTCAAATTCAGTATTACAGGTTCCTCCCCCCCTGACAGATACGTATAAATCCCCCTTAATAGTATTTTTAGTTAAACTTTCGTAAAAAGGTATTACATCTTCTTCATATTTATTGCCTAAAACACGAAGATCAGAGAAAGATTCATTCATTACCATTATTATATTTTGAGCGACTGGATTTTTATTGTTTTTACTATTACTCTCATTTTCTACTGACTCCCATATACGTTCTAATTCGGAGTGACTATAGCCCTTGGGTACTCTTACTTTCAAAGCAGCGCTATATTTTATAAACGAAGCGACTGATCCTTGAATTTTATAACAGTATTTTATGTCTGAATCCCAAAATAAAGTTTCCATTTCAGAAAAAGAGTTACTCTGGATGATAGAGATACCAAGTATTGTAATAATTACTAATTGAATAAGGAAGTAGCTACTATGCTTTACTTTATTTTGCTTGGTTCCAATTGTTAGAAAAGTATATAATATTGTGAAAGTAATCGTTATAACCATCGGAATCGTAATATAGTATGAATAGCCGCTTGCAACGCTTAGTGCTGTATTAACTGCAACTATGTCAGTGGGTAAAATTGGTTTTCCCCTAAATTGTATTACAAAATAGTTTGCAACCGCCCAAACTGTTGCAACGATATTAAATAGGAGTGTTGCAAAGGTTATATTATAACATACCATATAAATAAACTTACACATCATATATAAGAAAAAGAAATTGATAAGCTTATACTCCATTGATATAAACCAGTAATTTCCGTTTATTAATTCTATAAAAAATGACATATATAGAGGAGCTACGATAAGTGGTAGTTCAATATTAATATATTTTTGTTTTATAATCTTACGATATACAATAAGACTAATGCCTGTGCTTATCAATAAAGTTATGATATTAAAAATAAACCATAATGCATATGTAAAAAACTTATAACTGCTTATGGTAAAATAAGCATCTTCTCCTGTACATTGAAAATTTAAGTTTTCATTATTAAGAATATAGTCCAGATTATTAACGGTTATTAACGATTGCAATGTACTAGCCTCCAATTTTGCAATCATTATACCTTTGAAATAAACAGTTATTTCAGATATCGAAATTTTGTTTGTTCCATCTATATCAACTCTTAAATTATCAATCGATATTGGTATATCTTTAAAAAGTAAGGACTTCTCATTTTTAATAATATCTTTCCATTGCGTACTAGTATCATAATTCATAAGAGCCTTATCTTCGTATTGAGAATCTGTATAAAATAATTGTATAGATCCATTCGAGGCATTCGAGTAACTTATTTTTAAACTCAATGTAAAGGAAAAACATATATAGATAATACCTTGTATAAGTAATATTAGGTAAACTAATGTCTTTATTTTTTCAGGTATCTTTTTAAATTTTAGTTTACTCATGATTTCTCCATGGTTATCTAGTAATAGGCGGCCTGTTTAATGCTAATATCTATATTTTTATTTGGCAAATATTTGTTTGACTTTTCCAGGTATATACATAAGCATATGACCTATTTTATACGAATGACTATTTTCTAACTGTTTAATACGATTTTCTAATTCTTTATTATGATTTTTAAATTTATAATCGTCTAAAATTGATTGTACCAATTTCCAGCGATCTACATCGAAGTAATCACGATCTAATACATTTTCATAATCTGCTTTAATAAACTCTAATGCCATTTGATCCTTAAACAACTCTTTATACTCCGGAGCAATTCTTTGCAAGTTCCAATTATAGGAATCAAGTTTAAGAACTTGCAATATTTTTGAAAACTGTTTTTTTCTGTTTAAATCTAAATTTAAATATGCATGCATACTTTGAAATTCATCGCAAATACTAAAAATTTTTCCCGTAGATTTTACAGATGAATTATCATTATCGATTCGATAATGTAAATAAGCCTCTTTAAGAAAAACAACTTTAGAATTGGACACCCAAACTTTAAACGCAAAAGCTGTGTCCTGATACGACGCACCAGGTGTTTCATTAAATGTAATATTATTATCCATTAAAAACTGGCGTCGGTAAATAGCGGTCCAAATACATGGACGTAAGAACACAATAAATTCATTTTCATCAGCTGATACTATTTTATTGTATTCATGACCATAAAGTACTTCATAAAAAGTATTGGAGTTGTTTTTTTGGCTATACTCAAAGTAATTAGCTTTAACAACATCTACATTAAATTTTTTTGCAGTCAAATATAATTTTTCAAACATTTCAGTATCCGCAAAGTCATCTGGTTCCAATATCCCGATATATTCTCCAGTAGCCATTTTTAATCCTAAATTCATTGTATTACCATAGCCACTATTACTTTTGTTAATTATTTTAATACGACTATCATTATACGCATATTCTTTAATTATATCTAACGAATTATCTGTTGAGCCATCATTAACACAGATTATTTCTATATCTGTTAATGTTTGCTTTAATAATCCTCCTAAACTTTCATGTAAAAAATCTGCAGCATTATAAATAGGCATTATAATTGATACATTTGGTATGGACATTATATTCTCCTATCTTAACCTTTTTTGTTAGAAACGATACTTTTGATCTTTTTAGGTATATATAAAATTAAATTGCCAACTTTCCATGTAGTTGATGTATAAAACTCTTGCTCTCTTTTTGTCCAAGCATATTTCATATCTTCTTGTTGTCTATAAAGTTTATACTCTATTTTTTTTAATGCTTTATCAAATATTTTATATTCTATTTTATCTGTATTATTATAGATAAGATTGTTAAGGTCAGATATAAGTTGGCGTAGCTCAATACTTGAAGGCTTTAACAAGTGATTTAATATTATGTCTCCATAGTCATTTTCTAATCTGGCTAATTCTAAGGATAATAACGAATTATAGTTTTTTTCTAGTGCAAAAGAGATATTCTCTGTAAGTCCTTTTACTAAATCTAATACTTTTTTATCTGTAAAATTTGTTACTTTATGGCCTGTTCTATAACAATAAGTACATCTCTTTAAACAATAAAATGTCTTGGCCAAATGCATTACTTTAACAAAAAAAACAGGATCTTCAAAGAATGTATAGTCCGGTATTCTTAAATCGTTATAAATTAAGAATTCTCTATTATATAGGAACCTTGTCCAGCCATAATCGAATTGGTAATCTTTATAGTTCATTAGAGTATCATCTGAAAAAGTATACTTACTTAAATTTCCATCCCATCTATCCACTATTCCAGGAAGTGTTACATTATTTTCGCTAAAACCACCTCCACATATCAATACCCCATGTTTAATTGCCGCATTATAAAGGTCAGCTAAAACCTCATTATCAGGTAAATAATCATCAGGATCTAAAAAGAATAAAAACTCTCCTTTGGATTGGGTAATCCCTATATTTCTTGAATAAGATACTCCATGATTTTGCTGGCTTATAATTCGGATCCGCTTATCTTTCCATGAGTATTCATTTAAAACTTGCTGAGAATAATCAGTTGATCCGTCATCAATACACAATATCTCTAATTCTTTTAGAGTCTGATTAATAACGCTGTCTAAACACTCAGGTATATAAGCGTCCATATTATATATTGGTATAATTACTGTTATTTTAGGATTAATGTTTTCATTATTAACTTTATTAAATAGCTGTATTGAATCTATTGGCGTAATTCCATAAACTCTTGTTATTAATTTTATTTTATTTAAGTATAGAGACCGCGTATTTTTTTGTTCTTTCACAAGTTTCTTTCTCAAAGAATCCAAATTGTTTATAAAATTAAAAAGTATATCTTTATTAAGACTTTCGATATCAATTACAGAGCTAGACTGATATATATTATGAATACTTTTTATTTTATTTTCATAATATTCTCCAGAAAACAAACTTAAAATGGGCACAGCAGAAGATAATGAAAAAACTGCCATATGATATCTGCTGCCAATATTAAAAATTGCATTGGCGATTAAATATTTGGCATATTTACAAGTAGTATTAGTCAGATCTATAAAATTAATCTTATTTGTAGCAGCCATTAAATTATCTTTTACATCTTCCCATATCGATAAGTCCCCATTACTAAAACCAACTATATTAAAAAAGTCAACCGTATTATTATTGATAGAATCATTAATAAAAGAAGCTATGACTGTAGATATTATTTTTTTAATTTTATCTGTATATTCTGGCCAGTCGTTAATTATAATATTAGCATATTTTTTATTATACATGCTATTATTAGCAATATATTCAGTATTTAGATTTATAGCATCATCAATACTTACATGAAATTTAGTTGAAAGTTCTTTATGCGTTGCAATGTAAAAATCATCCCTGAAATCTACAAGTTCTGCACCTTCGAATAAAGTCTCAACTAAATTTAGTTCTTCGCCTCTAAGGGGATATATGCTTATGCCAGTAAAAAGATATTTCTTAGAATACTTTTTTGCAAAAGCAACTGCTATTGCTATCTCATATAACATATCCGGCCAAATAGAATTAATATATCCACCGCCAACTATATGTAAAATATCTATTTCTTTAAATATAGAATGCAACGAATCAAAAATTAAGGAATCTTGCAATTCATAATTACTATCGCTGCTTATGTTAATATATATTTGACTTAACTTATCTGTATTATAATTACAGTTAACCGTCAGTCTGTGTAGATAGTCAATAGGTATAATTTGAATATTAGGTTCCGAACTATATAACGCAGTGTAAGAGGAATCTTTAGTAAATACATACAATTTGCAATTTTCATGATACATTTTTTTAATCATTTGAATGTTTGATAATAAAATAGCTTCATCGCCAATATTAGGATTAGCAATTGCACCTAATAATGCAATTCTTTTATATACTTCCACAATATCACCTCTTTAACCCATTATATAAATAATAGTAAATTTTCTTTAAACTTTCGCGTCGTTTACTTCCATAAGGGAACAAACAATTATTGCCATCAAATATCTTCTTATATTTTGCTTCTTTTGGATGTTCCTTTTGATATAGTATTTGCGAACTATTATTAGTCATACGATACAGCATAATTTCATACCAGGGTGTCTTCTTGGCATAACGCCAAAATTCATCTCCAAAATCCATTTCAGGAAAGAACCATGGCTTTTGTGGACCCGCATAGTGTATGATAGAAGGTGCACTTCTGGCTTTAATATACTCTTTGTATTGCCATTGGGGGGCAAGACGGATTATTTCGTTAATACGCTTGTTATCATAATCTACCATCATATTCCATGCCATATCAATATATTTTACTTTACCTTCACACAGATGATTTAAAATATCCTGATCAAGCAGCTGAAATTCATAAGATGTTGCATAATCTAGTATTTGCTTTGTTGTATACATTTTTCTAAACTCTTTAAGGTTAATCAATAATGTTCCTGCTTGAAAGTAAGAATAGGGGTTTACCATCTTTAATACTGAATCCATATAATTCTTTTTATTAGGTTCGTATCCATTATATAAACCTGATGTATCAGCATCATAACATGCTGCAATTAAATAACTTTCTAAATCCAGATCGTATAGTTCTGCTATATCTCGACGAATTATCATATCGGAGTCGAGATATAATACTTTATTATAATCAGGTAGTAATTCAGGTAGAACTAATCTGTAGTACGTTTCTACACTAAAATGGCCTCTAGTATAAAAAGTATAGTGTTCTAGTAAACTGTTAGGATTGAGAAAATTAACCCTGAAATTTTTTCTATTCTTTACTATAGTATTAATTCTAGCTTTATTTTTTATAGATATATCTTCTGAGAGTATGATAATATCATAAAATTTGTAATCTGACGCATTATCTATTAATGATAATAACATGGTACCTGCATATGGAACAAAATAATCATTTGTTGCTAATGCAATTACTACATTATTTTGTGCATCAATGGGATTAAGAATATTTTTAACTTCTGTATTCAGAAATAACGTACGCTGTAACTCTTTGCATTTATATTTTCCTTGTTTTTTTAAGTGTGTATAATATATACCATATAATCTTTCGGCTAAATGGCCTATTACCCTATATGCATCGATGTTATAATTTGTATAATCACGACGTTTTTCTTGTTCTTCTAAAATATCAAATAACCATTCACAGTATGAAAAGAAAATTTCTTTTCTCATGATAAACATATTACAAAAATAACCTTTATCTAAATTAAAATATTCTAATGCAGTTTCATAATACTCTGGATATTTTTCCTCTAAAATTGCTAGTAACACATCCAAATCTTCCTTATATAAATAAGGTGTAAGTTCATATTGCTGTTTGTTTGATTTAATCCTCTTATTTAGTTCTTTTAAATTCACTTCTGGACTACTTAGAATATCGTAGGAATTTATTGTCTTTTCCATTAATTCTTTTTTAATTCCTATTTCATCCAATATGCTATTATTTAAATCTTTAATTACAACATCTTGAAAAGAATTATGAGCCATTATTTGTTCCGTAAAGCACAAATATCTTCTATAATGAAAAAAGCCATAATAGTCAGCATCATCATTTTTCCAAGCCCAATATTGAGCGGTTAGCTCACAGTATAATGGGTTTTTATGAGATATATTTTCTCCAATATCATCGTGTAGCATGTTTGAAAACCTGATAGAGGCATCTTGAGCGCCCACTTGTATTGGATATAGAAAAGGTCGATCTGGCACAAAACAGTTTTTATGACAAGATACATAGATTTTAATATTACTAGTCATTTCTTCCCCTCTTAATACGTTTGTTTAACAAAGTATTTTATATATTACAGACAATGCTGCATCAATCACCTTATCCATATCAAAATACTTATAAGCTCCCAGCCTTCCGCCAAAGATCACATCCGGTCTGCTCTTAGCTAACTCAACATACTGTTCATACAGTTTTGTATTTTTCTCATCATTGACTGGATAATAAGGCTCGTCTCCCTTTTTCCATTCACTGGAATACTCTCTGGAGATTACCGTTTTGGGCTGCTTTCCAAATTCAAAATGCTTATGCTCAATGATTCTCGTATAAGGGACCTCTTTATCCGTATAATTTACGACAGCATTTCCCTGATAATTAGGCTTGTCCAATACCTCCGTCTCAAAGCGCACAGAACGGTATTCCAGGACTCCTAACTGGTAGTCGAAGAATTCGTCTATTTGGCCTGTATAGACCGTTTTATCGGCTATCTGGGGGTTCTCAGAGATGAACTTCCTATAATCGGTATTATTTAGAATACTATGACTTGTTTTGGGGTATTGTATGTGATATTATTTTTAGGGAGGTATAGATGTAGAAAGGAGATAAACAGATGCAATATTCCGTTTTAATGTCTGTATATGAAAAAGAGCAAGCTGATTTTTTAGAAATTGCTATAGAAAGTATTTTAAATCAAACAGTTAAAACGAATGATTTTGTTATTGTTTGTGATGGTCCTTTAAATGAACAATTAGAAAATGTTTTATTAAATTACAAAATTAAATGTCCAGAAACATTTAATATTATAAAATTGGATAAAAATGTCGGATTGGGAATAGCTTTAAATGAAGGACTTAGATATTGTAAAAATGACTTGGTAGCTAGAATGGATAGCGATGATATTTCAGTTTATAATCGCATGGAACTTCAAATGACCTGTTTTGAGAATGATGATAAGCTAGCAGTCTGTGGTGGATATATAGCTGAATTTAAAGAAAATCCGAACGAAATATCATCAATAAGAAAAGTACCGTGCAATCATAATGATATTCTTACATGGGCAAAAAAAAGAAATCCTATGAATCATATGACTGTAATGTTCCGAAAACAATTTGTCTTAGATGCTGGTAGTTATAAGAAAATGGACTTTGCAGAAGATTACTATTTATGGGTTAGGATGCTAATGAATAATGATCGAATGTTAAATTTAAATAATATCTTAGTAATGGCTAGGATTGGGAATGGAATGTTTCAACGACGAGGTGGGAGGCAGTATGTAGAAAAAATATATTATATGCAAAACACTTTTTATAAAATAGGCTTTATAAATAAAAGAGAGTTCTGTTTGAATTTATTTATTCGAACAATAAACAGTTTAGCTCCTAACTTGATACGAGAAAGAATATATAAGTTATTTTTACGTAATTAGTAAAATGATAAAAGGGCAAAAATTTCTAATTTCGCCCTTTTATCATTTACTAATAAATAATTTGTTTTAATATTTAGATTTATACTTTCCAGTTATATATCGTCCAATAAAATACTCAAGAAGTTTATATCCCCATGGAATTATGTAAATTAATATTATATTTAGAGGTATATATTTTACTAAAAATTGTACGCTGATACGTTGAAAGTCAAACTCATACCAACCGCGTATATACTGAATGATTACATTACATAATAAAATTAAAAATGTAAATTTTGCTGTATTTATTATAAATAAATGCATTGAAAAATCTTGTTTTTGAATTTTATCATAGAACTCTGCAGCAAGAATACCTGGTATTAGCACTACACACAATTGTAAAAAATCCATTAATTTTGTACCTTTCTTATAACTTATATTTAAACTTTCAATTCATAAAATATCATACATATTTCCTAATTGCAATAGTTTTAATATAATAGTAAGATTTATAAATATAAGTCAATATTTAGATATTAGGTTTAAGTTCTTTTTCAAAAACGCTAAGGGCCTTCTCGATAGTTTCAGACATTGTATAGTATTTATAATCAGCAAGTCTCCCAGATAAGATTAAGTCTGGAAATTGTTTTGATAAATTGAGATAATTACTATATAATATTTCATTTTCTTTTTGCGGTATAGGGTAGTATGGTTCCATTTGTTTGTTTTCTGAATCATATTGCTGAGGATATTCTTTTACTATCGTAGTTTTGGAATGGATTTGTCCTGTCATATGCTTAAATTCAGTTATCCTGGTAAAATCGTAATTATTAGGATAATTAACTGTACATATTTCTTGGTAATATTCTTGATCATATGTTTCGAAGACAAAGTCCAGCGTTCTATAAGGTAAGTTACCATAACAATAGTTAAATAATTCATCCAAAGGAGCTGTATAAATTACTTTACCAGTAAAGGCAGTATTTGAAAATAAAAATCCATGTTTTTCCATATCACACTTTATAATATCATGATAATTAGTATTTAGCATTAAATGAATATTGGGGTTATCTAACATTCGTTCAAATATTTTTGTGTAACCATGAGTTGGAATTCCTTGATAACGATTTTGAAAATATCTATCATCACGGGATACGTAAAATGGGATTCGGGCCATTGCAGCACCACCTACTTCTTCAGGTGTCATCCCCCATTGCTTTTCGGTATAATGTAAAAACACGTATTCATAAATATAATTAGCAAGATACTTTAGATCAGCATCTTCCTGATTTTGTAAATCCATAATAGGAACCTTAACATTCATACCATACTTTCTTAACAACTTTTTTTCCAATACTTCTGCATATGAAGTTGGAAAAACTTTATGTAAAGATTCTAAATTAAATGGTACAGGTACTTTTTTTCCTTCAATAACCCCTAGGACTCTATGATGGTAAATTCGGAAGTCCGTGAATTGATTAATGTATTTCCAAACTTTTTCACTTTCTGTATTAAAGATATGGGGACCATATTTATGAACTAATACCCCGTTTTCATTATAATAGTCATAGCAAGTGCCACCAATATGTTGTTTTTTTTCAATTATTAATACCCTTTTTCCGGTATGAGCAAGTTGCTCTGCTAATATACAGCCTGTAAGTCCAGCTCCAATTATGATAAAATCAAACATTTTTTAATTCCTTTCTAAATCAAGATATTCTTTCCAAAAAGTTATATTTGAAATTTTATTAATTTCATTTTGATATGATTTTACTGCTTTTTTATATCCACCCATTTGAATATAAAACGAGAGTTTAAAAAATCTAATCCACGTGGAGAAAAATTTCTTCTTGCTTATTTCTGTAAGATATCCACGATTTGATACTAGATCTACTTGTAGTACTTTTTTTCGCCTAAAAAAATTAATTGCTCTGGCACTAGTTAATTCCACGATACCATAATTATCCCAACCTCCTTTTTTAAATAAAGATTCAGGTAACAGATATCCATTAAATGTTAATCTTCTTACAAATCGTTTCCACTTTTTGCTGTCTCTTTGGTTTTGGGAGACAGCTAATTTTACATATATAAATGGATTATCCCCTCTTGAAAGTTCATTAAAATCTTGAAAATGAGGTGCAAATTTCATGATATCTTTATGCAATTGTTCACCATCTGTATTGATAAAGAAGGATACCCCACCTAAAAAATCTGTATAAGCTTTTATAATAAGATCTATATTTTCATAGCGATAGTAAAGTAATTCACGAGTGAGATTTTGGGCTAACAGTTTTATCGCTGAACTTGAAGAAAAATTTTTATCATAGAGCGCATTAAGGACTAGTTGATTCCTTAAAGTATAATATGTCATAAAAGAAGAATATTTATTGTGAAGTGGAGCATGCCATGCACATATTCCATTCATTGTTAGTATCTTTTTTGAATTACGTATTCCGAACTCCATATCATCACCACGTACAAAAAGCGGCAATGGTAGATTGGAGGGACTTAAAGACTCCAGTGGTATACAAGAGAAGACCCAGGCATTATAACTGCGGGATTCTTCCAAATCATTAAAAAGTATATCAGCTACAGATGTAAGATCTAAGTTTTGTTTAATATTAAACAAGAGGTTATTATTCCAAACAGCTCCAGACTCTAGCTGTATATTCTGTTTATCTAGACGCAATGTGGCTCCACCAATATATAAGTCACTATGCTGCTTTTTCGTATACGATAAAAAGGCATAAGTTCTTTCTAGTGAATTGATATCAAGAAGTGCGTCATCATCCATGAGTAAAACATGTGTATATGGCAGAGTGCTTTCTAAAACTTCTATTATTCCGCGTGTAAATCCACCGGCTCCACCTACATTTTTATTTTGGATAAGATGTAACTGGTTATGGTCAAAATATTTATGATCCAGAGTTCCTGCATTATCAATAACAAATAAGTCAAGTTGTTCCTTAAGTTGTGAGTTCTGATTTTTTAAAATATTATATTTGAAGAGATCTAAATTTTTATAAATAAAGTTTTCTCTTTTGAATGTACAGATAACTGCCCCCATTTTAATTTGGTTAATAGGTGCTTTATCAGTGAGTATCTCTCCGCCATAGAAAATGCTATCATTTTCTATGGCTTTTAGTTTCAGATAATAAAAGCCATCAAATTGATCTAGTGAGAAATTGTATTTGAAAGTAATTGACTTTTTTTCTTCGGAGGATGAATAGAGCTGTTTAACAGTATTATTTATTATTTCGTTATCTGCTAAAAAACTTTTGACTAAAGAAATTTCAAAATTTCCTTTTAATCTTAGAGATACTATAATTTCATCAATTACTGTATATCTGTACCATTTAGGTGAGCAAAATGAATTAAAATAAGTATTACTAAACAGTTCCCCATTTTTCTTAAAGGAGTATGTATGATCTTCAAAGTTATAATAGATATCCTCCTCCTGGTTTACTCGAAAAAACATTTTTTCTTGTAGGCAAATATTAGCCTGTGGCATTATAAATTTCTGTAACGTAAACATAGTGTGTTTGCCTCCATGTGATTAACTATTTATTAAGCTACTATACAGTACTTCTTACAATCGGTATTATGTACTGTAAAAAAATGTTTTGGCAGCTCTAAAAAATATAAAACCAGACAATTAATTTAGAAATCATTTGTATACCAGATTTTGATTGAGGATTTTGTAGATAGGTAAGCAGGACAATTAGAATAGAGACTGGATTGGAGAGATAAATAAGTTGATTGTGATATGTTAAAAAATTCGTTAGACATTGTATATAATTTCATATCAGACAAAGAATACAATAATATAGAGAATAGTTAAGAGACAAGAAGCAGTTGATTTATGTAAAATCAGCTTACATAAATATTTTCAGGTATCTTATGATGACCAATCTAAAGGCCTGGAATAAATAAATTCGGGCCTTTAGATATAAACAAAATTAAGTGAATATTATTCTTATACTCCTTCTGTCTTTCATAAACTACCCATTATTAAGAAGGCTGGTGTCTTCAGATGTGTGTACTATAGTGGCAACCGGAATTTTTACTTTCATTCTCAAGGCTGCAGTGTTATAACGGTTATTTTTGATTGTCGGGTCTTTTGTGTAATAGTTTTTCCGGGATAAATGCCTTTCGCTTGGTTCATATCGACAGCTTCTGAAGTGGTGATGTAGGTACCAGTTGGTTTTTCGCTATTCCAGCCACCTTTATAGAGGTTATAAGATCCTTATTGTGAATATACTCCATTCTTCATACAGGGTGTGTGTAGATGACATTTCCAGTGCGAAGCTTCGGTTTCATACCGCTGCTTAAAACAGCGTAAATGTTCATACCTCAGGCCTGCGGAACAAAGAAAATCATAATGGCCGTAAGGGATAAATGCAGCAAAAAATTGGAGATAACGGTTAACCGCCAATCTAGAAATGGCCGCACAGCATGTGGGTACAACATAGGGAACAGTCCTTTCTGAATTGTGGCACACCTTTGTATATATGGCAGGCAATGGTAAGTTAAAAAGTGAAAGAGTTACATTATTAATCTAAGGACAGAAATTTCTGCTCGAAATAAAGTCTTAATTTCTTTAAAATTTTTTTATGACGATATTGTAAAGTGGTAAATGGAATTCCCGTTTTCTGAGCTATTTTGCGCAGTGAATTATCTAGATAATAAATGTGTGCCAGCAGTTCTTTATCTTCTTTATTCAGTGTGTTTAATGCCTGTTTTAACTCGTTTATCAGGAGGTCGCGTTCAGCCTGATGTTCTACAGGATTTCGGTCTTTTTCTGCAAATAATTCACTTCCGTTTAAGCCTTCTCCATCCAGAGCATCGTAGGAGAAGACGCCATTCCGAATATCCCCTTCCCTGAAATAACGATCCTTTCGCTCCCCATGCTGCCAAATCTTATAGATTTCCTCGCTGACAGGAATATTTTGCTGTTCGATTTTAATGTAATATTTTATAATGATCCCCTTCTTTCTTGGTTGTGCAAATAAAACAGGAGAAAACGGGTCCGGCGCTGTGGCCTTTTCGTTTTCTCCTGCTATTTGGTAATGAATCATTCCTTTGCTAGGTAGTTTTTTCTGTAGTTGTTTTCTGAGTATCCGGTTCGATTAAATGGATGTGCTGTACTTTTTTACAGCGCGGGCACTTGATCTCAATGGTTCCGGCGGTCGGCGGTTTAATGTCAAACAGGCGATGATGGCATACCGGACAATAGATTATATGATTCATAAGTCTCCCTCCTTCGGAATCGAACATACGTTCTAATTCTAAAATATCAAATTTTTTAGATTATGTCAATACCGGAATAAAAAAACTAAACCAGAATATAAACTAATTTAAAAGGCGGATGAAAACATTCATGATCTATAGGAACAATACCACATTTCAAAAAATACATTGTTAATTACAATGGAAAAATTTATAATAGAATTACACTTATAAAAAATTGATTAATATGTAGAAGAAATAAACACCTGATAACCAGACGGGAAAAGCAAAAACAGTAAAATATTAAGAAGGGAGAAGACTATGGCGGAGTATTTATCACCTGGAGTATACGTGGAGGAATTTGATTCAGGGGTGGTACCTGTGGAAGGGGTCAGCACCAGTATCGCCGGTTTTATTGGGGTGGCGGAGAAAGGACCGGTCGGAGGCGTACCGCGGATGGCGACTAATTTTTCGGATTTCAAACAGATTTATGGAACTTATCTTTCCGAAAGGGAAGCCTGTAATTATCGTTTTCTGGCTTATGCGGTAGAGCATTTTTTTATCAATGGAGGGTCCCGCTGTTTTGTTACCAGGGTTGTGCCGGCGGACGCATCTTGTGCGAAGGGAGCTGTACCAAATACTGGAGAGTCCATTCTGAAGTTTACAGCCAGTAATCCGGGGGCGTGGGGGAATGGGCTGAATATAGTTATATCTCCTTCGAGCAAGGCAAGGACTCAGGTCTTTGACGTGCTGGAGGCGGCAGAGGGGAAGCGGTACTCGGTCAAAAATAGTGCCGGATTTTTTGATGGTGATATTGTAGCGTTTTCAGATGGAAATACTACGGTTTATAATCGGGTGGTGGAGAGTAAAGACAATGTTATTTCTTTTGAACATGAATTTGAAGTGGATGTAACGGATAAGAATCTATTGCCGGATAAGATTATATCCACCTGTGAGTTCGGGCTGGAGGTCAGGTCCGGTGATTCCGTAGAAATCTACGAGAATCTTTCATTTAATAGTAATATTCCACAGTTTGTGGAAGCACAGGTTTCAAAATCAGATCTGATTTGTGTGGAATATGTTGGTAAAGGAAAGGAAAAACTTCGACCACCATTTGAATGTCTTGCGTCTTCCGTTCAGGATACCGTGACGGTTAAGCTTTCAGGCGGCACGAATGGTAATATTCTGAACATGGAGGCTTCCGATTTTATTGGAAATGACCATGGGGCCGGAAATCGAACCGGAATTCAGGCATTTCTGGACAACGATATGGTCTCAGTTATTGCCGTTCCTGGTGTCACAGATCAGAAGGTCCAGCGTTCTCTGACTGCTCAGTGTGAACGAAAGAACAGATTTGCGGTTCTCGATATTCCACGGGAGGCAAAGGCGGTACAGGACATCATCAGGCACAGGGAAAATCTTGATACATCCTATGCGGCTTTCTATCATCCATGGGTGATGGTGTTTGACCCCCTCGATAAGAAAAATATAGCAATTCCTCCTTCCGGATCTGTGATGGGAATCTATGCCCGCAGTGACAATTCCCGCGGCGTCTATAAAGCACCCGCCAATGAAGTGCTTCGGGCTTGTGTGGGACTGGATGTGCAGTTTGACAAAGGTGAACAGGACATTTTGAATCCCAAGGGGGTAAATTTGATCCGGCGGTTCCCAGGTCAGGGAATTCGGGTATGGGGAGCAAGAACTGCAGGCAGCGATGGAACGTGGAAATATATCAACGTGCGCAGACTTTTTATATTTTTAGAGGAATCCATAAAGAAAAATACGGACTGGGTAGTATTTGAAGAAAATAACGAAGAGCTATGGATGCGGGTACAAAGAATAATAGAAGTGTTTCTGAGGGAGGTATGGAGAAGCGGCGGCCTGGCCGGATCATCTCCGGAAGAGGCATTTTATGTAAATATTGGGCGTGACACCATGACACAGGAAGAAATTGATAATGGACACCTGATTTGTATCATTGGCGTGGCTCCAGTGAAGCCAGCTGAGTTTATAATATTCAGGATTACTCAGAATACCGCATCTGCACAGTGAAGATTTTAAGAAGAAGGAACAATAGCGGCTGGCGATTCAGGATTAAAATTCAGTCATGTATGCGCGGCCGGCTAAGGACGAAAGGGCTCACAATGCCATTATATTGTAGAAGAGGTCAAGGGGGCGTGCCAGGCAGAAAATGGTTTCGCAGCGGCAGAAGAGTTGACAAGAATTTTTGCAGAAGCAGATTGTGAGGAACTGACGGATACTCATATGTATGCTATATGCGGACAAAATTGAATGAAAAATACAAACAATTACACGCGGTATGAAGTAAAGAAATGTGAAAGAAAGATAATGAGAATAATCGACAGTTTAGGTGTTTTGCTGATTAACAGATTGGTTGTATCTGACGGATAATCATTGTTACAATAATAGACAGCAACTGGCTTATAAAATGTATATGAGTATTTTATAGATAGTGTTGCAGAAGGAATGTATATTGAGGGGAGGAGGCTGGGACGGTAATAGAATGCAACAATGTTTATGTGTTCTATTACCGGACAGACCTATAAAACGGATATTTTGAGTCGTATTACAGATTTGGAAGGAAGACTTAAATGACTTGTTTAGCTTCTATAACGGTTTTCTTCTATAACAAGGAAATAATTGTCATTCAATAAAAAATAAGCAGAGAGAGGCGGTGGAACAGGTATGAAGATAGAATAAAGAGTTATATTGGAAAGATAATGTACGACTGTCGAAAAAAATATAGAGATCTTAATTGACGATATGGTTTGGGTCAGTTAGGGAACGGAGGGGGCGGATGAGTTATAAAGTCTCCTTTCATAATTCACAGAGGTGTCCTCTGTTGGAGGACAAATGGTTGAGATAGATATAGCTTTAAATGTGGAACTGACAAGTAAGAGCAGTTTTAAAAGTGTATAATAAAAATGAAAAGTGATTATTAACCGTTTGAATGCACCAAAATAACATGGAAAGATACGCCTGGAGAATACATAAAAGAGGCATGGAGTAAAGTATGAGATCGGAACGCAAAAGTATTAAGTATTCAAGTGAATTAATTTAGAAATATAAGAATTATAAAAGATATAGCAATAAAAATGCATCAAAAATATTATCAGGAATTCTATTAGGAAATGCATCGGAAACGATATTAGGGAATCAATCAATGGATAAATCAGAGGATCAATCAGGAAATCAATCAGGAAATCAATCAGAGAATCAATCAGGAAATCAATCAGAGGATCAATCAGGAAATCAATCAGGAAATCAATCAGAGGATCAATCAGGAAATCAATCAGAGGATCAATCAGGAAATTAATAAGGAAATCAAACAGAAAATTAATAAGGAAATCAAACAGAAAATTAATCAGGAAATCAATCAGAAAATCAATCAAGATATCAATCAGAGGATCAACCAGAAAATCAATCAGAAAATGTATCAAAAAGCATACTCAAAAACCACATCAAAAAATTCTACCACAAACAATATCACCACTTACATCAACCACCCCACCAAAAACCACATCACATCTCCCTCTCTACCGCTCTTCCCCCTCCCCCTCAATCACAATCTCATCAAAATATCCACATGCCCGCAGTACCCAAAGGGCCTCTTTGATGACCCGTTCGTCGCCGGCGGCGTGCAGGATAATGCGGTGGTTCTCGAAGCGGTTTTCCAAAATGTTTTTTAGGGCGCCGGGGCGGTAGGAGGCTCTGGGGACCATACCGTAGCAGGCCTGCTGCACATTTTTTGCAGGTGGGTTTGGATCGATGAGAATAATTTTGTCGAAATCGTAAATGACATCGTTTTTCATATATCTGGTACTTCCTTTCGGAGAAGATGGATACATATGGTACTGCTGATTTTTTTTGACTTAACCGTGTGTTTATTGACTTTTTGTGAGGCTGCCGTTTTGTCGAATATTGCGATATGTTTTGCTTTTCAAACGGCCGGAAACGTCTTATAGTGGTTACAAGAAAAGCAAAAAAAGGAGGGTTTTCCACATGACTGATACTGAAAAGATGAGGTTCATGGAAATGGAGAATATGAGGTTAATGGAAGAAAATGTTAAGCTGCGCAGAGTGATATCGAAATTAAATCAGACACTTAACAGACTGATCGAACATTACATAAGTTCTGACAGGATCGCATGACCGAGGGTATTGGGGAGTGCCCCGCACTCCCAATAAAACTCTCTGTTATCGCTATTCCGGATTTTCGGAGTTACCGGCGCCGCCGGAAGCTTTTTCACCAGATGGTGGAATAGGAGGCTTGCCGGCCGGTTCGATTCCTTTGTTTTTACGCACCAGATCCCAGATTGTCTGATGCATCCATTCAACGGTCTCGTTCAGCTTTTTATTTTCGGCTTCCAGTTCGACGATGCGATCGCTCATGCGGGCGATGACCTCCCGGTTATTATAGGCCTTGTGTGGCGCCATCAGGCGTTTGACGTAAGGAGAAGAAGCAGAAATAATCTGTTTCGACAGTAAATCGTCCCGCTCTTCACAGCTTAAATCCATAAAGTCCTGAAAACTGATGGACAAAGGTACCATGTCCACGGAGCATTTGGGACATACCGCATTTTTAGGAAGCTGGTAATATCCATAATACCCGCATTTCGAACAATAGTACACGGAAAGCTCTCTCATAGCGTCCTCCTTTTTTGCTTTTCCTGCCAAAATGGCAGTACTCTTCTATATATATAACGCAAAATAAAGAAAATTATAACGCGAAATATCGCCTTTTTGTAGAAATATCCAAAATTTTATGTTTTATTAACACTATTGCTCTAAATATGGAGCAAAAAATGCATTTTTGCGGTTTTTAGTTTTAAACGTAAGAACTGCGTACACTCATCCCTGATGCAGTAAAAAAACAGACTGCCCCAAGGGGCAGCCTGCCGGTTTGAACGGATGAAACTTTTGTTACTTTCTATGCATTACTGGATAATGCCGTTTACGTCGACAACCCAGGTCTTGCCGTTAGAATCTTTATAATCTTTGAAGCCATTTCCAAGTTCCGGCTTTGTAGCGGATTTGGAGGAAGAGGACGCCTTCTGGATGGAACCGCTTGTGTTCACCAGATACTGGTTTCCGTCGTAATTCATCGGAGCCAGTCTTAAATCAGAGTCTGCGTCTTTTCTTAAACCATACTCGTACAGTGTGTTGTCACGGATCCCGTGGAAGCCCTGGCCCTTTCTGGAGCCGTCGGTATAGAAGAACCATGTCTGATTCTCATCTAAATCTTCATTGTAAATAACCTGCTTGCCGGTTCTCATAACGCCATCCTCTGCGAAGTAGAAGTTGGCAATTTCTCCATCTTCCAGATTGACAACCTTTAAACCAGTCTGCATTTCACCCTTTGTATTAAACGCATATTTCTTAGACTCTACAGTGAATAACTGAAGTCCGTTATCTGCATGGTACGGCTTACCGTTCTTGAAGTAGAAGTTATAAAGTTCGCCTTCTGCGCTAATGCCTTCCACGCCCTCGATGGTTCTCCATCCGGTTACGCGTTTTCCATTTTCCGGCTCATAGTACTGATATCCGGCCACGGTGGTTGCTGTATTTTCTGCAGCATCGGAAGGTGTTGCATTTTCTGCATTCTCTTCTGCAGGAAGCTTAAACCATCCTGTCTGCATCACGCCGTCTACGAAGGTATAGTAGTCGCCGCTGATCTTTTTATCGACCTGATTTTCTACCATTTTTCCGTTTGTGTCAAAATAGTACCAGGAATGGGTCATCTCAGGATCGTCGCTTTCGTTCTCCAGCTGAATCCAGCCAGTCTTCATCACGCCGTCGTCTGTTTCGCCCAGGTAGTATGTCGCGTTATCGATTTCTACCTTTCCTGTCATCATCTGTCCGTCTTCGTTGAAATAATACCAGCTTTCGCCGATCTTCTGCCATTTGGCGATTGCGGCCTTGCCGTTCTTTCCGTAATAGTACCAGTGGTACTCGGCAGCGTCAGGGGAGTCCCATGCGTCTTCATTTTCAATGGAGATCCACTGGTCCATAACCCGTTTGCCGGTTTCATCAACGTAATATTCATCAATTTGTGCATTTGTGGCGATTTCGCCTTCTTCATTTAAGTAATACCAGTCTTCGCCGCGCTTCTTCCAGGTGTCTGTTAAGAAGTAATCGTCCTCTTCATAATATTTGAAGGAACCGTTTTCTTCTACCCAGCCGATTGTTTTTGCATATGCGGTGGAAGACCCGCCGGTGAAGCCCATCTCTGGAGCTGCTACGGTCATTACTGCCGCAGCGGATAATACAGCCATCATTTTTAAATTCTTTTTCATAAAAAATTTCTCTCCTTTTTTCTCACTTTGATTTGTCGTGGCCGAAAATCCATAGTTGCATTACTCTGCGATTATAACGTACGCTAGGTGGGTAGCGAAAGTGTGGGTTGATGGCAGATATGGAAGGAGATAACAGAACATGGAGATGGATGTAGAATTTGAGGGGTTCCTCCGTAGAAGCAATCTGGCCGATAATACGATAAAAGCCTATGTATACGCGGTGAAACAGTATTGCGGCCGGTATGACAGAGTGACGAAAAGTAATCTCCAAAAATACAAACTGTTCCTGCTTGAAAACTACAAACCGAAAACCGTGAACCTGCGGATAAGGGCAGTAAACTGTTATCTGGAAGCAATCGGCAAGGAAAAACTGGCATTATCTTCTGTCAAGGTACAACAGAAGACGTATCTGGAAAATGTAATCAGCGACGCAGATTATATGTATTTTAAGGAGTGCTTAAGAAGGGACGGGGAATGGTTCTGGTATTTTGTCATCCGTTTCATGGCCGCCACAGGAGCCAGGGTGAGCGAACTGGTTCAGATTAAGGCGGAACATGTGCAGACGGGCTACTTGGATCTCTATTCCAAGGGCGGGAAAATTCGGCGTATTTACATACCGAGCGCCCTGCGGGAAGAGGCTATGCAGTGGATTAAATACCGTGGAATCGAGAGCGGTTTTCTTTTTTTAAACCGTTCGGGAGACCGTATCACCACGAGGGGAATTGCCGGGCAGCTGAAGAAATTTGCCGCCCGGTACGGGATCCCCGTGGAGGTGGTCTATCCCCATTCCTTTCGCCACCGGTTCGCGAAGAATTTCCTGGAAAAATTCTCAGACATCGCGCTTCTGGCCGACTTAATGGGGCATGAAAGCATCGAGACAACGAGGATTTACTTGAGAAGGACGAGTTCCGAACAACAGCAGATTGTAGACCAGGTAGTAGACTGGTGAGAAAAGGGGGTAAAAAGTAAGAAAAACTTCAATATGCATTTTATAAGGGGTGTGGTATACTATGAGTACTTAGCGAGGTATTTTCGAGCTTAGTACGAATGCACACCTGGACACTTAATGAGGTATTTCACGAGTTTAGTGACCATGGTGTACTATGAGTACTTAGCGAGGTAATTCGTACCTAGACAGACAATTATTATTTTTTTATGTAAGGAGAATCCATCATGCGAATGAAAGTATCCAATTACATCTCCCAAAAACTTGTGGATTTTGGTATCACACAGGTATTTACCGTGACCGGAGGCGGAGCGATGCACTTAAATGATGCACTGGGGCATCAGGAGGGACTTACCTGCCTTTATAATCATCACGAGCAGGCATGCGCCATCGCGGCAGAGTGTTATGCGCGGGTTCAGGGACGCATAGCAGCTGTCTGTGTTACGACAGGCCCGGGGGGCACCAATGCCATCACCGGGGTTGTAGGGGGATGGCTGGACTCCATACCCATGCTGGTATTATCCGGACAGGTTCGATACGACACGACGGCAAGGTGGTCGGGAGTGGGAATCAGAGCCATGGGAGACCAGGAGTTTGACATCACGAAGGCGATCGACTGTATGACAAAGTACAGCGAGATGGTCATCGACCCCATGAGAATTCGCTACTGCCTGGAGAAGGCCATCTATCTGGCCTATTCCGGCCGCCCGGGTCCGGCGTGGCTTGACATTCCGCTGAACGTTCAGGGCGCTTATATTGAGACAGAGGAACTGATCGGTTTCTCACCGGAAGATTATGAAGCGGGAGGCGATGGCTGGGCCGTGCCTTCCGATTGTCACGGTGATTCGTGCGGTGAGCGTGTGAGCGATTGTCCAAAGATAGAGGCCGACAATGCGGGGCAGGGCGAGAAGCGTCAGGTGCTTCCGCCATCCGTAACGCGGGAAACGGCAAGAGAAATTATTAAAAAGATTAAAAACTCCGAACGGCCTGTTATCAACGCAGGAAATGGAATCCGAATCGGACATGCCTTTGATGTCTTTTCCAGAGTCGTGGAAAAGCTTGGCGTTCCTGTCGTGACCGGCTGGGACAGCGAGGACTGTATGCCTGATGATCACCCGCTCTACACGGGCCGCGGCGGCGGTATGGGAGACCGCGCGGGCAATTTTGCCATACAGAACAGTGACCTGGTTTTATCTCTCGGAAGCCGCTTAAGCATCCGCCAGGTGGGATATAATTACAGTACATGGGCGAGAGCTGCCTATACCATTGTCAACGACATTGATCCGGAAGAGCTGAAGAAGCCATCCGTTCACATCGACATGGCGGTCCATGCGGATGTGAAGGATTTGCTGGAACAGCTGGAGCTGGTTCTGGATGAAGAGTACGGAGCCGGACAGCCTGTGTTTACCGGCGGCACCGGACTTAAAGACAGAACATGGACGGAGACCTGCCGCATGTGGAAGGAGAAATATCCGGTTGTCCTTCCGAAGCATTTTGACCACGGGGAAGACGAAGACGCCAATGTCTATGCGTTCATGAAGGAAATGAGCAACCGTCTGAATGAAGAACAGGTGATCGTTGTAGGCAACGGTTCCGCCTGCGTTGTCGGCGGGCATGCGTGTATCATAAAGAAGGGGCAGCGGTTTATCTCGAACTCAGCCATCGCCTCCATGGGATACGATTTGCCGGCGGCCATCGGGGCCTGTATGGCCGTGCAGGAAGGCTATGTGCAGGAAAACGGTGCGCAGGAAGGCCGTATGCAGGAACGGGATGCGCAGGAAGGCCACATGCAGCACCCCGTATCGCAGCTCACCGGCAGCGATATTATCCTGGTCACCGGCGACGGCAGCATTCAGATGAATCTTCAGGAGCTTCAGACGATCATTCATCACCGGATGCCGATCAAGATCTTTTTGATCAACAATGGCGGCTACCATTCGATCCGGCAGACGCAGAAAAATTTCTTCGGCGAGCCGTTGGTGGGAATCGGTGTGGACAGCCACGACTTAAGCTTCCCGGATATGGAGAAGCTGGCGGGCGCCTACGGTTATCCTTACTGCAGGGCATGCCATAACGGAGAACTGGTGCCGGCCATTGAGACAGCCCTCCGGACGGACGGTCCTGTGATCTGTGAGATCTTTGTGAGCCGCGATCAGAATTTTGAACCGAAATCAGCCGCGAAACGCCTTCCCGACGGAACCATGGTGTCTCCGCCGCTGGAAGATTTGTCTCCATTCCTTCCGGATGAGGAGATGGATGAGAATATGATGATTCCGCGGATCAGGGAATGATGAAACAGTGATCAATGAGCAGCAAAAGTGTGAAGAATAAGGAGACGTTTAAACGTTGAATATTGTAGTGACGGGCGCGACGAGTTTTATCGGCGCGCCCATGGTTGACAAACTGATCGGAATGGGACATGATGTCTACGCAGTCGTGCGTCCTGCGTCAAAGAATATCGCAAGGCTCGATACGGGAAGGGAACGCCTCCATGTGATTGAGATGAATTTAGAGGAGGCCGACCGCCTGGACGGCGCAATTTTGGTGCCGTGCGAGGCATTTTTTCATTTTGGCTGGGATGGCGCAGGCAGTGAAAACCGGATGAACCGGGACGTGCAGCAGAAGAACGCGGCAGACTCCCTGAAAGCGCTGGAAGGCGCGAGAAAGCTGGGCTGCCGGACCTTTCTGTTCAGCGGTTCCCAGGCGGAGTACGGGATCCACCGGGAAGCGATGACGGAAGACACTCCGCTAATTCCCGTATCGGAATATGGGAAAGCGAAGGTGGATTTTGGCAGGCAGGCCATGGAAGCGGCCGGCCGCTGGAGACAGGAAGCCTGTGATTGGCACGGTGACTCGTGCGCAGAGCGTGCGAGTGATCATTTCCGGTTCATTCATGCCAGAATTTTCAGCATCTACGGACCGGGAGATCATCCGTGGTCCCTGGTGGAAAGCTGTCTTAAGACATTTCCGGCAGGGGGATACCTTTCTCTTGGCGAATGCACGCAGATGTGGAATTTTCTGTATCTGGACGACTTGCTGGAAGCGCTCACCGCCCTTTGGTTAAGCGGCGCGGAAGGAATCTTTAATGTCGCGGGAGAGAGTGGGGAGACGAGGCCTTTAAGAGAGTATGTCCGTCTGATGTATGAGGCATGCGGCTGTCATGGAAGCTACAGCTACGGCAGGCGGCCTCAGAATGCGGAAGGGCCGGCCAACCTGATCCCGGACGTGAAAAAGCTGATGGAAGCGACAGACTGGAGGCAGGAAATAGCCTTTCAGGAGGGAATACAGCGTCTGCTCCAAAGAAAAAATATTTGACAAACAGGAGTTTTTATGGTATGAGAGATAAGATTTGTATTGCATGCGGGAAATCACTTCCGAAACGGCCGCTGATTGTTCTGGATGGCATGCCGGCCTCCGCACAGGATATCCCTGATGCGGAAGGAAGAAATGAGGACAAAGGGATTTCCCTGCATCTGCACCAGTGCGATTTCTGCGGTCTGGTGCAGTTTGACTGTGAGCCTGTCGGCTATTATAAGGACGTCATCCGCTCCGGCGGATTTTCCACCACCATGGTGAATCTGCGCAGAAGACAGTACGGAGCTCTGATTGAGACGTATCATTTAGAAGGAAAGAAATTCATTGAGGCCGGATGCGGTCAGGGAGAATTCTTGTCCGTACTCACGGAGTTTCCGGTGGAGGCTTATGGCATTGAGCATAAGGCAGACCTGGTGGAGCTGGCGAGGAGCCGGGGCTTAAAGGTCTGGAGACAGTTTACGGAAGATGAGAATACGGTTCTGGAGAATACGGAAGACGGCTGTCACGGGCCTTACGATGTATTTCTGTCCTTTAATTTCCTGGAGCATCAGGCCCATCCGGTCCGGATGCTGAAATGTCTTTATAACAATCTGACGGAAGGCGGTTTGGGACTTCTGACCGTTCCGAGTCTGGAATACATTTTAAAATACGACGGATATTATGAGCTGATTCGTGATCATCTCGCCTATTACACCTTCGACACCCTGCGTTTTGTGCTTGCGGAGGCAGGCTTCGAAGTGCTGGAAGAGGAGATGGTGAACCGGGATACGCTGTCGGTGGTTGTAAGAAAACGGCCGGTGACGGAGGGCGTCGAGACGGAAGTTAGGATGTCTGGAAAGACTGAGGACGCGGATCACGTTGGAGAAGATTCGGAAATCTGCGGCATTTCCTCAGCTATTGCAGGCTTTGCGGAGAGCCGCCAGGAGTTGAATCTGGAAGTGAACCGCATTTTAAATCAGTTTGATGAGACCGGCCGGACACTCGCGATCTGGGGAGCCAGCCATCAGGGATTTACCCTGGCGGCGACCACCGGGCTTAAGGACCGTGCGAAATACATGATCGATTCGGCGCCGTTTAAGCAGGGGCGCTTTGCTCCGGCATCTCACATTCCCATCGTAGCTCCGGATCATTTTGAAAAAGAGCCTGTGGATGGCATACTTATCGTAGCTCCGGGATATACGGAGGAGATTGCGGGAATCATAAGAGAAAGATTTGGAAGCAATGTGGAAATTATGACCCTGCGGAGCAGACATATTGAGAAAAAGTTGTGAATAACCAAAGGAGCGTATTACGTTTATGGAGAATATCGTCATCACCGGGGCTACCGGATTTTTAGGGAGCCATCTGGCCCAGTGGTTTCTGGAGCAGGGAGACCGGGTCTATGCCCTGGTACGGCCGGGATCGGCTAAATTACAGTATTTACCGGAGCACAGGAATTTGATTCCCGTGTACGGAACCATGGAAGAGGCGGCGGACTGCGTGGAAGAAATCGGCCATGCGGATGCGTGGTTTCATTTCGCCTGGGGCGGGGTGAACCGGGAAGAGATTGACTCGCCGGAGGTTCAGGCGGGGAATATAAGAGGCTCTCTGGCCTGTGTGGAAGCGGCGCACCGTCTGGGATGCCGCGTATTCATGGATGCGGGCTCCCGGGTGGAATACGGAGTGATCGAAGATGGCCGCGGTGTGATGACGGAAGAGATGGAATGCAGTCCTGTCAATGAATACGGGAAGGCCAAGCTGGAATTTTTCCGGCAGGCAGTGCCGGTCTGTGAAAGGTATGGCATGAATTTCTGCCATCTGCGATTCTTCAGCGTTTATGGGTACGGGGACCATCCGTGGTCCATCATATCCACGCTTGTGAGGGAACTGCCGCGTGGAGGCCGGGTGAGTTTAAGCGCCTGCCGCCACGAATGGAATTTTATGTACATCGATGATGCCGTGGAGGCGGTGGGCCGCCTGTATGAGCAGGTGAAGGACAAGCCCTGCAAAAAGGGCGCGGCAGTCAATATTGCCAGCCGTGACACAAGGGTACTCAAATCTTTTGTGGAAGAGGTTTTTGAACTTGCCGGAAAGCGCGGAACGCTGGAGTTCGGCACCTTTGTTCAGGCAAAGGAAGGCGCGCTGTCCATACGTCCGGATGTCAGCCGCATGGAGGCCATGACGGACGGATTTAAAGAGCGCTATACGTTTGGCCGCGGCATTACGGAAATGATAAAGAGAGAAATGGAGCACCAGGATGAAGAAAATTAGCGTATTGATTCCATGTTACAATGAGGAGGAGAATGTCGTACCGATCAGCGAGGCGGTCATTAAAACGCTTCAGAAGGACCTTCCGGAGTACGATTACGAACTTGTTTTCATCGACAATGACTCGCAGGATCATACAAGGAGCTTAATCAGACAGCTGTGTGATGAGAATCCGAAGATTAAGGCGATCTTCAATGCACGGAATTTCGGGCAGTTTAACTCCCCGTATTACGGGATGCTTCAGATCACGGGAGACTGCGTGATCGAGATGGTAGCGGATTTCCAGGACCCGGTGGAGCTGATTCCGCAGTACGTTCATGAGTGGGAAAAGGGATATAAAATTGTCATAGGAATCAAGACCAGCAGCAAGGAAAACCGGCTGATGTACTGGCTGCGGGGCTGTTACTATAAGATGATGAAGAAGCTGTCTGACGTGGAGCAGATCGAGCAGTTTACCGGTTCCGGTCTGTATGACAGGGATTTTATCGAAGTGCTGCGGAATCTGGACGATCCGACCCCGTTCCTCAGAGGTATCGTCGCGGAACTCGGTTTCAAGATCAAACAGATTCCCTATGAGCAGCCAAAACGGCGGGCGGGTGAGACGAAAAATCATTTTTACCAGCTTTACGATGCGGCAATGCTCAGCATTACTTCCTATACGAAGGCGGGACTTCGTCTGGCGACTATTTTCGGAAGCATCTGTTCTCTCATCAGCATGGTGGTGGCTGTGGTCTATCTGGTCATGAAGCTGATGTACTGGGACCGTTTTCCGGCAGGTATGGCGCCGGTGCTCATAGGCATGTGTTTCCTCGGGTCCGTGCAGATCTTCTTTATCGGCCTTATGGGAGAATACATTCTGTCCATCAATGCTAGGGTGATGAAGCGGCCGCTCGTCATTGAGGAAGAGAGACTTAATTTTGCGGTGGGAAATGCGGCGGAAAAAGAGGAAGACGGCCTGGAAAACTGTGAGGACGCGGACCTTTTCGCGGCTTCCTTAGAGGATGGAGAGAACGTATGAAATACAAGATCGATGTGGCGCGTATCCGCGAAAATTCAATCGTATTAAATGGCTGGGTGATCGGAAGCAGTCCGGAGGCAGAGGTTTTATTCACTGTCCAGGATGAGAATCAGAAGAACGTGGAGTTTAAGTACGTTCCGGTGCGCCGCGATGACGTCAGCCAGAACTATTTTAAGACCGTATATGAGAAGGACTTCGGATTTGATATCCGCATTCCTTATGTGAGAGATGATAACGAGGACCGTTTTCTGGTGATTCGGTGTGACGGAAAGACCTCCAGGGTGAAGCTGAACACGGAGATCATCGAGAAGCACAACAGCTCCGCGCATAAGAAGCACGCGAAGCTAAAGAGTATGATGAATAAGGAGACGCTCCATTCGGCAATCGAGTTCTGGAAGGAAAACGGCTTAAAAGCGTTTCTTTTGAAGTCGAGCCACAAGCTTCAGGGGATTGACAGTGATTACGATTATCCGGAATGGTACCAGCTGACAAAGACGACTGACGAAGAGCTGGAGGCGCAGAAATCGATGGAATTCGATTATATGCCAAAGCTGTCCGTGGTGATTCCGGCTTACAAGACGCCGGAGCGGTATCTGGCAGCCATGCTGGATTCCTTAAGGGCACAGACCTATAAGCACTGGGAGGTCTGCGTGGCGGACGGAAGCCCCAGAGGCGAGAGCGCGGAGCGCGTGCTTAAGCGGTATGCCATGAAGGACGAGAGAATCCGCTACGTGGTTCTGGGTGAAAATAAGGGAATCGCGGGAAATACCAACGCTGCCATTGATATGGCGAAGGGCGATTTCATCGTTCTGGCCGATCACGACGACACGCTGGCGCCGGATGCGCTGTTTGAGTGTGTGAAGGCGATCAACCGTGATCCGGAGATCGACGTGGTCTATACGGATGAGGATAAGCTGGATATTGACGGCGGGGAATTGTTTGAGCCGCATTTCAAGCCTGATTTTAATCCGGATCTGCTGACGAGTGTGAACTATATCTGCCATTTATTCGTGGTAAACCGGGAATTATTAGATGAGGTCGGGGGCTTTTTAGAAGAGTTTGACGGAGCCCAGGATTACGACTTCATTTTCCGCTGCACGGAGAAGGCCAGAAAGATTTACCATGTGCCGAAGGCGCTGTATCACTGGCGCTGCCATCAGAATTCCACCTCCAGCAATCCGGAGAGCAAGCTCTACGCCTTCGAGGCGGGGGCACGGGCTATTCAGGCTCATTATGAACGCATGGGAATCCGGGCGCTGTCTGTGGAAAAGGGCGTGGACTACGGAATCTACCATACGAAATTCGAGATAACCGGGAGTCCTCTGGTCTCAGTCATCATTCCGAACAAGGATCATACCGCGGATCTCGATGTCTGCATGCGTTCCCTGATTGAGAAGGGCACCTATAAAAATCTGGAATTCATCATCGTGGAGAACAACAGCACGGAACCGGAGACATTCCAATATTATGAGCGGATTCAGAAAGAGTTTGATTTCATACATGTGGTAAAATGGGAGCGGGAATTCAACTATTCCGCAATTAATAATTTCGGTGTGACGGCGGCCTCGGGAGAGTATCTCCTGTTCTTAAACAATGATACGGAGCTGATTAATCCCGAGAGCATTGAGGAGCTGCTGGGCTTCTGTCAGAGAGATGACGTGGGAATCGTGGGAGCCAGACTTCTCTATTCCGACGATACGATTCAGCATGCGGGAGTGGTCGTGGGATTCGGCGGCATCGCCGGTCATACCTTTATCGGCCTTCACCGGGCGGAGAGCAGCTATTTCAACAGGGCTATGTGTGCCCAGGATTACAGCGCGGTGACAGCGGCCTGCATGATGAGCAAGAAATCGCTGTTTGAAAAGGCTGGCGGCTTCGCGGAGGAGTTAGCCGTAGCGTTTAATGATATCGATTACTGTATGAAGATCCGGTCCCTGGGCAAGCTTGTGGTATATGCGCCGTATGCGCTTTTCTACCACTATGAGTCCAAATCGCGGGGGCTGGAGGATACGCCGGAGAAGGTGGAACGGTTTAACCGGGAGATTAAGCTGTTTGCGGACAGGTGGCCGGATATTTTAAAGGACGGAGATCCATATTACAATCCCAACTTGACGCTTCGCAAATCCAACTTTGCCTTACGCGACCTGCGCAAGGAGAAAATCGGGGAGCCTTATCGGCTGGAGGTATGAGATGGCAGGTAAAGTAACAGTCGTTATTCCAAACTATAATGGCCTTAAATTTATGGAACCGTGTTTTGCAGCCCTGGAGGCACAGAGTGAGAAAGACTTTGATGTGCTGGTGGTGGACAACGGTTCGACGGATGGAAGCGTGGAATGGCTGAAGGAGAGTGGAATTCCTTCGGTATTTCTTCCTGAGAATATTGGATTTCCGGGCGCGGTCAATATTGGCATCAAAAAAGCTGAGACGCCCTACGTCATCCTGTTAAATAACGATACGGAGCCGAAGCCGGATTATATCCGGGAAATGATCCGGATGATCGAGCGGTCTCCGAAGATATTTTCTGTGAGCAGCCGGATCATCCAGCTGCATCATAAGGAGCTGATGGACGATGCTGGGGACATGTACAGCCTGCTCGGCTGGGCGTTCCAGAGGGGCGTCGGACAGCCGGTTGCCGGATATAAAAAGCCCTGCCGGGTGTTTGCGGCCTGCGCGGCGGCGGCGATCTACCGGAGGGAAGTCTTCGAGGAGATTGGATACTTTGACGAGTCGCATTTTGCCTATCTGGAGGATGTTGATGTCGGCTACCGGGCGCGGATCTACGGATACGACAATGTTTACTGCCCTGCCGCAGAGCTTTACCACGTGGGAAGCGGAACCAGCGGTTCCAAGTACAATTCCTTTAAGGTAAAACTGGCGGCGAGAAACAATCTCTATTTGAATTATAAGAACATGCCGCTTCTTCAGCTGCTGTTTAATCTGCCGTTCCTTTTGATTGGGACCGGTATTAAATACCTGTTTTTCAAAAAAATGGGCTTTGCTGCCGATTACGCGGAAGGCTTTTCTGAGGGAATTAAGACCCTGGGAAAATGTAAAAAAGTGCCGTTCCGGGCAGAACATATCGGGAATTATCTGCAGATTGAATGGGAACTTTTTACCGGCACACTTCTCTATGTATGGGAATTTCTCAAGAGAAGATTAAAAAAACTTACGGCGATTTAAGAATTATTTAATGGCATCATGGTACATTATCATGTATAATATACGAGAAATTATCATGGACAAGTTAGGTTTTCGTCGTACGACAGGAAGGTTATGCTGCTATGATAAAGGACAATCAGAAAAAACTGAACGGATTTCATGTAGTGCTGGATGGGCTGGTTATTATCGCCTCCTATGCGCTGGCGTGGTTTATCCTGCTTATGGGAAACCGGTTATTCAGCCCTGAAAAGAAGCTGCTGGCACCGCAGTATTATTTTGCTGCGCTCATCATAATCGTACCGGGATATCTGCTGCTTTACGGCATATTCCACCTCTATGCGCCGAAACGGGTGCAGCAGAGACGATATGAGTTTGCCAATATCTGTAAGGCCAATCTTATTGGGTTTCTGCTTGTTACCATGGTCTTGTTTCTTCTTAACAAGAATCCATACTTTTGGAACTTCTCGAAGAGAATGGTATTTTATTTCTTCGCGATTAACATCATACTGGAAACGCTGGAGCGGAATCTGATCCGTTACGTACTTCATTCCATGCGTTCCAAGGGTTATAATCAGAAGCATATTCTGCTCATTGGTTACAGCCGCGCCGCGGAAGGCTTTATCGACCGGGTGCAGCAGAATCAGGAGTGGGGCTATCAGGTCAAGGGCATCCTGGATGACCATAAGGAATGGGGAACCGAGTATAAGTCGATCCATGTGATCGGCACGGTGAGCGATTTGGATGAGATCCTGGCGCTCAATTCTCTCGATGAGATTGCCATCACGCTGAGCATTGACGAATATGCAAACCTGGAAAAAATCGTGGCTTCCTGTGAAAAATCAGGCGTCCATACCAAATTTATTCCCGATTATAATAATATCATACCGACCCGTCCCTATACGGAGGATTTACAGGGGCTGCCGGTTATCAACATCAGGCACGTGCCGCTGACCGATCCGGTCAACGCCATCATGAAGCGGATTGTTGATATCTTCGGCGCCATTGTTGCGCTTGTGCTGTTTTCACCGGTGATGCTGGTGACGGCCGTGCTTATCAAGCTGACTTCCCCGGGACCGCTGATCTACAGCCAGGAACGGGTGGGACTTCATAACAGACCATTTAAGATGTACAAGTTCCGGTCCATGGTGGTTCAGGCGCCTTCTGAGGAGAAGAGCAAATGGACGACGCCCCACGATTCGCGTGTGACACCGGTCGGCCGGTTTATCAGAAAGACCAGTATTGATGAGATGCCTCAGTTTTTCAACGTTCTGATGGGCGATATGAGCCTGGTGGGACCGAGACCTGAGCGTCCGCTGTTTGTAGAGAAGTTTAAAGAGGAGATACCGCGGTATATGATTAAGCATCAGGTCCGTCCGGGAATTACCGGCTGGGCGCAGGTCAACGGCTACCGTGGAGATACCTCCATCACGAAACGAATCGAGCACGATTTATATTACATCGAGAACTGGACCCTTGGATTTGATTTTAAGATTTTGTTTCTTACTGTGTTCAAAGGGTTTATCAATAAAAATGCGTACTGAGTAATGTCCGGTACAGCAGGCACCAGAGGATGAGGTTATTTACATGAGCAAGGAATACGATGATGAGTTAGACCGCGCTTCCGGCCCGAATGGGCGGAGCAGGGCCAGAAACAGTGAACACGGAACTTCGGAAGATGCTTACTATCTGGATGATGACTTAAGTACCGCAGGATATAGCGATGCGGACGGTGACACATATGGAAGACAGCAGACGGGAAGACCCATGGGCCGCCCGTCTGAGAGTGCGCAGGGAAATGGCCGGCCTTCCGCAGGTACCGGCAGAGCATCGGGAAACGGCGGACCGCAGGGCGGGAACACCAGAATGCAGGGCAACAGCGGAATGCAGGGCGGCAGCGCCAGAACAGCAGGAAGTGCCGGTGCGCAGGGTGGAAGCTCCAGAGCCGCAGGAAATGGCGGAATGCAGGCAGGAAACTCCAGAGCCGCAGGAAATAGCGGAATGCAGGGAGGAAACTCCAGGGCCGCAGGAAATAGCGGAATGCAGGGAGGAAACTCCAGGGCCGCAGGAAACGGCGGAATGCAGGGAGGAAACTCCAGGGCCGCAGGAAACGGCGGAATGCAGGATGGAAACGTCAGGCAATCCGGAAATAGCGTACCCCAGGGCGGAACTGCCAGGAATGCAGGAAACGGTGCGCCGCAGGGCAGTTTAGGAAACGGATCGAGGAATGCAGGAAACGGACAGACCCAGGGCGGTATGAGACAGGCCGGAGCGGCGGGTAATGGAAATGGCAGGGCCCGACAGGAAGGTGGAAGACCGGACGGAGGAAATCCGGTTCAGGGCGGAATGTCGAGAACAACTGGAAGACCTTCCGGGAATGGACAGCCTCAGGGCGGCGCCGGGAGATCCTCAGGAACCTCCGGCTATGAGCCGAGGCGTCAGACGCTTCAGGGAGCCTCGCTTCAGATCGGTGACGGCGGAAGCGGTTCAGGCGGAATGGGAGGAAGGAAGCCTCAGGACGCAGCGAACCGGGCAGCAGCAAGCCGTTCGGCGGCACAGGCTGCGAAGAAGAAAAAAATCAGAAGAATCATTGTTATGGCAGTCGCGGAAGTGCTGACACTGATTTGCATTGGGTTTTATGGTTATGCGCTGCGATTAAACAGTTCCTTGATTCATTCCAACGATTTTGACAAGAGCAAGGTAAAGAATACAGAACTGCCTGTCGCTAAGACGGAACATATGCAGGGATATATGACAATTGCTGTGTTTGGTGTGGACAGCAGAGATGGAAACGTACATAAGGGAACGAATACCGACGTGATCATGCTCTGCAACATCAACCGCGATACGGGAGAGATTAAGCTGGTATCCGTTTTCCGTGATACGTATTTAAACACCAGCAGCGGCGGAACTTATAATAAAATCAATTCCGCCTATGCGAACGGCGGCGCCGAGCAGGCGCTGGCGGCACTGAACCGGAACCTGGATTTAAATATCGAGGACTATGTGACCTTTAACTGGAAATCTGTGGCAGATGGCATCAATATGCTGGGCGGTATCGATGGAATCGATATCAGTAAGGCAGAATTCCGCTACATCAATTCCTTTATTACAGAGACTGTACAAAAGACCGGCGTCCCGTCCACTCAGCTTAAGTCGGCGGGTGTCCAGCATCTGGATGGAATCCAGGCAGTTGCTTATGGCCGTCTCCGTCTGATGGATACGGACTATGCCAGAACAGAGCGTCAGCGTCTGGTTATTCAGAAGGCATTTGAAAAAGCAAAACAGGCCGATCTCGGCCTTTTGAACCGGATTCTTCTGATGGAAGTGGAACAGGTCGAGACATCGCTGTCATTCAGCGATTTAACCAGCCTGATTCTCGATATCGGCAAATACCATATCGGTGAAACCGGCGGCTTCCCATTTGCCCGGGATTCCATGATTATGGGTAAGAAGGGAGACTGTGTTATTCCTCAGACGCTGGAGTCGAATGTAACGGAACTCCACAAATTCCTGTATGGAGAAGAGGGATACCAGACGACTGATTTGGTGAAGAAGATCAGTGCGAAGATCTCGGCTGATTCCGGTATGTATAAAAAGGGAGTCAGTGTAGATCATGTTCCGACGGATCAGGGATACGTTCCAAAAGAGACGAAGGAGACGGATGAGACAAAGAAAACGACGAAGGAATCCGATGAGATTGACGAGCGGGAGTCCACATCAGAGGGCACATCGATCGAGGAGACGGATGAGAACGGAGATCCTATAAAGCCGACGAAACCGGGAGAGACGACGGCGGATGGCACGAAGCCAACGAAACCGGGAGAGACCACAGCGGATGGTACGAAGCCGACGAAACCAGGGGAAACCACGGCAGACGGCACGAAACCGACCAGTTCGACGAAGCCGGGAGAAACTACGGCAGATGGCACGAAGCCAACCAGTCCGACGAAACCGGGAGAGACGACATCGGCGGTTAAACCTTCCTCACCGGGAGATGAGACCACGGAATCGTCGGATTCCAGCACGGGACCTGGCGTAAAGCCTACGACGGCGCCTCATGAGTCTACCAGCGCACCGGAGACGACATCTCCGGGTCCGGGCGGTTCAGCAGGGCCAGGAGGCGGAGGAACCGTACAGCCGGGCGGTTCAGGGAACGATGATGTAATCACGGTACCACCGCCAAATGCGGCATAAGGCATACTTAACACATTCAAAAAGACATCTTTCAGGACTTTAAAAGCCCGGAAGATGTCTTTTTTTGCGATTTTCACATATTGAATATAATTTTATCACAAAATAGTCACATTTCATTGATAGACTTCAAATATCAAAAGAAAACAAAGGAAACAGGAAAGGGGATAGTTTTTATGTATAACGAAAATGAAAACAACGATCTGGGCCGTACGACTCCTGAAGAACATAAAGAAGAACCTATTACAACGAACTTTACAATGAGAGATCCGGACCCGGAAGAAGCAGCACGTGAAAACGGCTATGAGAGTAAAGAGACTCAGCCGGAGTACACAAGACAGGAGAGCCGTTCCGTATATGGACAGCAGCCGTATACGGAAAACCAGAGTCAGGGAATGAATCAGAACCAGGGCGTGAACCAGAGCCAGGGAATGAATCAGAACCAGGGCGTGAACCAGAACCAGGGAATGAATCAGAACCAGGGCGTGAACCAGAGCCAGGGAATGAATCAGAGTCAGGGAATGAACCAGACTCAGAATCAGCAGACATACAGACCAGCGCAGCCGATGGGACAGAACCCATACCAGAGCGGTCAGAATGCATATCAGAGCAGCCAGAGCGGCCAGAATGCATATCAGGGCAGCCAGAGCGGACAGAACGCATATCAGGGCAGCCAGGACAGCCAGAACGGTCAAAGCCAAAACGCATACCGTTCCTCCTATGGTTATCAGCAGACGTCACAGAATCAGCAGTCCTATGGCGGGCAGCAGGGAATTCCGCATTATCAGGAACACCAGTATCAGAGAATGACGCAGGGACCCGTTCCGGAAGGACCGAAGCCTCCGAAGAAGAAATCAGGCTTTGCAAAGAGAGCGGCAGCAGTTGTGGGCGCAGCCCTGGTATTCGGTGTGGTAGCCGGAAGTACCATGGTTGGAATCAACTGGGCGGCTGGCAGCTACAATCAGAGAAATCAGGTGGAAATCAGCCAGGCTGAGACATTACCGTCATCAGATGGTTCAGCGGCTGCATCTTCGGACAGCACATCAGGTCAGGTAAGTGGAACGGCTGCCAATATGGACGTATCCGCGATTGTTGATAAGGCAATGCCGTCAGTCGTCGCCATTACGAGCAAGGTAATCTATGAGAGCCAGACATTCTTCGGCCCGATGCAGAGAGAGGGCGTAGGCAGCGGCTCCGGTATTATTGTAGGAAAGAATGATGATGAACTTCTGATCGTTACAAATAATCACGTGGTACAGGGCGCCGAGGAACTGAAGGTAACCTTCATCGACCAGACTCCTGTGGATGCCGCGATCAAAGGAACAGACGCAGACAGCGATTTAGCTGTGATTGCAGTGGCACTTAAGGACATTCCGTCCGATACACTGAGCCAGATCGCCATTGCCAGCCTCGGCAACTCCGATAACATCAAGGTAGGCCAGGGTGTTGTGGCAATCGGTAATGCACTCGGTTACGGCCAGTCCGTAACAGTCGGATATATCAGCGCACTCGACCGTACTGTACAGACAGAAGACGGCGTGAGCAGGGATCTTCTTCAGACAGATGCAGCCATCAACCCAGGCAACAGCGGCGGCGCACTTTTAAATATGCAGGGCGAAGTCATTGGCATCAACTCAGCCAAGTATTCTTCAACAGAAGTAGAAGGCATGGGATATGCAATTCCGATCTCCAAGGCTCAGAATATTATTGATACTCTGATGACAAAGAAGACCAGGACTCAGGTGGCAGATACAGAGCAGGGATATTTAGGCGTTCAGATCAAGAACATTGATGCGGCAACCAGCCAGCAGCTTGGTATGCCACAGGGCGTTTTCATCTATAAGATCGTGGAAGGCGGCGCAGCTTCCAAGTCTGACCTCCGCGAAAAAGATATCATAACAAAATTTGACGGACAGAGCATCAAGACATACGATGATTTAACCAACATGCTGAAATACTATGAGGGTGGAACAACCGTTACCGTAACGGTACAGTCTCTGGAAAATGGTCAGTATGTGGAGAGAAATGTTGACATCACACTGGATAAGAAACCGGTAGAGAATTCCGTGAACTGATAAGGAAGAGACCGGCCGGTTCAGAGCAGTAACAGCGCGCAGGCGCGCGGAGAAGGCTGAGAGAGTCTTCTCCGTGCGTTTTTTGATTGGATGGGAAAATTCGTCCTATGAAATAAAAACCTTCCGGGGATGTACACTGCGCGCTAGGGAGATATGGCCGCTGAAGCGAACGTGCTCCGGCGCGCGCGTCCGGTTTGTCAAACTTTTTGTCCAAGCACTTTACCATGTTACGGAAAAGAATGGAAGGAAGTTGTTAAAAAAGTCTAAAATGCGGCAGTGCTCTTGTAGGATGAAAGTAAATGATTTATAATGAACAGGTGCGCCGGCAGTGAAATACGGCGGACAGAACAATAACAAATAATGATAACACATGGCGCTAACACATAACGACAACGCATAGCGATAACATATAGCAATCACATATAACTTAACATATAAAAGGAGATTAAATTTTGGAAGATAAAGAATATCTGGAAGAGACAAAGGACAGAGACGAGGGCGGCAAGGCTGTTTCGGAAGAGGCGGGAAAGACGCCTGTGAAGGACGATGACGAGTATGAGAAGATCTGTTACGTCTGCCGCAGACCGGAGAGTAAGACTGGACCCATGGTTACCATGGGCGGGATGAATCTCTGCCATGACTGTATGCAGAAGGCATTTGACTCGGTGACACAGGGGGGATTTGACCTGTCGAAGATTCAGAATATGCCTTACATGAACTTAAACTTAAGTGAGTTTGGCAATCTGAATAATCAGGATGTGGAAATTCCGAAGAAGCAGAAGATCAAAAAGAGGACTCCCGAGGCGAAGAAGCCGGAGTTTGATTTAAAGGATATACCGGCGCCCCACGTGATCAAGCAGAGACTGGATGAGTACGTGATCGGACAGGAGCAGGCCAAGAAGGTGATTTCTGTTGCGGTTTACAACCATTATAAGCGTGTTTTCCTGGTAGATTCTGACAAGAGAGATGAGGAAGGAAACGTACAGATCGAGAAATCCAATATTCTGATGATCGGGCCGACAGGAAGCGGAAAGACGTATCTTGTAAAGACTCTGGCGAAGCTTCTGGACGTGCCGCTGGCGATCGCGGACGCCACCTCATTAACGGAGGCCGGCTACATAGGCGACGATATCGAGAGCGTGGTCTCCAAGCTTCTGGCCGCGGCCGACAACGATGTGGACCGGGCGCAGCGCGGCATCATCTTTATCGATGAGATTGATAAGATCGCGAAGAAGAAAAATACCAACAGCCGGGACGTGAGCGGTGAATCGGTTCAGCAGGAGCTCTTAAAGCTTCTCGAGGGCAGCAATGTGGAGGTGCCGGTCGGCTCCAACCAGAAGAACGCCCTCACACCGATGACTACCGTCAGCACGGATAATATCTTATTCATCTGCGGCGGAGCGTTCCCGGATCTGGAGGACATTATTAAGGAGCGTTTGACGAATAAGTCATCCATCGGATTCGCAGCAGAGCTTAAGGATAAGTTTGATAAGGATCCTAATATTTTAGGCCGTGTGATGAATGAGGATTTGAGAAAATTTGGCATGATTCCGGAGTTCCTGGGCCGTCTGCCGATTACGGTTACCCTGCAGTCGCTGACAAAGGAGCTGCTGGTGAGAATCTTAAAGGAACCGAGAAATGCGATTTTAAAGCAGTATGAGAAGCTGCTGGAACTGGATGAAGTAAAGCTTGTATTTGAAGATGAAGCACTGGAATGGATCGCAGAGCAGGCCATGAAAAAAGAAACCGGAGCCAGGGCCCTTCGTTCCATTATCGAGGATTTCATGCTGGATATCATGTATGAAATCCCGAAGGACCCCGAGATTGGTTCCGTCGTCATTACGAGAGCATATCTCGATAAAAACGGAGGCCCTCTCATCCGAATGAGAGGCTACCATTAATTTACTCTCTGATACGTAAAAAGGTCTGATAGAGATCCAGCGTACCGTATCCCCACTCTCGGTTGGGATAGGTGTAGGCTGGATTTCTGTTTGCCCCCCGGATTAGATAGGCGCGTACACTGGCATCGCTCATGGCGGGATTGTTGCCCCGCACGATGCCCCAGGTGAAGAGGTCGGCCACCGCCCCGGCCACATGGGCCGCGGCCACGGAGGAGCCGGTGCGCCGGGTCATGGGGAAGGTGTCACCGGCTCCTCCCGGCGACAGTCCGGGACCGTAGACGTTGACACCGGGGGCTGCCAGATCTGGCTTAATTAAACCGCCCCGGGAATATCCCCTGCTGGAGTGGATGTAGATGCTGTTATTTATGTGGTTATAGGTGCTGACTGTGATGGGAACCGCCGCATTGGCCGGTTCCGTGATCGTGGTGTCAGGGTCGGAACGCAAAAAAAAGGTATCCTCGTCGATGAAGCCCTGGACGGGGAGCCACATATGAAAGATCCCGGTAATAAATAAGGAATTGTAGACACGGACGTGCCAGATTCCTGCGGTCGGTGCGTCGAAGCGCATCAGGACAAACTGGCTGCCGGAACCGATCTCCGAGGTACGGTAGTTGATGGTAATAACCGTTTGCTCCAGGGTAAATGGAACCGTGATTTCCGCCCCCAGGCCGATGGGAAGCCGCGGGATTGCCTCACCTGTGGGGGAGACGAATCCCACGGTATAGAGTTCCGGTTCCGTTGCCCACAGCTCAAGGAAGAAGCCGCGTTCTCCGCTGGCTACCCGTATTTCCACGTCGTCGTATTCCTGATTGCTCAGCAGCCGTCCCATGTAATGATGGCGCAGCCCTGCTTCATTGCCGGCCGGGAGGACGGCGGAGACTCCTACAAGGCGCCCTATGTTGTTTAAGACCAGGCCGAGAGGTGATGTGCCGTCGTGACTTCCGTAATTCGTGCCAAGTCCGATGTAGATGACGAGAGGAAGGCTCTGCCGAAGTGCCAGCAGCTCCAGGTATTTGATTCCCATCATGATATCATTTTCCTGATAGGCAATGGCATCCTCGGGGAGTAAGTAAAAGTCCCGGAGATATTGTTTGGCCGGTTTCAGCTTCACAATGCCAATGGAGCAGTTGGGGGCGGCGCCTGTGAAGTCCTCGTTTGCAGTCGCTCCGCCTGCCGCGATACCCGCCATAAAGGTGCCGTGTCCGGAAGTATCGGTGGAAGGAACGATGGAGAGCGGATCAGGAGAGCGCAGCGCCTCATCGATCTGAGGTTTTAAAAATTCCTGCCCATAGGAGAAGCTCATGGCCGGTACGGCAGCGGGAATCCCAAAGGGAGCATCCATGGTGCCTATGGGCGCGGGAAGCGTCTGATCCCAGATACCGAGAATCCGGGAGCTGCCATCCGGGAGCCGGAACAGCGGATTGCGGTAGTCGATCCCCGTGTCGATGAAGCCGATCATGGTGCCTTCCCCACGCAGATTCAGCGTTGGCTGCTCAAAGGTCTGGATAATGCCGGAGGCTTCCATGCTGGTGGTATCGAGCAGGGTATAGAGCGTGGGAATGGCGGTATAAGTATATTTTTTTGTGGTGATAGGAAGAAGCGGTTCCAGCAGACTATATACAATGGCAAATTCCTGATCGACATAATCGATACAGCCCGCCTGCTGCTGCAGGATGATGTCTTCCGGAGAACTGTTGTTGTGGTGTATGATAAAGTCCCCGTACTCTTCCGAGGCGGGATTAAAATCACAGACTGGCATGAAAAAAACTCCCACATTCTTTTTAGTAATGTATGCAGGTTCGGGGGCGGGAATTACTGGACTATGGATAAAAAACATAGTAAAATGGAGATAATAAAGACGGAAGGAGTGTGCGTCATGGTATTTATCGGTATCATCGTGCTGCTGGCAGCAGTGGATCTCTGTATAAAGAAGGCGATTGAAGAGCAGGAGGAATCCTCCTTTCCAAAGGAACTGAACGGAACGGGAGGCAAAATTATGCTGCACAAGAACCACAATCCCGGGTTTTCCTTTGGATTTTTGAAAGAGAGACCGGAATATGTGAAGATGGTTCCTCTCGCCGTGGCTTCGTTCATCGGCGGCGGCCTCGCGTGGATGCTGCCTAAGAAGGGAAACCTCGCGGATAAGATTGCCTTATCAGTGACGCTTGGCGGCGCTGTCAGCAACTTATACGACCGCCTGGTGAGAGACTATGTGGTGGACTATTTCAGTATTCAGTGTGGCAGATTAAAACGGGTTGTATTCAACTTAGGTGATATGTTTATCTTCTTCGGAGCGGGAATGATGCTGGTTCTGGAGATGATAAGAGCGTGGAAAGAACGCTAAATTAAGGGATAAAGCGGCCGCCTTATTGACACGGCCGCTTTTCTATTGTAGAATCAACAGTAAAATATAAAACAATAGGAGTTGATTTTTTTGGATTCAAGTGACTATATACAGTTGCTTATTTTGATTCTGTTAATTGGATTGTCTGCATTTTTCTCTTCCGCGGAGACTGCGCTTACCACGGTGAATAAGATTCGGATCAGAAACCTGGCGGAGGCGGGCGACAAGAGCGCCGTTACGCTGACGAAGGTTCTCGAGGACCAGGGTAAGATGCTGAGCGCGATTCTTGTCGGCAACAACGTTGTGAACCTGACGGCTTCCTCCATGTCCACGACACTGGCCATGAATATCTGGAGCAATAAGGCGGTTGGTATTGCAACCGGCGTTCTGACGCTGGTTATTCTGGTATTCGGTGAGATTTCCCCGAAGACGATTTCCACCCTGTATTCTGAGAAGATTTCATTAAAATATGCGAAGATCATCTATCTGTTCATGACAGTCATGACACCGGTGATTTATGCGGTCAATGTGCTGTCCTCCGGATTTCTGCGCCTTGTCCATGTGGACCCCAACCGGAAACAGGAGGCCATCACCGAGGATGAACTGCGTACCATCGTGGAAGTGAGCCACGAAGAGGGCGTGATCGAATCGGAAGAGAAGAAGATTATTAATAATGTGTTTGATTTCGGCGATTCCGTGGCAAAGGACATCATGGTTCCGAGAATAGATATGGCCATGGTGGAGGTCGGCGCCACCTACGATGAGCTGATCGATATTTTCCGTGAGGAAAAATATACGCGTATGCCCGTATACGAGGAGACGACGGACAACGTAATCGGTATCATCAACATGAAGGATGTACTCCTCATCGATCGGAATGAAGAATTTCACGTCCGTGACCTGCTCCGTGAACCGCTCTATACATATGAGTATAAGAACACGGCGGAGCTGATGGTGGAGATGCGCCAGACCAGCAACAACATGATCATCGTCCTGGACGAGTATGGCGCTACGGCCGGTATGATCACGCTGGAGGACTTACTGGAAGAGATTGTCGGTGAGATCCGGGATGAGTACGACGAGGATGAAGAACAGGAGCTGGTGGAAGTCGGCCCTGGAGAATATGTGGTGGAAGGCTCCATGAAGCTGGATGATTTAAACGACCTGCTGGATCTGGAACTGGAATCCGAGGACTATGATTCGATCGGCGGCCTGATTATCGGGCAGCTGGACCGCCTTCCGGAAGAAGGCGAGAGCGTCGTCTGTGACGGAATCCGCCTGGTTGTGGACAGGCTGGACAAGAACCGGATCGACCGGGTGCACATGTATCTTCCGAAGGAGCAGAACGTTGACGCGTAGGGAGGCAGCAGTATGAAGGTGATTTATCATATCGATGAGATGGACCGGTGGCCCCTGGTGCTTGGGAATGTCAAGAACATGACCGCTTACTATCATGAGCAGAAGGAGAGCTACACCATCGAAGTGCTGGCCAACTCGGCCGCGGTGAACGGGTATGCAGCGGCGTCACCGGAGCATGAAGACGCCATGAAGGCCTTGGCAGGAGAAGGCGTGGTATTCGCCGCCTGCAGCAATGCCCTGAAGGGGAACGCCATGACGAAGGATGATATCTTTGATTTTATCACCGTGGTTCCGGCCGGCGTGGTGGAACTGGCGGCGAGGCAGGCCGAAGGGTATGCCTATATCAGGCCATAACAAAGAAAAAAAGAGAGTGCCGGAGACGCGGCCCGTGGAGCAGATTAAGCTCCATAAGCCGATGTCTCCGGCACTCTTTTTTTAGTAACACAGGAAAGTTTCGCTCATGCGCTGCCCCGTATCTCTCCAAAACGGGGATAATCAGCTGATCATCCCGCCGATGGTCCCGCTGGCCGCGCAGATGGCCATGGTGGTGAGAATCTGGTTCATCGTTCCATTCAGCCCCTTGTTTAACAGGAAGGAGACGGCTAAAAGCACCAGGAAATAGACGAGTCCCAGCGTCAGCCCCCAGAAAAAGCGGCGCTGCCGTATGCTCTTTCCCATGATGAGTCCGCCGACTAAACAGGTGATGATGTAGACCGCGTTGACACCGATGCGGATCTGTCCCTCCTTTAAGCGGAATTTATAGAGGGCAAAGGCCAGAACAACCAGGAGAATTCCGGTCAGTATGTACGAGATGAGCAGGGTTTTTAAGGTAGCCTGCAGCTTTGATTTTTCCATTTGTTTCTCCCCCAATCTTGTCTTCTGGTTCAGTATATTCTGGGGGAGAGGGGGTTATTCATAGAAAATGGAGTTACAATATTTTCAAAAAGCCATATTATTAAAAAATACACAGGTTTCCTGTTGTCAATATGGCGAAACGATAACGATATTAGAAATGATAAATTGAAAAAATAATGGTAAAAATATATGATGTACTTACAAAGAAGCACATGAAAAACATGAAAAAGTATAAAATGTGCACAAAGGAGGACTCGTTTTATGAGAAAGCAAAGAGTATTGAAAGCGGCGGCGGGAGTTATGTCAGTATGTTTACTGGCCGGTTCATTAGCTGGATGCGGTGTGAAGAAAGCAGAGGGGACTGTTTCCACAACAGCGGGCACGGCGGCAGAGGGAACGGTACAGACAGAGGCTAAGGCGTCTGACGAAAAGGAGGCGCCTGTCAAATTAAAACTGTTTTTAACAAATAAGAATATCGTAGACGGCTCTTATGCCAAAAAGATGATTGAAGAAGCCACCAATACGGAACTGGAGATCATTCAGGTTCCGACAAAAGATCTTGACAACAAATTAAATATTTTACTGGCCTCGGGCGAACGTCCTGATATTATTCAGTGTGAGACAGAGACGATGGAGAGCCAGCTGCTTTCCTCCGGCATTCTTCTTCCATTAAATGAATACTGGGACAATTATCCTAATTTAAAGAACGCACGTGATGAAGCAACCTGGGATGTAATGAGATACAGTGATGGCAATATCTACTCCATAGGCATCAAGAATCCGAATCCATTATCGATCATTGCTTACAGAAAGGACTGGCTGGACAAGCTGGGGCTTGAAGTTCCGACAACACTGGATGAGTACTACGAAGTTGCATCTGCAGTTGCCAAACAGGACCCGGATGGAAACGGCGCGGCCGATACCTTTGCATTTGGCGGCTATCAGAATGTAGATACCTCCTGGTTTGACCACATTTTCGGTGCATATGGCGCCCTTCCGAACTACTGGATGGAAAAAGACGGTCATATTGTTAACGGTTCGATTCAGCCTGGAATGAAGGACGCTTTAATTTACCTTAACAGGATGTATAAAGATGGCCTGATCGATCCGGAATTCGTAACGGATGATCCTAAGAGATGGCAGCAGAAGGTTAAATCCGGTATCTTTGGTGCGGGCGTGACGAAGATCCACATCTTTGATCAGAATAACTGGTCTAATTACTATGAGCCATTTATTCAGGCGTATCCGGAAGGCGAGCATGTATATGGACCGGTCTTAACCGGAGGAAGCGACAATCCTGTAGGCATCCGTATGGCAAGTGAAAGAGGCTGGCTGAGAACCTTTGTTTCCAAAGATTCCAAACATATTGACGCCTGTTTAAGGCTGCTTGACTATTTAACTTCAGAAGAAGGAAACCGCTTTGCCCAGTATGGCGTTGAAGGCGAGCATTACAAATGGGAAGGCGATAAATTAGTAAGACTGATTGATGACAAAGAAACCAATGATCTTGATTTAAACAAGTTCTTTATTGGAAACACGGTATTATTTGATCATTCTTCACCGGAATTGTTTGATGCATTTGAGTTCTCACATACGATCTGCACTCCGAATCCGGTTGATGGCATCTTCATTGATGAATTAAATGACATCTATCCGAAATTAAAGGAAATAACGAATACCAGATATATTGAAATGATTGTTGGCGAAACAGAAATAGAGGGCGGATTTGAGAAATTCGTGGAAGAGTGGAATTCCCGCGGCGGTGATGAACTGACAAAAGTCCTTGATGAAGCATATCAGGCAAAAAAATAAGAAGAAATAAGGAGTAACTGACATGGCAAAGGCAATGAAAGAGCATAAAGTGCTTTATCTTCTTATGGTTCCCGGTTTACTGTATTTTGTATTATTCCGGTATCTGCCCATGTTCGGACTGGTAATTGCTTTTAAGGATTATAACATTTTTAAAGGTATCTGGGCCAGCGACTGGGTAGGACTTGCAAACTTTGAGGCATTGGTACATTCCTCTGATTTCTGGAATGTCATGAAGAATACCCTGGTAATCAGTTTAACCAAGATCCTGATCGGTTTCCCGATTCCGATTCTGCTGGCGATTCTCCTCAATGATATAAAAAGCATGAGATTTAAACGCGTGACCCAGACCTTTTTATACCTCCCTCACTTCCTGTCATGGGTCGTGATCGGCGGTATCATGCTGAACCTTTTCTCACCAGTCTTCGGACTGGCGGGAGAGGTGTTCCGCACACTGGGAATAGAGCCGGTCAATATTATGGCTAAAAAGGGGTCCATATTCTGGGTGGTTATCTTTTCCGATGTATGGAAGGAGGCTGGATGGAGCACCATTGTGTTCCTGGCCGCATTGACGCAGGTAGATGAGAGCCTTTACGAGGCAGCTAAAATGGATGGAGCCAATAAGTTTAAGCAGATGCTTCATATCACACTGCCATGTATTTCATCCATTGTAATCGTCATGCTGATCCTGCGTATCGGTAAAGTGATGAATGCCGGCTTTGAACAGATTCTGGTACTTCAGAATCCCATTACCATGGAAAGTATTGATATATTTGATACGTATGTTTATCGTGAAGGTCTGGGACGAGGCTCCTACAGCTTTGCAGCAGCAGTGGATACCTTCAAATCAGTAATCGCCCTGATTCTCGTTACAAGTGCGAATAAAATAAGCAAAATGTTCGGGGAGGAAGGAATTGTATAATGCAGAGACATAAAAAGATTTCCCCATTTACAATATTAAACTATCTGTTATTTGCAGTCATAGGGATCATCATGGTGTATCCATTCTGGTATGTGGTGATGTATTCCTTCAGTGATCCGGCCCAGAGCAGTTTAAGCAGCCTTTATCTCTGGCCCCAGGGATTTACCGTACAATCTTATATCTATGCGTTCTCCAAGAAGATACTGTTTACCGGATTCTTCAACTCGGTGTTTCTTACCCTTATGGGAACTGCGGTTAATATGGTATTGACGATCATGCTGGCCTACCCTCTGTCGCGGGATACGCTTCCGGGAAGAAAATATCTTTCTGCATTTATTGTATTTCCCATGCTTTTTAACGGGGGCATGATTCCTACCTATCTGGTTATCAAGGAATTCGGGCTTCTGGACAGTTTATGGTCCCTGATTGCCTCTCTGGCAGTCAATGTCTACAACTTACTTATATTAAGCAAATTTTTTAAGAGTATCCCCGAAAGCCTGATAGAAGCAGCCAGGATAGACGGATGCGGCGAGATAAGAACGCTGGTTCGCATTATACTGCCGCTTTCCAAAGCGTCTCTGGCGACGATATCCCTGTTCTATGCGGTTCAGCACTGGAATGAATTCCTGCGGGCAACGATCTACATAAATACGGATTCTAAATGGCCGCTGCAGGTAGTCCTGAGAAATATCATCGACATGGTGGCCAATGATTTAAACAGCGGCGGCGAGGTCTACATGAACCCCGAGAACTTTAAGATGGCTACTATTGTTATTACAGTTGTACCGATTATCTGTGTTTACCCATTGTTACAGAAGCATTTTACCGCCGGAGTCATGATGGGATCGGTGAAAGGATAAGTATTATGAATGTCATAACGATTATGTCCGATGAACACTCCTGGTCGGCTATGGGATGTTCTGGCAGCCCTCTGGTGAAAACACCAAACCTGGACAGGCTGGCGGCCATGTCCGTAAATTTTAAAAATGCCTATACCACTTGCCCCTTATGCGCTCCGGCGCGGGCAAGCTGGTTTACCGGGCAGTATGTCAACCGGATCGGCACCTGGGACAACTCCACACCCTATGATGGGACTGTCAGGGGGATGTCCCAATTTTTAAATGAACAGAGAATCCCTACCTGCCATTTTGGAAAAACACATTTCCATAGTGAGGGGGAGTATGAATTTGCACAGCTGGAAATGCCGGGCTATTTAAGCACACCCGATCTGGGCTGCTATTACCGGGAAGAAAAGATCGGGCGGATCAATGCAGAGAAGCGGTTTGAAAAGATTGGCATCAAAGAGGGACCGGATCACGATGATGAGGTAACGGGTCTGGCTGTCGCGTGGCTGAAGAAAAATGGAACTAAGACAGAGCCGTGGAATCTGAACATCGGATATCTGGATCCCCACTTTCCATTCTATGTAAAACAGGAAAATTGGGATTACTACGAGAAGCTGGTGACGGATCTTCCCGCCGGTGTGCTGGAGCCTTACACGTCTCTGAATGAGCCGCTGAGCTGTCTGAGGGCTTATTTTAAAGGCGAGACAGCCACGCCTGAGATGATCAGAAGGGTATTGATCGGATATTACGCGGCAGTCGCCGCGCTGGACGAGAGAATCGGGATTCTTTTGGATACCCTTGAGGAGCTGGATCTGCTGAAGAATACAGCGGTTATCTATACCAGTGACCACGGCGAGCAGATGGGGTATCATGGCCTTTGGTGGAAATGCTGTATGTTTGAACAATCCGTTCATATACCGATGATGATTTACCATCCGCTGATTACTCCGAAAGAGGTGAAATCTCCGGTAACGCTGGTGGATTTATATCCCACGGTTTGTGAGATGATGGGAATTCCGAAGCCGGAGCACATCGACGGAGAAAGCCTGTACTGCCTTATGAAGGAGGGCAGGGATGGAAAGAAAAAGGATTTTGCGTTCAGCGAATACCATGCGCACGGAATGCCCTGCGGTATGTTTATGATTCGCTGGGATAACTATAAGTATGTGTATTACACCGGATACAGCCCTCAGTTGTTTGACCTGGAGGCGGATCCGGAAGAAAACTGCGACCTTGCGGCACGGTCTGATTCAGACAGCGGGATCAGGCTGCTGCTGAAAGAAGGGGAGAGACGCTTATTATCGGTATGCGATCCGAAGGAAGCAGATGCAAGGGCAAAGGCATTTCAGAAGAGAATGAAGGCAGCATTGGGAGTCGGGGCAGGCTATACGCTGGAACGGGGAACCTGGGTTCCACATCCGGAGCATGTAAAGGAGGTTCCGGCCTATTGCCGCCAGACAGGAAGGAACGGAGGTAATTATGGTAAGTAAGCCCAATATACTGCTTTTTATGACAGATCATCAGAGGGCAGATGTGATTGGAATGAGACAGTGCGGGAGAGAGGTAACGCCGAATCTCAACAGGCTCGCCCGCATGGGATTTCAGTTTGACCGGGCATATGATACGTGCCCTCTCTGCGTACCGGCCAGAACCGCTCTGGCCACCGGACTCTATCCCACGAAGAATGCGGTGGTATATAACGACTGGAAGGGAATAACCGCAGGGGAATATGAGCCTGTTCATGCGGCGCTGAAAAAAGCAGGGTACCGGGTAGGCCATGCAGGGGTCGATCATATCAGGATACAGCCGCCTATGAGACAGCAGGGGCTGGACTTCTTTGTGAACCAGGAGGATTATGAAGAATGGGCTGCAGGCAGGGGCTTAAAAACCGCCAGGAATCAGGACGAGCTGATCGAAGTATTGGAAGAGATAGACGGTAAATACGTGAATAAGCGTTACAGCGGCCATAAAGTAAGCCTCTGGGATAAGCCGGCAGAGCAGTTCAAGGATTTTTACTTTCTGGAAAAGTCCCTGGAGTTTCTCAGGGGAACAGGTGAAGAACCATTTGCGCTGTTCACCTATTTATGGGCGCCCCATCCGCCGTTCAGAATTCCGGAACCTTACGCTGGCATGTATAAACCGGAAGACATAATTCTTCCTGATAATATTGGAATACCGGCGGAGCAGGAACCGGCGCTTCGAAGAAAAGGGGTTCCTGCACAGCTGGCAAGAGGCATTACCGGGGATCAGTGGAGGCGGGTATGGGCCGCCCATTTAGGACTTACCACTATGGCTGATGAGATATTCGGCAGAGTGATAAAGGAGCTGGAATCCATGGGGAAGCTGGATAACACCTGTATTATTTTCACCTCTGATCACGGAGATCATTTAGGTCAGCACAGCATGTACCAGAAGATGGAGATGTATGAGGAGGCCGTAAGGGTTCCTCTTATTGTTAAGATGCCGGGCAGAAAGCCGGGGCGGTCTGACGGAGTCGTCACCCATCTGGACATAAAGCCAACGATCTGTGAAGCCGCAGGAATAGAAAACGGAGGCGGTGACGGAGTATCGCTGCTTCCTGTCATAGAGGGGGCCGGGCCGGACAGGCAGCGGATTGTATATTCCCAGTATTCAGGGAATCCGGGGTACGGGACTGTAAGGCGGGCCGCCATATCGGAGCGGTATAAATACGTATTTGACAGCAGCTATGAAAAGGAACTGTACGATCTGGAGGCTGATCCTCATGAGATGAAGAATGTGGCGGGAGACGAGGCGTATCAGGATATTCTTAAGAATATGCATCAGGCGTGCAGAAGGTTTCATGAAGAACACGGGGACTATTTTAAATGGGAGCAGGAGACGTAAAGGATGAGCTGGACCGAGGAAGCGCTTGAAAAGTCGCTGTTAAAGATTGAAAGAAATATGGAGGGAATTGGAGAACATTTTCCTCATGTAGAATACGACGGTATTTATAATGACCAGGGCGCCTCATTCTGGACTTCCGGTTTCTGGCCCGGGATGCTGTGGCTCCTGTATCAGGAGAAAAAAGATGAGAATGCCTTCCGGCTTGCGAGACGATTGGAGAGAAGGCTCGATGAGGTACTGGATGGCTTCGTAACCCTCCATCATGACGTTGGCTTTATGTGGCTGCCCTCAGCGGTGATTGACTATAAGCTGACGGGCAGCGAGGAGGCCAGAATCAGGGGGCTGAAAGCCGCCAGTCATCTGGCGGGACGTTTTAACCTGGCAGGGCAGTTTATCCGGGCCTGGACCGATGAAGTGAATCCGGGCTCCAGAGGGTGGGCCATCATCGACTGTATGATGAACATTCCGCTTCTGTTCTGGGCCTCCAGAGAGAGTAAGGACCCGCGATTTTACCATATTGCGAAAGCACATGCGGATACGGTACTGCGCTGCTTTATCAGGCCTGACAATACATCTGCCCATATCGTCAGTTTTGATCCGTACACGGGAGAAAAGATTGAGAATCTGGGCGGCCAGGGGAAGGATGGAGATTCTGCCTGGTCCAGAGGCCAGGCCTGGACGATCTATGGGATGGCGCTTGCATACCGGGAGACTGGGAAGGCGGAGTATCTGACGGCTGCAAAGAATTCGGCAGATTATTTTCTTTCTCATCTGCCGGCAGATCAGGTCCCGTATTGGGATTTCAGATCAGAAGCCAAAGACAGATCTGTGCTGGATTCCTCCGCCTCCGCCTGTGCTGCCAGCGGTCTGCTGGAGATATGCAGCCTGATGGAGGACTGTGTGGAGAGAGAATTCTATTATGAAAAGGCATTGATTATCCTAAAGAGCCTTTACGAGAACTACGCTGACTTTTCAGAAAAGACTCAGGGGCTGATTCAAAAGGGAACCGTTAATTATGCAAAGAATAAGCATGTGAATGTACCGATCATCTACGGTGATTATTTCTTTGTGGAAGCTCTTATCAAATTAAAACATCCAACAAATATTTTCTAATACAGGGAGTCGGATATGAATACTTATTTTGGAGATTTACATAATCACTGCGGAATTACCTATGGTTTCGGAAGCCTTGAAAATGCGATTAAATGCGCGAAGAGTCAGTTGGATTTCTGTGCATTTACAGGTCATGCCATGTGGCCGGATATGTACGAAAAGGCTCCGGAAACCGAGTTTGTAGTAAACTTTCATCTGGAGGGCTTTCAAAAGCTTAAAGATCATTGGGAAGAGATCAGAAAAGATGTGGCGGAGGCCAACAGTGCTGATTTTGTCACTTTTCAGGGATATGAGATTCATTCGAGAGAATACGGGGATCACCACCTCTTATCCATAGACGATGAGCTCCCGCTTATTTACAGGGATTCGCCGGAAGAACTGGTCAATGACTGCGGCAAAGATGCGATAGCCATTCCTCACCATATCGGTTATACCCTGGATTACAGGGGAATCGACTGGAGGAAATTTAACAGCCGCATCTCTCCAGTTGTAGAAGTATACTCCAAGCACGGATGTTCTATGAGTGAGGACGCAGATTACCCGTACTACCATAACATGGGGCCAAGGGATACCAGAAATATGGCAGATGAAGGACTGCGCCAGGGACATAAATTCGGCTTTGTGGCATCTACAGACCATCATGCCGGATTCCCCGGATCATACGGAGACGGAATTGCGGCAGTACTTGCGGAAGAGAAAACCAGAGAGAGTATATGGGAAGCGATTAAGTCAAGAAGAACTTACGCACTGACGGGAGACCGGATTCTGTGCGATTTTAAGGTGAATGATTCGTATATGGGCAGTGAAATCACGGCAAATCAGAGGAAAATTGCCGCACACGTTGAGACAGAAGGTGTCCTGGACAAGATCATATTATATAAGAACCTAAAACCGTACCATATCATAAACGGCGAGATGTTCCAGGATGTGAATAAAGAAGGCTGCTATAAAATTCGTGTGGAAATGGGATGGGGCAATGGGGCGTTGTACCGCTGGAACGGAATGTGCAGGACAGAGGGAGGAACCATTGTGGACTGCCGTACGTATTTCCGGGGGAGAAGTGTACTTGCACCTTCGAAGGATGAGACGTATGATGCGGATAATATTAATCATATCGAGACCTGCTCTGAACGGAAGAGTGAGAATGAGTTTGTCTGGAGATGCGATACCGTTGGTAATAAATCAACCCTTCATCCGGCTACCTCGTCAGTAGTTCTCAAGGTACAGGGAGATTTAGATACTAAGGTTACCTTCGAAATAAATCATAAAACCTATACAGCTACGGTGGGGGAACTGTTGAAATATGGGTATACCAGCCATATGGAATACTATCATTCACAGGCTTTTAAGATCTTTAAGGCAGTTCCGGAATCACAGTATATATTTGATTTTGAACTGGAGGACAGCACACCGGAAAAAGACTGTGATATATACCATATCGAAGTATCACAGAAAAATCGCCAGTGGGCCTATCTGTCGCCGGTTTATGTTAATAGGGAAAAATGAGGTGAGAAATGGGGTTATGCGGGGATTTGTTAAGAGTATGGTGTGACAAATTGCTGGAGCTTCAGGTTACGTCTGTGAATGATCCTGCACTGCGGGGAGGAATCCTTTGTCCTGCCTGTGCGGGAATTCACGGCAGATGCTTCGATGCGATTTATCCATTTCTGTATCTGGCCGATGCGGATGGTGACAGCCGTTATCTGGAAGCGGCCAAAATGCTTTTTGACTGGGCAGAGAATACGGTATCCAGGGAAGATGGTTCTTATGTCAATGACACAAATTCTGACTGGAAGGGAACTACGGTATTCAGTGTGATACAGCTGACTGAAGCGCTTACTTTTCACGGGCATCTGCTGGACTCTGTTACTTACGAAAGGTGGAAGCAGAGAATCGCCAGAGCTGCAGATTTTCTCTGCACTTTTAAAGAATTTGAAGTGTGCAATATTAACTACTGCATTACCAACAGCCTTGCCTTGCTGTTATGCAGTGATCTGCTGGGAGAGGCGCGCTATGCCTCCAGGGGCAGTGAACTGCTTCGGAGGGCGGTCGGAAATATTTCGGACAGCGGGATTCTTTTTGGGGAAGGGCGTCCTGTCAGCGGTTACAGCAGACGCGGATGCCGCCCGGTTGATATTGGTTATAATTTGGAGGAATCGCTTCCTGCCCTGATCCAGTATGCTTATGCCTCCGGAGAGGAAGAATGGAAGGAAATCGGGAAGAGGGCCTTAAAACGTCAGCTTTTGTTTCTGTTGGATGACGGAGGAATTGACAACAGCTTTGGAACAAGAAATTATAAATGGACCTATTGGGGCAGCCGTACTTCGGAGGGATGTGCCCTGGGATATCTTCTCGCAGCAGACGGGGAACCTGATTTTGCAGCAGGCGCCTATAAGAATCTCAAGCTTTTGGAGGCGTGCACTCATGACGGCTGTTTATATGGCGGACTTTATACGCATGAGATGGGGGAATATGCCTGCATCCACCATACCTTCAGCCATGCGAAAGTGCTGGCTGGTATTCTGGACCGGGGACTTGAAGAATTACTGGAGAAGCAGGAGCAGCTGAATAAGGAGGGGGCAAAGCAGGACCGCCTGCCCCGGATGCGGCTTGAAAAAACGGTTTATATTGAGGAAACGGATACGTATCTGATACCGGGAGGGGAATATACTGCTACGGTTACGGGTTATGACTGGGAGTACGTGAATTTAAAAGGCGGGCACGCAGAAGGCGGAACATTAACACTGCTGTGGCATGAGAGGGCAGGCCTGGTGATCTGCGGAGGGATGAGTCAGTATACCATGAGAGAAGCCAATAATATGCAGCTTCCGCGGTTTGGCCGCCATGAGTGTGTCACTCCGAGACTGGAGTGTACGGCTTTGGATGGTAAAACGGTATACAGCAGTTTATATGACGGCAGGTGTAAAATGATCTTTTCAGAGACTGGGGCTGGAACGGTCATTGCGGTTAAGGGAAGGCTGACGGATATCAATCACCATATTCTGGAGGACGGGGGCGCATATGATGCGGAGTACAGCTTTGAAGACGGGGGTGTCAGGGTGCGGATAAATGTGAATCAGAATGCCAGATTTATTCTTCCGCTGGTATCCGGACGTACGGAAAATGCGGTATGGGATGAGCGCGGCATGACAATCGAGAAGCGGGCTTCCAGGGTGCACGTAAATGTTGAGAACGGAGTGTTTCATCTTCCCTATAAATCCCAGCGGATTTATAATCTGGTTCCGGGGGTGGAAGCCATAAAGGCGGAGATAGTGCCTGAACAGGGGATAATTGCTTTTTGTATTTCGTTCTGATATAGTTATGCGTATTGGGGGAAAGTTAATGAATAAAAAAAGATTATCATCCAAAAGTATAAATTTCTATAAGCTTTATCTGGTTAATATATTTATTACTGTTGTTTTTATCTGTCTGATTTCATTTATTTGCAGTACGTACAGTTCCAGAATGATCTTGAAGAATATGACAGCGTTTAATGAGGAAATGGTTGCTGAAAAGAGTGCGGCTCTGGACGAGCGCATCAAGCAGCTGGAGGAAACGGTAAATGTAATTATTGGAGAAGAGAACGTATTCAAATTTCTGATGACGAATGAATCTTATTACGAAAAGCCTACCATGATGCTTAAAATGATCAGGCATTTTCAAAATATCTGTTCCAACAACAGCCTGATTGAAGGAATCAGGCTGGTCGATGTAAAAAGGGGAATCGTAATCAATGAAAAGACCAAGGTATCGATAGAGGAGTACGGATTCTTTGACCGGTATCACAATCAGAATTCCTTCGTGGTAACGAGAGGGGAAGAAGGAAAAACGCTTGAATTTGTCAAGACCTTTGAACCGGTACGCGGAGAGAAGGACGTATATATTATCCTGACCTTAAAGGAAGACGCCTTTACCGCGAACTTGCTGATCGGCAATGAGACGGAGATGGTGAAAAGTTATCTGCTGACTGATGACGGCGATATTTTATCTGTAGACGGAGGAGACGAGATCGGCCCGCTTATCAGTGAGAATCTAAAAAAGCAGATGGAAGGCAGTGAGAAGCTTGAGATTGGCGGTCAGAAGCTGATGCTGTATAAGCACAAATCCTCGATATCCGATATATCGCTGGCCGCAGTACAGGATTACACCTATCTGTCCCAGGAAGCGGGCCATGTGACACGGGCGATTATTATAGTCAGTATATTGATGATTGCCATAGCCAGCGTTATTATCTATCTCTGTTCCCTGTATGTCTATAAACCGCTGAAACGGCTGGGGCATAAGCTTCAGGGGCTGGCAGTGAAGAGTCAGGCGATGCCGGTGACCAATGAATACAGCCTCATTGAGGATGTGGTAAATGAACTCCAGAACGATAAGGCGTATGCCTTTCCTTCTGTTGTACGGGATTCCATCAGGAAACTGGTGATGGAATATTTTGATGAAGAGCGTTTTGAATATCTGAGGCGGCTGACGAATCAGGCTATGGACTTTGAGATGAATGCCCTGGTAGTTACAGAGTGCGGCAGCGGAAAAGAATCTTCCGGGATAATTGCAGAGTTTAACAGGCTGCTACAGGACGAGTCTGAAATAGACGGTTTTATTGCAGGTCTTACATCCACACGATCTGTGGGCATCTTCAATACTAATTTAAGCTATGAGAAATTTCTGGATAAGATCAGCGGGGTAAAAGAACGCCTGGAAACTGAGAAAGGATTAAAATTTACCTGCTGTGTCAGCCGTGGATTTAAAAACAGAGAAAATATGAATCTGGTATATACGGAGACACTGGGGACGTTGGAACGTACATTTTTTACTGGTAAGAATGCCTTTATCCATGAGGACGCTCCAATAACAGAATATAAGAATGAGTATTACAGCAAAGAGGCGGAAAGCCGGCTTACCCGTTATGTTACGGAGGGAAAGCGGGAGGAAGCGCTGGAGACGCTTCATGCGCTTACAAAGGATTTAAGCAACAAGGCCAGGGATATCCAGTATACCCGATTCGTATATTTTCAAATTTGCAATAACCTGGTACGGAATGTCCTCGATATGGGCGGCAGACTGCCGAAGGGTGTGAGTGAAAAAGATATATTTAAAGCGGTATTCGGAGTGGACAGCATACAGGATCTTGTAAGAATGTCGGAGGAGATTGTAGAGGTCTGTGCGGCTAATTTCAACCGGCAGGAGAAGACATACTCTTCTAATGTGGAAAAGGCGGTTTCCTTTATTGCGGAGAATTATATGAGAGATTTATCTCTGGATGATGTAGCGAAGGCAGTTTTCCTGTCTTCCGGTTATCTGAGTATAATCTTTAAGGATGAGACGGGATATACGGTGCTTGAGTACATTACTTACGTCAGGATGCAGAAAGCGAAAGGACTGCTTCTTCAGACACCGGCACTGAAAGTTAAGGATATCGCAGAACAGCTGGGATACAACAATGTACAGAGCTTTCTGCGGTACTTTAAAAAGTATTATGGAGAGACCCCGATGGCGTTTCGGAAGAAAGAAGAATAAGCTTATAGAGCTGATTATATGAGTGGATTTCCAACACTTATAGGATCAGCTCTTTTGATTGGCAGATTAACGGTCAACCTGCGAAGGCGATATTCCGAAGTACCGTTTAAAGCATTTGGAAAAGTAAAAGGCGTCCTGGTAACCCGTCTTTTCGGCCACGGCTGCGATGGAGAGGCGGCCGCCTGCAAGTAAGTCCCAGGCGTGTTCCATGCGGCATTTCGTAATGTACTGCATGACGGAGTACTGCCGGATCCGCTTGAAATTGCGGCTTAGATAGGCAGGGCTGATTAACAGGGCCGATGCGATATACTGGAGTCCCATGTCTGCATTGCTGTATTCGCGCTCGATCAGTTCCGCCGCCTGGACCACGATTCGCTGAATCATGGGGATATCGTCCAGTTCCTGGCTGCCGGGCAGGGAGAGAAAGAGATTCATAAACTTCTCCTCGATTTCTCCCAGGCTGCATCCATGGTAGATGATTCCCGCCGCGGTGTAGGCGGAGCCGCAGTCTTCCTCGAAGAGCCCGATTCCGTTGTGGACCGCGTACTCGATGGCCGCAGAGAGCAGGGCGGAGAGTGCGGATTCCAGCGCGGGCAGGGAGAACTGCTCCTGTCCGATGATCTGAAAGGCGGAGCGGAGACTGCTTACAATGAATTCGTGATCCTTCTTTAAAAGGCCGCAGGAGATTCCGCGTATGGCGGTGTTCAGCTGTTCCAGGGCCTGTTTTTCCGGGAGGCGGGTGTGAAAGGAGCCGCCATCCGACTCATAGACGGTCCGGAAGGTGAAGAACTGAAGCGCAGTCTGGTAGGCGGAATGGATCGAGGGTGCCAGGCCGTCATTACCATATCCGTAGCCGCACACGATGTCTCTGGAAAAATTCTCCCGGGCAGCGGAGGATAAGCGTTCCAGAAAATGATCCGGTCCGGCGGGCAGCTGCGCCTGCGGCAGGATAAGGACCTGATGGCTGTAAGCATCCGTCACCTGGATGCAGCCGGATTTGCCGGACAGAAGGCAGCCGGAGAGGTTGCCCAGTGCTGTCTGAAAGGCGGCGCGCTCCTGGCAGGAGAGGCTGTGAATAACCTTGGGCCGGCCGTCTGAGACGATAACGGTGCAGGGGACGTCTTGAAGCACTCCGAATTCTCTTAACTGGGCGCTCTCGGAGACGGAGGCATGGCCGGAGAAGATGTTCTGGAAAAATGTGCTCTTTTCGGCGTGTTCCGCGATGAGCCTCGCCTCCTGCCAGGCCAGCCGCTCCTGCTTTAAGTGGTTGTTCTTATCGAGAGTTTCCCTGATTTCTGTGATGGACCGGATCAGCTCGTCCGTGTCGATCGGCTTTAACAGGTAATTGGTCACATTGCAGGCGATGGCCTGTCGGGCATATTCGAAGGTGGCGAAGCCTGACAGGATGATGAATTTAATCTGGCTGTTCTGTTCTTTCATCATGCGGAGAAGCTCCAGCCCGTTGGCGCCCGGCATGGAAATGTCCAGGATAACCAGATCGACAGGTGTCGCCTCCAGAAAACGAAGGGCCTGATCGACATTGGCAGCCTCGCCGGCACATTCGAAGCCGTACTCCTTCCAGGGAATACAGAGCCTGATCCGCTGCCTGACAAAGTACTCGTCATCGACGATTAAGAATTGATAGGTCATATGATAAATCCTTTCTAAAGGGGAGGTTCCGGCTGCTGTGAGATCCGTATCGTGATGACGGTCCCCTCTGAAATCCGGGAAGTAACCAGGATGTCTGCCACGGCGAAGTACAGCTTCAGCCGTTTCTTAATACTCTGAATTCCGAAGGAACTCCGTTCCTCCGAAAATATCTGGCTGTTCAGCCGGCCGACAGTCTCTTCGTCCATTCCGCTTCCATTATCCGCGATCCGCAGGCAGATGAGGGAGTCCTCCTGATATCCGGTGATCGTAATCAGACCCGCCCGGTCGGAGGTGAACAGCTGCAGCCCGTGAATGATGGAATTTTCCACCAGGGGCTGGAGTGTGAGCTTCGGAATGCTGCAGGAGAGAACCTCCGGCTCCAGGCTGGTCTCAAAATAGAAACAGCCCGGATACCGTTTCTGCATGATCTTTAAGTAACCGCAGGTGATCTTTAATTCCTGCTCCAGCGTGATGATCTCCTTGCCTTTGCCCAGCGTGTCCCGGTAGAAGCTGGAGATAAGGCTGACAAGGCCGATGGCCTCGCTCTTGTTGTTCATCTCGATCATGCCGCAGAGCGTTTCCAGCGTATTGTATAAGAAATGAGGCTGCATCTGAAGCTGGAGATAGGAGAGCTCATAGCGCCGCTTTCGTTCATTTTCACGGTGGACGCGGGACAGCAGGTCCTGGGTGTTCCTGGCCATCTGGTTGATCTGCCCGGCCAGCAGGCTGATTTCATCGGTACGCCCCTCCTGGGTGGAGATCCGCACGCTATAGTCGCCATCCGACATGGAACGGACATTGGAGATGATCTGGTTGACCGGGAGCATGATCTTTCTGGTGGAGTACCGGAACAGAAAGAACGTAAAAATGCTGGAAATAATCCCGATGGCAAGGATAACGGACACGAGAGACCGGGAATCATGGTAGACCAGGGATTCCGGCGTGAGGGCGAACAGGTTTAGGTCCTTTTCCGGCTGGAAGGTGCATAAATACCTGGTGGAATCCAGTGTGATGGTGCTGCCTGTCGTGAGGAGAGCGCCGTCCGCAAATACATCTGTCACCATATTTCCCTGCATGCCGTCTTTGGTACCGGCGCAGATGAGTCCGTTTTTATCTGTGATCATGAAGATTTCATCCTCTGAGAAGAAGCCGTTGTAGATCTCGCGGATCTGGGACGGCGATACGGTCAGCGCAAAAAATCCCAGAGGTTCGCCGGTGAAGGCATAGGATTTCTTTAGACAGGTAAAGGTTAAATTGCCTCCTGGATACGGGGCCGCGGGCTCGTGGATATACCAGAAAGATTTTTGGGAGGAATGGAAGAATTCCTCCCGGACCTCCTGGGGCACCTCGATTTTGACAGAGGGCTGCGCCCCGTAGTTGTCCTGATAAAAGAAGGAGCCATCCCAGCTGTAGTAGCTGATGGATTCCACCGCGCTCTGGGTGGAAAGAAATTCCACGAGATAGGAGGAAAAGGAGGCCGCCTCCATGTGTTCCTCATAGGGGGAATTGTCCCCTTTCTTTGCCGCCTCGTAGCGGGCGGCCTGGTTCAGGGTCAGAAGCAGCGATTCATTTTCAATTCGGTCGAGTATCTGTTCGAAGCGTTCTCCGGCAAAGTCCAGCTTCTGGATACAGCTGTCCAGCGACTTCTTTTTCAGGATGGAATTGCTGTACTGTCCGATGGAACACGCGATGCAGGTGATGACAACGATCAGAATGATGGTGTACATAAAGGTGAATTTTGACTCCAGCCTTGAAAAATATCCTTTTCCGGTCACGAAAACCTCCTTATCCGTGGTACACAGTGTTAATAAGAAAATGATACTGCACGGGTTTTGCAAAGTCAACATGGACGCAGGAAAAGCAAAAAAGTCCAGAAATGACAAAATATTACATGCCTGGCCCGGAGCTTCGGACGGCAGGTATGCAGGGGAAGCGCGGCGGGATGCCGTCTGTGCAAAAATTTCCAGATAAAAACTCAAAAAGAACTATGGGAGCGGAGCGCCGCTTATGATAAGCTTTAGTAAGCAAAAAACAAACAAGTGAAGAAGAAGGGGGATTACTTATGAAGAAAAGAATGACAGCGCTGTTTCTGACAGCGGCCATGGCAGCGGCGGTGGCCGGATGCAGCCAGAAGACCACGGAAGTGAAGGACACTTCGGCAGCGGCCGTCTCCAGCGAGGCCAAGCAGGAGGAGGGGACGAAAGCGTCTGCGGATGGCAAGGAGAGCCAGGCTGCAGGGGAGAAGGTGAAGATTTCCTATTTATCGCGTTTTACGAATCCGGAGCTGCCGCGTGCCAAGTATTACATGGAGAAGCTGGAGGAATTCCGGGCGGCTAACCCGGATATCGAGGTGGAGGATGTATCGATCGCCGACGCGGAATCGTATAAGAGCAGCTTAAAGGCGTCTGTCGCAGCAGGCAGCCCGCCAACACTTTTTATCTGTTCCGACGCATTCCCACATTACGACTGGGCGAAAAACGGTGTCATCAAGGATCTGACGCCCATGATCGAATCTGCTGACTGGACCGGACCTGCAGATGAAGGCGTCTTCGGATCCTTCTCCTTTGAACGGAAAGGGCTGGAAGGCATATACGGAGTGCCGAATTCCGTTATCGGTTCCCCTGTCTATGTCAATACGAAGCTGTTAAAAGAGCATGGAATCGAGACACCGAAGACATGGGAAGACGTGCTGGCGATGACGGAGAAATTAAAAGAAGCCGATCCATCGATCGTTCCGTTCTCCATGGCTGCAAAGACGAAAGCCGATTTAGGCCGTTTCTTCAGCGAACTGGCGGTCCGCATGAACGGCCTGGAATTCAGGGACAGATTTATCAACCATGAGGTGAAGTGGAGTGATCCCGAGATGATGGCCGTGTTAAATAAAATGAAGGAATTCATCGATGCAGGCGTATTCGGCAGGGATGCGATCTCCTATGAGGTAGAGAATAATATCACATCCTTCGGCGAAGGAAAGATCGCCATGCTTTTTACGGCCAGCTACTACTTCGACCGTTTCAACGGAATGGATTTTGCGGATCAGATTGACTGCGTCAATTTCCCGTATCTCGAGAGCGCGCCGGAAAATAAGGACATCTGGTTTGCTTCCACCAGCGAGGGCTTCTGTATTTCCGCGGAACCGGGTACGGCGGAGTATGACGCGGCCTGTAAGCTGATGAGCTTCATGCTCTCCAAGGAGACCTTTGAGGGATATGCGGAAGTGGCCGGAGGAGGCGTCTATCCGGTGGATATCGACTACGACACGTCGAAGTCTCCGAATCCCATGAAGACCTTTATGGAGGGGTATGCGACGAGAAGTGATACAACCGATATTATGGCAGCTTATTTGGACGATGCCAGCGTGATTAATATTACGAATACGGAGCTTCAGACCATGTTTGTGGAGCGGCCGGTGGAAGATATCGCAAAGACACTCGACACAGAGTACGCAAAACTGTTTCCGCAGTAAGAAAGGCGGGGGATCGATTTGTTAATAAAAGTCCGGGGCAAAAAGTACCGGCCGGAAGCATTTTTTATGATCGCTCCGGTTATCCTGCTCTACACCTTCGTAATTATCTATCCGCTCGGCAACATGGTGTTCACATCGTTTTTCGAATGGAACGGAATTCCCACCGATCCGTACCGGTTTGTGGGAATCGGAAATTACGTGACATTTTTCCAGGACTATACGACTAAGACGGCGTTTATCAATCTGGGAATCTTGTGTGTGACAGGCCTGTTTGTGACAATTCCCGTCTCGCTGTTTCTGGCGACGGTGGTGAGCAAAAAGTTTTTTGGAATCAGATTTGTTAAAACGTGTTATTTTTTGCCGGTCGTGATCAACAGAATCGCCATCTGCCTGATGTTTACCTTTATCATGCTGCCGGGACAGGGTCCTGTCCCGGTGCTGTTAAAGGAGCTGGGGATCGCGGAGCATTTTAATCTGTTTAACGACATTCACACCGCCATGTGGGGAGTGGCGCTGGTGAACATGTGGAGCAACGTGGGATTTCAGATGATTATCTTTTCCTCGGGCATGGCGGCTATTTCAGAAGACGTCTATGAGGCGGCGGCCATGGATGGCGTTACTCCGTGGCAGCGCCTGATCTATATCACGCTTCCTCAGCTGAAGCCGACCTTTAAGATCGTGGTGGTATTTGTGCTGACAGGCGCGTTCAAGGTCTTTGATTTTATCATGGGACTTACGGGCGGCGGCCCGGGGTATGCCACGGATGTGCCTAATACGCTGTTGTATAAGAATGCATTTACCTACAGTAAATTCGGATATGCCAATGCCATCGCTGTGATTATGATTGTGCTCTGTCTCGTAATCACGGTCGTGACGAACCGCGTGTTTGCTGAACGGACAGGAGAATAGGGGGGGAAACCGTGAAAAAGAGAAAAATTACACCGGGCGGGCTCATCTATGCCTGCGTCGCGGGCATATGGCTGATTACCACGATTTTTCCGCTTTACTTTGCGATACTGTCCTCGTTTAAGGACGACCAGACCATTTTTGCCGATTTCTTCGCGCTGCCGCAGCGGTTTGGGCTGGATAACTATATTTCAGCGGAGAAGATGGTCCACATCCTGCGGGCCACTGCCAACTCGCTTCTCCTGTCGGCAGGTTCGATCTGCCTGATGCTGGGCGTATCCATAATGGGCGCCTATGTGACGGCCAGGAAGCGGATACCGGGAAGCGAGGGGGTGACGCTCTTTCTGATCGCGGCCATGATGATACCGATTCAGAGCGCCATTGTTCCCATTGTCCAGATGGTCAGCGCCATCGGACAGAGGAATAATCTGTTTGTGCTGATGGTCATTTATGCCGGAATCAATCTTTCGATGGTGTTTTTTATTCTGAAGGGGTACATCGAAGGAATCCCGAAGGAGCTGGACGAGGCGGCCATGATAGACGGCGCTTCCCTGTTTCAGACGCTTCTGAGGGTCATCGTCCCGGTGGCGAAGCCGGCCCTTTCCACGTGTGCAATTACATCGTTCCTGTTTATCTATAACGAGCTGCCGATTGCCAACGTCCTGATAACGAAGCCGCAGTTAAAACCCATATCGGTGGCGCTGTTAAACCTGAAGGGGGATTTCGGTACACTGTACGCCGTGAGCTTTGCATCGATTGTAATCAGCATAATTCCGACGGTCGTCTTTTATCTGATTGCGCAGGAGAAGGTGGAGAGCAGCATCTGCAGCGGCGTTGTAAAAGGGTAACAGAGGGTGTAAAAGGAGTAACAGAGGATGTAAAGGAGTAACAGAAGGTGTAAATGGGGATGAGCACCAGAACGTGATGAGCAGAAAAAACGGAGAAGGATGAAGGAGATACAGATGGACAGGATTAAAATAACAGAATACAAAACGAGAGGCGGGATGAACGTGGGCGCCGCGTTTGAAAAGCTGTATAACAATATCCTGAAGGGGGATACGGATGAGGCGGTTTCCACCGCTTTTGATCTATACAGAACGAGTCCGGTCATGCTGGAGGAGCTCTGGAAGCAGCTGGAGACGGCGGCGGTCTATGCCGTGGGTCTGGCGGAGCCGGGAGCGCTGGCTTATGTATACAATTTGAGATGCATCTGCTATCACACGGAGCCGTATATGCCGGACGCAGGCGGGATGCAGGCGCTGAGCTTTATCCAGGCCCTCCGGTATCTGTGCGCCTGTGAGAAGGAGCCGTCTCTGGAGACGGAGATTAAAAGAGTCCGGGATTCCTGTCAGGCCGGCGTGTACGCGGAGATTCCTGATTTTGCGAAGGATCACCACAACCATGCGGGAAGGGAACTGGGCCATACGCCGCTGGATTTCCTGTATCCCGATGGAGGGAGCAGAGTGGTGCCGGAGGCAGAGGGAGCGGAGCCGTATAAAAAACGGCTGATCGAGCTGTTGACGCCCATTTACGGCGGGGAACATCCGAGGCCGTTCCGTTCGGACGCCTATAATCATTTCTATGAGATGGAATCGCCTCATGGTCTCAATCTGGAGCTCCTTCAGTCGGCGTTTCAAAAGAGCATCCGCCGGGCGCTGGAGCGGGAAGCGCTGATGCTGGCGTACGAGGCATTCATAAGCGGCAGTGAGATGGAGGCGTATCTCTGGGAACGGATCGTCATCATGTCGGTGGAGGATATCGGCATGGGAGAACCGGAATGCAGCCGCTTTATGTACGCCTATTGCCGGGTGAAGGACCAGTTTGCGGACCGGCCCGAAGAGAGACTTGGACTCCTGATGCAGGCGGTCCGGATTCTATGCAGCTGTCCGAAGGAACGCGGAACGGAGCTGATCAAGGGCATTCTGGTTCAGGAATGTAAAAATGGAGACAGGAAGTAAAATTTCTCAGGGAAGAGTGACAGGAGAACCGGTATGGGAAGGAAATCATTGGTTTTTGGAAGCTTTGTGGCAGATATCATGGCACGGGCGCCCCATTTGCCTGCACCGAAGGAGACGGTGATGGGGCATGGATTTAAGATCGGTCCGGGAGGCAAGGGCTTCAATCAGGCTGTGGCCGCACATAAGGCGGGAGCGGACGTGAAGCTTGTCACAAAGCTGGGGACGGACCACTTCGCCGAAATTGCGGAGAATACCATGGAACAGCTGGGCATGGACCGGTCGGGCGTATTTGTGACGGAGGAGTGCGATACAGGCTGCGCGCTGATCCTTGTGGGGGAGGACAGCGGCCAGAATGAGATCGTGGTGGTGCCGGGAGCCTGCCTCACATTCTCGGAGCCGGAGGTGGAGACGGTGAAGCGTCTGACCGAAGAAGAAGGCTGCGATTATGTGCTGATGCAGTTGGAGACGAACAGCGGCGCGGTGTATGACGTGGCGGAGCATGCGGCTCTGAACGGGAAGCGCGTCATCTTAAATCCCGCTCCGGCGGCTGCGGTTCCGGAACATGTGTGGAAATGGATCGATATCGTGACGCCGAATGAGGTGGAGGCAGAGTATTACACGGGAATACCCGTCTGCTCCGGGGAGAGCGCAGAAGAGGCCGCACAGTGGTTTCACAGGCGGGGCGTCCGTCATGTCATTATCACCATGGGGGACAGCGGTGCCTACCTCTCTGTTAATGGAGCCGGACAGATGGTTCCGCCCTTCTGCGTGACGGCAGTGGATACGACAGGGGCAGGGGACGCCTTTAATGGCGGGCTGTTAGCCGCATTATCCGAGGGGAAAGATCTGACGCAGGCGGTCGTATTCGCCAGCGCCGCGGCAGCTCTGTCGGTTGGCCGGATTGGGACGGCGCCATCCATGCCGGAGAGGGAGGAGATCCTCTCTTTGCTGAAAACCGTGCGGAAATAATCGAAAAGAAGACAGGACCAGTTTTGGAAGAATATCAGCGGTGCTTTGGCTGCCGGTTCTTCCTTAACTGGTCCTTTTGTGTGGATACATTCTGCATTTCCGGCGAACGATCGGAAGAAAGTATGGCATTTGCCCCGATTTTTGCTTATAATGAAGTTAATTTACCAGGGGGATTTTACATGAACGATAAATTGACTTATGAGCTGAGTGATAAAGAGTACAAAGAGTTTATCCATTGGTTTCACGGAACGTATGTGAAAATGCGAAAAGCAGGGCCGGGAAGAAATGATTTTTCCTGCCTGAAGGAACCGGTGGAGATGACCGTGAAGGAAGAGATAATCCATGCCAGGAGCGGAGCGTGTGAAGCATATATTCTGTACGGCGCCATAGAGCGGCTTTACGAGCTGGAAACGCTTTTCGTATTCTACGATATGATGCGCTTTTGGGCGGTGCCGAAGCGCCTGCTGGGAAGAGTAGAAGAGGCAAACGCGTGGCGGGTGGATTTTGAACGCCGGATTAAGGAAATGGGGAAGATGCGGATCTCCTTTCAGGAGGCGGCCGATATCTGCGCGGACAGCAGATTTGCACCCTGCCGGTATACCAGGCAGATTGAGGAAGTGAAGGCAGAGTATGGCCTTTTGCGCGTCAGCAGAAGGGAAATGGAACACTTAAGGAAGCTGGGAACATTTCCGTACCGCATGATCGGGGAGCAGATGGTGGCAGCAGGACGGAGAGGTCTGATAGAAATCACGGAACGCGCGGCTGTGATTCATCCTTATGAGAATATCACTGGTGTATTTTACACAAAGCAGACGCTGTATCTTGCGGAAAAAGAGGGGGACGGCCTGCTGCTGCCTCTTGCCGCGCTGGGAGGAATGGAGGGGGCCGAGGCGCTGATGCGTGTCTGTGACGCCCGATGCCGATTCAACAATCCCGCGTTTCGCCTGAAAAAGAAGTCTGTGCCGCTTATGGTGAGATGGAATATGCCGGGGAAGGCCGCGGCGGCGATATGCTGTGTGGCGGCGGTGGCAGCAGGCGCCATGATTTTAGGGGCGCTGAATGATATGAATGGGAGCGGAGGAATAAAAACGTCAGTTTTTGGAGCACCGATGACAGGCTCCGGAGAGAGGGCGGCTGATTCCGCAGAAGTAAGCGGCAGTGAGCTGCTCGTGGTTATCCCGGATGACGCGGTATTTGATGCAGTTACGGAGGATGGCACCTTTGTATCTTCGTCAATGTTCTACCGGATCACTCTTCCCGGGGGCGGCTGGGAGATCAGTCAGGACCAGTATAATTCTTTCGATGCCCTGCGTTCGGACTGGGGACAGGTCAGTGTGACAGGCGGGCTGTCCAGTGCATATGAGGGGTATGACGTAACGGAGATGCTGCCGAAGTCAAAGGCGGAATATATTGCCAAGACTTACGGTAGCGCCGCGGCCTTCGATTCGGAGGTGGAGGTGATCGATTATAACCTGGAAAAATCCGGGGAGTGGACGATCGTGAGCCGTGAAATACGGAGTAAAGGCGGGGAGGGTGTCCGGTACGTGATCGGACTCGATGTCTACGGACCGAAACGGTATTATTCCCTGAGCATTACGCCGGAACGTGAAGATGATGTGAGCTTGCAGACGGCAAGAGCAGTACGGGATTCCTTCCGGGCCGCCGATACATCGGTGGGAATCTGCAGAACCATGGAAGAGAAGATATTTCACGGATACTACGGCGATAATGTCTATATGACCAGCTGTCTCGTCCTGATGGATCATGCCATGAGTGATGAGGAGATCGCAGAGAAGCTCAGGGAAGTGAAGAAGATCCGTAATGGCGCCTATCCTGCGTCAGGGGACGCCCTGGCGGTCAGAACGCCGGAAAGCAAGTGGCTGGGAATCGATTGTCCGTCACTTCAGCAGAACTGTACCAGGGAGGCGGCGAAGGCGGTGGCGCGCATCTTTCAGTCGGAGGTGATTCTTTACGATGAGTTTGACGGAGACCTACTGATGGTGGCCTACTCTGACGCGGATCAGAAACATGCGTATGAGAGGGCCGCAGCCAACGGGCCGTGGATTCTTGAGTCGGAATTTCAGATTTACGGCAAGGAACAGAACTTCCCGGAGGATCTGCTGAAATATATGGATATCTCCAAAGAGGAGGCGGAGGCGATCTGGAAGGACAGCAGCTACGTGTTCCAGATGGAAAAATGGGTGGAACTTGTGGGGCATATGACGAAAATGCCCGTGCCGGAGGAATTTGTCGGGTTTCATGGAGCCGAGGCGCTGGACGAGGCGTTTCGTGTGGTTAAAGAGTGATGGGGGAGTGTGATGGTGAGTGATGGGTGAGTGGGGCAGAGAGTGGGGCAGGGAGTGCGGCAGGGAGTGAGGCAGGGAGTGCGGCAGAGAGTGGGCAGAGAGTGCGGCAGAATTTGCATCGTATGGTAAATAGAAATTACGGAAAACCGGTTTTATCGGGATTGATTGAGATCCTGATAGAGCCGGTTTTCTGTTTTCGTGGAGAATCTTTGCTGGTAAAGGTTTCTCTGTGCAGACTGAATCCGGTGCAAGTCATATCTGGCTTAGATTGTATCCGGCATAAACGATATCTATCGCAAAATGCACAAAAAATCAGCCGCAGAATTGTGCATAAGGGAAAATATGCATGATTCCCGAAGAAAATATTGATAAATTATTGACATTCTATAAAAGTGAATGTATTCTAAAACTGAACATATTCATAAAAAGAATATATTCAGTTTTAAGGCAAAAATAAAGAGCTCCTCCAGGGGAACTCTTCTCTGCCGCCTTTCATCAGCCTTCTTTCATGCCCTGTATGTCTTCCTGAATCCAGGCATTCATAAGAAGCAGAATATCGCGTTTCACCGTGTCATCGTCAAAGAAATATCCTACTTTCTTTCTCGTAACCTCAGAGTGGGAGTACTGGATCGAATCCAGGACGCTGGCGTGGGACAGGAGGATGACCTCTTCTGTATGAGGGCAGAAGATACGAAGAACGGAGGCGATCTCTTTTAAGTAAAGCTGGGAGATATCACGGACCCCCTCATAGTTTTTACCGACGGTGACCAGGTCTTCCTGCGCGGCTTTCGCCAGGCTGATGGTTTTTTCGTCCCGGTCGAATGCGTTGGAGTTATCGATCAGATAGTCGGCCAGCTCCTCCGGTGTGCGTATGGCTTTCATCTCATCAATAGAGTGAGAGATAAATGCAATGGCGTGTTCATTCCAGATGTCAGCCAGAACATCGCGCTTTGTTTTGTAGTGGTTATAGAAGGAGCCGATGGAATAACCGGATTCCGTAACGATGTCCTGAACGCTTGTATTCTTATATCCATTTTCCAGGAAAAGCCGGAGAGCGGCGGCTTTTATCTCCTGATGGGTCATTTCAGATTTTTCTTTCTGGCGAAGGCTCATGTGATTACCCGCTTTCTGTATAATTTCATGTTCAGTATTTTATTATAACAGGATTACCTCTCTTTGTGAAGAGAGGGGTATGACATAATACACTTAAGGAGGGTTTTATATGAATCACTATCCACACATTTTTGCACCTGGTAAGATCGGTTCTGTAGAGGTGCGCAACCGCACCGTCATGTCCGCGATGGGGACCAACATGTCGGATCATGGCTTTGTCAATGACGCCATTATCAATCACTACGTGGAGCGGGCGAAGGGCGGAGTCGGATTAATCATCATCGAGGTAACCTGTGTAGACACGCCTCTGGGGTTAAACACCGTGAACATGCTGGTGGCGGATGACGACAAATACATACCTGGACTTGCAAAGCTTGCAGCGGCCATCCACGCACAGGGGGCAAAATGTTTTCTGCAGATCAGCCACACGGGACGCGGTGCACGCAGGAAAAATATCGGGGCGCAGCCGGTAGGCCCTTCCGCCGTGGCAATGCCATTTTCCTATATGATGGGATTCGGCAATGAGGAGCCGCGGGCACTTACCATCGAAGAGATCCGCACGATTGAGGACAAATACGCGGCCGCAGCTGTCAGGGCGCAGAAGGCGGGCTTCGACGGAGTGGAACTTCACGCCTGCGGATATTACATGGGCCAGCAGTTTCTGTCCTCCACCGCCAATATAAGAACCGACGAGTACGGCGGAAACCCGGAGAACAGAAGCCGGTTCTATACGAATATTATCGGGAAAATCAGGGAAGCCTGCGGTACGGATTTTGGCCTCGTTGTAAAGCAGGCGGTGATGGAGGCCGGAGAACAGGGCGGAATCACCATGGAAGAGGGGATGTTCTACGCCAATAAGTTCCTGACTGCGGGAGCCGACGGCATCGAGGTCATGGGCGGCTCCTGGAAGCCGGTGCCTGATATCGACGATATCCCCAGTACGGCGGATAAGCCGGGACGTATGCTGGGCCTTTCCGCAGTTGTGAGAAAGGCGGTTCTCTCCATGCCGGGAGAAAAGAAAAATCCTGTGTTTATCGGAGGAGGCCGCACGTATCTGCCGTCACTGGCCGAGGAGGCCCTGGCGGAAGGGAAATGTGACTTTATATTTATGGGACACGGTCTTTTAGCAGAGCCGCACCTTGTGGAATACATGGAGCAGGACCGCTGCGGGGAGGCGCGCCCCTGCATCGGATGCAATCTGTGTGCCGATGACCAGCTTTCCTATAACCGCCATATCCGCTGCTCCTGCAACGCGGTGCTTGGAAACGGGGAAAATGACTACACGATGGAACCGGCGGCAGTGATAAAGAAGGTGCTCGTGGTCGGCGGAGGAATCGCGGGAATGGAAGCTGCGAGAACAGCTGCGAGGAGAGGCCACAAAGTAACGCTGGTGGAGCAGAATGACCATCTTGGCGGCCAGCTGGATTACGCGGTGGCACCGCCGTATAAGGATAACTTAAAACAGCTGTATCCCTATTATGAGAAGCAGCTGGAGCTTAACGGCGTGGAAGTCCTGCTGAATACAACGGCAGATGAAGCGTATGTGGCATCCCGGAAGCCGGATGCGGTGATCTGGGCCTGTGGCGTCCGTCCGGCGGTGCTTCCGATCCCGGGATTTGAGAAACCCATAGTTTCCAGTGCGAAAGAGGTTCTTCTGGGGAAAACGGTTGGCAGCCATATCGTAATCATCGGCGGCGGCGTCGTGGGATGCGAGACAGCCGAGCTTCTGCTTCAGCAGGGGAAGACGGTGACGATCGTGGAGATGCTCGATACGCTTGCGGGCAAGATGGCCGCGACCACACGGTCCATACTGATGGGCCATTTGAAGGGACACGAACTGAAAACCTATATGGAGTGCGCCTGCCGTGAGATTACCGATAACGGAGTCGTAATCGAAGAGAAGGACGGAAAGAAAACGGAGATCGTGTGCGACGATGTGCTGATCAGCATTGGCGATAAGCCCAATAATGAGCTTTGCGAGCGCTTAAAGAGCCTGGTGCCGGAATTCTATAACATCGGCGACAGCGATAAGCCGGACAGCTTTGCCGCTTCTTCGTCGGCCGGATATTATACGGCGCTTGGCCTGTAGAAAAATAGAACTTTTCAACATCAATTTGAGAAAAGAGGAAAAATAATATGGACAGAATTAAAGATAAAGTTGCTATTGTTACCGCTTGTACGAGAGGAATTGGCCGTGCCATTGCCGACCGCTTTGCCGAAGAGGGAGCCATTGTTTACATGGCGGTGCGCCGTATGGACGCGGGCCAGGAGATCGCGGATGCCCACAATGCGCTGGGACGCCGGGTCAAGGCAGTCTATTTCGACGGAGATATTCTGGAGACGATCGAACCCATGGTAAATCAGGTATATGAGGCGGAGGGGCGCATCGATATTCTGGTCAATAATTTAGGCGGCGGCGTGAAGCCGGGAAACAAAGATATTGTCGGGAGTGATATGGAAGCCATCTTAAAGGCATTTGAGTTCAATACCATTGTCACAGCCCTGTGCGCTCAGTATGCGATTCCGCACATGATCGCGGGAGGCGGCGGAAGCATTGTCAATATATCCTCTGAGACCGCGGTAGTGCCTCAGCTGACCAGAAGCTGGTACGGAATCGCCAAGACAGCGGTAAACGCTCTTACCGAGCACATCGCGATCCAGTACGGCCGCCAGAACGTGCGCTGCAATGCCGTCATGCCTCCATTTACGAAGACAGACTCTGTCAAGGTGCTGCCTCCGGAATTTGTGGAGCAGTATGCCAGAGCCGTTCCGATGGGACGCGTCGCGGAGCCGGAGGATATGGCCAATGCTGCTCTCTTCCTTGCCAGCGACGAAGCCTCCTTTATAACGGGACAGTGCCTGTTAGTCAACGGCGGCTACACGCTGCCGGGAGCTGATTACGCCGACAGCATGTCAGGGAAAGCATAAAATCCGGAGAAGGGGGAAGGAAAACTTATGGCTGGCAATGTGAATATAGAGCTGGATAATAGAAAAAAGGGGCTGGTAATCGCCGCCTGTATTATCATGTATTTTAACTACATGGTGATCAATCTGGGGTGCGGTGTGGCGCTGCCGAGACTCCTGACGGAAATTAACGCTATGAGCATCTACGCGGTAGTCACGGTATTCAGCTCCGTGGGACTCATGATCGCGTCCCCGGTGGCGGGGAAATTCAGCGATACGCTGGGACGTAAATGGCTGACCGTCATTTCTCTGGCCGCGTATCTGGTCTGTGTGGCCGGAGGCGGCCTGGCACGGACCGGATGGGTTCTCCTGGTATGCTGGGGGTTAAGCGGCATCTGCGGCGGTTTCTTCATCTCATCCGCGTTCTCCATCATTGCGGATGTGACCGACATGAAGGAGCGGCCAAAATACTATGGATATCTGGCTACGGCATCGGCTGTCGGCATGCTGGCCGGGCCTCTGCTGGCCGGAATCCTGGCCGATGCGGGAATGGCGCGGGCGGCCTACTTTGTGGGAATTCCGCTGGGAATCGTGGTAATCGCCATTTATGTAACGTGTTATCCCAATAAAAAGATGGCGGTACATACGGGAAGTAAGGTGGACTTTGCCGGACTGATTCTTCTGATTGTAAGTATCTGTTCTCTGGTCGCCTACCTGAATTTTGGAAATGTCATGTTTCCAAGAAAATCTCCTCTGGGCATGGCTCTGCTGGCAGTAGGAATTCTGGGGCTGGCCGCGCTGGTTATTTATGAGTACCGGGCGGAGAATCCGGTGATTTCCGTAAAACTGTTCCGGTTTAAGGAATTTCGGATCGCATGGATCTGCCACCTGCTCTTTACCATGTATGTGGTGACAGCCAGCGCCTACATTGTGCTGTTCGCCCAGAATGTCATGAATGTGTCCGCCACTGTCAGCTCTACCCTGAGCATGCCGCAGACAATCTGCAGCGCGGTGCTCGCATCCTTCGTGGGAATGTTTATCGCAAAAAGCAGGAAGAACTATCGGACCGCCTACATGATTATGGGACTGGGCGGAGCCATTCCGCTGTTAGTATGGGCATTTTTCTTAAAACCGGATTCTTCCGTACTGGTAATCTATGGAATGACGCTGCTGGGCGGTGTGGCCTACGCCTGTGACCAGGTAATCAACACGCCGTTCCTCCAGACGACGATGCCGAAGGAAAACTACGGCGCGGCCCAGGGGATGATCGCCTTTGCGGGATCCGCCGGCGGAACGATCTGCGGCGCGGTTGCCGGAGCATTCTTAAACAGCGGCGCCCCTATGGAGCAGTCACTCAGCAGGATCTATCTGGTATTCGGAATCTGTCTTGCCGTGGTATTTGCAATCGGCCTTTTGGGCGTGAAAAATCAGGAGGAATGAAGATCTGTATAATTAGTAAAAGGTCTGGCGCTATTTTGCCAGACCTTTTCATTACAGTTCATTTATAGCCGTTAAAATATTATTTTTGTCAAAAAAGAAATTGAAAATTTTATTTAGAATTGGGCGGGGTGTTCCCCTTGTAAAAAGCCTTCAAGGTACTCTTTGCCAGCTGGTAAAAAGAGTACTTATGGAACGTTAGAACTGTGTTTTTAAGGCTTCCGGTACAGGAGCCCTTACCCCTGCTGTTTGACTACTGGAGCAGGGATATACGCTCCATTTCTAGCGGTCTAAATGTCTGGTTATCTATCAGCGCCCAACAGACGCGCAGCCGACCAGTCAAGGGTGATCACAGGAGAGTGGGGGCTGGCCCTCAGCAACTATACTATAGGCTTTTTATAACCCATTCAGTTGAATACTCATCAGCTTTTGTTGGGTATTTATAATTCAGCTTACCTGCAACCTCCACAGCCACCAGCCTGAATAACTCCATGGTTGATAATAATGCCTTTTTAATGTCATTTTTTTCGTAATGAGCATAGCAGTTCGAAAGTTTTTGAATAATCCATTCCTCCGCCCACTCCTCAATGAAACGGCCATCGTGCCAAGTATCATATTTTAATCCATTCAATGCGTGAGCATAGCACTCAATGAGCGTTAGTAACCTCCACTTCATGTAGCTGTCCATACACGATTTAGCCGCCCATAGTTCGCCTCGCATTATTTTCTTTGCTGTCCAAATAGTATGATACCAAAAATCGTTTACTACATTGATAAATTCGTGTTCTGATAACAGCGAGTAAGGCGAATTTTCCATGGAAAACGTCGGCAACGTATGCTCAAGATCAATCTTGTCAACCAAAATGCGATAGCCTCGTTTTAATATATCAATCCCGCCATTCTTTACCGCATTTTCAAAATTTCCCTTTGAAAGAATAACGAAATCAACGTCCAGCGCATCGTCAAAAAGTATTCTTCTTTCTTTCGCACCACCAATCGTATTTTCAATAAAAGAAATATAGAAACACCCAATTTGCTCAAGCCATTGATTAGATTGCAGAAAAAGGTCAGGATTATCGACAATCATAATGACATCAAGATCGGAAAACTCGTCTGACGGGTGGTCGTTTCTGGCCTGAGAGCCAATAATGAGTGCTGCATATAATTCATCCTTATCATTACCCCAAAGCACAAAGTTGTTAATAATATTTTCAAAACGATTCATATTTACCTACCCCTCCTCACTTTTGTTCTATTCCCCTTACAGTCTAAGCCCAAACGTCCCGTAACTTGTTAACGCTCTTTATGCGCTCCAGGCGGGAAATTGGGTGGGATTTAAAAAAGCACAACGAAAACACCGCAAAATTACAGGTGAGAAAATTCCGGAGACGCCCTGTCTATCAGGATTATCGGCGATTTTCCATGCAGACGGATATGGAATCCGCCCCTACTATTTTTTATTGATTTTCAGCCGCAAAACGGTGTGCAAGTCTGTATAAGCCTTTATAAGAACGCCCTGCAAAGCCGCATGAAGTGGGCGTTTTCTCGTATCGTCAACTTTTTGTGTCATATCTCCTTGTAACCTGTTCTTGTAGACTTGGGCGGGAATTGGGCGGGATTTCCCCTTGTATAAAAGCGTTCAAGGCACTCTTTGCCAGCTGGTAAAAACAGTACACGCGGAACTTTTGCCCATGTTTTTAATGCTTCTGGTATAGAGAACCCTTACCCCCTACTGTCTAACTGCCACAGTAGGGATATACAGTCCATTTCCGATGCTCTAAATGTCCGTCAATACCTTAGCGTCCAGCGGATGGCAGCCGACCCGTCTGAGACGTTTACAGGGGATTGGGGGCCGGCCACCAACAAGCAAGATTTTCACTTTTGGGCCAGCAGCACAAAGGGGGAAAATCGCAAGTGTATATACACTTGCCCTGCTTGCGACTATTTAAAATAGTCAAATGGCGATGTGTGTATTTTTACCAATAAGGTGTACTACGCCAAATGCTCATAACGTGCGTATGTGACGGAGATTGACTACGGGCTAAAGGTGAAGGACTAAAGAAAATACTTATTTTGTAATCCACTCAATGGGGTCGCCTGGCTCTATTGTTCCGGGACCCACTCCCGTTCCTATTACTGTTCCTCCGGGACCATATATTAGTCCTTCTCCTGTTTCCGGATTGGTAGGCTGGTCGATTTGATACAAATATCCGGTCTTTCCATATCTACCGAGTTTGCTTTGGTCATAGCGGTCACTATCCATGCAAATGTTGACGGCTTTGAGCGCAACCGTCATATCATGGCTTCCTTTGTAAAGCTCATGTTCCCATAAAAGCTCACATTCGATATTAAGAAAACACTCTTTAATTCGTGGTGCATTAACCTTAACAGCTCTTTCTGCCGTTAGACCGGCGGCGGTAATTTCATCAGTTTCAAACTCATTATTACCAATCGTTTTTGCGCAACGGCCATATACATCATTTGAGGGGAAATTCAGTACACAAACGCCTGTTTCTTTTAGTGATTGATACATATGCCCGCCTTTATTGACTTTGCTCATAATACAGATAAAGTCATCTGTTCCGCCTCCTACAAAAGTTGACCAAGATTGTAGGCAGGCGTTTTCTTTTCCGTTAGATTTCCAACCTGTGACAACGAATACTAACGAGGGCATGGCTGTCACAAAATCATACCATGAAAAACCACCGACAGCTTCGCAGTATTGTTCAGAAATCGTTTCTGGTCTTGTAGGAAAATCCTTTTTCATTATACTATACTCTCCTAATATTCGTAGATTTTGGCTCTCTTTAACAGTATGTCATGTTTGTTTGCCGTAGATTATATAAATAATCTCCTGCAACCTAATGCGAATACCTTTCTACTCTAAATTCAAACGTCGGAACTGTCAAGTTATCTTGTGATTCCTTATAGCATGTTACATGTTCTTATGAAAATCGGGCGGGATTTTGGGCGGGATTTTATAAATCCAAAGAGCAAAAGTCATCCAAAAGCACAAGCTGGGAAAACATGCAAAGCCCTATTCATCAGGCTTTCCGTCCTTTGTACGCCTATATACAGCAGGTTAAGAGAAACAAAAAAAACACTATTTTTTATAGCAATATCTTTAGCAGCGGCAAAGGAATTTACACTAAAACCGACAGATCATGCTAATACTAAAAATATTCCCGGTAATCTTTTTTGCATATTTTTTACCTCCTGATCCTTGCTGGTATTCAGATGCCGGCTTATAAGTATTTACAAACTGACCCAATGGAATCACCTCCTGTATCAAGTTGTATCAGCAAAACATTATATTTACAGTTTAATTGTACCGTATTCATTTTGTTATATCAATACACAGCATGTAATAATTCGTCCATATGACTCTATTCCCGGGGGCGTTTTACCTTGCACTCCTTAATAACATGTGGTATAATCTCAAAGAATTAGGTAAATACAGGAGGTGTAAGAATGAAACACGTTAAGACATTAAATTCCAGCACATTAAAGGAATCTATGAAAAAAGGCGGTTGTGGCGAGTGCCAGACTTCCTGTCAGTCAGCCTGCAAGACATCCTGTACGGTGGGCAACCAGAGCTGCGAGAACAGCAATAGATAGTATGCCGGAATATGAGGCAGATGAGTGAAAAGACCCCTACGGTCGTAAGGACGGTAGGGGTTACTTCGCTTGTCTGCCCAAAACTCGTTTATGGCGTTAAAATATCGTTAAGACAAGGAGAACATTTCAGTGATTCATCAATATATCAATAATGGCTTCCATATTATCATGGATGTCAACAGCGGTTCTGTTCACAGCGTCGATCCGGTGATGTACGACGCGGTCGCGATTGTGGCGGAGCGCGTACCGGAGCTTGACGAACCAGAGAAGCTTTCGGAAGAAGTGGCGCGGGAAGTGATGGAGCGTCTATCCTCTACATATGGAGAAGCCGAGGTACAGGAGGCATTGGATGAGATCCAGTACCTAATCGACGCGGAAGAGCTTTTAACCACGGATCAGTATCACGATTACGTGGTGGATTTCAAGAAGCGGAAGACCGTAGTCAAGGCGCTCTGTCTCCATATTGCCCATGACTGCAATCTTGCCTGTCAGTACTGCTTTGCGGAAGAGGGCGAGTATCACGGCCGCAGGGCGCTTATGAGTTTCGAGGTGGGAAAGAAGGCGCTGGATTTCCTGATTGCGAATTCCGGGAATCGCAGAAACTTAGAGGTGGACTTCTTCGGAGGCGAGCCTTTAATGAACTGGGAAGTTGTAAAGCAGTTGGTTGAATACGGCCGTTCAAAAGAGAAAGAATATAATAAGAACTTCCGTTTTACCATGACGACCAACGGCGTTTTGTTAAACGACGAGATCATGGATTACTGCAACCGTGAGATGAGCAACGTCGTATTGAGTCTCGACGGCCGCAAGGAAGTCAACGATAAGATGCGTCCGTTCCGGGGCGGTAAGGGAAGCTTCGATTTAATCGTTCCCAAGTTCCAGAAGTTTGCCGAGATGAGAGGCGACCGGGATTATTACGTCCGCGGAACATTTACCCGTCATAATCTGGATTTCTCCAAAGACGTGACGGAATTTGCAGATTTGGGCTTCCGCAGTATGTCGATCGAACCGGTGGTGGCAAAGCCGGAGGAAGAGTATGCCATCAGGGAGGAAGATCTCCCGCAGATCATGGAAGAGTATGACCATCTTGCCGAAGAGTACATCAAACGGAAAAAAGAGGGCCGGGGCTTTAACTTCTTCCATTTCAACATCGATTTAAATCAGGGACCATGTGTTGCCAAGAGGCTTTCAGGCTGTGGTTCCGGAACGGAGTACTTAGCGGTGACTCCGTGGGGTGATCTTTATCCCTGCCACCAGTTTGTCGGCCAGGAAGAATTCCTTCTCGGCAATGTCGATACAGGTGTGACCAACGAACGTATCCGCGATGAATTCAAGCTCTGCAATGTCTATGCGAAGGACAAGTGCAGGGATTGTTTCGCGAGATTCTACTGCAGCGGCGGCTGCGCGGCCAATTCTTATAATTTCCATGGGAGCATTACCGATGCGTATGATATCGGCTGCGCAATGCAGAAGAAGAGGATCGAATGCGCCATCATGATTAAAGCGGCTTTGGCTGAAGACTAAAATTAAAGGAGAAAAGTCATGAAAAGTAACAAAGGCAAAGGCCTGATCGGGCTGATTATTGCTCTGGCTCTGGTAGGATTGTTCGGATATTTCGGATATACTACCATGGATGATATTAAGCTGGGCCTCGATCTGGCAGGCGGTGTCAGCATTACGTACCAGGCAAAGGAAGAGAACCCCAGTGAAGAGGATATGGCAGACACTATTTATAAGCTGCAGCAGAGGGTTCAGAACTATAGCACTGAGGCAGAGGTTTATAAGGAAGGTACCAACCGGATTAACGTCGATATTCCCGGCGTATCGGATGCCAACGCGATCCTGGAAGAGCTGGGCAAGCCAGGTTCCCTGATCTTCGTCGACGAAGCCGGGCAGACCATCTTAAACGGCAACCAGGTTGCCACCGCGAAGCCGGTTATCACCGATGAAAACGGCATTAAGAAGTATATGGTTGATTTAACCTTTACCGACGACGGAAAAACCGTATTCGCAGATGCGACGACAAAGAACGTGGGCAAGAGAATCGCCATCATCTATGACGGCAAGATCTACTCCAACCCGGTCGTTAATGAGCCAATTACACAGGGCCAGTGCCAGATCAGCGGCATGACTTCCTATGAAGAGGCGGAGACGCTGGCTTCCACTATCCGTATCGGCTCCCTTTCCCTGGAGCTGGAAGAACTTCGTTCCAACGTTGTGGGCGCTAAGCTTGGCCAGGAAGCCATTTCCACCAGCTTAAAGGCGGGCGCAATCGGATTCGGCATTGTAGCCGTATTCATGATTATCGTATATTTAGTGCCGGGTCTTGCGGCCGTGATCGCACTTTCCTTATACGTAGGCCTGATCCTGATCCTGCTTTCCGCGTTCAGTGTGACCCTGACACTTCCGGGTGTGGCCGGTATCATCCTTTCCATTGGTATGGCGGTTGATGCCAACGTTATTATCTTTACACGTATCAAAGAGGAGATCGGCCTTGGAAAGACGGTTCAGTCCGCCATCAAGTCCGGCTTCAACAAAGCGCTGTCCGCCATCATCGACGGCAACGTGACCACCTTAATCGCAGCCGGCGTACTGTTCTGGAGAGGTTCCGGTACCGTAAAGGGCTTCGCTTCCACGCTGGCCATCGGTATCGTGTTATCCATGATCACCGCGCTGTTCATCACCAAGTTCATTCTGAATGCCCTGTTTAACTTGGGATTTCAGGACCCGAAGTTCTACGGAACGAAGACGGACAAGAAGACCATCGATTTCCTTGGAAAGAGGAAGATCTGGTTTGCAGTCTCTTTACTGGTAATCGTAATCGGCCTTGGCGGACTTGTGGTCAACAAGACACAGACCGGCGATGTCTTAAACTACAGCATGGAGTTTAAGGGCGGTACCTCTACAAATGTAACATTTAACGAGGATATGTCACTGGAGGACATCTCTTCCAAGGTGGTTCCGGTGGTTGAAAATGTGACCGGCGACGCACAGGTTCAGACGCAGAAGGTTGCGGGAACCAACGAAGTAATCATTAAGACAAAGACGTTATCCGTTGAGGAGAGACAGAACTTAGACCAGGCAATGGTCGATAATTTCGGCGTAGAAGCCGAGAAGATCACGGCGGAGAGCATCTCCGGTGCGATCAGCAAGGAGATGAAGCAGGATGCATTTATCGCTGTTATCATCGCCACCATCTGCATGCTGCTGTATATCTGGTTCCGTTTCAAAGATATCAAGTTTGCAGGAAGTGCCGTACTGGCGCTGCTTCATGACGTGCTCGTTGTGCTGACCTTCTATTCTCTGTTAAAATGGTCTGTCGGCTCCACCTTTATCGCATGTATGCTGACGATTGTCGGTTATTCCATCAACGCCACCATCGTTATCTTCGACCGTATCCGTGAGAATTTAAAGGTGAACAGCAAGATGGAGCTTTCCGAGATTGTAAACTTAAGTATCACACAGACATTTACAAGAAGTATCAATACTTCTTTGACCACGTTCATCATGGTATTCGTGCTGTTTATTCTCGGTGTGTCCTCGATTCGTGAGTTCGCACTTCCTCTGATGGTTGGTATCGTATGCGGTACGTATTCTTCCGTCTGCATCACAGGTTCCTTATGGTATGTGATGACGATCTACAAGAATAAGCATATGGAAGAGAAAAAGGCTGCTGAAAAAGCGGCTAAGGCAGCGGCGAAGAGCTCAAAAAAATCAAAGTAAGGAATCAGAATGAATTATAAAATTATTGCTAAGGATGGCCGTGCAAAACGGGCGGAGGTTTCCACCGTGCACGGAACCATCCAGACTCCGGTATTCATGAATGTCGGTACGGTTGGCGCCATCAAGGGAGCGGTCTCCACAGATGATTTAAAGGAGATCAGAACCCAGGTAGAGCTGTCCAACACGTATCACCTTCATGTGAGAACCGGTGATAAGTTAATCCGGGAATTCGGCGGACTCCATAAGTTCATGAACTGGGACCGTCCGATTCTCACGGATTCCGGCGGATTTCAGGTCTTTTCCTTAACCGGGTTAAGGAAGATCAAAGAGGAAGGCGTCTACTTCCAGTCTCATATCGACGGCCACCGTATTTTTATGGGGCCGGAGGAGAGCATGCAGATCCAGTCGAATCTGGGTTCCACCATCGCTATGGCGCTGGACGAGTGTCCGCCCCACCCGGCGACCAGGGAATATATGCAGAACAGCGTTGACCGGACCACCAGATGGCTGGAGCGCTGCAAGGTGGAGATGGCCAGACTTAACAGTCTGCCGGAGACCATCAATCAGGAACAGCTGTTGTTCGGCATAAACCAGGGCGGAACGTATGAAGATATCCGCATCGAACACGCGAAGACCATTTCCGCCATGGATTTGGACGGATACGCGCTGGGCGGCCTGGCGGTCGGCGAGAGCCACGAGGAGATGTACCGTATTTTAGATGAAACCGTGCCGTACCTTCCGGAACACAAGCCAACCTATTTAATGGGCGTCGGAACGCCGGCCAATATCCTGGAGGCGGTGGACCGGGGCGTGGATTTCTTCGACTGTGTCTATCCGTCCAGAAACGGCCGCCATGGCCATGTCTATACCAATCAGGGCAAACGGAACTTATTTAATTCCAAGTATGAGCTGGATCACCTCCCCATCGAAGAGGGCTGCGGGTGTCCGGCCTGCCGTTCCTACAGCAGAGCTTATATCCGGCATTTGTTAAAAGCAAAAGAAATGCTCGGGATGAGATTATGTGTCTTGCATAATTTGTACTTTTATAATACAATGATGGAAGAGATTCGCGACGCAATCGAACAGCACCGTTATGCAGAGTACAAAGCGGAAAAGCTTGCCGGCATGACGGCGGTACAAGCAGAGAAGTAAGGACAATGATACCGTAGCGAGGCGGCGGATCGTTATATAAGGAGGAAATGATTTATGGCATTAGCAACCAGCGGCGGCATGGGCATGGGATTCTGGATTATTTATATCGCGGTAATCTTCGGCTTTATGTATTTTATTGCAATCAGACCGCAGAAGAAGGAAAAGAAGAAACAGCAGGAACTGCTTTCAAGCATTGCTATTGGTGACAGCGTTTTGACTACCAGTGGTTTCTATGGCGTTATTATCGATATGACTGATGATACCGTGATCGTAGAGTTCGGCAATAACAAGAACTGCAGAATTCCGATGCAGAAGGCTGCCATCGTTCAGGTGGAGAAGCCGGAGGTTTAAGAGGCAGCCGCACTCGATGGAATGACCGGGCGCGAATGAAAGCAAGATATAAAATTGAAAAAGTAGAATCAGTGTAAAGAGCTGACTGTTGAGAATCAAAGAATTGATTCTTGGCAGCCAGCTTTTTTCGCGTTAAGAGAACGGGATCTCTGGCCTGATGTCTCTTCGCACATGAATGTTAAAAAATAACAACCAAATCCTGCCAATTTGAGGTAATCAAACAAAAAAACTTGCCATTTCTGTAGAAACAGGGTAAAATATCCCAATAGGCCATCCCCCTATAACAAAAATATGTTTAAAAACAACAAAATATATGTTGACTTCAAATATTTAATATGATACTATCTCGGTATAGATGTTAGAAACAAACAAAAAGGGAAAGGAATTGAGAAATAACATGAGAGAAATTATCACATTAAAATGGGAGAAGGGGAATTTGCTTCTGTTAGATCAGACACTCCTGCCAAATACGGTTACATATGCAACATGTAAAACCCTGGAGGATGTCTATCAGGCGATTCAGACCATGATTGTCAGAGGCGCACCGGCTATCGGCGTATCGGCCGGATACGGTATGGTGCTGGCTGCCAATGCCTTTGATGGAACGGACACGGCTGCGTTTATGGATTTTTACAGGGAGCAGGGAGAATACTTAAAGTCTTCCCGTCCTACCGCGGTGAACTTAATGTGGGCCGTAGACAGAATGGTAGAGAGAGCAGAAGCGCTTGCCGGTGAAGGACAGCCTCTTGAGGCTGTAAGGAAGGGACTGGAAGCGGAAGCTGTGGCGATTCATGAAGAGGACAAGCAGACAAACCGGAACATTGGAACGAATCTGCTCAGCCTTTTAAAGGAAGGGGACACTGTTCTCACCCACTGCAACGCGGGAAGTCTGGCAACATCGGAATATGGAACCGCATTGTCTGTATTCTATATGGCTCAGGAGAAGGGAATGAATATCAAAGCCTTTGCAGATGAGACGAGACCAAGGCTCCAGGGAGCCAATTTAACCGCTTTTGAACTGGTAGAACACGGGGTGGATGTGACGCTGATCTGTGACAATATGGCTGCAGTAGTTTTATCACAGGGGAAAATCAATGCTCTTATCGTAGGCTGCGACCGTGTAGCTGCTAATGGAGATACGGCGAACAAGATAGGAACCTTCAGTGTCAGCGTTCTGGCCAATCAGTTTCATGTACCGGTCTATATCGCGGCGCCGACAACCACGATTGATATGGAGTGTCCAACCGGAAAAGAGATCCCGATCGAAGAGCGAAGCAGGGAGGAGGTCCTTCGCATTAACGGGGAATACATTGCCCCGAAGGAAGTGAAGACATACAATCTGGCATTTGATGTAACACCGGCCGAGTATATTACGGCCATTGTAACCGAGAAAGGAATCGTGTATCCTCCTTTCCGTGACAATTTAGAGATACTAATGAAAAAATAGGGAAGAGGTGAAAGGAAGCTGCCTTTCATTTCTACCGGAAACGCCAAAATGCAGGCGTTTACATGAATGGAGGCAGGTATGAAGACATTTACCGCAGAAGAAAGAAAAAAGTTTATTCTGGATTACGTGAAGGAAAATGAGTTCGTGGACATCACTTATCTAAAGGATACGCTGCTGGTATCTGAGATGACGATCCGGAGAGATTTAAAGAAGCTGGAAGAGGACAACAGCCTGGTGAGAGTGCTGGGAGGTGCGAGAAGCATACCGGGAGGCACGTATGAAGATCCGGTGGACAAGCGGGTGAAGTTTCATGCTGAGGAGAAGGACAGGATCGCCAGATATGCGGCATCTCTGGTGGGTGAAGGAGAATCCATCTTCATGGATGCCAGCAGCACGGTGTATGCCATGGCGGATTACTTAGAGGTGCACGCCACGGTGATCACCAATAACATCAGTATATGCATGAAGCTGAAGGACAAAGAGAAGATTGACGTGATCCTGATCGGAGGAAGTTTGAGAAAGAGCGCCATGTCGCTGGTAGGGACCGAAGCGGTCCGTATGCTGGATAATTATTACGTGGACAAGGCATTTCTTTCCTCCAAATCGGTGGATGAGAAGCATGGTATTTCCGATGCCACGAGAGATGAGGCAGAGGTTAAGAAGGCGATGATTAAGGCCAGCGAGGAAGTGTATTTCCTGATGGATCATCACAAGCTGGCGAGCAGAGCTTTTTACAAGGTCTGTGACCTGGAAGAGATTACGGAGCTGATTGTAGATGCTTCGGAAGAAGAGTATGTAACAGAATTTACGGAAGAATGCAGAAAGAACAATAAACATATTCACTGTGTCTGATAAGATACAGCAAAAGGAGAAGGAGAGAACAATCATGAAGAAAGTATGGGCAATCTGTTTAACGGCAGCTTTAACGGCAGGACTGCTTGCAGGATGCGGCGGCGCAAAGACATCAGATACGGCTGGGGAGAGCGTATCGACAGAGACACCTGCCGGAGAGGAAAAGAAGGACGGGGATTTAAGCGTGCTTCTGCTTGTTCCGGGTACTCTGGGAGACAAGTCTTTCTTTGATTCCGCCAATGCAGGTCTGGCACTGATCGAAGAGAACTACAGTGCCAGCACAAAGGTTGTGGAGATGGGAACGGATATCACCAAGTATTCCGCCACACTGGAAGACGTTATTAATGAAGGCTGGGACATCATTATCACGGGCGGCGTCAATATATCCCAGCCGCTTCAGGAAGCGGCAGAGGAGTATCCGGATCAGAAGTTTATCTTATACGATGAGAGTGTGGATTTCTCCGACGGAGCTAATTCCAATATTTACTGCATGACATATAAGTGCTATGAAGGCGGTTATCTGGCGGGTGTGCTGGGCACCTCTGCTTCTAAGACAGGACAGCTGGGATTTGCCGGCGGATTTGACATTCCCCTCATTAATGACTGGCTGGTAGGCTACATAGAAGGTGCGAAGGTGGTAAACCCGGATATCAAGATTAACACAGGCTATATGAACAGCTTTACGGACGCGGCCAAGGGAAAAGAGATCGGAATCGCATTATATAACGCAGGAGCCGACATCGTATTTCAGGCGGCAGGCGGCGCAGGTCTGGGCGTTCTGGACGCGGCCAAGGAGACCGGCAATCATGCAATTGGAACAGATTCAGATCAGTCAGAACTGTTCTCCAGTGACGAAAAGAAGGCGGATGCCATCTACGCATCTATCTTAAAACGGGTGGATATCTCCATCGACAAGGCAGTTGGCGATTATCTGGACGGAAAACTGGAATTCGGCACAGTAAAGACGTATGGACTGTCCGACGGTTGTATTGAAATCACGGACAACAGCTGGTATCAGAAGAACGTACCTGCAGAAGCGAGAGAAAAGGTAGCGGAAGCGAAGCAGAATATCATTGACGGAAAAATTGAAATCAGAAGTGCATTTGATATGACAGATGAGGAAATCGCATCATTAAAGGGCGAAGTTCAGCCATAAGCGCAGAGGGGTGATACGGATGGAGCAGGCCAGAGAAATATTAAGCATGAAGAACATCACAAAAGTATACGGCAACGGAGTTTTGGCCAACTCTCATGTGGATTTTTCTGTAAACAGAGGAGAGATTCACGCCCTGATGGGGGAAAACGGAGCCGGAAAATCGACGCTCATGAAGATCCTGTTCGGAATAGAACAACCGGATGAAGGTACGATAGAGCTGGATGGAAAAACGGTGAAGATCGCTTCCTCTGATGATGCCCTGCGTCTCGGTATCGGGATGGTACACCAGCATTTTAAGCTGGTGTCTTCCCTTACCGTGGCAGAGAACATTGTGCTGGGAAAGGAACCGAAAAAGAACGGTTTTCTGGATCGGAAAAAGGCGGTTGAAATTACCAGAGCGCTTTCGGAGCGTTTCCGGTTTGATGTGGATCCGACGGCAGCCGTCAGTGATTTATCGGTTGGAAAGAAGCAGAAGGTCGAAATTTTAAAGGCGCTGTACCGTGAAGTTAAGCTGCTTATTTTAGATGAGCCGACGGCGGTGCTGACACCTCAGGAGACGGAGGAGCTGTTTGAGCAGCTAAACAAGCTGAAGGAATCGGGCCTTACCATTATCTTTATCTCTCATAAGCTGAATGAAATAAAAGAGATCTGTCAGAGGATCACCATCATGCGCCATGGAAAAGGCGTGGGTACTTATGATGTTACAGGTCTGACAGTGGAGGACATCTCGAAGTTGATGGTGGGCCGTGACATTATCTTAAAGGTGGAAAAAGGGCCGGCGAAACCGAAGGAAACGAGACTCTCTGTCCGGAATTTAAGCTGTAAAAATGAGGTGGGCAGACAGGTACTTAACCGTGTCTCTTTCTCCGTGCGCTCAGGAGAAATTCTGGGAATTGCCGGAGTGGAGGGCAGCGGCCAGGAAGAACTGGTGGAACTGATTACCGGTATGAGGCATCTGGACAAAAGAAACGGAGAAGTGATGATCGGTACGGACCAGACGGCGGGCTGTTCCGTCAAGGAGATCAGGCGAAAGGGGATGTCCTATATTCCGGAGGACCGCATGGTCTATGGGGCCGCGGGACACGTGACTATCCGGGAAAATATGATTTCCAGTATCTGTGATTCCGAGGAAGTGAATTCCGGGCTGTTTCTGAATAAAAAGAAGATCGACCGCTGGGTGGAGGCAGGGATTCGTGATTACGATATTCGCTGCGGAAGTCCTCTTGATGAGATTGGCATGCTGTCGGGCGGAAATATGCAGAAAGTGATCGTAGCGCGGGAGTTTTCTGCAGAACCGTCGATTCTGATTGCAGATCAGCCGACGCGCGGCGTCGATGTGGGCGCGATTGAGTTTATTCACAAAAAAATTGTGGAAATCCGTGACAGAGGCTGCGCGGTCCTTCTGGTTTCCGCGGATTTGAATGAAATTCTGGAACTTTCGGACAGCATTATTGTCATGTGCCAGGGGAAAATATCAGGATACTTCCCCCAGGCCAAGGAAATGACTGAAGAAGAGCTGGGATATTATATGCTCGGCGTGAAGCACCAGTCGGAGGAAGACTTAAGGAGGGCCTGCTGTGAAGAATAAGAATAAAATCATGTCCCGGTTTGAACTGTTAAGAACCCTTCTGGCTGTCGGAATTGCCGTTGTATTCGCGGTGGTAATTATCTTTTTGGTGAGCAGTCAGCCTTTGGAGGCCATCTATAAGTTCTTTGTGGCTCCGCTTACTTCATTTCGTTATATTGCCAATATTATTGAGCTTATGACTCCGCTGCTGTTCACGGGACTGGCGGTTACATTCATTCTCCAGACGAAGGTTTACAACCTTGCAGTGGAAGGAATGTTCTATGCGGGAGGTCTTGCGGCTGCCCTGGCGGCGACCCTGCTTAAGATGGGACCTGGAATTCATGCTTTTACAGCCCTGTTTGCAGGACTTGCCGCCGGAGCACTGATCGCATTTCTGCCAGCGATTTTAAAACTGAAGTTTGAGGCAAACGAAATTGTTTCCTCTCTGATGTTAAACTACATTACCTTCTATATTGGTGATTTCCTCTTAAAGACTTATATGAAGGACCCAAAGAGCACACACGTAGCTTCCCTGAAATTTGCGAAGACGGCAAGGCTGTTTGAATTTACCAGAGGTATCCATTTCGGACTTGTGATCGCGGTGGTCCTTGTGATTGCTGCATGGCTGTTCCTGTACCATACAAAATGGGGATATGCCATCCGCATGTGTGGGGAGAACAAAAACTTTGCGAAGTATTCTGGCATCGGAGTGACGGGGACGATACTCCTGTCCCAGATTATTGGAGGAGCCATTGCCGGTCTGGGCGGAGCAGCCTATATGATGGGATCACAGCAGCGTTTTAACTGGGAGTGGCGGTCAGGATATGGCTGGGATGGTCTGATCATCGCTATCATTGCGAGAAATAACCCGAAGTTTGTTCCGGTTGGAGCGTTTCTTCTTGCTTATTTAAGAATCGGATCCGATATCATGAGCCGTGGAACCGATGTGCAGAATGAAGTGGTGTCCATCATACAGGGCGTGATCATTATCCTGATTGCAGCTACCGGTTTCCTTGCCGGATATAAGAAGAAACTGACTGTGAAAATGACGAGAGAAGCGGCTGACGCATAGAGGAGGAGCAAAATGAAAATATTGGAGATTGTTACATCGGTCAGCTTCCTGTTTTCGATCATCCGCATGACGACACCGATTCTGTATGCGTCCATGTCTTATCTGGTAGCGGATTTAGCAGGTGTTACAAACATTGGAATTGAGGGAATGATGCTGACCTGCGCCCTGATTGGCGTAGTAGCCAGCGCTGCGTTTGGAGGCAATGCATTTCTCGGCTTTACGGCGGCCGTTGTCGTAGGCGCATTGCTGGGAATTTTAATGTGCTTTATTGTTACTAAGCTAAAAACAGATCCGACCATCACAGGCATTGCCTATAACCTGACGGCCGCTGGAGGAACCGTATTTCTTTTGTATCTGGCGGTAGGGGAGAAAGGGATATCTTCGTCTTTAAAGAGCGGTGTGCTTCCTCAGGTGAATATTCCTGTGATTAAGGATATTCCGGTCCTGGGAACTGTGGTGTCCGGGCACAATGTACTGACATATGTGGCTGTCTTGCTGATCATTGTACTCAGTATATTCTTATATAAGACCTCTCTGGGGCTTCATATCAGAAGCTGCGGCGAGAATCCGGAAGCGCTGGAGTCTGTGGGCGTGCATGTGCTGCAGGTGAAATATATTGCTCTGGCAATCAGCGGCATGCTGGCAGCTATGGGGGGCGCTTACATGTCTATGGGTTACGTATCGTACTTTGTAAAAGATATGACGGCAGGCAGAGGCTTCATTGCGATTGCCGCCGCCTCGCTGGGAGGCAACAAACCGGTGCCGACACTGCTTGTCTGCCTGCTGTTCGGAGTTGCAGATGCCTTCGCGGTCAATCCGGGAACGCAGAATATGGGAATTCCGACGGAGCTGGTCAGCACCATTCCGTATATAGTAACAGTAATTGTACTTGTAATTTACTCTTATAAAAAAATGAATGATAAGAGAAGAGCAGCAGTGGCCTGATGAGAAAGGAAGATAAAAAATGGAGAAGATTGTACCAATTATAGATATTCCCTATAACAAAATTGCAGAGAGAGTCATCGCCTGCGGTGATCCCGCCCGGGCGGAAAAGATATCAAAACGGCTGGAAAACGTGGAAGTAGTGGCAAAGAGCCGGGAATACTGGACCTTTAACGGAACCTACAAGGGAGTGCCTGTGACTGTATCATCCCATGGCGTGGGGGGAAACGGAGCCTCTGTAAGCTTTGAAGGACTGATTCTGGGCGGAGCAAAAGTTATTATCCGTGTTGGAACCTGTGGGACTTTACAGAAAGATATGCCCCAGGGAGCACTGATTATCGCCACGGCCGCGTGCCGGGACGACGGAATCACGCCTCAGTTTATTCCGATTTCCTATCCGGCGATAGCGTCCATGGATGTGGTAGCGGCCATGCAGGAAGCGGCAAAGGAAATTAATCCGGAAGCGAGAACCGGAATCATCACGACATCGGGTCTGTTCTATACCGGTCTGATGCCTACAAATAACCGGCTGTTTTCGGAAGCCGGAGTTCTGGCTATGGAAAATGAAGCATCGGTCCTCTTTGTTATCGCATCGGTGAGAGGCATAAAATCCGGCTGTATTGTAGCGGCAGATGGCCCATGCTTCGAATTCGTAGGCTCCGAGGAGTTTGATCACTATCCGGAGAAGATGGCGAAGGCCGTGGAAGATGAGATTACAATTGCGCTGGAAAGTATTATTAAGGTGGAAGTATAAGGAGGCAGAATCATATGAAGACAGGAATCTGGGGAGCCGGCAACATTGCCCATACCCATGCGGAAGCGCTGAAGGCCAGCGGAATTTTAATAGGAGCTATCGTCGATGTCAGTGAGGAGAAGGCAAAGGCATTTGCCGAAGAATTCTCCATTGAAAAGTGGGGAACGGATTCTTCCATTCTTTTCGATGATGAGATTACAACCGTCCATGTGTGCACACCGCCGAACCTCCATTACGATATGGTTATGGAGCTACTGGACCATAAGAAGAACGTGCTGTGCGAAAAACCTCTGTGCTTTGAGGACAGCCAGGCGGAGGAACTGGCCAGGCGTGCGAAAGAGTGCGGAGTGGTCTGCGCAATTAATTTTAACGTAAGATTCCATATGGCATGTCAGAAGGCAAGAAAACTGGTGGAATCGGAAGAATTCGGCCGTGTGAATGTGATCCACGGTAACTATTTGCAGGAGTTCAATGCATTTCCTGCGCCTGTGGACTGGCGATACAACACGGTTCTGGCGGGCCGGATGCGCGCAGTGACGGAGATCGGGACGCACTGGCTGGATATTGCCCAGTATATCTCCGGCCGGAAGGTGAAGGCGCTTTCCGCCAACTTCGGGCGTTTTTACCCGAACCGGTATGTGGAAGACCGTATCATGTATCCGGATTCCGGAGATGGAAAACGGACGGAGACGATGGAGGTCTGCTCCGAAGATGCGGCAGCCATTAATTTAAAATTTGACAACGGAGCGATCGGAACGGTGCTCTTATCAGAAGTGTCCCAGGGCAGAATCAACCGGATCACCCTGGAGGTGACAGGAGAAAAGAAGAATCTGTGGTGGAATTCAGAGGACAACAATATCCTGAACACGGCTGTCAAGGGAAGCGGTGTGAACTCGGAGATCTTCGGTTTTGGCAACGGTTTTATGGATACCTTCCGAAGTCTTGTGGACAGCTTTTATGATGATGTAAAGCGGGGCTGTGTGTCGGAAGCACCGGTTTATCCTACCTTTTTTGAGGGAAGGGATATTGTGAAGCTCTGTAATGCGATGCTTGAGAGTGCGGATTCGGATGGAAAGTGGGTTGTGGTCGAATGATAGAATCTATAATTGAGAAACTGAAACTCGTACCGCTCACTGGAGAAGGCGGCATGTACCGGTATCTCTATGCCGGTGAGAAGGACGCTGCGGGAAGGGAGTCTTACAGCTCCATCTACTATCTTTTGACGGAACACTCCTTTTCCCATATGCACAGGCTGAAAACCGATGAAATCTACCATTACTATATGGGGGATGGGCTGGAGCTTCTTCTCCTGTATCCGGATGGAACATCGGAGATCAAAGTTCTGGGGACACGTCTGTCTGATGGGGAAGTCCCGCAGTTTCGTGTTCCGGCAGGCGTATGGCAGGGGTCGGTTGTGGCTCACGGCGGGAAATACTGTCTGGCGGGAACGACGATGGCCCCGGCGTATCTGCCGGAGGATTACGAACATGGTGATATGAAAACGCTGTGCGCCGGATATCCGGACGCCGAAGCCGCCATCAGACGGCGCTGCGGCGAAGCTATTGCGCGATGAGGACACGATATGATTAAAAAATGGAAAGAAATTCTGATGGTCATCGTTGGTTCCATGATGATGGGAGCCAGCATTGATCTGTTTGTCCAGGCAGACTTTGGACTGGACCCGCTGTCACTGTTTCAGGCGGGACTGGGACGCGTTCTGCACCTGTCTCTGGGGACCACATCCCAGGTGCTGATGATTTCCATCATTATCCTTCTGTTCTTTATCGACAGGAAACGGATCGGAATCGGTTCTATCTTAAATAGCGTGCTGGTAGGTGCATTTATCAAGTGGTTTTCCCCGGTGATCTGTACGGGAGGAGGAACTGCGGCGGGACGCCTTTTGTGCCTGCTGGCCGGTCTGATTCTCATGGGTGTGGGGATCGGAACGTATGTGGCGGCGGGGCTTGGCGAGGCAGGAATGGATGCCATGATGATGTATTTATCCGGAAAGCTTAAAAAGAATGTCAATGTGACAAGAATAACCATCGATATACTGCTTTCCATCACCGGTTTTCTTCTGGGAGGAAAGCTGGGAGGCGCCACGGTGGTCTCCATGCTGGTAAATGGTTATATGATCCAGTTCACCATTGAGCTGATTGGACGATTCAGAAGAAATAAGGCTGTAATAGAAATAGGAGGGCAGTAAGTATGGGGTATATGACAGAAAAAGAAGCCAGGAGCGTACTGACAGACCTGGGAAGGCGTTCTTATGAGCGTGCCTATGTTGCGGCCAATGACGGCAATATCAGCTGCAGGATTTCAGCGGATACGATTCTGATTACTCCCTCCGGTGTCTCCAAAGGGTATATGACGGACGATATGATGGTGAAGGTATCGCTGGACGGCAGAGTGCTGACAGAGGGGAAACCTTCCTCAGAGATGAAGATGCATTTGAGAATCTACCGGGAGGATCCGGAAATTCATGGTGTTACGCATCTCCATCCTCCGTTTGCGACCGCGTTTTCGGCGGCAGGGATTCCCTTAAACCGGGCAATTCTAACGGAAGCCGTGATGGCAGTGGGGGTGGTCCCGGTTGCACCGTACGCCCTTCCGGGAACGGAAGAAGTACCGGAATCCATCGCCCCGTTTATTCATGATTACAATGCCGTGCTTCTGGCTAATCATGGGGCGCTGAGTTGGGGGAAAGATGTGTACCAGTCTTTTTATTTCATGGAATCCGTGGAACAGTGCGCCAGAATTCAGCTGTATTTGAGAATGCTGGGAAGCAGCGGAACTCTGAACGGAAGTCAGGTTGACCGGCTGATGGAAATGCGAAAGGTATGGGGAATCGACAGAGGCGGTATTCCTGTCACCGAGTGACAGTTGTACCGGGAGACCGGAAGATAACAAAACGGTAAAAATAAGATGTTTTCTGTAAATAGATGCCGGCCTTCGCTCACGTATGCTATAATCCCCATAAAAAAGGACGAAAGAAGGTCCAGCAATGGGGAAATTTGTAATCTACAGGAAAAATACCGGCTACGATTTTCATTTAAAGGCCGCCAACGGGGAGACGATCGGGACATCGGAGATCTATACGAAAAAGGACGCATGCGTGGACGGAATCGAGAGTGTGATCCGGTGCGCAGAGGCGGCGGAGATTGAAGACCAGACCGTCAGAGGCTATCTGGCACAGAAGAATCCGAAATTTGAGATTTACCAGGATCAGAAGAGGGGATACTGCTTCCGGCTCCTTGAAAAGAGCGGGCAGATGATCCTGGAATCCCAGGCGTACACCGCGAAGGCCAGCTGCCGGAACGGAATCCGCAGCGTCAAGGTAAATGCCCCGAGCGCGGAAGTGGAGATGGACGAAATACAATAAAACAGCAGTGACAGGAAGACTCTGTCTTCCCGATGGAAGCCTCGCTTATGGGCCGTATCGGGAAGGTGGGGTCTTTTTCCTTGACAGAAGAGAATTTCTTGTATATAATTCAAAAGTGAACAGTTCAAAAATGAACAATATTAGAAAGGTGAAATCATGGAGCAGAAAGATGAGGGCTACTTTGCCTACTATGCAAAGATAGACAAGGTATACAGAAAATTGTGTGCCCTGGAAGTGGCGGAATACTGTTTTACCCCCAACGAAATCGTGGTACTGATGTTTCTGGCCAACAATCCCGGTTATGACAGCGCGTCGGATATCGCTCATTTCCGCAATATTTCCAAGGGGCTTGTGGCGAAATCCGTGGAGACACTGTGCGAGAGAGGCTATCTAAAGGCGGGAAAGGATTTAAAGGACAGGAGACTCATTCATCTGTCCCTGACGGAGAAAAGCGACGACATTGTGACGAGACTCAGAAAATGCCGCCAGGAATTTGCAGGAAAGCTGTATGATGGCGTACCGCGGGAAGATATGGAGGCCATGGCGCGTACGACTAAGGTAATCAATCAGAATCTTGACGATATCTTGAAAGGAATGAAATAAATGGAACCAAAAAAAGGAAAAGAGAATGAACTGGGGACCGAGAGCGTCGGAAAGCTGCTCTTCCGGCTGTCTATGCCCGCCATTGCGGCACAGGTGATCAATGTTATGTACAACATGGTTGACCGTATGTATATCGGCCATATTCCGGGAGTCGGAGCGGCAGCCCTGACGGGAGTCGGCGTTACGATGCCGGTCATCATGGCGATCACCGCATTTGCCTATTTTATCAGTATGGGAGGCGCGCCGCGTTCCTCCATCATGATGGGGAGAAATGAGAAGGAGAAGGCGGAGAAGATCCTGGGTAACTGTACCACGATGCTGGTAGTGCTTGCCCTGATCCTGACTGCGGTCTTCCTGTTCTGCGGGCGTTCCATCCTGCTGTTGTTCGGGGCCAGTGAAAATACGATCGGGTATGCCTGGGATTACATGAAGATATATGCGCTGGGAACCATTTTCGTACAGCTGGCGCTGGGGCTGAATGCATTTATCACTGCCCAGGGCTACGCCAAGACCAGCATGTATACCGTGCTGATCGGAGCTGTCTGCAACATTATTCTGGACCCTATCTTTATATTCGGTCTGAATATGGGCGTGAAGGGGGCCGCGCTGGCGACAATCCTTTCCCAGGCGGTCTCCTCCATCTGGGTGCTGCGCTTCCTCACTTCGGAGAAGAGCTCACTGCGCATCAAAAAGAAGAGCCTGAAGCTGGAGGCAGGCATTATTCTTCCCTGTATGGCATTGGGAACATCGCCGTTTATCATGGCGTTTACGGAAAGCATCCTGTCCGTCTGCTTCAATTCATCCCTGCTTCGCTACGGCGGAGACGTGGCGGTAGGCGCCATGACGATACTGAGCAGTGTCATGCAGTTTTCCATGCTTCCGCTTCAGGGACTGACCCAGGGCTCCCAGCCCATCGTCAGCTTTAACTATGGGGCTGGCAGCGCGGACCGCGTGAAGAAGACGTTTAAGATCCTGTTCCTCTGCTGTATTGGCTATTCCACGCTTCTGTGGGCGCTGTCCATGTTCTTCCCGCAGATTTTCATCATGATCTTTACCAGCGATGCCGCGCTGACGGAATATACGCGCTGGGCGATCCGGATTTATATGGCGGTTTCCCTGATGTTCGGTGCACAGGTGGCCTGCCAGCAGACCTTTATTGCGCTGGGAAATGCCAAGGTATCCGTATTTCTGGCGCTGCTGCGCAAGGTATTTTTACTGATCCCGCTGATCTTTATTCTTCCGCGTTTTATGGAGAATAAGACTATGGGCGTGTTCTTAGCCGAACCGGTCGCAGATTTCTGCGCTGTTTGTGTTACCGTGGCCATGTTCAGCGTATCTTTTAAAAAGATTATTGCCAGAATGGAAGGAGCAAAGAAGCAATGAGTATGACAGCAAAAGAAGCGGAGAAATTATTTAAAAAACTTCCCAAGGCGGAACTGGGATTTTTCCCGACGCCGTTTTACCGGCTGGACCGGCTTTCGAAGGAACTGGGAGTGAACCTCTATATCAAGCGTGACGATTTTACCGGCATGAGCCTGTTCGGGGGAAATAAGGTGCGCAAGCTCCAGTATCTGATGGGGGACGCTATGAGCCGCGGCTGTGAGTACGTCTTCACCTTTGGGGCGACCCAGTCAAACCACGCCATGCAGACGGCGGCCGCGTGCCGGCGCTGCGGTTTAAAACCGGTGCTGTATCTGGTCGCCATTGTGAAGCCGGATGAGGAGGATCTGAGGGCCAACCTGCTTCTGGACCGCATCATGGACGCCGAGGTTCACATCGTGGAGATTCAGGCGGGAGAGACAGAGGAAGAGGCGGAAGACCGGGCCGTTGTTCTTGCGAGAGAACACATGGCCCGCTTAAATAAGGAAGCCGGCAGACACGTCTGCTATGAGGTACCCATGGGCGGAGCCAGTCCGGTGGGATCTGTGGGATTCATCGAGGGATACGTGGAGCTGGAGAAGCAGCTGTCCGCCATGGATATCCAGGCCGATTACGTCTTCCATGCCACCGGAACCGGCGGTACGATGGCTGGTCTGGCCGCAGGACGGAACCTGGTCGGTTCTGAGACCGGGATCATTTCCATCAATGTCAGCGCCAAGGACCCGGAGTATCCGAATCGGACGGCCGCTCTGGCTAATGAGAGCCTAAAGCTGATCGGAGCCGGAATCACGGTGGATGCGGAGCGGGATATCTGCACCGATTTAAACTATTATCTGCCCGGCTATGAGATTCCCAACGAGGCGGCCTCCGAGGCGATTAAGCTTCTGGCGGTGAAGGAAGGGCTTCTCACAGACCCGGTATATACGGGAAAAGCCTTTGCGGGCATGCTGGATTACATCAGGACTAAAAAGGTTCCGGCCGGAAGTAATGTGGTATTCTGGCATACGGGCGGGGCCACAGCGTTATTTGCGGAGAAGGAGATACTTGGAGACTTAAGCAAATGAGTTTATGAGGGAGTCCATGATAGATAAATATCTGGAACGAGGAGATCTGTTTGCCCTGTACGATAACGGCTTGAAAAGCATATGCGTGGTCACGGGTGAGAGCCCTGATATATGTGAACTTAAAAATATCGCTACATATGAAGCGTGGCACGGTAAGGGATATGGCAGCAGGCTCATTCAGTATATATCAGAATTTTATAAAGAGAAGTATAAGACCATGATTGTGGGAACCGGCGATCTCCCTTTTATTCTGCATTTTTACGAGAAGAATGGTTTTTGCCTTTCTCACAGGATTCATAACTTTTTTACAGACAACTATGACCATCCGATGTTTGAGGATGGGATACAGCTTGTAGATATGGTTTACTTAAAGAAGGAGTTAGCGTAAAAGTAGTGATTTAAGAAAACATGATGCTGCGAGGTGGGGCCATGGAAACAAGTGATGGTTTTTGGAATGCGATTGATAAAATCGTGAGTGAATCAAAAATTGTTATAGATAGACCAAAAGGAACGGCTCATCCGAGGTTTCCCGATTTTGTTTACAGAGTTGATTACGGTTATTTAGAGAATACGTCTTCAATGGATGGAGGAGGCATCGATGTATGGGTGGGAACAGATGAAAGAAAGCAAATTGATGCAATCATGTGCATTGTTGATTTAATGAAACGTGATTCGGAAATAAAAATCCTGATTGGCTGTACAGAAGCTGAAAAGGATATCGTTTATCAAACGCATAACGAAACCGATTATATGAAAGGAATACTCATACGCAGGTTGTGAGTATTAAAAGTCAAGCAGCAAGAGGGAGAGGAATTTATACCAGGAATTACATAAAAAACATGAAAAATTACTAAAAAAGGAGTACCGCGTAAATAATAAGCCGCCGTACTCCTTTTCCCTTACACCTTTAAATCCATCCCCCATCCAACCCAATGATCTGACCGGTCAGATAAGAATTCTTATATCCCAGGTGGTAGACCAGATCGGCCACCTCCTCCGCCTGTCCAAGGCGTCCGGCGGGAATCTCTTCGATCAGGGCGATGAGTTCGTCCTCTTCCAGGAAACGGTTCATCTCCGTATCGATGGCGCCGCACGCAACCGCGTTCACCTGGACGTTGCTGGGAGCCAGCTCCTTGGCCAGCGCCTTGGTGAAGGCGTTGATTCCGCCCTTTGTCGCTGAGTAGGCGACCTCGCAGGAAGCGCCGGAGACGCCCCATACGGAGGAAATGTTGATGATCTTTCCCTGCTTCTTCTCCACCATACCGGGAACGGCCAGTTTGCAGCAGTTGAAGACTGAGGTTAAATTGGTCCGTATGATCCGGTCCCAGGATTCCGTGCTCATGTCCTGTAAGAGGCCGATATAGGAAATCCCCGCGTTGTTTACCAGGACGTCAAGCGTTCCAAACTGCTTCCGGATCTGATCGAACAGAATCCGGCACTGCTCCATGTCGCCCATGTCGCCCATGTAGGCGAGGCAGGAAATCTGATACGATTCCAGCTCTTTTTTCGTCTGCAGGAGTCTCTCCTCGCTGTGAAGACAGTTGATTACCACATTATATCCTTTTTTTGCAAATTTTACCGCAATGGCTTTTCCGATTCCTCTGGAAGCGCCCGTAACCAGCACTGTTTTTTTTGCCATGAAAATCACCCTTTCTTTTAATCCTGGTAAGCCGGATCGATCCCGTCTTCCGTCACCTCTATTTTACCAAAGGTAATTTTTTAATTCAATAGGATTTGAGACTTAGTCACAAAAGAAAACATTGCATACTTAGAAGAGAGTGCGATATAATGAGACTATGAATTATTTCATGACAAATATTCCCGGCGGCGGAATCGTGGGATTGCGTACCGCGGCGGAAGAAATGATACAGGAAGGATGGAAATTAAATGGGAAAGATTTACGATGTGGTAATTATCGGTTCAGGTCCGGCAGGACTTACGGCGGCGATCTACGCCAAGCGTGCGGAGCTGGAGACCGTTGTCATTGAAAAAGAGGTTGCCAGCGGCGGCCAGGTGCTCAACACCTACGAGGTGGATAACTACCCGGGGCTTCCGGGAATCAACGGATACGACCTGGGCATGAAGTTCCGGGAGCACGCGGATAAACTGGGCGCGGAATTCGTGACCGATGATGTGGTGCGTGTGGAGAAGGCGGACGGCCTCTTTACCGTAACCTGCGCGGAGGAAAGCTATACGACGAGGACTGTCATCATCTCGACCGGCGCCAGCCACAGGAAGCTGGCGGTCCCGGGCGAAGAGGAGCTGACCGGAATGGGCGTGTCCTACTGCGCCACCTGCGACGGAGCATTCTTCCGCAACCGTGTGACAGCCGTGACCGGAGGCGGAGATGTGGCCATCGAGGATGCGATCTTCCTTTCCAGAATGTGTAAAAAGGTATATCTGATTCACCGCAGAGACGAACTGCGCGGCGCCAGGACTCTTCAGACCCAGCTGTTCTCGCTGGATAATGTGGAGGTGCTGTGGGATACCGTGGTGGAGAAAATTAACGGAGCAGACCAGGTAGAATCTATTACAATCCGAAATGTGAAGACGGAAGCCTCCGGGGAGCTTCCGGTTGACGGCGTGTTCATCGCAGTGGGAATCCATCCGCAGAGCGGCGCTTTCGACGGTCTTGTGGAGATGGATCACGGATACATTAAGGCGGGAGAGGACTGTGAGACATCGGTTCCCGGTATCTTCGCAGCCGGAGATGTGAGAACAAAACAGTTAAGACAGGTATCCACTGCTGTGGCGGACGGAGCAAACGCCATCACCAGTGTGGAACGCTATCTTACGGTCAATTCTTAAAACAGACGTTTACAAGATGCGCCTGATTCCATTCAGGCGCATTGATGCGTTTTAATGGAAAAATAGCAGGGGGGATATTACATATGCAGCGGGGAAAACAGCCGTTATGGAGGCGGAAGATTGTTTTTGTGGTGGTGTTTTTAGTGGTCAACCTCATATCCATTGCATTTCTGACGGTGAGAGAAAAAGCGGCGGTGAATCAGAAGCTGTTTGATCAGGCAGCCGAGACGGAGGCACAGTTTGGAGAAATCATGGAGACGTATGAACGCTCCTTCCAGCTTTTTGCACACATGATGGCGCGTGAAATCGAACATGAGCCGGATCCGGACTCCGTGCGCACCTATTTAAAAGGGATGGATGCCTCTCTCCTCAACATCGTGGGGGAGACGTATGACGGACTTTACATGTATTACAAGGGGCAGTACTTATACAGCTGGGACACGCCCTATTCCGTCTATGAAGATTCCGGTTATGTGGTAACAGAACGGCCATGGTATCAGGACGCTGTGGCGGGCAAAGGGGAGATCGTCTTCACACCGCCTTACATGAGTTACGCCAACCACTATATCCTGACGACCATTTCGCAGCTGCAGGCCGATGGGGAAACGGTCTTCGCCTATGACATCAAGATGGAGGACATTCAGAATCTGGTCTCCTCCATGGAGCAGTTCGAGCAGGAACAGATCCTGATCTATGACGGTGCAGGCACCGTGGTAGGCAGTACGGTACCCGGTTATCTGGGCGGAAACTTACAGATTTCGCAGGAGGAGGCGGCACAGAATCTGGAAGACGCACAGGCGGAGCTGGATGCTCTGAAAAAGGATAGCGGCGCCGAAACGGCCGGGGCAGAGGACACAGACAGAGCAGAAGACGCTGCCGGGGCAGAGGATACGGCCAAGTCCGAAGAAATTGCCAAAGCAGAAGAAAAACGGGACTCGGCCGCTGCATTTCTGGAGTTTCGCCAAAGGCTCAGCGAATGGGTCAGGGCCTCCGGTGATTTGAGCGGGTCCGCGAAGCCGGTCACCATGGATGGAAACCGGTACTACCTCTATAACCATCAGACAGCGGGCTGCGGCCTGATGGTTCTCGTACCGGAAGTGGCCATGCTGAAGGCCACCGTCGGCACCTGGCTGGTACCGTTTCTGGTGATGGAACTCATCTTAATTTACGTTCTTGGCAGCGTGGGAAGAGAACTGAGAAACCAGGAGCTGCGCGCGGCTTATGTGAAGATGGGGCAGATCCAGAAAAGGCTGGAGTTAGCGCTGTCGGCTGCACAGAAGGCGGCCGCGGTCGATGATCTGACCGGCCTGATGAATTTCAAGTCATTCCAGAAAGAGGTAGGAGAGCAGCTGGATACCATGGATGAGAAGGACAGCGGAATTCTGATCATGATTGACGGCGACCACTTCAAACGTGTCAATGACAATTACGGCCACAGCGTCGGGGACGAGGTGATCAGGCTGTCCGCGCAGATGATCATCGGACGTATCAGGACCGTGGACCTTGCGTCGAGGCTGCACGGGGACGAGTTTGCCATCTTCGTATCCAATACGGATAATTACGATGTGGCCAGAACCATTATGGAGGACATCAACGCATCGATTGCCAAAGAGGCCGGAAAACGGAACATGCCTGCCATCACGCTGTCAGCCGGCGCGGTGACGGCCCGCAGGGGAGGGCGTTACACGGAACTGTTCAAGGCAGCCGACGAGGCCTTATACCAGGCGAAGAAGACCCATAACGGCGGCTTCGCCAGCTTCGAGGAATTATAAAAGCGGAGGTCGGGGCACAGGCCATACCGCAAAAAATAAGGGTTCCGGATATCCGGAACCCTTATTCTTACTTAAAACTTATCTTCGATCAGAACTCCGGTTCAATGAGACCGTATGTTCCGCCTTTTCTCTTATAAACCACGTTCACTTCCTCGGTATCCGCATTTAAGAATACGTAGAAGTTGTGTCCGAGAAGCTCCATCTGTACGCAGGCTTCTTCAGGATCCATGGGTTTTACTGCAAATTTCTTGGACTTTACAATCTGGATTTCTTCTTCTGCGGATGCGTCTTCCTGTAAGAAGGCCTCTGAGAAGGAAGGTGCGGATTGTTTCTTATCAATCAGCTTGTTTTTATATTTTTTCAACTGACGTTCCAGGATCTCTTCTACGAGATCGATGGAGACGTACATATCACTGCTTGATTCTTCTGCTCTGATTATATGTCCTTTCACCGGAATTGTTACTTCGATTTTCTGAATATCTTTCTGTACGCTGAGTCTTACTACAGCTTCTGTCGCGGGTGCAAAGAAACGGTCCAGTTTACCAAGCTTGTCCTCGACTGCTTCGCGCAACCCCTGTGTTACCTCAATATTTCTTCCTGTAATTGTAAAACGCATAAGTCTTCAGCTCCTTTTTCTTGAGATGTTATCAGTATACCATATTTATTTGAAAAATTCAATTATGTTACGAAAATATCAAGACAATTAATCTAAATTTTTTGTAAAATGTTTCTACTTATAAATGCCCAAAATATTGAGAAACTATATATTGGGGTATAAAAAAGTCAAGGGAAAAATTGTATTTTTTGTCGAAATAAGTAAGTTTATGACAAGTACACAAAAATTGAAAGGGAAAATCGTGTCTGGTGGAAAAAGGGGATTTCCGGCGAAAAGATGTGGATAATGTGGATAACTCGGTGTATAAGTCGTTTTTGCCCTAAATATTGGGTTTGTGGGTGGGGATAAAAATGGGGGAAATGTGCACAGAATGATGTGGATAATGTGGATAAGTAGAAAATCGAACAGATTTTTTGTGCAACTTGCCAGGTTTACCATAATATACATTGATTTTGTCGAATTGTGGTGCCGGCCAGACACCCCAACCGGGCGGAAGAATGTCCGAACTATTAGCAGAATGTTAATTTTTTATGAATTCATTGAATTAAAAATGAGTTAGTGCTACAATATACAGGATTATACTGTGTTTATTTAGTAAGAAGAGTAGGAGAATGAATCATGAACCTCGTTCAAAAGGTATTTGGAACTCATAGTGAAAGAGAATTAAAGTTAATCAATCCGATTGTAGATAAGATAGAGGCACTCCGTCCGAAGATGATCGCACTGACGGATGAGGAGCTGAGGGACAACACACGGCTTTTTAAAGAAAGGCTGGCAGCAGGTGAGACCCTCGACGATATTTTGCCGGAGGCATATGCAACGGTTCGAGAGGCAGCAAGACGAGTCCTGGATATGGAACACTTCCGTGTACAGTTAATCGGCGGCATCGTACTCCATCAGGGACGTATTGCCGAGATGAGAACAGGTGAAGGTAAGACCCTCGTGTCTACCTGTCCGGCTTATTTAAACGCACTGGCCGGAAAAGGCGTACAGATCGTTACGGTCAACGACTACCTGGCAAAACGTGACTCGGAGTGGATGGGAAGAGTTCATGAATTCCTTGGAATGACGGTAGGCGTGGTGTTAAACTCCATGACTTCGGATGAGAGACGCGAAGCTTATAACTGTGATATTACCTATGTTACGAACAACGAGCTTGGATTTGACTACTTGAGAGATAATATGGCCATCTATAAAGAACAGATGGTATTAAGAGAACTTGATTACGCCATCATCGATGAGGTGGACTCTGTATTGATCGATGAGGCAAGAACACCGCTTATCATTTCCGGACAGAGCGGAAAGTCCACGAAGCTTTACGAGGTCTGTGACATTCTGGCCCGTCAGTTAGAGCGCGGCGAGGCATCCGGAGAATTCTCCAAGATGGCGGCCATCATGGGCGAGGAGATCGAGGAGACCGGAGATTTCGTCGTTGATGAGAAGGACAAGGTTGTAAACTTAACCGAGCAGGGCGTGGCCAAGGTGGAGCAGTTCTTCCATCTGGAGAACTTATCCGACCCTGAGAACTTAGAGATCCAGCACAACATCATTCTGGCTCTTCGTGCCAACTATCTGATGTTCCGTGACAAGGATTATGTGGTAAAGGATGACGAAGTACTGATCGTTGATGAGTTTACCGGACGTATCATGCCGGGCAGACGGTATTCCGACGGTCTGCATCAGGCCATTGAGGCGAAGGAGCATGTAAACGTCAGAAGAGAGAGCAAGACGCTTGCTACCATCACGTTCCAGAACTTCTTTAATAAATATGAGAAGAAATCCGGTATGACCGGTACCGCTCTTACGGAGGAAAAAGAATTCCGTAATACGTACGGTATGGATGCGATCGAGATTCCGACAAACAGACCGATCGCCCGTATTGATATGGAAGACGCGGTTTACAAGACGAAAAAAGAAAAATTCAAAGCTGTCTGCGATTCTGTGGAAGAAGCTTATAAGAAAGGCCAGCCAGTGCTGGTAGGTACGATCACTATCGAGACCTCCGAGATGTTAAGCGGCATGTTAAAGCGCCGCGGCGTTCCGCACAAGGTGCTGAATGCGAAGTATCATGAGCTGGAGGCCGAGATCGTAGCCGACGCCGGTGTGCACAAGGCCGTTACCATCGCCACCAACATGGCCGGCCGTGGTACCGATATTAAGCTTGACGATGAAGCCAAAGCCTGCGGCGGTTTAAAGATCATCGGTACAGAGCGTCATGAGTCACGCCGTATCGATAACCAGCTGCGCGGACGTTCCGGACGTCAGGGCGACCCGGGTGAGTCCAGATTCTATATCTCCCTGGAAGACGATTTAATGAGACTCTTCGGTTCCGAGCGTCTGATGAGCATGTTCAATGCACTGGGCGTGCCGGAAGGCGAGCAGATCGAGCACAAGATGCTTTCCAACGCCATCGAGAAGGCGCAGATGAAGATAGAGACCAACAACTACGGTATTCGTGAGAACCTGTTAAAGTATGACGAGGTTATGAACGAACAGCGTGAGGTCATTTACGCGGAGCGCCGGAAAGTATTGGACGGCGACAACATGCGTGACGTAATCTTAAAGATGGTAACCGATATCGTGGAGAACGCGGTCGATTTGTCCATTACTGACGAGCAGATGCCGGAAGAATGGGATTTAGGCGAGCTGAATACACTTCTTCTTCCGATCGTTCCGATCAAGCCGGTTGTTCTTCCGGAAGATAAGAAGATCAAGAAGAACGAACTGAAGCATATGCTGAAAGAGGAAGCCATCAAGCTTTACGAGACGAAAGAAGCGGAATTCCCGGATGCGGAGCAGATCCGTGAGATCGAGCGTGTCATCTTATTAAAGGTCATCGACAACAAGTGGATGTCCCATATCGACGATATGGACCAGCTGCGCCAGGGCATCGGCTTACAGGCTTACGGCCAGAGAGATCCGCTGGTAGAGTATAAGATGAGCGGCTATCAGATGTTCGATGAGATGACGGCAGCCATCCGCGAAGATACCGTGAGAATCTTAATGCATATCCGTGTCGAGCAGAAGGTGGAGAGAGAGCCTGCGGCCAAGGTAACAGGGACCAACAAGGACGACAGCGCCGCCAAGGCACCGGTTAAGAGAAACGAAACCAAGATTTATCCAAACGATCCGTGTCCATGCGGTTCCGGTAAGAAATATAAACAGTGCTGCGGCCGCAAGGTGATATAGGCGTCTGTATTATTCTTTTGAATGAAAAGGGTTCAACCGACGAAAGGATACAGGTTGGACCCTTTTTAAATAAAATTAATTATAAGAAAGTGGGTGACACAGTGGTAGAGTTAGACCAGTACAAATATGAATTATCTACGTTTGAAAAACCATTAGTGGAAGTGAGGGATTCACTTTGACTTAGATAATAAGTTAAAGAGGATTGATGAGCTTGACAAATCCATGGAGGAACCGGGCTTTTGGGAAGATCCGGAAAAGTCCACGAAGATCGTACAGCTGGCGAAGAACTTAAAAGACACTGTAAAAGGCTATAAAGACCTGGAGCAGCAGTTTGAGGACATCGGCGTGATGATCGAGATGGGCAATGAAGAGAACGACCCGTCTGTGGTTCCCGAAGTGGAAGAGATGTTAAAGGAATTTAAGGATAAGCTGGAGGAGATGAGGATCAACACGCTTCTGTCCGGCGAATATGACAGCGATAACGCCATTTTAAGGCTGAATGCCGGCGCCGGCGGCACCGAGTCCTGTGACTGGTGCAGCATGCTTTACCGCATGTACAACCGCTGGGCTGAGAAGAAGGGATATTCCGTGGAAGTGCTGGATTATCTGGACGGTGAAGAGGCTGGAATCAAGTCTGTCACGATCCAGGTCAACGGAGAGAATGCCTTCGGATATTTAAAGTCGGAGAAGGGCGTCCACAGGCTTGTCCGGATCTCCCCGTTCAACGCGGCCGGTAAGCGTCAGACCTCCTTTGTATCCTGTGATGTGATGCCGGATATCGAAGAGGACTTAGATGTGGATATCAATGAAGAGGACTTGAGGATCGACACGTACCGTTCCAGCGGCGCGGGCGGACAGCATATCAACAAGACCTCATCCGCTATCCGTATTACCCACATTCCCACCGGAATCGTGGTGCAGTGCCAGAATGAACGGTCCCAGTTCCAGAACAAGGACAAGGCCATGCAGATGCTGAAGGCAAAGCTGTATCTGTTAAAACAGCAGGAGAATGCGGAGAAGCTGTCCGATATCCGCGGCGACGTGACGGAGATCGGCTGGGGCAACCAGATTCGCTCCTATGTCCTGCAGCCATACACCATGGTAAAGGACCACCGGACCAATGCCGAGACCGGCAACGTGAACAGCGTGCTGGACGGAGCACTGGATCTGTTTATCTACGCTTACCTGCGCTGGATCGGCACAGGGGCGAAGGCAAACGACAGCACGGGGACCAATACCCTGTAGCAGGCTGCGATGGAATAAAGGAATTCTCTTTATTTGTCATTTCTAAAATTTTTATAAAAAATAGTTGCATACCCTGAATAAATATGATAATATCTTCCCTATGAGCACAGATGTATTTCTATTGCGGACACAGAAGGGAAGATATTTTTTTATGGAAGAAAAGAGCAAATATTTCGTGGTGAAGCAGAAGGCCGTGCCGGAAGTATTACTGAAGGTGGTCGAGGCTAAGAAGCTGTTGGAATCAGAGCGAGTCATAACCGTTCAGGAGGCGACTGATCGTGTGGGAATCAGCCGCAGTTCTTTTTATAAGTACAAGGATGATATCTTTCCGTTCTATGATAACGCGAAGGGAAAGACCATCACACTCGTGATGCAGATGGACGATGAGCCGGGATTATTATCCGATTTGCTGCATATTGTGGCAGTGTACCATGCCAATATCCTGACGATCCATCAGAGTATTCCGGTAAATGGGGTGGCTACGCTGACCTTAAGCGTGGAGGTCCTGGAAAGCACGGGCAATGTATCCAGGATGGTAGAGGACATGGAAGAGAAACACGGGGTTCACTACGTAAAAATATTAGCCAGGGAGTGATAATTATGATTCATGTTGCAGTTATGGGCTACGGCACAATCGGTTCCGGTGTGGTAGAGATCTTGGAAAAGAACCGCGAAACCATCACAAAGAGAACCGGCGATACCGTCAATGTAAAATATGTACTCGATTTGAGAGAATTTCCGGGAACACCGGTAGAGAATAAGATTGTTCATGATTTTTCGGTCATTGAGAATGATCCTGAGGTTACCATGGTAATCGAGACCATGGGCGGACTGAATCCGGCCTATCCCTTCGTGAAGGCCTGCTTAGAGGCAGGAAAGCACGTGGCCACCTCCAACAAGGCGCTGGTTGCAGCACACGGAACAGAGCTCTTAAGAATTGCCGGAGAGAAAAATGTCAACTTCTTCTTCGAAGCCAGCGTGGGCGGCGGTATTCCGATTATCCGTCCGCTGTACACCTCTCTTGCGGGGGAGGAGATCGAGGAGATTACCGGTATTTTAAACGGTACGACAAACTATATTTTAACGAAGATGGATAAAGAGGGAGAGACCTTTGAATCCGCTTTAAAAGAGGCTCAGGACTTAGGCTATGCCGAGAGAAACCCGGAAGCTGACGTGGAAGGCCACGACACCTGCAGAAAGATCGCGATTCTCACCGCCATGGCGACCGGCCATGAGGTTGATTATGAAGACATTCATACGGAGGGCATCACCTCGATCTCAGACGTGGACTTTAAGTATGCCGAGAAGCTGGGAACCTCGGTGAAGCTGTTTGGCTCCAGCCGCATAAAGGCTGGGGAGATTCACGCCTGGGTTGCGCCGGTCATGATCGGCAAGGACCATCCGCTCTACTCTGTGAGCGATGTGTTCAACGGAATTCTGGTGAAGGGCAATATGCTTGGAACCTCCATGTTCTATGGCAGCGGCGCGGGAATGCTTCCGACAGCCAGCGCAGTGATTGCCGATATCATCGAAGCTGTTCAGAACAGAAACCGCCATGTGGAGATGGGCTGGGATGACAGCCGGCTTGCCATCGCCCCGATTGAGACGTCTTCCTGCCGGTTCTTCATCCGGATCAAGGGGATTGCCGAGGAGCGTCTGGCGGAGGTTCAGAAGGTATTCGGAGATGTCACAGTGATCGAGCTGGATCATATGGACGAATTCGCTGTGGTGACTGATGTCATGACGGAAGCGGAGTATGAGAAGAAGGCGAAGGAGCTGTCCGGAATCAGACAGCGGATCAGAGCGGAAGTATAAAGTTTGTTACTGCTCACTCCGTGACCAGCAACACGCGTGGCGATGCACAGAAACGGAAAAAGCACCGTTTCGCGCTGCTGCCCTCGGGTTTTCTGTGACTTCCGCTGCGCTTCACTCACAAAAAACACCTCGCGGGATACTGGCCGTGAATCGTAAGTTTTCAGAAAGGACCGCATCCATGTTAATCGTAAAGAAATTTGGCGGAAGTTCCGTCGCGGATAAAGACAGAATATACAATGTGGCAAGACGCTGCATCGAGGAGTATGAAAAAGGAAATGAGGTCGTGGTCGTCTTATCGGCTATGGGAAAGACGACGGATGGCTTAATTGCAAAGGCTCGTGAGATCAATCCCAATCCCCCCAAGAGGGAGATGGATATGCTTCTGGCCACCGGAGAACAGACCAGCGTCGCGCTGATGTCCATGGCCATGAGTGCGCTGGGCGTGCCCGCCGTGTCCTTAAACGCGGCACAGGTTGCCATGCACACCACATCGGCCTACGGCATGGCCAAGTTAAAACGGATCGATACCGAGCGCATCCGCCATGAACTGGATGCCAGAAAGATCGTAATCATCACCGGTTTTCAGGGAATTAATAAGTACGATGACATAACGACTCTGGGACGCGGCGGTTCCGATACTACCGCGGTGGCGCTTGCGGCGGCTCTCCATGCAGACGCCTGCGAGATTTACACCGATGTGGATGGTGTATACACAGCGGATCCGAGAATCGTACCCAATGCGAGAAAGCTTGCCGAGGTATCCTACGACGAGATGCTGGAATTTGCCTCTCTGGGAGCCAAGGTATTACATAACCGTTCCGTCGAGATGGCGAAGCGGTACGGAGTTCAGTTAGTGGTCTTATCGAGCCTTACGAGGGCGGAAGGTACTATCATCAAGGAGGAAACAAAAGTGGAAAGAATGCTGGTTAGCGGTGTGGCCGCGGATAAGAATGTGGCCCGTATCTCCGTGATCGGAGTGAAGAATGAACCGGGTATCGCTTTTAAAATATTCAACCTGCTGGCGAGACACCACATCAACGTGGATATCATCATCCAGTCCATCGGCCGGGAAGAGAGAAAGGATATCTCCTTTACCGTGGCGAGAACGGATCTGCAGGAGGCCATGACGCTGCTGAATGAAAATCGGGAAGTCCTTACGGCTCAGACTATTGCCTGTGAGGAAGGCGTGGCGAAGATCTCCATCATCGGCGCGGGAATGACCAGTAATCCGGGCGTGGCCGCCAAGATGTTTGAGTCTCTCTACAGCGCCAATGTCAATATCAAGATGATTGCAACGTCAGAGATCAGAATTACCGTGCTCATCGCGGAAGAAGACGTGAACCGTGCCATGAGAACCGTCCATGACGCGTTTGATTTAGCAGACTGATCAGAGCAGAGACGAAAATGATTAATGAGGTCTTTGGCTTTATAAAAAAACTGCTGGGCATCGGAATGCCCTGTGCCTTCCACTCCCTGACCGGGCTGTACTGCCCGGGATGCGGAGGGACAAGAGCCGTGAGGGAACTTCTCTACGGCGATCTGCGCATGAGCTTTCAGTACCATCCACTCGTGCTTTACGGTGCTGTCGTCGTTCTGCTGGAGCTGGTATCCTGGGGCGCGTCCCGCGTCTTTCGCCGTCCGGGGCTGCATATCAGGCGGTATAATCTCTTTATCCTGATCGGTGCGGGTATTGTGGTGGGAAACTGGTTTTACAAGAATTACATGCTGGTGTTCCGCGGAGTGGATTTGCTGCCGCTGCTGAAGTAAGATGTACTGGAGCATATGAAAAGAGCTCCTGGGAATTGGATATTATCTTTCCAATTTCCAGGGGCTCTTTCTTCTGCAAATCTGCTGGGATTATTGAGTTGGAAACAGCGCAGCCGGATTCTGCAGCGCTTCCATCAAATCACGGAAATATTTGCCGGCCATGGTGTCAGTCCCCATAACATCGTAAACGATAATGATAAAGAATGTCATGAGCAGACCGCAGACCGCCGCCAGAATCGACAGGATCAGCCCAAGCTGCGCCTGCTGTGTAAACGGCTTTCCCTTTTTGGACGCTACGGCACAGGCAATTCCCAGAAGGCCGAGAGTCAGTCCTGCCGGAAGGCCCCAGATGGGACCGCACATGCAGTTGCCTATAAGGCCCAGGCCGCCCAGAAATACCGACCAGGAGGCCCAGAGGGTTCCCGGTGACGGCATATTCGGAAGCAGGCCGTTGTTTTTATTGTTATTATCTTCCATTGTATAAGTACCTCTTCTGAATGCTATTGTATGATTGTAGCACGAAAATGGCCGCATGTCCAGTAGGAGGGAAGACGCTCTGTGCAGATGAAAAAATGAACGGATACAGAGGAAAAACTTTTTTTGCTGCACTTGAAGGCGGAAGAGCGTATGCGGTATAATGTAAGCCAGAAGCAGTGAAACGGGATGGGGGATTCTATGAAAAATGTGGAGATGTCACTGGTAAATATCGAGAGCCTGCCAAAGCTGATGCACGATTACCTGGAGTGCTATCTGGTGGTGCGGGGGACGGCCGTCGCCGAGGTGGACGGCAGAGAGTACCCAATGGGGGAGGATGATATGATCATCATTCCACCGGAAGATACGTACGGGATTCTGGGAAATGGGGACAACATGATCGCCCACTGCCGGGTGAGTGTCCGTTATTTAAACGATGTCTGGGACGGCTTTTCAGCCTGTCGGATTGCATGCAACTCCGTATGCGCCGCGGGGGAGCAGAAGGAGGCATTTCGGGAGATTCGCGGGCTGTTTATGAAGATGCTGCTGATTCAGCTTCAGAGAAGCGAGGGATACCCGTTTGAGTTCATGGCCTGTTTTTTCCAGTTCATGCAGTATCTCATCCTTCACTTTGCAGACAGCCGCGGACAGGAGGAGAAGCGGGAGAAGGAACGGAATTCCTTTGACTCCGTACTGCGGTATGTCGAGGACCATTACCGGCAGGAGCTGACGTTAAACCAGATGGCGAAGATGAATTTCATTTCGCCCCAGTATTTTTCCAAGCAGTTCAAGCAGGCGGCCGGTGTCGGCTTTTTGCAGTATCTGAACCAGATCAGGCTTCGCCATGCGGTGTCCGATCTGCTGCTCACGGAGGACTCGGTGATTAAGATCGCGCTGCAGAACGGATTTTGCAGCGCCAAGGCATTTACGGAGAGCTTTAAACGGGAGTATCGGGAGACGCCCAGCGACTACCGGAAGAAAAACACCCAGAAGAAGATCGTGATTCAGAACCGGATAATCCGGGAACTGCCGGTGGACACAGAGGACGGCATCACGGAACTGCTGAACCGCATCCGGAGATATGAGGAGAAGAGCCGGAAGCTCTCCGCGGAAAATCTCGTCAGGGTGAACGCGGACAGCCAGGCTGTCAGGCAGTTGACGCTTCCGGCCAAGATCATTCACATCAACCATCTGCACCACGTACAGAACTTTTTTACGATCAGGCAGCTGGAGATCCTTCAGAAGAGACTGGACTTTCAGTATGTATACTGCGAGGCCTTCTGCGGCCCTGTGGACACGCTGCCGCCGGAATTTCGGATGTACCGGTATTATGGGGAGTATAAATCGCTGGCAGTGCTGAAAGAACTGGGACTGATACCATTTTTCAAGATCGACTACAATAAAGTGAGGCGGAATTTTGAGGCGATGGAGTCATATCTGGCCTATTTTGAAGGGCTCCTGTCATATTTGAAGGAGACATTTTACGACTGGCCTGAGGGCAGGTGGATGTTCGAGCTCTGCGATTCCGGCAGCGGTAAACCAGGCGAATACCATAATTTCATGAAGAACATGGCGGCGTGCATCCACCGGGTGTTTCCGGAAGCGGGGATTGGACTCCGTCTGGAGACGGACAGGCTGGGCAACGTGGACAAGGGGACGATGGAGCTTTTAGGCGGCCTAAATGACCTGGGGAGACGCCCTTCCTTCGTGACCCTGACCGGATGGACCGCGGAGGCGGGACCCTGCGGGGGAAGTGACAATTTTGAGATGCTGGCCGGCTATCACACGCATCTCATCGAACAGGCATACAGCGGCCTAAAAAGCGCGGGGATGGAAGGAACGCCTCTCTACATGGTGGAATGGAACACACTCTGTGCCGCCGATTCCTGTGCGCTGACCGGTTCCTTCTTCCGGTCCGCCCTGATTCTGCGCAGCCTGATTAAAAATGCGGACAGCCTTGCCGGTATCGGCTTCTGGCTGGATACGTACCATGCGCTGACGGAGGAGAGCAGCGATAACAGGCATATTCTGGCGCTGTTTGCCAACGGGACGATCAAGAGGCCGGCGTATTTTGTGCTGGATATTTTTCATGACCTGGCCGGAGGCGTTCTCTACGAAGACGAGCACCTTCTCGTTGTGAGAATAAAGAAGGATGAATATCATATCGTTTTCTACAATGCGGTCTATGCCAACCCGCTTCTCAGCGTGGAACCGGAATTTATGGAGCAGGCGAAAAAGAAGTACGCCCTGGAGCTTCGCCATATGGAAAGCGGGACGTACCAGATCAAAAAGTATGTATACAATAACAGTAGCGACGGCGCCTATTACCACTGGGACCGGATCGGATGGCCGGAGATGTTTGACGGGGAGGTGGAGCGCTATCTGGAAGACGCCATTGTGCCGGGAACGACGATTATGAAGGAGCCGGTCGGCGAAGAGTACACCATGCACGTTACCATGGAGATGAACGGCATCGTGCAGTACCGGATTCGAAAAATGTAAGAATGCAGGATTCAGGGATTCAGGCGGTTGTTTAAAAAACAGCCGCTTATTTTTATGCTGTTTTTTAATTCGTTAAATAACGCATGGGAAGAGGGGCGGAAACGCAGCGTTTTCGGATTGAGCAGAAATCCATTTTTTATTACCATATAAGTGTAGTCAATGTTTCTATACAGGAGGAGGGACAATTATATGTCGGATTACTTTATGGTAGCAAATGGATTTGTAGTGTTTCTGCTGTGTTTCATCGTCATTGCCTTCGTAATGTTTCAGGCGGTGCTTTTTATGCGGAAGGCGTGGCGGCAGGGACTGGCACTGGGGATGTCAAGGGAGATCATGTGGAAGACGATACGCAGCAGCGGAATCTTTTCCATTATCCCCAGCCTGCCGATTCTCATTGTACTGGTGGTTTTGATGCCGAATCTGGGCCGTTTCTTTCCATGGCTGAGGCTCAGCGTCATCGGTTCGGGGCCGTATGAGAATATGGCAGCCAATATAACCGCGCAGTCATTCGGCCTGACAAGCATCGCGGATCAGGGGTTTACGCTGGAAATGTTCGTCAGCGCCATGTGGGTCATGACGATCGGAGTGGTCTGGGGGCCGCTCTACACCGCACTGGGGTCCAAGTACATACAGAAGGGAATGAATGTCATCAAAGGAAAGCAGGCCGGCAATTACAACGATATCTTTGCGGTCATGTTCATCTCCATGCTCTGTATCTTTGCGGGAACGTATTTTGCATCGCCGTTTAAGATGGGGGAGACGGGAGTCATAGGCGTGGTGCCGCTGCTGGTACTGGTTACGTCGGCGCTCTTCATCTGGCTGATGGACTATCTCGTCGCTAAGACGAAGATAAAGGCACTTCAGGAATTCTCGTTCCCAATCTGTCTGATCGTCGGCATGGCATCCGCCATACTGTACACATCATTCTTATCTTAAAGGAGGCTGCGGCATGAACCAGAACAATGATTATTACGCATCAATACACAGGCTGGGGCGCACGTCTACCCTGATTGCTATCTTTCTCATGTTTATGGTACCTCTGGTCACCACCATACTGTACGGTGTCAAAGTCGACTGGAAGGCGACTCTGGCGGCGGCCATGCAGCTGTGCATCGTCTTTATACCGGCTCAGTTTACGGAGGTTCTCTCGTACTCCCCCATCCTGGGGCCGGGTGGAACGTATCTGTCTTTTATAACGGGAAATGTCTCCAACATGAAACTGCCGGCGGCCACTTCCTGTCACCGGATGGCCAATGTGGATCCTGCCAGCGACGAGGGAGAAGTGATCTCCGTACTGGCGATCGGAATGTCCTCGATCACAACGGGAGTAATCCTCTTTCTCGGCATGTTTGCCTTAACGCCTGTGATCAAATACCTGCAGAATGATTTCCTGCAGCCGGGCTTCAACAATGTTATGCCGGCCCTCTTAGGCGCCATGCTGATGCCTTATCTTCTGAAAAAGGCAAAACTGGCAGTGCTTCCGTTTCTGCTGGCCCTGGTGGCCGGAATCCTCATTCCGACAGCCGCCTACAGCACTTATCAGGGCGTGCTTTTAATCGGTACCATGGTCATCTCAGTTTTCGCAGTCATTCAACTGAACAAAATAAGGAGGAATTAAGTATGCAGGAAAAAAACAGAATCGGGAAACTCATTGACGCCAAGAAGCAGCAGATTTACGACTGCAGCGACAGAATATGGGAGTTTGCAGAGACCAGATTCGATGTCGGTAAATCGGCCGATGTGCTGTGTGAGCTGCTGGAGCAGGAGGGATTTACCATTGAGCGGGGCGTCGCTCATATGGACCATGCCTTTGTGGCTTTCTACGGAAATGGAAGCCCTGTGATCGGAATCCTTGCGGAATACGACGCTCTCGGCAACTTAAGCCAGGTGGCGGGACTGCCGGAGAAGAAGTATCTGGTGGAAAAGGGGAACGGCCATGGCTGTGCCCATCACGCACTGGGAGCCGGAGCCGTCGCAGGGGCTATCGGAATCAAGGATTTCATGGAAGAGAGCGGGCTTTCCGGTACCATAAAGCTCTTTGGCTGCCCGGCGGAGGAAAGCGGGTACGGAAAGGCCTTTATGGCCAGGGACGGTGTGTTTAACGGTCTGGATGCCGCGCTCACCTGGCACCCGGGAGATGCCACCTGGGGATTTACAGGACAGTCCCTGGCGGTCTTCCAGCTGTATTTTAACTTCAAGGGCAGGGCGGCCCACGCCGCGGGCATGCCGGAGCACGGGAGGAGCGCGCTGGATGCGGCGGAACTCATGAATATCGGCGTCAACTTCCTTCGGGAGCATATGATCGATCAGGCCAGAATCCACTACGCATTCATGGATGCGGGCGGAGAATCGGCCAATGTGGTACAGCCTACCGCAAGCCTCTATTACTTCATCCGCGCGCCAAAGACCAGGCAGGTTCAGGAGATTTACGAGAGGGTGGTGAAGATCGCCCAGGGAGCCGCGCTTATGACGGAGACGGAGCTGGAGATGGTATGGGATTCGGCGGCGGCCAACTACATTCCCAATAACACTCTGACAAAGGCCATGTACGAGAATCTGAAGCCATTTATGCCTCTGGATCTGACGGAGGAAGAAACCGCCTATCAGAAAATGTTCTGTGACACGCTGGACGACAGCATGAAAAACGGCGTGAAGGAGAGAGCGAGAACTGTTTTCGGCAGTCTGGGAGAAGAAAAGGTGAGAGAGATCGCCGAGTCCCCGGTGCTGCGGGAGCTGATGCCCTATGTGGAGCCGGATGGAGGCGTACCCATGGGCGGTTCCACCGATGTGGGCGATGTGAGCTGGAATGTCCCCACGGCCCAGGTGATGATTGCGAGCCTGCCTCAGGGCGCGCCGGCGCACTCCTGGCAGTGGGTGGCTACCGGCAAATCCAGCGTCATGCATAAAGGTGTTCTTCTTGCCGGAAAAACCATTGCCATGACTGCCTACGACCTCTTAACCAGGCCGGAACTGCTTAAGGCGGCTAAGGAGGAACATGAGAAGAATCTGGAAGGAGAGACGTATCAGTCGGCAATTCCGGCAGATGTGCTTCCAAGATAACCAGCAGGAACAGACAACAAGAACGAATGAGACCAGAGAGACCGGGATCCTGAAAAAGGGGCCGGTCTCTCTGTCTGCGCCGTCTTAAAACTTCTGATTGCGGCCCGTTAAATCCTGTCTTGCATAACCGTACCTTATGAATTATAATAGTTTAATTGAAACAAGTATCAGATCATGTTTGAAAATTCGTTTCAGGCATGTTCTCGAAATAAGGGGAAAAACATGGACATTATCAGGGCACTACAGGAAGAACTGGGAATCGGCCGCGGCCAGGTGGAAGCGGCTGTCAAACTGATCGACGAGGGCAACACGATCCCGTTTATTGCCAGATACAGAAAAGAAGCGACCGGATCATTGAATGACGAGGTCTTGAGGAATCTGGATGAGAGACTGCGCTATCTGCGCAATCTGGAAGAGAAGAAGGAGCAGGTGATTTCTTCGATCCGCGATCAGGAGAAGCTGACTCCGGAACTGGAAAGGCAGATTCTGGCGGCGGCCACACTGGTGGCTGTGGAGGATTTATACCGTCCGTACCGCCCGAAGCGCAGGACGAGGGCGACCATAGCAAAGGAAAAAGGGCTGGAACCGCTGGCAGATTTAATCCTGCTTCAGCAGATAAAAGGCTCTGTTCTCGATGCAGCCAGGGATTATATCTCCGAGGAGAAAGGCGTCGCCACGGCGGAGGAAGCCGTGGAAGGGGCCAAGGATATTCTCGCGGAGCGGATCTCCGACAATGCGGAATACCGGACATATATCCGAAATACGACGATGAGCCAGGGCAGTCTCCAGTCTGTGGCAAAGGATGAGAAGGCGGAGTCGGTCTATGAGATGTACTATCAGTACGAGGAGACCATCAAGAAGACGGCGGGCCACCGGATTCTGGCCCTGAACCGTGGGGAAAAAGAGAAGTTTCTGACTGTAAAGGTACTGGCTCCTGTGGAACAGATCATCCGCTTTCTGGAAAAGAAAGTGATTGCAAAGGACAACCCCAATACCACGCCCGTTTTACGGGAAGTGGTGGCGGACAGCTATGACCGTCTGATCGCGCCTGCGATCGAGCGGGAGATCAGAAACGACTTGACGGAGAAGGCGGAGGACGGCGCTATCAAGGTGTTCGGAAAGAACCTGGAGCAGCTTCTGATGCAGCCTCCAATTGTGGGCCGCGTCGTCATGGGATGGGACCCGGCGTTCCGTACCGGATGCAAGCTGGCCGTGGTGGACGAGACCGGAAAGGTGCTGGATACTGTGGTCATCTATCCGACTGCGCCCCAGAACAAGGTTGAGGAAGCAAAGGTCATCTTAAAGAAGATGATTAAGAAATACAACGTTTCCCTGATTTCCGTGGGAAATGGAACGGCTTCCAGGGAGTCGGAACAGATTATCGTGGATCTGTTAAAAGAACTGCAGCAGCCGGTTCAGTATATTATCGTCAATGAGGCGGGCGCTTCCGTATACTCAGCCAGCAAGCTGGCCACAGAGGAGTTTCCGCAGTTTGACGTGGGACAGAGGAGTGCGGTCTCCATCGCGAGACGGCTTCAGGATCCGCTGTCGGAGCTGGTGAAGATCGATCCCAAGTCCATCGGGGTGGGCCAGTACCAGCATGATATGAATCAGAAGCATTTGAGCGAAGCGCTGACGGGAGTCGTTGAGACCGCCGTAAACCGGGTTGGTGTGGATTTAAACACCGCCTCGGCATCGCTGCTGGAATACATCTCCGGAATCACGAAGACGATTGCGAAGAATATCGTAATGTACCGGGAAGAAAACGGGGCCTTTACGTCCAGAAACCAGCTGTTAAAGGTGGCGAAGCTGGGACCGAAGGCGTACGAGCAGTGCGCGGGCTTCATGAGAATCCAGGGAGGCAGGAATCCTCTCGACGGTACCAGCGTGCATCCGGAGAGCTACGAGGCGGCCAGGAAGTTGCTGGACAGGCTGGGCTACGACGTGGCCGAGCTGGCTCACGGCGGGATCAAGGGAATCGGCAAGAAGGTCACAGGCTATAAAAAGCTGGCCGAGGAACTGGGAATCGGAGAGATTACCCTTCAGGATATCGTAAAAGAACTGGAAAAACCGGCCCGTGACCCGCGAGATGAGATGCCGAAGCCGATCCTGCGCACGGATGTGCTGGATATGAAGGATTTACAGCCGGGCATGGTGTTAAAGGGCACGGTGAGAAATGTCATCGATTTCGGCGCATTTGTGGATATCGGAGTTCATCAGGATGGACTGGTCCACATTTCGCAGATGTCGGAAAAATTTATCAAGCATCCGCTGGAGGCGGTCAGTGTCGGGGATATCGTGGAAGTCAAGGTGATCAGTGTGGACGTGGCAAAAAAACGTATCGCGCTGACGATGAAATTATAGGAGGTGCGTATGGAACAGGAACCAATGGAGCGGGAACCAATGGAGCGTGAGGCGATGGAACGGGAGCCGATGGAGCAGGAAACGATGGAACAGGAGCCAATGGTACAGACAGACCCGGTGGCATTTACTGTGAAGCTGACTGCTAAGGACTTATGGAAATTCTCCCTGTACCACTCCAACAAAGGAATGCTGGGCATATTCAATGTGATTTTCAGCCTGGCGGCCATCTTTCTGCTGGTTACCACCTGGGGGTCCAACACGGCGATGTACCGGGCGCTGCTTGTTATCTGCGCGCTGATGTTCACTGTATGGCAGCCGTTTCTCCTGTATCTGAAGGCGGCCAGGCAGTCTAAGAGTCCGGTTATCCAGAATCCGATGAACCTTTCCTTCAGCAGGGAAGGTGTCGTAGTGACTCAGGGAACGGAGCGTCTGGAGCTCGTCTGGGAGAACATCGGACGGGTGGAGCGGATCAGAGGCATGATGATTGTATACATGGACAAGGTACACGCGTATCTGCTCCCGGATTCCATTACCGGCGAGAAGAGAGAGGCGCTGTCGGAACTGTTCCGGGAGAGCCTGCCGGCGGAGCGGAGAAAGAAGATATAACAGGCAGCAGGGCCGGTAAAACGGTATGGAGGAAAGAATAAATGGTAACAGAGACATGGACACCGGAAGAGACGTATGCCCTTGGCAGACGGCTGGGGGAGGCGGCGAGGCCGTCTTCCGTATACTGTTTAAACGGAGATTTGGGAGTTGGAAAGACTGTATTTACGCAGGGATTTGCCGACGGTCTCGGTGTGGAAGGACCTGTGGACAGCCCGACCTTTACCATCGTCAAGCAGTATGACGACGGCAGGATGCCGTTTTACCATTTTGATGTTTACCGGATCGGGGATATCAGCGAGATGGACGAGATCGGCTATGAGGACTGTTTCTACGGAGACGGCGTCAGCCTGGTGGAATGGGGCGGTCTGATTGAGGAAATTCTGCCGGAGGATGTGATCACGGTGAAGATCGAAAAGGATTTGGAAAAAGGATTTGATTACAGAAGGATTACTGTGGAGGGACTGGAATGAGGATATTAGGGATAGAGAGCTCGTCGCTGGTGGCATCGGTGGCCGTAGTGACGGACGGCGTGGTGACAGCGGAATATACGGTGAATTTTAAGAAGACCCATTCCCAGACGCTGTTACCCATGTTGGATGAGATTGTCCGCATGGTGGAGCTGGATTTAGAAACCGTAGACGCGATTGCAGTGTCTGGCGGACCGGGATCGTTTACCGGTCTACGTATCGGTTCTGCCACAGGGAAGGGGCTTGGGCTGGCTCTTAAGAAGCCGCTTATTCATATCCCAACGGTAGACGGTATGGCGTACGGCATGTACGGCTATGGCGGTCTGGTCTGCCCGATCATGGACGCCAGAAGAAACCAGGTCTACACCGGTATCTATGACAACCGGGAGGGATTTACGGCTGTCAGGGAGCAGTGCGCCATGGACATCGATGAACTGGTGGATGAATTAAACAACATGGAAACCCGGGTGGTGTTCCTGGGAGACGGAGTTCCCGTTTACAGTGAGCGGATCGCGGAACGCATGACCGTCCCGTTTTCATTTGCCCCGGCGCATATCAACAGGCAGAGGGCCGCGGCTGTGGCGGCTCTGGGCTGTATCTATTACGAAGAAGGGCGAATCGAGACGGCCGAAGAACACGCGCCGGATTATTTGAGAAAGCCCCAGGCGGAGCGGGAACGGGAAGCTGGCACTGCACCCCATAATTTTCTGTAACACCCCCTGGAGCGCAGATGAAGGAGAGCGGCTGTATGCTTAGAGAAATGATTCCGGAGACGGATATGGACTGTGTCGCTGAGATGGAGACGCAGTGTTTCAGCGATCCGTGGATGCCGGAGATGATACTGGATTCCCAACGCACGGGACTGGATACATGGCTGATTCTGGAAGAGGAGGGAGAGGCTTCCGGATACTGTGTGTTCCGCACCATTGCAGGCGAGGCGGAACTTCTCCGGATCGGCGTGCGTCCGCCTTTAAGGGGTCTCGGGTATGGGAAGAAACTGATGGATGGCGTGGTCGAAAATTCCAGAAAAAATGGGGTGACAGCCATCGCTCTGGAGGTGAGAGAAGGCAACACACCGGCCAGAAGCCTATATAAATCCTATGGTTTTAAAGAGGAGTGCATCCGCAGTGATTACTACAGGGACCCAAAGGAAGATGCCGTGATCATGTGGAACCGTGAGATTTCAAACATTTACCACTAAAATTTCACCATGGCACCGTTTATAATGTAGGGGTATCCGGTAAGGATGCTCCTTTTCGCATCTGCAAAATCAGACAGCGGCGAACTGGAGAAATCCGGAAAGTGCGAAAAAGAAAGGTGAGAGTAGGATGAGAAAGTACACAAGCGGCGGCCAGCTGGAGGCAGTTGTATGCAACTGCTGCGGCAAGAAATTGATTGTAGTGGATGGAATCGTGAGGGAAGGTGTTTTAAGCATCAATCATGCGTGGGATTTTTTTTCGGAAAAGGATGGGGAGATTCACCATTTTGATTTATGTGAACCGTGTTATGACGCAGTAATCAGTGAGTTTAAGCTTCCGGTGGACGTGGAGGAGCAGAAGGAATTTCTGTGAATAGGTAAGAACGGTAACGCTCCATGGCTTCCGTGCAGTCCGGAGCGGGGGACAGACAGGAAAAAAGAAATCATCTGCGCTCCTGTTCATACCCCTCTCCGGACTGCACGGAAGCCATGGGGCTGTATACCGGAGGCGTTGGAAGACAGGATAAACGAAGTTTTCCCGGCGCGGTCCGGTATCTGGGCCATGAGATTAGAGGGGGAAGATGATGGATATTAAAATTAAAAAAGGAACCATGCAGCATCGGAAAGACTGCGAAGAAGCACTCTTGAACTCGGAATTGGGGAAACGGTATTTTGCCAGCGAGAGGAGCGGTGAGAGCGCCGTATTAGAGGGGTTAGAGCAGGGGAATCTGTATATCGCTCTGATCAAGGACCGGTGTGCAGGTTTTTTTTTATTTCACAGGAAAGTTCGTCCTGTGAAATAAAAACCCTCCGGGAGGATGCGCACTCCGCGCTTAGGAAGTATGGCCGCTGAAGCGACCGCGCTCCGGCGCGAGAGTCCGGCTCGCCGGACTCTTTCTTGTTTTACGGGGTGCCCCGCTTGCCGGAATTTTTATTCTATAAGAGGAGAGAAAAATCAGATGGATGAGATCGATAAGAAAATATTGCAGATGCTGCAGGAAAATGCAAGGTATTCCCTCAAAAAGATTGCTGAGAGTACCTTTCTGTCTTCGCCGGCGGTTTCCTCCAGGATTGGAAAACTGGAACGGGAGGACATCATCACCGGGTACCACGCGGCGGTGGATCCGGTTAAGCTGGGATATCACATCACGGCATATGTAAATCTGGATGTTCTGCCTGGAGAGAAGCTGGGATTTTACGAACGTATGGCGGAGATCCCCAATGTGCTGGAGTGCAGCTGCGTAACGGGAGACTACTCCATGCTGCTGAAGGTGGCCTTCCGGAGCACCATGGAGCTGGACGCTTTTATCGGAGAAGTGCAGAAATACGGGAAGACGAACACACAGATCGTACTGTCAACTCCGGTCGGTCCGAGGGGGGCGGATGGTATGGAGGCCGGCGATTCCTTTCTTCAATCGATTAATTATTAATTATAGTGCATTTTTATAAAAAGTATTGTACCTTTTCTGAAGCTTTTGTATAATGTAGCTAAAGGTATCAGGCTGACAGGGATGCGTTTTCAGCAGGGAGGAGCAGAATGAGAAGATACAATATTAATTCTGACTGGAAATTCAGAAAAGGTGATGGAAGCCCTGCCGCCGTGGTTACTCTGCCTCACATCTGGGATATCAGGGGAGGACAGAATGGGAACGGCGGCTATGTGGGAGTGTGCGTCTATGAAAAGCAGATTGAGATGTCGGATGACTGGAAAGGCAGGGACATCTATCTGGAGATAGGCGCTGCGGGCAGTGTCGCCGAGGTTGTGGTCAATGATCAGCCGGTAGGGACGCATAAGGGCGGCTACTCCTTATTCCGGTTTAACATTACGGAATGGATGAGACCGGGGCAGTGCAACCGGATTGAAGTGCGGGTGGACAATTCCGTGCGCGACGATGTATATCCGATCGCCGCGGACTACACGTTTTTCGGCGGTATTTACCGGGATGTCAATCTGGTGGTGGCGGATGCGTCGAGATTCAGCCTGGATGACGACGGCTCCGAGGGTGTTTATATTATTCCGGAGATTACGGGCGGCGGCAGAGGACGGGTCCGCGTGTACAGCGTGGTGGACGAGCCGGAGGGGTGCGAGGTCTGCTGCCAGGTGCTGGATCAGGACGGGGAGCTGTGTGCGAAAGCGACGGTCAAGGCAGGAAAGGAGCCGGCAGAGCTTTTTATCGAGCAGCCTGTTTTGTGGAATGGACGCAGTAGTGCTTATCAGTACACGCTGTCCGCAGATTTGCTGAAGGACGGAAAGTGGATGGAGAAGCGTATGATCCGATTCGGCTTCCGGAGCATCAGCCTTTCCGCAGAAAGGGGGTTTCAGCTGAACGGAGAGAGGCTGTTTCTCCACGGGGTGGGGCGCCATCAGGACCGGGAGGACCGCGGATGGGCCATTTCCCGGGAGGACATAGAGGAGGACATGGCCCTCTTAAAGGAAATCGGCGCCAATACCGTAAGGCTGGCCCACTATCAGCACGCTCCTTATTTTTATGAGCTGTGCGACCGGGAGGGGCTGGCAGTATGGGCGGAGATTCCGTTTATCTCCAGACTCTCAGACAGTGCAGCGGCCAGAGAAAACGCTCTTTTACAGCTGACGGAGCTGATAAAACAGAACTACAACCATCCGTCCATCTGCTTCTGGGGAATCGGCAACGATGTGACCATGTTTGGCGCAGAGGACTGGGTGGAGGAGGCGCTTTGGGAGATGAACGCATTGGCGAAACGCCTTGACCCCGGACGCATCACGGTCTGCTCCCACATGATGACCCTTGCGGAGGACAGCCCTTTGAGCGTTATTACCGACGGAATCGGCTATAACGTCTATTACGGATGGTATGTGGGCGAATGCAGTGACATGGGAGTCTGGCTGGATGAACTGCAGCAGAAGCAGGTGCCCGTTCCGATCGCCATATCGGAATACGGCGCGGATGGAATTCTGACTTACCAGACCGGTTCGCCGACGAGAGGCGATTACTCCGAGAGCTACCAGTCTCTGTACCACGAAGAGATGCTGGCAATCATAAGGGAGCATCCGCTGGTGTGGGCGTCCTATGTGTGGAATCTGTGTGATTTCGCCTCCGTCAACCGCAAGGAAGGCGGTGTGAACGGGAGAAATAACAAGGGGCTGGTCACGTATGACCGAAAGACGAGAAAGGACGCATTCTACCTGTATAAGGCGGAGTGGTCCGGGGAGCCTGTGGTTCATATTACCGGAAAGCGTTATAAGAGACGGGCGGAAAGCAGGAACACCATCCGTGTTTATTCAAACGCGGAGGACGTGGAGCTGTTTGTGAACAGCAAATCCATGGGAGCCATGTGCAAGGACTGCCATATCTTCTGGCTGGACGGGGTGGCGCTGCTTCCGGGGAAGAATGATATTCTGGTGAAGACGGAGCGCGGGGATTACGACGATGTGATCCTGTATGGAGAACAGGCGGATGAACCTTCCTATTTATTCAGACAGGACCGGAATGCGGAGATGCGGGAGGTGGCGACCGAGTACCGTGTGAGGAACGGGTACCATTCCGTATACGATACACTGGATGAGATTTTGGATAATCCGGAGGCGAAAAAGGTTTTGGAGGAGGAGGCGGGAGCCGATGTGTTGAGCCAGCCCCTGCTGCATACCCTGGGAGAGCTTCCGTTAGAAAGCATTGCAAGGAAATCAGGAGGACTCATACGCAAGGAATGGGTTGTCCGGCTGAATGAACGCCTTACAAAAGTGAAGAAACTACAGGAATAGATCAAAAATGGTACATTCAGGGCTCTTTTCACATACTTTACATCATAGAGGTATGTGAAAGGAGTTTTTCTTTTGGCTGAAAGAAAGATAGTAGTGATAGATGCCGGTCACGGCGGCGCTGATCCGGGCGCAAAATTTGAAGGAAGACAGGAAAAGGACGATGCATTGAGGCTTGCCCTGGCGGTAGGAAAAATTCTGTCGGAGAATGGAGTAGACGTCAGATATACAAGAACAGATGATACGTATAATACGCCTCTGGAAAAGGCCACAATGGCGAATGAGGCGGGAGCGGACTATTTCGTATCGATTCACCGGAATGCTATGCCGATACCGGGCAGCGCCTCCGGAATTATGAGTCTCGTATTTGAGAATAAGGGGGTTCCGGCCCAGCTTGCGAACAATATCAACGAAGAGCTGGCCAATACGGGGTTTGCCAACCTGGGCATCATCGAGAGGCCGGGGCTGGTCGTGCTTCGCAGAACCGAGATGCCGGCCGTTCTGGTGGAGGTGGGTTTCATCGACAATGAGGCCGACAACCAGCTGTTTGATGATAATTTCGATGCCATCGCAAGAGCGATTGCCGACGGAATTCTGACAACGATCCGGGAAGGGGAAGCGGAGCAGCCGGAGTACTACCAGATTCAGACGGGAGCTTACCGTATCCGCTCTCTGGCAGAACAGCAGATGAACACACTGCGGTCCCAGGGATTCCCAGCCTTTATTGTCAGTGAGGACGGTCTATTCAAGGTACGTGCCGGCGCTTTCCGGGAGCTGGATAACGCCGTGCAAATGGAGCAGGAGCTGAGACGGTATGGATACAATACATTTCTTGTCAGAAGACCGGCAGTTTCTTAAGAGACCGGACCGGGACCATTTTCCAGCAGTGAAAATGGTCCCGTTACCGACATGGCTGTGAACTATAATATGACCCCGCTGGGGAACTCCATATTCCGGAAAAATAGTGTCCGCGGCAGAAAATGTGTGTTATAATGGAGACAGAAAACAACAAATCAACGGTCACGCATGCACAGGAGGGATTCACATGGGAGATAAGAAACTTGTTATTACCATTGGCCGTCAGTATGGCAGCGGCGGCAATGAAATCGGTCGGAAGTTGGCGGGAGAATTGGGAATTGATTTTTACGACAAGAATATCCTGCGTATGAATTCCGACGAGAGCGGCATCAAGGAGAGTTACTTTCATCTGGCGGATGAGAAAGCGGGGAACCGGCTTCTGTACCGGATTATCAGCAGCATGACGCCGGAGATGAGAGGCCCCAGCTTCGGTTCGGACCTGATCTCGGCGGACAACTTATTCCGTTTCCAGTCGGAGGTGATCCGGAAGCTGGCAGAGGAGCAGTCCTGCGTCATTGTGGGCCGGTGCGCCGATTACGTGCTGGAGGACGCGGACAACATCGAACTGGTGCGGATCTTCATTTATTCGGATATGGACGCGAGAATCCGCAGGGTAAAGGAGAAAGAACTCTATGCGCCGGAGGACATTAAGAAGAATGTGAAGCGGATTGACAAGGAACGCCGGAATTACTACCGTTATTACACGGGGAGAGGATGGGCGGACCCGGAGAACTACGATCTTCTGATCAATACATCAACGGCCGGAATTAAGGGAAGTGTCAGAATGATCGAGGAGTACATAAAGATCAGAGGCTATAAAATATGAGTTCGGGCGGCACAGTCAGGTTTGGCTGTGCCGTTTTTTTGACGGCTGAACAGGATAAACCTGTAAACTTACAGAATTATTAAGAAGTGTGGTTCCTAATGAGGTTGAGAGCGAGTTCAGGGGGTTCATTCCGCCAGGGAACCGGGGCCGGAGTGCTTCACCCAGTTTCAGATCGGTGAAAGCAGCTTTTCATAATTCTGTAGGTTTACCCTGATGGCTAAAAATGATATATTGTGAAAACCGGCAGTAGTGTGATATGATAGAGCCATCCGGGCAGGCCGGACTTGCGAAAAGGCGCCTGGGAATGCTTATTATGGAAATACTGGTAACACAGGATAAGGGACAGGAGAGAGGAAACACATGGTTAAGGCAGTGATTTTTGACATGGATGGCGTGATCATCGACAGTGAGGGAACGTATTTGGAATTTCAGCTGGAATTTGCCAGGAAGAAGAACCCGAACGTGCGCATCGAACAACTTTATCCGATGGTTGGCGCGACGAAAAAAGAGGCGTGGGAGGTACTGGAGCGTGCGGTCGATAACGGACAGCCGTGGGAGGAATTGAGAGATGAGTGCCGCCAGCGTGATATTTACAGTGAGGTGGATTATAGAGAAATCTACCGCCCGGAAGTTACAGAGGTCTTAAGAACTTTGAAGGAAAAGGGATACCGGCTCGCCCTGGCTTCTTCCACCCAGCTGGACTTAGTGGAACGGGTTCTTCGTGAAAATGAGATCCGGGAATATTTTGAAGTGGTGGTCAGCGGCAGCCAGTTTAAACGGAGCAAACCGGACCCTGAAATCTATCAGTATACAGCGGCCCAGCTGGGCGTAAGGACGGAAGAGTGTCTGGCGGTGGAGGATTCCACCATCGGGATCACAGCGGCCAGCAGAGCCGGGATGAAGATCGCGGCGGTGATCGATAACCGCTACAATTTCGACCAGAGTCTGGCTGATTATCACATTGCCAGGGTGAAAGAGGTATTAGAAGTGGTGGATGAAGCATAAAATACGATATACAACCTTGAAGGAGGAATGATTTGGAGTATATCGGTGAATTGCTGAAAGGCGTGGTCATAGGAATTGCCAATATCCTTCCCGGCATCAGCGGAGGGATGCTGGCCATATCCATGGGCGTGTACGACACGATCATCCATGCGGTGAACCGGCTCTTTAAGGAACCGGTGGAAAGCATAAAAACGCTGTTTCCCTACGGTCTGGGGGCGGTGGCTGGGATCATCAGCCTGTCTCTGGTGTTCGAATACTTATTTGGGACGTTTCCCTTACAGACGAAGCTGGCGTTTATCGGGCTTATCGGCGGCGGCCTTCCGGCCCTGTTTGAGAAGACGAAGGCGAAGGCGGAGCCTGGGGAGAAGAGACTGGGGGCGGTGACGATCTGCATCACAGCCGCCGTGGTGATCTTCATTACCGTAGCGGGCGGATTATCCCTCGCCTCCGGTTCCCGGGCTGGAGGCGAGGCGGTGAAGACCGGAGCGGCCTATCTCTCTTCCGGCCGGTTCTGGATCATCTCCATGTTCTTCGTGGGCATACTGGCTGCGGGAACCATGGTGGTTCCGGGCGTGAGCGGCTCCATGATCATGATGATGATCGGTGTGTACGAGCCGCTGCTGCAGACGACAAACGGCTGTATCAGGGCGGCGGCCGCGTTTGATTTTCCAGCGCTTCTGTCCGATGGACTGGTCCTGCTTCCGTATTTTACAGGGCTGGGACTCGGAATTTTTCTGTTTGCCAAAATTGTGGAACATCTTCTGGTCAATCATGAGCGCCAGATGTACCGCGTGATCATCGGCCTGGTATTTTCCTCGCCGGTGGTGATCCTGTGGGATGTGGCGTGGAAACAGATCGAACTCTACCAGCTGCTTGGCGGGATTTCCCTGTGCCTGCTGGGATACGTGGCGGCGGTTCGGTGCGGCGGAGAAGGATGAGCCGGCGGTTGAGGAACGGGAATACAAAAAACAGGAATACAAAAAACAGCAATACAAAAAGCCAGATGCATCGTCTGATCAGCAGAACCGATGCATCTGGCTTTTTTTGTTTCTTCTTATTATATTAATTAATTTAACTCGGCGATTCTTGTGATTCCCACATAAATATGGGAGATTTTGTACCAGGTTCGGAAATCGATGACTCCCGTCACAGGGAGGCCGAATATGGACTGGAATTCCCGCACAGCGGCGGCGGTTGCCGGTCCGAAGATTCCATCCGGCGTAATGTGCGGGATGGCGCTGTAGACGGTGGCGATGGCGTCCAGCTGTTCCTGCACCTGCTGTACCTTCTGGCCGCTGGAGCCGATGGTTAAATCGTAGCCGGGCCAGGAAGCGGGGATGCCGGAAATCTGCTCGGCGGTATTGATGTACATGTCATCACCGTAGAAATAGCGCAGAATTTCAATGGGGCTGTATCCGCGCTCGCCTAAGTCTGCGGAGCCCCACTGCGTCATCCAGCCTTTGTGCTGGCAGGACACCCGGTTGCCGTCACAGTACTGGGTTAAGATCGGCTGTTTGACCTCGGGACGCGATAAGTAGTTGTCGAAGATCTCATCCACAACCTCGGAGATGGACTCGAAGATATTTCTGCCATAGATCCATTTATGGTCAAAAGCGGTGGAAGAGGTAATGGTGAAATCGTAGCCCTGGTTGCGGTACCACTCCGTGTAGACACGGTTCAGTGTGAAGCTCATGATGGCCAGAACGTTTGCCGTGATGGAGGAGCGGGGCCAGGTGGCATAAATTTCACTGGAGGCCACATTCTTGATGTAGTCCCGGTATGGAACGTAGTAATTGGGGGCGGTTGAGTCGGTAGGAACCCCGTCATGAACCACGACGGTCTGAGGAACTACCACGCGGCTTAAGACGATCTCACCGGTTTCAGCCACCGGCTTTACTTCAGCTTCAGCAATTTTCGGCGGATAGTAGCCATAGAGCGTGTGATCCGGAATGACGATGGGAGTGTCCGGTGATACCTCGTCGGCCAGCGGCGTCATACGGACCGGCTGGATTGCAAGAGAGTCCGGCAGGATTTCCGTTCCCGAGATAGCGACTTCCGCAAAGCCCCGCGCCCGGATGGTGATGGTATATTCGGAATAGGGCTGGGTTAAGCCGGGCGACAGGCTGTATTCCAGCGGAGGAGCGGCTAAGCGGATCTCCCCGGTCTGGCCGGAAGAATTGGTGTTCGTCGATTCTACAGTGCTTTCAGGATCTCCTTTGTAAGCGATGGAAACTTCGGCATCGCGGATAGGAAAATTGTTTTCGGCAGAAACTACATTTACCTGGAGTAAGCCGGTATCAGTAGGTTCCAGTGCGGCAGCGGTCATATATTTTCTCATAGATTGCCCCTTTATTGGATGATTACTGACAGTATATGACGGCTGTCTCGCAAATGTTCCGGTTTTTCCGGAAAACGGGCTGCGGCGGAGAAAGTTTCTGCCGGGAGGGGGCAGGCGCCGCAGACCGGGAATCCTGGCTGACTGAAGGGATTCCGAATTTCCGGACGTTTTACCGGAACATGGACTCTACGTAGTTACGCATTTCATTCCGGCTCTCAACGTTTCTGGCTCCGTCTGCGAGTTCGTTCCGTCTGGATTCCGGAAGCTCCGCAAAACGGGTCAGAATGTCGGAATGCTGTGCCAGCTCCATGGTAAAGCCGATGGGCATTTCACTGTTATCTATCATAAACATCACCTCGCAGATAGTCTCTGCAGTTTTGAGCCCGGTTATTCGCCGGGAATGCGATTCCTTAAGGAGGTGAATGCCACGGCCGGAAGAACCATCCATCTCAATATATAAAACAGGGTATTGTATAATATGTTTAAAATAGTCTGCGAAAAGCGGAAAAAGATAGTCAGACAATCGTGCAGAAAACAGTTGAAAAATGTCGTGAAATCATGTATAATCTATTCAATTTGGGCTGATTTTCAGAGCGCTCAAACAACGCATAGCATTAAGAAAGGATTGGGACTTTACGTATGAAAGCTTTTTTAATACTGGAAGACGGAACCGTATTCACAGGGACCAGCATTGGTTCGAAAAGGGAAGTAATCAGCGAAATCGTATTTAATACTTCCATGACCGGTTATTTAGAAGTCCTCACCGACCCCTCGTACGCGGGGCAGGCCGTGGTGATGACGTATCCGCTGATTGGTAATTACGGAATTTGTCGTGAAGATATGGAATCGTATAAAGCATGGCCGGACGGCTACATTGTCAGAGAATTATCTAGAATCCCCAGCAACTTCAGAAGCGGGGATACCATTCAGCATTTCTTAGAGGAACAAGATATTCCAGGTATCAGTGGTATCGATACGAGAGCCCTAACAAAAATCTTAAGAGAAAAAGGTACGATGAACGGCATGATTACAACCAATGAAAATTTTGATTGTGATGAGGCTGTTGCCCGTATGAAAAATTATTCGGTTACCGGTGTGGTGAAGAAAACCACCTGCGCCGAAAAATACGTGCTTCCGGGAGACGGAAAGAAGGTGGCGCTTCTCGATTTAGGCGCCAAGATGAACATTGCCCGTTCTTTGAATGAGAGAGGCTGCCAGGTTACCGTATACCCGGCGACGACGGCCGCGGAAGAGATTCTGGCGGAAAAGCCTGACGGAATCATGCTTTCCAACGGCCCCGGAGATCCAAAGGAGTGTACGGATATTATCACCGAGATCCGCAAATTATATGAATCAGAGGTTCCGATCTTTGCCATCTGCCTCGGCCATCAGCTGATGGCGCTGGCCACAGGCGCGGATACCCACAAGTTAAAATACGGTCACCGCGGCGGAAACCATCCGGTGAAGGACTTAGAGACAGGACGCGTCTACATTTCTTCACAGAACCACGGCTATGTGGTGGACATGGATACGCTTAAAGCTGAGACAGCCGTTCCGGCATTTGTCAATGTCAACGATGGCACCAACGAGGGATTAAAATACGTAAATAAGAACATTTTCACGGTTCAGTACCATCCGGAGGCATGTCCGGGACCGCTGGACTCCGGCTACTTATTTGACAGATTTTTGAAAATGATGGAGGAGGGAAAGTAATGCCGAAGAATCCTGATATTAAAAAAGTACTTGTTCTCGGCTCCGGCCCGATCATCATCGGCCAGGCGGCGGAATTCGACTATGCGGGAACCCAGGCGTGCCGTTCTTTAAAAGAGGAAGGCATCGAGGTGGTTCTCTTAAACTCCAATCCGGCCACCATCATGACGGATAAGGATATTGCGGACAGGGTTTATATCGAACCTCTGACGGTAGAAGTGGTGGAACAGCTGATCCTGAAGGAGAAACCGGACAGCGTGCTCCCGACTCTGGGCGGCCAGGCGGGACTGAATCTTGCCATGGAATTAGAGGACGCCGGATTTTTTAAGGATAACAACGTGCGTCTGATCGGAACCACGGCTCTTACCATCAAAAAGGCGGAAGACCGCGAGATGTTTAAGGAGACTATGGAGAAGATCGGCGAGCCGGTGGCTCCCTCCGATATCGTGGAGGATGTCAAACACGGTCTGGAAATCGCGGAAAAGATCGGTTATCCCGTAGTCCTTCGTCCGGCTTACACACTGGGCGGTTCCGGCGGCGGTATCGCAGAGAACCCGGAAAAATGTGCGGAGATCCTGGAAAACGGCCTTCGTCTGTCCCGTGTGGGACAGGTCCTGGTGGAGCGATGCATCGCAGGATGGAAGGAAGTCGAATACGAAGTGATGCGCGACGGTGCGGGCAATGTGATCACCGTTTGTAATATGGAAAATATCGATCCGGTCGGCGTTCACACCGGCGACAGCATCGTTGTGGCTCCCTCCCAGACTCTGGGCGATAAGGAGTACCAGATGCTTCGTACATCAGCGCTTAAAATTATCAGCGAACTGGGAATCACCGGCGGCTGTAACGTACAGTACGCCTTAAACCCGGACAGCTTTGAATACTGTGTCATCGAGGTAAACCCGCGCGTGAGCCGTTCCTCCGCGCTGGCTTCCAAGGCCACCGGATATCCGATTGCCAAGGTTGCGGCCAAAATCGCGCTTGGCTATACTCTGGATGAGATTAAGAACGCGGTTACGAAGAAGACGTACGCCAGCTTCGAGCCGATGCTGGATTACTGTGTGGTCAAGATGCCGCGCCTCCCATTTGACAAGTTCATCAGCGCCAAGAGAACGCTGGGAACCCAGATGAAGGCGACCGGAGAGGTCATGAGTATCTGTACGAACTTTGAAGGCGGCTTAATGAAGGCGATCCGTTCCTTAGAGCAGCATGTGGACAGCCTGATGTCCTATGATTTTACGGAGCTTTCCGACGAGGAATTAAAGGACACGCTGGCCCTCGTGGACGACAGGAGAATCTGGGTGATCGCGGAGGCGTTAAGACGCGGCTTCACCTATGAGACGATCCATGCGATCACGAAGATCGACGTCTGGTTTATCGATAAGCTGGCGATCATCGTGGAGATGGAAGAGGCGCTTAAGAAGGGACCGCTGACGGTGGATCTGCTGAGAGAAGCCAAGAGAATCGAGTTCCCGGACAACGTCATCGCCAGACTGACAGGAAGCTCCGAACAGGAGATTCATCAGATGCGTAAGGACAACAACATTGTGGCCGCGTTTAAGATGGTGGATACGTGCGCGGCTGAATTTGCGGCGGAGACGCCTTACTACTATTCCTGCTTTGGCAGCGAGAATGAAGCCGCATATACCAGCGGGCGGAAGAAGGTGCTTGTCCTCGGTTCCGGCCCGATCCGTATCGGCCAGGGGATCGAGTTTGACTTCTGTTCGGTTCACAGCACCTGGGCGTTCAGCAAAGAGGGCTATGAGACGATTATCGTAAATAATAATCCGGAGACGGTAAGTACCGACTTCGATATTGCGGATAAGCTGTATTTCGAGCCGCTGACACCGGAGGATGTGGAGAGCATCGTGGACATCGAGAAGCCGGATGGGGCAGTGGTTCAGTTCGGCGGCCAGACGGCCATCAAGCTGACGGAAAGTCTGATGAAGATGGGTGTTCCGATTCTCGGTACGGCCGCGGAAGATGTGGATGCGGCGGAGGACCGGGAGCTGTTTGATAAGATTCTGGAGGAATGCAGTATTCCGAGACCTGCGGGCCATACGGTTTACACTGCCGAAGAGGCTAAAGAAGCGGCCCATAAGCTGGGATATCCGGTGCTGGTCCGTCCATCCTATGTTTTAGGCGGTCAGGGCATGCAGATCGCCATCAGCGACCAGGATGTGGACGAATTTATCGGAATCATCAACCAGATTGCCCAGGAGCATCCGATACTCGTAGATAAGTATATCATGGGAAAAGAGATCGAGGTTGATGCCATCTGTGACGGCACCGACATTCTGATCCCGGGAATCATGCAGCATATCGAGAGGACCGGTATTCATTCCGGCGACAGTATTTCCGTCTATCCGGCTCAGGATCTGACAGAGAAGAACATCGAGACTTTAGTAGACTATACGGAGAAGCTGGCGAGAGCCCTTCACGTGAAAGGAATGATCAACATTCAGTTCATTGTGGACGGAGACGACGTGTACATCATCGAGGTGAATCCACGTTCTTCCCGTACCGTGCCGTATATCAGCAAGGTTACCGGAATCCCCATCGTGCCGCTGGCGACGCAGATCATCTGCGGACGGACCATCCGGGAGCTGGGCTATACGCCGGGACTTCAGCCTTCTGCGGACTATATCGCCATCAAGATGCCAGTATTCTCCTTTGAAAAAATCCGCGGCGCCGATATCAGCCTCGGGCCGGAGATGAAGTCTACCGGAGAGTGTCTGGGAATTGCGAAGACCTTCAATGAGGCGCTTTATAAGGCATTTGAGGGAGCAGGCGTGCGCCTTCCGAAGTATAAAAATATGATTATCACGGTCCGCGATTCCGAGAAGGAAGAGGCCGTGGACATAGCAAGAAGATTCCAGGCACAGGGATACCGGATTTTCTCTACCGCGGGAACTGCGAAGTTCTTAAACAGCCATGGAGTAAAGGCGCTGGCAGTAAGAAAGCTGGAACAGGAGTCCCCGAACCTGCTGGATCTGATTCTGGGACATGAGATCGATCTGGTTATCGATATCCCGCCGCAGGGTGCGGATAAGAGCCGTGACGGTTTCATAATCAGAAGAAATGCCATCGAGACAGGCGTAAACGTGCTGACCTCACTCGATACGGCGGCGGCCCTTGTGACCAGTATGGAAAACAGGGCGAATGAATTGACATTGATTGATATTGCAACGGTTTAAAGGGCAGACGGGCGGCAGTTACAGGTTTAAATATCTGTGGCTGCCGCCTGTTTATATTGTTAGAGGAAAAACTGTTTTACTATTATAATCGGGATAACTGGCTGTTGACAGCTCAAAAGCTATGTGGTATATTTGTAACATAAAGTTATAAATATACCACATAGAAAGGAGTAAGAATATGAAATACGGCTATGGTTGTCTGGGATTTTTATCGCTGCTGGGTATCCTGGGAATTGTCACGGAGGAGCGTACCTTCCTCGCATTCTTTGGATTTGCGGTGGATTTTCAGTACTTTTTCAGAAAGACAGATGAGATGATGATCGAGTATATGAATAAGTCCGCTGCCAGGGCATTTATGTGCGGCATGGTTTTAACTGCCGTGGTGACGCTGATTTATGCGGCGCTTTATGGGATCAGCAAGGCGCTTATCATCGGGATTGCCTGGGGGTGGAGCGCATCGGTGCTGGTCTATGCGTTATCAACTGCCTATTACGGAATAAAAGAAAGCTGGTGGTCGGGAGATGATTAAAAACCGGATCAAAGAATACCGGGCCAGGTATGATATGAAGCAGGAAGAACTGGCGGCCAGAGTGGGAGTCCGCCGTGAGACGATCGGCAACCTGGAAAAGGGGAAGTACAATCCTTCCCTTGTTCTGGCCTGGAATATCGCAAAGGTCTTCGGCGTCACGATAGAGGAACTATTTACCGTGGATGAATCGTGACGCCGTTTGCGGCAGCACCGAGTCAGATCTCTGATTTGTGGTATTTAAAGAAGTCCAGTGTCTCGGCAATGTCGGCCTCGTCTGAAAACAGGCCGATGGCCTTTCCCGCTTCGACTGCAAAATCTACATATCCGTTTGGTCTGGCTGTGATGAGACGTCCGTCGCTCACAGCCAGATTTTTGCTTGTCCGAATGGTGTTCTTTCCTTCCAGAAAACCGTATTCTTCCAGAAGATCGACGCCGGCGCAGATGGCGCAGATACAGGATTTGTCCCGGTTAAGTCTGTGAAGGAAGGCACTCAGTTCGTCTCCTTTGACATGAGCGATATCGCCGCCCGGAATGATGAAGGATGTGACTTCGTCCGGATCGATATCCTTTAAAAATGTGTCTGCCTGAACGCAGAAGCCTTCCGATGTGCGGATTGTTCCGCCGCCTGCGTCATCAGCGGAGCCAGCCATGCAGTAAGCACAGGGCTGTTCACCAAGCGTGGAATATTTCATGAAATATCCCAGCAGCACGATCTCAAAGAAACAGCAGTCGTCATAAATAAGAAAGTAGTTACGCATAGTTCTGCCTCCGTAATAAAATTGATATCCTTATTATAGGTGACGCCACGTTATTTGTATAGATAAATTGACATTCTATTTATTTGATGGTAAGATTACCCTAGATTTATAAAGAAAGGGTGAGAACGATGTAATGGTTTGTTTATAAGTAAATCAATGGAACCTGGGATGGAACGCAGCGTGCGGGCCGTCTTGTTTTGATACCCTTATAAACGATACTTTTACACCGTACACACGCCCGAAAAAGAATTTCTTTTTCGTCTGTTTTCGTGAGCGGCTGGTCGGGAGGATACGTATGGATCTTCTTCCGGAAGCTGCCGCGGGACTTAACTTGTGTTGTGGTGATGTATGGGCCACAGCTTTTTTATTTCACAGAAAAGTTCGTCCTATGAAATAAAAGCCCTCCGGCGCGAGAGTCCGGCGAGCCGGACTCTTTCTTGTGTAATGGGAGAGGGCTCCTGCTGCGTAAAATGGAAACGTGCGCTTTGGCGGATGGCTGAAAGGTCTGTGGCATATAACGGGAACATGAAGAGAGAAAGAAGTGAAATGAATATGGAAATGATTTATAAATATCCGAGAACCCGCCATATCGAAGGCTCCAGAATCCAGGCGGGCGACGAGGATTTGAAAAATGTGAGATTCGAGGAGATCCGGGGAAAATTCGTGGTCCTGGAGGAAAAGGTGGATGGTGCCAACTGCGGCGTCAGCTTTGGGGAGAACGGTAAACTGATGCTCCAGAGCAGGGGCCATTTCTTAAACGGCGGCTATGGAGAGCGCCAGTTTGATCTGTTTAAGACGTGGGCCAGCTGCCATCAGGCGGATTTATATGAGATACTGGGGACGCGCTATGTGATGTATGGAGAATGGCTGTATGCCAAACACACGGTGTACTATGACAGGCTTACCCATTATTTTATGGAATTTGACATTTTTGATAAGGAAACGAAATGCTTTTTAAGTACGGCTGCGCGAAGGAAGCTGCTCTTACAGTGCCCGTTTATTGTGTCGGTCCTCGTTCTGTTTGAGGGCAGGCTGGATTCTCTGGATGAGCTGGTTTCCTGGCTTGGCAGGTCACATTTTAAGTCGGAGCGGTATGAGCAGTCCCTGCGGGAGCAGTGTGAGGAACAGGGGCTTTTTTGGGAACTGGTAAAACGGCAGACAGACATGTCCGATCTCATGGAAGGCATCTACATCAAGGCAGAGGACGACGGTCTGGTGACGGACCGGTTTAAATATGTGAGAAGCACATTTTTAAACACAATTCTCGATTCGGAGACGCATTGGCTCAACCGGCCCGTCATTCCGAACCAGCTGGCGCCGGGGACGGATTTATTCTCGGATCTTCCCCTTCGGGAGGAGGTGTGAGTATGGCAGATCAGCAGAGACTTGAAGATTTCTTAGAGCAGAAGGAATACTGCTTTGACGCACTCCTCGTGGAGTTTCGATGGCTGGAAGAGCTGGAAGACGTCATGCAGGACAGCACATGGCACCGTGAGGGAAATGTGCTGGAGCATACGAGGCGCGTCTGCCGTGCAGTCGTGTCAGGCGAAGAGTGGAAGGATTTAAACAGGGAGGAACGTGCGGTCCTTTATATGGCCGCCATGTTCCACGATATCGGAAAGAAGAGCTGCACGATGCGCTCTGCCGAAGAAGAGGGCAGAATCATTTCCCCCGGGCACAGCATTGCGGGGATGAAGCGGTTTCGGGAGCTGTGCTATAAGGAATTGGAGGAACGTTTTTTGATTCCATTTGCGGTCAGGGAGGAGATAGCCTGGCTGATCCGTTACCACGGGCTGCCGCTCTTGTTTATGGAGAAGGAGTCGCCTGCCGTTAGTCTTGTGAGAGCAAGGGAGAGCGTCAGGCTGAAGCTGCTCTGGCTTCTTGGGCGCGCAGATGTGCTGGGACGGGAGTGCAGGGACAAGACGGCGGCTCTGGAGACGGTGGAATATTTCAGGGCTTATGCCAGGGAAACAGGCTGTTATGATGAGCGGATTCATTTTGCCAATGAGTATACGCGATTCTGTTACTTTGAGAAACAGACCATATGGCCGGAGGAATGCCTCTACGATACGACGAAGTTCGATGTCTATGTGATGGCGGGGCTTCCGCTGGCAGGTAAGGATACGTATATTCAGGAGAATTTTCCACATCTCCCGGTGATATCCCTGGATGACATCCGGGAGGAGATGGGAGTGCGGCCGAGTGAGCCTTCCGGGCCTGTGGCAGCCGTTGCGAGAGAGCGGGCAAAGGGATTTCTGCGCACGCAGACCCCGTTTGTGTGGAATGCAACCAATCTGGTGCTGGACAACAGACAGAAGATATGCCGGCTTTGCAGCAATTACGGTGCAAGAGTGAATATCAGATATTTGGAGGTGCCCTACCGGGAAGTGCTGCGGCGCAATACGGTTCGGGAGCGGAGCGTGCCGGTGGATGTGATTAACCGGATGATCCGCCGGCTGGATATGGTAGAGCGTACCGAGGGCTTCCGGGTAAGCTTCCAGCAAAATGACGGCCGCCGGATAAAATAGAGCCGGCAGGCCGATCTGAGAAAAAGGAGTGGAGAGAGATGGTGTTTTACATTAACAAGCAGGCAGTGGAGATTAAGACGAGATTCGAAAACGCACCTTTGACCTCGCCGAATGAAGCGTGTGCGGCGATCGGCATGCTGTGCAGGATATACGGGCTTCCCATACCGGAAAAGCGGGAGATGGTCAGCGAGATGAAGCAGGATCTCCACACCGCCATCGATGGGAAGCCGATCCCGTCGGAATTCGCGGAGAAAGTCTTAAGCCTTTTAGAAGGGTATTTTAAAGATGATCCGGTGACAGATGAGATTTATGAGCTGCTGAAATACAGCTATGATGAGCAGAAATAGTGTTAAAATATAAGCGGAGAGCTGATTTGGGGGGAATAGAAAATAAACTATTATAAAACAGTAATTTTAAAAGATAATACAAAATGTTTGCTGCGGAATGCGCGGGAAGCAGATGCAGAGTTGGTTCATGATAATTTTCAGCAAACACATGGTGAGACCGATTTCCTGTTGACTTACCCGGACGAAAACAGTTTCAATATTGAGCAGGAGAAAGCTATTTTGCTTGAAAAAGAAAACAGCAGGAATGAGATCGAATTATGTGCATTTGTCGGTGAATATTTAGTCGGGGGAGCTGGAATTGAAAAAGTCGGTTCAAAGGATAAGGTAAAACATCGGGCAGAGGCTGGAATCAGCATAGCGAAGGCTTATTGGAATAAGGGCATCGGTCGTGCACTCATGGAAGCATGCATAGAATGCGCAAGGCAGGCCGGCTACCTGCAATTGGAATTAGAGGTAGTCAGTACCAATGTGGGCGCGATCGCACTATATAAAAGCGTGGGATTCCTGGAGTATGGCAGGAATCCCAGAGGGTTCCGTTCCCGCAGTCAGGGATGGCAGGAAATTGTGCTTATGCGATTAGAGCTTGACTGATTAACCGGGGGGGAAGTAAATCGTAATTCCCCTAAATAATGGCAATGGTCAGAGTTCTGACAATATCTGCAATGCAATTTCTTTTGCCTTTGAGCTGGACACCTCCGCGCCCTCAGTCTCGCCTAAATAAACGCTGAAATACACGATTCCGCTGTGGGTGTCTGCGAGGCCTGTAAACCACGAATCGACTGCAACACCAGCCATTTTGCCCAATCCTGTCTTTCCATAGACGGGAAACCCGGTTTCGCCCTGGTCAGTCACCAGCATTACCTGTTTTAATTGCCGTATAGTCTCCGCGCGGTAAACGGTATCCGGTCCGAAGATCCGTTCCATCACGTGTACCTGCTCCGATGCGGAGATTTTCAGCGAGGATTCTATCCAGAAGCCCGTCAACGCCCGATTATTATTGTTTGTATTCAGGCGTCCCTCCCAGTCGGAGATATCACAGTTCCCGTATTGTAACCGGTTTAGCTCTGTTTGAAGGAGATCCGGTCCGATATCATCGATCACCTTTCTGAAATACCAGACGCAGGAAGTACGAAATGCTTCCGGAAAGTCAATGTCTTTGTTCCACGCCTCGTTCCAGAAGCTTTCCCCGCTCCAGGAACGGACGGAGTCTTTGGGATCGATGAAGCCGTTTTCCAGACCGATCAGGGAGGAGATGATCTTGAATGTGGAACAGGGAGAACGCTGGAGGCTGGCCAGTTCCGGATTGCAGATCATTGTTTTGCCTGCGGTTGGATTGTAAAATACAGCCGCGCCGTTCAGGCCTTTGAAATGGTGAGACCAGTCGGGTTCTATGATCGACGGTGCGGGAGGTGCGGTAACGGTGGATTCTGCGGCGGTGGATTCCGGCGCGGACAAAAGACCATTATCCTCTGTACTTTCCCTATTTGTCTGCCCTAAGGCCTCAGTCCCGTTCGTCTCCTGCTCCACCATTTCATAAGGCGGAGTGCTCTCCTGAAAATTTTTCATACCAGAGCACCCGGACAGGGAAGTTAAACATAGTACGGACAGAATGCCGCTGATTCTATAGATACGTCTGATTCTTCTTATGGTCATATTTGTTCCTCCGAATTTTTTTCACTGCGTTTGCTTTACCACATTTGCTTCTACAGAGAAAGTTTTTTATAACAAAAAAATGCTGACCTCCCATTCAGGAAATCAGCAATCTCTTCTAATGGAGATGACAGGGCTCGAACCTGCGACTTCTTGCGTGTGATGCAAGCGCTCTCCCAGCTGAGCTACACCTCCATAGCAACTATTTTACCACGTTGACGGAAAAATGCAAGAAAAAAATGGAAAATTAATCATAATTTAGTAACAGTTCAGCCTTCACTTCCAGCTGCCTCTGCCCGGTCCGGCGCTTTCGTTTCCTGGACCTTTCCAGTTCCGGTTTCGGGCATAAGCATTTCTAAATGTGCAGGATTTTTCTAAAAACCAGTGAAAATCCCCAAACTCGCTGCGCTCAGACAGGTGGGGATTTCCCCTGAAC